>ENA-UESG01000014-UESG01000014.1-human-gut-metagenome-genome-assembly--contig:-NODE-14-length-197534-cov-25.282041_pt1 | contig 197534 bp, 146 predicted proteins | sample MGYA00243002_ERZ508003 | MGnify/ENA primary metagenome ERZ508003 (study PRJEB26167, sample SAMN06115514) | human gut metagenome | host: Homo sapiens | place: China:Shanxi | collected 2015-12-02... | reverse complement strand
TTCGAGTTATGCAGACTATGGACTAATCAAGTCATTATCAGGTCATTTGAGGACAAATCGTTACCGTTTTTGTCCGGTAAGGAATAGGTAACGATTTAGTAACGAAACTTTGTCTTTTACCGTACTTTTGAAGTCTTGGAAGCCGGACTTTCGGGTAATAAAAAAAGCCACAAATCATTGATTTGTAGCTTTTTGTCCGCTTACTGACCATTTCTGTCCAGTAAGTTCAGCGGAGAGACAGGGATTCGAACCCCGGGAACCTCTCGGTTCAACGGTTTTCAAGACCGCCGCAATCGACCACTCTGCCATCTTTCCAATATGTTTTGCGATCAAACGTTTCGTTTAATTGCTTTGCAAAGGTAGTCATTCTTTTGGAATATACAAGAGTCTTATGCGCTTTTTTTCTTTTTGTTTATTCTTTTCTTTTAAGAATAGAATGTGTGGGAATCCCCTTTTTATTGCTATTTTTGTAGCAAATAATTTATCAATCAAGTAAAAGGTTTCTATATGAGAAAGTTGAAAAGTTTATGGCTGGTTTCGGTTGTGCTGCTATTAGTAAGCTGCTCGATGTCCGCTAAATCAGATAAATCAAGTGAGGCTGGTACCGCCTCCAAGGGAGAGGTCGTTACTTTGAACAAGGCAGAGTTCCTGCAAAAGGTATTCAATTACGAGAAGAACGCTACGAAATGGGTATATGAAGGTGATAAGCCTTGTATCATCGATTTTTATGCGGACTGGTGTGGTCCCTGCAAGCAAGTGGCTCCTATTTTAAGGGATTTGGCTATCCTGTATAAGAATGATATCGTAGTTTATAAGGTAAATGTGGATAAGGAAAAGGAGTTGGCTGCCGCTTTCGGTATACAAAGTATTCCTACGTTCTTGTTTATCCCTAAGGAAGGACAGCCTCAGATATCGATGGGAGCTCTTCCCCGTGAGGAGTTTGTGAAACAGATCGATACTTTCTTGTTGAAGAAGAAGTAACACGACTTAGTTAATCATCATTTATAGATCGGAAAGCCGTAGAATTTTAGATTTTACGGCTTTTTTAATTGGGAGGGATGCTTTATGAAAGTAGGAATTATCAGATGTATGCAAACAGAGGATTTTTGCCCCGGTACTACTGATTTTAGGATGATCCGTGAGAAAAAGGGACGCCGATAGGTTATGCCTGTCCTTTCGCCAAAAGGATGAAGGATGTTATCCAGAACGATTTAGGCGATGGCATCCGGCTGATCGATTATACGCATTAGGAAGATCCGGTAGCTGGTGGAAAAGGCATAAAAAAAGAGGGCATTGAAAAATGTCCTCTTTTTTATTTTGGCATCGCACGAATTATTCAGCGCTTTCAGTTGCCGGAGCTTCTTCAGCGGGAGCCGCTGCGGCTGCTTCCTCAGCTTGCTTAGCAGCTTCAGCTGCTGCCAATTCTGCTTTCTTTTTAGCTACGATTTCTGCTTTTGCCTTATTCGCTTCCTTCTCAGCCTCAAGACGTGCTTTAGCTTCTGCTCTAGCTGCTTCGCTGTCTTTTTCTTTGATAGCTTGTACGGAAGCTTGTTTGTTCTTCAACCAAGCTTGGAATTTCTCCTCAGCTGCGGCTTCGTCGAACGCACCCTTCTTAACACCTTCCAATAAATGCTTTTTCATGCAAACGCCTTCGCGTGAAAGGATATTACGAGTTGTGTCTGTAGGTTGAGCACCTACTTGTAACCAATACAAAGCTCTTTCGAAGTTCAAATCTACTGTAGCAGGATTAGTGTTCGGATTATAAGAACCTATCCTTTCAATAAATCTTCCATCACGTGGAGCCCTGCTGTCTGCGATCACGATTTGGTAGAAGGCGTAACCTTTACGACCGTGTCTTTGCAATCTAATTTTTGTTGCCATGTTTGAATAATTAATTTAAGCTGTTTGTATTAGCGGGTGCAAAGATAGGGCTTTCTGTTTATAAAACAAGCGTTTCATGGGAAAATATGTGGATGCTTCTGTTTTTTTTAAAGGTGGTTTAAGGATTTAGTCCCTTATGAAATTGGTAGCCGACGCCGTCGGTAACCAATTTCTTCCTAGTCTTGTCCCGGAAAGATCGTATGATATCTTCTGTACCTCCCTAATGAAAGGGATTTTTCTTATCTTCGCGGCTTCATTATATTAATGTATTAAAATAAACATATGATTTCAGTTGACGGACTAACAGTAGAGTTTGGCGGAAGTGCCCTTTTCTCGGATGTTTCTTTTGTGATTAACGAGAAAGATCGTATCGCCTTGATGGGTAAGAACGGTGCCGGTAAATCTACCTTGTTGAAGATATTGGCCGGCGTGCGGGAGCCAAGCCGTGGAAAAGTGTCCGCCCCTAAAGATACCGTGATCGCTTATTTGCCGCAGCATTTGATGACGGAGGATGGCCGTACTGTTTTCGAGGAGACGGCGCAGGCTTTCGCCCATCTGCACGAGATGGAGGCGGAGATCGCCGAATTGAATAAGCAACTGGAGACTCGTACGGACTATGAGTCGGATGGTTATATGGAGTTGATCGAGCGGGTCTCTACCTTGAGCGAGAAATTCTATTCCATAGAGGAGATCAATTACGACGCCGATATAGAGAAAACCTTGTTGGGACTGGGTTTCAAACGGGAGGATTTCGACCGGCAAACCAGTGAATTCAGCGGTGGCTGGCGTATGCGTATCGAGCTGGCGAAACTACTGTTGAAGAAACCGGATGTCCTTTTGCTGGACGAGCCGACGAATCACTTGGATATCGAGTCTATCCAGTGGTTGGAGGATTTCTTGATCGATAATGGTCAGGCCGTAGTGGTGATCAGCCACGACCGTGCGTTCGTGGATCATATCACGACTCGTACGATCGAGGTGACGATGGGCCGGATTTATGATTATAAGGTAAACTATAGCCAATACTTGCAATTACGGAAGGAACGTCGTGAGCAACAACAGAAGGCTTATGACGAGCAACAGAAGATGATCGCCGAGACGAGAGAGTTCATCGAGCGTTTCAAGGGCACGTACTCCAAGACCTTGCAGGTGCAGAGCCGTGTGAAGATGCTGGAGAAACTGGAGATCTTGGAGGTGGATGAGGAAGATACCTCGGCTTTGCGCTTGAAGTTCCCGCCTTCGCCACGTTCGGGCTCTTATCCGGTGACGATCGAGAATGTCTCGAAAGCGTATGGCGATCATACGGTTTTCCGAAACGCTAATCTGATGATCGAGCGAGGGGATAAGATCGCTTTCGTCGGGAAGAATGGCGAGGGTAAGTCTACCTTGGTGAAGTGTATCATGAAAGAGATCGAGCATGAGGGGACGTTGACGCTGGGGCATAACGTGATGATCGGTTATTTCGCCCAGAACCAAGCCTCCCTGCTGGATGAGAACCTTACGGTTTTCCAGACGATAGACGATGTGGCGCAAGGCGATATCCGTAATAAGATCAAGGATCTGCTGGGTGCGTTCATGTTTGGCGGCGAGAACTCGGCGAAGAAGGTGAAGGTGCTTTCCGGTGGCGAGCGCACACGTCTGGCCATGATTAAGCTATTGTTGGAGCCTGTGAACTTGCTGATTCTGGATGAGCCGACAAACCATCTGGATATGAAGACGAAGGATATCTTGAAGCAGGCGTTGCTTGACTTTGACGGGACGTTGATCGTCGTATCCCACGACCGTGATTTCTTGGATGGGCTGGTCTCTAAGGTCTATGAGTTCGGAAACCAAAAAGTGACGGAGCATTTGGAAGGCATCTATGAGTTTATGCAGCGCAAGAAGATGGAGAATCTGCGTGAGCTTGAGCGGAAGAATTAAATCCTCCACCCAAGCGTCAGCATAATATCATACGTGGAGCTATCTATATCTTTATAATACTTATAATGGGTACGGCGGGAGAAATAACGATTTCGCAACGCAATATTCCATTTATGCTTGGACATATAGGCTAAGGTGGTGGAAAATACCGTTAAACGTGCGTTGCCGGCATCGCCTTGTACGTTTAACTTTGTAGGGTCCACCGCATTCCAGTCTATATCCGGCTCGTATCCTTTCCATGTGAAGATATGGTAGTTCTCCAAATCGATCAAGAACGCCCAGCGTTTATCGTAGGCCAATCCGGTAAACGCTTTCACGCTATAACCGCTTCCCAGATTATAATCTCTCTCTTCCAGCCGGAGGTAATCGGAGATGCTTGCGCCCAAGGCGACTCCTGTTCCGTATAATTCGGCGTAAACATCTACCTTATTGTCCGGCGTGCCTCTTTTGTAATAGATCAATCCACCACCGACCGCCGCCGCTTCCGATATGCGGTAGGGAGCTACCGTTTGGGAACTATTGGATTTTAACTCGGAATCATAGTAGTCGAAATGCTGAAAGATTCCAGCGGCCAGACTACGAGGGCCTTTACTCCAGACCTGTTTCCCCCAGATAGCCCCAACAGCGTTGACTTGGCTGATGAGTGGCTGGCTCGAAAAGAAATCGAACCCGGCCTTCAACTGAAACCATTCATAGGGCGAATAGAAATCATCATTGAAAGGATCTCCATAATCCAACCTGAAGGATACGTGCATGCTCGTAGTGCCATGCTTGGAGCCTTCCTGCTCGGCAAGGAAGCGAGGACCAACACCCACGATGAAGTTTACGGGAACCGAGGTGTAGACACGCCCCTTGGAGCTGCTGTGTCTCCAAGCTTCTCCCGTGATGATACGATTGATCGCCCGCATCGGAGATATCAAACCGGATAAGATCTCCCGTCCCACACGTTCCGCCCCGTGGGAGCGGTTGTCGATGAATAAGTCGGAGAGCCGGTAGGTAATCTCACCTAATTCTATACCGCCGAAAGAGGTGGCAAGCATGTCATTGATGGAGGGCGGTTCCGTTTCCATAAAGAATTCCCACATTAGGCTGCCTCCCGCCGCGAATGGAATGGATTGCCAGAAATTCAGTCCATTGCTACGGGCCGCGTTGAAATATAACGATCCGTGATAGGGATGGGCCACCAGATTGGTAGAGAACTTATCCGTATCCCAAACAGGCCCCGTCTTGAAGTTTTGCTTAATCGTATGTCCGTTTATCTTCGCGAAATCCTCGTTCATTAAGAAACGGTCGAAAGTCCAGACGGCCATGTTCATTCCGAATACCTCGCTTGCTGCCAACCAAGGGCGGCGTGGAATGAAAAGGGCTGTGTCGCTCACGTAATTGCGGGCATCCATCTGAGGGAAGTGTTGCCCCCACATCCATTGGCTGGATAGCAGACAGATCAACCCGATCAACATGCATTTTTTCATCCTCATCTAACTCAATTCTCTTTTGTAAATAAAAATCAATAGGTTACGGTTATAACCACTCCGCAAACTTATATATAATAAACATTAAGGGATTCGTTTGGTTTAAATTATTGTTAGGTATTCTTTCTATAAATGCTGTTATTTGCGAACTATTCCGTATTTTTGCGAAAAAAACAAAATGATAGATTTTATCACCTTTTGTGACTATACAGGGACCTTTGCGTTTGCCATAAGTGGCATAAGATTGGCTTCTGCGAAACAATTTGATTGGTTTGGCGCCTATGTGGTGGGTGTCGTGACCGCTGTAGGAGGAGGTACGATTCGTGATATTTTATTGAATGCGGTGCCTTTTTGGATGGAACAAGCCTCTTATTTGATTGTCTCGGCCTTGGCTTTGTTGTTCGTTATCGCTTTCCGAAAATACGTGATCCGTTTGAACAATACATTTTTTATATTCGATGCTATCGGATTGGGGTTGTTTGTGGTGGTAGGTATCGCCAAGACCTTGGATTTCGGGTTTCCCATGTGGGTGGCGATCGTGATGGGAACCATAACCGGCTCGTTTGGCGGTATGATGAGGGATATATTGATTAATGAGGAGCCTTTGATATTCCGGAAAGATATTTATGCGTTGGCTTGTGTCTTTGGCGGTTTGATATATTATATATGTATGCAAACTTCTATGTCGGCGGCGATGATACAGTTCGTATCGGCGTTGAGCGTGTTCCTCGCACGTATAATCGCCGTAAAATATCATATAAGTGTTCCGGTGTTGAAAGGAGAAGAATAATTTATTAACTTTGCATAATTATATGGACATGCATACTCAACAAGAAAAGGCTTCCATCCTGTTGATATATACGGGTGGGACGATAGGTATGATCGAGAATCCGGAGACTGGAGTGTTAGAGTCGTTTAATTTCCAGCATTTGAAGGACAATATGCCGGAGTTGAAGAAACTGGGGTATTCGGTGGCCACGATACAGTTCGATCCTCCGATGGACTCCTCGGAGATGGGGCCGGACTCGTGGATGAAGATCGTGAAAATCATCGCCGATAATTATCAGAAATACGACGGCTTCGTGGTACTGCATGGCACGGATACAATGTCGTATACGGCATCGGCATTGAGTTTTATGCTCGAGAACCTGAGTAAGCCGGTGATCCTTACGGGATCGCAATTACCGATCGGGATGTTGCGTACCGATGGGAAGGAGAACTTGATTACGGCGATCGAGATAGCGGCCGCCAAGGAGAACGGCTTGCCGTTGGTCCCGGAGGTCTGTATCTTTTTTGAGAATGATTTATTGAGGGGGAATCGTACGAGTAAGATAAACGCAGATAATTTTAATGCGTTCCGTTCGTACAATTATCCGGCTTTGGCCCATGCGGGTATCTATATCAAGTATGATCTGCCGCAGGTATATCATCCGGTATCGCGTAAGCCGCTGAAGCCGCATTATTTGTTGGACCGAAATATCGCTATACTAAAACTATTCCCCGGAATTTCTCCGCAAGTAGTGGAAAGTATCTTGAATATCCCGGGTCTGAAAGGCGTGGTGATGGAAACATTCGGAAGCGGAAACGCTCCGTGCGAGGAATGGTTCTTGAATATGTTGAAGGAGGCTGTAGACCGTGGTATCGTTATCGTGAATGTTACTCAGTGTAGGGCCGGAAGTGTGGAGATGCACCGTTATGAGACGGGGCACAAATTGTTGGAGGCAGGCGTGACGAGCGGCTTCGATAGTACGACGGAGAGCGCCGTGACGAAGCTGATGTTCCTCTTCGGCCATGGGCTGACACCCGACGAGGTGAAGGAGCATATGAACTGCTCGTTGATCGGGGAGGTATCGATCCCTGAGACGTTCCGCCCCTAGTGTATACTATGTAAAACAGAAAAAAAGCAGTGTTGCGGAATAGGAGAGTATGAAACTATCATTTCTGAGTTTAGCGAGTGGGAGCAGTGGGAACTGCTATTATTTGGGGACTTCGGAATTCGGTATACTGATTGACGCAGGTATCGGAATCCGGACCATAAAGAAAGTATTGAAGGACCGGTCGATCGATTTTACCAAGATCGTGGCCGTGTTGATTACCCACGATCATGCGGATCATATCAAGACGGTCGGGTATTTGGGCGAGAAGCTTTGCATTCCTGTCTATGCGACAGCCGACGTGCACCGGGGGATTGATAAGAGCCGGTATGTGGAGGAGACCTTATGTGTCTCCCGCAAGGTTATAGAAAAAGAAGTTCCATTCCTTATCCGTGATTTCCGTATCACGGCTTTCGAGGTGCCTCACGATAGTACTGATAATGTGGGATACCATATCGAGTATGGTAATCATAAATTCACTTTCGCTACCGACGTAGGCCATATCACGGACACGGTGGGGAAATATATCTGCATGGCGAACCATTTAATATTGGAAGCGAACTATGATGAGGAGATGCTTCGTTTCGGTACATATCCCGCTTTCTTGAAAGAGCGGGTGGCGAGCCCCACCGGGCATTTGAGTAATAGGGAGGCTGCAGAGTTCTTGGCGACCCATTATAATATCGGTTTGAAGAATATCTGGCTTTGCCATCTCAGCCGGGACAATAACCATCCCGAACTGGCCTATAAGACAGTGGATATACGTCTTTTCCAAGAGGGCATAAGGGTAGGGAAAGATGTCTCATTGGTTGCGTTGAAGCGGACTACACCCTCGGATATTTACGAGTTTGATTAAAATTTTATGAAAAAAAGTAGTCGAAAAGTTTGCGGGGAAAAATAAAACCTCTATCTTTGCACCCGCAATCGAGAAACAAACGGTGGTTTGAAAAAGTAACGATAGCAAAACGGAATGACTTGGTAGCTCAGTTGGTAGAGCAAATGACTCTTAATCATTGGGTCGAGGGTTCGAGCCCCTCCCAGGTCACTCAAACAAATAACATGTTGACTTGGTAGCTCAGCTGGTAGAGCAAATGACTCTTAATCATTGGGTCGAGGGTTCGAGCCCCTCCCAGGTCACACGATTTACTTATTGGAAAGATGGCAGAGTGGTCGATTGCGGCGGTCTTGAAAACCGTTGAACTGAGAGGTTCCCGGGGTTCGAATCCCTGTCTTTCCGCAGAGAGTCCTGTAAGGCGAAAGCTTTACGGGATTTTTTGTTTTTGAGGCGTTTGTCCGGGCACGAACGGAAAGAGGTAGTGGGCGTCGCTAGAATGAGAAAGTGTATAATAATATGGAAACAGGATCATTGCGGATAAGTGATATACGGCCGGATTTTATCTATATGATGGAACAAGCCGTGAAAGCCCCATCGGGGCATAATACCCAACCTTGGTTGTTTCGTGTGCAAAAGGATAGGATACAGATTCTTCCGGATATGAGTAAGTCCCTTCCGGCCGTAGATCCGGATAACCGTGAGTTATTTATTAGCTTAGGATGTGCCACCGAGAATCTTTGCATTGCGGCTGAGGCAAAAGGATATGCTCCGCTACCGGTTTTTTCAGGATCGGGGGAGATCACCGTACTCTTGTCGGAGGCATCGATGATTAAGGAGACGAGTGGGCTTATCGAGGAAATTTCGGTCAGACAGACGAATCGAGGCATATATTCCGGGGAAATGATTCCATCGGATCAATTGAGCTATTTGAGGAATACGCCTTTGGAGGAAAATATCAGTCTGCATTTGTGGTCGAAAGGAGAGTGGGAGTTCGATACGCTTTCTTCTTATATATTTGCGGGGAATAACCGGCAAATGAACGATCATCTGTTTAAACGAGAGCTGAAATCATGGATGCGTTTTAATAAGAATCATGTACGAGCTACATCGGACGGCCTGAGTTATGCGGTGTTCGGGGCGCCGAATCTTCCCCGTCTTATCTCAGAGACAATCATGGGAAGTGTCTTGAAAGCCGGCATACAAAATAGGGGAGACAAGAAGAAGCTGGACTCTTCTTCTCATTTAGCCTTGTTTGCCTTACGGACAAATACGCTACCGGAATGGTTTGCGCTAGGCCGGAGTTTGCAACGTTTTCTTTTGAGAGCTACGGAAAAGAATATCGCTTTCGCCTTTTTGAACCAGCCTTGTGAGGTGCGTGATCTTTCCGGTTTGCTGGCGAAAGACTTGTCTTTCACCAACGAGATTCCTGCCTTGATCCTCCGTCTGGGATACGCTAAGCGGAAAATGCCGTACTCACCTCGAAAGTCTTGGCGTGAGAGGCTGGTTCCGTAATGGTTAAGTCAGATAGCGAGTGCCCTCGTTCATGCCAGCTTGCACGGGATATGCCAAGACGAAACTGTTTGCCTGAAAGTATTTGTTGAGGTACTTGGGGATACGGGCCATGGCGGGAGCGTAGGAAAGTCCTTCCTTGCGGCTAAGGATAATCCACATCGTGTCGTCCGGTTTTATATCCCGGAAAACGATCAGGAAGTCATCCCAGTCGTTGAATTCGATATAACTGGCTTCTCCGCTTTTCTTGGCTAATAATTTCTTTAAGGCATTCAAGGTCGCTTCCGAACCGTAAAAGACTGTCGCTGCACCTGTGTTCTGGGTCACGTTTCGTAGCCGGAAGATGATTTGGTTGAAACCGATTTCTTTTTCGGCCAATTCCGGGATGATGATCAGATGCCGTCTAACAGTAGAGATGGGTTGTGCGGGCTTGTATATGAATGTACTTACACTACTTTCCGCCAATACACTTTCCACGATATGGCCTAGGAAGGCCGCCGGTATATCTTTTTCCTTGTGCAATCCCACTACCAGATCTGTGATCTCCCGCTCTTTTACCACGCTGGCGATAGCATTCGATACGCTTAAGTCATATCTTAATAAATCCTTCATCCGGGTATCCGTGGCGGCAGCCGTATTGACTGCGGTCTGTAGAACCCTGCGGGATTGTTTCAACGCTTTCTCGTCTGAATGATGGTTATCTATCACTTTTAGGGCAAACAAGCCGTTCTTGTTTTGGGGAGATTTGATCGCCAAGCTGAGGTTGACCAGCTCTTCCACGGTCTCTTCATTGCTGACTGGTATCAAGATATGCTCTGATTCTTTTTTGTTTTCCTCCTTATCGGATATATCTTGGGCCGCTATGTTATGAGCGCCTTTTTGGGCGGCGAAAGAGGCGATGGTGCAAGTGACAAGTATCATCAGGATCGTACCGTTCAACACGCTCTCATTTAATAACCGGATTGGTTCCCCATTAGCGTCTGTTCCGGTGATTACGTTATATCCGACCATCACGGCGGCCAATGTAGCGGCGGCTTGTGCGTTACTTAGGCCGAAAATAACGCTTCGCTGATCCGTGGACAGATGGAAAGTCTTTTGGGTCATCCAAGCGGCTATGTATTTGGCGGCCGTAGCTACGATAATCATGATAAGCCCAACTTTAATGGTCTCGAAACTGGTAAAGAACGTACGATAATCTATTAACATACCTACGCCCAACAAGAAGAATGGGATGAATATGGCATTTCCTACGAACTCGACACGATTCATCAAGGGTGAGCTTTGCGGGATAAGGCGATTTAGGGCTAGTCCGGATAAGAACGCCCCGATGATCGCCTCCATACCCGCTACCTGAGCTAGGAAAGATCCCAGAAATACCATCACCAGCACGAATATATACTGTGATATATTATCGTGTACATGCTTAAAGAACCAACGCCCAATGAAAGGGAAACCGAATAATACGATTAACGCGAATATCAAGATGGAAACCCCCAGACGAATCCAAAACATATCGTTGACCTGTCCGGTGGCCATGCCGACAATGATCGTTAGGACGAGCAATGCCAAGGTATCAGTGATCATCGTTCCTCCTACGGTGATACTGACAGCTTTGTTTTTGCTGATACCCAGTTTACTGATAATCGGATAGGCGATCAATGTATGGGAGGCGAACATACTGGCGAGTAAAACGGAGGTCAATACGTTGAATCGCAGGACCCATATCCCGACAACCGTTCCTAGGATCATCGGAATGAGGAATGTGTACATGCCGAAAGCTAGGCTTTTCGTACTATTTCTCTTAAAATCCGCCATATCGATTTCCAATCCGGCGAGAAACATGATATAAAGCAATCCCGCCGTCCCGGACAAGATAATGCTGCTATCCCGTAATACGAGATTAAAGCCATGCGGTCCGATAATTGCGCCGGCAATGATCAGTCCAAGCAGGTGAGGGATTCTCAGCTTGTTTAATAAAAGGGGAGCGGCCAGGATAATTAAAAGAATCAAGAGAAATTTTAATACCGGGTCCGCTAAGGGCAATGTGAAATCTATTGTCGAGGCTAATACCATATGCGTAATTTTTTCGTTATAATTTGAAACAAAAATAATAAGAATTTGCGGAGATTGCAGCGTTTACGCCAACTTTGCATCTTCTTTTATAGATAACAATAAATGTGTGAGTTTTATAAGTTAAAGTATATGTAAATCTTGGGACATTAGCGTGAACCGATTATATTTGTACATACATTGCATTGAGTTTATTGTTATAAAACTAAAAAGCGTTTAAACCCTTTGCATAAAAGGGTGTCAAACATGAAAAGAGAAAAATATTTATTTAATGTAGAGGAGAAACAAATATGAAACCCATGAAATTAACATCTTTAGTGATGATGCTTCTGATCGCATTTAGTGCCGCGGCTCAGGAGGAGTTCTTTGATGATGTGTATTTCTCTTCCAAAAACAAGAAAAAGAAAGAACAGGTTGAAGAGAAAAAGGTTGTTCAGCCGAAACAGGAGTCTAGGGCCCTGGTCGCTACAGCCAAGAGCCAAGCTTCTTCAGACAGCCGGGATGTGGATGAATATAACCGTCGTTATACATCAGTCGAGGTGGAGGAGCCTTATCGTGAGGATGATTCCGTTATCTATGAGGATAGCGATGAGAATGAGTCTTCTTCCGAGCGTCGTTCGGATACTGAATATACGGAACGTATCATTCGTTATCATTCGCCGAGTAAGATTACGATCGCCGGAGCGGATCAAGTCGATTTGTATCTGAGTGACGGATATTATGGTTACGGCTATGATACGGATTATTCGAACGGTAGCGCGAACGTGAATTTTAATATCAATGTCGGCAACGGTTGGGGCTCGCCTTGGTATACAGGTTGGTACGATCCTTGGTTCTATAGTTATAGCCCTTGGTGGACTTATTCATCTCGCTTCTACGGCCCGTCTTGGGGATTCGGCTGGGGCTGGGGAGGCTTTTATGCCGGCTATTATAGTCCGTGGTACGATCCATGGTATGGCCCGTCTTGGGGCTGGGGTGGAGGCTATTGGGGTGGCCATTGGGGACATCACCATCATTACTATCCCGGTTACTACTCGACTCCAAGTAGACATTATTCAAACGGACGTTCCTCTTATCGAGATAATCGCTCTTATGCGAGTGGCAGAGGTTCCGGTTATACAGGTGGGCGGAGCAGTGGCTCTTCTTCCTTGAGAAATTCCGGATCGACTACAAGACCTTCGTCTTCAAGTTCCTTGAGCAATGGACGTGCGGGATCTACCCGTAGGGAATCTGCTATTTCCTCTGGTGCGGGACGTCGTTCCTCTTCTTCTGTTAGAAATTCGGCAACGACAAGAAGTAGCTCGGGCATAAGTAATAGCTCGGCGAGAACAAGGATTTCCAGAAGTAGTTCTGGAGCCGCATCTTCTTCCGGACGTCAATATTCAGCTCCGGTAACACGTTCTTCTTCCAGAAGCAGTAGCGATTTCTCAAATAGTCGCTCTTCTTCCAGTCAATTTAGAAGTTCCTCTCCTTCTCGTAGTAGTTCGGTAGGTTCTTCTTCCGGTAGCTTCGGTGGAGGTCGTTCTAGTGGAGGCTCTGTTGGTGGCGGAGGTGGCCGTGCCGGTGGTGGTCGCAGGTAAAAGTGTTAGGTTGATAAAATTAGAGATACGATGAAAAGGATAGGAATTATAATGTCGGTGCTTGCCCTGTGTGGCGGCACCGCTTTTTCGCAGTCACAGTTGGATGCCTTTAAGTATTCCCAGACGGAGTTGAATGGTACGGCTCGTTATTTAGGAATGGGTGGTGCTTTTGGTGCGTTAGGTGGTGATATTTCCGCTATGAATACGAACCCGGCAGGCTTGGCGATTTATAAAAGCTCGGAGGTGGTTACGACATTGAGTTTGTCTTCGGCCTCCGCGAAGACCGATTGGCTTGGTTCGAAGGTGGACAACAGCCGTACGAAGGTGAGTTTCGATAATATCGCTTACGTAGGATATTTCCCGACAGCGAATGATGAGGGTATCGTGAGCTGGAACGTTGGTTTCTCTTATAATCGCTTGAAGAATTATAACCGGAACTATACGATGGCTACAGGAGGTGATTTGAATACTTCTCTTTCTGATTATGTGGCCATGCGTGCGGCAGGAATGCCTAGCGGACTGTTGGGGGAGGGTAAAGACTATAACCCTTATAATAACCAAGACTTAGGTGATTGGCTATCTATTCTAGGATACAATGCCGGTTATATGGATTCATATAACGATAATGATAAAGAGTATTATAGTGCGTTCGGGGATAAAGATGCGGATGGGCAATGGAGTCCGTATTTATTGCAAGGAGGTCAATTAAAAGTTTCAGAGCGAGGTTCCGTGGATCAATATGACTTGGCTTTCGGTATAAATATATCGGAACTTGTGATGCTTGGCGCTACGGTTGCGATTACGGATCTGAACTATAGATATCAGTCATCGTATGATGAGGAATTTACGAACGGCAATAATTTATACTTAGATAATTACTTGGATACGGATGGTACCGGGTATTCATTTAATGTGGGTGCCATTGTTCGTCCCGCCGATTTTCTTCGCTTGGGTGTGGCTTATAATTCTCCTACATGGTATAAGATGACAGATCGCTATTATGGTGAGGCCGGTTCTTATCTGACCTTTATGGATAAAGGGGAGATGAAGGAGCGTAAACTGGATGCGGCTACTCCTAATAATGCTTATTATGACTATGAATTCCGTTCTCCGGATAAATGGATCTTTAGTGCCGCCGCAATCTTGGGTACGACCGCTTTGATAAGCGTTGATTACGAGTTGATGAATTATAAGAATATGCGTATGTATCAAACGGATGGTAGCAGTAACGTGTATACTAACCAAGATATAACGGATAATTTCAAGTCAATGAATACGATCCGTGTAGGTGCGGAGGTAAAGGTTACTCCTCAATTTGCCGTAAGAGCAGGTGTCGCCTACAGCGATAGTCCGATCAAGGATAAACTGAAGAATGGAGAGAAAGAGGTCTTTACGGTTGGTACGATTCCTAATTATACGATCGATAAAGGGGTCATGAATTATACGGTAGGTATCGGTTATCGCTTCACCCCGAACTTCTATACGGACTTGGCTTGTGTATTCCGTACGCATAAGGAAGATGTTTATGCGTTCTCTAATATGTTTGCGGGAGATGATCCGAAACCATTCCTCGAAGCCCAACCCGCCACGATGAAAACAAACACGACTCGTGTAGCTTTGACATTGGGATACAAGTTCTAATATACATATATTTTAGATCAGTAAAGTCCCCTGTTCGTACGTTAAAGGTGCGGGCAGGGGACATTCTTTTTATAATTTGAAATAAAATGTTTGTTGGTTTAAAATATTTTTCGTTCTTTTGCTTCCATAAATAACATTGTATAACAGTTAAACCCCATCGCCTATAGCATAAACATTACTCGAATAAACTAAAAATGTGAAAGTAATGAAGACTTTAAAAATGATGACCGACGAGGAATTGGTTGTCCTTTATGCAGAAGGTAATAATGCCGCTTTCGATATTTTATTAAATCGATACAAAAGTAGCATTCATTCTTACATTTATTTCATAGTACGTAACAAAGAGCTTACGGAGGATATCTTTCAAGAGACCTTCGTGAAGGTTATCATGACTATAAAACAAGGTCGCTATACCGAGAACGGCAAGTTTAAGGCATGGATTACTCGTATTGCCCATAACTTGATTATAGATAATTTCCGTCAGGAACGTAGCGAGAACACGATCTCGAATGATGAGGTAGAAATCGACTTATTTAATAACATCAAGCTTTGCGATGGTACGATAGAGGATAATATCGTGCGCTATCAAGTATTGTCTGACGTGAAGAAATTGGTAAAGCATTTGCCGGATAACCAGCGTGAGGTGTTGGAGATGCGTTACTATCAAGATCTTAGTTTTAAGGAAATCGCCGATATCACGGGGGTTAGCATCAATACGGCCTTAGGGCGTATGCGTTACGCTATCTTGAATATGCGCCGTATGGCCGATGAGAACCGTATCGAGCTATCTATGGTGTAAAATAATTTTCTTTCCATGCAATAAGTCTTAGGTCCCTACGTTTTATTAGCAAACAAGATAAAAATAAAGGTGCCTATGAGGAAGCTTTCTACGCAATGCATGGATGATTTGGAGAAAAAAATGAAAAGTGCCCCGGAGGCGAAAAGTTCGCCTCGGAAGCAAACGATGGATTTCTTGAAACAGTTTGCGAGGGCTTATCAAGCGGAACCGGCTGTACGTCCGGAGTTCTGCGGGTATGTGTTGAACTAAGAATTACGGAAAGAGAATCTATATTATTAGGTTCTCTTTCTTTTTTTGTGTACTTTTGTAAAAACAAAAGACAAGATTATGAAGCATTTGATAGCGCCTTCCTTGCTTTCCGCTAATTTTCTGGATTTGCGGAAGGAGGTGGAGATGATAAATGAAAGTGACGCCGATTGGTTGCATCTGGATATTATGGATGGGGTATTCGTGCCGAATATCTCGTTTGGTTTCCCGGTACTTAACGCATTAAAGCCTATATGCCAGAAGCCGATGGATGTGCACTTGATGATTGTGGAGCCCCAGAAGTTTATCCCTGAGGTCGCGGCTACGGGAGCCTATATGATGAACGTGCATTATGAGGCATGTACCCATTTGCATCGGACGGTAGCGGCTATTAAGGAAACGGGCATGAAAGCGGGTGTTACCTTGAATCCGCATACGCCCATCTGCTTATTAGAAGATATTATCCAAGATGTGGATATGGTTTTATTGATGTCCGTGAATCCGGGATTTGGTGGTCAACGTTTCATTGAGCATTCCGTAGATAAGGTGGCCCGTTTACGAGAAATGATAGACCGGAAGGGATTGAGTACTATGATCGAGGTAGATGGCGGGGTGAATTTAGAGACGGGAAAGCGTTTGGTTGACGCAGGTGCCGATGTATTAGTCGCCGGTAACTTCGTATTCAAATCTCCAGATCCGATACAAACAATTAAAGACTTGAAAGCTTTGTAGAACACATTAATATATCACCAAAACCTAACTATCATGATTGAGGAAATACAAAAGCGGCCTTTTGTACGGTCGCTTTTTTTATGGATAACCGGAATTTTATGCTATGCGTTTTTACCTACCTCTTTGCTCTTATATGTTTTAGGGGTTTTATCTGCTCTGATTTTTCTTTTTCTGGGGTTCTCGTGGGGGCGAGGGCATGCTGAGTTGCAATACGATTCCCGTTGGATATGGGGAGCTATAGTCTCTGTTTTGATTGTATGTTTGGCGGTTGAGGTCTGTTGGTATAGTGACCGGCGTATAGCGCTTGTAAATGAGCCTGCTTCTTCTTTAGATTTATTGGCTACCAAGGCTCAATATTCTTTGGTAAATACATTTGATCGTTTGCGTTTGTCTGATGAGGAGAAATCTATTTTGGCTACATTGACATTGGGATATAAGAAAGCGATGAGTCGGGAAACGAAAAGGCGCTTCTCTTTGGCGGGCGTGTCTCATATATTAGCGGTGAGCGGTTTTCATGTTGCCGTGATTTGTGGATTCTTATCTTTCTTTTGCTCGTTTATGCCAAGATGGGGGATAGGACGTTGGGTTCGTTATATCATTCTGGTGGGAAGTCTTTGGGGGGTTGTCTTTATCACAGGATTAGCGCCCTCGGCGGTACGGGCAGCCTTGATGCTATCTTTATATTTAATAGGAAGGGCGCTTAGGCGTGTTACGGATGGATATAATACATTGGCCGCTGCCGCTTTCTGTATGCTGGCCTATAATCCGTATTATCTGTTTGATGTCGGTTTTCAGTTAAGCTATTTGGCCGTGTTTTTTATTTTATTCCTAGTGCCTCGTTTCAAGGAATGGATAGTGGTGAGAAATCCTTTGTTGGCCATGCCTTGGGAATGGATTACGGTGTCTATAGCTGCGCAGATAGGGACTGCTTTGCTCTGTTTTTATTATTTTGGACAATTTTCGACAGTTTTCTTGTTTACGAATCTACCGGTCACTCTCTTGGCTATGTTTTTGATTCCTTTTGCCTTTTTGTGGTTAGGCTATCCGGTAGATTTCTGTGGATATGACTGGATACAGAAGATCGTAGAAGGGCTGGTTCATGGCATGGTAAGGGTAGTGGACGTGTTTAGCGTTATGCCTTATGCGACGATTACGGGTCGTTTTAGCTTCTTTGAGATGCTAGGAGGTTATGGTTTTCTTGTTTTATGCTTGATATATATGAAGATACGGGAACCAAAAGTTTTGTTGGCCGCCTTAACCCTTTTGTTAATAATATCAGTAAAGATCCTTATTGAACTTTTTTTGATAGCCGGAAACTAAAAAAGTCGTACCTTTGGGGTGAAAACAAAAAGATTATATGATCACTAAAATCATTCAAGAAGAGAAGATTCAGAAAGCCAAAAAATACGTAGAGAAAGGCGAGAGTTTTGTTATCGTGACGCATGTCTCACCAGACGGCGACGCATTAGGTTCATCCCTTGGTTTATATCATTTCCTATCCGCTTACGGTAAGGATAATGTAGCAGTAGTGGTACCGAACGCATTTCCCTCTTTTTATAGATGGATGCCGGGCGCTAAGGATGTCGTGATACATGAGAAATATCCGGATTTCGCCGAGAAATTGATCAAGGAAGCGGATGTTATTTTCTGCCTCGATTTCAATGAACCCAAACGTATCGAGAAACTGGCTCCGGCGGTGATCGCCTCAGAAGGCCGCAAGGTGATGATTGATCATCATTTGAACCCCGCGGATTTTTGTCGTGTGACGATGTCGTATCCGGAGATGTCTTCTACCAGTGAGATGATCTTCCGTTTTATTTGTCGTATGGGGATGTTCGACTTATTGAATCGGGATGCCGCCGCTTGTATCTATACGGGTATGATGACGGATACGGGATCGTTCACCTATAATTCGAATAAACCGGAGATTTATACGATCGTCAGCGAATTGATCAAGAAGGGGATTGATAAGGATTTGATCTATCGTAAGGTGAATCAGGTCTATTCCGAGTGCCGTTTACGTATGATGGGATATGTGTTGTATGAGAAGATGAGGGTCTATCCGGAACAACAGGCGGCTCTTATCACGTTATCGAAAGAGGAACTGGATCGTTTTCAGTACCAGACTGGAGATACGGAAGGTTTCGTGAACTTGCCGTTAAGCATAGAGAACGTAAGCTTTAGTGTCTTTATTCGTGAGGACAGCGATTACATAAAGGTATCGCTTCGCTCCGTGGGCGATTTTCCTTGCAATCAGTTTGCTTCTACTTATTTCAACGGAGGTGGACATAAAAATGCGTCCGGAGGTGAGTTCTATGGCTCTTTATCTGAGGCCGTAGCCGTGTTTGAGAAAGGTTTACAGGAATTTAATCCTAATAAATCAGAAGATTTAGGCAAACATGCGTAAGGTTTGACGAAGATTATTTACATTTGCGATTCATTCAATTAAAGACTAACAAATGAAGAAAGGTTTTAATATCCTGTTGATTCTGTGTGCCGCATTAGTTGCTATCTCTTGTAGCAAGACAAAGTCGTACACGGATATGTTGAAAGATGAGAAAAAGGCAATCGAGCGTTTTATCGATGATAAGGGCCTTGAGATCTTAGATGATTTTCCTGCTGATAGCGTATTTAAGGAAAATCAGTTTGTGCTCTTGGATAATGGTGTCTATTTGAATATTATTGATAAGGGAAGCGATCAGAGAGCGGTGCAATATAAGACGAAAATGTTGTACCGTTGTAAGATGAGTTACTTCATGGATTCTACTATTGTCGCTATTGAGAACTATGGCCCGCATAGTAATGGAACTTCTCCTATCGCTTTTACATATGGGGATTATTCGAAGAATTCACCTTATGATCCCTCTTATTATTATGTAAGTGAGGGAATGCAAGAGCCTTTGAAGTATGTTGGAGATCGGGCTAAAGTGAAAATGATAGTGCCTTTCAAAAGAGGAGCCTATAATGATCAATCAAACGGTCAACCTGTATATTACGAAATTCTAGAATATATATTTGAAGAAAACTTATGACACTAATTAAATCTATTTCCGGTATTCGCGGTACAATAGGCGGTAGCCCGGAAGACGGATTGAATCCGTTAGCTATTGTTAAGTTTGTAGCCGCTTATGCTACATTCATCCGAAAAAACACAAAAGTGGAGACCAATAAGATCGTTGTAGGGCGTGACGCACGTATCTCCGGTCCGATGGTAAAACAAGTCGTCCTGGGAACGCTTACCGGCATGGGATTCGATGTGGTGGATATCGATCTGGCCACGACTCCTACTACCGAATTGGCCGTAGCTATGGAAGGGGCTTGCGGAGGTATTATCCTTACCGCCAGTCATAATCCGAAGCAATGGAATGCCTTGAAGCTTTTGAATGAGAAAGGTGAGTTCTTGAATGCCGCTGAGGGGGCTGAGGTATTACGCATAGCTGCCGCCGAGGACTTCGAGTTCGCCGACGTGGATCATTTGGGCAAGGTAATCCCGAATGCGACTTATAAGCAAAAACATATCGAGAGCGTCTTGAATCTGGATCTCGTGGACGTGGAGGCTATTAAGGCCGCTAACTTCCGTGTAGCTATCGATTGCGTGAACTCCGTAGGCGGTATCGTGATCCCGGATTTGTTATATGCGTTGGGCGTGAAGGAAATCTTCAAGCTGCATTGCGCTCCTCATGGAAACTTCTCTCATAATCCGGAACCCATTCCGGAAAACTTGACAGAGATCTCCGATTTGATGGGACATGCGAAAGCGGATGTCGGTTTCGTAGTAGATCCGGACGTAGACCGTTTGGCGATTATCTGCGAGAATGGCGAGATGTTCAACGAGGAATACACCTTGGTCGCTGTCAGTGACTACGTATTAAGTCATACACCGGGTAATACGGTAAGTAACCTGAGCTCAAGCCGTGCGCTTCGCGACGTTACCCGTGCTCATGGCTGCGAATATAATGCCGCCGCTGTAGGCGAGGTAAATGTGGTTACCAAGATGAAGGCTACGAATGCCGTGATCGGTGGTGAGGGCAACGGTGGAGTGATCTATCCGGCCAGCCATTACGGACGCGACGCTTTGGTAGGTATCGCCTTGTTCCTGACTCATCTGGCAAAGAAGAAGATGAAGACGAGCGAGTTGAAGGCTTCTTATCCTCCGTATTTTATCTCCAAGCAAAAAGTCCAGTTAACGCCGGAGATCGACGTGGACGCTATCTTAGCGAAAGTAAAAGAGAAGTTCTCTCAATATGATATTACGGATATCGACGGAGTGAAGATCGATTTCCCGGATAAATGGGTTCATTTGCGTAAAAGCAATACGGAACCGATCATCCGTATCTACTCTGAGGCCCATACGATGGAGGAAGCCGAGGAATTAGGCGGTCAATTAATACAGATCATCAACGAGATGTGTAAATAACACCCTTTCGGGGCGTTTTAAAATATTGGGTTCAGTCTTCAGCCGAGGTAAGCTATTTATACTCTGTTGATTTGACTGAACCCTTTTCTTTTGGATAATTCTCGGTTCGTGTAATGAATAAACTAATAAAGGTAATCTTATTTCTAATTGTCGGGATGGTTCAAGCCTTCGCATGGGGAGGGCTGAGAGGGGACACGTTGGCCAAGGAGCTGGATGAAGCTGTCTTGAATAGATCTTTTTATCTTCAGCAACGGGAGCAACGGATCACGCAGCTAAAGGACATGTTTCTCTTGAGCAAGATATCGTTGTGGCAGGAATATGAGATCAACCACCAATTATACGAGGAATTCAAGAAAATACAACAAGACTCGGCCATCTATTACATAAAGCGGAATATGGAGATAGCGTCATTTATGAAGGATACGGCACGCATCTATACTTCCCGCTTACGGCTGGCTACGCTTTATGCTTTCTCCGGGATGTACCGTGAGTCGGAAAGTCTGTTGCGAAGCATAGACCGTGAGTTGCTGTCTAAAGAGCAGAAACAGGATTTCTATGAGGCTTATTATTCGTTTTTCTCTTATTACAGTACGAATCTGGATTCTTTTGAATATAGGAAACAACTTGATTTATACAAGGATTCGTTATTGTCTGTCTTAGATACGGCCTCTTATCGGTATAAGATAAATCTGGCGCAGAAATATCTGGCTCACGGACAGGCGAGGTCTGCGGAGAAGGTGCCGTTACTTGCAATATACAGTTCCGCATGAATGAGATCTCTAAATTCTATCCTATCATTAATGCTTCCTATCAGGCACGGGAAGCTCAGGGCAAAAGGCGATTGATGACTTATTTCTTGTTGATCAGCCTATTGACGCTCTTTCTGATCCTTTCTCTTGCCTATGTGTATAGGCAGATGCGGAAGATCTCAGCGATACGAGAAGAGTTGGTTAATACCAATGCCTGTTTGGTAAAGTTGAATGGAGAGATAAGCGAGACGAATAATTTATTGCAAGAGCGAAATATACAGCTATCGGAGTCAAACCATATCAAAGAGGAATACATCGCTCATTTCCTCGATCTCTGCTCCACCTATATTAATAAACTGGAGGATTACCAGAAATCGCTACAGAAGAAGGCGATGAATAAACAGTTGGACGAGTTATTCAAGATGCTCCGTTCGACCCGTATGGTGGAGAATGAGGTGGAAGCGCTTTATGTTAACTTCGATCGAATCTTTCTTGGATTATATCCTACGTTTGTCAGGGACTTCAACGCTTTGTTGCAGCCCGAGGAACGTATCGTCTTGAAATCGGAGGATCTGTTGAATAAGGAACTTCGTATATTCGCCTTGATGCGGTTGGGAGTTACGGACAGCGTAAGGATAGCCGCTTTTCTTCGTTGTTCGTTGAGTACGATCTATAACTACCGGACCAAGGTACGTAATAAGGCGTTAGTGCCTCGTGATGAGTTTGAAGGTTGGGTGATGAGGATCGGGGTTAACCGGAATCCGTTATAATCAATCTACATTTTTTAGGATAGTGATCTTTATTAACTGATTTGTATTTAATAGGATAGCGGATCGTACTGTCTACATTTTTATATCAATCTTCTTTTTGCTTCTTATTCCCGGATACATTCGCGGCATAACTTTTAAAAAGAGATGCCATGAAGATTAAATTAATGATTGCCGCCGTGATCGCCTGTTTGGTGTTCACGGGATTTACGAAAGAGAACGTATCCGATACGATAGATCACAACGCATGGAAGACATCCGGCGTCGTGGTCATACAAAATGATGTCCTTACGTTGGCCGGTTCCAACGCCCGTGCTTTGTTGAACGATGGCAAAGGCTATACGAACTTCGAGTTAGATATGGCTGTACGTACCACGACCGGTGGCAAAGGTTATATTGGTATCCATACGGACGCTACGGATCGTAAAGGATATCGTATCGCCTTGAACAACGATCGGGAAGATCCGGTTTGGTGGCGGATGACGGGTAGCTTGGTGTCGGTCCGGAACCTGACGAAGAGTTTCGTGAAAGAGAACGAATGGTTCAAGATGAATATCCGGGTAGAAGGACGGCTTGTCCGGGTGCGGATTAATGGTGAGACTGTCGTAGAATATATAGAGCCTTCCAAACCTTTCCGTTTGAAGGAGAACGCTAAAGCATTGTTATCCCAAGGTACTATCTCGCTGGTGGGTACGGGACGTGGAAATCTTCAGTTTAAGAATATCTCTTTAGAGGCGTTCAGCGCGAAAGGAATAGACATTCCCGCTCAATGGGCGAATGCCGTGGATGAGCAGACGGACGTGAGTGGGTAACAACCTTTTCGGAGGCGGCCCGCAACAGCTTTGACTATGTGTTTACCGATGCCATGACGTTTCTGGATCATAAGGGGCGGCGTACGCACCTATGGGTAAACAAGGAAGTGATTATCGATGATGAGCAAGCATATATGGATATGATGTTGGACCGTATCTGTTCTGTCTTGGAAGAGCCGGTCGATATGTACGTGAATTCCTGTTTCCTTCCCGATGCGATGAGTGACCGATATGATATGTTTTGGACAGAAGAGCGTATCGACCGTTTCGTGAATGCCTTGGCAAAAAGTGGAAAGGCTTTGGAGATAAACGAGCTTTATCATATTCCGAATAAAGCGATCATTCAGAAAGCGAAAGCCGCGGGTGTAAAGTTCACGTTCGGTTCCAACAATATCACGCCGGAGGTAGGAACGCTCGATTATTGTATCCGTATGAAAAAGGAATGCGGTTTGACGGCGCAAGATATGTATAAACCACACATTAATATATAAGATTAGTTTTAAGGTCTGAACAAACATTAGATTTAAGGTAGAGGTATTAGTGCTTTAGGCAAAGATTGTTAGGTTTCGAGGTAAGATACATATGGAGTTACAGTTATAATATAATAGGTCGATTACTATAGGACAAAACATTTATTTACTATATATAAAGATAATCATATATAGTTACATTCCACAAACCACGGCGTGAATCGTACAGACCACAGCATGGTTTGTATAATTCACGTCGTGGTCTGTACAGTTCACGCCGTGGTTTGTGGAATGTAACAGTATCTTACGAAGAATGAACAGGCTCTTGAATAACTATTCTAGCTGAAGTGTAGCGTTTTTATCCTATAGGAAAATAGCGGTGAATTCCTTTTCGAAATTCGGGGTGAATGTGCCTTTCCCCAGATTCTCCTTGATCTCCTCGATCGGCCAGAAACGTCCTCCGTCCAGTTCCTCGGGATCGGGGGTGATGGGGCCATCGTAAGTGGTCCGGAAGCTGTTTACCAATTCCTTCTCTATGGAAGACTCGAATATATAACGTTTGATGAAGACAGGCGTAAAATCAGTAATGCCCAATTCCTCACGAACCTCACGGCGCAGGGCCTCTTCCACGCTTTCTCCATAATCAATATGCCCACCTACGGCCGTGTCCCACTTTCCCGGTTGTATATCCTTGTTCATGGAACGTTTTTGGAGATATAGATCTCCATCCTTATTAAAGATATGTAAATGGATTACGGGATGTAGCAACTTCCTTCCGCTATGACATTCCTTGCGAGTAGCCTTTCCGATCGTCTCACCTTCCTCGTTTACCAGAGGAAACCATTCTGTTCTCATATTTTAAATAGACTTTAATTTACTGATAACCGTACCTAACTCCTCATCCGTTAAATTATTTCCATACGTAGCGTAATCCAAGCGGAACGTACATCCATTCTTGTATTCAGAGCAACCATAAGCGGTTTTGCCCCGGAGGATAGAGCCTTTGTGACAGATGGGGCAAATGGGCTTTTCCGTTGATGGAAGCTCCAATTCAGGAGTAGCCTCTGCTTTCTCTTTCTTAGTACGAGGCTTACGAGGTTTCTTTTCCTTTTTCTCCTTGGGTTCGTCTTTGGGAGTTTCTTTAGCTGCTTTAGACGTATCCTCAATCGTGATCGTTCGCCGGGTTTGGTCGGAAAGGACGTTTATGACGACCTCGTTTACCATCTGCTTCAACTCATCCAGAAAAGTACGGGCCTCATAAGTCCCTCGTTCAATCTGGCGTAGTTTCTTTTCCCAAAGCCCCGTCAACTCTGCGCTTTTCAGCAGTTCCTCATGGATCGTGCCGATCAATTCTGCGCCGGTAGCGGTGGGATAAAGATTCTTACGTTCCTTTCGTATATAATTACGCTTAAATAAAGTCTCGATGATCGCCGCACGGGTAGAAGGACGGCCGATGCCGTTTTCCTTTAAGGCATCCCGCAGCTCGTCATTATCCACTAATTTACCGGCGGTTTCCATCGCCCGCAATAAAGTAGCTTCTGTATAAGGTTTCGGAGGCTGGGTCCAAGTCTCTTTCAAGATCGGTTTATGCGGGCCGCTTTCTCCTTTCACGAAATCGGGCAATACGCCTTCTTCCTCGGTAGGTTCAGCCTCCGGATCTTTCTGCTCGGCTCCGAATACGACACGCCAACCCGGTTTGAGGATTTGCTTTCCAGTCACCTTGAATTCTACCTTATCCACTTGACCCAAGACCGTAGTGGTCGATATCTCGCAATCCGGATAAAAGGCGGCAATAAAACGACGGGCTACCAAATCGTACACCTTCCGTTCCGTATCCGTAAGATTGCGGGCGGGGACTCCGGTAGGGATGATCGCATGGTGATCGGTAACCTTCGAGTTATCAAACACTTTCTTGCTCTTCGGCAATTTCTGATTCATTAAAGGAGCGGTAAGCTCCGTATAATCCACCAGCCCTTTCAAGGTATTGGGAACTTTCGGATAAATATCATCACTAAGGAAAGTCGTGTCGACACGCGGGTAGGTTGTCACCTTCTTCTCGTAGAGCGATTGGATCAGCTTTAGGGTATCGTCCGCCGTAAACGCGAATTTCTTATTACATTCCACCTGCAACGAGGTCAAGTCGAATAGGCGAGGGGCGAATTCCTTCCCTTTCTTCTCGGTGATACTGGTAACGGTAAAATCCTGTTCCTTTACCTTCTCCAGAAAAGCCTCACCTTCCTCTTTCTTCGTGAACTTACCTTTCGTGGCGGAGAAAGTCGTATTCCTGTAAATGGTCTTTAATTCCCAATAGGGTTCCGGTTTGAAATTGTCGATCTCGGCTTGCCGGTTTACGATCAAGGCGAGCGTCGGGGTTTGCACACGGCCGATCGATAATACCTGCCGGTTCTGCCCGTAGCGCAAGGTATAAAGGCGGGTGGCGTTCATCCCCAGCAACCAGTCACCGATGGCACGGGATAGCCCGGCCTCATATAACTTATTGAATTCCGTCTGTTCTTTGAGTTTTTGGAAACCTTCCCGAATCGCCTCCTCCGTAAGCGAGGAGATCCAAAGGCGGTAGACCGGGCATTTACAACCTGCCTTTTGCATGACCCAGCGTTGGATCAGCTCTCCCTCTTGGCCGGCATCACCGCAGTTAATGACCATCTCGGCATTTTGCATCAGGCTCTCGATTACCTTGAATTGTTGCTCATACGTAGGATTCTCGATTAGTTTGATACCGAACCGGGGAGGGATCATAGGTAGTGACCCCAGACTCCAGCGTTTCCAGTTCTCCGCGTATTCATGCGGTTCTTTCAGGGTACACAAATGCCCGAATGTCCAAGTTACCTGATATCCGTTTCCTTCGATATACCCATTCATTCGTTGGGTTGCCCCTAATACTTCCGCGATTTCCCGGGCCACACTCGGCTTTTCGGCGATACAAACTTTCATCAATACATCATCCTTTCTTAAATGAACAGACAAAAATACATGATTATTTCCGAATGAGCAAAGATGTTTGTTATCGTGAGTTTATAAAGCTGTATGATGGAGTTGCTGATTTTGGTTCAATTTGTTTTTACCTTTGGGAATTTTGCATACATTTGAACCTATGTAATCGAAGTGGGAGAATAAGTCGAATGGCAGACATTGATTCAGAGAAAGAAAGAAGGCTTGTGGCGGACTTGCTAGAAGGGGACGAGTCGGCTTTTTGTGAATTATATGCCCTGTATAAGGACCGCTTGATGTGGTTTTCCTTGAAATTCCTTAAATCCCGGGATATGGCGGAAGATGTTTTTCAGGATGCTTTCGCCTCTATTTGGCAGAATCGCCGTTTCTTGAACCCGAATGTACCTTTTGGCCCGTATGTGTATACGATCGTGAAAAATCGAATCTTAAACCTGTTGGCGGGACTGGATCGTGAGTTGGAGCTGAGGGATAAGATACGGTCCGCCTCATTGGATAGCACGAACGAGACGGAGGACTCGGTATTGGATACGGATTTAAACGCATTGTTGGATAAGGCGCTTGAAACGTTGACCCCACAACAAAAAAGGGTTTTTGATATGAGCCGTAAAGATATGAAATCCCATAAGGAGATAGCCGACAGTTTGGGTATCTCGGTATATACTGTACAACAACATATCTCTACGGCCTTGAAAGTGATTCGGGCGTTTCTGGCTAAATATGCGGAGACTTATATGAAGCTACTGCTCTAAAAATGCACCTCCCTTATTCATATTCCCGATAGGCACCAAACCGGGCTAAACGATCCTCGCCGAGTTGTTCCGGTACAGGTTGCGGGGAGAGGCCTAAGCCTTCGTTGATCTGTTCCCAAAGTCCTGTACGGGTATAGGTTTGATGCACTTTCTGGAAATGAGTGGATTGCAATAAATCCTTGGCTTCTTGATATTGCTTCCTATCGATCAGTAGCTGTACCTTTCGCTCGGCCACCCATTCGTCAGAGGATGCGTTTATCTTATCCAGCCATTTTTGCCGTTCCGGTAAAGCCTCGGTTCCAAATTTCTTTAATACTTTATCCCGCTCGATAACCAACTGGGGATGTAGGTTCAGCCACGAGGTCTCGGGGATAGCGGCGTAGGCATCTCTCGCCTTTTCCCACGCCTGCCGACGGACATATAGCCTTGCCAATAAAGCTTTCGCCAGATCGATATCCGGAATGGATAGTTGCTCGATCGCCTCTTCTACGCGTTCTCTGCCAGCCAACCAAGTCCCATAGTGGAATTGCCAATAATCCCGTTCCGGCTGGGGAGATATTTGGATCGCCCAACGAAAAGCATCGTCCAGATCTTCCATGCCGGATGGAGCCCACTGCCCGTCTTCCGGATAGGGGGCGGCGGGAAGCGTGGACTTATTCTTATAGGCATCGGCTAAGGCGATCCAGATGGAAGATTCATTCTTCCGGGCCCAGTCGAATAGCGGGATGCGATCGATCGGGCGAAGCCTTAATGCCGGAACCTTTAAAGAATAGATATCCAAAGGATGATCTGTCGGTATCCAATATTCTACGTGATTCTTTTTCTCGCCGGGACGTAATTCGAGCTTGATAGATTGATCGCTGATCGGGCCACCTTGGATTTCTACGTAAGGCTGCCGGTCGGGGGTACTGAGCATAGACCATTCCTTGTCGCCGGCTACGCCATAACTCCATAGCTTGATACCGGGCGTACTGGATTCGTCGGCGATGTGGTAGAGGCCGCTACCCAAGGAGGGGGTGTAAGCCCCGAAAGCGTTCACGTCTTTCGTCTTCCAGAAGTAGCCGGTCATCTCTTTGATATCCCGTTCATGATGGGTTCCTTCCGTTTTCCAGTCGATCGTATCCAACGTGGAGGCATGGGATAATACGGTTCCGTTCGGGAAATCGTATTGGGTATCCGGTGCGCAAGGAAGGGCGGCGTTGGACCATGACATCCATGGATAGGCTTGCTTTCCCGGGTTGTAGTAAACAACCCTTTGGGTAAGGCATTCGTCCTTATCTCCTAAGGAATATTCTACAGACCATTGCATACCGTAATGAGATTCCCGTTCTCCGCATGTTACATATGTGCGGTCTCCCGTATGATCGATCTGATAAAGCACCGGCTCATTTTGCGTGGGAGAGTGAGAGATCGGGAAACTGACCTCGATCCCCCCGGCCACGAAATAGAAGCGGGGTAATATCCGTGTGTATTTGATTACGTCCGGCCTGTACAAGACCTCCTTGCCGCTCTCCTTGTGAGTGAGGGATATTACTTTCCCGCAAAGATCGGGGCAGATGATAGCCTTGACTTTCTCGTTTTCTAGCGAGATCATCCGGTACCTTTTAGGCACCGGACGATTTGAGGTCTCGCTATAACTCATATAAGGATATACGCCATTCGGGTCCAAGGCGGTCGGTAGCGGGCCGGTGGGCGTCAATACGTGCGTCAACTGTATCTGGTCGAACTCCTCGCAAACAACACCTGTTGTCTGCGAGAAAGCTGTCCCTACGGCTACGCTTGCCATGAGTGATAGGATTAAACGATATGCTTTCATGTCTTTCCTGCTATATAAGCCCATTATTTCGCCAATAGATCGGACAGTTGACGGATGATGAGGTTGCCCTTACGTACGTCTGCCGAGATCTTGTTCTCATCGAACTCTTTCTCTTTCGGGAAGATAGACAAATGTTGGTCTAGCTGCTTCAATAAGCCTTGGGCTTGAGCGTTACCCGATTGGGCGGTCAGTTCCCGTAAGATACGGACCTTCTCGAAATCCACGATACCCTCTCTCATCTTCTCGAAGCGGATGCAACTCTTGCCTCCCGGATATACCATATAGCAGTCGCCCGCCGCCCAAGAGCCATGACGTGCGTCGCGATCGGCATCTTCCGGCCAAGCGTCGTAAGCCCATCGCAAGAAGCCGTCGTACCCATACGCCATTACATACCAACTGATCCAACGTCCCTCGATAGGAGGTGAGAACACGAAGTTGTTCGGGATCGGCGGGTTACAGCATACGTATACGGTGGACGTGCGTCCGGTGGCGGCCCGTGCCTTTTGCTCGGCGATGGTAGGTTCCTCCCCGTAGAGGAAAGAATAATCGTCCAGCAGTCCGTCCAATTCCTTATGCCAATTGCCGGCGTAAGTGATCTTCCAGCATTTATCATGGTTACGCACGACATGGATAGCCGCTAAGGTCTCTTCCATCGGATTCTCGTTGATTCCGATATAGGTGATGTCCAACCAGCTTTTAGCTTCCAGATGGAACTTGAAATCCGTGAGGAAGATATTCCACATCTTCTTGAATTCCTCCGAGCTTGGCGCCCAGTTGATATAAGAATAATCGCCCGTAGCCTCGTCCTTATAGCGGTGACGGAATCCCCAAGGAATCGGGGTGTAGAGGGTGATTGCCTCGTCGATGCCACATTCCATCGCTAATTCTACGTACTCGTCGAAGATCTTGTAGTCGAAGGCCCATGTGCCGTCTGCTTTCTTGATCCACTCGATCATACCCCCCTCGATCATATAGGAGTTATCGGACCAAGGAGAATGTACTCCATAAGTCGTGATGTAGGTACCACCTGCGTCGGCATAATGCTTCAAATGCTGCTTGAGAAGCATCTTATGTTGTGGTGACCAAGGTTCCACGTGATTGTACCATGCCACGGCCCATGGGTTCTGCCATAGGTCCAGACGGTATTTCCAGTCTTTCGGATAGGGGAGCAACTGGTTTTGCACCACGATCTCCAGATTCAATAGTTGAGGAGCCTTGCCTTTCGCCCGTACCTCCACTTTGCCTTTATACGTACCGGGAGCGGTTCCTCTCGGCACATCCACCAGCATCCATACCGGACGGGTGGTTTGGGAAGGGAGATCGAAGCGGTCCAGCGTCTCGAAACGGTCTGGCATCAGGAAACCGGATTTGTAGGGAGATTCCCCGCAGATGGCTTTTTTCTCGGCATACGGATAATTGGACAATACGTAACGCACCAACTCGAAGGTAATCCGATCTTTCGGGATGATGTTTCCCTCGGCGCTCCTCAAGTCCTGCGTAGAGACACGTACTTGTTCCAACGCTTCTGACGACCATACCAATATCTGGGCATTCGCTCTTTCCCCCCTCCAAACGGTCGTAGAGTAGGAAGATGATAAATCGTTGTCATGGTTTACGGGTACTTCCTTCCGGAAATAAAGCCGGTCGGTCGATCCGAAGGCGGAATGGATACCCGCCTGATTGCTCCAAGCGGGTTCATTCACGCAAAAATCAAATGTTAACTCCGGGTCATAGTGGTGACTCCGTACAGGGACAAACGTGGAATCCATCTGCCCCGGATACACTTGGCCTAGACTGATATGAGAATAAATAAAAAAACTAGCTACCGCTAAAAAGTATTTCTTCATGCTATAAAAATTTAAGATAATTCATATTTAAATGGGATTCCCCTCCCGGATAGGTAGGCCCTACCTTCTCGTATAGGTAGGGCCTACCCTCATATATATAGTCGCTTATTCTTGGAAAAAACCTTACCAACCCGGGTTCTGTTCCAAGGTTCCTTTCGACAATTGTACCTGTTGCAAAGGGATCGGTGACAGCCAATGCTTCGGTGTCTGGAACTTACGGGCGGACGTGGGTTGGGCGATGATAAAGCCTTCGCTATCCACCTGTATATCCTGTCCGATCACCAACTCCGGGAATTTCTGTTGATACTCCGTACCCACGAATTTCACGCCACGGATCGCAAGGGGAAGAACTGTTTCTGCCGTGCCCCAACGACGTAGGTCGTCCCGACGGTATCCTTCGAATGCCAGTTCCACGGTTCTCTCACGCCGGATCTCTTCCTGCATATTCAGTCCGTTCGTCGCTACAAACGCATTGGTCAAGCGAGGCATATTCGCCCGGTTTCGCAGGTCATTAATGGTCAGGTCTAATTGCTCGTCCGTGATCTGTCCGTTCTTCTCGTATAAAGCCTCGGCCAAGATTAATAGGACCTCTCCGTAACGGAATTCCTTGAAATCGTATTCCCCAATGAATTGTACGGCATCAAGCGTTTCATCCATAAACTTGCGGATCATGTATCCGGTCCGGGTAGAATTGTTACCGATGAATCCCGGCTCTACGGTTGCCCATCCGCCCCCTTCCGAGAATATCTCGCTACCGGGTACGACAAACGTTTGCGCCATCCGGGAATCCCGGTTCTCAAATTCGCTTGTCTGGGTTTGGAATCCTTTGAACAACTTGGATTTATCGATAGGTAAACCATCGGTACAAAGGTATACGTCCGCAAGGTTCTTTGTCGGTACCATGGCACCTAATAATAGTTCCCGGGTCCAGTTATGAGTCGCTCTCAATTTGTAATACCGTCTTGCCAACAAGACTTCCTTGCTGTCGTCGCCTTCTAGGATATGAAGATATTTGTAACTGAGTTCTCCTTTCTCGCGATATAGTTCATACTCCTTGGAATCGACAATGGCTTGGGCCGCTTGGATAGCTAGGTCGAGGTATTTGCCTGCGTCCGCCATCCCGTGGTATTTTTGCCAAGTACCTTCGAACAAGGCCGCACGGGCCTTGAGAGCTAATGCCGCCCCTTGCGTGGTACGTCCTAATTCCTCAGCGGTCAGTCCGCTTTGCTTCGGAAGGAGAGGAATGGCCTTATCCAAGTCCTCGATAATAAAATCGATGATCTCCTGTTGGCTGGAACGAGGTGTGTAAAGTTCCTCCGAGGAGGTATTTAACGGAATGTCTATCTTAGGCACTCCTCCATAAGTTTTCACCAATTTCCAATAGTTGTAGGCACGGAAGAAATGCGCTTCTGCTTTCCAACGTCCGATCTCTTCGTCCGACAAACCGGATTCCTCCGCTTTCTTAAGCAAATAAGAGGTAGATTGGACAAATTTCCATGGGTTGTCCCAATCATCCGAGTTGACCGGGGCCAGATAGGAACCGTCGCTGACATCGTTCGTGCCGGAACCAAAGGCGATATCCGAGTTCATGTCTATATATTGGGAGACCTCTTGGAGCCCAAAATAGAAATCGTTGGCGGCCAATTCAAAGTCGGCCGGCTTTTGCCAGAATACAGCGTCCGACACTTGATCCATTGGCATTTTATCCAGCTCACAACTGAATAGTCCTAAGGTGGCGGATAACGTGATAATTATATTGAATCGTTTCATAATATTCGTTTTATTAAATAGAAAACCTTAGAAAGTCAAGTCGATACCAAATGAGTAGTAACGTTGGAACGGATAGTTGAAACCTCCGGTGTCAGACTCTGGGTCCCAACCGCCTTTTACCCCGTGTATCTCGAATAAGTCTTGTCCGCTTACATAAAAACGGGTCCGCTCGATACCGATCTTCTGCAATAAGCTTTTCGGCAGGGTATATCCGATCTGGATGTTCTTTAGGCGTACGTAAGCGGCGTTGATCTTTTGCATCGTAGACGCTTGGTAGTTCCAATGCCTGATATCGCCGTGGGTCAGACGAGGATAATATGCGTCTTGACGATCCTCATTCCAGGTTTGCCCGTAATAGAACTGAGGCGGATATCTCCACCAGTCGCTCCAAGGCATGGAGAACTCACCTTCACGGAACAAGGTGCGTTTAGCGACTCCTTGGAAGAATACGCTGATATCAAAGTTGTTCCACTTGGCACCCAAGTTTAATCCGAATGTATATCGGGGAGTGGTTGAGCCGACATACTTAGCGTCGCCGTCGTCCCCTTCCTTATCACCGTAAGTGGAGATTTTCCCATCGCCGTTCAGATCCTTGAATTTGGCATCGCCGATACCGATATTAGAGGGTACGCCTTCCAGCTTCTTGTAAGCGTCCAGATCCGCTTGGTCCTTGACTACGCCATCATATACATAGGCGAAATAGGAGTTGATGGGATATCCTTCTCTCGTCTTGTTCAAGCCTAGCTCATAAGTGTCCGAGCCTCCGTATTCCACGAGCTTGTTCTTAGCGTCGCTCAATTGGAATTGTGCGGAATATTCGACATTACCGATTTTGTCCGTCCAGTTTAAGGTAAGCTCGAAGCCATTCGTACGCAATTTGCCCGAGTTCGTATCCGGGGGAGTTGCCCCTAGCATACTGGGATAAGTTACGGGGATCAACATATTATTGTTCATCTTCACGAAGTAGTCGAAAGAGAATCCTAAGCGGGAGTCTAAGAAAGCGGCATCAATACCAGCGTTGATATTCTCCAAGATCTCCCATGTGCGATTTACGCCGGCTAAGACATCCAGCCCCATCGCTTGTGTTTGTGAACCGCTGCCGAAAGGATAGGTCAATTTAGTTCCCCAACCGTCGTCCCTGAATTTTAGCAACTGGATATAATCGTATAGACGAATACCTTCTTGATTACCTGTTTGTCCGTAAGAAGCTCTTAGTTTCAATTCGTTGAATACCTTAGAGCTCTTTAGGAATTCCTCTTGAGAGATACGCCAGCTAGCGGATACGCCGGGGAACATTCTCCAACGGTTACCCGGGGCGAAGCGGGAGGAACCATCGTAGCGGAAGTTTGTCTCCAAGATATACTTATTCTTGAAGCTGTATCCGATACGGGCGAAAGCCGAGCTTGTCGCCCAATGTTCAGCTTTGGCGTCGTTCTTCATATTTCCGGTGCCACCAAGGTTGAGTTCCCATAATTCGTCTGTGATGAAATTATCTCGGCGTGCCATGAACATACGGACCTCTTCTGCCTCATAAGCCATACCTAACATGGCATCTAAATGATGATCAAGTCCGAAGTTCTTATTATAATTCAAGTAAGCCGTATAATTTTGATAGATGGTTTCCTCGGTCGTACGATCTACAGCGGATTGTTCGGGACTACCTGCTCCCGTATAATAATTGATGTCACCGTCCCATGTATAGAGCGGGATGGCTTTCGCTATATCCTCGTTATTCTTGTTTTTGTAGTTTAAGCCCACTTGAGCGTTAAACACGAGTCCGTCCGTGATATCGGCGATCAATCTAAAGTTACCGTTCATCTCCCGGGTATTGAACGTGGCGGTCTCGCTTTCCTTGGCCAGCGCTATCGCGTTGCTCCAGCCTCCTTGCGTGAAGAACTCTCCGTTGGCGTTATAGATCGGGAAGTTCGGCATATCAAACATCGCCTCGCCGATCACCCAAGCGCCATTACTTCCTATGTCCGTACGTTTCTGGTTATCCAAAGATACCTTTGTCTCTAATTTTAGCCACTTTGCCAATCGATAATCATAATTCATACGCAGATTGTATTTGGTATTATTATCGTCTGTATATTTTACCACGCCAAATTGTTTGCTGTAGCCGGCGGATAGGTAATAGTTAGACTTCTCGCCTCCACCGGAGATTGTTAGGTTATGGCGATGTTGTACGCCATTGGTCAGCAACTCGTCCATCCAGTCCGTGTTCGTGAAAAAGAGCTTCCAGCCGGGTTGGGTGGGATGGTCGATAGGGTTCGGATCGTTCGCTAAGATGCGATCCAGAAGCTCTTGGGTATAGAGTGGGGCGGCGCCGTTGTGTATGTTCGCCTCGTTATCCATAATCGCCATCTCATAATTTGTCGGGGCTTTCATGATTCCGGTCATTTTCGTGATCGCCAAGTTCCCGTTGTAAGTAAGTTTCGGTGCTCCGCTCTTTCCTTTCTTAGTCGTGATTAATACAACACCTCCGGCGGCACGGGAACCATATATGGAGGCTGAGGCATCTTTCAATACCGAGATAGCCTCGATATCCTGCGGGTTGATCATATTCATATCCCCGGGGATTCCGTCGACCAAGACTAGCGGGGTATTCCCTCCGTTCGTGGAGGAGGCGCCACGCACGTTCAAGTCGAATTCCTCGTTACCCGGTTGTCCGGATGTTCGCTGAACGACCATACCGGGAATTTCTCCTTGCAAGGCGGACAGGACATTTGTAACCGGCTTAGAGTCGATTACCTCGGAGGATATTTTCGAGATCGCTCCGGAAAGATTGCTTCGTTTCTGTGTTCCGTAACCGATCACGACTACCTCATCAAGCTTCTGGGTGTCTTCCTTTAGCTGGATATTGAGGGTTTTGTTGTTGCCTACGGCCACTTCTTCCGATAAATAGCCGATGTAGGATATGAGTAGGATCGATTTACCGTTCGCCTCGATGCTGTACTGACCGTTCAGGTCGGTAACTGTACCATTTGACGTACCTTTTACCACGACATTCGCTCCGATGATCGGTTCGCCCCGTTCATCTGTAATGATACCGGTCACTTTTCGGTCTTGCGTCACCGGAACGGAGGCGTTGCCCGCGTTTCCGAGACTGACGGCTATCGTGTTATTCTCCCGCTTAAAATAAAGATTGGCTTGCCGGGTGATCTCGTTCAATACGCTGTTGACGGGAGCGTTTTTGAACTTTAGGTTAACCTGTACGTTCCGGTTCGCTATGGCTTCTCCATAGAAAAATTTTAATCCTGTCTGCTTCGACAAATCATCAAAGACTTTCTGTATGGGTTGGTTTTTGACTTGAATTGTTATTCTTTCTTTCTGATTTTCTTGCGCTTGCAGAGGTTCAGGGGAGCCTAACGCTAAAAAAACTAAAATAATAGAACAACACATCCAATTATTCCTAGTAATAGTTGGAAAGTTCATAATTTTGTATGTTTAAAGGTTGTTTTTATACACTTTTAAAAACAGTCCGATTTATGTAATCTCCAAGGGGGTCCAATCCAAGGGTGTACATATCGGGAAAGATAAAGGGAGATCGAAGGTCAGAGGTCGGTTTCCCTTTTTTATGTGGCTAAGCTTATGTCGTATCTTTCATGGGCAAATCGATTTTAAGGTTAATGACTCGTTTTATATAACACGATCCGGCTTTCTTCTTTCCGGTATCGGATGCCGGTTGAATATTGAATCGCGTTCAGTACGGCTTCCAGACTTTTATTGTCGTGCTCGCCATAGATGTAATCGTCGAATACGACATTCGGATCGAGTACGATCTCTTGATTATACATCCGCTCCAAATCGTGTATAACGCTACTGATAGGTGTCCGGTTGAAATAAAGGCCACCTTGCAGCCAAGCCGTTACTTTTTGGGCGTCCTCGTTCTTTTTAAGAATCTCTCCATTTGTGTTATTCACGATTATCTGCTCGTTCGGTAATAGGCGCATTACGCTTTCGGGCATATCCACCTCAACTTTTCCGGTCCGAACGCTGACGGCCATCAACTCATCCTCTTGATAGGCTTTTACGTTGAAAGAGGTTCCGAGTACTTTTACGTCGGCTTGCCGGGTACGGACGATGAAGGGCTTGCCCTCGTCTCTCATGACATTGAAAAAAGCTTCTCCTTCCATTTCTACCAAACGGATGTCAGAGGTAAATTCCGCTGGGTATCGCATGACAGTACCGGCGTTTAGATGAACGATCGTGCCGTCGGGAAGGGTGACTTGCTTATGTTCGCCATGATTAACGCTTATTTCCGTTAGGAGATGGTCGCTGACGGATGTATGCTGCTCTGCTGAATGACTTAGGTATAGTTTCGCTCCGAATCCGATGGAAACGATAATCGCTATGCTCGCCGCGTACTTGATGAAAGTGGATAGGGAGATTCTTCTTTCTCTTTTACGTGTCTTATCCAACAGGTCTTGCGCCTCCTTCTTATAAAGCAGATGATTATGGGAATCGGATTGAGGTAAGTCTTGCGCCTCGTTCCAGACCCGGTCCATTTCGCTTTCTAATTCTGCTCGCTTCGTTATGGATGCGGCTAGCTTCCGCAAGGTCTCTATATCGTTCCGTGTATAGAGTCCATTTACATATCGGATTAATAAATCGCTTATATATTTGTTTTCTTCTTCCATTATTTCTCGTGCTATATTAATAGTACAAAGAAGTCCGGGAGAACTGGGATGTCATTAACTTTTATTAGTATATGATTTTATTATCTTCGCGAAACGATATGTGATGCTAAATGGAAGAGAGACAAATTATAAAGTCGTTGAAAGAAGGAGATAGGGAGGCTTTCTCGATGTTGTATAAACAATATTGGGAAAAGGTTTATCATTTCTGCGGGCTTTATTTGAATAATAGGGAAGTGGCCGAGGATGTGGTACAAGAGGTGTTTATCAAGGTCTGGGAGTCAAGGGAATTCATCCGGGAGGATGATAACTTCAAGGGACTTCTGTTTATCATCACCCGCAACTTGATCTTTAATCATCACCGGAAGAACGTGAACGAGGACTTCTACAAAATGACGGTCTTGTCCGCTATGGATACCTCCTACGACTTAGAGGAAGAGATCACTGCTTATAACTTAGGGGAATATATCGATCATTTGATAGGCGAATTGCCGGAAAGACGCCGGGTCATCTTTAATCTAAGCCGGAAGGAGCATAAAAGCTATAAAGAGATAGCCTTCCAACTCAATATTTCCGAGAAGACCGTTGAGAACCAGATCGGCGAAGCCTTGAAGTTCTTGAAGAAAAATATCATGTTACTTATCTGGTTTATCTAGCGCTTTCCTAGGTCACGTATTTATAGAGTCCGGAAGTGCCACTGCGTTCGAATACGCCTTTTTTTATCAGGCTCTCCTTCAAGAGGGCTAAGGAATGAGCGCCGAATCCCCTGTATTTTAGTAGGACTTGTAGTCCTTTATCTTTCGTGTATCGCAGCAGATCTTCCAATGTATAGATTTCCATTTTTCGTAACGTGTTTATCGTTCGGGTGTCTAGGTCAAAATCGCTCACGAGAGATAAGGAGAGTACATTCATGATATCGTCCGTAATGATTAGGGGTAATTCATGGGGAAGATAGATATTAGGCGAGATTTCTTTCCCCGATAAGTCTTTTATCGTTCTCAATAACCGTAGGTTCTCTAGTTTCAGGGATCTAAGCTCTAACTCTTGTTGGCGACAGGTTCGTAAAAGAGAGGTCATTTGTAGTTCGGTCTTGGTTATAATGGCTTTTTGGCGGTCAAATTCATTAGCCAAGGCGATGATATGCCGTGAATACTCTTTCAGGCTTTGTACATTAATATATATACTGTCTTTGGAGGATGTCGCCTCCTGATCGGGAATTTGTTCTTTTACGTCTAGTCTTGTCATAATATATTCAAAGGTTTTTTATCGTGAATAAATATGATGTAGCGACGAGATCATAAAAAAACGTGGAACTGTCGCTACTATCCGATACACAGGATATCCCCATACCCCTCAAATCAATAATAGACAACAGCCCACGTCATATTCTATATACAAGGGTATATACAATCGACATGGGCATTTTGTTGCTATTATTCCGATTTGAAATTGATAGGGATATTTGTGTATCGGGAATAATATCTTAAAATGCCATACTTATAAATTAGTGCCACACGGGGATTATCGCTTTAACCCCACTATCGGTAGCACGGCAAAGATAGTCTTTCTTCTTTGATAAATAATAACGATTGTGGTTGTTTTTCGTCCTAGGTTTTAGTTTTGCTCGTCTTCTTTTTCAGGCAGCACATAAATCCGGTGTGTTCGATATCCTACGCTGGCTATTACGTTATCCTTGATAAATTGCTTGATATCCTCGCTCGCACGGTAGCGGGTACAATTGTTCAAGCCGGCGTAATCGGTGAGATTTATATATGAGTTTCTTTCTAGATAAGATAACATTTTAGCCTTCCTTCCCTCGATTCCCGTTTTGGGCAGATTTTCCCGTTTAACCAAGATGGGGGCGTTCTTTTTTACCATCTCCTTCAGTCGGGGAGAGCAGCGGAAGTTAACGCCGTGTATGCTAGCGCTTGATTTAGTATTTCCTTTCTGGTCCGTTACTTCTTTGCTTTTTACCGATGGCGAGAAATGTCCCAATCCTTCCAGTTCCACGCTGTACCCATAGGATAATTCCCTGCCGATATAGGAAGTAAGCGCCTCCAATACGCCTTTTATGTCGGCGGAGGTGACGGATGAGCATTCGGAAATATACTCACATATATCGTTCATGCGTTTGGTATCTCTGGTGATGACTCGTGCGCAGGATGTTGGCCCGCGTTGTTCATTGCCCGGTGTATTATAAATACTGACTTGGATGCCACTTCTTGGTTTTCCCATGATTTTCTCGTTATTTAAATGGATAATGTATAGGATGCCTCGGAGATTTAACGTTTATCTCTTTGGCGTTTCTATTTGATGAAATCGGTTGCCGACGCCCTCGGCAATGCTGCTGACGCTGTCGGAAATATTGCTGACGGCGTCGGAAATACTGCCGACACCGTCGGCAACCAATTTCATTGAATACAAAGGACGGAAATATAAGGATGGAAAGCAAGGAAGATACTGATAAAATACAATTTCGTAAAGATAATTTTAAAGAGTACCTATAAGTAATGGACATTTAATTGTACTTGAGGCTTTAGGCATGATTATTTTTCAATCGTATTTGGGTATCTTATCTGAATTTGATTAACCTAAGCGAATTTTTTTATCTTCCAATAGGGGGGGAGGGAGTCGTGGCGTGTATTTATAAATAGAACAAGAATAATAAACATGAGCGAAGATACGAGAACGATATTGAAGAAGTTGATGCGAGATGCTCTGGATGAGAAAGATCGGCAACGTTTGCTGTGTGACCCAAAAGTGGAAGAGCGTATGCGTTCCCAATGGGACGAGGCTGCGGATCGCGTGAATCCCGTGGTGGGGAATCGCATGTGGGAACGAATCATAGCCCGGACAATGGCGACAAACGGTGTCCGTAAACTCTGGGTCTATAAGATTACGGCGATAGCCGCCTCCATATTGCTACTTTTAGGTGTAGGAAGCGTAGTTTATTGGTCTCATACGAAAGAAGATCAATATATATATGTAATGGCCTCCGGTGTCCGTTGCATAGAGTCGGTTTCCTTATCGGACGGCACGACCGTGAGAATGGGGCCGAATAGCCAATTGATCTACCCAAAGAGTTTCGATGGCAAGACCCGTGATGTGGAATTAAAAGGGCAAGCCTTCTTCGACGTAGCGAAAGATCGGGAAAGACCATTTACCGTGCATACCAAGAACATGGATGTAACGGCCTTGGGCACGGCCTTCGAGGTTTTCAATTATGATTCCGAGAGCAAGTTGGAGACGATCCTGTTAAACGGTAAGGTGAAGATTGGCTTGGGAGGTCCCAATGTGAAGAACAGGCGTGAGGTGATATTGAATCCGAACGAGATGTTGGTTTTCGACAAACAAGCGAATACCGTGAGAGTCAAGACGGTTAACGCCGAGAATTATTCGGGTTGGCGTAACGGTGTCATCAGTTTTGAGAACGAATGCTTGAGTATGATCCTTACTCGTCTGGAGCCTTGGTACGGACGGAAAATAAAGTGTCCGAAGGAGATAGCGGAGAAATATCGGTTTACGTTTAAGGTGCGGGATGAGTCCTTGGAGCGAATCCTGTTTATGCTGAGCAATACGTCGCCCATTAAATATAGAGAGAAAGACAATGAATATGAACTATATATAATAGAGGGAGATAAATGAGTGTCTAACGTTAAATTCTAAGAGATATGCTTGTTAACAGTTCTTAAGTCTAATAAAAAAACAGGAGGAAAAACTAGGTTTCTCCTCCTGAGCAAATGTTCTTGACGGCAGGCGTTAGGAGTTGAGAGGCCGACACACCTGCTAATTTATTCATCAGAAACATTACAAAGTTATGAAAAAAATCAGAAAAGTAAACCGAGTCATGAAGATAAGTGCGTTGTTATCCTTGGCTTTCGCATGCACTGTATCCGCTTCTACCTATGGACAGAATTATAAGCTTTCCATGAATAAACAGGATTGCAGTATATCGGAAGTGCTAAAAGAAATAGAGAAAAATAGTGAGTACACGTTCTTCTTGAATGATAATCAAGTAAATGTAAATAGAAAAACGAGTGTAAAAGCAAATAATGCCTCGTTAGAGGAGGTCTTAGAGCAAGCCTTGAAAAATACGGGATACCAATATGAGATTGTAGACCGGCAGATTATAATTAAGTCAAAGAGTGTTTCAAGTGTCTCACATCCGAATGCTTTATTCCAGTCTTCACCACGAAAGATTACCGGGCAAGTAAAAGATGCCTTGGGAGAACCCATTATCGGGGCGAATGTTGTCGTTAAAGGCACTACGAACGGAACGATTACGGATATCGATGGAAACTTCAGTTTGGAAGTACCGGACAATGCGATCTTGGTAGTTTCTTTTATTGGTTATACGGATCGTACGGTCGAGGTTGGTAATTCTTCGAAAGTAATGGTTAGCCTGTCCGAGGATACCCAGAAGTTGGATGAGGTTGTGGTAGTAGGTTACGGAACGCAGAAGAAAGTGAATTTAACAGGGGCGATCTCCTCTTTGGATGCCGAGACGTTAGAGAATCGTCCGATCACTAACTCTACCCAAGCGTTGCAAGGAACACAAGGTGTTTACGTAAATCAAGCGGGCGCTCAGCCGGGAGCGGACGGGGCGACGATCCGTATCCGTGGTCAGGGAACCTTGAACGATAATAACCCATTGATCTTGGTGGATGGTATCGAGTTCCCGTTGGAGGCAGTAAACCCGAATGATATTGAGAGTATTTCCGTATTGAAAGATGCGGCTTCTTCCGCTATCTACGGTTCTCGTGCGGCGAATGGCGTTGTCTTGGTAAAGACAAAGGGGGGAAAGAAAGGTAAGTTTACCGTCGATTATAATAATTATTTTGGCGTGCAGCAGGCTACCTATCTGCCGGATTTCGTATATGATCCGATTGTTTTCATGGAAATGAGAAATCAGGCGCAACGAAATGAGGGAAAGCTTACTGTGGATTACTCAGATGAATTGATTGAAGAGTACCGTCAAGGAATGAAGACAGATCCGATCATGTATCCTCAGAACAATTGGTTGGATATCATGTATAACAACGCCTTTATCATGGAACATAATATGCGTTTCTCCGGTGGTGATGATAAATATACATATTCAGTATCTTTGGGTTATGGTGATCAAAATGGAGTATTGCGTGGTACGGATTCTAATAAATATACGTTGGCTGTGAACACGACTGCTCAAGTGAATAGCCGCTTGAAGATTGGTGCTAATATCAATGCGCATTATCAGATCTATAATGAGCCGGTAGCGGGAGTTTCTAATTTAGTTCAGATGACTTATAAGGCTCAAGCTTTTCATCCGACTTATACGGCAGATGGTCGTTATGCGGATACATTTGTTCGTACTCCGGGGCATAATATCTATCGCCATCCACTAGCGTTGGCTGATGAGGGAGAGAATAAGCATAAGTCCTTGCGTATGCTGGCAAATTTATCCGCTGAGTATAAATTGCCATTTGATATTACCTATAATTTAAATGTAGGTCTAAATAAATATGATTATCTAAATTCTCGTTTTGCACCAGACGTATATGAGTACCAGTTGAAGACGAATGAGGAGAAACGAGTGGTTTATGATGGACAGAATACACGTCATGCTTTCAAGAAAGATAAAAATAATTTAGCGGTTACAATATTTAATACGCTATCTTGGGGGAAAAAGTTTAATGATATCCATGATGTGAAAGTATTGGCTGGATATAGTTATGAAAGTGATGACAAGACAGAGTTCTCTGGAAAAATAGAGGGTTTCTTGGGAAATGAGTTGCATGAGTTAGGAGCGGGATCTAGTAATTCTTTAGCGAATGGAACTTCTTCCAGATCGGTCTTGATGTCATATTTCGGCCGTGTGAATTATGGATTTAAAGATCGCTATTTGTTTGAGGGTAATTTCCGTTATGATGGCTCCTCTCGTTTTGCTAAAGGTAATCGTTGGGGTGTATTCCCTTCTTTTTCCGCAGGTTGGCGTTTAAGCGAGGAGGAGTTTATGAAAGATATTCCTTGGATCTACAATCTGAAGTTACGTGCTTCATGGGGACAGCTCGGTAATGAGCGTATCGATTTATTCCGTTATGTGGATTTGATGAATCTGGATGCTAAATATTCATTGAATGGCGAAATCCAATCCGGTGCGGCTGTTACGGCTTATAATGACCCAAATATAACTTGGGAAACTACGACTATGACAAATATCGGATTGGACGCCTCTTTATTTAATGGCAACCTTGATTTCTCATTGGAATATTTTGATAAGCGTACATCCGATATCTTACGAAAGGTTACTTTACCTCAACAGGTGGGAAGTTTGGATGGCCCGATCCGTAATATCGGTGAGGTAAGCAATAAAGGTTTTGAGTTAAACTTGGCTTATCGTAATAATATAGGAGATTTCCGTTATGAAGTGAATGGAAATATGACCTTTATCAAGAATAAGATTGAAAGCCTAAAAGGTCAGACCATTATTGATGGTATGTTCATCTTGGAGGAAGGAAAACCTATCGACTCTTTCTACATGTTGCATGCGATTGGTATTTTCCAGTCAGAGGAAGAGATCAAGAATAGTCCATATCAGACGGCCGCTACCAAACCGGGTTATTTGAAGTTTGAGGATGTGAATGGAGACGGTAAGATCACTGAAGATGACCGTAAGATATGTGGTGGTGTGATTCCGAAGATCACCTATGGCTTCAATATCAATTTAGGTTATAAGAATTTTGATTTGGCTGCTTTCTTCCAAGGTGTAACCGATGTCAATACCTATGGAGATATGATTGGCGCTACTCCTTTATGGTTTGGTTGTGGTTTACCGGAGAAGTGGGTTACAGACGCTTGGACACCGGAGAGAGGTGTAAGTGCTACATTGCCTATTTTGACTACCTATGAAGGGTGCTTAAATGAGAATTTTAGAACAAATGATTTTTGGTTAAGAAATTCTTCGTATTTGCGTTTGAAGAATTTACAACTCTCTTATAATGTTCCTGCTTCTTTCTTGAAAAACGGTGTTATCAAGAGATTGAAGATCTTTGCCAATGCACAAAATCTATTCACCTTTTCTCCTATGAAAGATTTTGACCCTGAGAAGGATTTAAAGGCTAATACATTTTATGCTTATCCTTCTGTTCGGACATATACGGCAGGTGTTAATGTTACATTTTAAATAAAAGGAATGGTTATGAAACGTAAAATATATAAATTGTTATGTGTCTCGGTCGCTTGTATGTGTCTAACTTCATGCGACAGTTGGTTGGATGTAGATCCTTCCGACAAATATTCTACAGAAACATTTTGGAAGACGGAAGAACATGCTCATGCGGGATTGATGGGATGTTATAATGCGTTGATGCCTTGGCGTTCTTTACATACAATGGAGTTTGATATGTTGACTGCCAATGCAATGCCTTATAATGAGGCAAATGGTACTCAGGCTATAGGAAAAGGAGAACATCTGTCTACTACAGCGTTAGTTGGTTCTTTGTGGAAGAACTGTTATACGGGTATTGGGCGTGCGAACACGTTTATAGCGAATATGCCTACCGTAGAGATGGAGGAAAAGGCTAAAAATGAGATGATCGGAGAGGCTAAATTCTTGCGCGCTTTCTTTTACTTGAATATGGTAGATAAATTTGGAGGGGTTCCTCTGATCACAGAGGCTCCTAATGCGGATACACAAGCGGAATTGCCGAGAAATTCCAAGGAGGAAGTAGTGGATCAAATTCTGAAGGATTTGGATGAGGCCGCAGTTGTTTTACCTAAGAGTTACTCAGGATCAAATTTAGGCCGTGTTACTAAAGGTGCGGCTTTGGCTCTGAAAGCACGTGTTTTATTGTATAATTCTCGTTGGGCTGAAGCGGCTAAGGCAGCTAAAGAGGTGATGGATTTGGGAGAATATAAGTTATTTGATGATTATCGTCACTTTTTTAGTGAGGCAAATAAACACAATTGTGAGGTAATTTTCAATATTGAGACGAGGATACCTGAGTTCTCTACGAACTATGACCAAGATATTTGGCGTCTAAACCGTCCTGCTCCTTTAAAAGAATTAGTTGATACATATTTGTGTACAGATGGTAAAACGATAGAGGAATCGCCACTTTATAATCCGGCTCAACCTTATGAAAATCGAGATCCTCGTTTGTTAAAGTCTATTGTTTGTATTGGTTATCCTTATTTGGGAATGACTATTACTAAAGAAAATGTAGCGACTACCGGGTTTGGTGTAAAGAAATATACCTCTTATGAAGATGATGTAACGATTCCTTTAGTAGAACGTTCCGCTTTTAACTTTATCTTGATTCGTTATGCGGAAGTTTTATTAACGTATGCTGAGGCTCAGAATGAGGCAAATGGGCCAGATCAATCAGTTTATGATGCTATTAATCAATTACGTAAACGTCCGGATATCAATATGCCAGAAGTACCAAAAGGTTTGACGAAAGACCAAATGCGTGATGTGGTTCGTAGAGAACGCCGTATCGAATTAACTTTCGAAGGTCTGTATTATTCAGATATCTTACGTTGGAAAACAGCAGAGAAAGAGAATAACGGTATGATGCATAATAATGAAGGTGTCGCTGTGGTTGAACGTTCTTTCAATCCGAAGCGGGATTATCTATGGCCGATTCCTTATAATCAAATAGTTTTAAATCCAAATTTGGAACAAAATCCAAACTGGGATTAGTTGAAGTTAGAGGGTGTGCTGATGTGTTCACCCTCTAATTGAATCTTTAATATTTTAGAGTTATGAATAAGATTGCTTTATGTGGTTTGTGTTTGATTACATCAAATGTTTTTGGCGTGCTAGCAAGTGAGCGTCCAAATATTATTGTAATCATGGCAGATGATATGGGCTGGGGAGATGTTGGATTCAATGGGAATGCCATAATTAAAACTCCTCATTTGGATGCTTTGGCTTCAGACGGAGTGATTATGGAGCGATTTTATTCTGCCGCTCCTCTCTCATCCCCGACACGGGCAAGTGTATTGACAGGGAGGCATCCTTTCCGAACCGGTGTGTTCTCTGCGAATGTAGGAATACTTAGAAAAAGGGAGGTCACGCTTCCTGAGTTATTGAGAGAGAACGGATATACGACAGGGCTTTTTGGAAAATGGCATTTAGGAACGTTGACATATAAGGAAAAGGATGCGAATCGTGGGAGTGTGGATAATAAACATTTGTATAATCCACCCTCTTGGCACGGATTTGAGGAGTCTTTTATTACGGAATCAAAAGTGCCGACGTTTGATCCGATGATACAGCCGATTCAGAATGATGGTTGTTTTTGGGACTATATTCGTGAGGGAGAACCTAGTCTGGCTTATGGAACCGCCTATTGGGATAAGGAGGGCACAAAGGTCACTGAAGATCTCAAAGGGGATGATTCCAAAATTATAATGGATAGGGCATTGCCTTTTATGGAGCGTTCTATTCAGGATGGTCTACCTTTTTTTAGTGTGATTTGGTTTCACGCTCCTCATCTACCTTGTGTGGCGGGCCCTGAACATGTTGCTTTATATAAGGATTTAGATATGCGACAGCGGAATTATTATGGCTGTATTACGGCTTTAGACGAACAGATAGGACGTTTAGTGGATTATTTAAAGGTAAAAAATATATATGAGAATAGCATAATTCTCTTTTGTAGTGATAATGGCCCGGAGTTGGAGACTCCGGGTTCTCCCGGGAATTTCCGGGGTAAAAAACGTTCGCTGTATGAAGGTGGGATACGGGTACCGTCTCTGATGTGCTGGCCTGCGAAATTGGAGAAAGGGAGTAAATTAGAACTTCCTTGTTCTACGGTAGACTATATGCCGACGTTATTGGACATTGCGGGTATTTCTTATAGTGAGGGGCTTGTTTTGGATGGTGAGTCTTTATGGCCTAAACTTATTAATCACGGAACTAAGAGGGATAAACCTTTGGTTTTTTGTTCCGGCTATCAAGGGGCCGTGATTGATATGGATTATAAGCTTTATTATACAAAAGGAAAATATGAATTATATAATATAGCGAAAGATCCGGGTGAGAAAAATGATATTTCCGCGGCTTATCCCGAGAAAATGGAGCGATTAGAAAAGTGCTTGAAAGAGAGCGTGGAGGATTATAGGCGATCTTTTGAGACAGGGAAGACGGGGGATCATTTGGATTGGCAAGATTGGTGGAATATTTGGAAGTAATACATCTGAAAATGGTATTCAATAAATAAATCATGGATATAAAACAACTCATTTTAACTACCGGCGGGCTTCTGCTCGCTGGTATCGTTGAGGCTCAGTCGGCTCATCCGAACGTGATCTTGATCTATACGGACGATCATGGATCACTGGACGTGAACTGCTTTGGGGCGAAAGATTTATGTACTCCCCATATGGATGCGTTAGCAGATCAAGGGGTTCGTTTTAGTCAATTTTATGGTGCGCCTGTCAGTTCTGTCTCAAGGGCATCTTTGCTAACAGGACAGTTTGCCAAACGTGCCGGACTTACGGTCAATGCGGGAAGAAATGGTTTACCGGCAGAGAAAGAAACGCTGGCCGAACGAATGAAGTCAAATGGCTACCGTACTGCTTTAATTGGTAAGTGGCATTTAGGAGAGCGTTTGGAGGAAGGGCCGAACGCACAGGGTTTCGATTACTTCTGGGGAATACGAGGAGGATGTGTGGATAATTATTCCCATTTCTATTATTGGGGTGGTCCGAATCGGCATGATTTGTGGCAGAATGAGAGGGAGATCTATTCTCCGGGCAATTTTTTCGCTGCAGAGAACCTGAAAGAGATCAAGAAATTCGTTACGGAAGATAAAGAGAAACCATTTTTTATCTATTGGGCGGTAAATATCCCTCATTACCCATTGCAACCCAGCGAGAAATGGTTGGATTATTATGCGGACCTGCCTAATCCTAGAAGAATGTATGCGGCGTTTGTCTCTACTTTCGATGATTATCTAGGGGAGTTACGTACTTTCTTGGCAGCCGAGGGGTTGGCGGATAATACCATTCTGGTCTTCCAGTCGGATAACGGGCATAGTATGGAGGAGCGTACATTCCGGGGAGGTGGCTATAGTGGTCCTTATCGTTCTGGGAAGTTCTCTATGTTTGAGGGGGGCATCCGGGTTCCGGCTATCATCTGCTGGCCTAAAGAACTTCCTCAAGGAGAAGTGCGCAATCAGTTGGCGATGAATGTCGATTGGTTTCCGACTTTGGTTGAGCTATGCGGTCTTTCTACTGAGGGAATGGACGTGGATGGAAAGAGCTTGGTTCCTATCATAAAGGATGGTTCTAAGTCCTCTCCTCATAAAGTACTTCATTTTGACTTTGGAGATCAGTGGGCGGTTCATTGTGGCGACTGGAAATTGATCGCAAATGTGGAGGATGTTACCCCGAATAAAAGAGAGTCTCAGAAAGGGTTATTCCTCTCTAATCTGGAGAAAGACAGTACGGAGAGCGAGAATTTCGCGGAGCGATATCCAGAGAAAGTAAAGGAGTTGCAAGCGTTGCGAGACGCATATGTGAACTCGTTGAAGCGATAATCTGATAGAAGTACGGCAAGTCCTTTAGATGGGCGTTATCGGAGTGAACAAGAATGTCAATAATGGCAGATACTCTTTCAACTCGTGACGCAGAATCTTTAGGGCTTGTTGTATTTTGTAATCTACGGTTTTTGGGGATACGCCTAACTTAAAGGCGATCTCGTTGTAGGTCATGTCTTGGAATCGGTTTAGTTCAAACGCTTCCCGGTAACTCTCTGGTAGACGCGTTATGGCCGCCTCTATCTTTCCGGCTAGTTCTTCTACGATGTAGAAGTCGGGATCTTCATGGAGTTGCTCCATGTGTACTTGCAGCTTTTCCTGGATTCGCTGTTTTATCTCGTTCCGGCTGATGAGGGTAAGGCATCTATTTCTTACCGATTTAAATAAATAATTTTTTAGAGACGTTTCGAACGTCTGCATCTCCTTGTTCTCCCAAAACCAGACCATGACATCTTGTACGATCTCCTTGCCGTCTTCCAAATCCACAAATTGCTTGGCATAAGCACACAGCATCGGATAATACCGAAGGAAAAGCGTATCGAATGCTTTCTTATCTCCCTCCTTAACAGCTTGGAATAGTTGATTGTCCTCTATGTTTATCTCCTTTTGCATGATACAAACATAATAAAATATTCGATATGGATGAAAAAAATCAGAATTCATTTAGGAGATTTCCTTTGATGTTAGTCTTAATTATAAAGAGCGATTTTATCATGGAAAACAGTTATATGGATGAGTCGAAGTTGTTACGTTATTTTTCGGGAGACATGGACCCTTTGGAGCGGGAGCAAGTGAACGCTTGGATCGAGGAGTCAGAGGAGCACGAGAAAATAGCCAAGGACGTTGGTTATATCTGCTCGGCGATCGATACGGCTCGTACGATCCGGAAGATTGACACGGAAAAGGATTTGTCGGTCGTTCATCAAAGAATAGAAAGACAGAGACAGGTATCCGTGTGGGGATGGCTTCAGCGTATTGCCGCAATTCTTTTTATCCCCTTGTTGCTTTCCGTTATTTATAATGAGTTAAAAGAGGATATGCCGCAATACATGGAAGTGCGTTCTAATCATGGGATGGTAAGTTCTGTCGATTTGCCGGATGGAAGTAAGGTTTGGATGAATTCAGGTTCCTGTCTGAAATATCCGGTGCGGTTTACGGGAGAGAAGCGGGAAGTCTTTTTGGATGGGGAAGCCTTTTTCTCGGTACGAAGTGATGAAAAAAAGAGGTTTGTCGTGAATACCTCGAACGAGATAAGGGTCGAGGTCTTGGGTACGGAGTTTAATATGGATGCCTATCGTGATAACGACTTTATCTCGACTACTTTGGTGAAAGGTTCGGTGAAACTGCTTTATGATCAAGGAGGTACGGAGCAGTCTGTGCTGATGAAACCAGCCCAAAAAGTGGTCTATGATAAACGTACTCACTCGATTGATACGAATGATAATGTATATGTATTGAGAGATGTCTCTTGGAAAGATGGTCGTATCGTATTGAGAAACACCTCCTTGCTAGATGTGTTGTGGATGTTGAGTAAGCGATTTAATGTTGAGTTCGTGATTGAGAAAGAATCCTTGAAGGATAATTCTTTCACGGGAACATTTGATGATCAGAGCTTGGTTCGCATATTGGATCATTTGAAAATATCATCTAAAATAAATTATAGGTTTGAGGAAAAGGCAGAAAGAGATAGTGGGAAGATAGGAAAGGCTCGAGTCGTGTTGTTTTAACGATGTCCTTTAGTTTGTTAACTTTTAATACGAATGCTTATGAAAATACGTTCACCATAAATGATATAAAAAACACACGAGAAAATATTGGCGTATTCTCTCGTGTGAAAATCTTCGGCAAGCTTGTTTGGCGACAAGCCTAGATACTATTTTTTTATTATCAATAAATCATGACAAATCTATGATAAATAATTTAAGCATCCAACAAATAAGGGTGGCGAAATTTTTATTTGCTATTCTGAAAAAAATTCCATTGCGTATGAAACTTATGGTATTCATGTTATTTCTCTCGGTAGGTCTATTGCAAGCTATGGGTACGTATGGGCAGGTAACCTCATTGACGTTAGAAGCTAGGAACGAGACTGTCCAACAAGTATTGGATAAGATAGAGGCTCAGTCTGAGTTTAGCTTTTTCTACAATAACAAGCAAGTGAACGTAGACCGTTTGGTATCTATCAACACGAAGAACCAAAATGTATTTTCCATCTTAAATAAGCTCTTTGATGGAACGGACGTAACCTATAAGGTATTGGACAAGAGCATTATCTTGTCCATTAAGGAAAATAAAGGAAACACTTCCCTCCAAGAAGATAAGAGGGTATCAGGAATCGTCCTCGATGAGAAAGGAGAACCGGTTATCGGAGCCAATGTCATGGTAAAAGGTACGACGAATGGGACGGTGACGGATATGGATGGAAAATTCGTATTGTCTGTGCCTCAAGATGCTTCTTTGCTCATTTCTTATATAGGCTACATGGATCGTACGGTGTTAGTTGGTGATTCTTCGGAAATATCTGTTCGCTTGTCTGAGAACACACAAGCGTTGGAAGAGGTAGTGGTCGTGGGTTATGGGACACAGAAAAAAGTAAATTTGACAGGTTCTGTTTCTTCTGTCAAATTTGATGAGGAATTAGCGAACCGTCCTATTACAGACGCTTCCCAAGCTTTATCGGGAAAAGTTTCAGGTGTGTGGATCAGTCAAAATTCAGGAAAACCGGGAGATGATGGTGCTCAATTAAGAGTTCGTGGTTGGGGTACACTAAATAATACAGATCCATTGGTTATTATAGATGGTGTAGAAGGCGAATTTAGTCAAGTCAATCCAAGCGATATAGAGAGTATTTCTGTTTTAAAAGATGCGGCGAGCGCTGCTATTTATGGATCGAAGGCTGCTAATGGCGTTATTTTGGTAACAACCAAGACCGGAAATAATAATGAGAAAACTTCGGTGGAATTAAATTCATACATTGGAACGCAATGGTTAGGAGATCATTATGATTTGGTGACCAATAGTGCGGAACATATGACTATGGCCAATCAGGCGATGACTAATAATGGTTCTAGCAAACTGTTCCCGGAAACACTTATCGCTAATTTTGCGAATGGGATGGATTCATATAAATATCCAAATACTGATTGGTATGATGCTTCTTTTGAAAATGCCTTGATAACAGGGCATAATTTGTCAATACGCAGTGGAACAGAGAAACTTTCAGCTTTTACATCTTTGAGTTATCTTAAGCAGGATGGTATTATGATTGGTTCCGATGCGGCGAGATATGGTATTCGGTCTAATTTGGATTATAAGGTAAATTCATGGTTAAAAATAGGAGGACGTTTTAGCTATACAAAAAGAAATGCGAAAGAACCTTTTGATTTAGAAGCGGTTCATCGTCAAATAAGTGGAGCGACACCATTTATTGCTCCATACACAGCCGATGGACGTTTCGGATCTGTACAAGCATTGGATGAGAATGGCTTGATGTTGTACTCCTTATATAATCCTTTGATACATCTGGCGAATGGGGCTTCCACTACGGATTCTGATTATCTTTCTTTAGACGCTCATGCGACTATCAACTTTATGAAAGACTTGAATTTACAGGTAGTGTGGGCTTCAAATGGTAGTTGGAAAGAAACGGATAGATATAATGAGACTATTTATGGATATACGGATACAGGCATTGAAATGCAAACAAAGGCTTATAACAAGGACGGTATTGTAATGAGTAGAAAGCAAATATCGACAATGCGTAATAATTTTCAGGCAACTTTGAATTATAGTAAGCGTTTTGTAGATAAGCATTATGTGGCAGCGGTATTGGGTACTCAATTGGAAAACTATAGTATTAAGAATGTATTTGCTCGTAGAACAGATCCTCCAAAAGAGGGATTAACTCAGGTTGATTCAGGTACAGGTGGTGTTCAAGGAGAGGGTAATTTTGAGGGACTGAAGATGGTTTCTTATTTTGGACGACTGAATTATTCTTTTGCTGATAAGTACTTGTTTGAGATGAATTTGCGTGCGGATGCATCTTCTCGTTTCAAAAGAGGGAATCGTTGGGGTGTTTTTCCTGGTTTCTCTGCCGGATGGCGTTTGAGTGAAGAGGCGTTTATTAAAAATTTGAATCTGTTTTCTAATTTGAAATTACGTGCTTCTTGGGGACAATTAGGAAATCAAACTATAGAGGGGTATTGGCCTTATTTAACCGTGATCGATCAGAGTTATGATTTAAGTTATAATTATGGTGGTTCTTTGGCTCCGGGGGCTGCCGTGACCGCATTAGTCGATGAGAATATTACGTGGGAAACTACTTCTTCTTTGGATATTGGTGTGGATTTGGGCTTCTTGAATAATAGGTTGAATATAGAAGCGGATTATTTTAACAAAAAAACAACGGATATTATTGTTCAATTACCGATACCTAATGTGTTAGGAGATAAAACTGCGCCGTTTGAGAATGTGGGTGAGATGAAAAATAATGGTTTTGAGTTGGTTGTGAACTATGATAATCTAGAGACGAGTAGAGATCGTTTAGGATTTAATGTGGGGTTGAACTTCACGTATATCGATAATAAGGTTACGAGATTTCAAGATGGAAACTCTCCAGATCAGTTATATCTGGTGCGTGAGGGGTATCCTTATAAGGCATTGTATGGTTATAAGGCAATTGGCATTTACCAGTCGGATGAAGAGGCTGCTCAGCATATGCAAAATAATGGGTTTAAACCTCAAATGGGGAATTTGAAGTATGAAGATGTTAATAATGATGGGAAATTGGATTATCAAGATAAGCAACTTCTTGGGAATACGATTCCTAAAATTACTTATGGTATCTCTGCGGGACTGCGTTATAAAGGTTTTGATTTAAATGTTCTATTTCAAGGTTTAGGAAAGGCGAATGTCTTTATTCAAGATGATATAACAAGGATGTCTTATGAGTGGATGGCTATCCCGACATTCTGGAGAGATGCTTGGACTCCCGAAAACCTTGATTCGGAAATTCCGATGTTGCGTTTTGACTCTTCTTGGGATAATTATCAATCATCGTTTTGGACGCATCGGATAGATTTTTTGAAGCTGAAAAATATACAATTAGGTTATGCGTTTCCCGAATCAATAACCTCTAAGTTAAAGATACAACGATTATATGTTTATGCGAACGCCCAGAATTTATTTACAATTATGCTAAGAAAAGGGTATGAGGGATATGATCCGGAAAGAAATACCTTTGATACAGGTGCATATTCTTATCCAACTCCGAGAATATTTACATTTGGTATAAATCTTAATTTCTAAAAATATGAGACACATATTAATATACTGCATATCAATTATAGTTTGTATTCCTTTTACAGGATGCATGGAAAATTATTTGGATTTGTATCCTAAAGATAAGATAACATCTGCGGATTTTCCGGAGGGGGAATCTGATATCATTTTACTTCTAAATGGCGTATATGGTGGATTGCGAGAGAGCGCTATATATAATGAAGGGCTTTTTGGCTTTGGTGTTACGGATGGCGCTACTCCGAATGCTTATAATTGGGGCACGGCTGAAATTATTAATAAACTAGGGGCTGGACGCCTAAGTTCGGGAGATAAAGGTATAGTAACATTCCGATGGACTAAGTGTTATGAGATAATTTCACGAGCGAATTTCCTTTTGGCGAATTTAGACTTGGTGAATTTGCCAGAAGAAAAGAAAAAAATGTATTTGGGTGAAACTCATTTCTTAAGAGGGTTGGCATATTCTGTTTTGGCTGAAACTTATGGAGGGGTACCTCTTATCTTATCAGATATTTCTTCGGAGGAAGCTCGTCTATTAAAGCGGGCGAGTTTAGAGGAGACTTGGCAACAAGCGCTGGATGATTATGAAATTGCGATCACCAGTCTGGGAGTGGATGCTCCCGAGTCGGGGCGTGCTACCAAGGGAGCGGCTTTAGGTATGAAAATGCGAGCCTATTTATACCAAGGTAAATACAAGGAGGTTCTGGCTTGTGTCGAGCAAATTGATGCGTTGAAGAAATATGGTCTTTTCCATAGTTATGAGGGCTTGTTTGATCCGGCTAATGAGAACAATAAGGAAGTATTGTTTGATATCCAATATATTGAAGGTGAAAATTCGCAAGGCTCATACTTGGATCAGTATTGTGGGACTGGAACTAATGGAAAGAACAGAGGTAGTCGTTATGTTCCTTCAGATGATTTGGTGGCTGCTTATGAAACAATAGATGGATCTCCTATAGATCCGGAGAATCCTTATGAGAATCGAGATCCTCGTTTGGCTTTTACTGTTGTTTTGCCAGGATCTTACATTTTAGATTCTCGCTTTCCGGATTATTTGTATCCCAAAGGAGCATTTAATCATCCGGGTAATCCTCTTAAGCATTTAAGTACAAGAAAATATAGGATTCAAGAAATGGCTAAATTGCCGCCTCAAGGACAATCATATATTAATGACATTGTTTTACGTTATGCGGATGTGTTACTATCTAAAGCGGAAGCGATTATTGAAACAGGTGGTAATGTATCGGATGCGATAGCGATTTTGAATAGAATTCGTACGGAGAGGGATGATGTCAAGATCCGTGAATTGCCCTTGGCAATGTCAAGGGAGGAGGCTCGGGAGAAAGTGCGTCATGAACGTCGGATAGAATTAGCCCTTGAAGGACGTTATTGGTCTGATGTTAGACGTTGGAAAATAGGAAAGAACCTTTATCCTTTGGTGATAAAAGATCATAAAGGGGGAATTATTGATACTAAATTTCCGAACGGTTATTTGGATTATTATGATTTGCTTCCTATCCCGGATAGTGAACGTTCTTTGAACCCTAATTTAGAGCAAAATCCAGGTTGGTAGAATAGTAGTTTTCATTATAATTGTTTTGTTATGAAGAATAGAAATTTATTATTAATCGGTTTATTCCCGGCTTTGTCCTTGTATGCTCAAGAAAAGCCCAATGTGTTATTGATAATGGCTGACGATATGGGATATGAATGTTTGGGAGTGAATGGCAGCACTTATCGTACGCCGTTTTTGGATAATATGGCTGAGTCTGCAATGTTGTTTAAGAACTGTCATTCCCAGCCATTAAGCACGCCGTCAAGAGTTCAACTAATGACAGGAAAATATAATTTCAGGAATTATTCTCATTTTGCGTATTTGAACCCCAAAGAGAGAACATTTGCCCATATGGCTAAAGATGCTGGTTATGAGACTTGCATAGCTGGGAAATGGCAGTTGGGATTTGATGAGCGGTTACCGAAGGTTTTTGGCTTTGATTCTTATTGTTTATGGCAATTATCTAAACAGAGAGATGAAGGCGAGCGATATGCTAATGTCCTTTATGAGCAGGATGGTGATCTTATGCCAAGAAGTATAGATGTATATGGACCTGATGTTTTCTCGGACTATATCGTGAACTTTATCCGGAAGAATAAGGATAAACCTTTTTTTGCTTATTATCCGATGGTATTGACACATGATCCATTCTATCCGACTCCTGATAGCAAAGAATGGAGCGATGCTTCCCTAAGAGAGAAACAGGACAATAAGTTGATGTCTGATATGGTTAGTTATACGGATAAAATGGTGGGGAAGTTGCTCAATGTCTTGAAAGAAGAGGGGGTTTATGAGAATACCGTGGTGATTTTCATCGGGGATAATGGAACCAATGTGAATATTTATACTCCGATGAAAGATGGTTCTGTGATTCAAGGAGGTAAAAAGGGAACGAAAAGATATGGAACTCATGTCCCCATGATCGTAGGTTGGCCTAAGATGATGAAGAAGGGAGCTGTGAATGAGAACTTGGTTGATTTCTCCGATTTCTATGTGACATTGCGGGATATCATGGAAGGTGATCGCAATAAGGACAAGGACTTGGACGGCATTAGTTTTTATCCGCAACTTATAGGTAAGAAGGGCGAGATTCGAGAGTGGAGCCTTTGCCATTATCAAGATCAGTATAAACCGGATTATGTGCGTTTCGTTCAAACTGCGGATTATAAATTGTATCTTGACGGCCGTTTCTATAATACAAGGAAAGATCCCTTGGAGAAAAAGGATTTGCTAAAAGGCGTAGCTTCTGCCAAGGAAGAAGATTTGCGTCTTAAGTTGAGACAGGTTTTGGATCGTTATCCGGTTTGGGGGGAAGGAATATTGACAACCGTTGTCCCATAGACTCGTTTTGAGATCAAACAGTATTAGGAGGTAATGTAGCTTTTTCCCTCCTTTTTCGAGGATATATATTGGCTGAGCTGAGTCAGTATATATCCTGTGGGCAAGCCAGTATATATTCTCTGGCTTGGTCAGTAGTATTGATTTTTTGAGTTTTTTTTTCTCTTGATAGGGGAGGATGGGGGCTCGGGTGTATTTATTAGTAGGAGAACAAAGAAGGAGGATGATTGCCGATCCGAATAATCAGCTTATCTTTGTTTTTATGAATAGTATGTTTGTTTTATATTAAATAATTATATCATGAATAACAAATTTCTTCTTTTGACGGCCGCCTCTGCCTTTTCCGTGGCGGGGATGGCGGTGGATTACACGAATATCGTCCTAATCAATTTGGATGATGTGGGTTACGGAGATTTTTCTTTTAATGGAGCTTACGGATATACCACTCCGAATATCGATAAGATGGCGGCGGAAGGCGTTCGTTTTACGCACTTTTTGGTAGGACAGCCGATCAGTGGAGCCTCTCGTGCCGGCTTGTTGACCGGCTGCTATCCGAATCGTATCGGTTTTTCCGGCGCTCCGGGGCCAGATTCGAACTACGGTGTCCATCCAGAGGAGATGACGATCGCAGAGGTATTGAAACAGAAAGGATATAGTACCGCTATCTTCGGTAAATGGCATTTAGGTAGCCAAAAGGAGTTCCTCCCCTTGCAAAATGGCTTCGATGAGTATTATGGGTTGCCGTATTCTAACGATATGTGGCCATTCCACCCGCAACAAGGTGAGGTCTTTAATTTCCCGGATTTGCCGACTTATGACGGAAATGAGATTATCGGTTATAATACGGACCAAACACGGTTGACTACGGATTATACCACTCGTTCTGTTAATTTCATCAAGAAGAATAAGAATAAGCCTTTCTTCTTGTATCTGGCCCATAATATGCCCCATGTACCGTTGGCCGTTTCCGATAAATTCAAGGGAAAGAGCGAGCAGGGTTTATATGGCGACGTGATGATGGAGATCGACTGGAGTGTAGGTGAGATATTCAAGACATTGCGTGAGCTGGGCTTGGAAGATAATACGTTGGTGATCTTGACTTCCGATAATGGCCCTTGGACCAATTACGGGAATCATGCCGGTTCAGCCGGTGGGTTACGTGAGGCAAAGGCTACGACCTTTGATGGTGGTAACCGGGTTCCTTGTATCATGTACTGGAAAGGTAAGACGTTACCGGGCACGACTTGTAATAAGTTAGCTTCTAATATCGACCTTCTTCCTACGTTCGCCGAGATCACGCAGGCTCCGCTTCCTCCTCGCAAGATTGACGGAGTAAGTATCTTGCCGTTGATCGAGGGTAAAAAAGACGCCAACCCACGTGAGTCTTTCGTCTATTACTATCGAAAGAATGACTTGGAGGCTGTTACGGATGGAATGTTCAAATTGGTATTCCCCCATAAATACGTTACTTATGGGGCTTATGAGCCGGGAAACGACGGCCAGCCGGGTAAGTTGACGAATCTGGAGATCATGAAGCCGGAGATGTACGACCTGCGCCGTGATCCGGGAGAGCGTTATAACGTGATTACCCAATATCCGGAGGAAGCCGCTAAATTGATGAAGATCGCGGACCAGAAACGCCATGAGTTAGGGGATGACTTGACTCGTATGAAGGGTACGGAACGTAGGGAACCGGGTTTAGTACAAGGGAAAAAACGTCATGACTTATGAAACAATCGATCATTAGTATCGGAATGACTGCCTGTTGCCTTTCGGGAAACGGGCAGTCTCTCTTTGCCGCCAATAAACCGGCGCAAGAGGAACGTCCCAATATCTTGTTTATCCTATCGGATGATCATACTTCCCAATCGTGGGGTATTTACGGGGGCGTGTTGGGGGAATATGCCCGCAACGAGAATATCCGTCGCTTGGCTGCGGAGGGTTGCGTATTGGATAATTGTTTTTGTACGAACTCGATCTCTTCTCCGAGTCGCGCGGCGATCTTGACCGGAGCCTATAGTCACGTGAACGGTGTCTACACGTTAAGTGATTCTTTTGATCCGGAGCAGGATAATATCGCCAAGCAAATGCGGGCGGGAGGCTATCAGACCGCTTTGGTCGGTAAATGGCATCTGAAAACGCAACCGCAAGGTTTCGACTTCTATTCCGTGTTCCATGACCAAGGCGAGTACCGAGACCCTACTTTTATAAATTGTACGGAACCTTGGCCGGGTGAGCGTAATTTCGGGGAGCGGGTACGAGGTTTCTCCACGGATATCGTGACAGATAAGGCGATCCGTTGGATGAAAGAGGCCGATAAGGACCGGCCTTTCATGATGTGTTGTCATTTCAAGGCTACACACGAACCTTGGGATTTTCCAGAACGGATGAGGCATTTGTATGACGGCGTTGTTTTCCCGGAACCGGAGAACTTATTTGATTGGGGGCCGGAGACGAATGGACGTACCTTCTCCGGACAGCCTTTGGAGGAGTTGGCCCGTCGTTGGGACGTGGCATCGCAAGACCCTGATAAATGGTGGTGCCGGTATCCGGAGTTGCCTTTTACGACGAAGGGCATGCATCGATCTGCCGCCCGTAGCGCCGCTTACCAGAAATTGGTGCGCGACTATCTGCGTTGCGGGGCTACGATCGACGATAATATCGGGAAGTTATTGAAAGCGCTGGACGATATGGGAATCGCCGATAATACGATCGTGGTGTACGTATCCGACCAAGGTTATTTCTTAGGAGAGCATGGTTTCTTCGATAAGCGTATGATGTATGAGGAGTCTCTACGTATGCCTTTCGTGATCCGTTACCCGAAAGAGATCCCGGCGGGGACCCGCAATAAGGATATGATCTTGAACGTGGATTTCGCCTCTTTGCTGGCGGATTACGCAGGCGTGAAGACCCCGAATGAATCGCAGGGCCATAGTTTTCGCGATAATCTGAAAGGAAATACCCCAAAGGATTGGCGTAAGGAGATGTATTATCGTTATTGGACCCAACATTCGAACCGTCCGGCCCATATGGGTATCCGTAATGAGCGGTATAAACTGATGTTTTTCTATGGTGACCGTCTGAATATGACTGGTTCGGAGGATAAGACCACGACACCAGCATGGGAGTTTTACGACCTTCAATCCGATCCTCGTGAGAATCACAACGCTTACAACGATCCCCAATACGCCAAGATCATCCGGCAAATGAAGGAGGAGATGCTGAAGCTGCGGAAAGATGTTAAGGATGAGGACACGAATACCCCTAAAATGAAGGAGATTATGGATACCTATTATTGGTAAAAAGAAAACGGAGGGAGACGTAGCGTGCTGCGTCGCCTATCCTTTGTAATAGAAGTCCACGCTAGCAACCGAGAGGGAGTGCGGTATGTTATAAAGCATGTATTTCTAGAAAGAAGAAGGAATTTGTTCTTTTGTGAAAAAGAAGTCTTATGTTTGTGCACGATATGAAAAACAGGGTTTATATGGCCCCGTTATCAGTAAACAACCAACCTTGACATGAATACAAACAGAGATAAGGCTGTCTCTTTTGGGCGGGACGGCGGAGATGTCCGCCGTCCCGTTTTTTTTTGTCAATGAGCCAGAGCCCTACGTGACATCCGTTCCAGCTCCGGGGGAGCCAGAGCGGAATATCGCCCGCTGGCTGTGTGAATAATGACAAGCTGCGTCTCCCCGGATACCTATTTCGTTAACTCATAAGCCTCTATCACGCACTCCAAAGCGCAAGCGTTTGCTGCCGAGCTTTCCTTGTGGAAAGGGCCGTACCAATAACAACCGAAGCTTTTGGATGTGGGGTCATAATCTTTCGTGATGATGGATTCTGCGTTTTTCAAGATGAAATCTTTATAAGCCGGATTCTTTGTCACTTCATACAGGAAGGCTAAATGACGGATGAAGATACCCTTAAATTGGACACCGTCGTTGCTATCATCGATCTCGGGCTTCATTTCACGGAGAATACCCTCGTCAGTTACCAATTGTGTGGTGATGGTAGCGTCGGCGATCTTTTCCGCTAGTTCCAAATAAGATTTATCGTTGGTTTGGAGATACATCTCGGCTAAGACAGCGATGGCTACGCCTTGGTTATAGGTGTAGTGGGCATTTCGGTTGGGGGTACAATCGTCTTTGGTACCGTCTTCGATTTGGTAGATGTCCGTATTGATCATGCCGGTTCGCATATACCAATCCACGTTCTTCTTGAACCAGTCGAGGTATGTCGGATTCTGGGTCGCTTTATATAAACGGATCGCCGTAAGGGAGAATAAGTTGTTGGCGATCGAGTTCTTGTAATGCAGTGGATTCTTCTTCCAGAAAATGCCGCCTCCGCAAGCGTCGCTCCAGCCGGTTGTCATATCATCGAATATGATCTCGGCCATATCTAGGTACTTTTTCTCTCCGGTCAGTTTGGAGGCCTCGATCCATGCCAATGCCCACCAACCCTCGTCATCGTAATAATCGTTGATGAAGTTGTCGCAATAACGGGGAGTACCGGTTGAGTCTACGCCTACTTGGTAATGACGGGCTTTCTCGAATACATCCTCTATGACAGATGGGATGGCCGGATCTTTGGTTACGGCACCGTAGCGAATGGTGGCGGTTAATACGTTCGCCGAGTTCCACCAGCCTGCTGTTTCCCAGATACCGGTCGTGTCGTTTCTCCAGCTTAGGGAGGTTTGTACGCATTCTCGCATCTTTCCTTCAAAAGGGGAAAGTTTGCTACAGGATAGCATGAAAAATACAAGCAATACGCTTGTCAGGAAATGTTTGTACATACGTATTTATTAAAATAAGATTAGATTAAGCCACAAAGATAAATGATCTTTTTGAACTTTATTTAAACTTTGTACCTTTGTCTGACGGAATCTAAGATACTTCAATATTAATCATAAAAGAAAAACACGGTAAGATGAAAAAGCAAATCTTATTTATTTGTTGTGCGGTAATCGCATACTGCCTGAGCGCCTGTAATACGGCACCTCAGCAAGTGCCTTTGAAAGAGAAGAATCTGCCAAAGCATGTAATCTTGATTGGTTTTGACGGCTTGAGCGCCCATTGCTTGAATAATGGGGCGGATATGCCTACTTTCCGTAAGATGATGGCGGAAGGCGCCTCCACGTTAGAGAATCGTTCGATCCTGCCTTCGTCGAGTGCTTGTAATTGGGCTTCCATGTTTATGGGAGCAGGACCGGAGTTGCACGGATATACGGAGTGGGGATCTCGTACGCCGGAGCTTCCTTCGCGTGTCGTGAATAGCGACAACCGTTTCCCGAATATCTTCGGCCTGTACCGGGATAAGGCTCCCGAGGCCGAGATCGGCTATATCTATGAGTGGGAAGGCATGAATTATCTGGTGGATACCTTGGCCATGAGCTTCCGTAAGCATGCCCCGATGTCGGCTGAGAACCCGAACGGATGTACCCCGGTAGCCGTTCAGTATATCAAGGAGAAGAAGCCGAACCTTTGCGCGATCATATACGATCAGCCGGATGGTACCGGACATGGCAAGGGATGGAGTTCCCCGGAGTATTTCGCCATGGTGAATCATTTGGACAGTTGCTTGACGCAAGTGATGGACGCCGTTCGTGAGGCGGGTATCATGGATGATACGGCGGTTATACTGACGGCCGACCACGGCGGTATCGAGACCGGTCACGGTGGCAAGACAATGAACGAGATGCAAACCCCGATCGTTTTCTATGGAAAGAACGTAAAGAAAGGCTTCAAGATCCCGGAGAGCACGATGGTATATGATATCGCCGGTACGATCGCCTACCTGTTGGACGTACCGCAGCCGCAAGTGTGGATCGCTCGTCCGATCATGTCTGCGTTCTCAGACTAGGCTAGCTTTGGAATACAGGAACGCCCCGGAAGGATTGATTCTTCCGGGGCGTTTTGGTTTATCACTGGGCGATTCCTACTTTGGCTGTCGTGCCGTCGGATAGCTTCACGACGTAGAAGCCGGCAGGCAGGCCGTGCAGGTGGTTGCTACCGGCGGGGAGGGGAGAATGGCGGATCAGCTTTCCGGCCATTGTCGTTATCGATACGTCGAGCGGGGCGGAGGTGTTGATGTAGAGTATGCCGCCGGAGGAGCGGATACGGCTCTTGTTGTCGGTGATCCGGGCGGTGGATACGATGATATCCTCTATCGTGATCCGGATATCTTCGTAGACGGCTATCGTGTAGCTGCCGTCTCGGTTGGGGGTGATCGTCCGGCCGTTCGCCTTTACCACGGGGGTAGACTGGCTGTAGGCCGAGTCTAGCTCAATGTAGAGGAAGAATTGATCACCCTCCTCATAGTAATAGGTACCGGGAGAGGGGGTGAGGGTTGCGTTTGCGGTCTCGGGGATTACGACCGTGTATACCGGAGGCGACGGAGTGGCAAGGCTGAACGTGCCCGCGCTCTCGTGTCCCGCATGGTCCGTCACCTTGTAGGTATGGAGGCCCTCGCTTCCGGAACCATCATAGCGGTCGGAGGTGAGCTGCACGGAAGCACCGTCGATGAGGACGGAAGCTACGCCGCTGCCCTTGCCATCGGTGGCGGTGAGCGTATAGCCGAGGTTATTGGTGGAAACGGTTACGGTAGGGGCGTTGAGGTCGAGGCGGATATCCGTGGCCTTATGCTCGTACTCTTGCGTATAAGGGTCGTCACGTTTGAGTAGGTAGGTCACGTCGAAGGTTCCCTCTTGGCTGAAGGTGAAGGAGGCGGCGAAGTCTTCGCCGGAAGCGATTAGCCCGCTAATCGCCTTAGTTTGTACACCAGTCTCTTCCGCTTCTTTCAGCTTGATGGTGAAACCGGGAGGAGCGGAGAAGATAACGGCCCCGGCATACCATTCCCCCTTCTTATCACCGCCAAGTTCTACATTGGCCTCTCCCGGTAGCTTGTCGATATAGGTACATGGGATATCCGGTTTGAGTTCCAGCTCATAGTTGGACGCTATGAACTCGCCGTTATCTATTGGCGTGAGATCTCCCGGAATGATAAGGTTGGTTGGGGAATGGGAGTCCACGGCCAGTTGCCCGGAGAAGGATGCTATTTCTCCTTTGGCTTCTCCGCTTGTGTCATATTTCGGGGCCTCGCCTTTATACAGTATTTGGTCGGCCCGCGGGGTGACGGTGAGCGTTCTCGGGTGGATGATTACTGGGATGTCTACGCTCTCTGTATCCATGCACTTGGCATGGCTGATGTCGATACGTATCGTAGCCCCGGATGCTGCGGTCACCTCGTCGGGGGAACCGCCTAGCTTGTTATTGTCATCTATGCTCAATCCGTATTTCTCATCGATGGTATTGAAGACATAGCCGGACTTATCGCCGTAGGTATCGGGAGCGAGGAGCTCGAGCAGGTCATAAAGCTCATCCGGCTCCAGCGGCGTGGCGTACGTCCCTTCCAGCGTGGCCGGGGAGATGTTGGTCTTGATCAGGTTCTTTGTCCAATAGGCGAAGAGCATTGTAGGCCCGGTGATATGGGTTATCTTCTGCCCGCCTTCACTTCTGTTGTACCAGCCTTCTAGGGTATAGTATTTCCGATTGAACAGATCGGTCAGCAATGGATCCACTATAGATAGATATCTTGTTTTAATAGTGGGGGGACCGCTGATGGGATAGGTATAATTGACATCAAAGTCCACTTTGTACTTTACATCGTCACCTAAGTTAGCCGGAATTTGGGTATTGTCACTCCTGAAAAGCCCATGGTTCACTAGGTTTCCATTGCCACCGACGGTTCCACTATCTCCATTATAGATCGTCCCTTCATTGGTTAGGGTTATGCCATCGTCGATCGTCAATGTCTGTTTGTTTCTTATAGTGAGCGTATAGCCGGGCGGTATCTCGTAATTCCGGTCGATGGTATAGTGGGTAATGTCGACGTTGTTGCCATCTACCATGTTACCCACGATGTTACCCTCAATGCTACCAATAGATTGATTTAGAAATATGATAGCGCTATTACTACCGGAGGGGGGATAAGATGATGCGTTTATAGCTTCGCCTCCATCTTTATTCTTTATAGCGGAGATGATCCCCCCGTTTATCGTGACTGTTTCCCCTACTTTTCCTTCCCCCGCGCCCATACCGCTATATCCGGTGGCATTTACGATTCCCCCGTTGATCTCTATCGTTCCGGAAACTTTGTGATAAGTAGAGCCAGTCCCCGATACCCCGATACCCGGCCCGGATTTACCCCCTGTGGCGGTGATATTCCCGTTATTGATCCGGACGGTTCCACCATTGGAATTAGAACTTGTTCCGATACCGGCTCCATATCCATTCCCATAGGCAATGATAGTGCCGTCATCTATCGTGATGGTTCCTTTCGTATCTTTACTGTATCGTGAGCCTATTCCGGCGGCTTCAATTCCTCCTTTGGCCGTTAGTTTTCCTTTACCTTTTATTATAAGCTCGGTACCATCGCCTGTAGGCGCGCAAATGGCGGGTAGGTCATGGCCACCTGCCAAGCTGTTATCTCCGACTAGGATCAATTCTACTCTCTGGGCTTCATCGGCGTATAAGGCGCAATAAGGTGCGTCTTCTGGGAAATTCTTGGTATTTACCTTGTCCAGCGTGATCTTTACCTGTATGCCTCTGGCGACCATGATAACGGCTTTCGCTTTATTCTGGGCTGTTGTGCCGTATCCGGTTTCTTGTGCTGGCACTCCTTGGTTTTCGATATCATACGTACCGTGAATATAATATTCTTTATTGCTATCATTAATGGTAATTCCCCCTTTATGCTTAGTGTCACTAAGATCTATATTTATTACGCTTTTCCCTTGCCCCCATGCCGATACGAGTGAAAGGAATAGTAAGATACTTATTGTTAGATACTTATTTTTCATGTTCGATAAAGATTGATATTCGTGAGTATTCTTGTCGTATTAACATATTTTAGGCGGGTCGACTCGCCTTAGTAGGCGAGGCCGTATAGCCGCGTAAGGCGATGTCCTCGTTTCGTAACGTACCCGTGATGCGCGGCTTACCGGTGTAGTCGCCTTGTTTCTCTGTGAGAGCGTTGTCGTACAGGTCAACGCTTAGGATGATTTGTTCTTCCATGATGTTCGTATTTAGTTGCCGCTAAGATATGGGAGGGGGCGGGTTTCCCGCATGACAATCCGTCCGAATCTATTAGGACAAATTGTAATTAGCTGATTTTATTGATAGGACAGATCGTAATTCACACGCAAAAAGGTAAAAATGTCTCTTTTCTATCAAAAAGCGGTAGGCCTTGATAAAAAAGCGATATATTTGGGGCATGGACAACCTGACAGTTTATATGATCTCTATCATGGTATTGGCACCCGTCTATTCCGCCGTGTCTTGCGGGATGGTGGTGGGGCTTTCCTTGCAGGATTGCCTGTCTCGGGAGGAGCGGGACTTGAAGAGGATATTGCTGGTTTACCTATCCGTCTCGGCTACCGGGTGGCTGGTCACATTTTGCTATCAGTTTTATCCCTCGTTGTTTGTCCAGCTCAACGTGGTTTGCCTGCTTTGTTTCGTCTTGCCGTCTATCTTCTTCTACCGGATCGTCCGTTTCCTCACGAGGCTGGGCGAGCCGGAGGAATTCCCGCCTCTCCATTATCTCGTACCCGGGCTGCTGGCGCTGGCGATGTTGGTCTGGTCGTGCTTCGTGCCTTTCGACGTGCGGCTGGAGATCGTGAGGGGGAAAGCGGAGGTGATTCCTGCGGGGTACGAGTGGTATACCCGCTTTTTTACCCTCAAGCCCCTGCTGAGGGTTGTTTTCGGCCTCTTGTATTATATCCTTACGCTGGCGTTGCTGGTATCTTATTATAAGAGGGCGAGAGGGAAGGATACGCTGGTTCGCGGGCCGGCGTGCTGGGTGATTTTCCTAGTAGGTGTGTCCATCGCCTCGCTGCTCTCATCGGTCCTGCCTACGTTCATGCCACGGAGCCGGTTCTACCATTCTATTTGGACGGCGGCCGTGTCTTGTGGTATCGCCCTCCAGCACGTTTTGCTATCGTACCATGTCATACGGCGGGAATACTGCCTCTACGTCTTGCGCCGGGAATCCCCGCCTTCTTCCTCCGGGGAAACGGATGCGGGAGACGTGCGCCTACGCCGTAGCCATTCCGGGAAATTGACCCAGAGACGTTTCGAGCGTTTTTTCCGGGAACACAAGCCTTTTTTGAGGCCGGGCTATAAGATGACGGATCTGGTGGAGGACTTGGACGTGAACCGCACGGTGCTATCCGCCTTTATCAACCGGACGTATGGCATGAACTTCAATCGTTACCTGAACCGTTTCCGCCTGAGGGAGTTGGATAGGCTCCGCTTGCGTCCCGCCAACCAAGGCAAGAGCGTGAGCTCGCTGATCGGGCAGGTAGGTTTCAAGGATTTCCGTACCTATTCCCGTGCCGTCGCCACCGAGCGGGAGGCAGCCGCCGGGGAGCGGGAGACTAAGGAGGAAGGAGGCACGGCATGATGAGCCTTGGCCTTATGGAGGCTTTCGCTTTCAGCCTTCCCATCGTCTGCGCCATGGTATGTATGGTCATGATGTCGCTGGACGCCTGCCGGTACGGAAGGGGCGGGCAGGAAAGGCGGTTGAGGGCGCTCTTGGCGCTGACTTACTTGGTGACGTCGCTGGGTTGGCTCGGGTTGGTGCTTTATTCGGTCGCCCCGTGCGCTTTCTCGTATTACCATCCCGTTTTCTTATTGACGCTGATGCTGGATCAGGTGATGTTTTTCTGGGTGGTATCCATGATAACGGATACCGGCGAGCGGCGGAGGCTGAATCGATGGCACTGGGTGGTGCCTGTCTTCCTTATGGGGGCCTTGTTCGAGGGCGGTATACTGGTAAGTCTCGTGTTTTTTATCTACAATACGCTTTATCCGGCGCTAAACCTCCGGAACATATACCGTTACAGGCGGTTCATCGTAGATTACTCGTCGGAGGTGCAGCGTATCTCCTTGGATTGGCTGGCGGCCGTGCAAGTTTTTATCTTGGTTTGCGTACCCGTTCCGCTGGCGGGATTGTTGCTCGATATGGAGACTTTCTCCTCTTCCTATTTCGTGTGGCTGGGGGTGTTGCCAACGTTCGTGTTTTATATGATGCTCTGTTATAACATGCTCGACAAGAATTATCTCATCGTCCAGCCCGAGGCGTTGAAGACGGAGGATATGCCTCCCGATCTCCCGGCCCTAGACCGTAAACGCCTAGAACGCTACCTGCGTGAGAAGAAACCTTATCTGGACCCCAAGTTGCGGATCACCGACCTCGCCGCCGGGCTAAGTACCAACCGTAGCTACCTGTCGGCTTTTATCAACAAGGAGTATGGCATGAATTTCTGCCGCTTGATAAACCGTTGCCGTCTGATGGCTCTCGACCGCTTGCGGGTATCTCCTGCGAATGCAGGCAAGACTAATATGGAACTGGTACTTATGGCAGGCTTCAGTGGTTACCGGAATTATCTTCGGGTGAAAAAGGAGGAGGATAGGCTAGCGTTATTGAAAGTATTCGAGCGATAACCCCGATTTGGCAAACCGAGGTGAGGTGTTTTTTGAGGCATAAACGTTATCTTTGTCACGCATTTTAAATATATAAACCATGAAGAAATTCTTTTATACTTTCGCTTTTATCCTTTGCGCCTTGATGACGTTACAGGCGGAGACAATGGTGGTGGCCACCTATAACTTGCGAAACGCCAACGGCGGCGATTCCACGAACGGTAACGGTTGGGGACAACGTTATCTTTACATCGCCCAGATCGTACAGTTTCACGGGTTCGATATCTTTGGTACCCAAGAGGGCAAATATCCGCAATTGCAGGACTTGAGGCAAGCCATGCCCGGATACGATTATATCGGCGTGGGACGTGACGATGGTAAGCAGGCGGGAGAGCATTCGGCTATCTTTTACCGCACGGATAAGTTCGAGGTCTTGGAGCATGGCGATTTCTGGCTATCCGAGATCACCGACCGTCCGAACAAAGGCTGGGACGCCGTTCTGCCCCGTATCTGTACGTGGGGCGAGTTTCGGGACAAACAGACCGGCTTCACTTTCTTGTTCTTCAACCTTCATATGGACCATGTCGGCGTACAAGCCCGTGCCGAGAGCGCTAAGTTGATCTTGAAGAAGATCAAGGAATTCCCGAAGAGACTTCCCGCTATCCTGACCGGAGATTTCAATGTTGATCAAACAAGTGAGTCGTATAAGTTGTTAGATGGTTCCGGTATCATGCGTGACTCTTATGAGATCGCAGATTTCCGCTATGCCCCGAATGGTACCTTCAACGGTTTCCATCCGGACCGCAAGACCGATAGCCGTATCGACCATCTTTTCTTGACCAAGGAGTTTGAGGTGAAGAAGTATGGAATCTTAACGGATACCTATCGCTCCGAGGTGAAAGAAAGCGCCCAGAAGGAGCAAAACGGTAATTTCCCGAAAGAGGTGTCATTGAGCAAATACGAGGCCCGCACTCCTTCCGACCACTTTCCCGTAATGATCGTTGTGGAAGTAAAAGACTGAGGTTTTAGAAAAATTGGTTATTATTAACCCCGTAATCTTTATCAAATTTGTTTAGATCCTGTTATATAATCAGAATATTGACTAAAACGATCTAAACAAATTTGGTATGATACGTAAATTATTGATTCGTGATTTGACTCTTCGCGATGGTCAGCAATCGGCATTCGCTACAAGAATGTCTCAAGCGCAAATAGACCGTGTACTTCCTTACTACAAAGACGCAGGCTTTTACGCCATGGAAGTATGGGGTGGGGCGGTTCCCGATTCCGTGATGCGTTATTTAGGTGAGAATCCGTGGGATCGTTTAGAGATCATCAAAGAGAAAATAGGTAATTCTTCAAAGCTATCCGCTCTTTCCCGTGGGCGTAATTTATTCGGTTATAATCCTTATCCCGACGAGATTATAGAAGGCTTTTGCCGGAACTCGATTCGTTCCGGTATCGATATCATGCGTATTTTCGATGCTTTGAACGACGTGGATAACGTGAAATCCACGATCCGTTATGTGAAGAAATTCGGGGGAAAGGCCGATTGTGCCATCTGTTATACGATAGATCCTCACCATTCTCCGGTAGAACGTATAAAAGCCGCCTTGCATGGACGGCCCTTGCATAAGCCTGTTTTTACGAATGAGTATTTCTTAAACAAGGCCCTTCAACTGGAGTCGCTGGGCGCAGATATGATCACCCTGAAGGATATGAGTGGTTTGATACCTCCGGCTCGTACGGCGGAATTGGTGCGATTGTTCAAGAAGAGCTTGAAAGTACCGGTGGATTTCCATACGCATTGTACGCCCGGTTACGGATTGGCGTCGGTCGTATCCGCCATTATCAATGGGGTGGATATCGTTGATACGAATATATGGAACTTCGCCGGAGGACCAGCTGCTCCCGCAGTAGAACTGGTCTATATCTTCTGCAAGAAATTGGGTATCGAGCTGGATCTTGATATGGATGCGATCGCTAAGATCAACAAGGAATTATTGACGATCCGCAAGGAACTTTCCGCATTCGATACCGCTAAGAAATTCCCAAGGCCCTTTAATCCCGTAGAGGATAGTTTCCCCGCTGAGATCGACCGCTTCTTCAACGATGCCATCGAGGCCGCTCGGAAAGATAAGGAGGACGATTTGCTGCTTTATTGCCGTGCGATCGAGGAGTATTTTGATTTCCCCGAGCCGAACGAGTTGGTGAAAAAAGCGCAGATCCCGGGAGGTATGTACACAAATATGGTTGCCCAGTTGAAGCAATTGGGGCAGATCGACTTGTTGGAGAAGGCGATGTCACTCATTCCGCAAGTACGGATGGATGCCGGCTTACCTCCGTTGGTGACGCCTACGAGCCAGATTATCGGGGCGCAAGCGGTTTCCTGTGCGCTGGATGAGCTGAAAGGCCGCCCGATGTATAGTAATCCTTCCAACCAGTTTATCGCCTTGGTAAAAGGAGAGTATGGCAAGACGCCGATTCCGGTAGATCCGGCGTTCCGGTTGAAAATCACCGGCGTACAAAATGAGGTGCCTTACGACGGTTCCCATTACGTGATGCAAGAGAATCCTGTATTGGAGGATTTGGATGTGTTATTGGCTGAGAATGAGAAAGAAATACTGTTGCTGGAGTTATTCCCGACGGTAGCCCGTACATTTTTAACTAAATGGAAAGAACAAAAAGCGAGATCGAATGTTTAATAGTAGAAAGTCTTCAAATTTGGCATCCGTCATCTATTATATGTACGTTGCCGTTTAAACGGTGATACGAAAAGGCTCTCCGAATGGTAAGCGAACCATGGGAGAGCCTTCTTTATTCTATAAAGTGACTTTTTCGCGGACTTTACAAAGGGATCTTGTCTATACGACGTTGGTGGCGACCACCCTCAAAAGGTGTATCCAAGAATATCTCAACGATTTTCTTAGCCTCTTCCTTGCTGATAAAACGACCGGGCATTGATAACACGTTCGCGTCGTTATGCTCACGTGCCAGTTTCGCGATATCCTCTCGCCAGCATAAGGCGGCACGGACACCCCGATGTTTGTTCAAGGTCATACTAATGCCATTCCCTGTACCGCAGACAGCTATTCCCGGATAAACCTCGCCAGCTTCTACGGCCTTGCCCATCAGATGGGCGAAATCCGGATAATCGCAACTGTCAGAGGAATAAGTTCCAAAATCTTTATAAGACAATCCCCTTTCATCGAGGATTGTCTTTATATATTCTTTTAACTCAAAACCAGCGTGATCGCTACACAAACCTACTATACCCATCTTTATGCTAATAATTCTTTTACTTGGTTATAAACGTTCTTAGCCGTGAAACCTAATTTCTCGTCCAATACTTTGTAAGGGGCGGAGAAACCGAAGGATTCAAGTCCCCATACCTTGCCGTTAGGACCTACCAACCCTTCCAGATTAACCGGAAGACCAGCGGTTAAGCCGAAAATCTTGCTTCCTGCGGGAAGAATGGATTCTTGGTACTCTTTGCTTTGTGAACGGAATAGACCTTCGGAAGGTACGGAAACGATACGAACCTTTATGCCATCGGCACGAAGCAGGGCGGCGCCCTCGACCAAAGTCGATACCTCGGAACCGGAAGCCAAAAGAATTACATCCGCGTTTGCGTCTTCATTGACGATATAGGCACCCTTCTCTGCTTGCAAAGCCTCTTGATAGCGGTTTTCCTTAGCGGGAAGATCTGTGATATTCTGACGGGAAAGAATCAATGCGGTAGGAGTGTAAACGTTCTCCATCGCTAGTTTCCATGCGACTGTTGTCTCCACAACGTCTGCCGGACGAAGTACCAACATGGAGTTGTGTCCCTTATGATTCTTCAATTTCTCTAATAAACGAACTTGAGCTTCTTGCTCTACCGGCTCGTGCGTAGGTCCGTCTTCTCCAACACGGAAAGCGTCGTGTGTCCAGATGAACTTAACGGGCTGCTCCATCAATGCGGCCATACGTAACGCAGGCTTCATGTAATCGGAGAATACGAAGAAAGTACCGCAAGCGGCGATCACGCCACCATGTAAAGACATACCGATACAGATACAAGCCATAGAAAGCTCGGCTACACCCGCTTGGAAGAAAGCTCCGCTAAAGTCGCCTTTCACGAAAGCATGGGTCTTTTTCAAGAAGCCGTCTGTCTTATCGGAATTGGAAAGGTCGGCGGAAGCTACGATCATGTTTTCTACATGGGTAGCAAGCACACCTAATACGGTAGCGGAAGCGGCACGGGTCGCTTGGTTCGCTTTCTGCTCGATTGCGGCCCAGTCGATTTTAGGAGCCTTACCGGAGAACCATTGCTCCATCTTAGCCGCTAAGTCCGGGTGAGCTTTCGCCCAGACGTCTTTCACGGCGTAACGCTCGGCGACGATTACTTCCAGTTCTTTCGCACGTTTGGCATATAATTCGGCTACCTCAGGAAGGATTGCGAACGGATGTTCCGGATCGCCTCCTAGGTTCTTGATCGTATCTGCGATGGAAGCTCCTGCCGCGGATAAAGGTTGTCCGTGAGTAGATACCTTATTCTCGTAACAGCTGTTATCAGCGCCGACAGCACCTTTCCCCATAACGGTGTTACCGATGATCAAAGTCGGTTTGGAGATCTCTGCCTTAGCCTCTTTTAAAGCCTTGCGGATCTCGTTTACGTCGTTACCGTTTATTTGAATGACTTTCCAGCCCCAAGCCTCGTATTTCATGGCTACGTTCTCCGCATCGACGTCTTCTACCTTGGTAGATAGCTGCACGTTGTTAGCGTCGTAGAACATGATCAAGTTATCCAGTCCTAAAGTTCCGGCGATACGTCCGGCACCTTGGGAGATTTCCTCTTGGATACCTCCATCGGAAATATATGCGTAAATAGTCTGGTTCATTACTTCCTCACCCAGACGTGCTTTCAAGAATTTAGCCGCGATAGCCGCACCTACCGCATAAGTATGTCCTTGTCCCAGCGGGCCGGACGTGTTTTCGATACCACGCATAACGTCTACCTCAGGATGTCCCGGAGTAACGCTTCCCCATTGGCGGAACTGTTGAAGTTCATCCAATGTGAATTTGCCGCTTAAAGCCAGTACGGAATAAAGCATCGGAGACATATGCCCCGGGTCAAGGAAGAAACGATCGCGTCCTTCCCATTTGGGATTCTTGGGATCGTATATTAAGAACTCTGAGAACAGTACGTTAACAAAGTCTGCACCACCCATAGCGCCACCCGGGTGCCCGGAGTTCGCTTTCTCCACCATTGACGCAGCCAGTATACGGATGTTATCAGCTGCTTTGTTCATTACTTGAATATCGTTCATTTTATCAGATGAATTATTTATTTGACTGCAAAGATAATCAAACTCTTTGTAAGAGCCGTTATATCAATCAAACAATTCCTTTTCGGTAAAGGTTCCTATCTTCTTATATTTTTGATAAATTGAGAGATATTTAAGATAGCCCGCTGAGCGCCTTATTCTTGCGGGTATACATCATTCGGATTAGAGCGAGAAGTCAAAACCCTGTTCAACCCATTTGTTGTATTTTTTCTCGTTGAATTTGTAGAGGAAAGCTCCTCGTTTAGAACTTTTCTTGTCTTTGATATCCAGTTTTTCCAGAATATCCATGGCGTTTAGCTTTTTGCGGAAGTTTCGTTTGTCTAAAAGGGTTTGGTAGATGGCCTCATACAATGTCTGTAGTTGGGGCAAGGTAAATTGCTCGGGAAGCAAATTGAAACCGATAGGGCGGCTTGCCGCTTTCTTTTTAAGGACGGACAACGTATCGTTTATCATTTGGTTATGGTCGAAAATCAAGTCGGGAAGCTCGGATATCTTGGTCCAAGTAGCGTTATGGCTTTCCAAGATCTCGGGACTAAAATCATTCATATTCACCAAGGAATAGTAAGCTACGGAGATAACCCGCTCCCCTAAGTCACGCGATACATCTCCGTAAGCCCCTATTTGTTCCATAAAAAGATGCTCGATGCCCGTGCAATCGGTTAATACCCGTGATGCTGCTTCATCCACGCTTTCCCCGGATTTCACGAAGCCTCCCATAAGAGACCACTGTCCTTTCATCGGCTCGAACGAACGTTTGTATAATAAAACATTCAACTCCTTATTGTTAAACCCTAGAATGATACAATCTACGGCAACATAGAATTTTACTTCGTCTTGATAAAAAGCTGCTGACATCGTTTTATGGATTTTAAAGATTAACAGAGCTTGCGTGCTCCGTCGCTGATTACTACATTATATAATTTAGGTTCACGGCCAAACTTCTCTTTATAAGCGGAGAAGGCTTTCTTCACGAAATCGTCGTACAACTCATCCTTAACCAAGTTGATCGTACAACCGCCGAATCCTCCACCCATGACACGAGAACCCGTTACACCACATTCCTTGGCGATATCGTTCAAGAAATCCAGTTCCTCGCAGCTAACTTCATAAAGCTTGCTCATACCTTGATGCGTGCCGTACATCTTTTCGCCGACAGTCTCATAGTCGCCTTTCTCCAAAGCGGCACATACGTCGAGTACACGTTGGATTTCCTCGATAACATATTCGGCACGCATGTAATCCTCTGCGCTGACATCCGCTTTTACCTCGTTCAGCATCTCCATCGTAGCGTCACGTAAGAACTCTACTTCCGGATGGTTGCGGCGAATGGCGGCTACCACGTTCTCGCAGGATTTACGGCGTTTGTTGTAGGCTGAGGATGCCAACTCATGCTTAACGACCGAATCCAATAACACGAGTTTGTAACCAACCGGATTAAACGGATAATATTTATATTCCAAAGAACGGCAATCCAAGCGGATCAAACTTCCGGCCTTGCCGAATACGGAAGCGAATTGGTCCATGATACCGCAATTCACGCCACAATAATTATGTTCTGTAGCTTGACCGATCTTAGCCAACTCGAATTTATCGATATTCAATGAGAATAAGTCATTCAATGCGAAAGCATAAGTACTTTCCAATGCGGCGGAAGAAGACATTCCAGCGCCCAGAGGTACGTCTCCAGCGAATACGGTATCGAAACCTTGGATATTACCACCTCGTTTAATAATCTCCCGGCATACGCCAAAGATATATCTTGCCCAGCTTGCGGAAGGAGCGTCCTCCTCGGTCAAGCCAAATTCAGCGTAATCATTTAAGTCGATGGAGAACGCCCGGACTTTGCCCGTCCCATTCGGTTTGATCTCGGCGATCATCCCTTTATCTACAGCACCCGGAAAAACGAAACCTCCATTATAATCAGTGTGTTCACCGATCAAGTTAATACGTCCCGGGGATGTGTATAAGCTACCTTCGGTATTAAATAACTCTTTAAATTTAGTTCTGATTTTTTGTTGCATGATACTTAATTTGATTAAGGTAAATAATTGAATAAACAAGAAGAAATTACCCATTCAGATAACTCTGCCGGATAATTTCTTCTTTATCATATTATGTCCTGTCCTTATTATTCAACAGGAATGTCTTTGTTTACGTTCTTGCTACCGATCAAAGCGTAATATAGCAAATATGCCAATCCTAGGAATACCACCCAGAAGCTAGTAATGAAACCGCCAGCGTCGGCTACAGCTCCTTGGATCAACGGAAGAATACCTCCACCGCAAACCATCACCATGAAGATACCGGAAGCGGCTGCCGTATATTTACCTAAACCTTCTACTGCCAAGTTGAAGATACCACCCCACATGATGGAAGTACATAAACCACAAAGAGCCATGAACATGATTCCAACCGGAACCTCAACCATACCGAAAGAGATATCAGACAAGAATACAGGCATACTAACTTTTGTCGTAGCAGGGGCGAAGATAGCGATCAAGATAAAGATCATACCTACCGTGGCGGCTGATGACAACATCGCCTTACTAGAGATCTTAGCTCCGAAAGAGGCACCGAACAGACGTCCGATCATCATCAAGAACCAATATGTACCCACGATAGAACCGGCTACTGTAGGATCGATACCGATCTCAGGAGAAGTAGCGAACAAGTTCATGAAGTTAGGAATACCTACTTCGACACCCACATACAAGAAAATTGCGATGGCACCTAAAATGAAGTGACGGAAAGAAAGCGCGCTGTGCTTGTCCGGAGTCTTGGCTTCATTTTCCTTAACCATATGCGGTTCCGGAATTTGCATGCAGAACAATACGATAAATACGATGGCAAAGATACCCATAGCCAAGAACAATGCCGGGTTAGCGTCACTGATCTGAGCCTTAGCGGCGTCACCGATCAAATAACCAACCAATACCGGAACGATCGTAGCGCCGATAGAGTTCACGGAACCGGCAACCTGAATTAACTGGTTACCTTTATTTCCACCACCACCTAGCGTGTTCAACATCGGGTTTACTACGGTATTCAACATACACATAGAGAAACCGGATACGAAAGCACCTGTCAAATAAACAGCGTAGCTACCAGCCACACCGGAAAGATAAGAAATACCTACACCACAGAAACCTACGATGATCGCTAACAAAGCGGTTTTCTTGTAACCGATCTTTTGCAATAACATACCGGCCGGAATACCCATGAAGGCATAGGCGATAAAGTTAGCCGCGTTACCCAGTTGCGACATGAAGTTGCTGGCAGCGAACTGGTTCTTAACGATGATACCGAATGGGTTCTGTAGACCCGTCACGAAAGATATCATGAAGAAGAGAGCCACCATCATGATAATAGGCAATGTGTAATTCTTTTTTGCTGTTGATTCCATTTCTTTTTTGTTGTTTTAGATTATTAGATTACTTAAATTATTCTCTTATTCTACACTGAATTTATAAATAGTAGTACTTTGGAAAACCTCGCCCGGGCGGAGTTCCGTTGTCGGATATTCCGGTTTGTTGGGGCTATCGGGGAAATGCTGGGTTTCCAGACATAAAGCGGCCCGTTCCGGGTAGCGTTGTCCGTTCTTACCTTCGAAATTCCCAGTCATCCAGTTACCTGTGTATAATTGCACGCCCGGTTGAGTCGTATAAGTTTCCATTACGATACCGGTCTTGGGGGAGGAGCAGCGAGCGCAGTAAGAAAGTTCGTTGTCCTCTTTATTTAATATGTACGTGTGGTCATATCCCTTACCGAATATAAGCTGTTCGAAATTGTCATTGATTCGTTCGCCTACCTCATGAGGAGTCCGGAAGTCCATCGGTGTACCTTCTACCTTCTCTTTAGGTCCGTACGGGATTGCCGTATTGTCTGTAGGCAGATAATAGTCGGCGTTGATCGTGAGAATATGGTCTCCTATATAAGGGTCTCCCGCACCGGATAGGTTAAAATAAGAATGATTGGTTAGATTCAAGACCGTAGGTTTGTCCGTAGAGGCTTGATAGGAGATAACGACCTCATTCTCATTTGTCAGATGATAAGTTACGGTTGTCTTTAGTTCTCCGGGGAAACCTTCCTCGCCATCGGCGGAGGTATATTTCAACTCAATGGTTTGCTCGTCTATTTGTTTGGCGTCCCATACGACCGCATTGAATCCCTTGATTCCGCCATGCAAGCTATTGGGGCCATTATTTATGGCTAATTTGTCATAAGTAATACCGTCGATCGTGAATTTTCCAGCGGCGATACGATTTCCATAACGACCGCAAATGGCACCGAAATAAGGTTCTTCTGATGTTAAGTACTCTTCAATCGAATTATGGCCAGTAACGACATCGGTCATTTTTCCGTTCTTATCCGGAACCATCAGTGAGACGATTTTCGCTCCATAATTCGTGATCGCTAGCTCTGCTCCAACCTTGTTACACAGGGTATAAAGCGCCGTTTCTTTCCCGTCAATTTGCTTGCTGAAGTTAGCAACAGACAAGCCCGACAGTGTATTTATGTTCTTCATGCGTATCAATATTATTGAAATTGCGTGTAAAAGTAACTTTCTTCTTTGTATTTATAACCTTTCTGAATAATGTTTTATAGCATGATTTTAGATTTGTCTACCAAAAATATATAATTATCGCTTGTTTATACGTCAAGTCCTTGATTCTTCTCTTAGGCTAAAAAAACAAAACAACTCTTGTCTTACCCCTGTTATTAGTAAAACAGAGATAGAAAGAAATTGTCCATGCGGTCGTCCTATAAATATATCATACTCATACTCTTTGTGCTTATGCCCGGCTTGCTTTATTCCCAATCTCAAGATTGGGTACGTAAGTCCATTTATCCGCAAGCGGATAGTGGTAAAAGCAAGATCTATAATTGGATGTGGGGGAGGCATTATCGTCACCTTTATACGATCCCGATCAGGGTTCCTTCGGCTACGATAGAAACGTTGGGGGGTGGGATGGATATCGTCGGGCAAGCGGAAGGGTTTCACGGATTATTGTTGGAGAATAAGCGTAAGCAATTGTATTTGCTAAAGCCCTTGGGTGGCTCTACAAGTTTCTTGGAGTCGAAGTTTTTCCGGGAAATATATAATAAGACTGATTTTAAGAATACATATTTGGATGAGTTCTTAGGAGATGCTTATACGATTATCAATCCCTATACCTTTTTGGTCGCAGATTATTTAGCGAAGTCCGCGGGATTGAGTTTTTCTCCCTCCCGTATTTACTATATTCCTTCCCACATACGGAAAGACACAGTTGCGGACGGCAGCGATATACAAGATAGGCTGGTCAATCTAATCAATGTTCCGGATATTAATTTAAGGTCTAATTTGTATACCACGGAAGACTTTCTAGACAGCCTTCAAGTGAGTAAAAACTATATGGCGGATCAAAATCTATACATTCGGGAACGTATTTTCGATATGTGGACCGGAGATTGGAATAAGACGAACGAAAACTGGGAGTGGCAGTCACATACCGTCAATGATAGCGTAATTTATACCCCGATCGTGATCGATAGGAATCATGCTTTCACGAAGGTGGACGGAGTATTGTTCAAGCAAATGTTGAAGATGTTATCGTTGGATTTTATCTGTAATTATGATAGCCTGATTTTAAAAGATACAAAGAAAATCAATAAGCTAGCTTTTGCGCTGGATATGGCGGTAGCAGGCCGCAGTGATGAGTCGGTTTGGATACGCCAAGCCCAAGAAATTCAGAGACAGATGACCGACTCTTTGATCGATAGCGCTTTTACTTATTTGCCGGAAGGTGTAAAACATGATGAGATAGAACTGATTAAACGAAAGTTGAAACGAAGGAGGCTAGAGCTGGAAGCGGTTGCCAGCCAATATTATCGCTTATTGCAACGTACTCCAGTGGTTGCCGGAACCAATCAATCCGATTATTTCTTGATCGAGCGGCAAGCGCCGGACCGGACTGTTTTACGGATTTATGATCCCGAGACCGGAGACTGTAGGTTGGAACAACAATTCTCCGGCAAGGAAACCAAGGAACTGTGGTTATATGGGCTTGCGGGAAACGATACGTTTGAAGTGAAGGGAAATACACGGAAAGATTTTCCGATATACTTGATCTCCGGAGAGGGGGAGAGCCAATATCAATTGAATCATAACCGGAAAATACATGTCTATGATAAAGATTATAAATATGATTACCAGAAGATAAAATACCATAAGATATCTTTTACCCCGTGGGGAATATATGATTCGGATAAAGGTATTAGTTTGGGTACGTTCTTTACATATACGATGTATGGCTTTAAACGAGCCCCATTCACCTATCAGCATCGGATCGGGTATAATTATTTGAAAGGGTTCATGTATGCAGGTATCTTCCCTAATTATGATGGCCGGAGACGTTTATACCTAAATGCCTCCATTTCTTCACCCCGTAACTTCGAGAACTTCTTCGGATTTGGAAATAATACGGCGGGCTATAAAGAGGAGAAAAAGAATTATAACCGGGTGAAGCTCCGGACGTATATGTTTAATCCATCCTTCGAGATGGATTTGAGGAAAGAAGAGGTGATGACATTCTTTGGCTCTTTGGATATGTACAAGGCTAAACGTACGGATGATCGATATATTTATACGGTTTATGGAGAAGATCATCCTATTTTCCGCACGAATTATTTCGTAGGTCTTGGTGCTACTTACCGGATAACGAAACAGCCTTATTCGTGGCTTCCCCTATTGGAAACCGAATGGACGGCCGGATGGAAAATGAATTTGAAAAAGCCGGAACGCAATTTCCCCTATGCGCAGGGAAGCCTTTCATGGAACGTACGGTTCTCGGATCGTTTTACTTGGGCCTCCTTGATGAAGGGAACGGTATTATTCGATAATGACTATGAGTTCTATCAAGCCGCCACGATTGATTTAAGGGGATTCCGTGAGAACCGTTTTATCGGAAAGCAATCCTTTTACCAATACTCGGATTTACGCTTGGACATGGGAAAACTAAAGAATCCGTTCACTCCCTTAAAATATGGTCTATTCGCGGGCTTTGATTATGGGCGGGTCTGGTTTCCCGATGAGCGTTCCCATAGTTGGCATACTTCCTATGGTGGCGGGATTTGGCTTACTTTCTTGAATAAGTTCACCACTAAATATTCTTGGTTCGGCTCGACGGATAGTTTCCGGTTCGCCTTTGAGTTGGGGCTTGGGTTTTGATATAGCCTCAAACCTACACGGGACTGATGAGGGAAATTCTCATCATGATGAGGAGGGTTATTGTCTATTTCTATATTTGTTCTTGTCTTCTGTCGTATGATCCGGTAAAAACGTGTACGTGTTTTCCGAAAAACATGTACGACTTTTGTGGAAAACATGTACGTGTTTTTTCAGAAATATAATCATGTTTTTAAGGCTGATGATAATCAATGATTTACATATTCGTGTTATTTGCATGCTTATTGTTTGGATTTATTGAGTGAAAATCCATACATTTGCCTTTGATCAATTTTGTTCTTGTTATGAAATGGTTAAGGGCAATGTTTTTGTGCATGGTCGTTTTTGCCGCATTGACTGTGGTCGCCAACGATTCTTTCTCCCAAAAGGAGGTACGGGCGTGTGCTTCTACATCTTTATTTTCAATAGCGAATAAAGAGCCGGCTGCTTTCATCTCTTTTCAAGAAATCATAACTCCTTTGACGTCTTTCTCCGCTTTTGGGGAGAAACTTTTGTATCTTATTGCCTCATTGAATTTTTTCCTCGCTTTGTTTACCCAGTCGGTAGCTTTGTTGTTTTACGAACGGAGGGTAAGTTATGTTCGATTAAAATCCGTCTTTTGGCAAGAGCGATACTCTTGCTATGTGCTTTGTCGTATGCTGAATTAGACATGATTATGCCCTGTCTTCAAGGGCATAGAGGAGAGTTGTGTCAATTTATTTTATACGAAAAACAAGCGTATCATGAACTCTATATATCGAAATTTTATTATCACGTTGAAGGCAAATAAAATGGCGGCAACACTAAATATATGCGGCCTCGTAATCGCCTTTACTTTATTTAATAGCGTAGCTATCCGTACGGAATCCGAACGAACTTTTGATAAAATACACTCGAAAGCCGAGGCTATTTATCGATTGGATTGTGTAACGGGTAAAAGTCAATGGCCTACGCAAATCCTGCCTTTCGCCCAAGCATTTGCCTTGTCTTCTCCACATATATTGGTAAGTACGATCATAAATCCTTACATAGGGGAAGTTTATTTTACGATCGGGAGGGACGAGATTCTCAAAGGTTATAAGGAACCGGTGATAACCTGTACTCCGGGGATCGTTTCTATATTTGACTTCCAATTGGTGGAAGGTTCACTGGATTGCTTAGATGATCCGGAGAAATGCCTTTTGCCGGAAAGTATGGCCCGGAAGATATTTGGCGAGTCATCGGCTATTGGTAAGGAGTTGCTTGCGGAAGAAGAGATTTGGAGCAAGGAACGAAAATCACTAGTCGTAGGAGGAGTTTATAAAGATTTCCCGGAAAACACACAATTGAATAATGCCATTTATACTTCTTTATCGTCGACTTATTGTATGAATGATTGGGATAACTGGATTTTCCTTTGTTATGTCCTTTTAGATGATCCGTCACAAAAAGATCTCATTTGCTCTCAGTTTAACCAAGCATTTCCCTTCAAGCAATACGAGAGGCTCCAAGAGGTACAGACCCGTTTGGTGAATTTATGCGATATTTATTATATGAATGATATGAATAGTGTTACTTACATAAAATCAAGGAATAAAAGACAAACGGATTTGTTGTTTAGCGCCTCGTTTCTAGTGGTATTGATAGCAGTGATTAATTTTATAAACTTTACAATGGCATTGGTTCCGGCAAGAATAAAAAGTATTAACATCCGCAAAATTCTAGGGGACTCGGTATGGCGGTTGCGTGGATTTCTTTGGTTAGAGTCTTTTCTTTTTGCGCTATTGTCTTATGCTATATCCTTGTTGCTGTTATTGGTTTATGAAGGTTGCATTGGAGGAGGGTTTCATATGAAGGGAATAGTTTTTTTGGGTGGATTATTTATGACTTTGTGTGCGGGACTATTGGCCGGTGCATATCCGGCTATTTATGCAACTTCTATTCCTCAGCGAATCGTGCTGAATGGTTCTTTCGGTTTGTCTCCAAAGGGAAAAAGAATGCGGGAATGTCTGGTTGGTTTTCAGTATACGGTTTCAATTATATTGATCGTCCTGTCACTGTTTATTTATAAGCAGATAGAGACAATGCGGAGTCATTCCTTTGGTTTCGGGAATGATAATGTAGTTGTCGTAGAATTGAATAAGGAGATAACCGAGAAATATAAAGAGAATTTTACCAACCGTTTGCGTGGTTATGCGGGAATTGAGGATGTGGCTTTCGCCGCTAGTAAGATAGGAGCGACCAATGAGAATCGTGGCGGGGCCGCAGAGTTTAATGGAGAGACTATTTATTTTTATTATTTGAATGTATCACCCAATTTTTTGTCCCTTATGGATATCATCGCAAACGAGGGACGTGCCTCAAGGATGGAAGATGGGAGGAATAAAGAGTTGCTTTTGGTTTTTGACCAAAAAGCGAAAAGGCAATTAAACCTTCATGTGGGTGACCGTATGAAAACCTTTTGGGGGAATGATGCCCGGGTATTAGGATTTACGGATGAGGTGGTGATCGCTTCCACACATAAAGCATCGGAGCTGCTAGCTACTTATCCTGTCGCTTTTGTGACGAATGAGGAATTTTATATGCCTTACGCTTATATTAAGTTGATGCCGGGGGCTGATAAAGGAAATGTTTTACTTTATATTAGGGACATGCTCAGCGAACTTTCTCCTTCATGTTTATCCGATTTTGAGTTTTGCGATACATTTTCCCGGCATCTGTATGAAAAAGAAATCCAGTTTGGCGACCGGGTTATTTTATCCAGTGTTTTATCTATCTGGATGGCATTGGCAGGTATTTTAAGTCTGGTATTGTTTGATGTCCACTATCAGCGGCGAGAAATTGGTATAAGGCGGGTGTATGGATCTTCCGTGAGCGAGATACTATATCGTTTGAATAAAGTCTATTTAAAGGTCTTGCTCATTAGTTTTGTTATCGCGATTCCGGTTTCCTATTATTTTATGGAGAGATGGGCCAGTAATTTTATGGAGAAAGCCCCTGTCGGTTATTTGATTTATTTTGTCGCATTGCTAGGGATTAGTATCCTGACGGTAGGAGTGATCACGTTCCAAAGTTGGAGGGCGGCGAATGAGAATCCGGTGGATATGTTATAGACAACTTACATCGGCAACGAAGTTAACTTCATCGGCAAAGTAACTTAACATACTTTGCCGACGAACCTAAGATACTTTGCTGATGAAGCTAAGATACTTTGGAAGTACAGATAAGGTATTGGATTGTAACCGATTTTTCTAACTAACTTGAAATTTGTAAGGGAGGATTTATGCGAATAGTCCATCCCTTACATTTTGTCTTGTTCAAATAGTTGGCTTTATTTGTCCTAGAACTTATTTCTTCAAGGCCTCCAATACTTGAGGCATCATAGTACAGATATAATGTTCTTCTTTCGCTGTAAAGAAATTGCCATCGACTACGGAATCCTCATCTGTAGCTTGTCCTTTGCTAATGGCAGGTTTAGCCAACGGATGTACCGCGAGCTTCTTTCCTTCCGTGATTCCGGTGAAGTCGAAGAGCATAGCAGCAGCGCAATGTCCAATCATAATCTTACCCTTTTCCCCGAAATTCTTAATCACATCCATTAGATCGATATTGTATTGTTTGCTAGCGTTCTGCTGGAAAACAGGAACCGCATCGCCACAAGCGAATACCATTGCGTCGTATTCATCTTCATGCCCTTTTAAATTAGCGATCACATCGTCTACTGTCAAAGCTATGCCAGAGTTCGTTTTGATCTCTTTTGAATCGGCTACCGCATATACTTTATAAGTAATGCCATTCTCGAAAAATGATTCCAAATATTGGAACAAACCAAATCCATTTACTGGATTTACCGCTAAAACTGCTACTTTCTTTGCCATAATCGTAAATTATTAAGTGATACAATAGTTATTTTTCGTAAGTTTATTACTTTTGTGGTGTAAAAGTAAGTCCCTTTTTTAGAGAAAACAAGAAGGCACTTATAAATAAGGAACTTACATGGATGTAACCATTGTTGAGATTCAAGTAAATAGAAAAGGTTAAAAAATGAAAAACTTTCATCCGACAGGGAATTGCCCCGTAAGAGACGTATTGAGCCGGCTAGGAGATAAATGGTCTATGTTAGTGCTTATCACTTTAAGCGCCAATGGTACCATGCGTTTTAGTGATATCCATAAAACCATCGCGGATGTATCGCAACGTATGCTGACCGTAACTTTGCGCACGTTGGAATCGGATGGTCTGATCGAACGAAAGATCTATGCGGAAGTTCCTCCCCGAGTAGAATACTGCTTAACGGAAAGAGGATTAAGTCTTATTCCCCATATCCAAGGATTGGTGGATTGGGCGTTGCAGCAGATGAGTGGTATTATGGAAAGCCGGGTTTTACATACGTCATGACTTGCTTTGGCATTAATCTATCCGCTAATTTTTTTGCTTTATCTAATTCAACCTTGAATCTGACAAAAGCGTGTATACAGCTGTTCGGAAGACGTATTAGCATCTATTAGATTAAAAAGGGCGAGGTATATCTTATCCCCTTTTGAAGGTTTGCGTAAAGGTGGAAATATCTTTTCTCAGCTTTTGTCAAGATATTGACAAGCACTAATAATATGTATGTGTTATTCATGGAACTTTTGATATTATCAAGTGTTTGATATATAGTGAATATGAGAAATTGTATGATGCAAATATATCGATTGGGGTTTATCTGCGATGAAGATTAATTGATGATTTTTATATTTTGGATCTTTTTATATTTGCGACATCGGTGAATGAATTTAAATTAACATGAAATCTGGTGTACCAAGCGGAATATATGATATTTTTGTTAAACGAATGATTAATAAGAGAAAAGCATGAAAGACTTGCGAAATCATAATATATTGGTTGTTGGAAGTAGCAATACCGATATGGTCATAAAGACGAATCATCTCCCCCGGACGGGGGAGACCGTATTAGGAGGAACATTTTTTATGAATCCGGGTGGGAAAGGAGCGAATCAAGCGGTTGCTGTTGCCCGGTTAGGGGGACAGGTCTCGTTTATTTGTAAAACAGGCAGTGATATATTCGGACATCAATCCCAGCGGCTATTTGAGGAAGAGGGGATTGATACTTCCTATATTTTCTCAGATCCGAAGAATCCATCTGGCGTAGCGTTGATTACGGTGGATGCTCATGCTGAAAACTGTATTGTGGTGGCCTCCGGAGCTAATGCTAATCTATTACCTTCTGATTTAGCGAAATCGGAAGAGGCGATAGAAAAAGCCGATTTGATTTTAATGCAATTGGAGATTCCTATGGATACTGTTGAGTTTGTCGCTAAGATAGCATCGATGAAGAACAAACGGGTAATCTTGAATCCGGCTCCAGCTCAACCTTTGTCGGCTGCGTTACTCCGTCATCTGTATATGATTACCCCGAATGAGACAGAGGCGGAGATGATCTCCGGCGTGAAGATCACGGATGAGGTTTCCGCGAAGAAGGCTGCGCGAGTTATAATGGAGATGGGGGTACAGAACGTAATCATTACTTTAGGTTCAAAAGGAGCTTTGATTTACTGTGATTCCATGGTAGATATGGTTCCTGCGATAAAAGTGGAAGCCGTTGATACTACTGCGGCCGGGGATATTTTCAACGGCGCTTTAACGGTGGCTTTGGCTGAGGGGCGGGATTTAAGGGAAGCCGTGAGATTCGCTTGCAAAGCTTCCGCTATTTCCGTGACCCGTGTGGGAGCGCAATCTTCCGCTCCTTATCGGAATGAGGTAGATATCTTTGATTAATCTAAAAAAAACAATCTAATATTATGAAACAAACAGTATTTGCGGTGATAACGGCCGCCTCTTTATTTCTAGGGGCGACCTCATGTTCCCAACAACCCTTGGCAAAGGATCAAACGACGGTGCCCGCTGAGTTTACGATCCGTAAAGAAAAGTTGATGGATAAGATTAAGGGAGGTTGGGCCGGACAGACTATAGGCTGTACGTATGGTGGTCCGACGGAGTTCAAATATAACGGAACAATGATTCAAGAATACGTACCGATCGTATGGCCGGACGGGTATATCAAATGGTGGTACGAGAATGTGCCCGGATTGTACGATGATGTTTATATGGACCTTACATTCGTAGATGTCTTTGACCGGTTGGGATTGGATACTCCTGTAGACTCGTTCGCCATGGCGTTCGCTACGGCAGGATATACGTTGTGGCATGCTAACCAGTCGGCACGTTATAATATTTTACAAGGGATCATGCCTCCGGCATCCGGTCATTGGCTGAATAACCCGCATGCGGATGATCTGGATTATCAGATCGAGGCGGACTATGCCGGACTGATGTCGCCGGGTATGCCGAATACGGCTTCCGAGATTTCTGATAAGATCGGGCATATCATGAATTATGGAGATGGTTGGTACGGCGGTGTGTATGTCGGGGCGATGTATTCGTTATCGTTTATCTCGGATGATATCGAGTTTATCGTGACCGAGGCATTGAAGACGATACCGGAGCAAAGTACCTATTATAAATGTATGAGCGATGTGATCCGCTGGCATAAGGAATATCCGGACGATTGGAAACGCACTTGGTTTGAATGTGAGAAGAAATGGAGCTCGGATATTGGTTGTCCGGATGGTGTTTTTGTTCCGTTCAATATTGATGCCGTGATCAATAGCGCATACATTCTTATCGGCTTGCTTTATGGTGAGGGAGATTTCTATAAAACATTGGATATCTCTACCCGTTGCGGACAAGACTCGGATTGCAACCCAGCCTCCGCGGGTGGTATCTTAGGAACAATCCTTGGTTATAGCCATATACCGGATTATTGGATGAAGAACTTGAGAGAAGTGGAGAATATGGATTTTGCCTATACGACCATCTCATTGAATAAGACTTACCAAATGGGCTTCGATCAAGCGTTGCAAGTGATAGAGCGCAACGGCGGTTCCGTTTCAGGTGACGAGGTGACGATCAAATGCCAGCAACCTGTAGCCGTTCGTTACGAGAAGGCTTTCGAGGGTATGTATCCGATAGAGAAAGTGGCGGTTAATAAGAATTTGCCCGATGTAGGAGAACTGCCTTTTGAGGGAACAGGCGCCGTATTCAAAGGCTTTGTGAACGCTAAAGATGATAAATACGTAGCGAGAGTAGAGATGTACCTAGATGGGGAGCTGGTTGAGACGGCGAACCTTCCGGCATCCTATACGACTCGTAGGAACGACCTGTTCTGGAAGTATCAGCTGCCCAAGGGAAAACATACGGCTACGTTTAAATGGCTAAATCCACGTAATGATGTCTCCGTTCATTTCAGCGAGATACTGATTTACTCGGATGCTCCGAAAGAGATTGTTCACCAATAAATTATAAAGATTATGAAGAAATCATTGTTTCTGATGGGCTTATTTGCCTTGTTGATTTCCTGTAAGGGAAATGTGTCGAAAAATATTCCTCAAACCGATAAGCCTCAACCGGTAAATCTTATTCTAGATACTGATTTAGGTCCGGACTATGATGATGTGGGCGCTATGGCCTTGATGCATGCCTTGGCGGATAGCGGTCAGGTAAATATCCTTGCGACTCTTTCCTCCAACCATGATGAGCGGGTGGTGCCTTGCATTGAGGTGCTGAATACTTATTTCAACCGTCCGGCCATACCGGTAGGGGCACCAAAGAGCGAACCGGGGGCCTCCTTGACTACTTGGCATAAAACGAAGTGGACTGACGAGTTACCCGCTAACTATCCGCATCATACGGCGAAGACTTCCGACGCTCCGGATGCTCTGAAGGTGTATCGTAAGATTCTGAGCGAACAACCGGATACCAGTGTTGTTATTTGTACGATCGGTTTCTTCTCTAATTTAAGGGATTTGCTTCAATCGGGAGCTGATGAATATAGCGATCTCTCCGGAAAGGAATTAGTCGCCAAGAAAGTGAAACGTTTGGTTTCTATGGCGGGCCTGTTTCCGGAAGGAAAAGAATTTAACGTGTATTGCGATGTCCCTGCCTCTAAAGTCGTAGCGGAGGAATGGCCTACAGAGATTGTCTTTAGCGGTTTTGAGATCGGGAACGTAATCTTGACCGGAAAGAAACTGGTGCAAATGAACGTGGAGAACAGTCCTGTAAAAGAAGCGTATGCCCTTTGTTTCGCGGAGGGAGACCCGGAAGGGCGCATGAGCTGGGATCATACGGCGGTATTGGTCGCTATAAAAGGTTATGAGCCTTATTTCGATGTAGAGCGAGGAACCTTTCATGTCGTAGATGATGAGGGGACTAACAATTGGGTGGCAAATCCCAATGGCCGTGATCTTCGTTTGATCGAGAAGATGCCGCCTACGGAGGTCGCTTCCTTGATAGAGAATTATATGATGCATCAACCATCTATTAAATAGTATTTTTATGTATATCGTACAAGATTATTCTTTAGCTGTCATATTCTGTGTCGTTACGATGCTTTGTTGGGGATCGTGGGGGAATACGCAGAAATTAGCCTCCAAGACTTGGAGATATGAGTTCTTCTATTGGGACTACGTGATTGGTGTCTTGCTCTTCTCTCTGATTTCCGGGTTTACCTTGGGCAGCATCGGGACGGAAGGACGCAGTTTCCTGCCGGATTTGGCGCAAGCGAACCTCGCTAGTTTAGGGAGTGCCTTTTTGGGCGGTATTATTTTTAATGCTGCCAATATCTTGTTGTCTGCGGCGATCGCCATTTGCGGATTGTCGGTCGCTTTTCCGGTTGGGATCGGATTGGCCTTGGTGCTAGGCGTATTGGTTAACTATTTCGGGGCGGCGAAGGGGGAACCGACTTATATCTTTATCGGTGTAGCCTTAATCACGGTCGCCATCATCTTGAATGGCCTGGCTTATAAGAAAGCCTTGGTCGGTACCAAGAAAGTATCGGGGAAGGGAATCCTTATATCGGTTGTGGCCGGCGTGATCATGGCTTTTTTCTATCGTTTTGTCGCCGCTTCCATGGACATGGAGAATTTCGCTTCTCCGGCACCCGGGAAGTTGACGCCTTATACCGCCGTATTTGTTTTTGCCATAGGAGTATTTGTTAGTAATTTCTTATTTAACACATTGGCGATGAAACATCCGGTGGAAGGTAAGCCTGTCTCCATATCCGGTTATTTTAAGGGAAATATGAGTACGCATCTCGTGGGTGTACTGGGGGGTATTATCTGGTGTATCGGTCAATCTTTCAGTATGATAGCATCCGAGAAAGCGGGAGCGGCTATATCTTACGGATTGGGGCAAGGAGCCACGCTAGTCTCCGCTTTATGGGGCATCCTTATCTGGAAAGAGTTCAAGGGAGCGCCAGCCATTTCCAATCGTCTGAATGTCGGGATGTTTATTTTATTCGTGATCGGACTTGGGTTCTTAATTTATGCGGGAGCTTAAATAACGTTATTTTTATTTATTCCGGAAAAAACATTACCTTTGTTCTTGTTTCTTGTTTATGGGAGTTTAATAACGAAAAAAGACGATCTATGAAAGAAGAAGGTGATGTATTCAAAAAGTTCCGTGATTCCTTCAGCAGGATGGAGGGACATTTCCATATACTAGAACAGCGTGTGCCGGTTGAACTTCAGATGGAGTATTTCAAATACTCGGAAAACGTACGGAAGGAAAACCGGCCTCCCCGTCCCTTATCGGAGGATGAGTGCGAGACCCTGTACAACACTTTGTTGACGGAGGAAACCAAGGACAAGACCGAGAAGAGATATTTGTTATCTCAATTGGCTACCTCGAAGTCCGTCCGTGCGTACCGCTTGTTGGAGGAATACACTCAGCATCCGGACCCGGAAGTGACAGATTGGGCCTACATGGCTTTGATGGAGTCTCGTATCTCCTTAGAGTCCGATTTCTCCGACGAGAAACAAATTTATATCTCGACCGGCCTGGGAGGAAAAGGGGAGAAGCTGCGTTTCTATGTCTTGATGACGTCTAAAGGCAAGAAACCTTTCCAAGAATATCAGCGGCAGACAATCGAGCGGGAGTTCGCTTATTATCTGCCGAAAACGGACTGCGAGATCGAGCGTTTGACGATCGGTGAGCAGTATGTGGAGTTGGTGTTCTTGATCCCGGTGCGTACGGATATAAAAGCTACGTTGGACCGGGTGATCAATGAATGTAACCAATACGGCGATTTCCTCTCGAATGTTTTCACGATCACGAATGTCAAGGAATTGACACCCGAGGAGATTTCCGAGATTATAAGTAAGAATGGAGACGATTAAGCAAGCTATTAAGTATGGTGTAGTCGGGTTGAGCAATACCTTGATAACGATGATCGTTATCTGGGTGATGATGAAACTCTTCGGATGCCGGGAAGGTTTATCTAACTTAACGGGATATGTGGCAGGCATATTAAACAGTTTCATCTGGAACAAGCAATGGACTTTCAAGGGAAGTTCCACCGGATGGACGAAAGGGGCGGTTCGGTTCACGATCGCTTTCATTATTTGTTATGCCTTACAGTACGGATTGGTACTGATCTTGAATTCCCGACTTACGATCGATCATTACTACAACCACTTGATTGGAATGGCTTTCTATACGGTGATTAATTTTTTAGTAAATAAGTTTTATACCTTTAAAGCTTAAAAGGCATGAAGAAGTTAGCGGTTATAGTCCCGTGTTATAACGAGGAAGCCGTGATCGAGGAATCGTATCGGCGTACGAAAGAGGTCTTGGTAAAGTTGCCGAACCCTACGGAGATTATCTATATAAATGATGGCAGTCAGGATAAGACACGTTCTTTGTTGGATCATATAGCCGCAACCGATCCTCATGTGAAGGTGATTCACTTCTCCCGGAATTTCGGTCATCAACCGGCGGTAACGGCGGGTATCAATAACTGTGACGCTGATTTGGCGATTATCATCGACGCCGATATGCAGGATCCGCCGGAATTGATTCCGGATCTGCTGGAAGTGCAGGAGAGAGAGAATGCCAACGTGGTTTATTGCGTCCGAAAGTCACGGGAAGGGGAGAGCCTTTTCAAGCTGTTCACCTCCAAGGCTTTTTACCGGGTGATGAATTATATGAGCGAGGTTCATTTCCCGCTGGATACAGGGGATTTCCGTTTAGTGGACCGGAAGGTGATGAATGAGTTCGACCGTTTTAAGGAACGGGGAAAATATATCCGTGGCTTGATAAGTTGGGTGGGCTTTCATCAAGTGCCGTTTTATTATGAGCGTGAGGCGCGTATCGCCGGCGAGACGAAATATCCGATTAGTAAGATGTTGAAATTCGCGTCGACGGCAATGCTTTATTTCTCGAAGAAGCCGTTGCGTTTGGCGACGAGTCTCGGGTTTATATCCGTATTGGTCGGTATAATCTTGGCGGTTTGGTTCACGTTGGGCAAGATCTATGGTTTCAGTAACGCCGAGGTTGGCTGGACTTCTATCATGACTTCCATTATCTTCTTTGGAGGTGTACAGTTATTGACGGTCGGCGTGTTAGGGCAATATGTCGGTATCCTCTTTGACGAGATCAAGGCCCGTCCTGAATACATTATTGACGAGAAGAAAAACTATTAAAAAACATCGGAGGCGAAATAAGCCGTTTCTCTATGATCTGAATTCTGTTCCATAATAAATGTCTTTTCATGATATACTCGTGAATGTAACATAAACAATTCGGTATCCGGATAGTTTATACATAGAAGAGATCAATAAAACTTATGTGTCATGAAGTATAGAATAGAGAAAGATACCTTAGGTGAGGTGGAAGTGCCGGCGGACGTTTATTATGGGCCGCAAACACAACGGAGCGTGAATAATTTCAAGATCGCCACCGATATTAGCCGGATGCCCAAAGAGGTGATAGAGGCGTTCGCTTACTTGAAAAAAGGAGCGGCTTTGGCTAATAAAGACGCCGGCGTCTTGTCTCCGGAGAAATGCGAGTTGATCGGTAAGGTATGCGACGAGATCTTGGCGGGTAAATTAAATGACTCCTTCCCCTTGATCGTATGGCAAACGGGGAGCGGGACCCAGACGAATATGAATGTCAATGAGGTGATCGCCAACCGGGCACATGTGCTGAGCGGAGGAAAGCTAACGGATAAGGAGAAAGTGCTGCTTCCGAACGATGACGTGAATAAATCGCAATCCTCCAATGATACGTTTCCTTCCGCTATGCATATTGCCGCCTATAAGGTGACTGCGGAGGTGACGATCCCGGGATTGGAGAGTCTGTATCGTGCGTTGGCGCTAAAAAGTGAGGAGTTCATGAAGATCGTGAAGATCGGGAGGACTCATTTTATGGATGCCACTCCATTGACATTGGGGCAAGAGTTCAGTGGCTATGCGGCTCAATTGGAATATGGTATACGGAAAGTAAAGGATTCCCTGTCGCATATCTCCGAGTTGGCTTTAGGAGGTACGGCGGTTGGGACCGGTATTAACGCCCCGGTCAATTATGACGAGTGTGTCGCTAAGAAGATATCTGAGTTGACTGGGCTTCCTTTTGTAACCGCTCCGAATAAATTCGAGGCCCTAGCTACCCATGATGCCTTGGTTGAGGCGCATGGAGCCTTGAAATCCGTAGCGGTCAGCTTAATGAAGATCGCAAACGATATACGAATGTTGGGCTCAGGTCCTCGTGCCGGTATCGGTGAGATCCATTTGCCGGAGAACGAGCCGGGGTCCTCCATCATGCCGGGAAAGGTGAATCCTACGCAATGCGAGTCATTGACGATGCTCGCCGCTCAAGTAATGGGTAACGACGTGACAATCTCGATAGCCGGCTCCAACGGGCAGTTCGAGTTGAACGTATTTAAGCCGGTGATTATCTCGAACTTCTTGCAAAGCGCCCGCTTGATTGGTGACGGTTGCCTGAATTTCAGTGAACGTTGCGTAAAAGGCATTACCCCGGTGAACGAAAACATCAAACGCCATCTGGATAGCTCCTTAATGCTGGTTACCGCCTTGAATCCGAAAATAGGATATTACAAGGCCGCCGCTATCGCCCAGAAAGCCTATCAAGAAAATAAGACTTTGCGGGAGGCGGCTATCGAGTCCGGTTATGTGACCGCCGAGGAGTTTGATCGTTGGGTAGACCCGTCCAAGATGGTAGGAAAGATTGAGTAGTGTCAAAACTGCTACATCTTCTCCCAAAAATGAAACAAAGAGTTAAGATGATAATGGATATTTTTGTACCGTTATTATTTTAATTCTTTGTATTATGAAGAGCACACGATGTATTTTGTCTATAATCTTAGGGTTGCTGGCCGGATGGCTACCTCTGGGTGCGGTTACCGTATTGAAGAACCTACAGGTTGAGTATCAAACCAATCCACTGGGAATTGATGTCAGTCAGCCACGTTTTAACTGGCAGATGGAGTCCGATCGCTATGGGGCCTGTGGGCAGGCTTATCGGTTATGGGTGGCCGATAGTCCGGAGCAATTGGCTGCCGGGCGTTATATCTATGATTCGGGAAAGGTTCTTTCCGGGGAATCGGTCGGCGTAGTTTATCAAGGAAAAGTATTGCAACCTTCCACTCGCTATTATTGGAAAGTTTCCGTATGGGATGAATCGGGAACGGAAATTACCTCCACCGAGCCTGCGTGGTTCGAGACCGGTCTTCTGGGTTCCGGATGGAGTGGCGCCCGTTGGATCGGCTCGTCGGAGACACAACTCTCCAAATATCGCTCGCATTATGTGATCGACTATGATGTGCGGGTTGCCGAGGGTAATGATAAAGCCGTATTTGTCTTTGGGTCGAGGGACGCTGATAATTATGTGTCTGCTGAACTGGACTTGAATGGTTCGGGGGACGCCCGTTTCATTTTACGTCATACCACAGATGGGAAAACGACGCAAGATGCGGCGGAAAGTCTGGCTTCTATCATCCCAGCCTCGGATAAGCATAAGGTGCATCATATCCGGTTGAAGGTGACGACGGCCCAATATGCCTTGAGATATTTCGTGGATATAGAGGTCGATGGAAAGACCTTGGTGAATTCCTCTTTGACTCCCGAGGAGAAAGAACGGAAGAGCCGTGGTGATTTCTGGGGAGGCAAGGAAGGGGCTTTCACCGTGTATCCTTATCCGGATGGAGAGTTGGTTTATCATTGCCGCTTGTATGCGATCGGTTTCCTGCAACCTAAAGGGCAGACCGCTACATTCTCCAACTTGCGTATCAGCGAGGATACGTGGAATACGCTTCTGTACAATCCTGCCGAGACTTATGTGGAGAAAGGGGAGGGAAAGCTCAATGTCTGGTATCCGGGCGAGAACGTATCCGCTCCCATGTTGCGGAAAGCGATAAAGATAGAGAAACCGGTCAAGAGCGCCCGTTTATATGCTACCGCTAGGGGTGTCTACGAGTTCTCGGTGAACGGGCGGAAGGTTGGAAAGGATTATCTGAATCCGGGTTGGACGGATTACCGTTACCGTATCATGTATAATACGTATGATATAACGGATTTGCTACGACCAGGCGATAATGGTATCGGGGCGATGTTGGGCGCCGGATGGTGGAGCGAGCATAGCGGTTTCCTTACCGGTTGGCAGGATCAATACGGAACCCGCCAGTCCTTATTGGGAAAGATCGTGATCGAGTATGCCGACGGTACTCGTGAGACGATCGTTACGAATGATAGCTGGAAATGTTATGACCGGGGACCGATCACTTTTAACGGCCTTCAGAATGGAGAGGAATACGATGCCCGGAAAGAGGTGAACGGCTGGGATGCTCCGGGTTTTGATGACTCGTCATGGAAACCGGCGACCTTATTCGCCGCTCCTCCGGTAAATGTGGAGATCCAAGGATATGTAGGCAGCCCGATACAAAATAATGTGACCCTGACCGCTCAGTCCGTGGTTGAGCCTATCCCCGGCGTCTATGTCTATGATATGGGGCAGAATATGGTCGGTGTTCCTCGTCTGACTTTCAAGGGAAAGGCCGGACAGGAAATCACGATCCGTTTCGGGGAGATGAATTATCCGGAAACGATCCCTACCGAACCTGTCGCCCCGTATACGATCGCGATGTATAAGGAGAAGAAAGGGCAAGTCTATACGGATAATTACCGGAGCGCCCTTTCCACGGATCGTTATATCTTGAAAGGGGATGCGGCGGGTGAGACGTATGAGCCTCGCTTTACGTTCCATGGTTTCCGTTACGTGGAGATTCACGGGTTGGACAAGCCGTTACCCTTGGAGGCGGTGAAAGGGATCGTGCTGGAATCTATCGGTGCGCGGACGAGCGGTTATGAGACGTCGGATGAGCGTGTCAACCGTTTGTTTAATAATATCATCTGGGGCCAACGGGGTAATTTCTTGTCGGTTCCGACAGATTGCCCGCAACGGGATGAGCGTATGGGCTGGACAGGGGATGCGCAGGTATTTGCCCGTACGGCTACTTATAATATGAATGTCGATCCGTTTTACACCCGTTGGCTCTACTCGGTCCGGGATAATCAAGGAGATGATGGTAGTTACGCAAACTATATACCCGTAGTCGGTTTCCCGCCTCACGGCGCGGAGGATGGCGGAGGTGCCATGGGATGGATGGAAGCCGGCGTGATCGTACCGTGGCAAATGTATCAACAATACGGAGATGTGCGTATTCTGGAGCAGCATTATGCTTCCATGGTCGCTTATATGGATTATTTGGAGCGTCGTGCCGTACGCTATGTACAGCCCTTCGGTGGTTTCGGCGATTGGCTGGCTATCGAGCCGACGAATTCCATGTTGACGAACACCGCTTACTCCGCCTACGACGCTTTGATTATGGAGCAGGTAGCGAAACGTTTAGGGAAGGATGCGGACCAAAGGCGTTTCCGTACTTTCTACGAGAACGTGAAGAGGTCTTTTAACGACCTGTTCGTAAACGAGGAAGGACGCACGTTCGCCCCGACGGTGGAATCTATCTTTGGTAAGGACTCGCAAGTAGGTATGTGGCCCGGAACGGCGGCTACCGAGGCGAAAATCGTAGATACGCAGACCTCATACGTGGTTCCTCTCCAGTTCGATCTGTTCAATGAGAAAAACAAACCCTTGGCGATCCGGCATCTGGTAGAGAATATCAAGAAACATAATTATACGCTTACGACTGGCTTTATCGGTACGCCTTACCTGAATTTGGTATTATCCGACAATGGTTATGACGATGTCGCCTATAAATTATTTGAGCAAACCGCCTATCCTTCATGGCTATACCCTGTCCTGCAAGGCGCAACCACGATTTGGGAACGTTGGAATTCCTACACGTTGGTAAATGGCTTCGGCCCTGTGGATATGAACTCTTTCAACCATTATTCGTATGGCGCTATCGAGGAGTGGATGATAGCTTATACCTTGGGTATCCAGCGGGATGAGGAACAACCCGCCTATAAGCACATCATCCTTCAACCCCGTATCGGCGGAACCTTCTCGTTTATCCGGGGGCATTACGATTCCGCCTATGGACGTATCGAGAGTGGATGGCAAATCCAAAAGAGGGGCTATATATACGAGGCGACCATCCCCGCTAATACGACGGCTATTTTATATCTGCCCGCTAAATCGGAGAAGTCCGTTCGTATGGAGAAAGGGCAGGAGGGTATCACGCTCGTGGGGGTGAAGGATGGGAAGGCTGTGTACCGATTGAGATCGGGGAGCTACCGGATATGTGTGGATTGAATATTTAGAAAATATTTGGCCTTGCACCGGGTGCGCGGTCGAATTTCAAATTTGAAACCGGGCTTACATCGGGTGTGCGGTCAAATTTCAAATTTGAAACCGGGTTTACATCGGGTGCGCGGTCAAATTTCAAATTTAAAACTGGGCTTACATCGGGTGCAAGGTCGAATCTTGGAGAAATGCGGTGCTTCTCACCCGGTGTAAGGTCAGATTTTGTAAAAACGATAGTGCCCGGCCTTATTAAAATCTGTACATTCGCGCAAAAATAAATAAGAACATTGTTCATGATTGTTTAATTCTAATTAGATCAAGCGAGAATGTCAATACGAAAATCGGATCGCATTATCAGCGTGGAGCACGTATCGAAGTATTTCGGCGAGAAGGCCGTGCTGAATGATGTAAATTTACAGGTCCGCAAGGGCGAGTTTGTAACCATTTTGGGGCCTTCCGGTTGCGGAAAGACTACCCTGTTACGTTTGATAGCCGGCTTCCAGACGGCCTCCGAGGGCGTTATCACGATGTCCGGGAAGGAGATTACGCAGACGCCGCCGCATAAACGTCCCGTAAATACGGTATTCCAGAAATATGCTTTATTTCCACATCTGAATGTGTACAATAATATCGCCTTTGGCTTGAAGCTGAAGAAACTTCCTTCCGCTACGATCGAGAAGAAAGTGAAACAGGCGTTGAAAATGGTAGGGTTGACAGACTATGAGGATCGGGATGTCGATTCCCTTTCCGGTGGCCAGCAGCAACGTGTGGCGATCGCTCGCGCTATCGTGAATGAGCCGGAGGTGTTATTGCTGGATGAGCCGTTGGCGGCCTTGGACTTGAAGATGCGCAAGGACATGCAAATGGAATTGAAAGAGATGCATAAGTCCTTAGGCATTACGTTCGTGTACGTGACCCACGACCAAGAGGAAGCGCTGACGCTGAGCGACACGATCGTTGTCATGAGCGAGGGAAAGATCCAGCAAATCGGTACCCCGATCGATATTTATAACGAGCCGGTCAATTCGTTCGTCGCTGATTTCATCGGTGAGAGTAACATCTTGAACGGGACGATGATCAAGGATAGGCAAGTCTCTTTCGCCGGTCATGAGTTCGAGTGCGTGGATGAGGGATTCGGGGAGCAAATGCCGGTAGATGTCGTGTTGCGCCCCGAGGATATTTACATCTTCGAGCCGTCGGAGGCGGCGATGTTGACGGGTACGGTAACCTCCTCCATCTTTAAGGGTGTGCATTATGAGATGATGGTGCAAACCCCGAACGGATACGAGTTCATGGTACAGGATTACCATTGCTTCGAGGCGGGTAGCGAGGTCGGGCTTCTTATCAAGCCTTTCGATATCCATGTAATGAAGAAAGAGCGTATTTGCAATACCTTCGAGGGAAAGCTCATCGACGCTACGCATGTGGAATTCCTAGGCTGTACGTTCGAATGCAAGGAAGTAACCGATATAGAGCCAAATACGCCTGTGAAAGTCGAGATCGATTTTAAAAATGTGATCTTGGAGGATAACGAGGAAGACGGTCGCCTGACCGGAGAGGTGAAATTTATCCTCTACAAAGGCAACCATTATCATCTGACCGTGTTTACGGACTGGGACGAGGACATCTTTGTCGATACCAACGATGTATGGGATGATGGAGACCATGTCGGCATAACGATCGCCCCGGATAAAATTCGAATTATTCATGCTTAAAAAGGGAAGGAAGTGATCAATACGTTTTCTGCATTTTTCATGAGACGAAGGAACTGGACCATTCCTTATGTCCTGTTCTTGGCTATCTTTGTCGTGATACCGCTCCTATTGATCGTGTATTACGCCTTTACGAATGACGAGGGGATGTTTACCTTCGCCAATTTCCGTAAGTTTATGATCCATCCCGAGGCGATAAATACCTTCGTGTATTCAGTCGGGATCGCTTTGATAACGACCATTCTTTGTCTGCTGCTGGGATATCCGGCCGCTTGGATATTGAGCCAAGCCCGGTTTAATACTTCCCGTACGATGGTCGTTTTGTTTATCCTTCCGATGTGGGTCAATATCTTGATCCGAACGTTGGCTACCGTGGCTTTGTTCGATTTCTTGAATTTCCCGCTGGGAGAGGGGGCCTTGATCTTTGGTATGGTGTACAATTTCCTGCCCTTTATGATCTACCCGATTTATAATACGCTCCAGAAAATGGATCACAGCTTGATAGAGGCGGCTCAAGACTTGGGGGCGAATCCGTGGCAGGTATTTGTCAAGGCCGTATTCCCACTATCGATGCCGGGAGTGATGAGCGGTATCATGATGGTGTTTATGCCGACCATCTCTACGTTTGCCATCGCCGAGTTGTTGACGATGAACAATATCAAGCTCTTCGGTACGACCATACAGGAGAATATCAATAACGGTATGTGGAACTACGGGGCGGCGCTTTCTCTTATCATGTTGTTATTAATCGGAATCACGGGATTGTTCAGCAATGAGAGCAGTGATTCGGCGAATGAGGGAGGGCTTATCTGATGGTGAAATATTTAGCTAAGGGATATCTATGGGCTTTGTTATTATTGCTCTACTCGCCGATCTTGATTATCATGATCTTCTCGTTTACGGAGGCGAAAGTACTGGGTAACTGGACCGGGTTCTCCACGAAATTATATAGCTCTCTTTTTGCCGGCAACGTACAACATTCGTTGGTCAGCGCACTTTGGAATACGTTCGCTATCGCCATGATAGCCGCTACGGTATCTACCTTGTTGGGGAGCGTAGCCGCTATCGGGATCTTTAATTTGAAGGCAAGGGCCCGCAATGCCGTGAGTTTTGTCAATAACATCCCGATGTTGAATCCGGATATCATTACCGGTATTTCCTTGTTCCTGTTGTTTGTCAGCTTAGGGATCTCTCAAGGTTTGACGACGGTCGTGCTGGCGCATATCACGTTCTGTACGCCGTATGTGGTATTAAGCGTCATGCCCCGCTTGAAACAAATGAACCAGAATATCTACGAGGCGGCGTTGGATTTGGGGGCGACTCCGTTTCAGGCCTTGCGGAAGGTGATCTTCCCGGAAATCCGTCCGGGTATGATCAGTGGCTTTATCCTTGCCTTCACGCTATCTATCGACGATTTCGCCGTGACCATATTTACGATTGGTAATGAGGGCTTGGAAACCCTTTCCACCTTTATCTACGCGGATGCCCGGAAAGGAGGTTTGACCCCGGAACTGCGTCCCCTCTCAACGATTATATTCGTAACCGTGTTAGTATTGTTGATTGTTATAAATAAACGTGCTGAGAAAGCGAAGCGAGCGTAAATGAAAATGAAGAAATTTATATCGATTCTGTCTGTTTTGGCCCTGCTTATGGGGCTGTTCACTTCTTGCGGGCGCTCGGACGAGGAGAGAAGCAAGATCTTGAAGATTTATAACTGGGGAGATTATATCGACGAGGACGTCCTGACGGATTTCCCGAAATGGTATAAGGAACAGACGGGTGAGGAAGTCCGGATTATCTATCAGGTCTTTGATATCAACGAGATCATGTTGACCAAGATCGAGCGGGGACATGAGGATTTCGACTTGATTTGCCCTTCGGAGTATATCCTTGAGCGCATGCTGCGGAAAAATCTCTTGCTACCGATCGACCGTAATTTCGGGAAGACACCGGATTATATCGACAATGTCTCTCCCTATATCCAAGAGGAACTGAATAAGTTAAGTCAGCCGGGCCGTAAGACTACCGACTACGTGGTTCCTTATATGTGGGGAACCGCCGGCCTGTTGTATAATAAAGCCGATGTCTCGAGGGACGAGGTAATGTCGTGGAAATGCCTTTGGGACCCTCGTTTCAGGAATAAGATCTTAATGAAGGATAGTTATCGTGACGCTTATGGAACCGCTATCATATACGCCCATGCGAGGGAATTGGCGAATGGTACGATCACGGTGGAGCAATTGATGAACGATAGCTCCCCGGAAATGATCGCTATCGCCGAGGAATACTTGAAGAAGATGAAACCGAATATCGCCGGTTGGGAGGCCGATTTCGGTAAGGAGATGATGACGAAAGGAAAGGCGTGGCTGAATTTCACTTGGAGCGGCGACGCGGTCTGGGCCATGGAAGAGGCGAGTGCCGTAGGCGTAGATCTGGGGTATGAGGTTCCTTTGGAGGGTAGTAATATCTGGTACGATGGTTGGGCGATCCCTAAATACGCTCGCAACGTGAAGGCCGCCAGTTATTTTATGGACTATCTATGCCGTCCGGACATCGTCAGCCGTAATATGGAAGTGACCGGATATGTCAGCACCGTGGCTACCCCGGAAATATTGGCGGAAAAGATCGATACGACGCTGACCGAGTTCTCGGACGTAAGTTATTTCTTCGGACCGGGAGCGGAGCGTATCCAGATAGACCCGGCTCAATATCCGGACCGGAGGGTCGTGGAACGTTGTGCCATGATCCGTGATTTCGGGAACGAGACGGAGGTGGTTCTGGAAATGTGGAGCCGGGTAAAAGGTGACAATCTTAACTCTTGGATTGTTATATTGATATTCGCTGTTTTCGGCTTGTTGTTTGTCTGGGTCGTTTACAAGCGGATCAATCGTTATCAACAGAAAAGACGACATCGCAGACGTCGTAGCTGGTATAAAAAGAAATGATATGGAAGGCATAAAGAACTTGATTATAGACTTGGGCGGTGTGCTTATTAACTTGACTCGCAACCGTTGTATCGAGGCTTTCGAGAATCTGGGCGTGGAGAATATCCGGGAACAGATCACGAATAACTATCAACATAAGGACTTGTTTGAGCGATTAGAGTTGGGAACGATTTCGGTGGAACAGTTTCGCGATGATATTCGTGCCTTATCGGGAAAGCCCCTGACGGACGAACAAATCGACACGGCATGGATCGCCATGTTGGGAGACGTCCCGGAAAATAAGTTGCGTCTGCTATTGGAGCTTCGTGAACGCTATAATACGATGCTTCTGAGCAATACGAACGAGCTTCATTGGAAATGGTCCGAAGATACCTATTTCTCTTATCAAGGTCTTTGTGCCCAAGATTTCTTCCATAAGATTTACCTCTCTTACGAATTGCATATGCTGAAGCCGAACGCGGATATTTTTGAGTACGTACTGAAGGACTCGAATCTTTTAGCCGAGGAGACTATGCTGATTGATGACGCTTCCGTGAATTGCCGGGCGGCTGAATTATTGGGAATGAAGTCCTATATGCCGCAGCAAAGGGAGGATTGGTCGCATCTATTCAAATGAAGGCCGGTCATTGTTTGGTCCCGGCCTAAATGTCTTTAACCTTTAGGATATTATACGAGGTACCAAGATCATACACATCATTCCCATCTACTTTCTTGATGTACTTTACGACACGGATGGTGACGGGAAGGATGATAACCTCGTACAAGGATTTAAGTACCGCCTGCGTCCCGATCATGATAAGCAATTCTCCGGCCGGGATCAATCCGGCGAAGGCGATCGGGAAAAAGATCAGGGAATCGGCGCTCTCACCGATAAGGGTAGATACGATCGCTCGTAACGAGAAATTCTTTCCGTTGGAGGCGATTTTCATTTTGCTCATCACATAGGCGTTCAGGAAAGAACCGGCCAAAAACGCTATCAAGCTGGCGACCGCTATACGTGGGGCCATCCCGAAGACGAAATTGAAACCTTCCTCACCCTCCCAAAAAGGGGCGGCCGGTAATAATACCGCCAATTGCGCGAATGCGATCACCAGAAAATTAGAGGCGAAGCCACTCCAGATAATTAGCCGTGCCTTCTTGAATCCCCACACTTCCGCTATACAATCATTGATGATATACGAGATCGGGAATACGATCAAACCTGCGGTAGCCGTTATACCGCCTACTTGCACTACTTTTGTCTCTAAAAGATTGGACGCTACAAGGCATATATTAAAAAGTATACCTAGCAGCATGAAAGGTACTGTAACTGTTTTTTGCATGTCTTCTTGTTTTTAACGAGGTTTATCAAGCACTCGGGACGCGAAGGTACGAAAATTCTTATTAAAAACGATGGGTATAGCAGATACCGATCGCATGGCGGTAATTCACGGGATCGTCTACATTAAATATATGGTAGCGATAATAGAGTTGGAGGTTATTGTTCGGGTTTAGTTGGTAATTACTTCCTGTGGAGAAACGGATCTTATCGGACCGCATCTTATTTTGCGTATCATTGAAGACCTCGGTGTAGGCAAAAGGACAGAAACCACTCTTGCTGATCTTATAGGAGAGGGTCAGCATCGAACGCAGATAATTCTTGGGATGTTCGGCGTGAACCTTATAGGTACTTTGAAAACGTTCCCGGACAGAGAGGGTAAAACGTCCGGCCGAATAAGTCCCCGTAGCATAGAGATAATATCGGTTTCGCAACTCGTCGGATGCCTTGTATCGTGCTAGAGACATATATCCGCTTCCTGCCAGAAGATATTTATTAAACTTGTAGTTTACCTCAACGGTGGTGAGGAACCATTCCGCTTCCTTAAAGTCATCTCTCGGACGGATGTCCTCTTCTACAAGAAAGGATAAATGCTTATAGATTTTTCCGCATAGGCTCGCCTTGAAATACACACCTGCGCCTTCCATTCCGTATAGGGATGAAGTGCATCCTATTATAAAGAATAGGATCAGATAAATAGATCGTTTTGTATATGATGTGTTTTTCATGTAGAGTGACTTCCGATGCAAAAGTAGTGTTTTTGGATGTAATACCAACGCCTCAGGATATTATATCCGATTTTTCTTATATTTGTCTCCTATTAACTATCAAATTCGAATACATGGAAAACATATCAAGAAGAACGGCTATCAAGACATTTTTAGCTGGAGGCGTGGCTTTGGCGACTACAGGTATCGAGGCGGCAGCCGCCGCGAAAAAGAAAACAGACGTGAAGGAAACCTTGAAAGGAAATGTCCGCCATTCCGTAAGTAAATGGTGTTTCGGCGATTATAAGCTGGACGAGTTCTGTGAGATCTGCAAGCATATAGGGATTGAATCCGTTGAGTTGCTGGACCCGGTAGATTGGCCGATCGTACAAAAACATGGCCTGACGGTGGCGATGGCGCAAGGGGCCGGGCTTGGAATAGATCGAGGTTTCAATGATCCGGCCTTGCATGACGAGTTGGTCGCCAGTTATGAGAAGGTGATCCCGATGGTGGCGGACGCTGGATTGACAAACTTGATTTGCTTCTCCGGCAGACGTAATGGCGTAACGGACTTGCAAGGCTGGGAGAACTGCGAGAAGGGGTTGAAGCGCCTTATCCCGTTAGCGGAGAAACATAAGGTCGTCTTGACCATGGAGCTTTTGAACAGTGTCGGCCATAAGGATTATCTGTGCGATCATACGGTTTGGGGGGCGGAGCTTTGTCGCCGTATCGGTTCCCCTAATTTTAAGTTACTATATGATATTTATCATATGCAGATCATGGAGGGGAATATCATCGAGAATATCCGGAAATATAATCAATACTTCTCCCATGTCCATACCGGAGGTAGCCCGGGACGTGCAGAAATCGACGAGACGCAGGAACTTTATTATCCGGCTATCATCAAGGCTCTTATGGAGACAGGCTATAAAGGCTTCGTTGGGCAGGAGTTCGTCCCCGCCCAAGAAGACAAGATCGCTTCCTTGGAGAAGTGTATCCGTATCTGTGATGTATAGGGCTATTTAGTAATAACTTACAGTGCCAAGCCAGTGCCGTTATAGTGGCACGGCTGTGCCACCAGCGTGGCATCGTTGTGCCATCGCTATGGCATCATCGTGCCATCGCCGTGGCATTATCGTGCCATAAGGGTGGCACGACTATAATACTAGAATGACAAAGACCTTGAATTTATTTTCTCCAGCCATGTTACGTTTTCTTTTCTCGATTGTCATTAAGATAGAATGGAACAAGAACAGTTTAAAAAAGAGATATTGCCTTTGCGGGAGAAACTATTCCTTTATGCGAGAAGGCTGCTAGATAACCCGGAGGATGCCGAGGATATCATGCAGGAAGTCTTTTTGAAACTGTGGTATATGCGTGGCGAGTTAGACTATTATAATAATGTAATGGCCTTGTCCGTACAAATCACAAAGCACCTTTGCCTGAATCGGATGAAAGTTCGTGAACGCACGGAAGGTGAGGCGGGCGAACAATTCTTTATCTGTGATGCCTCCACGCCTTATACCCAGCTGGAACAAAAAGACAGTTTGGAGCATGTAATGCGGCTTATCAATAAACTACCGGGACTTCAACAGACCATTCTTCGCATGAAACACGTGGATGGTTTCGAGGTAGAGGAAATCGCCGGGTTGACCGGAAGTACCCCCGAGGCGGTACGTATGAATCTTTCCCGTGCCCGTAAACGGGTGAGAGAGCAATTCTTTAAAATGCAGACGTTATGAAAACAGAGGAATACAAGTCTATAGAGGATTTATTAGACCGCTTCTTCGAGGGCCAGACCTCGAACGAGGAGGAGCGAGTGTTGTATGAGTTCTTCGCCCGTCCGGATATTCCCGCCCATCTGGAACGTTATCGGGAGGTATTCGGATATTTCGAGAGTGGCATTGCCTTGGATTTTAGCGAGACTCCGGAATTGAGGCTACCCGCTAAGGAAATTTCTTATAAACGAAAAATAGGATGGGCAATCGCAGTTTGCGTGGCGGCTTCTCTTTTGTTGTTTTTGGTGAATACGGTCTTTATGAATCAAAATGCTTCTTTTAATCCTTATGAGGGAAGCTATATCGTGCGCAATGGTGTCGTAATGACAGATATAAAGAAGATACAACCCGAATTGGAGGTCATATCCCGAGCGGCGGAAGCGATGGAGAAGAATGCGGATCAGCTCTTAAGAAATGCGGATGAAATAGCTTATTTGCCGGAAAGGATGAATAAGCGATTCGAGAAGAAACGGGAGACTCTACTGAGGAATATTCCGGATACTCAGGTACGTAAGGAGGTTTATAAGATGTTGGAATTGGATAAATAGTAAATTAACTAATAAACAAAAGAAGTTATGAAAGCAAGTAAATGTTTTTGGGTGGCATTATGCCTTTTGGTGGGAAGTTTCAGTACAGAGTTATGGGCACAGAAGAATTTGGAGGCTGTCGTGCAGAAATGTAAAGCGGATAAGACGATCGATAAAAGCGTAGTAACGAATAAAGATCCGAAAACTAAAAAGGTATATAAGATAGTCTCTTCTTTCGTCGTGGAGGGCCACGCCGCATTACAACAAGAAATTAAATCCGCTTTTGAGCGGGATAAGGAAGAGGCTTATCAAGTGATCGAGAATGAGAACGATGGGGTGGTTAGTTGGTTTATCCGTTTCTCGAAGGGTAAAAATACAGTTTCTTATTCTATAAATGTTGATGAGGAGGAGCTTCTCTTGACAGTCATTGAGAACTTCGACATGCCGGAGGGAAAAGATATAGAGATAAGATCAAGTAGTGACATGTAGGTTTTACTATGTAGATAAGTCAACAATAGCACCTCTCATCTGTGAAGCTGGGAGGTGTTTTTTTATGTCGAGATATTGGATAGTAGTGTCTAAATTTTGTACACCACTGTCAAATAATTGGACAGTCTGTTTTGGAAAGTAAAATAGTACTTGTTTGAGAATTAAATATTTAGTTAGTTTGGCACACTATTTGAATTAGATATGGTAAATTAAATAGTTAGATAACAATTAAAACAAATACAGTCATGATTAAGATCGAAGGTTTAAGTAAGTTTTTCCGTACGGAAGAGGTTGAGACAATTGCGTTGAATAAGGTTTCTTTGGAGGTAAAAGATGGCGAGTTCGTCGCTGTCATGGGACCTTCCGGTTGCGGTAAGTCTACGTTGTTGAATATTCTGGGTTTGCTGGATAACCCTTCCGAGGGAAATTATTACTTGGGCGACCAAGAGGTAGGACACTTGAAAGAGAAAGAGCGTACGCAGGTCCGTAAGGGAAACATCGGTTTCGTGTTCCAGAGCTTCAACTTGATAGACGAGTTGAACGTTTTTGAGAACGTGGAGCTGCCGTTGACTTATCTAAAGATCAAGGCGTCGGAGCGTAAGCAGATGGTAACGGATATCTTGAAGCGGATGAATATCAGCCACCGTGCGGCTCATTTCCCTCAGCAACTCTCCGGAGGTCAGCAACAGCGTGTGGCGATCGCCCGTGCGGTAGTTTCCAACCCGAAGATAATCTTGGCCGATGAGCCAACGGGTAACTTGGATTCCAAGAACGGTGCCGAGGTTATGCAGCTGCTCACCGAGCTGAATAAGGAGGGAACGACGATCGTAATGGTGACGCACTCCAAGCACGATGCGGGTTTCGCCCACCGTGTGATCAATTTATTCGACGGTAGCGTTGTTTCTTCCGTTAGTGAATTTATTTAGTCAACATGACATAAACGCATACACACAAGAGTTTTTTATAAGCTAATTGGCCTGTGAAGGTCGGTTAGCTTTCAATTTAACTTAAATACAAATCGATGAGACAGCTATATTATACAATCCGTTATTTACTTCGAGGCCGAGGGGGAAATGTGATCAAGGTTCTGTCCTTGACACTAGGACTTGGAGTGGGATTGATCCTGTTCGCTAGGGTCGCTTTTGAATTGAGCTTCGATACATTCTTTGACCAAGTGGAAGATTTGTATAGCGTGCATGTGCGATACAATGATGATAAAACGGGAGAGGAAGATGGGTCTCGTATCCTATTTGCCCCGATCCCGGAGGCTTTGCGGCAAGAGTTCCCCGAGATACAGTACGCGACGGTTTGCCGGAGAAGGTACGGGGCCGTATTGTATCATGGTGAGGATCGGTTCAAGCCCCGTTTGATGATGGCGGATTCCCTCTTTTTCCGTACGATGGGAATCAAGGTGCTAAGAGGGGATGACCGTTTGTTGGGAATCGAAGATCAAGTTTTCTTATCGGAAAAAATGGCTGAACGTATATTTGGCAAGGAAGATCCGATCGGGAAACAACTGCTGTACGGAAAAAACTATCCTTATACGGTGGCTGGGATATTCCGTGACATACCGGAAAATAGTCATTTACGTTTTGACGCTGTCGCTTCTTTCATTAATATGAAAACCCAGTTCGGTGCCTATGCCGGTTGGGGTGCCGACGATAGTTATCTGGGCTATATCCGCCTGAAACCGGGTGTGTTCCCGGAACAGATCAATCAGAAAATACCGGCTTTATTGCCTAAATATATAGATGTAGAAAGAGAGAGGAAACAAGGTTTTGATATGGAGCTTTATATCAAGCCGGTCTCGGAGATATATACGCAAAGTACCGAGGTGAAGCGGATGGTGGTGATCATGAGCGTACTGGCTTTCGCTTTGTTATTCGTGGCGGCGATGAATTATATCTTGAACTCGGTATCTTCTCTGCCGATCCGGGCGAGATCCGTAGGAGTACACAAATGTAATGGAGCTTCCAGCAAGGACATTTTCAATATGTTCTTGTTTGAGACGGCGGCTTTATTTGTAGTGGCTCTTGTATGTATGGCATTGCTTTTATTCGCTTTCCGGGAATATGTAGCGGATATGGCGGCTGTTCCTACTTTGGGCACTTTATTGAATGCGCAGACTATATGGCTTCCTGCGATCATGATCTTGGCTATATTCATTTTGTCCGCCTTGCTACCGGCCCGTTTGTTCAGCGTTATCCCGGTTACCCAAGTATTCCGGGTATCTACTTTGGGTAAGCAGGGATGGAAGCGGAGTTTGCTCTTTATCCAGTTTGGGGGAATAGCGTTTGTCATTACATTATTGGTGATCGTGTTATTGCAATATGATCGACTAATGAATAATGATTTAGGATATGATCCGGAAAATATAGTGTATGCTTCCTTGAATAATATGGACGATCAGAAGACGGCTAAGTTTACCGCCGAGTTCAAGAAGTTGCCTTATGTCACGGCTACGGGGCTTTCGTCAATGGACATTCTAAGTGGTTATGGTGGTTTCCCTATTCTGGATAATGAGAAAAACTGGCTGTTCACGGCCCGGCAGGTAAACTATAATGCCGATTATCTCTCTCTGATGAAAATCCCCTTGCTCGAGGGACAACCACTGAAAGGCGATGGCGATATTTTAGTGAATGAGTCATTCGTGAGTAAGCGTGGGTGGACGGATGGCGCGATCGGTAAATATATTTATGATGATGAGGGTAATTTGAAAGGGAAAATAGTGGGTGTCACCCGTGATTTCATGGTGAATTCTTTCTTTGAGTCCCAGTTACCGGTCATCATGTTTGGTAGTAGTCAGATGAGCTATTGCAATTTTACGATTCGTGTCTCCGAGTTAACCCCGGAACATTTACGGGAAATGAATGATAAGATCGCGGAACTATTTCCGAACGAGGATGTCGGTTTTACGGTGTTGAAAACGATCATAGAGTCTCAGTATGAGGGAACCCGTCATTTCCGTGACGGTGTCTTTGTTGCCTCGATCGCTATCTTGCTGATCACCTTAATGGGATTATTAGGGTATATTACGGACGAGATGCACCGTAGGAGCAAGGAGATAGCGATTCGCAAGGTGAATGGAGCGACGGCCCCGAATATTTTACGTCTTTTATCTAAGGATGTTTTGATCACGGCTTTCCCGGCTATCCTTTTAGGAGTGATAGCCTCACGAGTCGTGGGAGAGAGCTGGTTGAGGCAATTCGCGGATAAGATACCGCTGACTGTTTTTATTTTCATATCTACGGCTCTACTGGTTCTAGCGATCATTTGGGGATGCGTGATCCTGAAATCTTGGAATATCGCCAATGAGAATCCGGTCCGTAGCATTAAGAACGAATAATATAACAGGTAATATAAATTGCGTATGAAGACTATTTTGAGGAATCTCTTGAGTGTATTACGCCGTTTCAAGATGGCGATGCTATTAAATGTATTAGGACTTTCGATAGCTTTTGCCGCTTTCATCTTGATTATGATGCAAGTCGAGTATGACCGGAATTTTGACCGGGGGTATACAGATACGGAATCAATATTCCGGGTGGAAATAATACAGAACGATGGCGATGGACAAGCGATTGTTTGCCGTCCATTGGCGGATGCTTTCATTCAATCCTCTCCACATATTGTCGCAGGGACATTGGTGAATCCATGGGGTGGCGCATTATTTTTCTCTGTGGAAGAGAACGGTGAGCGGAATAGTTTCAAGGAACAATACGTAAGTGTTTATCCAGATTTTACAAAGGTGTTTGATTTTGATTTCTTAGAAGGGAATCAATCGGCCTTGGAAGAACCGACCAGTGTTTTGTTACCGCAAAGCATGGCTTATAAATTATTTGGAAACCAATCGGCTGTCGGTAAACAGTTGGTATTTGAGAATGGCGATAAGCTGACGGTTGGAGGCGTATATAAAGATTTTCCCCGTAATTCGTCCGTACAAAACTGTATTTACCAGAAGATGGATCCGAGGGAAAATATCCAAGAATGGGGAAACTGGAATTATGAATTTTATGTTCGGTTAGACGATCCAAAGAACGCTGAAGGACTGTTCGAGAATTTTGCGGCTCATTTTGATCCTACTCCCGTGAAAGAACATTGGGGTGGGTATCATCTTCGTTTGAACCCATTGCCTGACGTTCATTATACAATGGGTATCCAATATGATACGACTCCTAAATCCAGTAAGCAAACTTTGTTGGTGTTGTTTGCGATCGCTATCGTGATCGTGGTGATCGCTGGCATCAATTTTACAAACTTTAGCACGGCGCTTACTCCAATGCGTATCAAGAGCATTAATACGCAGAAAGTATTGGGTGGCGAAGAGTCTGTGATTCGTCTGGCTTTGATATTAGAGGCCATGTTTATTAGTGTTTTCTCTTATTTTATAGGGTTACTCTTGGTGTATATGACGGGAAAGACAAGTATCGCATCCTTGATTGATGCGGATATTACGTTGTCGGCACATTGGGGGCTAGTATGGTTAACCGCCCTTATCGCTATAGCGACTGGTATTTTTTCTGGTATCTATCCATCTTATTATATGACCTCTTTCCCTCCGGCTTTGGTATTGAAAGGAAGTTTCGGTCTATCCCCGAAAGGTCGCCAATTACGTAACGTGCTGATCGGTATACAATTTGTAGCTTCATTTGGTCTGATAATCGGTGCTACTTTCATGTATTTGCAGAATTATTATATGCAAAACACCCCTCTCGGTTATGATAAGGATGAGGTGATTATTACGAATATGAATAACAATATCCGGAAAAGTCGGGATGCCTTCGCCAGCCAAGTGAAATCTTTCTCCGGTATCGAAGAGGTTACATATGCGGAGATGCTCCTCTCTAGTCATGACCAATACATGGGATGGGGACGTAAATACCGGGATAAGGATATACAATTCCAATGTCTACCGGTTGAACCTTCTTTTTTGAAGGTGATGAATGTGAAAATATCGGAAGGTCGTGATTTCCGGGAGGAAGATAAGGCGAAACGTTATGGCACGTTTGTCTTTAACGAACGTGCCCGGACGGAATATGGGCTGGAGATAGGATCTTTAATAGATAGTATGGAGATTGTCGGTTTTATGCCGGATGTTAAATTCGCCTCTTTCCGCACGGAGGTAACGCCTATGGCCTTTTTCGTATGGGGCACGAATTGGGGAAACCAACCTAATTTCGCTTATATAAAGGTAAAGGCCGGCTCTGACTTACGGGGAGCTATGCTACATGTCAAGACTACGCTTCAATCATTTGATCCGGAATACCCGTTTAATGTCCGTTTCTTCGATGAGGTATTGAACGGACTTTATGAGAAAGAGAGAAGCCTCAGTTCATTGATTACCTTATTTAGTTTAATCGCGATCTTTATCTCGGTGGTAGGGGTATTCGGTTTGGTCGTATTCGATAGTGAGTACCGGAAGAAAGAGATCGGTATCCGTAAGGTATTAGGCTCTACTACCGAAGAGATTATCGTGATGTTTAACAAGACATACATACGAATCTTATGTGTTTGTTTTGTTTTGGGGGCGCCTATCGCCGGTTATGTGGTACATCGCTGGCTTGAGAATTTCGCTTATAAGACTCCTATGTATTGGTGGGTGTATTTGATCGCTTTTGCTATCATAGCGGTTATCACGATATTGACTGTCACTTTCCAGAACTGGCGTGCGGCGAATGAGAATCCAGTACATAGTATTAAGAATGAATAGAAGATTTTTGTAGAATCATATTGCTGCTTTCATAGAAAAGCATGTGTCCAATAATTGTACAATGGTGTCCAATTATTGGACACTTCTGTTTTATGAATTGAGAATTAATTTATTGAATATTAGTTTGATATGTAGTTTGGCACGTTATTTGAATATTATTAGATGGATTTGAGTATAATAAATTAAAACAAATACAGCCATGATTAAGATCGAAGGTTTAAGTAAGTTTTTCCGTACGGAAGAGGTTGAGACAATTGCGTTGAACAAGGTTTCTTTGAATATCTTGAAACAAATGAATATCAGCCATCTTATTTAAGGAATACTCTTTTGGGGTCGATTTTAGTATCAATAAAATAGAGTAAGTTATGAAAACAATCATACGCAATTTCATCAATGTATTAATACGTTTCAAGGTAGCTACCTTTTTGAATGTAGTGGGATTAGCGGTCGCTTTCGCTGCGTTTTTAATTATCATGGTGCAAGTAAGCTTTGAGCATAACTTCGATCGTTGTCATCCGAACTCGACCCGGATTTATCGGATGGGACTTTCTTTCCCGGATGGAGCAAGCATGATCCATTGCCGACCGTTGATAGAGGCGTTTATCCACTCTTCCCCGCATATTGAGGCTGGTACGTTAATCAATCCGTATATAGGAGAGATGTATGTGACTATTACAAGAAAAGAAGGAAAGCAAGGTTTTAAGGAGACGATCATAACTTGCCATCCGGAGATTACCCGGATGTTTCAGTTTACGATGTGTGAAGGAGAATCTTCTTGCTTGTCGGAACCGGAAAAAGCCTTGATGCCCGAAAGTATGGCTCACCGATTATTTGGAAAGGAATCGGCAATTGGAAAGCAGATCGTTCCCGATGGTGGGATCTGGACAAAACCGGGCGTGAAATATTTGGTCGTAGGAGGTGTTTATAAGGATTTCCCGGAAAACACACAGTTGAAGAACGTGATTTATACGGAGATGTCTCCGGATTATGCGCTGACGAATTGGATAAGTAGTAACTATTTCTGTTACGTGATGCTAGATCCTTCTGCCTCCCCGAAAGAAGTAGCTGAGAATTTTGATGCCCATTTTGACTATTCGAAGCAATATGGGGATATGGCGAAAGATATACATGCCGAGCTGGTCCCCCTAACCGATATTTATTATATGAACGAGGATTCCAGCGGAAGTTTAGTGAAAAGCGGTAGTGCGGAGAAAGCCCGGTTACTGATGCTGATCGCTTTTCTGGTGATTATTGTGGCGGGTATCAACTTCACGAATTTTAGTACCTCTTTGGCGCCTTTGCGCATCAAGAGTATCAACACGCAAAAAGTTCTGGGGAGTTCTGCTGGCATATTACGTGCTTCCCTGTTATTTGAAGCCGTGGGTATTAGTTTGCTTGCTTTCCTTTGTTCTTTGTTTATCGTTTGGGGATTAGGACATATGGGATGGCTGTATTTTGTGCAAGCGGATACGACATTGACTGCTTACCCCGGTTTAGTAGGTGGCTTAGCTGTATTATCTGTTATAATAGGTCTTATTGCGGGGATCTATCCATCTTTATATATGACTTCTTTCCCTCCGGCATTAGTATTGAAAGGCTCTTTCGGGCTTTCTTCCTCTGGGAAGAAGTTGCGTACGGCATTGATCGGTTTTCAGTTTATCGTTTCTATCGTATTGATTATATCAGCCATGTTCGTTCGTCAACAAAATAGGTTTATGCAAAAATATTCTTTGGGTTTCGACAAAGATCAGGTAGTAGTTGTCGAGCTGAACCGGAATATTATGCATGACCATAAGGATAGCTACGTGGGTGGATTGAAAGAATATCCGGGAATAGAGGATGTGGCGTTCTGTTCCCAGAAGTTTGGATCGGAGGATAGCTATCGTACGTGGGGAGGTGTATATAAAGAGCAGAGTGTTAATTTCACTTCTCTTTCTGTTTCTTGGAATTTCTTCAAAGTAATGGGTATTCCATTGATTGGGGGGCGGATGCCTACCGAGTCTGATGAGAGAGGTAACAACTATAGTTATGTATTCAATAGACAAATGCGGGATAAATGGAACATGGAACCGAATGATATCATGCGGATTCCATGGCTTGAGGAGGAATCGGCCGATGGTTCCGTCATCGGATTTATAGATGATGTTAAATTTACTTCCTTGCGACAAAGCGTCTCCGAATTAGGTTTTGTTATTAATGAACCTCGTTTGATGCTTTATTCTTTTATTCGTGTGAAAGCGGGAAGCGATATCATGGGCGTGGTGGATCATATCCGTAAGACAGTAGCCCACTTAGATCCCACATATCCTTGTGAGGTGGAATTTTATGATGAGATTTTCGATCATTTATATCATCAAGAACGGAATTTAAGTACGATGATTTTATTGTTTAGCCTGTTGGCTGTGATTATCTCTATTGTCGGTATATTCGGCCTCGTTATATTCGAGACCCAGTATCGCCGGAAAGAGATCGGTATTCGTAAGGTATTCGGGGCCACGGTTCATGAGATCTTGGTTATGTTCAATAAGATTTATTTCCGTATTGTCTGCGTTTGCTTTATCATAGCGGCTCCTTTGGCTTATTATGGCGTACGGAAATGGTTAGAGGGTTTTGCTTATAAAACTCCTATTTATTGGTGGATATTTGCGTTCGCTCTATTAATTGTCTCCTTAATAACGATGTTTACGGTAACTTTCCAAAACTGGCGTGCGGCGAACGCAAATCCGGTGGATAGTATTAAAACGGAATAATAAATGAAACTATAATAAAATGAAAACGATTATTCGAAACTTTCTAAGTGTGTTGAGGCGGTTTAAAATGGCGACCGCATTGAACGTAGCCGGTCTTGCGGTTGCTTTCGCCGCTTTTATCGTGATTTTGATACAGATTAATTTTGAGCGGACTTTTGACCGTTGCCATCCTACGTCCGGGCGGATTTTTAGAGTGGACTTGACCATTCCGGGTACTTTCGGGACAATATTACCCCGTGCCTTTGTGGAGGCTGTCATCCAATCTTCCCCGCATATAGAGGCGGGTACATTGTTGACTCCTTCTTTTGGCCAGAATGGTGTTTATCTCTCGGTGGATAGAAACGGGCAACCGTTTGGGTTTAAGGAAATCGTGACAACCTGCCACGCTAGTTTACCGAAGATATTCGCATTCCCGATCGTGGAAGGCGATATCGATTGCTTGAAAGATCCCGAGAAAGTAATGGTACCTCGAAGCTTGGCTGACAAGTTGTTTGGGGAAGATATCTCCGCGGTTGGTAAGACGTTGCGAGCGGAAGAAAATATCTGGACTAAATCGGCTAAGCTCTTTACGATTGGCGCGGTTTATAAGGATTTCCCGGAGAACACGCAGCTTCGGAACGTGGTCTATACGGCGATCGATCCGGATTATAATATCAATAATTTTAGCTCAAGTAACTGGGTTTGTTATTTATTGCTTGATAATCCTGCCATGGCAGATGAGGTTGCCGATAATTTCAACCGTCATTTTGATTTCAAGAAGATTTACCATGAAGGAGAACAGATCCGGCTCGTTCCGCTGACTGATATTTATTATATGAATGAGACGCAAGACGGTGGTACATTCCGGAGCGGAAACAAGGAAGTCACGGCCTTATTGTTCGGTATAGCTCTTCTGATCGTCATTGTCGCGGCTATTAACTTCACGAACTTTAGCACTTCTCTGACTCCGTTGCGAATCAAAAGTATCAATACGCAGAAGGTATTGGGTAGTTCGGATACTTTGTTGCGCAGATCTTTATTGATAGAGGCAGCCCTTATTAGTTTTATAGCATGGCTGGTAAGTCTCGTTATCGTTTGGGGATTGGATTGGGCGGAAGCGCTACCTTTTATCGAGGCCGATTTGAGTTTGGTCTCAAATCTTCCGATCGTTTTCTTGTGTGGCATCGTAGCGTTGGTTATCGGTTGGCTGGCGGGTATTTATCCTGCTTATTATATAACTTCTTTTCCTCCGGCCTTGGTGCTGAAGGGCAGCTTCGGGTTATCTCCTTCCGGGCGTAAGTTACGTACGACATTGATTTGTGTCCAGTTCGTTGTTTCGATCGTGTTGATTATCGGGGCTTGCTTTGTGCAAATCCAGAATAGTTATATGCGGAATTTCTCTTTAGGATTCGATAAGGACCAGGTAGCTATCGTGGAGCTGAATGAGACAATGTACGATAAGCATCACGATACATATGTGAATCGCTTGAAAGAGAACCCGGGTATCGAGGATGTGGCTTTCGCTATGGAGAAAGTGGGCTCTAAGGACGGGTATAACACGAATGGCGGTAGTTATAAGGGTAAGGACTTTCAGTATTTCATAATTATAGCATCTTCCAATTTCTTGCGGGTGATGGGGATTCCGGTTATAGAAGGGAGAGATTTCTCAAAGGCGGACGAACTTTCGGATCATACGTCTTATATATTCAATCGTACGGCGATGGAGGGGTTGGATATGCAAGTGGGTGACGCGTTCGATAGCTATTCTCCCGGTCATCTTATCGGTTTCTCCGACGATGTGAAATTCACCTCGCTTCGTGGTGGAGAGGATAATATCGCTTTCTTGGTCGGAAACTTTGGTTATTCTTTGCCAATCTCTTATATCCGCTTGAAAGCCGGATCGGACATTCATGCCGTAGTAGGTCACATTCAGGAGACGATGAGAGAATTAGATCCTTCCTATCCGTTTAATATCGAATTCTATGATGAGATCTTTAATCATCTTTATCAGAAAGAGGAGAATCTACGCGATCTGGTTACGGTTTTTAGTTTACTGGCGATTATTATCTCTTTGGTCGGAGTATTTGGCTTAGTGGTGTTCGAGACTCAATACCGCCGTAAGGAAATAGGTATCCGCAAGGTACATGGAGCTACGGTAGGAGAGATCCTGCTGATGTTTAATAAGGCCTATCTGAGGATTGTAGGTATTTGCTTCGTGATAGCGGCGCCGGTCGCTTGGCAGGGCGTGAAGATGTGGCTCGAGGGTTTCGCTTATAAGACTCCGCTTCATTGGTGGGTATTCTTAATCGCCTTATTGATCGTAACCGTAATCACGTTATTGACCGTGAGTTTCCAGAACTGGAAAGCGGCGAACGAGAACCCGGTAAATAGTATCAAGAGCGAGTAATCCACCATCCCATCTTCCACGCCAGTAGCAAGATCAGTAGGGAAAGGACCAAGCAGGCTAATAGCAACCAAACTCCCAATCCGTTTACGAAAAGGATGGGGACGAAAGTGATCAATAAGATCTCTATGGGAGCGATAGGCAGGTAAGCCATCGCGTAATCATCCATCGCTTTGCTGGAAAGTTTCGGATCGACGATCCGCAGCAAGGCGATGCCCATGGCCATCGTGCCGGTCCACCATCCCCAAGCGAAAATCATGCGCTCGAACCAAAAGGTCTTGGCTAATCTTCTTCCTAAGAAGAATGTTATGCACCAGACGATCGCCACGCCCGCTATGATGAGTACGATAAGCGGCAAGGCATATTTTACGATCACCCCTAGCTTGATAGACGCTACACCGCAAGCTACCAACATATCCGTGAAGGAACTGCTCAGCCTCTGGGTCGTCTGCGGGCAGATATATCTGGATATGGTTGTCGCGTCGAAGAATTTCTTTAATACTAATCCAATGATAAAGGCACAACTGAAAACAGGTAACTCCAATACCGGATAATACACCTTTACGGTTTGGCTAACCATATATCCCAAAAAAGCCACGACAAATACCAAAGCCACATGGAAAGTCAGCGTATCGATGGATATGGAGGAAGTCGTAGCTTCTCCGATGGAATCCCGCTTATCCTCTGGCAGCAACCCACTTCTCAGCTCGTCCGGTAGATCGTCGAAATCCGAGATAAAAGCGGTTTGTTTATGCTTGGCCGCCCATTTGACCATCAGTAAACCTCCGATGATCGAGCAAATAACCCCCACGGTAGCGGTTGTCATGCCTAAACTGCGAGCCTCGTCCCAGCCCAATCCCTCGAACGCGGACCCGATAGCGGCGGCCGTGCCGTGTCCGCCATAAAAGCCTGTCGGCAGCATAATGCCGAAAGCGTCATTCAGGTCCGGCCAGATCAGCTTGATCACGTACAATCCGAACAAGCCTACTAATGCCCATTGCAATAACATACCCACCTGAGCGTACGCCCACATCGGCCCGACTCGTTTCGCTACTTCTTTCATGGAGACGTTCGGGGAAGATAAAGGCAACGCGCCGAACACCAAGGCGATAAGGATAGCCGCATAAGTACCTAAGTCATTGGAAAGCGGAATCCACCCCAGTCCATTAGGTCCGAACGCCAGTCCTAGCAAGCCTGCGATCAAGCTGGGTGGGATGAATAATTGTTGTATCAGTTTTACCTTGACTCGTATGAATTTGCCAACCAATAGAAGTATCGAAATGAATCCAAGATCCGTAAAGAGAGTCCAAGGGGTGAACTGTGTTAGGTCTATCATAGTAACTACTTACTTTATGTTCGTTTAAATATCTATTGTACAAATATATTTTATTCTCATGAGAAATACTAGAAATCCAAACGAATTCTATATCTCCATCTCCTTTTTACGATAAACGGAAGGAGAGCAACCCATAACTTTCGTAAACGTACGCGAGAAGTAGGCGGCATCCTCGAATCCCAGATGCGTGGCGATCTCATTCAACTTCATATTCGTTAGCTCGATATATTCACAAGCCTTCTGTATTTTCAAGCGTATGAAGTAATTCATGGGCGAGACCCCGGTCTCGCCAAAGAAGAGAGCCGAGAAGTGAGAAGGGGAATATTTGAAATAAGACGCTAATTCCTTCAAGGTAAGATTCTGCTGGATGTTCTCACGCATATAATGAATAACCCGTGCCGTGAACGGATATTCTTTTTGCGAGGGAATCATGATATGGCGGAATTGCTCCAGATAGATGAAAGAGGCCAGAAAATTGTAAAGGCACATGGAGGAATAAATCATATATTCTTTAATATATCCCATGGAGAAACTGCTATATATCTCCTCAAACAGCCGTAACCGATCTTGTAAACGGGAATATTCATTCGGCGAAATAGTGACCGGAACCGGATGCGACGGCAGGAATTGATCGCAAAGCTTCCCTTGGAAGTGTAACCAGTAAATAGTCCATGGATCTCCCTCGTCTGCCCCGAATGAGTAGGGGATACCGGGAGGGATGATGATATATTGGTATTTCTCCACGGTATATTGTTTACCGAGGATACGATACCATCCTTTTCCCTCCGTACAATAAATAAGCATGGCGTAGTCACAGCCATGTTCTTTTTGGAGAAAATGATATTTAACACGTGGGAAGAAACCTATCTTGCGTACATATAAATTATTGATGAGCGGTTCCCTCCGGTAGCTTGCCAATAGTTCCTCGGGTAAAGAAACGAGCCGTTCTCCCTTAAATCCTTCTTTTATCTTGACCATGATCTATAAATCATAAGATTGTACAAGTAAATCGGAACAAATGTAGCATTCCTTTCTGGATTATTGAAATAATTTTGCCGACATAAATCATAACATAATGCCATGAATAAAATTCTAGTTGTAGTTTCTTTTGTATTTGTATCTTTTTTGTCTTGTACGGGATTAACCGATAGACAGCGATTGGCCAATCAGATATTGTCTGATACGAATTTGTTGAAGGTCGATAGTATGGCTCGTGCTACCATCCGCAATGGTTTTAATGCGGGTAGCGGTTATTCCCAGATATGGGCTCGTGATATGAATACGTTTATAGAGATCGCTTGCGAGGAGAGTGATCCACACGAACTGCGGGAAGCTATCTTATTGTTTTTCGCTCTTCAACAGCCGAATGATGAGATGATCGATGGTTATGTGCTGAAAGAAGATTTTACATGGTATGATGATACGCCTTATTATTCGAATGCCGCTCCGAAACATGTCGCTTTTAAGAATACGGTAGAGACGGACCAAGAGTCTTCCTTGATTCAGATCGTAGGTAAATACATTCGTAAGACGGGTGATCGGGAGATATTGAATGAGAAAGTTGCCGGGAAGACCGTTCTCGAGCGAATGAACGCGATGGTAGATTATCTGATGCGGGAACGATATAATGAGAAATATGGATTGCTTTATGGAGCAATGACCGCTGATTGGGGCGATGTACAGCCGAATGACGATTTCGGATGTGATATGAATGATTTGTCGGATCCGGCTATCGATGTATATGATAACGCTATGTTCATAATCGCCTTGGATTATTTGTTGGAAATGGCTCCTGATTCTCCGCAAGCCTCCCGTTGGAAAAGTCTGCGTGAGGGAATCGAGAGAAATGTGCGGGCTCATCTATGGGATGTAAAGCGCCAGAAGTTCATTCCTCATATTTATCCGGAGAAATCTCCGATTCCGGAAGGTTTTGATGAACTTGCCATTCATTATCATGGTGGGACGGCTATCGCTATAGAGGCCGGCTTATTATCGAAAGACGAGATACGTACCGTAAATGCCCAGATGCTTGAGAATGTTCGCCTGTCGGGTATGCCAAGCATTGGTCTTACCTTATATCCCGTGTATCCGGATGGTTTTTTCCATGGAGGAATGTCAAAGGCTTATCTGTATCAGAATGGCGGGGATTGGACTTGGTTTGGCGGTCGGATGATCCAGCAGCTTGTCGTTAATGGAATGGTTGAGGAGGCTTATGCGGAGATTCATCCGATGATCGAGCGTGTGATCCAAAATGACGGATTCTACGAATGGTATGGCAAAGGCGGTGTCCCCAGCGGCTCTGGTAATTTCAAGGGATCGGCCGGAGTGTTATCTAAGGCGATTGAATTATTAAGGGATTGGGCAGAGAAAAATAAGAGTTAAATACAAGCGTGCAATATTAAATGTCAAAAGAGATGAGAAAAAGTAATTATGATAAAATGCCGGCTACCGTTGTAGACGGTACCTTGTGGAAAGGCAGGGAATCGATACGGAAGCGATTGGCGGAGATACATGCGGAAACGAATGGATCACAAGTTTGGGTGGTGGAATGCTACCAAGGGGTTCATCACGAGGAGTTGATGCGTGAACTGCAAGCGCTCGCGCCCGATCGTTTTATCAATACGCGAGATTTATTTAAATCGGCAGAAGATATAGAGGCGATGACCTATCCTTATCTGACGGATGACCGGTTGTTTGGCCGCCGGGCTCATTTCTCTTATACGGATTTCTTGGATGAGGAGAAGGTGAACGCCTGCCGGGAGTCCTTGCGTGATGAAAAAGGCTGGACAATCGTTTATGGCCACGCCGCCGCCGAGATCGTTCCCGCTCCGGACAAATTGATCTACGCGGATATGGCTCGTTGGGAGATCCAGATGCGTTCCCGTAGAAAAGAGGTGAACGGGCTAGGTGTGGAAAACCGGGAGGAAGCCCCGTCGTACCATTATAAGCGAGGATATTTTATTGATTGGATTGTTTGCGATAATCTGAAGAAGAAAGTCCTTCCCAAGGTCGATTATTGGTTGGATACCCATATCGTCGGAACACCTAAGATGATTTCCGGGGAGACCTTGAAAGAAGGGTTGGAGAAAACGGCGCATACTCCGTTCCGGGTAGTACCTTTCTTCGATCCGGCTCCTTGGGGCGGCCAATGGATGAAAGAGGTCTGTGATCTGGATAAAAAGCAAGATAACTTCGGCTGGTGTTTTGATTGCGTGCCCGAGGAAAATAGTTTATACCTGAAAGTTGCCGGAGAGCTGTTTGAGATCCCTTCCAATGACTTGGTATTCTATAAGACGAGAGACTTGCTGGGCGGGCCGGTCGAGGCTCGTTTCGGACAAGATTTCCCGATCCGTTTCGACTTCTTGGATACGATGGGAGGAGGAAACCTAAGTTTGCAAGTGCATCCGGTCACCCAATATATCCGGGATACGTTCGGGATTTATTATACGCAGGACGAGAGCTACTACCTGCTGGATGCCGAGGAGGACGCTACCGTTTATCTGGGATTGAAAACCGGTGTAAATCCGGACGAGATGATCGCTGCCCTAAACGAGTCCCAACAGACCGGAAAGCCTTTCGATACGGAGAAATATGTCAACAAATGGCCTGCCAAACGCCATGATCATTATCTGATCCCCGCCGGAACGGTCCATTGTTCGGGAGCCGGTGCCATGGTGCTGGAGATTAGCGCTACCCCAAGTATCTTTACCTTTAAGCTTTGGGACTGGGGCCGCTTGGGATTGGACGGACTGCCTCGACCGATTAATATCGGCCACGGCTCGAAAGTGATCCAATGGGAGCGGCAAACGGAGTTTGTCCGTCATAACTTGATCAACCAAGTGGAGATGATCGCCGAGGGAGACGGTTGGCGGGAGGAGCGGACCGGCTTGCATGAGAACGAGTTCATCGAGACCCGCCGTCATTGGTTCACGGATATCGTGCCTCACAATACGAATGGAGGGGTGCAAGTACTGAATGTAATCAAGGGAGATGAGTTGATCGTGGAGAGTCCGACAAACGCTTTTGAACCATTCATCGTTCATTACGCGGAGACTTTTATCATTCCGGCTTGCGTGGGTGAATATACGATCCGCCCGTATGGATCGTCCGTAGGTAAATACTGTGGTACTATAAAAGCTTACGTACGATTTAGGCAATAATCACCGTGCCATAGGCATCGCACAACTGTGCCACCCTTGATGGCACGGTAGTGCCACTGCGATGGCACGCCAATGCCAACCCTATGGCACGGCTGTGCCACCACGGTGGCACTGGCGGAACATGGGTAAATAAAGAAAAGGAATATATGATGTACACAAATGACAATAGAATAGTAATGACATTGGATGCGGGAGGAACGAATTTTGTCTTCTCTGCCATCCAAGGTGGAAAAGAGATAGCCGATCCGGTAGTTCTTCCGGCATGCGCGGATTGTTTAGATAAGTGTTTAGGCAATTTGGTAGAGGGTTTTAAGGCAATTCAAGCAGGCTTGCCGGAAACTCCGGTCGCTATCAGTTTCGCTTTTCCCGGTCCGGCAGACTATCAAGCCGGTATCATAGGCGATTTACCCAACTTCCCCTCTTTCCGGGGTGGAGTAGCGTTAGGCCCGTTTCTGGAAGATATATTCGGGATACCGGTATTTATCAATAACGATGGGAATTTATTCGCATATGGAGAAGCGTTAACCGGAGCCCTTCCGGATATAAACCGCCGTTTGCGGGAGGCAGGAAGCATGAAGCAATATAAGAACCTGCTGGGAGTCACCTTGGGTACCGGTTTTGGTGCCGGGGTTGTCATTAATCAAGAGCTTCTATTGGGAGATAATGCGGCAGGAGGAGATATCTGGTGTTTTCGGAATAAGAAATATCCGGAGTATATCGTAGAGGAGAGTGTCAGCATACGTGCGGTCATGCGAGTATATGCGGAACGATCCGGTGATACGGGAGTGCATACTCCGAAAGAGATCTTTGAGATCGCCGAGGGTATTTGCCCGGGTAACCGGGAGGCTGCTATTACGGCTTTCTCCGAATTAGGGGAGCTAGCGGGGGATGCGTTGGCGTCTGCCATTACTTTAATCGATGGCATCATCGTGATCGGTGGTGGACTATCGGGGGCTTCTAAATATATTCTCCCTGCTTTGTTGAAAGAATTGAACTCATCTACCGGTATGATGGATGGAAGTCGTTTCGGCCGATTGCAAATGAAAGCTTATCTTTTGGAGGATGCGGAGAGTTTCGCTGATTTCGCTAAAGGAGGAGCTGTCGAGGTACCCATTCCGGGTACCAATCGCAAGGTAGGGTATGATCCTTGTAAACGGATAGGGGTGACCGTAAGTAAACAAGGTGCTAATCGCTCGATCGCTATGGGAGCTTATGTTTTTGCGTTAAACCATCTATCTAAATGAGTATGAGACAAAAATATAGTATAGGACCTGTATGGTTCCTGATGTTTGCGTGTGCTTTCTTCACATCCTGCGTGACACAAGGCAAGAAAGTTCAGCAAGAAGAGCTTAGCCAATATGTAGAACCTCGGATCGGTACGGCGCATTGCCGTTGGTTTCATTTTACCCCGGGAGCGATGCCTTTCGGTATGGCCAAGCCGGCTCCTTCTACGAACGGGCATATCGGGAATAAATCCGGTTGGGAGGCGACCGGTTACGATTATCGGGATCAATCGATCGAGGGTTTCCCCTGCTTGCATGAGTTTCAGATCGGTGGAATCGTACTGATGCCTACGACGGGTCCATTGAAAACAATTCCCGGAGCGGTAGACGACTCGACAGGTATAGGATACCGTTCCCGTTTTGACCGTACGGACGAGATCGCTACCGCCGGTTATTATTCCGTTCTCCTAAAAGATTACTCGATTTGTGCGGAGCTTACCGCTACCCCTCGTGTCGCTATTCAGCGTTATACATTTCCGGCCGGAGAGGATAGCCGTATCTTGTTTGATATAGGAAACCGCCAAGGAGAGAGCGGAGCTGTACGGGATGCTGAAATTACTTTTACGGAAGACGGGCGTATCGAGGGCTGGGTGATTACCGAGCCTGAATATGTGAGGAAATATCAACCCGGGGCATCGGTTCCTTTGTATTTCTCGGCGGTGCTGGACAAGGTTCCCGTTGGATTTGGCGCTTTCAACGGAGCGGATATCCGTCCGGATGAACGGAAAGCGACGGGCGTGGGGGCCGGACTTTATCTGACATTCCGTACCCAAGATCAAGAGTCGGTAACCGCTAAAGTAGGTCTTTCCTATACATCCGTGGAGAATGCCCGGTTAAATAGGGAGACTGAGGCCGCTACCCTTTCGTTTGACGAGGCAAGGGAAATCTCTCGCCAAACATGGGAAGAATATTTGGGACGTATCCGGGTAGAGACTCCAGCGCGAGAGGATAAGGTGAAATTCTATACCGGTTTGTATCACGCTTTATTGGGGCGTGGATTGGCTAGCGATGTGAATGGCGCTTATCCGAGAAATGATGGCTCGGTAGGACAAATCCCTTTGAAAGATGGGAAACCGGTACATAACTTATACAATACCGATGCCGCTTGGGGAGCGCAATGGAATCTGACACAGGTTTGGGCTTTGGCCTATCCGGAATATTATTCGGATTATATAAGTAGCCATTTGTTGGTGTACAAGGACGCCGGCTGGCTGGCGGATGGAATCGCTAATAGCCGTTATGTCTCCGGGGTTGGTACGAATTTATTAAGTACGATTATCGCTGGCGCTTATCAATGTGGCATCCGGGATTTCGATGTGAATACGGCTTATGAGGCTTGCTTGAAGAATGAGTTGGATGGGGAGAATCGTCCGTTGGGTGCGGGAAAGATCGATACCCGTTATTTCGTGGAATATGGTTATGTACCTCATTTGGATAAAGGGGACGGTCCGGACGAGGCTTTCATGTTCTCCGCTTCCCATACCTTGGAATATGCTTATAGTGCGTGGACCGTGGCCCAATGGGCGAAGCAAATCGGTAAGACGGACGATTATAACCGTTTGATGGACTTATCGAAAGGCTGGGAGCGTATCTATGACCCTTCCTGTAATTTTGTCCGTCCTAAAAAGAAGGATGGTACGTTTATCGAGGACTTCAATCCGATGCAAGTATGGCGTGGATTCCAAGAAGGTAACGCTTGGCAATATACATTCTATGTACCGCACGACGCGAAAGGCTTGGTCGCGAAAGTAGGTGCGGACGTGTTTAACCATCGGTTGGATAGCATCTTCACGGTGTCTCGTAAATTAATCTTTAGCGGAGGCACGGAAGTAGGGGCTTTCGCCGGTTTGCAAACCTTGTATAACCAAGGAAATCAACCTTGTTTGCACATTTCTTGGATGTTCAACGAGGCCGGTCGTCCCTCGCTTACGCAAAAATGGGTGCGGGCGATCTTGAATGAGTTCTATGGTACGGATGGCATCCACGGTTATGGCTACGGACAAGATGAGGATCAAGGCCAGCTCGGGGCTTGGTACGTGATCTCTTCCTTAGGCTTATTCGATATGAAAGGCTTGACGGATCAAGCGCCTTCTTTCGCTTTGGGCAGTCCTTTGTTCGATAAGATTACGATCCGGCTGAATGACCGCTATTATAAAGGGAAGGAATTCGTGATCGAGACTCGTAATAATAGTAAGCAAAATGATTACGTGCAATCGATGAACTTAAACGGGAAACCATTGACGGATACTCGTATTCCTTTCTCGGAGATTGTTCAAGGTGGACATTTAGTTTTAGAAATGGGTAACCAACCAAAAGATCGATATGAGAACTAAAAGTACGAACTCCGCTATATTCCCGATCCTTTTCGGCTTTTTCGTGATGGGATTCGTGGATGTCGTGGGAATTGCCACGAATTATGTGAAGATGGACTTTGGTTTGTCCGATACGTTGGCGAACCTATTGCCCATGATGGTCTTTCTTTGGTTCGCCCTGTTCTCTGTCCCTACCGGTATCTGGATGGGACGGCACGGGCGTAGGAATACGGTGGTCGTAGCCTTGGCTATCACAACCTTGGCGATGCTGATACCTCTATTCTTCTATGACTTTGCTTGTATCTTGTTTGCGTTCGCTTTGCTGGGAATTGGAAATACGATCTTGCAAGTGTCCTTGAATCCGATGGTAGCGCGGGTGGTAAATCCGGATAAAGTAACGAGCGTACTTACGTTAGGGCAGTTTATTAAGGCGGTATCTTCCTTCTTAGGGCCGATTATCGCAGGTGTAGCTTCTTCTTTCTGGGGAGATTGGAAGTTGATATTCATTGTCTATTCGGTGACTACCTTGTTATCTATCATCTGGTTGATAACGACTATTCCGGGTAAAGAGGAAGGAGAGGAGCAAGAAGCCTCGTTCGCCTCTACATTAGCTTTATGTAAAGATGCTAGGATACGGATGCTTTTCTTGGGGATTCTGTGTATTGTCGGGATCGATGTCGGTCTGAATACGACGATCCCTAAGCTATTGATGGAAAAGTTATCCATGCCGTTGCAAGAGGCCGGATTAGGGAGTAGCCTTTATTTTGCCGCTCGTACCGGAGGCTCTTTCCTGGGAGCTATATTGTTGGCGAGGATCTCGTCACGACCCTTCTTAAGGGGGAGCATGCTTATCGCTATCCTTGCTTTCGTAGGATTGCTTATCTCGGATAGCTTGTGGGGCATGGGCGTTATGATCGTACTGGTTGGCTTGGCTTGCTCGAATGTGTTTTCGATCCTGTTCTCTTTTGCGTTGGAACATCGGCCGGAGCAATCGAACGAGGTCTCGGCCTTGATGATTATGGGTGTATCAGGAGGCGCTTTGATTACGCCTTGTATGGGAGGCATAGCCGATATGTTCGGACAGGTAGCCGGCTTGATGCTATTATTAATATGTATGTTGTATATAGGACTTATATCAATAAAAACACGATAAGATGAAAAAAAGAACTTATTTATCAGCAGGATTGGCTTTGTTGATCGGGACATTGTCGGTTCATGCGTCTCCGGGATTATCGGATATCAAGAGCCGTGTATTACCGGCGGTTTATAAATCGAAAAACGGACTGACCCAAAAGGTCGAGATCTCCGTAAAACATGAAGGAGAACCTTCTACAGTGACGATCCGTTTAGGCGAGCAAAGCCATAAAGAGAAACTGGTATCTGGGGATAATGTATTCCGAATCGAGATACCCGAGGTTAGCACGACTCGCCAATTACCGTTGACGCTGACAAGTGGGAAAGAGAAAGAGGAAAGTACGGTTACCGTAAAACCGGTTCGCCATTGGCAGATGAATATGGTGCAGCACACGCATACGGATATTGGTTATACTCGTTCCCAAATGGAAATCTTAGCGGAACATCTACGATATATTGATTATGCGTTGGATTATTGTGATGCTACGGATAATTATCCGGATTTCGCTAAATTCCGTTGGACTTGCGAGATCGCTTGGGCGGTTAGCGAATATTTGAAATGCCGTCCGGCGGAACAGATCGCTCGCCTGAAGCAGCGGGTAAAAGAGGGTCGTATCGAATTAGCTACGATGTACTTGAACTTTGACGAATTACCCGATGAGCAAACGCTCGCCGCCTCCCTTTATCCGATCAAGCAATTCCGTGAGAACGGGATGCGTGCCGAGGTAGCTATGCAAGACGACGTGAATGGAATCGGTTGGTGCTTCAGCGAGTATTTCGCAGATGCCGGCGTGAAATATGTGAATATGGGAACCCATGGCCACCGGGCATTGATCTGTTTTGATAAACCTACCGTATTCTGGTGGGAATCTCCATCCGGGAAGAAGGTCTTGACCTATCGTGCCGAGCATTATAACCAAGGAAATTTCTTTGGTATCCATACCGATGATTTTGAGCAGTTCGAGGAACGGGTCTTAGCGTATCTGGATCAAATGGAAGCGAAAAACTATCCGTATGATATATTGGCCGCCCAGCATTCGGGTTATTTTACGGATAATGCGCCTCCATCCACGAAAAGTTGTGAGATGCTACAAAAATGGAATGAGAAATATGAATGGCCGAAATTACGCACGGCGGTAGCCAGCGAATTCTTTAAGACGGTAGAGAGCCAATATGCGGATCGTATTGAGACCGTTCGTGGAGCTTGGCCGGATTGGTGGACGGATGGTTTCGCTTCCGGTGCTCGCGAAGCTGCCATATCTCGTGTGACTCACTCGGATATTATCGCGAACCAAGCCGGATTGTCATTCGCCAAAATGCTAGGCGCTCAATTGCCGACAGACATCAATGATCGGATTTATGATATCAACAAAGCTCTTTTGTTCTATGATGAGCATACTTTCGGGCATAGTGAGAGCGTGCGTAACGCTTATGGACTGGAAACTTGGGAACAACGCTCCTTGAAACAATCGTATGCGTGGGAAGCCTATCGCCATTCCGGTTTGCTGGGAGAGGCCACTATGGGTATATTACAATCGTTCGTGCCCAAAAGCGACGTTCCGTCTATCGCTGTATTCAATACGCTCAACTGGAGTTATAGCGGTATCGCTAAAGCTTATGTCGATCATCAGATTCTTCCGAAAGACAAGGCTTTCGAGATCGTGGATGCGGCTGGCAACGTAATTCCCGCACAAGCTGGCGAAAGCCGTTCCGATGGTACTTATTGGAACTTTTACGTGAAAGATGTCCCGGCTTTGGGATATGCGCAGTATTATATAAAGGTAAAGGATGCGCCACGTCCGGAAATACAGGGCGCTACGGAATTAAAAGAGACACATGTGGAGAATCCTTGGTATGCCATTGATTTCAATACCCGTAAAGGTACGATTCGTAAATTATATGATAAGGATTTGAACAAACAATTGGTTACGCCGGATGCGGAATGGGAGATGGGAGAGTTTATTTATGAGATTATCGATAGCCGTCATCCGATGGAACAATATCGTGCTCCCCAATTCCTCCGCCGTCGCCCAGAGAAGATGCGTTTCGAGAAATATGAGAAAGGCGATGTCTGGGATACATATCGTTTCCGGGGAGAGACAGTAGCGGGACGTGAGCCGAATAATCTGATGGTGGAATTCCGTGTATTTAACGTAACAAAGAAAATCGAGGTAGTTTATCGCTTGCGTAAAAAAGCGGTAACAGATCCGGAAGCGGTTTATATCGCTTTCCCGTTTGAGGTTGAAGGAGGAAAGATCCATTTAGATGTACCCGGCGGATCGATTGAGGCGGGTGTAGACCAAATCCCGGGCTCCTCTAACGATTGGTACACGGTGCAAAACTTCGCTACGGCTCGTAATGGAGAGTCACAGGTCGTGATGGGTAGCCAAGAAATACCATTAATGCAATTTGGGGCGATCAATACGGGGCGGTATAAGGCCGGAGCCGTACCTCAGTCCACGAATATGTATTCATGGCCGATGAACAACTATTGGGTAACCAATTTCAATGCGGACCAAATGGGAGAGATGCAATGGAGTTACTTCATCAACTCTTCGAAAGACAACACTATTGAGTATGCGACTAAGTTCGCTTGGGAAAACCGGATTCCGTTCTTGACCCGTGTTTTGCCTGCCGGAGATAAAAAGGTGGAGCCTCTCCAATCGGCTTCCATTTTCAAGATCGTACCGGAGAACTTGTTGTTGGTAAACATGAGGCCTGTGGAAGGCGAGAACGCTGTTATGCTTCAATTGCGTGAGATAGGCGGGAAGCCCGCTACTTTCTCTGTAGCTTCAGATAAAATTAATTTTGTGAAAACTACGGTTTGTGATGTCGTAGGAGACCCAGTTTCGGGGAATCCGTTGAGTTTTGCTCCGTGGGAGAATAAGTTTATAAAATTATCTTGGTAGCATGGTAAGGGGCGGGGTTTGCCCGCCCTTATCCAGTTTGTCTTATGTTTGTATATTGAATGTTTTGATAGGATTTAATCCCAAATAAATCGGTATTATTCTAAGCAGAAGACTTGTTTGTGTTAGAGTGATGGGTGGAGAGTGTCATGAGAGACTCTGTTTCGGGTAATGCCTTATTGGATTTCAAGCCTTGTGGGAATAAGTCTATGGCGCTTTCTTGGTAGAAATATTGTAGATAATGTGGTTCTTCTTTTATTTATAAAGGAGGGCTAAATTTTTTCATATTATCCAGTCTCTGAATACATTATCTGTTTTTTTCATAGAAGCCATACTAGTGCCATTTTCGCCTAGCCTTGAATCTCAATAAATTTAACATTTGTTTATTGTAACCAATTTAAAGTGTTTTTACTGCTAATATTTGATAGTTAATTATTTATGTGATAGAAAGACGATGATACTATTGTAAGTCCGTACGGAACAATATATTTTTAGTACATTTAAGGGCTGATATTCTTGGTTTCAAGGGGTGATTTGTGATAAATGTGTCATTTTTATTAAAAAAATACTATAGATTTAAGTCTAGTTTACAAAAAAAGTTATACATTTGCCCAGTTTTTAATGATATAGACCATGAATGGCGCACTAGTTCCGTACGAACTATGTCCATCTATAACGATAAAAATTACATAGACAATGTAATCAATCTAAACTTAATTAAAAAACAAAGCAAAATGACAAAGAATGAATCTAAGCTATTATCCATTCAGGGGATAGCTAAAGCCTCAGCGTTCTGTTTGCTGCTTTCTGCCTTCTCTGTAAACGCCGCTATGGCCGCTCCCGCTCCCGCAGGCACGGTTGATGAAGTAATGGCAGTGCAGCAAGGCAAGAAAGTAACAGGTGTGGTTGTTGACGGTACAGGTGAGCCTGTTATTGGCGCTAACGTGGTGGTGAAAGGCACTACAAACGGTACGATCACTGATTTCGATGGAAATTATACGATCGAGGGTGTGCCCGCCGACGGAGTTTTGGTGATTTCCTATATTGGTTATTTATCTCAAGAGATCCCTGTAGGCAACCAATCTGCAATCAATGTTACATTGAAAGAAGATACACAGACTTTGGATGAGGTAGTAGTAGTAGGTTACGGTACGATGCGTAAATCGGATGTAACAGGTTCTATTTCTACAGCTAAAGGAGAAGAGATGTTAAAAGCTCAAAACTTTAGTGCATTGGATAACTTGCGTGGTAAGGCTGCCGGTGTAAATATCTTCTCTAACTCTAGCCAGCCGGGTGCTTATGGTAGCCGTGTTGTTATCCGTGGTCAAGCGACAATTAATGCCTCTTCTGATCCGTTGTATGTTGTGGACGGCGTAGTAATGGAGAACTTCTATTTGATGAACCCGAATGACATCGAGTCTATGGAGGTATTGAAAGATGCTTCCGCTACCGCTATCTATGGTGCTCGTGGTGCCAATGGTGTTATCATGGTTACTACGAAACGTGGTAACAAAGAAGGTGGAACGAAGGTTAGCTACTCTGGTTCTGTAAGCTTGGCTCATCGCGCTCGTAAGATGGATACGATGAATGCGCAGGAGTGGTGCGATGCTTTTATGCAAGGTATTGAGAATGAGAATAGATGGGGATCTGATAAGGATGGCAATCCATTTAACTGGTCTACTAATCGTGCGGATTGGTTTACAGATCGTCGTTTCTTCGATTCTAACGGTAATCCTCTTTATGATACAGATTGGCAAGATGAGGCAACTCGTACAGCGATCTCTCATAACCATCAATTGAATGTTCAGCAAGGTGGCGAGAAATCATCTATGGGTGCATTTTTGAACTATACTGATAACCAAGGTATCATGTTGAATACCTATTCAAAACGTTTGAATGCAAAGATCGCTTATGATGCGAATCCTACAACATGGTTATCTACAGCGATCAACTTGGCGGTGAACCATACTTGGGGTAACTCTACTCCAGAAGACGGTGGTGGACAGGATGCTCGTCGTACTATGATTGAAATGGTTCCTTGGATGCCGGTTCAATATAATGGCAAATATACCTCCACCAATACTCCAGAAGGGATGCCAATGGACTTTGAGGCAATGTCTAACCCTGTTCATATCTTGAAGACCTATAAGAATATGAACTATAATACAAAAGTATTCGGTAATGCAGCCTTGACATTCCATATCATCGAAGGTTTGGATTTGAAGACTCAATTCGGTGTTGACGCTAACTTTAAGACTTTGCATAAATATATGCCAAGTGACTTGGTGAATTTGGCATATGACCAACATGGACGTGCTGAAAGATATCATGCAAATACTCTTTATTGGCAGGAAGAGACTTACTTGACTTATAATAAGACGATTGGCGAGCACCGTATCAACGCTATGGCCGGTTTGTCTTGGCAGGAGCGCAAGTATGATTATTCTAGAATGTATACAGAAAACTTCACTACCGATTTCTTTGAGGACTTCAATATGGACGCAGGTACGAAGCCTGATGCTCCGAAGACTTATTGGGAACGTTGGGCTATGAACTCCTATTTCTTACGTTTCGCTTATACATTCAAGGATCGTTACTCCGCTACAATTACTGGTCGTTATGACGGTTCTTCTAAGTTTGGTAAGAATAATAAATATGCGTTCTTCCCATCAGCGGGTTTGGCTTGGAACATCACGCAAGAAGACTTTATGTCTGATCAAAATACGATCAGCAACTTGAAGTTGCATACCAGCTACGGTTTGACTGGTAACTCTGAGATTGGTGTTTACAAATCTTTAGCAACAGTTAAGAGCGAAACGTTATTATTGAACGGAACACGTAATTCCTATTCTTATTTAAATAGATTGCCTAACTCTGATCTGAAATGGGAGAAAACCGCCCAGTTCGATATAGGTTTCGATTTAGGTTTGTTCAATAATAGAATTACGTTAGATGCTTCTTATTACAACAAGAAGACTTCTGATCTGTTATTGGATGCTCCGGTTCCTCATACAACAGGTTTCGAGACTGTTTATAAGAATATCGGTTCTATCCGTAACCAAGGTTTGGATCTGATGTTATCTACTCGCAATATTGATACAAAAGACTTCACATGGACAACATCCATCAATGCTAACTTCAATAAAAATAAGATCTTATCTTTGGGTGACAATGACGAGGATATCTTGAAAAACGAATGGGTGAGCGGTGCTTCTATCTTGCGTGTAGGCGAAAGCGTAGGTAGTTTCTATGGTTACAAACGTTTAGGCGTTTATACAATAGAAGATTATGAAGCTGGTAACTGCCAGAAGAAACAGATCGGTCGTGCGAAACGTTCTTCTGAGCGTGAGATCATAGGTAAAGGTGTACCCGATTGGACTGGATCTATGATCAATACATTACGTTACAAGAATTGGGATTTCACTTTGGATTTACAATTTGTCGCTGGTGTTCAGACCTTGCAACAGTTCTATCACTCTACATATGACCGTTTCGGACAGACTAACGGCTTGACAAATATCTTGTATGACGCATATAATGGAACGAATCCTAATTCTATGCAGCAAGCTATCTGGTTGTTCAACGGTGGTCACGCAGGACAGGATACTTTGACAGACTCTCAATGGGTGGCTAATGGTTCTTATTTACGTGCGAACTTAATCCAGTTAGGTTATACTTTTGACTCAAATCAATTGGCAAAGACTCCGTTTAGTAGCTTACGCCTATATTTGAATGTGAACAATGCGTTCTTGATCACAGCGAAAGACTTTAATGGGTACGATCCTGAAAGTACATCTCAGATCTCTACATCTAACGGTTCAGTATCTCCAGAACAATTTGGTCAGAATATGGCCTTCTTCTCTTATCCGAGAGCTAGAACGTTTACGTTGGGTGTAAATGTAACATTTTAATTAATTAAATTATTCAGAAAATTGCAATGAAAAAAATATTAACAACAGCTATTTTATGTGCGGGATTGGTAGGATTTACCGCATGTGACAGTTTTTTGGATGAGGATCCGAAGTCGTCCTTGACTTTAGATACCTATTATAAGACAAGTGCTGATATTATTGGCAATGTCAATTATCTATATCGTGATGGTGCTCCTGATAAGATGGGTAATATGACTGGTGCTTATAGAGGTTCTAGCTTGTCTGTAATGAACATGGTAACTGGTTATTTCGTGAATGAATATGAAGGTCAGGAAGTAGACTGTTCCTATGCTCGCCAGTTGACTCGTCAGGACTTTACGCAATCTTGTTGTAATTATTTGACTAATGACACTTGGAAAAGTTGTTATAAGTCGATCAATGTAGCGAACGCAGTTATCAAGTATGTTGATGGTGTGGAAATGGATAATCAAGCTCAGTATAAAGCTGAGGCTCGTTTCTTCCGTGCATTGAACTATTTCTATCTTGTAAAAATGTTTGGTGATGTTCCAATGGTTACAGAACCTACAGAAGATGCTACTTTGGTTGAATATCCGACTCGTACGGCTGCATCGGAAGTTTTCAATACAGTTATCATTCCTGATTTACAGTTTGCTGTAGAGAATTTACCTAATGCTACTTTTGCAGGAAATAGTCACCGTGTGACAAAATATGCGGCTGATATGTTGCTGGCCGATGTTTACATGAGACTAGGAGAGTACGCTAATGCGGTTACTCCATTGAAAGATGTAATCAATAGCGGAAAATTCGCTTTGGCTACTAACGATAACCTTGCGGAAGGTAGTGCGTTCAATAAGTTACGTACAACAGATGATCTGCCAGAGGTTATTTATGCCCGTGAATATGACGCAGCTATTTCTCCTAACGGTAATATCCCGGTTCACGCATTCAATTTGATTTCTCCGACATTCTTCGCTAATTCTTCTACTGGAAACAAATACTCTTTGTGGGTAAATGTGTATGGTGTTAGCGAGCGTTATTTGAATGTGTATGGTGAGAAAGACTTGCGTGCCCAGATGAATCAGTTCTTCCATCGTACATATACGCATCCTGTTGATGGAACAACTCTGGATATGAAGATGCTTTGTAACTGGTACTGGTATGATGAGACTGCTATCTTAGAGACTGGTAAGGGTACGAAAGACTGGAACTTCTATCGTTATGCTGAAACATTATTATCTGCCGCTGAAGCTATCGCTCAGTCTAGTGGGGTAAACGCTGAGGCTGCCGGCTATTTGGCACAAGTTAAGGCACGTGCTAACATGGAAGGTAAGGATGTTTCTACAATCGCTTCCGAGCTTCAAAGATTAGGCAAGCAAGCTTTTATTGAAGAGTGCTGGAAAGAGCGTTTACGTGAGTTCCCATTGGAAATGAAGATTTGGGATGACTGTGTTCGTACAGGTAAATTCCCTCAAATCTCCGCTACAAACAAAGGAGAGGTTCAATTCGTTGATTTAATTGGCGCTAAGAATGGTAGCGGTGCTACATTCAAGGCAACAGACTTATACTGGCCGATCCCTGTAAACGAGATCCAACGTAATCCGAATTTAACTCAGAATGAGGGATATTCAGCGAAGTAATTACTTTTTATTTCAATAACTGATGGCTGAAAGGGAAGGATGAGTGATTATTCTTCCCTTTCTTCCTTAATACAAGAACCCCATCATCCATAACGGGATCTTATTTTTATATCATCCGCAACGATAAAACCGTCCGGTATCCCTTCTATTGGTGAGTACCTTTTTCGTTTGCCACCGATCTCGAACGTATAAATTCCATCCACTAAAAAATCGTTGGCTTCGCTCATACTTTACAAATTTATCCTTTCTATTTTATCTGTAATACTCGGATGTAAATCTAAGGTTGTTACTTGGTGAGACTTTTTCAATTGGTTCGCAAAGAACGTCTCCCGCATGTTGCCGATATTCGCTTTCAAAGGCGAGAGGATATACATCAGATTTCTATTTTTCAAGTAGATATTGTCCGGCTTTTGCAGGCGAGAGATACCAAAAGTAGAAACAGTTGTAGGTCAGCTTACTTTCTGCCAATACGTTTAGATAAGTCAATAAAACGTTTCTCGTGATACTAATCCATTCGCAGAGCTTACTGATATTCGGGATAAAAGGGGCCGGTAAAGATAATTTGCAGTTCTGGCATATCATCGTATATATTCTTCAACTCTTGGCTTTACTGGGGGGATTTATGTACCTCATCCAAGTGTAAGCGTGTTCCTCCTCGTTTCACGAAACGATCCGCAAAGTCATATAATGTATTGTCAGAGAAATAGATACTATCTAAGCTGACATATATGGTTCGTTCGTCTTGCGGAAAATTTCGCTTGATATGCTGTTGCGGTACACTCCCCGAGCACCTCTTATACCGATCAACCGGGCATCCCGATTAATCTCGTACACCGTGCTTCTAATAAAGGCGGTAGAGGTAAATCGCAACTTCTTTCGATACATCTCTATCAATCGCTCCATAATCGTACTTATATATATGCAAATATAACAAATTGTTTATAGCAGAGAGCAATTTTGGGCGTTTTTTGTTTACAGAAGGAAGCAATTGCTTATCCTCTAGCCTGTGTCAAAGTAAAGGATGTTTATGAAGTACTAGTGACTTGGCAAAGTAATATATACTGCGTGGGCAAAATAAGTATATATCCTTTGAGTAAGTCAGTAGTACTGCTCAGAAAATCATTCTTTTTTCTTCACCTTCCAACCGTCCTTCTAACTTAGCAGAATCCAGTATGTCATTTCTTGCTCTTTTGTTTTCATAGTTGAAAGTGAATAATAAGACAACCAAACCAAAATTCTGTATATTATACATTGTTTCATGCAACTTGCTGACTAATCAAGCTACCAAAAAGAGAGGGAAGGATGATCGCTCATTCCCTCCCTCTCTAGCCATCAGTTATTGAAATTTATTATTGAACGGCATAACCCTCATTTTGAGTCAAACTCGGGTTACGTTGCATCTCGTTCAAAGAGATCGGCCATAACAAGTCGGAAGACTTGAAGGTCGCGCCGGAAGCGTTCTTTGCGCCAACTAAGTCAACGTATGTAACCTTACCCTTCTCTGTAGAAGAGATTACAGGGAACTTACCTGTACGCAAACAGTCATCCCAAATCTTGAATTCCAACGGGAACTCACGCAAACGCTCTGTCCAGCATTCCTCGATAAAGGCCTGCTTACCTAATTTCTGAAGATCGGCAGTAATTGCGGCTACCGTCTTACCTTCCATGTTTGCACGAGCCTTAACTTGTGCCAAATAGCCGGCAGCCTCAGCTGTTACACCTTGAGACTGAGCGATAGATTCAGCAGCGTCAAGCAAAGCCTCTGCGTAACGGAAGATATCACGGTCTTTCGTAGAACGTCCTGTGTTCAACAAAGCGTCCTCATCATACCAGAACCAGCAACCACAAGCATTCTCAGGAGCCGTCCAAGTCTTGCCATTATCCGGATTTGTATAATTCCAATGGAAGAATTGATTTGGCTGGATACGTAAGTCGTTTGCCGCATACACGTTCAAGAATTGATTCGTTGGCCCGTATGTACGCTCAAAGATAGAATACGTACCAAATATAGCTGTAGCCGCTGAGTTGAACGCATAAGTAGGCCACCAACCACCGTTACTGATCGTTGCGTTGTACTCATAAGAATAGATAGACTCAGCCAAACCGTCTGTCGTACGGATCTTATTATAGGCAGAACCCAATGCTAAATCATCGTTGGTTGCCAAAGCATGCGGAGAATCGATCACCGTCTTTACCGCAGAAGCAGCGTCGGCATACTTACCTTGTTGCATATAAACGGAAGTCAAAACCATAGCGGCAGCATACTTCGTGATACGGTTACTATTGTTGTAGAAAGTAGCAGCCGGCAAAGCATTAACGGCATCCTTCAAGTCGGATTCGACCTGAGCATATACTTGCTCTACAGAAGCACGCTCCAAATACATGTTCTCCATAGATTCGTACGGCTCTACTGTCAATGGAACACCACCAAAGATCTTCACCAAGTTGAAGTAGTTCCAAGCTCTAAAGAACTTTGCCTCACCGATCAAACGATTTGCCAAAGACTGATCCATTGAGATCTCGGGGATATACTTGATAGCGCCATTAGCTACGTTGATAGCCTTGTAGCAATCATCCCATATACCGTCAATAGTTACGGAAACAGTCATCGTATTCTGCTGACGAGTCAACTCGCGAGAATATTTACAAGTCAGCTCCTGACCTTCATAACTGTTTGTAAAGTAACCGGTCAATTGTCCTGTGATAGAGGCAAACGGACCTACGTAAGCACTACCCGCACCTGTGAGCTTACTTGAAGCTCCCGTACGATACAAATAGTTCACGTTAGCCTGAGCTTGAGCCTCTGTCTGGTAATAATCCGGGGCTGTCAACGATGACTTCGGTTTCTCTTCCAAGAAATCATTACATGCGCTGAACCCGGTTAAACAAGCGCATGCAATCGCTACTGTCAATATTTTTTTCATTTCTAAAAATTCTACTGATTAAATGAATTAAAATGTTACATTAACACCGAACGTGAAAGTTCTCGCTCTTGGATAAGAGAAGAATACCATGTTCTGACCGAACTTATTACTATCACCCTGCGATGTACCCTCAGGATCGTAACCTGTGAAATCGCTAGCAGTAATCAAGAATAAGTTATTCGCACTTGCGTACAAACGCAAAGCAGACAAACCGATCTTGCTAATCACGTTTGAGTCAAAAGTATAACCCAATTGCAACATGTTACAACGCAAGTAAGAACCATTGGCGATCCATTGAGAATCTACTGTCGTATCCTGACCTGCATGGCCTGAGTTACACAAGTAAACAGCCTGTTGCATCGTGTTCGGGTTCGATCCGTTATATGCGTCATATAAAATATTGCTCAAACCATTCGTGATACCGAAACGGTCGTAAGTAGAGTGGTAGAACTGTTGCATGGTCTCAACACCCCATACGAACTGCAAGTCCATCGTCAAATCGAAGTTTTTGTAAGAGAAGTTGTTGATCCAGCTTCCAGTCCAGTCCGGCATACCTTTGCCGATGATCTCTTTCTTATCCGTACGTTTCGCACGACCGATCTGGTTCTTCTCGCACAAGCCGTTATTGAAATCTTCCTCCGTATAAACACCCAAACGTCTGTAGCCATAGAAAGAACTCATGTTCTCACCTACACGCAAGATACTTTCAGAACCACCTACCCAGCTGTTCATCTCGATATCCTCATTATTGTCGCCCAACTGAAGGATCTTGTTCTTGTTGAAGTTTAAGTTAATCGTAGAACTCCAATTGAAGTCTTGTGTCTGAACTGGGCGTGCGCTGATCATTAAGTCCATACCTTGGTTTCTTACAGAACCGATATTCTTATACACTGTCGTGAAACCTGTAGTGTGAGGAATCGGGCAATCCAACAATAAGTCGGTTGTCTTCTTGTTATAGTAAGCTACATCGAAAGACAAGCGGTTCTGCCAGAATCCAATCTCGAAACCAACATCAAACTGACCAGTCTTCTCCCATTTCAAATCCGGGTTCGCCATAGAGCTGATGTAAGAATACGGAGCGCGAATATCGTTGATCAAAAGCGTACCAGAAGAAACACGAGCCAATGACCGATAAGTGTCAATCTCGGAGTTACCAGTCAAACCGTAGCTAGTGTGCAACTTCAAATTGCTGATCGTGCTTTGATCTTGCATGAAATCCTCTTGAGAGATATTCCAAGCCAAACCTGCAGATGGGAAGAACGCATACTTGTTGTTTTCACCAAACTTAGAGGAACCATCGACACGACCTGTTACGGTTGCGGAGTAACGATCTTTATATGTATAAGCGAAACGCAAGAAATAAGAGTTCATCGCCCACCGATCGTAAGAAGACTCAGGAGATGCCGGAGTTGTACCTGCGGACATATTATTGTCCTCAAAGAAATCATCCGAGAAACCTTCTGTTCGTGCCTTATTCCACTTTTGCACACGCTCTTGCCAAGACAAACCAGCCATAGCGTTGATACGATGATCACCGAATACCTTATTGTAAGTCAAGTAAGTCTCCTCCTGCCAATAAAGTGTATTCCAATTTTGGTACTCAGCCCAACCATTCGGCATGGAGATGTTGTTCAAATCGATAGAAGAATAACCTCTATACGTTTTATTATGATGGTCAAGACCTAGTTGAGTCTTCAAATCCAAACCTTCAGCCAAGTGGAATGTCAAAGCGGCGTTACCAAACACCTGCGTGTTGTAGCGCATACGTTTTTGCATATCCAAGATCATGACTGGGTTAGACATACCCTCAAAGCCTAATACATCACCAATGGAAGAAGAGGTAGAAGTGGTATATTTACCATTCTTATCGCGAATCGGCATCCAAGGAACCATCTCGATCATGGTACGACGAGCCTCTTGGCCACCACCATCCTCAGGCGTATAACGCCCCCATGTATGGTTAACCAATACATTGACTGCCGTAGACAACCACTTCGTAGGATTTGCGTCGTATGCCAACTTCGCATTAATACGCTTATTATACGTATTGTTTACAATACCCTGTTGATCCGTATAGTTCAAGAAAGCACCCATTGAAGAGCTCTTACCCGCTTGTTGGATATTCAACTGATGGTTGTGAGAAACCGCGGTACGAGTAGCCTCATCTTGCCAATTCGTATCATACAGAGGATTACCGTTTGCATCAAAGAAATCTGAATCATTAAACCAATCAGCACGGTTCAAAGACCAATTTTTACCTTGCCACTTATTCTCGTTTTCCAGACCAATCATGAATGCGTCACACCACTCTTGGGCGTTCATCGTATCCATCTTACGAGCGATATGGCTTGCGCTGACAGATCCTTGATAGCTAACCTGTACACCTTCACCATCTTTCTTACCACGCTTCGTAGTTACCATGATAACACCATTGGCACCACGAGCACCGTAGATAGCGGCAGCGGAAGCATCTTTCAAGACCTCCATAGACTCGATATCATTCGGGTTCACCAAGTCGAAGTTCTCCATAACAACACCGTCTACCACATATAGAGGGTTTGAAGAAGCGTTGATAGTAGCCATACCACGGATAACGACACGGTTAGAATAAGCACCCGGCTGGCTGGAGTTTGAGAAGATGTTTACACCAGATACCTTACCGCGCAAGTTGTCTAGCGCACTAAAGTTTTGATTCTTTGTCAAGTCGTCTCCTTTAGCCACACCGATAGAACCGGTCACGTCTGACTTACGCATCGTACCATAACCTACAACTACAACCTCGTCCAAAGTTTGAGTGTCCTCTTTTAAAGTTACTTTTATTGAAGATTGATTTCCCACCGGGATCTCTTGGGACAAATAACCGATATAGGATACCACCAAGATGTCATTTGCGGACACGCCTTCCAACGAGTAATTACCGTCGAAGTCCGTGATCGTACCATTTGTAGTGCCTTTCACCACCACGTTAGCGCCAATAACAGGCTCACCAGCACCATCAACAACCATACCTGTCACTTTCTTACCCTGCTGTACGACCATCACTTCATCAACCGTACCTGCGGAAGCGGGAACGGCCATAGCGGCGTCTACAGAGAAGGCAGAAAGCAGCAAACAGAACGCTGAGGCTTTAGCTATCCCTTGAAGGGATAATAGCTTAGATTCATTCTTTGTCATTTTGCACTTGTTTTAAATTAAGTTTAGATTGATTACATTTATATGTAATATTATATTGTAGAATAGACATAGTTCGTACGGAACTAGCATGTGATATTTAATCTTTTTCGATAGTGATAAAAGTGCGATGAACAGGGTATGATCTGGCTCATTGGATTTCTTTTTTCTAATTCTTTTTGTTAGATTTGCACCTATATTCGTATAATGCCAGAAATTCATAAGAAAGAAAGGGATATTTCTAAATAAATGACACGAGGATCACTTTCTATTCATGTTAATTAAATGGATATTTGTAGTCTAACTATGAATATAAAACACAAAAACGGATAAATTATATTATTAATTAAATAGCTATATCATGAAGAAAAAAAGCGTTTGGGCTTTGGCTTTAGCGGCGATGCTGATGTGGGTGGGGAAACCTGCCGTGGCGGCTGTGAATGAGGCTTTTGACCCCGTAGAGTATGTAAACCCGCTAATGGGTACGCAATCTTCTTTTGAGTTGTCTACAGGAAATACCTATCCGGCGATCGCTCGTCCGTGGGGTATGAATTTCTGGACTCCTCAGACTGGTAAGATGGGAGATGGATGGCAGTATGTATATACGGCTAACAAGATCCGTGGTTTTAAACAGACCCACCAGCCAAGTCCGTGGATCAATGATTACGGACAATTTGCGATCATGCCGGTGGTTGGTAAACCGGAGTTCGACCAAGATAAACGTGCGAGCTGGTTCTCTCACAAAGGGGAGATCGCCAAGGCTTATTATTATAAGGTATATTTGGCGGAGCATGATGTGGTGACGGAATTAACGCCGACAGATCGTGCGGCTATGTTCCGTTTCACTTTCCCTGAAAACGAGCATTCTTATATCGTGGTGGATGCCTTGGATAAGGGTTCTTATATCAAGGTAATTCCGGAGGAGAATAAGATCATCGGTTATTCAACGAAGAATAGCGGCGGGGTTCCCGATAATTTCAAGAATTACTTTGTGATCGAGTTTGATAAACCTTTCACATACGAGGCTACATTTGCCGACGCTTCCTTGAAAGAGGGAACGAAGGAACAAACGAGTGACCATGTAGGAGCCGTTATCGGTTTCAAGACGAAGAAAGGTGAGATCGTCCACGCTAAGGTGGCTTCCTCATTTATTAGCTTCGATCAGGCCGCTATCAATATGAAGGAATTAGGTAACGATAACTTTGATACTTTGGTTCAGAAAGGTAAGGATGTTTGGAATGAGCATCTGAGCAAGATCGAGGTTGAAGGTGGAGATTTGGATCAATACCGTACTTTCTATTCTTGCTTCTATCGTTCATTGTTGTTCCCTCGTAAGTTCTATGAGATCAACGCTCAAGGCGAGGTGGTTCATTACAGCCCGTATAATGGTGAGGTATTACCCGGTTATATGTTTACCGATACCGGATTCTGGGATACGTTCCGTAGTTTGTTCCCATTCTTGAACTTGATGTTCCCGTCTGTAAACAAGGAAATGCAAGAGGGTTTGATCAATACGTATAAGGAAAGCGGCTTCTTCCCGGAATGGGCAAGTCCGGGCCACCGTGGTTGCATGGTCGGTAATAACTCGGCATCTATCTTGGTAGACGCTTATATGAAAGGCGTGAAGGTTGACGATTTGGAGACTCTATATAAAGGTTTGATCCATGGTACGGAAAACGTTCACCCGAAGGTCTCTTCTACAGGACGTCTGGGGCATGAATATTATAATAAGTTGGGATATGTTCCTTACGATGTGAAGATTAACGAGAATGCCGCTCGTACATTGGAATATGCTTACAATGACTGGTGTATCTGGCAGATCGCTAAACAACTAGGCCGTCCGAAAAAGGAATTGGATTTATATGCCCGTCGTGCGTTGAACTATAAGAACCTGTACGACAAGGAAACCAAGTTGATGCGTGGCAAGAATGAGAATGGCGAGTTCATGGCTCCGTTCTCTCCGCTGAAATGGGGTGACGCTTTCACGGAAGGTAATAGCTGGCACTATTCATGGTCTGTATTCCACGATCCTCAGGGATTGATCGACTTGATGGGCGGTAAGGATTCATTTGTGATGATGCTTGACTCCGTATTTGCTGTACCGCCTTTGTTCGATGATAGCTACTACGGTGGTGTGATCCACGAGATCCGCGAGATGACCGTGATGAATATGGGTAACTACGCTCACGGTAACCAGCCGATCCAGCATATGATTTATTTATACAACTATGCGGGTCAACCTTGGAAGGCTCAATATTGGTTGCGTCAAGTAATGAATAAGATGTATACTCCGGGTCCGGATGGTTATTGCGGTGATGAGGATAATGGCCAGACTTCCGCTTGGTATGTATTCTCAGCGTTAGGATTCTATCCGGTAGCTCCGGGTACGACCCAATATGTGTTGGGCGCTCCGCTGTTCAAGAAGGCTACGATCCATTTTGAGAATGGAAACAACTTGGTGATCAACGCCCCGAACAACAGCGATAAGAATATCTATATCGAATCCATGACGTTCAACGGCAAGAACTACACCAAGAATTATTTGGATCATAACGATTTGTTTAAGGGTGGCGTGATCGACTTCAAGATGGGTGACAAGCCGAATATGAATCGTGGTATTAATCCGGAGGATATGCCTTACTCATTCTCCGTAAACGAGGAAGGGATCAATAAACTTTCCCCTATTTCAGTAAAACCTAGTAAAAAGAAGAAATAAGCAATTAAGATGAATTTCATTCACAAACCATTAATGTCAGGCATAGCGATATGCCTGACATTTTTCGCATACTCCTGTGCTACACCGGAGAAAACGGAAAACAAGACAGACTTTACCGCATATGTAGATCCTTATATCGGATCGGGAGAACACGGACACGTATTTGTCGGGGCAAACGTTCCATTTGGAGCTGTTCAAGTAGGTCCTCAGAATATTTTTAAGGGATGGGACTGGTGTTCCGGTTACCATTACTCCGATAGTATCATTATCGGATTTAGTCATACGCATTTGAGCGGAACCGGATGTTCTGATCTGGGGGATATCCTTCTGATGCCTTATACGGGCGAGGTACGTACCGCCCGTGGCGAGCAAGATAATATAGAGGGAGCCGCTTCTTCCTATTATAAACATGCCAACGAAGCCGTAGCTCCGGGATATTACTCTTTGCTGATGGATAATGGCGTAAAAGCGGAGTTGACGGCGACCGAGCGTGTAGCCTTACATCGTTATACGTATCCGTCGGGAAGCGAGCATCGCCTCTTGATCAACTTGAAGGAGGGTATCGGTGATAAAGCGTATGACACTTATTTGAAGAAGATTGATGAGTACACGATCGAGGGGTACCGTTTTTCCAAAGGTTGGAGCCCACGTCACAAAGTATTCTTTACGTTGAAATGTGATCAGCCGATCGAGTCTTTGGCTGTATTCAACGATGATGAGGCCGCGGGTAATGATGAGTTGACAGGCGAGTCCGTAAAGGGAGTGATTACCTTTAAGGGAGATGCCCCGACCGCCTTGGTAAAGGTCGCTATCTCTTCCGTAAGTTGCGAGAATGCCTTGGCTAACTTACGTGCGGAGCTTTCTCATTGGGATTTCGACGAGGTTCGTAACGAGGCTATCGATAAATGGAATGATCAATTATCTTGTATCTCCATCGATACGAAAGATGAGCGTGCCAAGAAGGTTTTCTATACCGCCATGTACCATGCGTTTATCGCTCCGACATTGTATTGCGACGCAAATGGCGATTTCCGTGGCCATGACGATAAGGTGTATACGAACAATACTTGGAAGAACTATTCCACTTTCTCTCTATGGGATACGTATCGTACCTTGCATCCGTTGTTCACGATTATCAAGCCTCAATATGTGTCGGATTTGGTGAACTCGATGTTAAGCATTTACGACCAGCAAGAGAAATTACCGATCTGGCCGTTGATTGGTGGTGAGACGGATCAAATGCCGGGATATAGCGCTGTGCCTATTATCGCGGATGCCTATCTGAAAGGTTTTACCGGCTTTGACGCCGACCGTGCGTATCGTTATATGGTTGCTTCCTCTGTCTATGAGAAGCAAAACGGGGTGCCGTACGTGTTGGAAAAAGGCTATATCCCTTGTGATAAGGTACGTGAGGCTACTTCTATCGCGATGGAATACGCAGCCGATGATTGGGGTATCGCCTTGATGGCGAAAAAAATGGGCAAGACGGAGGATTACCAGAATTACTTGAAACGTGGTAAATATTATACGCAGTATTTCGATAAGGATATCAACTTTATCCGTCCGAAAATGAATGATGGCAGCTGGCGTACGCCGTACGATCCGATCCAGTCCATACATAGCGTAGGCGATTTCTGTGAGGGAAATGGTTGGCATTATACATTCTTCGTGCCCCAGCATCCGGAAGGCTTGATCGAGTTGATGGGTGGCGACGCTCCGTTTATCTCGAAACTGGATTCTTTGTTCTTGGTGGAAGGTGAGTTAGGAGAGAACGCCTCTCCGGATATCAGTGGCTTGATCGGCATGTACGCCCATGGAAATGAGCCGAGCCATCATGTTACTTACTTGTATCCTTACGCCGGCGAGCAATGGAAGACAGCCGAGAAAGTTCGTTACATCCAAGATGTGTTCTATACCGACCAGCCGGAGGGCATCATCGGAAACGAGGATTGTGGCCAGATGTCCGCTTGGCATATCATGTCTGCCTTGGGATTTTACCAAGTGAATCCTTCCAATGGCGTATTCGTGTTCGGTAGCCCGTTATTCGATAAGGCTTCCGTTCATTTGCCGGAGGGTAAAACTTTCGAGGTCGTAGCCCAGAACAACAGCAAGGAGAATGTATATATCCAATCCGTGTTGCTAAATGGTAAACCTTATAACAATTCTTATATCCTGTATGATGATATCGTGAAGGGAGGGAATCTTACCTTTGTGATGGGCAACACGCCGAATAAGGAGTTCGGAGCTGCCCCAGAAAATCGTCCGAAGACGGCTGAGTAAATAGCTCCCTTACCAGTGAGCGGTTTGCTCTGTTACCCGTGAGACAACGTCTCACGGATTGCCGGGAAAGTACCCGGCTGAGAAGCAAAGAATAATTAACGAATTAATAATCGACAAAATGAAGACAAAGCTTAAAACTTCGATGGCCCTTTTGGCTTCCGCTTTCCTGTGGGTGTCATGCGCCGGTGGGGGAGGGACTTCTCCTTCGGCGATGGACCCGGTGGATTACGTGAATCCTTATATGGGAAACATCAGCCATTTATTGGTGCCTACTTTCCCGACCGTGCATTTGCCGAACAGTATGCTACGTGTATATCCGGAGCGTGCGGACTTCACGGGCGACCGTCTGGGCGGTTTGCCTATTATCGTGACAAACCATCGTGAGCGTTCCGCGTTCAATTTATGCCCTTATCAAGGTGACGAATCCGGCTTGCGACCCGTGATCGCTTATAGCTATGACCGGGAGAAGATCTTGCCGTACCGTTATCAGGTATATCTGGATAATGAGGAAATCGACGTGGACTTCGCCCCGTCCCATCAAAGTGCCGTATATTCGCTCACTTTCGAGAAAGAGGGACCGGCTTATCTGGTATTTAACAGCCGTAACGGACAGCTACAAGTAAATGGTAATTCCGTAAGCGGTTATCAATATATAGATAAGAAAACGAAAGTCTTTTTATATGCCGAGACGAACCAGAAGCCTGTGAAAGCGGGGGTATTGTCGAACGGCAGTGTCAACTATAACGAGACTTCCGTGGAAGGTATCAATGCCGCTATCGCCCTTTCCTTCGGGGAGGACGTGAAGAAACTTGGCGTTCGCTACGGTATCTCTTTTATCAGCGAGGAACAGGCGAAGAAGAATCTGGAGCGTGAGATCGCCGCTTACGACGTGGATGTGGTAGCGAAGATCGCCCGCAACGATTGGAACGACGCTTTAGGTAAAATACAAGTACAAGGCGGTACCAAGGATGAGAAGACCGTATTCTATACCTCTTTATATCGTTGCTACGAACGCCCGATAAACTTGAGCGAGGACGGACATTATTACAGTGCTTTCGACGGAAAGATCCATGAGGATGGCGGACGGTCTTTCTATACGGACGACTGGATTTGGGATACCTACCGTGCTACACATCCCCTGCGTGTCTTGATCGATAATGAGCGTGAGAACGATATCATCAACTCTTATCTCCTGATGGCGGAGCAGATGGGTACCGATTGGATGCCTACCTTCCCGGAGGTGACAGGAGATACACGCCGTATGAACTCAAACCATGCTGTCGCTACCGTGATCGACGCTTACCGCAAGGGCTTGCGTGGGTTTGAGCTGGAAAAAGCCTATATCGCTTGTAAGAAAGGTATCGAGGAAAAGACCTTGATCCCGTGGTCTGCCGCTCCCGCCGGTTGGTTGGATGATTTCTACAAGGAACATGGCTATATTCCCGCATTGAGACCGGGAGAGAAAGAGACGGTGCCTAACGTATCCATTTGGGAAAAACGTCAGCCGATCGCAGTGACTTTAGGTACTTCGTATGATGAATGGTGCTTGTCCCAGATCGCTCAAGAATTGGGAAAGAAAGACGAGGCGGATTATTATTTGCGTCGCTCTTACAATTACCGGAACGTATTTAATCCGGAGACAGGTTTCTTCCATCCGAAAGATAAGGATGGCAAGTTTATCTATCCATTGGATTACCGTTATGATGGCGGTCTAGGTGCCCGTGATTATTACGATGAGAATAACGGATATATTTATCGTTGGGACGTACAGCATAATATCGGTGACTTGATCTCTTTGATCGGAGGCAATGAGGCGTTTACCTCTGCCTTGGATTCCATGTTCAATACGCCGCTGGGTATGTCTAAATGGCAATTCTATTCCACGCTTCCGGATCATACGGGTAACGTAGGTATGTTCTCTATGGCGAATGAGCCGAGCTTGCATATCCCGTACTTGTATAATTATGCGGGTAAGCCTTGGATGACCCAGAAACGTATTCGTACCTTATTGAATCAATGGTTCCGCAATGATTTGATGGGTGTGCCGGGCGATGAGGACGGTGGTGGTATGTCCGCTTTCGTTGTTTTCAGCCAGATGGGATTCTATCCGGTGACTCCGGGTTCTCCTACCTATAATATCGGTAGCCCGATGTTTACCGACGTGAAAGTGGATATGGGTAACGGCAATACGTTCGAGATCCGTGCGAATAACGCATCCGATGAGAATAAATACGTACAATCCGCTAAGTTGAACGGCGTAACCTTGAACCAGCCTTGGTTCAATCATAGCGATATCGCCGCTGGTGGTTTGTTAGAGTTAGAGATGGGGCCGAAAGCGAATAAGGAATGGGGATTGGGAACGCCTCCTCCTTCTGCCGCTCCGATGCCTAAGTAAAAAAAAGCGTGTTGCGATTGTCGCAACACGCTTTTTTATGCCAATACCTTAACGATTAATTTCTTTAGTTCTTTTATATCAATGGGCTTCACTACATAATCCGTGAATTCACATTGTTTGGCGATCTCCTTTTCCCTTTCGAAAGCGAATGCCGTGAGCGCTATGATCGGAATGGTCTTGGATAAGGTGCGGATTCTGCGAGTCGCTTCGAATCCGTCCATAACCGGCATTTTTATGTCCATCAGGATTAGGTCCGGATGATATGTCTCGAACATATCGATAGCCTCTTGCCCGTTTAGCGCATGATAAAGTTGGTATTGCTTGCCAAACAAGGTTTCCAAAAGGAAATAATTCTCATAAACGTCCTCGGCGATTAAGATGGAATGATGCCTATCTGAACGGGGCGTTTCTTCGGATTGGACGAGGATGTCCGGTGAAAGCTCAATATCAGTCCGTTTTGTGTCCAAAGGCAGAGTGAACCAAAAAGTGGAACCCACCCCTTCTTCAGAGTCTACGCCGATTTTACCTCCTAATGCCTCGATAATGGTTCGGCTGATGGTTAATCCCAATCCCGTACCTTGCTGGAAAGTATCTACCTTGATGAATCGCTCGAATATACGTCTTTGGTTTTCCGCGGAGATACCGATACCTGTATCTTTCACGCAGACTCGGATAAAATCCCCTTCTATCTCATAATAAATCGTGATACTTCCTTTTGTGGTAAATTTGATAGCGTTATTCACGAAATTGGATATCACTTGCATAACCCTCCGCTCATCGGTTTTAACGATTACGGATGGGGAGTCGAGATCAAAGATCAGATCCACGTCTGAAGGCATCTTTATAGAGTCTGCCAATGCGATTTCGCCACATATATCCTTGATGTCCACTTCCTCGAAATGATAATCCATGGTTCCCGCCTCGATTTTAGAGAAATCAAGGATATCGTCGATCAGTTGCAGTAGCAAATCATTGTTTTTATGGATGATATCTAAATAAGATTGACGCTCTACCTCATCATCAATCTCGGCGATTATATTTGAGAACCCGACGATAGCGTTCAGCGGCGTGCGTATCTCATGACTCATATTCGCCAAGAACGCGGACTTCAATTTATCAGCTTCCTTTACCTTGATTAGCTCGATCTCCTTTTCCCGTTGCTGGGTTATGTTGGAGGTGTAGCTTACGATCCTGTTAGGCGTTCCGTCATCGTTGAATTTATAGGAGCGTACATTGGAGTTGAACCAGAATGTTTTGCCATTGAGGATACGCCTGTAAGCCGCTACGAAGTTATTGATCTTCCCTTGCAGGAGAGGTTTGAACTGTTTATTATATACCCGGTCAAAATCATCCGGATGGATTGAGGATTTATAGTCTTCTTGATTCTTGAAGTTGTAATCATGAATCGCTTTTAGCCCCTCATTATTATTAATGTCTTCATTGAGGCCAAAATCTACGGTCAATTTATCATTCTCTACATCGTATTCCCAAAGAATGGAATCCCCGGTATCTACTGATACTTTTAGCCGGGCTAGGCTATTTTCGATTTGTTCCCGCTTGATGTGATTCTCGGTATCGTCGAATACAATATAAATATAGCCGAATATATTATCAAGAGAGTCTTTTAATGTGACTCCTTTTACCAACAGATGCTTTGTTTTAGAATCATGATGACTATCGTAATAGCCGTTTTGAGAAGCAACCTTGAAATCATAATTAAGAGGAAAGAATATATCTTTTCCGTTTTTGAGGCTTTGGTTTACATATTTCGGGATATTAGGATTCTCGAACATATTCAGTCCCACGGCCTGCTCACGGGTAACACCAAAAATATCGAGATCCGCTTGGTTGATATCTACCAACACTCCATTCTCATCATAAAGTTCGGCGCCCCAAGGCATCTTGTCAAAAATGATCTTAAACTTCGTCTCGCTTTTCATGACTTGCATAGCCGTATGTTCTACTAATCCTTGGACTTCCCCTCTTTCAATGGCTATGGAAAGGATATCAGCCAACATATGTAAGTTCTCTATATCTAAGGCACTCCAGTTCCGTTTCTTTTTTACAGAATCAAAGCCGATAAATCCGGATGGTTTGCCTTGCTTGAAAATAGGGATGACTAATAAGGATGAAACCTCTTGCAAAATCAGAAGATGCTGCTCACTCTTCGCCTCTTCCGGCATTTTAGAGACATCATGAATAACGATATCCATGCCCTTTTTGATACTATCGTACCACCAAGGAATCTCGTCTTGCGGGAGTTGACGCAGTAAATCCTCTCGCATAGAGATAATGCCATCACAAGTAACTTCATTCGTAAAGTCAACAGTATGAGTTTGTTCGTCAAATGTTCCGATATACACCCGATCCACATCGAAAAATTGTAAGATGCGGAATAGCGCTTGGTCAATAACCGAGTTTTCTTTGGCTCCAAGAAGAAGTGACAATACATCCGACATCGTTTTTCGCAAATCAATCATATTGGCCAAAATCAAGTCGGTCTTTTCATCTTCTACATCGGTCTTCTTGTCTATAGCCTCATTAAGAAATGTTGTATTAGAATGAATGTTATTCATGATAAATTGAGTGTACTAAATTTATTCGAAAACAAATGTAAGTATAAACTTTGATTATTTTTTGTTTTAGTGTTTATTATATTATTATCGTGGCTTTAAAAATAATTTTGTACGTTTGTAAATAGTTGAATTAAACTTGAAATCTATGGATAATAAAATCATATTGACGATAGGCCGCCAGTTCGGAAGCGGTGGCCGCGAGATCGGACAACGTTTGGCGAAGGAGTTGGGTATCGGTTACTATGATAAGGAACTGATTACCGTGGCGGCCCGTGAGAGTGGATTATGCGAGGATGTTTTCGAGAAGGCGGACGAACGTGCCTCCAGTGGTTTATCGTACGCTTTTACGATGGGGTACTCTTCTTTTATGGGAGGGATGTTTACGCCTTATAATGATATTTTGTCTAATGACGGTCTTTTTAAGATACAGAGTGACGCTATCCGTAAATTGGCGGAGACTGAGTCGTGTGTTTTGGTAGGGCGTTGCGCTGATTATATCCTCCGGGATGATCCGGCTTGTTTGAGCTTCTTTATCCATAGTTCAGTGGAGAGCCGGGTCCAAAAGACCGTGGAAAGGCATGGTGTGACAGTGGAAGAGGCGAAGAACATGATGGAGAAGACTGATAAATCCCGTGCGGCTTACTATAATTATTATACGAATAAGACATGGGGAATGGCCTCTTCTTATAATTTCTCGATCGATGTATCCGTATTAGGGATCGACGAGACCGTGGAATTTATGAAAAGCTTTATCGAGCGCAGATTGAATAAGCGTCCGCCTCATTTCGGATAAATCGTATTCTTGAGAAACCATTATTGAATAGAGATTAACCTATTAAAACTAAGAAAGTATGCGAAAACCTTTTATTACTGTTCGGCTGACCCATGGTATGTTGGGCGCCTTGTTAGTTTCCACCTGTGCTTGTTCGGGCACGAAGTGGACGGAGGTAGAGAAAGATTCTATCCGTATCGTTACCCAGCAAGAAGGAGCTGTATTAGGATATTCCGCCAATTCGGGGGTGAGACTTCTTACTGTTGACGGATATGCCTTCAAAGATCTGAATCGGAACGGGCGGCTTGATCCGTATGAGGATTGGCGTCTTACGCCCGAGGAACGTGCCGTTGATTTGGCCGGACAGTTATCTACAGAGGAAATCGCCGGATTGATGCTTTATAGCGCCCATCAATCTATCCCCGGTGCCTCGAAAGGGTTTGGAACTTCTACCTACAATGGCAAATCTTTTGATGAGAGTGGAGCCCAGCCATCCGATCTTTCCGATGCGCAGCGTAAATTCCTCACCGAGGATAATGTTCGTCATGTATTGGTTACGAGAGTACAAAGCCCAGAAGTGGCGGCTCGCTGGAATAATAATGTGCAAGCTTTAGTGGAGGGCATCGGTCACGGTATCCCAGCCAATAATAGTTCCGATCCTCGCCATGGTACGGCTGCGGATACAGAGTATAATTTTGGTAGTGGAGGACAGATCTCCTTATGGCCCGGTTCTTTAGGTTTGGCGGCTACTTTCCGTCCGGAAATGATGAGACGTTTTGGTGAGATCGCCTCTGCTGAATATCGGGCGTTAGGTATCGCTACCGCCTTGTCCCCGCAAGTGGATATGGCGACGGAGCCCCGCTGGAGCCGTGTGAGCGGTACGTTTGGAGAGGATCCGGACTTGGCTACGGATATGTCTCGTGCGTATGTGGACGGTTTTCAGACTTCAACCGGTGGGAAAGAGATTCGTGACGGTTGGGGCTATGAGAGCGTAAACGCCATGGTAAAACATTGGCCGGGGGGTGGACCGGGTGAGGCTGGACGTGATGCTCATTACGGTTATGGTAAATACGCCGTTTACCCCGGAAAGAATATCGAGGAACAAAAGAAGCCTTTTGTGGAAGGCGCCTTTAAATTGGATGGAGCTACCGGCAAAGCTTCTGCGGTGATGCCTTATTATACGATTTCTGTCGGACTGAATCCGGATGGTGCGGATATTGCGAATAGTTACAACCGTTATCTGATTACGGATCAATTACGTGAGAAATATGGATACGACGGTGTGGTTTGTACAGACTGGGGAATCACGGGTGATGAGACGGGCATAGAGACCTTCGCCGGAAAACCTTGGGGAGCGGAGGAGCTTTCTGTTGCCGAACGGCATTACCGTATTTTGATGGCTGGCGTAGATCAGTTTGGTGGTAATAACGATAAAGGCCCGGTATTGGAGGCTTATAAGATGGGTGTGGAAGAGATGGGAGAGCCCGCCATGCGTGAACGTTTCGAGACTTCTGCCGTACGTTTATTACTGAATATCTTTCGGACAGGATTATTTGAGAATCCCTATTTAGACCCTGCCGAATCCCAAAAGATCGTAGGGAATCCTGATTTTATGAAGGAGGCTTACGATGCCCAGCTCGCTTCTGTCGTGATGCTGAAAAATAAGGGAAACGCCTTACCTATGAGTAAGGAGATGAAGGTGTATATTCCGAAACGTTATTATCCGGCGGTAGTCGGTTTCTTCGGAACGACTAGCGAGGCTCATAGGGATGATCCGGTGAATTTGGATTTGGTTCGTAAGTATTTTACGGTCGTTGATAATCCCGATGAGGCGGATTTCGCTATCGTCTTTATGACGAGCCCGAACAGTGGTACGGGGTATGATAAATCCGATCGTGAGAAAGGAGGAAACGGTTATATGCCTATCAGTTTACAGTATAATGATTATACCGCTACCTATGCCCGTAACCCAAGTTTGGCGGGGGGAGATCCGTTTGAGAATTTCACGAACCGTTCTTATAAAGGTAAGTCCGTGAAAACAGCTAATAAGCAGGATATGCTTTCTGTTTTGGAGACAAAGGCTAAAATGAAAGGTAAGCCTGTAATCGTATCTTTGGAGATGGATAAGCCCACGATTATGTCCGAGTTCGAGGGTTCGGCGGATGCCATTTTGGTGAACTTCGGTGTACAAAACCAAGCGGTCTTGGATATCATCAGTGGAAAAGCCGAGCCTTCCGCTTTGTTGCCTTTGCAGATGCCGGCAGATATGCGTATCGTGGAGGAGCAATTCGAGGATGTTCCCCGGGATATGAAATGCTATACGGACAGCGAGGGCCATCTGTATGATTTCGCTTTTGGTATGAATTGGAAAGGCGTTATCGATGATGAGCGAGTGACTAAATATAAATAGGGTAAATTACATTTTTGTGTTTTTGTGGCTACATTTCTCAATACGGCGAGGAGCAATTTGTTTGTTCGCCGTATTGCGTACGTCCTCCTGCAAGATTTTATCCAAGGCCTTTAGTCCATATTGAATGGCTTTTTGCGTTGCTCCTCTGATGGAGAGTTTGTTCGCCGATATATCGAGTATATAATGCTCTTTCCCTTCCAACTCAGAGTCTGTCCAAAGCTCGATAACCGAATTGCCTTTTGCCCGTAACCCTCCCATAATGGCGCTTTGCCCGAATCGTTCTCTCAATATGTCTTGCAACTCAAACAAGCAGAGAGCCTGTTTGGGCAAATTGGTTTTCACTACGGTTTGCGGAGTGATTGTAAAATTCTTCGCATCCGTTACTTGTCCCCAAGAACATACCACCACTAACAGCAGCGACAATATGATATTGATTTTTCTGACGGTAAAGCACATAACTTCTTTTATTTAAGATATTGTATCAAGGCATCGCATTGTTCCATATATCCTTGCAACGTATCTGCCATTTGCGGCATTTCAGGAAGCAGTTCACCACATATCCGTTTGATGCCGGGTAGTTCCATCAATCCGGGAAAGCCTTTTCGTATCCATTCTTTCTTAGAGGGATAATCGTCCGGAAGATTAGTGTATAGCATTTGGTAGTAGCTGATGGATAATGCGATTTGTTGTATCTGTTTTGTCTCTCCTTCGGGGTATTGTTCCAGTTTGTTGATAGCTTCCGTAAACAGGGATCGCTGCATTTCGATGGTAGCCGGATAATCACCCAACAATACAAGTGTCTGTAACAAATAAATACGGCAAGTAGCAAGTTCCTGCTCAGTTAACGGCAGTCCGCTCAGGTACTCAAGCCCCTCTTTGACCTCAAGGAGAGAGAGCAGGCGTTCCGGTGGCAACGTGCCCGGTTCTTGCACCTTCAGCCATTGGTGGCAAGCGAAACTGACCACGCAACGGTGGAGCAGGCGTGACGGATCATTTTCATCTCCCGTAAGGGAGGCATAACGGTCGGCTTCCGCAAAATCATGCTTTTCTATAAGCTTGTACATTATGCGTTTACAAAATTCCGGAAATAGAGATTCCTGTTTCTCTTTCCACTGGTTGTACGGGGTCTCCCAACCGGCAAGGAAAGACATTTCCTCTTCTTCAAAATCGAAATCCATCTCTTTCCCATAGGCTCCTGCCACTTCAAACGCTTCGGGAACTGCCAGCAGCCGGAGCAACGCTTGGATTCTTTCCGGTTCGGGTGCATTGTCATCGTCCAAACCTTCCACTACGCAAAGTAGCGGAAAGAACGCGTACCAATGTCCCAGCGTATCGGCTCCTCTTTTATCCCCTTCGGCAAGTGCCTTAGAAGCTAAGGGAACAATTTGTTCCGCCAATTCCAAAGGGTCTAGTAGCCGAAGTTCCGCCTTTGCCGATACAGGAAGAACACTCATCTCAAGCAGCTTTTTCCATAACGCAGTCCCTGCGGTGACACAACACTTTCCGGAACAACCGTCCACATAAGTACCATCTTTCAAGAAACCGCCCTCTACGGCAAGCCGCCTCGCCTCGCTACGCTCCGGCTCCGGCAATTGCTCCGGAGGCAAAAGAGAGAGATAACCGAGTTGTTCCAGTTCATCACGAACCCGTAATACCGTGTACCCGCAGTCCAGTTGATTCTGGATTTGGTAAAGACTATAACAAATACTTTGTGCCAAAGGTGGAACAGGAGAGGCGGTCGCTGTTGTTATCACGGAATATTCCACCAAACTTTCTATAGCATGCATTGACATAATTGCAGTGATTTATAAGGATTAATATGAGTCCTATTGGTTGATAAATTGAAAACCAGAGATAGAAACTATAAGTTTGAATTACCTAATTACAAGATTTACAGATTTAATACCAATACGTTTATCGTAAGCAAAGTTACAGATATTTATTATTTGACCGATGATTTTTGCAAAGAATTTGCATTGTAACAAGGAAAAGACTAACATACCGTGATAATTATACTGATAACCTATGGTTTTATATGAATGTTATTGGCTATTGTACCCGATGAAATTGGTGGCAAATCTTCAAGGCATCTTATACATTATCCATCCGAATGACGGAAAAATTGAGAGGAAACATAGAAGTGGAACCTGAAGGTGTACAGTTATACTAATTTTTTGTACATTTGTCCCCGACTTTTCACATAGGGGTGCCCGGGTCATACGGGCTGAGATTATACCCATCGAACCTGATCCGGGTAATGCCGGCGAAGGGAAAATAAGGTAGAACTAGGAAATAAAGGGGGCGTTACCTCTATGTGCTCCCTGATGTTTAAACTTTAATTAGTTATTAAGATGGAACAGATTGTTTCAAGTGGAATCATTGACTCTTACTTCGAGAAGTTGAAGAGCAACTTGTCTGTGGATGTAGCGATCGTGGGAGGGGGACCTTCCGGTATCGTGGCCGCTTATTTCTTGGCGAAAGCCGGTAAGAAGGTGGCGTTGTTTGATCGTAAGCTGGCTCCCGGTGGAGGTATGTGGGGCGGCGCTATGATGTTCAACGATATCGTGGTGCAGGAAGAGGCTATGCCGATTATCAAGGAATTGGGCGTAAGCTATAAGGAAGGTGCTAATGGTACGTATATCATGGATTCGGTACATACCACTTCCGCTTTGATTTATCAGGCGACGAAGGCGGGCGCTACGATCTTTAACTGCTATTCGGTAGAGGACGTGGTGTTTCATAACGATGCCGTAGCCGGTGTGGTAGTGAACTGGGCTCCGGTAATCCGTGAGGGGATGCACGTGGATCCGTTGACGATCATGGCAAAGGCTGTCTTGGAAGGTACGGGGCATGATTGCGAGATTGCCCGTGTGGTAGCCCGTAAGAATGATATCCAATTGAATACACCGACCGGAGGCGTGATCGGCGAGCGTTCCTTGAATGTAGAGCTGGGTGAGCAGACGACGGTGGAGAACACGAAGGAGATCTACCCGGGATTATTCGTTTCCGGTATGGCCGCTAACGGCGTAAGCGGTAGCTTCCGTATGGGACCGATCTTTGGCGGCATGCTGATGAGCGGCAAGAAGGCTGCTGAGTTGATCTGCGAAAAACTTGGGAATTGAAAATTGAAAATTGAGAATTGAGAATTGAAAATTATAGATTGTTGTATCTTTAATTTTCAATTCTCAATTCCCAACGGTTTTTCCTTGTCTCAAGAATAAGAATCCCGTTATGATCAACGCCGTGGATAATCCCGTATAGAATACGGAAATGAAAGAATTCGGCAGTAAATGGAACGTGCGGATCGTGATCCCGAAAGCGATCATGAAGATCATGATAATCCAACCTTTCACGTCGAAGAAAGAGAACGGGCAATGTTTCCCGTTTTTCCGGGAGATCCGTTCGGAATGTTTATAGAAAAGCCGTTTAAAGACCAAATTGAAGAAAAGTAAGAAAACGATGGTCGCTTCCCCGATCTTGAATAACCAATAATGGGTATCGTTTAACCATGTGATGATACCGATGCGTAAGATATTGATACCGGCGAAAATCCATACGCAACCGGCGGTATATAATAATACCTTTTTATTTACTCCAAACTTCATCTATCTTTTTATTTACCGCAAACTTACAACATTCATGTAAAAAACGGAAAAATATCCTTATCTTTGTGCCATGCGTGAGAAAATGAAACAGAGGATTGTACAATACGTGGTGCTGATGGCCGGCATCTTGGCATTGCTTTCTGTGGTTATCCCTCACCATCATCACCGGGACGGGATGCCTTGTTATCAATCCTTGACCGCGGAGCAAGCGCATGGCGATAAAAGCACTGATACGCATGATTGCGGTTGCGACGGGCATAACTTGGCCTATTTCAGTACGCATATTTCTCATTTTATGGATGGAGATGTGGATATACATCTGATGCCGTTACTCGTCTTATTTGATTACATTTATCCACCTGAACCGGCGTTTTGCGGACAGCTCCTTGATCACGAGAACGCCCTCTACATTGAGTCGCTGCACGACACTTGGATAGTGAGTGCCTCGGGACTTCGTGCCCCTCCTATGTCTTGATATCTCGTTTGTGAGAGTGGGTGAGGACAGACTTGCCCCTATCTATTTATTATTAACGATATCAAGATTTTTTACACAATGAAGAAAATATATTTGGTAGGTGCGATGTGCGCTTACCTGTTTGCCGGTTGTGCGGGAAATGCGTCGCAAGCCGGACACGATGAGCATAATCATGAATTAGAGGCTCACGACCATGAGCATGAAGGTGAGGATCACGATCACGATCATGATCATGAGGGACATGAACACGAAGGCCATGACCATGAGCATGAGTCCGGTGGTACCCATCCCGGCGAGATTGTCTTTAAGAAAGCCTTAGCCGAGGCCGTTGGTTTGCAGACCGTAACGGTTAATCCCGCTCCTTTCACGGATGTGATTAAGACGAGCGGACGAGTAATGGCGGCGCAAGGGGAGGAGTCCGTGATCGTCGCTACCGTCCCCGGCGTGATCTCGTTTGGTAGCTTGCCATTCGTGGATGGTACGGCGGTACGCAAGGGACAGGCCGTGTTGAGTATCGCTTCCAACGCCCTCTCTGATGGAGACGTGGCGGCAAAGGCTAAATTCGCTTATGAGACGGCGAAAAAGGAATACGAGCGTATGCAAGCCTTGGTAGGCGATAAGATCGTATCCGCCAAGGATTTCGAGCAGGCCCGCTTGAATTACGAGAACGCCAAGGTCGCTTATGAGGCGATAGCGGGAAAACAGACGGCGAAAGGCGTGTCTGTAGTCTCTCCCTTGAACGGTTACTTGAAGAACATCCAAGTGAAAGAGGGTGATTATGTATCCGTAGGTCAGCCTTTGGCTACGATCTCGCAAAACAATCGTTTGGTATTGCGTGCGGACGTGTCTGAGAGGTATTACAACGATCTTCCCATGATCCAAACCGCTAATTTCATGACTCCGTATGATAACGCTCTCTATAAATTGTCTGATTTGCGTGGACGGTTGTTATCGTATGGAAAGGCTTCCGATATGAACTCTTTCTATGTACCGGTGACTTTCGAGTTCGATAATAAAGGAGCGGTTATCCCCGGTTCTTTCGTGGAGATTTTTTTGTTGACAAAGCCGATGGAGAATGTCTTGAGCGTGCCTGTCTCCGCCCTTATCGAGGAGCAGGGCGTTTATTCGGTATTTATCCGTCTGGATGAGGAAGGCTATAAGAAGCAATGGGTGACGCTGGGAGCGAATAACGGCTCGGAGGTACAGATCCTTTCCGGATTGAAACCGGGCGATGAGGTCGTGACCCGTGGCGCTTACCAGATCAAGTTGTCTTCCGCTTCTAACGCGATACCGGCTCATAGCCATAGCCATTAATAGGAGGGACGTTGCATGTTAAATAAGATAATTTATTATTCATTGCACAACCGGTTGGTAATCTTGGTTTGTGCGCTATTGCTGATGATCTGGGGTACGTACACGGCGTTTAATACGGACGTGGATGTGTTCCCGGACTTGAACGCCCCGACGGTCGTGATCATGACCGAGGCGAACGGTATGGCTCCCGAGGAGGTGGAACGCTTGGTGACATTCCCTGTGGAGACTGCCGTGAACGGTGCGATGGACGTACGGCGTGTGCGTTCCTCGTCTACCACCGGATTCTCCGTGGTTTGGGTAGAGTTCGATTGGGGTACGGATATTTACCGGGCTCGTCAGATCGTGTCCGAAAAACTGGCTGTCTTGGGTGAGAGCCTTCCCGAGAACGTAGGTAAACCGACCTTAGGCCCGCAGTCATCCATCTTGGGTGAGATGATGATCCTCGGTTTGACCGCCGATTCCACGTCTTTGTTGGACTTACGTACGATCGCCGACTGGACGATCCGTCCCCGTTTGTTGTCTACGGGCGGTGTGGCGCAGGTGGCCGTGATCGGTGGCGATATTAAGGAGTACCAGATCTTGTTGGACCCGGCTCGTATGAAGCACTACGGTGTAGGGTTGAACGAGGTGTTGGATGTTTGTCGGAATATGAACCGGAACGCCAATGGTGGTGTATTGTATGAGTTTGATAATGAGTATATCATCCGGGGAGTCTTGTCTACGTCGAAGGCGGAGGAGATCGCTCAGGGTGTGGTGAAGACTGTGAATGAGTATCCGGTTATGCTGGGTGATATCGCTACGGTTAAGATCGGCGGTAAAAGCCCGAAGTTGGGAACCGCTTCCGAGCGGACAAAGCCAGCCGTGCTGATTACCGTGACCAAACAGCCGGATACGAGTACGGAGAAGTTGACGGAGAAGCTGGACGAGATTGTTGTCGATTTGCGGAAGAACTTGCCGGCGGATGTACATGTCTCTACGGATATATTCCGCCAGAGTCATTTTATCGATAACTCTATTAATAATGTAAAGAAGAGCTTGTTTGAGGGTAGTTTCTTCGTGGTGATCGTCTTGTTCCTGTTCTTGATGAATATACGTACGACAGTGATCTCGTTGGTAGCCTTGCCGTTATCTTTACTGGTCTCTATCATCGTATTGCACTACATGGGATTAACGATTAACACGATGAGCTTGGGAGGTATGGCGATCGCTATCGGTTCCTTGGTGGATGACGCTATCGTGGACGTGGAGAACGTGTATAAACGAATCCGGGAAAACCGGCTCTTGCCTCCGGATCAGCAACGCTCTACCTTGGAGGTGGTTTACGACGCTTCCCGTGAGGTACGTATGCCGATCTTGAACTCTACCTTGATTATCGTGGTGAGTTTCGTGCCCTTGTTCTTCTTGAGTGGTATGGAAGGCCGTATGTTGGTTCCGCTGGGTATCGCTTTTATCGTGGCGTTGTTTGCTTCTACGGTAGTGGCGCTTACCTTGACCCCGGTGCTTTGTAGCTATTTGTTGAACCGTAAAGCGACGGGAATGAAGGAACTGCGTGAGGCTTGGATAGCCCGGAAGTTGAAGGTGGTGTATAAACGGGCTTTGGAGTTAGCGTTGGCTTACCAGAAATGGGTACTAGGTACCACGATCGCTTTGTTTGTGGTCGCCTTGGTGATCTTCTTTCATTTGGGTCGTAGTTTCTTGCCCCCGTTCAATGAGGGTTCTTTTACGATCAACGTAAGTTCACTTCCGGGAATTTCCTTGGACGAGTCGGATCAGATCGGACGCCGTGCGGAAGCGTTGCTGTTGCAAGTGCCCGAGATAAAGACTGTGGCTCGGAAAACCGGTCGTGCGGAATTGGATGAGCATGCCTTGGGCGTGAATGTTTCCGAGATCGAGGCTCCTTTCGAATTGCAAGACCGTAGTCGGGATGAGGTGATGAATGATGTCCGCAAGAAGTTATCTACGATCAGCGGCGCTAATATAGAGATCGGGCAACCTATTTCCCATCGTATCGACGCTATGCTTTCCGGTACGGAGGCGAATATCGCTATCAAGCTGTTTGGTACGGACTTGAACCTGATGTTTACGGTCGGTAACCAGATCAAGGCCGCTATCCAAACGATCCCGGGTCTGGTGGACTTGAAGGTAGAGCAGCAGATCGAGCGTCCGCAGTTGACAATCACCCCGAAACGTGAGTTGCTGGCTAAATATGGTATTCCCCTGCCAGAGTTCGAGGAATATATCAATGTGATGTTGGGTGGAGAGGCCGTAAGTCAGGTGTACGACGATGGCAAGAGCTTCGACCTGACCGTGAAGACCTCCGACGCCAGCCGTGCCACGATGGATGATATTAGCAATCTGATGATCGATGCCGCCGGGCAGAAAGTGCCGCTAAGCTACGTGGCCGATATCCGTTCCGTGACCGGTCCGAATACGATCAACCGTGAGAATGTGCAACGTAAGATCGTGATTAGTGCCAATGTATCGGAACGTGACTTGCGGGGTGTCGTGAATGATATTCGTAACAAAGTGGATGAGAGCATCAAGCTTCCGGAGGGGTATCATATCGAGTATGGCGGCCAATTCGAGAGCGAGGAGGCAGCTAGCCGCACGTTGTTATTGACGTCTCTTATGTCATTATTGGTGATTTTCATGTTACTATACAATGAGTTCAAGAACGTGAAGGAGAGCGGCGTGATCTTGTTGAACCTACCGTTGGCGTTGATCGGTGGCGTGATTATCCTATGGCTTACTTCCGGCGAGATCAGTATCCCGGCGATTATCGGTTTCATTTCCTTGTTCGGTATCGCTACCCGAAACGGTATGCTACTGATCAGCCACTATACGCATTTGCGTGGAGAGGGAATGGGATTGCGAGAGTCCGTGATACAAGGTTCCCTAGACCGTTTGAACCCGATCTTGATGACGGCGTTGAGTTCCGCCTTGGCGTTGATTCCATTGGCGTTGAATGGCGATCTTCCCGGAAATGAGATCCAAAGCCCGATGGCGACGGTGATCTTGGGTGGTTTATTAACCTCTACGTTCTTAAACGGATTCATCATCCCGATTGTTTATCTGATAATGAACAAGAATAAAGAATAAGTTTTATGAAATCATATATTATAGTCGCCGCCTTGTCTGTATTGACAGGCGGCCTTTCCGCCCAGACTTCTATAGAGGACGTGCTCCGGAGCGTGGAGGCGAACAATAAGGATTTACAGGCGAACAGCCAGTTGCTCCAGTCGCAGAAGCTGGAGGCGAAGTTGGATAATAATTTGCCAGACCCTTCGGTCTCTTATTCGCATTTCTGGGGGAATAAAGAAGGGATGGGATTCACGGGCGAGTTCGTGGCTTCCCAAAGCTTTGATTTCCCGTCTGTATATGTCCGGAAGCATAAGCTGACGAAGGCGAAATCCGCGGGTTTGGATCGTCAAGGGATGGCTTTTCGTCAGCAAATCTTGTTGCAGGTGAAAGAGGTTTGCCTAGATTTGGTGCTGTTGAACCAGCAGAAGAACCTATTGGATACCCGTCTTAGGAACGCCGAGCAACTTTCTGCTTTTTATGCGACTCGTTTGGAGAAAGGAAACGCGAATATCCTTGAGACAAACAAGATCGATCTGGAATTATTGAACGCCCGGACAGAGGCCCGGATGAACGAGACTTCCCGTATTGCCAAGCTGCAGGAGCTAGCTACCCTGAACGGCGGTATCGCTATCGAGTTTACGGATACGGTTTACGCCTTGCCGGATAGGGAGGTGCTTTCCTTTGATGAGCTGCGGACGGAGGCGATGCAATCCGATCCGCAATTACAGACCTTGCGTAGCGACCAGACGACAGCCCTTCGGCAGGTGAGCGTGAATAAGGCAAAAGGTCTGCCCGGCTTTGAGTTAGGGTATCGTATGAATCCCGCCTCGGGTGGAGAGCGTTTCAATGGTTTCTTGGTAGGAATCACCATCCCGTTGTTCTCGAACCGTAATAACGTGAAACAGGCGAAGGCTCAGGCCCGCTATACGGAGATGCAGTTGGAGAGCGCTTCTTTCACGGTAGAGAATGGGTTGAGGCAGCTATATGACCAGTCTGTCTCCTTAAAGAAATCTATCGATGAATATAAGGATGTGCTGAAAAGGCAGAATAGCTTGGTCTTGTTGAACAAGGCTATACAGGCCGGGCAAATCTCTATGATCGAGTATTTCGTGGATGTGACGACCTATTACCAAAGCGTGCAAAACTACCTGCAATTGCAAAACCAATACCAAAAGGTCATGGCGCAATTGTATAAGTATCGATTATGATAAGGAACACAACTGTGTTTTCTCTTGAACACAGTTGTGTTTATCCACAGATACAGTTGTGTTTTCTCACGAACACAACTGTGTTTTTACGTTCTCTAAGGATAGCTTAAAGTCACGGATCAATTCTTTCATCACCTCTTCCACGGATAATTCCTCCCAGAATAAAGACGCTACCTGTCCGATCTCTAACTCGCCTTCCTTTAGGTCGCCCTCAAAGATTCCTTTCTTGGCACGTCCTTTGCCCAATAACTCACGTAATTCTTCCACGGACGCTCCCCGGGCTTCCGCTTCTTCCACTGCCGTAGCGAAATCTCCTTTTACCAGACGGGTAGGAGACAGTTTCTTTAATAATAACTTCGTATCGCCTTCCTTAAGATTCAAGCATAGTTTCTTGAAATTCTCGTGTGCCGAGCTTTCTTTGGTTAGGGCGAAACGAGTGCCTATCTGTACGCCGTCGGCCCCTAGTGCGAGTGCCGCTAGCATCGCTTGACCGTTTCCGATACCTCCTGCCGCCAAAAGGGGGAGGGAGGTCGCTTTCCGGACAGCGGGGATCAGGCACATCGTAGTTGTTTCCTCCCGTCCGTTGTGCCCGCCGGCCTCGAAGCCTTCGGCAACGATGGCATCCACTCCGGCCTCCTCGCATTTCGTGGCGAATTTAGAGCTGCTTACCACGTGAACGACCGTCATGCCATGATCCCTCAAATACTTTGTCCATGTTTTCGGGTTGCCGGCGGAGGTAAATACGATCTTCACTTTTTCCTCCACCAATATCCGCATCAAGGTATCGATTTCCGGGTACATCAGCGGGACATTCACGCCAAAAGGCTTGTCGGTCGCCGCCTCGCATTTACGGATATGTTCCCGGAGCACTTCCGGGTGCATGGAGCCTGCCCCGATCAATCCTAATCCACCGGCGTTACTAACCGCTGAAGCTAGCCGCCAACCACTACACCAAACCATTCCCGCCTGTATGATGGGATACTGAATACCAAAAAGACTACAAATTCGATTCATATTATTTCTTGCGTTAATCTCGCTAAAATTAGTGAACTATTTTTATTGGAACAACAATTTCTTTGTCGAGGTTGTTGAATAGGCATATAACTTTAAAATATAAGAGATATGCCAGAGAATATAATGAAAACGTTATGGGATGAGAGCGATGATCTTCACGATGAGACCATGTCTACCAATTCGGTATTGTCGGATGATTACACGTCTAATGACATTCAAGATTTACAAGAAACGATCGAAAATGAAAATATCGAGGACGGTATAGAGAGCGATTCGATTGAACATTGAATGAAAGCATATTGGGTCCCCGAAGGGAAGATCTCCCTTTGGGGATCTTTTTTGTGTGAATTGTGAAAATCTTTTTCCGGATTCTAAATAATAACAATTTGAAATAGAATTGTAACGCAAAACTTCGTTATCTTTGTCCATTGTAATTCTAATATAACAATGGCATGAATAAAACGCTTATGGCCGCAGGTTTAGCGGTTATTTTGGGAGCTTGTTCCTCCTCAAAGAAAAGCGATGTAGCGGAAGGCGCTACACCCAATCCGTTTTTTGCGGAGTATACGACACCGTTCGGGGTGCCTCCGTTTGACCAAATAGAGGTGGCTCATTACAAGCCGGCTCTTTTGAAAGGCATGGAAGAGCAGTCGAAGGAGATCGAGGCGATCGTGGCAAATCCGGATGCGCCGACATTCGAGAATACGATCGTGGCCTTAGACCAAAGTGGCGAGTTGCTTACTAAAGTAATGTATGCTTTCGGTGGCCAATCCAGTGTGAATACCACGGACGAGATCCAAGAGCTCGAACGTGAGCTTTATCCCCTTTTATCCAAACATTCGGATGATATCAGCTTAAATCCCAAGCTTTTCGCCCGGGTGAAATCCGTATATGAGAATCAGGCGAGCTTCCATCTGGATAAGGAACAGAAGAAGCTGTTGGAGGAAACCTATAAAAGCTTTGTCCGGGGAGGAGCCAATCTGCCGGAGGATAAGCAGGCGAAGTTGCGTGAGCTGAACGAGAAGATATCCATGCTCCAACTTACTTTCGGACAGAATACCCTGAAAGAGACCAACGATTTCCAATTAGTGATCGATAATAAAGAGGACTTATCCGGTCTGCCGGAAGACGTGATCGTCAAGGCGGCGCAAACGGCCCAAGAGAATGGTCTGGATGGTAAGTGGGTGTTTACCCTCCATAATCCGAGCGTGATGCCTTTCCTTCAATACGCCGATAAGCGTGATTTGCGTGAGAAGATCTTCAAGGCGTATACGAATCGTGGCAACAATAATAATGAGAATGATAATAAGGAGGTCGTTAAGCAGCTGGTTGCCGCTCGTCTGGAGAAAGCCCGATTGATGGGATATGAGGATTATGCCGCTTTCGTATTGGAAGAGAATATGGCGAAGAACGAGAAGAACGTGTACGACTTGCTTGATAAAATCTGGCCATCTGCCTTGGCGAAAGCGAAAGAGGAATTGGCCGATATCAACGCCGAGATCAAGAAGGAAGGCGGTAATTACGAGGCCGAGGGCTGGGACTGGCGTTATTATTTCGAGAAAGCCAAGAAAGCGAAATATAACTTGGACGAGAACGAGATGCGTCCTTATTTTGAGTTGGGACATGTACGTGAGGGCATCTTCTATGTAGCCAATAAATTATACGGTATCACGTTTACCGAGATCAAGGACATCCCGAAACCGGACCCCGACGCTCTCGCTTTCGAGTGCAAGGATAAAGATGGTACGCATCTGGGCGTATTGTATATGGATTTCTTTACCCGCCCGGGCAAAGGAGGTGGCGCATGGTGCGGCGGTTACCGTTCACAAACGTATAAGGATGGGAAACGGGTAGCCCCGGTGGTTACTACCGTATTTAATTTCAGCAAACCGGCGGAGGGACAACCGGCGCTTTTGACGGCCGACGAGACCGAGACCGTATTCCATGAGTTCGGTCATGCCTTGCACGGTTTATTCTGCGATGTTCATTATTATGGCGTGTCCGACGTGCCTCGTGACTTTGTGGAGCTACCTTCGCAAGTCGATGAGCATTGGGCCGTTGAGCCGGAGGTATTGAAAGTGTACGCTAAACATTACCAGACCGGCGAGGTAATACCGCAAGCCCTTGTAGACAAGATGATCAAGAGTGGCAAGTATGGACAAGGATTCGCTACGACGGAGTATCTGGCCGCCTCTTATCTGGATATGGATTATCATGTATTGAAAGAGATCCCTGCCGATTTGGATATCGAGAAATTTGAGGCGAAGGTCTTGGGCGATCGTGGTCTGATCCGTCAGATTCCGTCTCGCTACCGCTCTACTTATTTCGGACATACGATGGAAGGTGGATATACCGCCGGTTATTATAGCTATATCTGGGCGGAAGTGTTGGATTGCGACGCTTTCCAAGCTTATAAGGAGACGGGTGATATCTTCAACCCGGAGGTTGCCTCTAAATTCCGTAAATACGTACTGACCCCGGGCGGCATCGACGACGCTATGGACATGTACGTGAATTTCCGTGGCAAACAACCTAGCATCGATCCGCTGTTGGAGAACAGAGGGCTAAAATGAGCAGAACAATTTATAACTCATAAATCAAAAAATCAGTAAAGATGAAACAATTAATTATGGCAGCAGGATTAGCCGTTATGCTTACTGCCTGCGGTACTTCCGAAAAGAAGACCGTGGAGGGTGAGAACCCGTTCTTTGCGGAATATACCACCCCGTTTGGAGTTCCACCTTTTGATCAAATCAAGTTCGAGCACTACAAACCGGCCCTATTGCAAGGCATGGAAGAGGGACGCAAGGAGATCGAGGCGATCGTGAATAACCCGGAGGAGCCGACGTTCGAGAATACGATTGTCGCTTTGGATGAGCAGGGTGCGTTGCTTCGGAAGGTCCAGATCGTTTTCGGTGGACAGAATAGCGTGAATACGAATGATGAGATGCAGGCGTTAAGCCGTGAGATGTCGCCGCTATTGTCAAAATATAGTGATGATATCAACTTGAATCCGAAATTATTCGCTCGTGTGAAGGCGGTATACGATAAGAAGGATGAGTTGGGTCTCGATAAGGAGCAAATGAAGTTATTGGAGGAGACTTATAAGGACTTCGTTCGGGGTGGCGCTAATCTTTCCGCTGAGGATCAGGCTAAATTGCGTGAGTTGAATAGCAAGATCTCCATGCTACAGCTTACTTTCGGACAGAATATGCTGAAAGAGACGAACGCTTTTAAATTGGTGATCGACAAGCAGGAGGATCTTTCCGGTCTGCCCGAGACCTTGATCGCTAACGCCGCTCAAGCGGCTAAGGATGCCGGGATGGAAGGCAAATGGGTATTTACCTTGCAGAACCCGAGCGTGATGCCGTTCTTGCAATATTCCGATAAACGTGAGTTGCGTGAGAAGATGTTCAACGCTTATATCAACCGTGGTAATAATAATAATGAGAACGATAACAAGGAAGTGGTTCGTGATTTGGTTGCCGCTCGTTTGGCGAAAGCGAAGTTGATGGGCTATGATGATTACGCTTCTTTCGTGTTGGAGGATCGTATGGCGAAAAGCTCGGATAAGGTTTATCAATTGTTAGATGAGGTTTGGAAGCCTGCTTTGGCGAAAGCGAAAGAGGAATTGGCCGATATAAACGCCGAGATCAAGAAAGAAGGCGGCAATTTCGAGGCCGAGGGCTGGGATTGGCGTTATTATTTCGAGAAGGCCAAGAAGGCTAAATTCAATTTGGATGAGAATGAGGTTCGTCCTTACTTGAAGTTGGATAATGTTCGTGAGGGTGCTTTCTATGTAGCTAATAAGTTATATGGTATCACGTTCACCCCGATCCGTAATATTCCGTTGCCTTATCCGGAAGCGCAGGCTTTTGAGTGCAAAGATAAGGATGGCTCTCATTTGGGCGTTATTTATTTCGATTTCTTCCCTCGTGCCAGCAAGCGTGGTGGTGCGTGGTGTGGTTCTTATCGTCCGCAGGCTTATAAGGATGGCAAGCGTGTGGCTCCGGTCGTAACGATCGTTTGTAACTTTAGCCAGCCCGCTCCGGGACAACCTGCGTTGTTGAGCGCTGATGAGGCGAATACATTGTTCCATGAGTTCGGTCATGGTTTGCACGGCTTGTTCCGTGACGTGCATTACTCCGGTGTTTCCGGTGTTCCTCGTGATTTCGTGGAGTTGCCTTCACAGGTTATGGAGCATTGGGTATTCGAGCCGGAAGTATTGAAGGTGTACGCTAAGCATTATCAGACCGGCGAGGTGATCCCGGCCGAGTTGATCGAGAAGTTGGATAAGAGCGGTAAGTACGGACAAGGTTTCGCTACGACGGAGTATCTGGCGGCTTCTTATCTGGATATGGATTTCCATGCTATCAGTGGTGACGCTGCGGATAAGAAGGTGATCAAGTTCGTTGACCAGACGAATAATGTTCCGGCCAACTTGAACGTGATGGATTTCGAGCAACAGACGTTAGGCCGTCGTGGTTTGCTGAAACAAATCCCTTCCCGTTACCGTACGACTTACTTCAACCATACGATGGGTGGCGGCTACACCGCCGGCTATTATAGCTACATCTGGGCTGAGGTATTGGATTGCGACGCTTTCGAGGCATTCAAGGAAACCGGCGACATCTTTAATCAAGAATGTGCCGATAAATTCCGTAAATATGTCTTGACCCCGGGTGGTATCGACGACGCTATGGATATGTACAAGAATTTCCGTGGCAAGGAACCGGGTACGGATCCGTTGCTGAAGAATAGAGGACTGAAATAATCTAGAAATGGAGATTTTATAAAGGCGGACCGGTTGGTTCGCCTTTTTTTGTATATGCTCAACCTCCCGGATCTGTATTACATTTGCTAAGTTTTATCACGAAAAAATAGCGATAGTATGGAGAAAAAGGATTTAGTAGAAGGGATGAGGTTGTATATCTATAAATTGCGTGTGGATGGGCGTTATTCCACGGCGAAGAGCTATCAGGATGCATTGAACTCATTCATGCGGTTTTGTGGGTTGGAGGTAATTCCCTATATTTATGTCAATAAGGAGAACCTTCGGCGTTATCAGGCCTTTTTGTTGAATAAAGGATGTACATGGAACACGGTGTCGACCTATATGCGTCGGATCCGTTGTGTGTACAACATGGCGGTGGAGGAAGGGTTGGCCCCCTATATCCCTTATTTATTTAAGGGAGTTTTCACGGGTATAGAGAGCAAACGCAAAAAGGCGTTACCACAGGATTTATTACGTTCTCTGATGACGGCCTCATTAGATGATCCGGAACTGAGAAAAACACGGCAGGCATTGTGCCTGATGTTCCAGTTTTGCGGTATGGCATTCGTGGATTTCGCTCATCTGAAAAAGGAGAATGTCCGGGGTGGGGTTTTGGAATATAAACGCCAGAAAACGGGTACTCCGATGCTTATAGAGGTACAATCTACCGCATGGGAGTCGCTGAGGGAACTGTCAAGTGATGTAGGTAAGGACTCACCCTATTTGTTTCCTTTCTTGAAAGGGATAAAAGTGGGAAAAGAAGCCTACAAGGAGTACACTTCCGCTTTGGCCCATTTTAACCGGAATTTGAAGAGGTTGGCGAGAGCCTGCGGTGTGTCTATCCCGATCACCTCATATTCGATCCGTCATTCTTTTGCGATGATTTTGAAGGAACAGGATGTCCCGATTGAGATGATCAGCGAACTATTGGGCCATAAATCGATCAAGACTACGCAAATCTATTTGAAAAGTTTCTCGTTGGAAAAGATGTCTGCGGTGAATAAAATTTGTTTTGAGAGTGTGTACAATCATGTACCGAAAGTAGGGTAAAGGGAGTAGGCTACTTGGGGAGTAGCGTATTCTTTCACGGCGCAAATGTAGTAAAAAATAACTAAAAACAAACAAATCGGCTTGTTTAGTCATTCTAGGCGTTTGACCCTTTCTATTCTTTGATTTTCCCATTTTATCCTAGACGTATAGACATGGTGATGCGGGCAAGATGAATCCTTGTTCTAGGTATCATTCCACCATGCCTCATAATCTGTATATGTATTCCTGTAGAGACGGGGCACGCCCCGTCTCATCCCCTCAAAATGGTATTTAAAGTTACTCCCAGACGGTGGGAGACGGAGCACGCTCCGTCTCTACAACCGGGTGATAACCGTTCTCGCACCTTTTAGGCTACTCCCCAAGTAGCCTAAGATTTCGAGAGATGGTAATTTTCAGTAATGCCATATTTAAAAATATAAAACACTGTTTATCAAGATGATATAAATGATTCTTGGTAGGGCTCTGAATTGCCATGGGGTCTGTTTTCGGGCCATGGGATAACCACTAGAAAAGATAATCATAGAGATGGATATATTGACAAGCAAGTGCTCGGATAGGTTCATGGCGCATGTTCGTAAGCGACGTGATCAAGAGGCTGTCCGCTGGTACGTGCTCACGCTCCCTACCGCCGGTGGCGGGCGTGACAAGATCAGCCCCTCGAAGGGACTGGACGCTGAGCTTTCCCGCCGTGAGCGTCGTGGGGAGACGCTGTTCGAGTATTTCGCCCCTTCATATGTCGAGGCGAGGAAGGTGGGCGGCAAGATGGTCAACACGAAACGGCCCCTGCTGTACAACTACGTGTTCATCCACGCCTCGGAGAACGAGATCTTTAGTCTGAAGCGTACGCTTCCCCTGTACAATTTCCTACCCCGGGTTTCCTCGGGTGGACAGTCTTACTTTCCCTACCTCTCGGATCGTGAGATGGAGACCTTACGTTGGGTCGCGGCGTCTTACTCCAACGAGCTTCCGGTGTACGTGCCAGATAGTGGCCACCTGTTGAAAGGCGACCGTGTGCGTATCACCTCCGGCCCGTTTGCCGACATGGAGGCCGAGGTGGTGGTACAGCCGGGCGGTGGCCATAAGGACGTGATGGTACGTATCCTCGATTGCATGTGGGTTCCTTTGTTCGAGGTGAGAGCTGGGGAGTACGAGTTGATCGAGCTGAACACGGGGGGCAAGCACGTCTATACCCATTTGGACAACGGCCGTCTGTCGGAGGGCTTGCACGATGCCTTGGGCCGTTACCACGCCTCCGGCGTGGTAGTGGATGAGGATGCCCGTCTGGCCCGTGAGGTCCTGCGTGGCTACGCCTCTCTCTGTGCGGAGACCGACGTGATCCGTTGCAAGCTTTACTCGTTGCTCCTTCCGGCCTACAGGTTGTTGGGCGAGTCGGATGAGTTCGATCGTTTGCGCTCCACGATGCGCAGCATGCTCCCGGTGATAAAAGCGGGGCAATCCCGTGCCTTGTTACTGGTCACGCTCTATGGCTGTACGGACAGCAGCCTTTACCAGCGCATGGCGCACGAGTTGATTGACCCTTGGATGGAGGAGGCTTCGCCCAAGAAGAGCAAGTCCGTGTTGATACGTCGTTTACGTGATTACGACCGGTGGCTGAAACATAATGAATAGTGAATAAGGAATAATGAATTAAATAATTCAAGATTCAAGATTCAGAAATCAAGATTCAAAAAGAAATGTCTTCTCTTCCTTCGGGTATCCGGTTAATGAACTTGTTGCGTGAGCGTTTGACAGAGATCATGGATCGTGAGCGTGCGAACCAGAACTCAATACACCTGTATTGCACGGGTCCCTACTGGGTAGCGTTCGAGCGTTCGGCCTACCAGCTGTATCGTGCGTTCCCGGATAGCGAGACCACGCCGATGCGCCTGTACGGGTATCCGTTCCCGATCGTGATGGTGTCTGTTACGGATCGCTCGCTAAGCTCGTATGCCCGCAGGCATATATTGAGAAGAGACGATAAGGATTACAAGCAATTGACCGTACCCGTACTTTCCCTTGCGGACTACCATGAGTGGCACGCCGGCGAGGTGGAGGGGTTACCTTTATTGAGTGAAAAAGTATGAGTATGACGCAAATACCGTTATTGTTATTACTGTGCGGATTCTTGGCCTCCGTGTTTTTGGGTATGGCCATCATCCCGAGGATCTTGGTGATCTCGCACAAGAAACGCCTGTATGATATCCCGGACACCCGTAAGGTGCATACGACCCCTGTCCCCCGTTTGGGCGGGTTGTCGTTTTTTCCGGTTATCTTGATGTCGATGGCCTTGGTGATGGGCTTTCGCCTTTACCTGTGGTCTTCGGATCTGTCGGGTCTCTCGCTAGACATGCTCCACGAGTATCTTTTCCTGTTCGTGGGCATGACGTTGCTTTACTTGGTGGGTGTCTGCGACGACTTGGTCGGGGTGGGCTATCGCTATAAGTTCGTCGTGCAGGTCGTGTCGGCCTTTCTGTTGGTGTTGTCCGGCAACTGGCTCGACTCGTTGGGTGGCCTGTTCGGGATTTATTCTGTCCCGGCCTTGCTGGGCGTTCCGATCACGGTCTTCGCCGTGGTCTACGTGACGAACGCCATCAACCTGATTGACGGGATTGACGGCCTGTCGTCCGGCCTTTGCTGCATCGCCCTGTCGGTCTTGAGCGTGATCTTTTTCATCCAAGTGCAATACATTTACGCCCTGCTGGCGGTCTGCACGCTTGGAGTCTTGATGCCCTTCTGGTGTTACAACGTCTTCGGCAACGCGAACCGTGGTCATAAGCTCTTCATGGGCGACGCTGGCAGCTTGACGCTGGGCTACGTGATCAGCTTCCTGATCATCCACCTGTGCGTGTCGAACGGCTCGTTCCCGGATCGGTCGAATCCCTATCTGGTGATCGCCTTCTCCACGGTTTTGGTACCGTTGTTGGACGTTATCCGTGTAGTCCTGCACCGTCTTCGTGAGCACAAGAACCCTTTTTTACCGGATAAGAACCATTTCCATCATAAGCTGTTGCGCACGGGCATGCGAGTTCGCATGGTGATGGTGACGATCCTGTGCGTATCGGTCTTCTTCATAGCGTTGAACTTGCTGTTGGCCAAGCGTATGAATATTACATACCTCTTGTTCTTGAACCTCTTCCTGTGGTCTCTTCTCCATCTGTCAATCAACAGGCTTATCTCTCGGAACCGGAAGCGGCAGGAGAGGGAAGAAGCGTTCGGCAAGAAATTCTGATCAACGGATTGGATATTGATGAAAAAAATTTGTACCTTTGTTTTAAATAAACCCAAAGTGAAAGAAATGGCACAATTGATAGTTACGGTTGAGGATGCGAGTTTATTGTCTGATTTGAAACGGGCGATAAAAATGTTACGTGGTGTGACAAATATATCCGAGCGGAAGTCGGACTCTTTGAATGATGTGACGAAGCAAGCCATTGCGGACGCTCGAGAGGGGCGTACTATCAAATGCGATAGTTTTGAGGATTATTTGCGTAAGGTCCAATGAAATATCGATTGGAATTTACCCGCCAGTATTTGAAAGATCTCAAGCTGGCGAGGAAAAGACATTTAGACGAGGGTAAGTTGAATGATATCCTCCTGAAACTGTTGAATGGAGAAAAACTTCCTTCATCAAACAAAGATCATGCGTTAAAGGGAAATTATAAGGATTGCCGTGAGTGTCATATCACTCCGGACTGGCTTCTTATTTATAGTGTGGGGACTTCATTGAAAATCATAACACTTATACGTACAGGTTCTCACTCGGATATATTTTAATTCTCCATTGGAGGCCCTCGTATTTTATTGTTTGTAAGTTTTTTATCAAGTAACATTGAATATTAGATTTCTGTATACTCTTCCCTTGCGTCAAAGCAAGGGCAAGCCTTACGGATATAGGGGCTAAGTTGGTAATGTCCTAGGATGCGTGCCTTCGGGTAATCCCTTCGTAATTGCCGTAGCAGATCCATCAAGGTACATCGCTGGGCGTAGGTGCGTGTATCGGCCGAACGGCCTTGCTCGTCGAGCCCTCCCTCGTAGCAGATTCCGATACTCCGGTCGTTCCATCCGGCTGCGTGCGCCCCGATCTGGTTGACCGGGCGGCAGCGATGCAGCTCCCCGTCCTGTGTGATATAGAAATGATAGCCGATATCGGCGAATCCCCGTGCCTTGTGCGAGGAACGGAGCGCCTCGACGGGAAAATCCCTGTCATATCGTGTGGCCGAGCAGTGAATTACAAGGAGGCTGACCTCCCTGTAATTCTGGTAGAAACAATAGTTCTTGCTCATAATCCGCAAGCCGTTATGCCGAAGGCCCCCGCGATGGCGGTAGCTACGGCGATGATCACTTTGAGAACAGTACTCCAAACAGACTTTTTCATGATGAACTTTGTTAATGAATAATGAATAGTGAATAATGATAATGAAAATAAACGGATGCTATGGGCATCATAAGAGGAAAGCGACGCTTTCCTAAGAACGGCCTTAGCGGACGGGCGTAAAGCGAAGAGACCGCAGCGAGCGTGAGGAGCATCCCTGTCTGAGCGAAGCGAGTTGGGATGCGACAGCGAGCGTAGGTCTCGAAGTAGCCCGTCAGCGTCAGCCTTGACCTTTTGGTTACTTTTGGGTCAAGCCAAAAGTAACACGTTAGATCTCATCCGGCGACTCCGAGTCGGAACCTCCCCCTTCCTCCACCGGTGTCCCGAGTATCGTGACCTTCAGGAGCGAGGTCTTCTCGCCCAGCAGCGAGTAACGTCGTGCCCCGTTCAGTATGGTATAGGAAGGCGAGAATCCCGGTACGATAGTCCGTATATGCGTAGCCTTGACCTCCTCGGCGGTCGCCACCCCCTTCTCCGTGACGAAGCGGTTATAGACCGTCCCGAACCCCAGCAGCTCCACCTTGTAACCTTTCTGTAGGTTCTTGATGACATACCGCTGGTAACGGTCGAGTACGTTTAATACATCACCTTTGGTGAGTGAGGATTCCTCGGCGATCTGGTCGGCTGCGTCTTGTGTGGACAGGGTACCGAAATAATAGGGAACCGGCTTGTACACCTCCTGCTTGGGATCCGTCTTTGGGATAAAAAACTTTCGTGCTTGAAACGCTTGTGGCATGGTAATTGGAAATTAAAAATTGATAATTGAAAATTAATTGTTTGTTGATCAACGTTACAAAGATAGGCCTCGACGTAGGGGACGGTGATGCCGGGCGATGCCCTAGGAAATGAATAATGAATAATTAACAATGAATCATGACGATGACCGGCTCCGGACTACGTTGCCCATCGTAAGCTCCCTTGAATGGGCAGTGTAAATCTCTTTGAATGGGCATCGTAAGCACCTTAGAATGGGTATTCAGTTAATTCACCGCTGTGCGCAACTGTCCACTGTCAACTCATTCACGGTTCTCCTAGGTAGTGGATGATTAGCCCCACTTGTCGGGGCGTGAATATACGTTGCTCGGGCCGGTAGCCCGTCTCCCGCAGACGGTCGTACAGCTCCGTGCATCGGATGATCCAGCGGCGTAGACGGTTGCAGGCTTGATGGGAGGCTAGCTCCGGGAAATAGGATGCCGCCAATGCGGACTTTCTTAATGGTAAGGACATTACGAATTATGAGTTGGTGGAACTTTCAAACTTTGAAATATTCAGGCCTTCCTCACACACACACGCCCGTTGGGTACATTATATAGGGGTGTGAGGGAGGCCGGGATTACTTATGGGTGATACGGTCGCCGAAGCGGTACTCTCCCCGGCCGTTCTTCTCCAGCGTGCCTCGTTCCTGCATTCGCTTGAGACAGGTATCTAGGGTGGCGGTGGGGATGTTGTTCCTCTCTGCTTCCTCCAAGGCCTGTTGCCGGTTGAAAGAAAGTGGAAGGGCCGCGAAGAGAGCCTCTTGGGGTGTGGGCGTGCGAGAGCGTGGCACCTCGTCGGACGGAAGCAAGGAGAGTATGCCCGCCGAATGACGGTAGAGCGGTTCCACGAGCGAGAGGACAGCCTTGAAATCGTCATCATCGATGCGTAGCTCTAGGGAAGGAACGATACCGTCTCGTACGTTCTCCTCCGGGATTTCGGGGGCAGGCGAGAGACCGGGACAATTGAGGATTGAAAACTGAGGATTGAATATGGCTTGTGGGATGAGGAGACTCTCCACCGATCGTAGGAAGGCCACCACGGAAGCGATCCGGCAGATATTGATAGCGATACGGGCCACGGAGCTTCGCATCGGATATCCGTAGGAAAGGCCGGCGTGCCCGAATATGCGTGCGAAGCAGCTGTTGAATTGCTCCTTTTGCGTGTCGGAGAGATGGAATTGTATGATATTGACCCTCTCACGCAGGTAGTCCACGAGCATTTTCCACTGCTTCCCCCAATCGGAGAAGAGGCTATCCATGTCCTCGTCGCCCTGCTCGAACTGATCCGCCCACTCGTCGATGGGTGGCATCCGGTAGAACAATTGGCGTGAGAACAACCCGTTCTCGGCCGAGGGAATGAGTGGCCGTACCTGCGCCGGGGTCCCGCTTAACAAGACACTGAGGTAAGAGGCCGGGCACTCCCGGTATTCCCGGTTCGTGCGTCGGTTGAAAGCCAGTCGCTCGTGGTCGTGGCATTTACGCAAGGTATCGCTCCAGTGCCCGTGCTCGGTGCCGATGGCCGTGCTCACGGTATCGGCCTCGGTCTCGCAGATCAGCCCTATGCCGTCGGCCTCGATGAGGTTCTCCAGCACGCCGGTGCCGGAATTGTTACCGGCGATAAGGAACATCTTGAGGGGAGGCATCTCGGGCTCCGGCGTATCGGATTTTTTCTTGCCCAGCGAGTCCCAACGGCTCTTCTCCTCCCGGTAAGCTTTATGCCTCTGCCGGTAGTTCGCCATCATCGCCTCATGTATCGGCTCGGCAAGCCGGCGTGTCCAAGCGAGGGCTCCCTTTCCCGAGGCGGGAGGGGCGACGATGAACGTTTGCAGGCAAGGGTAGTAGAATTTTCGCCCGTACGATATTCGGAGCGATTTGTTGAGTGTCGCTCCCAACACGGTGATAGCGCCCAGCAGGAGGATATCCCGTTGGGCGGGGGTATCGCCCCGGCCGATCATCCGCTTGAGGAAAGCGGGCCAAGGATACTCAGGAAAGGCGGGCGGGACATTTTTCACTGGCGGTTCCTCGTGCGTACACGTGTGCGTGTGTGAGGGAGGCGTGAATGTTTGAAAGTTTGAAAGTTTCCCGGCCTCGGCCAAGGGCTTGTCCAGCCTCACGCCGGCCAGGTCCGCCAAGTGGAATACGGATCCCAAGCCATTCCGTCCGTTGCCTCCTTTGAGGGCATGGTCGTATAGCTTATCTGCCTCGGCGGAGACATATCTCTCCGACAATCGGCAGATACGATGGAATGACGACCGACCAGCCTCCCCGCAATCGTTGGCGATGGCGAAGGCGATCGGCATATACTCTTGATAGGTGGGAGCGATGTTCGCCCCCTGTTTCTCGATGGCGGCGACGAGCCGCTCCAGATCAGATAATGGGTTCATGATGAATGAATAATGAATGGTGAATAATGAATAATGATTTATAACTGCCAACTGTCACTTGTCAACTGTCAACTATCCTGCAGCTTGGCGGCGGGATCGTGGCAAAGGAAGCAAGCCCGTGAGAGGTCTGCGTTCGTGGCGTCGGCTTTCAGCCCGTATTTCCACTCGAGGTATTCCCATGCGCATCGTACCGCCTCGTCGAAAGACTCCTCCACGGTTTTCTTGATCGACAGGCGATAGGGTACGAGGAGCTTGATTCCCGTGGTACTGGGACTCACGAAGGAGAGATCGGGGCGTAGCCGCTCGTCGGCGAACAGCGTGTCCCTCCAACGGATCGCCTCTTCGGATGAGGCGAGGTGATCGATGTCGATGACGAACTCGCCCGAGGGCACGAGCAAGTGATCTTCCTTGCGGTAGGAGAAGATACCGGCGGGGGTGACATAGGGCAGCAAGCTCTGTTTCTGCCGCCTGAACCGTTTCTCGTCGCCCGATGCGGCACGTACCTGGTCGGTACGCTCACGCAGCCACTCGCTGGTGGTGATATAGGCGTGCAATTGACTGACACAGACAACCCCGTTCGGCACTTGATTGGTGATGGGGGCGTTGAAAAAGGAAAAGATAGACTCTTTCATGATCGGATAAAATAAATTGATTATTCGGTTACCGCCGGTAAAGGAACGCTTTCCTGTCCGTTCCCGGAATAGCGATGGACGGAACGGGTACGGAAACGGACGTACGGTGGATGAAATGAAGATGGAAATAAATATATGTCCCCCTGAGAGGGGTGATTCTTGTTAACACTTAAATTAAAAACGATATGACAGAAAATCAAGAGCGGGCGGAACAGGCACGTTCTGCCTTTACGGTCAATGGAGGTAACGTGCAGATCGTGCCCAATGCCACCATCGCTATCCAGAACATCCATTGGGGTGACGGGACGGTGACACGGACGGAACGTTGGATTACGCCCGCGGAATCGGGACTTCATGAGTCTCCGTCTCCTCCGGTAAACTCTCCCGCCCCTCCGGTGACGGCTGAACCCTCCTCGTTGGCCTTGTTCATCCCGGACGAGGCGACCCGTCTTGTCTACGAGGCCCGCCTATGCGCCTGCCCGGACACGGTCACCCTTTGCCAGACGGTATTGACGGACCTTTACAACGAGATCCTAGCCGACTACTCGTCTCCCCTCAAGCTGGTCAAAAGCCGTGCCTTCATCAGCGCCCTCTTGCCTCACCTCACGTTCGTGAACGGGGCGAATGTACCGAGCATTCGGTATGGGATCAGGAAGTATGTGCTGGGGGAAGGAGGATAATTGAAAAAAAGAGCTATATTTGCATGAATAAGAACAAAAAGTGAAAAATATGTCCCGTTTGATTGTAAAAAATGTAGGACCCATAAAGTCCGTGGATATAGAACTGAAGAAGGTGAATATATTCATGGGTCCACAGAGTTGTGGCAAAAGTACATTGGCTAAAATTATCAGTTTTTGTACTTGGATGGAGAAAACAAATGCGTTTGAAGAGAAGATGGCATGGAAGGATGCCTATAAACGCTTACAATCTTATCATAAATTATCCGGTTCTTATTTTAATGAGGATTCCATGATCTATTATGCCGGCGATAACTTGACATACGCTTATAATTGGAATGAGGCCGAAGCGATACCGATCCCATATCGTGTTGAATATGAATCGGCACATTATAATGAGAAGGAGTTTTTCTTTTTCCCGATAGAAAAGAAAATCAATCCGAAGGTGATTTATATCCCGGCGGAACGAAACTTTGTCTCTGCCGTTCCCAATCTTCGTGACTATGCGGAAGATAATGATAATCTTCTGGATTTTATAAAGAATTGGTACGATGCCAAACGAAAATATCCTATTGACCATAAGATGGACATCTTGAATATGGGAATAGAATACTATTTAGGGGATGGAGATACGGACGTGTTGCAGATGCGGAACGGTAAAAAATTGACGTTGCGTACGGCATCCAGCGGATTGCAGTCTATCGTGCCATTGATCCTGTTGATCGATTGGCTCTCCAAGGGCATATATGAGGAAGAGAAACCTTATTCCTATGCGGAGGGAGAAAAGATCGTAAAACTGTTGGAAAAGCTGGACGGGGATAATCGGACATCAAAGGAAGTAGAGGAACTGAAAAGACGTTTAGCAGGCTTTATACAGGGAAAAGTATATACGCATACGCAGTTTGTGATAGAAGAACCCGAGCAAAATCTTTTCCCCGAGGCCCAAAGAGACCTTCTTTTCTATCTGTTAACCGCTATCAATCATGGAAGGAACCACCGTCTGGTGCTTACGACCCACAGCCCGTATATCCTCTATGCCTTGAATAACTGCTTGATGGCTTATAGGGTGAAAAGCGAGATGCCTGAAGAAGAGTACGAGGAATTGGATTGTAGAAATGCGGCTTTGAATCCGATAGATGTAGCGGTTTGGGAAATAGAGGATGGCAAGATGCGTTCGGATGGGAATAATCCTAACGGAACCATTCAGGATGCCTCCGGATTGATCCGGGCTAATTATTTCAATCGTATCATGCAAGGAATCATGAAGGATTTTAATAATATGCTTAATTATTATGAGGAGGGATGAGAGACGTATTCCCACATATAGAGAATCATAATTCGGATATTTATATAGCTGACTATACGGAGTATTCTAAGACACACGATACTTCTGTTTCTGGTGTGAAAATATTGGCAAATAAACCGGGGGAACTGGAAGTATTTCATTTGAAAAATAAAAAGGGTATTTCTATTGATGCTGTCAATTTTGAAGAGAACCAATCTGTGCTGAAAGACGAGCAGGGCAAGGTGGTAAAGCAATGTGAATGTATGTGTGCGTCTTCAGGAGCCAAAAACAAGGGATGGTTATTCTTACTCGAACTAAAATATTGCTTAGATAAAAATATAGCCTCGAATGCCGGTAATGCCTTGAGGCAATTGGAAAAAACATTCTTGTTCTTGAGAGACGAGAAAAAAATCATAAATCGCCAGTGTCATCGTGTTTACTGGATTATTTCTATCCCAGACCATAGCAGTAAAGCCCCTTTTGAAGCCTTCGTCCTAGACCAAGACAAGAAACTGAAATACAAGCAAGACTTAGATGTTATCATTTTCGGGGAAAATGAGGTTGAGGCGCTTAATGAGGGGTATTTAAGGGTAACTAAGGCTTAAAGGGGAACATATTTAGATGATATTAAATATCCATGTTCGTAACTATTTGAAAAATAGTTGGGACGCTCTATTGGTGATTTACTCATCAGTGCTTTCCTGCTTCACCTCACGTTCGTGAACGGGGCGAATGTACTGGGCATTCTGATGCAAGTGCGATACTTTATAGCCTTCAAAAGGAAATCCTGGATTTGTACTCTACTATTTGTGTTATGCTGAATGATTTGTCTCAGTAATCTATCTCTATAAATATAGCTTAAACCCATTTTAAATTTAGACACTCGACGTAATTGTACCAGAGGTGTATCGGTGGGGTGGGAGTGTCTTATGTACTCATTTTTATGGCAACTACATTGGAGAATAATAAGCGGATCGCAAAAAATACTGTGTTCCTGTCGATTCGGATGTTAATGGTTTTGTTGGTGTCGCTTTATACTTCACGTATTGTATTAGATGCGTTGGGTGTGGAGGATTTCGGCACTTATAACGTGGTTGGGGGGATAGTGAGTTTGTTTGCGTTTATGAATGGAGCAATGTCTAATGCGACACAACGTTATATCGCATTTGAATTAGGGAAGAGTAATCCGGACGTAAGACGTGTGTTTAGCTCCTGTATGATGTTGCATCTTTTGGTGGCGTTATTCATTCTTGTTTTCTCTGAAACTGTTGGGTTATATCTTTTGAATCATTATTTGACAATTCCGGATAATAAGTTGATAGCAGCGAATTGGGTGTATCAAATTTCGATAGTATCCTGTTTAGTGATGGTGGTAAATACGCCTTACAATGGAGCCATTGTAGCGTATGAGCGAATGCAGGCTTTTGCCTATATCTCATTGATCGATGTGTGTTTACGTTTAGGTATAGCTTTTTTGGTCATAGCTATACCATCCGATAGACTGATTCTGTATGCCTTGTTTCTGTTTGTAGGTCAGTTTTGCGTGCGGTTAAGCTACACTTTTTATTGTAGGAGGTACCTTTCGGACATAAAGTTCTCATATTGTTGGGATCGTCTTTTATTTAAGGAGTTGTCAGGGTTTATGGGATGGACAATGTTTAATAATATGAGTATTATCGCATGCACACAAGGTATAAATATAGTTTTGAATATATTCTTTAATCCGATGGTGAATGCGGCGAGAGGTATAGCGGTTCAGGTAGAGCAGGCTGTAACAATGTTCTCTAAAAACTTCCAGATGGCTATTACGCCACAGATTATTAAAAATTATTCGATGAACGAACGAGAGCGCTTTGAAGATCTGCTTTTCTCTGCGTCTCGATTATCTTATTTTCTCCTTCTATTTTTGGCTTTCCCGATCTTGTTACATACAGATTTTATTTTAAGCATATGGTTAAAGGAGGTACCCATTTACACGGCTGATTTTGTCAGACTGATCCTTCTCATATCGTTGGTAAACGTGTTGGCAGAGCCTTTGCTAGCTGCCGTGTCTGCATATGGAAAAATAAAATATTTTCAATTGGTATCAGGTTTGTTGTTAATATCTATTTTACCTATATCTTCGTTGGGATTTCGATATATTGAATGCCCATTATTAATATATGTTGTATATCTATTCATTTCGATTATTGTTTATGGTTATAAATTATATTATACGAAAAAGTTTTTGGCGGTCTCTTTACGTCAGTATACCAAACGAGTATTGTATAGGGTTCTTGTTGTGTCAATGCTTTGCATTTTTTTTATGAGGTTTATTTTAGCTATTTATCCTCTTTTAAGGAACGTTATTTTGTGTTTTGTTATGTCAGGAGTCTGCGTCGCCATATTGATAGGTCTTTTGGGGCTTACCGAAAATGAAAGGAAAAAGATGATATGTTATTTGCAAAAATGGATCAAATGAGGTTTAAGGTTAGGCAATACATTAGGTTGTATGGTCTATCTAGTACTCTTTTACGAATGTTTAAAAGTGTAATTTACCGATGTGTGGGATTTAGATGGGAGAGGTGTTTTCTCATGTCCCGATCGCTTGATATGGTATGCCCACCGTTGGTTCGGGCGGAATTAGAGGTACGTGAGTTAAGTTTAGTGGATTATGACAACGCATTATGGCAAGGTTACCTTACGGAAGAGAGGCGGAGGCTTTATGAAGAGCGGTTTAATGAAGAAAAAGCGAAAGCATATGGCGTGTTTATCGATGGTACGTTGGCTTGTTCCGCTTGGATATTGTATGGGAAGGTGATTCTCACAGAGGAAAAAGTGTTGTTTGAAAATGACGCATGCGCCTTATTGCTCGATGACTATTGTTTTCCGGCTTTTAGAGGAAAAGGGTTTCATGGTTATTTGAATCAATGGCGGTTGAACGAGATGAAAATAAACGGAGTTCAAAAAGCATATGTGATCGTGCTCTCTTATAATCGTCCGGCTATCAGGACGCAACGAAAATGTGGCCTAAAGATTGAGAAAGTGTTCTATGCCTATACGTTTGGAAAAAAAGTGTTTATCAAGGGATGCTAAAGAGATGAGTACGTTAAGATTTTTCTTGGTGTGTGTATTTGTGCTTAGTCCATTCGTGGATATGTATAACGGGTATATGCAACAATTTCTCGATTCACGCACCATCGTTCCGGTTATTTTTAAAATGATGATCATTTTGTTTTCATTTCGATATATATTGCGTACTAATAGGGCGACTATATTACTCCGAGTTTTTTTTCTCCTGTTGTTGTTTTGTTATCTTTACTGGGAGTTCTCTTGTTATGTGGACGATCTTATCGAGCTTTTGCGATATGTGAGTAAGTTTATTTATCCATATAGTATCCTTATCGTATTGTATGTGTTTAGGAAGAAGTTGAATACAGATACATTGCTGCATTATGTGTTGGCATATGGGCTGATTTGCGCTGTTTCAATTTTGCTATCGGATCTTCTTGGATTTAGTGCGGATTCTTATGGTGAGGATTATGGCTACGGTGTGAAAGGATTATTTAACGCAGGTAACGATATCGGATTGTCTCTTATTCTATGTAATTGCGTGTCAGCTTATTATATAGGTAACGGAGGTGATACCAAATATATTCTATTCAATGTAATCCTTTTAATAACTAGCTTAAGGATCGGATCTGTCGCAGGAATGATAGGAGCGGTTTCCGTGGTGTTGTTTTTAATTATGCAACCTTTTTTTGTGCGGAACAAATATTCTAAAAACTTTTATAGATATAGACACCTTTTACTGTGGGCTGGCATACCACTGATCGTTTATTCGGTTTATTTGATCATGAATACAGATGCTTATACGTTAGAGAAATTCAATATAGAACGTTTGATGTCTGGTGGGGCTAGAGCGGTTTTGGCAGAAGCCTTTTACGCAGTTTCCTCTGATTTTACGGTGGCAGATGGACTGTTTGGCATTGGTCCGAATGAGCTGTTTGTAAGAATCGCCCATTATTTGGGTTTATATGGAACGGAACGGGCATTGGAAGTGGATCATTTAGAGTTAATAGGTTCGTTTGGATTTATCTTAGGTGGGCTATTGTTGTTATATCCTATTTTCTATTGGTTAAGGTGTATAAATTATTATGTCAAGGAAAGGGATAGTTTATCGTTTTGGATGGCGATATCGTTTTCGTTATTTGTTTTTCATGGAATATTTGCGGGACATGCCTTTACGTCTATCGTGGCGATGACGGTATTAGTCGCATTCATTTTTGTTGCGGATAAAATGTATTATAAAATAGATAGGGAAAGATGATAGTGACAAAGGATGTGTTTTATGACACATTAAAAAAGATGGATACATACATCCCTTTTGAGCAGTCGGAAGGTTGGTGTGAATTTAAGTCCTCGGAAAAGTCAAGTATAGTTTATTTCGTGGATAATATCGATAATCCGATGCTGGCTTATTTCGGACGTGTTTATAATAAGCCATTTGTCGGTCGTATAGTGGATATCATTGGTGAGGTTTGGAAGCCAGAGATCAGCAAGCGTCAGGTCACGAAATTTTTCAAAGGTGTGATTCAAGACGCTAAAGCGAGTATGATTTGTTATAATAGTGTCAGTCTATATGACGTGAATAAGGAGATAGGTTTGCGTTGCGCGGGTTTTGTGAGACCGCTTGGTAATCGGGTTTGTCCACTCACGCAGTTGATTGGGTTGCGGGAACCTCGGAATTTTGACTGCGATTGGCGAAGGAATTTGAAGAAAGCCGAGAAAAATGCCTTGACGTTCGAGATGATGGAAAAACCAAGTGAGAAAGATGGCGTATGTTTTGTGCGCTTGTTTGATGAATTGAGGCAAAGAAAACAGTTGGGCTTTTCGTTGGATAAAGATAAAGTCGCCTCTCTATTACGGCGACCGGGTTTTAAGATCTGTTACGTAAAACTTGGTGAACAGGTGCTTTGCGCACGTATTCTTTATATACATAAAAAGCAGGCGGCGGACGTGTTCGCCGCTAACTCGTTTAACTCGATGAGGTATTCCGCTACGCATTTTATCATGGAGTCGATTTTTGATTGGTTAAAAAAAGAGGGCGTTGAACGATTCGATTTCTCTCGTATTTCGCCCAGCGCAAATGAAACCAATACTATTTATCAATTTAAGGATGCTGCCGGAGGTTGTCCGGCTCAATACTTAGGTGAATGGATATGGACGAGGAATAGTCTCGTCAAATTATTGTTTTGCGTTTATAATTTTTTGACTCAAAGACATTCTTATTGAAAGCATGAATAAAATACTAAAAAAATTAAGCTTGTTTCATTATAACATTGGCTTTTTCGACTATAATCCAGAAAAGCTGTCGCAAGGGGAATGTTCAGTGGCTTGGTTGAGACATCCATATAAGGATCGCTTTTTCGCAGATCCCTTTATCTTGTCGGTTGATGCAGATGAGATAAAGGTGCTGGTGGAGGATTTTGAGTATCATCGCTGGAAAGGCTGTATCTCATTGTTGGTGGTTGATAGAGAAGACTATCACCTAAAGCGGAAGAAAACGTTACTCGATTTAGACACGCATCTTTCGTTTCCCTTTATATTGCGGAAGCCAGAGGGGATTTATGTAATACCTGAAAACTCGGAAAGCGGACGGCTGACGGCTTGGAAATATGACCCGAAAATGGAGACGCTCTCGGAAGCCTCGGTACTGACCGATATGGCGGTGATTGATCCGGTTGTCCGAACGGTTGGTGAACGCTATTATTTATATGGTTCGATCAAGGGCAAAAACGAGAATGGTGCGCTTTATCAGTGGGAGTCTATGGAGGAACTTTCCGGGTATAGGCTGACGCAAGAGGAACCCGTCAAACAAGGAAAAGAGGACGCTCGGAGAGGAGGAAACTTTTTTATGATGGACGGACAATTGTATGCCGCTACGCAATGTTGCACGCATAGCTATGGAAAGGCACTGACTATCTGTAAGGTAAATGCTATGGACAACACTCTGCTGGACGAGACTCCTGTCGTGTCGCTCTATCCTCAAAAGCCTTATACGGAGGGACTTCATACACTCAATATAAGTGAAGGTTTGTGTGTGGTTGATGGGCTTACCTATTTGTTCCGGCCGATTGAGAAGATTAAACGAATGTTGTGTTTGTAAGGAATAAATATATGAGGATTTTAATCAATACTCCCTCTTTAAAACTTATGGGGGGAGTAGCTAATCATTACTTGGGTTTAAAGCCATTTTGGAACGAAAAAATACAGTATAACACGGTAGGTAAGAGAAGTGAGAAAAGCGGTAGCGGAAAATATTGGTTGCCGTGGGATGTCGTTAAATTTCTATTTCGTTTATTCTTTTTTCGGCCAAATGTCGTATTACTGAATCCTTCATTGGGAGCATCTGCTTTGCGACGAGACTTTATTTTTTTACGTATCGCATGTGCGTTAGGTTTTAAGGTGGTCATGTTTATTCATGGTTTTAATTGGGAATATGCAAAAACGGTAAACAAGCCTTGGATTGTTCGTAATTTGAATAGAGCCTCGTTAATTCTTATATTAGCGAATGCCTTTAGAGAAGAAATGAAAAAATGGGGTGTTGTATCTCCTATTTGTCTTACTACCACTAAAGTAAATGATTTTTTGTTGGATGGATATAATATAGAGAATACTCGAAGTGGTAAGGTGAAAAATATATTGTTCTTGGCGAGAGTAGAGCGTGAGAAGGGTGTGTTTATTGCGATTGATAGTTATCGTATTCTCAAAAAAAGGTATCCATATTTGAATTTGATTATAGTAGGGGAAGGTTCCGCTCTTTCTAAAGTGAAACAGATAGTAAATGAAGAACGTATCGCTGATGTGCGAATAATGGGGAAACTTTGGGGTGAGGATCTTATTAACGCATATAAAGAGAGTGACCTTTTCTCAGCGGCCTCTTATGGGGAGGGAATGCCAACTGCTGTTTTAGAGGCAATGGCTTTTGGCCTTCCTGTGTTTACTCGGAGAGTAGGAGGCTTAGTTGATTTCTTTGAGGATGGAAAAATGGGATATATAACAAATTCTCTTGATCCGGAGGATTTTGCAAATGCGATGGTTCCATATATCGAAAATCCAGAACTTACAAAAAAGGTGACCCTTTATAATGCTCAATATGCGCAAGAGCATTTTATGGCATCCAATGTCGCTAAACAAATAGAGTCTACGATTTATAAATATATAAAATGATGAAACTATCAAGGCTTAGAATGTTGATCTTCCTGCATCTTCACTATCTTCTCATGAAGTCGAGAGGTTGGAGATCCTCAATTGTTAAGATGGGAGGAGTAAATATTGAAAACGCAAAGAAGACGTTTATTGGAGAGGACATGATATTCGACATGAATTATCTAGAGAAGAGAGCGTTGAAGAAAATAATTCATAAAGATGAGATCCATACAGAATGTATTAGATAGCCATACTTGTACGGGTTGTGGTATATGTGTGAATATTTGTCCCAAACATTGCATACGAACCTTCTTGGATATAAAGCAGGGGGCTTATACAACCACTTTGGAGACGGATTTATGTATAGATTGTGGTCTGTGCCAAAAGGTTTGTCCGGTTTATACTTGGAATAACAGAGGACATAATCCATACGTGGGGGCATATAATAACATATATAGCGGATTTAGTACGGATGATCCACACAGGATTAGTTGCGCTTCCGGGGGGATGACAACCGCTATTTTGGGATATCTGATAGAGGCTGGAGTCGTAGAGGCGGCGGTCGTGGCCATGAGAAAGATAGAGAGTCCTTTAGAGAGCGAGTTGAGAGTTGTTACCACCAAAAAGGAGGTATATGCCAGTAAAGGATCTGTGTATGCCCCTATTTCTTATGGAGAGATTATTGAAAAGATCAAGGAATCGGATTTCTCTACTTTTGCCGTGGTAGGTTTGCCTTGCCATATAGAGGGTTTGAGTCGGCTGTGTGCGGTAGATAAAGCGCTTGGGCAGAAAATCGTCTTCAAGATCTCGCTGGTTTGCGGACATACACCATCGATTTTGGCGTACCATTATTCGTTAAAACGTTTAGGTGTGGCTCCGGATGACGTTCGTTCCCTCTCGAACCGGGGCGGTGGCTGGCCGGGATTCTTGACGATAACCACGAAGAATGATAAAGAGATTCGTGTACCATATGGACATAAATACTCTTGGGGCCAGACCTTGGGTTCTCCCTTGTTTACCCCTTCGGGTTGTAAACATTGCCCGGATGCCACGGGATATCAAGCGGATCTTTCCGTCTGTGACGCTTGGTTACCCCGGTATGCCTCTGACCGAAAAGGAAGAAACTTGCTTCTAGTAAGATCTTCCCGTATGCAGATTGTGTTGGATGCGATGCGGAAAGAGCACATCGTGGAGTTGAAGGAAGAGAATATTAACGATTTTATAGAGGCGAACCGATCAGTGTTCAAAGAAAAACTTTATATAAACTCGATACGTAATGCAGGGGTGCGATCGGGGCGACAATTGTATCGAAAAGTGGAGTATTGTACGATCAGGGATCATAAAGCTCGCTGTTTGGTTTATTTGTTACTTCTATTCGAGAAAATAGGAAATCGCATGCCGATCAATGCTTGTTTCCTATTTATTCTTAAAGTCATAAAATACTTGTCATTTAAATGGATATACGTAGAAAAATCTTAATCATACAAAGCTATAATCCGAATAAGGGGGATAACTCCGTGCTGGGGGTGATGCTTTCCTCTTTACGACCCTATGAATATGAGATCTCTATCACTGCCTTTGATCCGGAAAAGGCCGAGCGAGACTACGATGTAAAGACCTTTGATTATCTGCTAAACTTTCGCCGGATGAAGTTTGCGCGGGGGAGGTGGACTTTCTTAGGTTACGCTGTGCAAGAGGGGTTATGGTTTGTTTACTCGTTTGTATGGTTGTGTTTGTTTCGTATAAGGTTGAGATTACCTTTACCAAAAGGACGAAAAGAGGTTATAGAGGCTTATGAAAATGCGGATTTGGTCGTCCTGCCCGGCGGTCATTTCTTCACGAGTTTTAATTCGTTAGTCAACAATTTTTCCCATTATTATGGGTTGCGGTTCGCTCAATGCTTAGGAAAGAAAACGATGGTCTATTCCCAAACGGTGGGGCCTTATAAAAATAACCAGACAGGGCGATTGGAGCGGATATTGGCGAATAGCGTGTTGAGACGGGCGAACTTGGTTACGTTACGGGAAAGGGATTCTTTGAGAAATTATTCCGGAAATAACGTGGAAGTGACGGCGGAAACTGTTTTTATAGAGCCCGTGCGATATATGGAGATCGATATAAAACGCTATATTCCCAATTATGCGGAAGACGCTATTATAGGTGTGACGATTCATCACATTTATTATAAACACTATTTCAGTAAAGAGAAATATGTGCGACTGATGGTGGATTTGTTCGATGAAATACTATCGGCTTACCCTTGCCGGATTTTACTTATTCCGATGGAGGATCATTATAAGACAGGTGGGGACCGACCGATTATCACAGAGATGATATCGATGGTTGAGAAAGAGTACGTAAATAGAATCAGCATGGTGACCGATGACTTGTCCTCGACGGAAACTGCGAACGTTATTTCTCGTTGCGACGTATTTGTAGGGACGAAAACCCATTCCATCGTTTATGGACTAAAGACTGCGACTCCTACACTGTCGATTTCGTATCAGGAGAAATCTACAGCGTTTATGCGAATGTTCGGTATGGAGGAAAACGCCATACCCTTGGGGGAGTTAAATCAGTCGGATTTTATGAAGATCTTTGATCGGATTTATGCGAATAGGGAGGCAATAAAAGAGCGTTTGGCGAACGTGTATCCTGCAGTAAAGGAGCGTGCGGAGTCTAATAATGTGCTTTTAAATAAGTTGGTGAATGATTTATAAGATACGGTGGGTTTGGGACAGATGGAAAATAATGGACCACCCTTGGGAAGAGATATATCGGATGAAGCAACAGATACAGTACCATATTATCGACAGACGATGGTATATCCATGCGCCATTAAAAAATGATTTCAGGTATGATACGGATCTGTCCGGTATGAGTGAATACTCGTTGGATGGATTGCAAAAGGTGGTTTGCGAGACCGCTGGCGACATAAGGAAATTCAAATTGCTGAATGTTGTTATTGATGATATTATCGCAAATAATAAATGGAATTATGATTTCAAGAACCGGATACAAGGGCAGCGGAGATTCGTGCATGAGATAAATGATTTCAATTATGAGCTAGGTGAGATAAAATATGTTTATGAGTTGTCACGTCTTTACCATGTCCCTATGGTAGCGGCTTATGCTTTGGCAGTTTCCGACAACCGCTTGTTAAAACGGGTAGAAGAACAGTTGCGAGATTGGTTTCGGCAAAATCCTTTTTTAGGGACGACCGCTTGGAAATCGGGAAATGTCGTGGGGATACGTGCCCTGAACTTGGTGCTTTATCGTAATTTATTATCATTATCGGGCGAGGATCATACGGAAATCGATCGTTTCTTAAATCCTTTGATGGAGCTTCATTATCGATTTTTGCTTGGGCATTTGTCGCTTTACTCCTCGAAGGGGAATCACCATATAGGAGAGTTGGCGGGGCTGATCGCCTTGTGTTCTGTTTATCGCTTTGAGGGAATGCCGGAGCAATTCCGGCGTTTTTTGTCGGAATTGGAGTCGGAGACGTTGCGTTTGATTCATAAGGATGGCTTTAACAAGGAGCAGGCTACCCGTTATCAAGCCTCTTATATTAATCTGATAGTCGCCTCTTTCCGTCTTGCCAGATATAGAGGTTTTGAGCTATCTGCCGCAGTAAAGGAGCGAATCGAGCGTATGTACGCTTTCTTGGACGTATTCCGTATATCTCACGCTACGTTTTTTAACGTGGGAGATGATGATAACGCAGAGTTAATCTATCCTTATTTCGATAGCCGATATAATGTTTATGAGTCGATGTTGAATGATGCCTCAATGATGTTTGATAAGCCTATATGTTTGGAAGCTCATTTTGATTTGCGGAATTATCTTCTTTGGGGGGATAAGGGGTTGGACAAATTTTCTAGGCTTCGGCAAGATCTCAGGGAAGATGAGTTGTGCGGATTGTATCCGGATTCCGGGTATTTTGTGATAAAAGACAATCGGGTCCGTTTATTGTTTGATCTAGGGAGGATAGGATTATTGCCCACGATGGGGCATGGACATTCCGATATATTAAATGTACTATTGTATATAGATGGAAAGCCTGTATTGGTGGACTGTGGCTCTTTTCAATATAATGTTCATTATAAGAAGTTTAGGGGTTATTTTCATGGAGTTCATTCTCATAATACGATCTCAATCGATGGGAAGGAGCAGGCTTTGCCCAGTAGTGGAATGTTTTGGATGTCAAATCCGAAAGTATCTATCGATTGTTGTGAGACGGTTGGATATAACTCTAAATGTTCCGCTTGGCATGATGGTTATGAAAGAGAAGAGATGCGAGTGAAGCATTGGCGTGAGGTGAATTATCGCAGAGATGAGGAACGGATTGTTTTGAAAGATGAGATACGGTCAGAGAAACCGCATGAGGCATCGTTTTATTTACATTTTCATCCGGAGACGAACGTGGTTCTGGAAAATGGCGAATTGATTATTGATGGGCGGATTAGAATCATTAATCCGTTGTTTAATAAAGGACGGCTTATAAAAGGCGACATGGAAACACCTTTAGGTTGGTATTCTCGATGTTATGATTCCATTGAGCCGACTTGCTCTTTTGTCGTGAAGTTTACTGTCGATGGACAGACAGAGATTAAAACTGAAATAAAATTTTGAGAAGATGTGTGGAATTTTAGGAGGAATAAATATCCCTATCAATAGGGATTTGCTGGCTTTAATTAAACATAGAGGTCCGGACCGGGAAGCGATTTATTCTGATCGAATTGGAGAGAATGAGGTTTGTTTGGCGCATACCCGGTTATCTGTTGTTGACCTAAGTGAGGCGGGTAATCAACCGATGGTGAGTGCGTGCGGAAATTATGCCTTGATATTCAATGGGGAGATATATAATCATCAGGAGTTGAGAAAGACGCTGGATTTTATGGATTTTAAGGGCCATTCAGATACGGAGACCTTGTTGCATTTGTTAGTGGAGCATGGGCGGGATGTATTGGGTAAGTTAAATGGTATTTTCGCTTTTGCTTTCTTGGATAAACGGAAAGGAGAGCTGTTGGTGGCGAGAGATCCGTTTGGCGTGAAACCCGTGTATTATTATCATACGAGAGATTCATTGATATTTTCTTCAGAAATACGTCCTATACAAAGAATCGTAAAAGCGGATGTTTCTGCTAAGGAGTTGGGCTTACTGCTTAATTTAAGATATTTGCCTTCGCCTTATACGCTTTACAAAGATATATACAAGATTCGTCCGGGGCATTATTGCGTGTTTCGTCTGCGAGAGAATCTGATAGAGGTTGATATGAAACCGTTCCTATCAAAAGTATCAGGATATAGGGATATCTCTTTTCAGGAATCGGTCGATTTGTATGGGGAAAAATTGAAAGAGGCCGTAGCACGTCAATTAATGGGTGATGTGGATATGGGTGTTTTGCTAAGTGGAGGCGTGGACTCTGCGATGATAGCGGGATTGGCCACTCAGCGTACTGGTAAGACGATGAAGGCTTTTACGGTGGGCTTTGATTCACGATATAAGGTGAATGAGACAGGGTTAGCTGCGGAAACTGCCGCTTATTTTGGTATGGAACATCACGTAGTGAAGATGGATGTCTCGAATTTCTTTGATACGTTCGCCGAGTGCGCACGGATTGTCGAGGAGCCATTAGCCACGACTTCCTTTATTCCCATGTATTATCTCTCACGATTAGCGTCGGAATATGTAAAGGTGGTGTTGACCGGTCAGGGCGCTGATGAGCCTTTGGGGGGATATAGGAGATATCAGGGAGAGATATTGAAAAGTAAATATCCTGACTTCTTGTTCCATTTAATGAAAAGGGTGGTGGAAACGATTGGATCAAAGAATGAGGCCTTATTGAGAGGGACCCGCTCTTTGACCATGAACGATGATATTTTGCGTTTTATGAACGTGTATAGCTTGTTTACCCCAGAAGAGGTACGGCGAATGACCGGGATTGATGTTCAAGAAGAGGCTCTCGACTTAATCCATTATTATTATACGCTTGTTACATCGAGTGAGCAAACGAGTGCGGACAAGATGATGTCGGTGGATTTAAGGATGAATTTGGCGGATGATCTTTTGCTATATACGGATAAGATTACCATGAATTTCTCTTTGGAATGCAGAGTTCCTATGTTGGATTTGGAGTTGGTGAACTATGTAACCTCTTTGCCTACTGCTTATAAAGTACGAAAAGGAAAAACTAAAATAGTACATAAGGCTTTCGCTGATCGTTTTTTGCCGAAGTCTATCATCAATAGGCCAAAGTTTGGATTTCAGTCTCCAACGGATATTTGGTTTAGGGATAAGGCCGATTTAGTGGAATCGATCTTGTTACAAGGGAAACTGAGGGATTATATTGCGCCAGAAGCATTGTCATGCGTGATAGCCCAGCACCGGAAGGGTTACAACCGGGAAAAGCAGATCTTCTTGTTGTTGAGCATAAATGAGTGGTTGGCGTCTTTGTCGATCGCTTGAAAAAAATGTATCTTTGCCTATACTAAAGCGCTTATGGTATGGAAGCACGGCGACGACTTTATCCGATAGTTTATGGCTGTGGTATCTCACGATAAAGGGCTATTCGCCGTTCACGAACCTCTATACGTTCGAGATCCCGAATAAAGAGGTATATATGGGGTTGATGAAGGGTTTGCTTCGATAGACGTCAGCATACCTTGGCCGATTGGAGGATAAGCGCTTAAGCGACAAAAGAACCACTAAGCCTTAACTACGCCTTATTTTTTAGCATACGGTAAAATAATCATATAAACATGGAGAAAGTCTCATTGAACGGGGTGGAAGTGTATCCTTTCATCTCGCATGAGGAACTGTTGGCTTTTGTGAGTCGGCACAAGGGGATATTGGTGGCTATCAATGCGGAAAAGATTTTGCATGCTACGGATCAGACCCGTTCTATCATCAACCGAAATATAGGCTATTGTGATGGTTTCGGAGCGGTCATGGCGTTGAAAGAGAAAGGGTATAAGGAAGTGATCAAGATTCCGGGGTGCGAGTTGTGGTTGCGTATCATCAATATGACCTATCAACAAGGAAAGAGTTATTACTTGGTTGGTGGAAAACAAGAAGTAATCGAACGGACCGTAAAAAAGCTAAAAGAGGATTATCCCGGTATACGGATTGCCAATTTCCGAAATGGCTATATTAAAACAGAGGAAGAGCGAAAAAATTTATTGGAAGATATCGTGACAAAACGGCCGGATGTGGTTTTTGTGGCGATGGGCTCCCCAAAACAGGAATTGCTAATGGAAGAGATGGCCGAACGACATAAAGCTGTCTATCAAGGTCTAGGTGGTAGCTTTGATGTATATACCGGTAACGTGAAACGTGCCCCGCAATGGTGGGTACGACATAATTTGGAATGGGCCTATCGTTTGGTGAAGGAACCGGTTCGAATTAAAAGACAAATACATTTAGTGAGGTTCTTGCTTCGGGTGAAATTAGGACTGATTTAATTTATATCTCCGTTTTTTTTATTCTAAATCAATATAACATAATAACATATCTTATGAAAGCATGTTTCATGGGGTTGGGCTATATTGGCCTGCCCACGGCTATTATTGCCGCAAAGCACGGGGTGG
>ENA-UESG01000010-UESG01000010.1-human-gut-metagenome-genome-assembly--contig:-NODE-10-length-243785-cov-28.781862_pt1 | contig 243785 bp, 161 predicted proteins | sample MGYA00243002_ERZ508003 | MGnify/ENA primary metagenome ERZ508003 (study PRJEB26167, sample SAMN06115514) | human gut metagenome | host: Homo sapiens | place: China:Shanxi | collected 2015-12-02... | reverse complement strand
GATCAACGGATCGAATGAGCGTGCGGCCGATGGTGCCGCTTGGTTCGTGAGTGTCGTAAAGAATGAAAAAGAGATAACCTCGGCACGCTGGATGACCACGGGCTTGGGTGTGTACGAGTTATACGTGAATGGGAAGTTGATCGGAGAAGAGATTCTCAAACCGGGTTTTACGCATCCCTACAAGACGAAGCGTTCGTTTACGTATGAGGTAAGCAATGCCCTGTCGAAACAGGCGGGAGCGGAGAATGTTTTCGCTGTGCAGGTGACACCGGGATGGTGGGCCGATAAGATCATCACATACAGCGGCCAGCAAGGGATGGTGGGTACCAAGGTCGCTTTCCGTGGAGTGCTTGAGCTTACCTATGCGGATGGTAGCAAGGCGTACTTAGGTTCCAATACGAGCGATTGGAAAGCCGGGATCGCCGGACCGGTCAAACATGCCGCTATCTTTGATGGTGAGGAATATGATGCCCGTGAGTTACCGGGATACGATACGCTCGATAAGCTTTCGACACCGGAAAAGAATACGGAATTTGAGGGAGAGATACTTCCTTCAAATGGAGGTGAGGTCTATTTTCGTGAAGATTTGGCGCTTTCTCCTCAAAAGGCCTATCTATGGAAAGGGGTCACCGGAGAGAGTGAAGATGCTTATGGAAAGGTTGTTATAACGAAAGAATATGCGGCTGGCGAGGAAATGGTAGTTCATCCGGGCGAGACACTTGTCGTGGACTTTGGCCAGAATTGCGCGGCGGTTCCTGCTTTCGAGTTCATGGCAAAGGAGGGTACCCAACTAAATTGTCGTCCTTCTGAGATATTGAACGATGGAAATGGTGCGAAGAGCCGAGGAATGGATGGGCCTGAAGGTAGTTGCCATCGCTTGAATCTACGCACTCCGGATACCGGGATGTTACTCGACTATACCTTTGCGGATCATAAGGACTATACGACCTATCGCCCTCATCGCACGTTCTATGGTTATCGCTTCGTATCGATCACGGCCGATCAGGAGGTACGTATCCGGTCGATCCAGTCGATTCCTGTCTCCTCGATTACCCAACAGATGGAGACCGGATCAATAACGACCGGCAACAAACTGGTCAATCAGTTGATCTCAAATACCCTATGGGGACAACGTTCCAACTACCTCTCGGTTCCTACCGACTGTCCGCAGCGCAACGAACGGCTGGGATGGACCGCCGACACGCAGGTATTTGCTGAGACTGGTACTTTCTTTGCCAATACCGCTGATTTCTTCCATAAATGGATGCGTGATATGCGTGATACACAATCACCAACCGGTGCGTATCCCGGTGTCGCTCCATTGGCTCAATACGGTGCGTCTCCTACTGATATGAACCGCTTGGGCTGGTCGGACGCGGGAGTTATCGTGCCTTGGGTTGTCTGGAAGCAATTTGGTGACACTCAGATTATCGATGAGAACTGGGCGGCGATGGAGAAATATCTCAATCATATCAACGAGACCAAGTATGACCATCATGCCCTCAGCGCGGAGAATGGCAATTACCAGTGGGCCGACTGGCTCAGTTACGAGCCGCTTGAGAGTTGCAGCGGCAGACATACAGCGAAGGATGGATCCGGAACGCTTCCGGAAGCCTATGATTATTGGAATTATCTAAGTGCGAATTACTGGCTTATAGATGCCGGAATGATGAGCGATATGGCTCGTGCGACGGGACGGGATGCCGAGAAATACGAAGCGATGGCTGCTCAAGCGAAACAGTATATATTGGATAAATTCTTGAATGCTGACGGAGAATTTAAGACGGCGATATTCAATACCATGCAGACGCCTGCCCTATTCGCCTTGAAGAACAAGCTGGTCGAAGGGGTAGCCAAGGAGAACATGATGAAACGACTGCGTGACAACTTCGCCGAGCATGGCAATTGCCTTCAGACAGGTTTCTTGGGTACTTCCATCCTGATGCCTACGCTTACGGAGAATGGAATGAGCGATATCGCTTACGAGCTTCTTTTCCAGCGCAAGAATCCGAGTTGGCTGTATTCGGTAGATAATGGGGCGACAACGATTTGGGAGCGTTGGAATAGCTATATGCTTGATAAAGGCATGGGACCGCAAGGCATGAACAGCTTTAATCACTATGCCTATGGATGTGTATGTGAATGGATGTGGGAGACCATGGCTGGTATCTCTGCGGATACGTCGGAGCCAGGATTCAAGCGCATTATCATGAAGCCGATTCCCGATAAGCGTCTGGAGTTCGTAAACGCGGAGTACAATTCGGCGGCAGGGATTATCAAGAGCTCTTGGAAGTATGAGGGAGACCAGTGGATTTGGGATTTCACCATTCCCGAAGGAGCGGTCGCTCTCGTGACACTTCCGGGCGAAAGCCAAGCTCACGAGTATCGTGCGGGTTCGTATCAGATCGTTAAATAAGTAGTTTATACTTGGGGGTGTCAAATCTAATAAACCGGACTTTTGACACCCTCAAGATGTTATTGATAGCTTTCTATCCGATAAGCGATTTGTCATTTTGACAAACTGTAAACGAAACCTCCGGAGAATCGATTTTTCCCTACCCAAGTGCGGCTCGTCGCCAAATTCGCAAGAAAAAATCAGCAATCCTTTCATTGATAGTATAATACCGAAAAACCGCCTTTCATTCTAGCGAAAAGAATTCATCTTAATTCATATCCATTGACTTCTTTGGGCTATCCGATAGGGTTACGACTGGGTTCTAACAGGGTTACGATGCCCATTCATGACTACTAACAACCCTATTCATGACTGTTTATAATGCCCAACGGCAGTATAGACGTTGCCTGACGGTACTATATGTATAGGCTTTCGCCACCTTTCGTGCATGAAAACGAGGATATTTTCATCCAAAAGAGCGTTTTATCGCCGTTCTCGCCTTCTAGTTTGGTCGATTCACGAATAGTTCCTGTCATGATTAATGGTCAATAAGAATCAAAAAGAAAGGAAGTAGATATAAAAAGAATCGTAACGTCAATATCGTAACGTATAGAATCCTCATACGAACAAATAGAAATATTTTCATACCTTTGCCACTTATTTCATTCCTTTAGGATATGAATATGAAAGAATAAGGTATATGGCAAGAGGAACAACTTCATATTACGGACGTAGATATACTATAGCGACACCTATGACCCATTTGTACATGCTTTGCGCTTGTATTTTTTGTTGGATCGTGGGGTATGTGGATTCGGTAGGCTATCCCGTGTATGGAGAGGTGACGGCTCCTCCTTTATGGAATGCCCTTTGTCTGGTTCTTCCGGGTAAGTTGTTTACCTATTTGATCGGTTTTTTGCTGATGGCCGGTGGTGCGTTTCTGGTGCATCGGGTAAACTATGCGTTGATGTTGATTCGTGAGAAGACATTGCTTCCCTTTCTCTTCTATGCCTTGTTGACAAGTACAAACCCGGATTTCTTTCCCTTGAAATCAACATCTGTCGGGGTGTTTTGTTTGATATTGGCCCTTTATCAGTTATTTACCTCTTATCATGACCCGGACGCTACGGATAAGGCTTATAACGCATCCTTGATTATCAGTATCGGAAGTCTGTTGTGGATACACATCCTTTGGTTCTTGCCGCTGTTTTGGTTGGGGATGTATAATTTCAGGACATTGAATATCCGGACCTTTGTCGCTTCCTTGTTCGGAATCTTGACGGTTTATTGGTTTGTTTTCGGATGGTGTGTCTGGGAATGGGATTTCACGGCATTTACCATACCTTTCACCTCCTTATTCAAGATCCGTTTCCTTGCGGTACTAGGGACGGGAATTATAGATTGGATACAGATTGTTTTAGTGGCGGGATTAACGATCATTGCCTTATTAAACATCGTTACACATGAGTATGAGGATAATTTGCGTACTCGTCAGTTTCTTTCTTTTCTGATTGTCATGGCCATTTGGTCGTTTGGATTGTTCTTTATCTATGAGCAGTCGTCCGAGGAATTTCTGGAAATGGCCTGTGTACCGGCGTCTATCTTGATCGCCCATTTTTTTACGGTGAACCGGGGGAAATATATCTTTTGGCTGTTCCATTTCTCGGTAGTTATGTTTATCGCATTATTAATGATACGTATATGGAATTTCTTATAGCCTACGGGTATATCGGGGTGTTTATCGCTTCTTTCTTAGCGGCTACGATCTTGCCGTTTAGCAGTGAGGTCGTATTGACGGGTGTATTATTGGCGGGTTCGGCTTATTGGCCTTGTATGATCGCCGCTACGCTTGGTAATTTCTTAGGTGGAATGAGCTGCTATTGGTTGGGGATGCTGGGAAAGGTAGAGTGGATCGAGAAATACCTCAAACTCGATCCGGTAAAACTACAGAAGGTGCAGGATTGGATCAAGGGAAAAGGCTCTTGGATGGGCTTCTTTGTTTTTCTTCCCGGTATCGGTGATTTTATCGCTGTCGCTCTAGGTTTCTTGCGGGCTAATATATGGGTCGTGGCGATCTCCATGTTCTTAGGAAAAGCGATCCGTTATTGGGTTTGGATGGAGTTTGTTTATAAGGTACAGTCCATGTTTTGATAACCCGAGACCTGTACCTTGCACGAAATCATTTCAAGCGTAATTGTCCCCTTTTCCATGAACTTGATAGCGTTATCGATAAAATTCGTGATAGAATTACAAGGATTTTTGTATATGAATTCTGCAAGCTTGGAAGTCTTTTTTGTTCGGAAGGAACTCATTCCAGCGTGTAAGTGTTTGCCGGGAGAAGACCGTCAATGAGAAAACCAGCATAGAGGTAAAGGCGATACTGGTCGTGATAGCGGAACCTACGACCCCGTAAGACGGGATGAGTAGAAAGCCGGAGATTAATAAGGCAATAAGCCCTACGCACGAGCTTGCCGTACTGTACCGGATCTTTCCGCTGCCGATGAAATAATGGCTGATGATGCTGTTGCAGCCTAACGCTACGATTCCGATCGATAATCCGCCTATCACTTTACGTATGCCTTTGAACTCGGCGCTGAAAAGATAATCCGTATATATCCATTCCGGTACCAATAAGATACATCCCATCACGAGGGCTAAAGCGCAAAAGGTCAATTTGAAAAGCTGTAAGGTAATACGTTTTTGTTCCGTTGCCTCTGAGGTCTTGGCCACGCTACTGTATTCGATGAAACTTACGCTGCGACTAATATTCCATACACTCTCGGAGATCTTGGTCCCAGCGTCTAGCAAGCCTACGCTTCCCAACCCGGCGAAACGTTGTATCAAGAAATAATTGAGTCGGGTAGTACAGGTTTCCGCCAACCCGTCCGCGCCGGCCCACAGGCCGTAGGCAAACATTTCTTTTAATAGACCGTAGAGCGATTTGCCGGAAGACCGGGATGTCTCCTTTAAGAAATAAGGAACAAGCATCGATAGGCTGGCAATAAAGGCTATGCCGTTCGTGACATATAATCCCCAGACATACGACCGTACGTCCGGGCGCTTCAATATATAATAGAAATAGAGTAAGACGAAAAATAGCAGTCCTCCTTGCAATATAAACGTGAGATTAAACCCTTTGATGTTGTCTTTACCCAACAAGAAGCGGGCATTGGCGTTTACCGTAGAGCTCAAGATCGCCAACAAGAAGATATCCAGCCGATAGCCGGTGGGTAAAAGCCCGGTAAGATACATGAAGCCGCAAGCTAGGGAAGAGCCGATAGGTGTCCACAGATATGCGGGAAGGAAAATTGTCCGCATGGAGTAACGATTCATGAAATAGACAATCGTATTCCCGCATAAAATCCCGTTGACGATTACCGCTATATTTACCGAGGCCACGATCAACCCGATCATCCCCACGCCCTCGATTCCCAGCACCTTCGCGTTGATGAAGATCAGCGCTAGGTTAAGGAAAGCTATCAGATAACGCGAGCCTATTGTCCCCAGTATCTTTTTTAACATAAGCTATAGTTGTAATCCATTCAGTAACCTTACATAGGTATCGATCGCTTCCCGGATCTCCGGTCCCTTGATGTATTCGTCCGCGGAATGGGAACGTGCCGAGTTTCCCGGCCCTATCTTTACGGAGGGGAAACGCATCAAGGCTTGGTCGCTAAGCGTAGGAGAGCCGAAAGGCTCTTTTCCCATCAAGATCGCCCGTCGCACAAAAGGATGATCCAGATCCGTGCGGGTGGAGCTAAGGCGGAAGCTGCGGGCCTTGATCTCGCAATGAACCTTTTCCTTGATTAGCTCGAATAACTGTTCGTTCGTATAAAATTCGTTGGTGCGGATATCTACCGTGAATTCGCATTTATCGGGAACGACATTGTGCTGCGTACCGGCATGGATGATGGTGACAGTCATTTTCACCGGTCCGAGGAAGTCGCTTTTCTCCGGGAATTGATAGGTGCTGAACCATTCTATATCCTTCATCGCTAAAGTGATGGCATTGATGCCCTCATTACGTGCGGCATGTCCGGCCTTTCCGATAGCGGTGCAATCCAGTACCATTAGCCCTTTCTCGGCTACGGCGGGTTGCATACCCGTAGGTTCACCTACGACAGCGAAGGAGATAGGAGGAAGCTCGGCCAATGCGCTTTCAATGCCATTCTTCCCGGATACCTCTTCCTCACAAGACGCAAGGAAGATTAGATTATAAGGTTGTTCTTTCTCGCTTAAGATACAGAAGGCTTCATAGAGGGAGACTACGCTCGCCCCGGCATCGTTACTGCCCAGTCCATATAATTGATCATCCTCGGTCTCTTCGGGAGTGAACGGGTCTTTGGTCCAACCGGAAGCGGGCTTGACGGTGTCTATATGGGAGTTGAGTAAAAGGGTCGGTTTACCGAAATCGAAATCCGGGGCGATGATCCACAGGTTGTTGCCTTTGCGGAACACCTTTTGTCCGGCCTTTTGCCATTCTGCTTGCAGGAAATCCGCTACGGCGGTCTCGTCCCGGCTGAAAGACGGACGGGAGATCATGCCTTTTAATAAATCAATCGCTTCGTAATATCTTTCCATATTATAATAAATTATTTACGGTGCATCTGTCTTTCTCCAGTTGGGCTTTCAATTCTTCTAAGGAATCGAATTTGATGTCTCCGCGTACGTATTGAACGAATGAGACACGAATGCTATCATTGTAGATATCTCCGGAGAAATCCAGAATGTTGACCTCCATGGATATGTCCTTCCCATTATTGAGTGTCGGACGGTCACCGATATAAAGCATTCCCTTATATCGTTCGCCTTCCACCTCCACCCATACGGCATATACGCCAATACCCGGAATGACTTTAAAAGGCTCATCTACCCGTATATTCGCCGTGGGAAATCCTAGCGTGCGTCCCACTTTATAGCCGCTGACGATATGGCCCAGCAATTGATAGGGATAGGTCAGTAAATAAGCGGCTTCAGCTACATTTCCGGTTTGAAGTAATTTCCGGATCTCGGAAGAGCTGACGGCCGTATTTCCTTCGTCATAGGGAGATGCCTTCAGCACCTCGATACCACATTCGGTGCCATAAACGACATATTGCTCGAAGCCATCCGTCCGATCGTGCCCGAAACGATGGTCATATCCGATCAATAAGGTCTTTACATGCAGGCTCTTCGCTAAAATAGAGGTAATGAATTCCTTGGCCGAGAGCCGGGATAGCTCGATCGTAAAATCCAATACGATGCAATAATCTACTCCGGTAGTCTCTAATTGCTGTAACTTTTCCTCGAAAGAATTTAATAGCTTCGGTTGGTAATCCGCATGCAATACGGCCCGGGGATGTTCCGGGAAGGTGATTACGGTCGATGGCAGGTTACGTGCTTTGGCAATCTCTTTCATCTCGTCGATTAAGAAACGGTGTCCTAGATGCACACCATCGAAAAATCCGATCGTAGCCACCAGTTCCTTTCCTTTCAGTCTGTCAAAATCTCTTACAACAATCATTGCGCCTTATTCATTTCTATTCCAATCGAAAGACAAATGTACGGGATAATTTTTAATAATCATGTTCTTATCTAAGGATACTAGGGTAGCCGTACCAAAATTTGTCTCCTTGTTGGATACGTGTCCGTAGTCCTGTCGGGTCTTCCCGAATAGGGTATCTATGTTAAAAGCTCCTATCTCTCTCACTTATGGAGAGAGATAGGAGCTTTTTATTTAATTAAAAGTTTATCAATGGAAGTCTTTTAACGTTTTCTGTAATTCCTGTCGGGCGAAAAAGATACGGCTTTTTATCGTACCTAGCGGTAAATTTAGCCGTTCAGCTATCTCGTGATATTTATAACCGCTCAGAAACATTGAGAAAGGAGCCTTCAAATCTGCGTTCAAGTTATTGATCGCCTCTGTTATATCATGAATTTGGCAGGTTCCTTCTGGTGAATCAAACCCAGAGTCGTTCAATACGTCTAGATTATATAGGTCAGCATCCCGATTGATCAGGGTTTGCTCACGTACCACTTTGTGATAGTTATTGATAAATATGTTTCTCATTACTGTAAGGACCCATCCTTTGAAGTTCACGTTGTCTACAAACTTCTCTTGGTTACTTAATACCTTGAGAGTCGTGTCTTGTGTCAAATCAAAAGCATCTTCCCGATTCGCTGTAAGCATGAGCGCGAAATTCATCATGTTTTCCTGCATGCTTAATAATTTCTTTTGAAATGTTAATGCGTTCATAGGTTACAAATTGAATAAAAACTTATTATTTATATCACTTATCGTCTTTTAACCATTAAAAGACTTAGCAAATGTATATATTCGGTACAATAACATGTAATTCTTTAATAATTATTGATGTTTAAAATTGTAAGTTAATAATTTCGCTGTAAAAATGGATGAAAATGAATAATATTTTCAAGTTATTCAAGTGCTATTATTTGAAATATTCAAGTATTTGCTTATAATTTTCAACATAATAAATTATGTAAATAGTGATGGATGAAAGACGTGAAGTCTTGAATAGTAGTGTATGTAATTGCGTTCACTGATTAATTAATGTATAATAAATGATGTATTGTTATCGGATTTAATATTCTATTTTATAGAAAATGTTTATTTTTGCACGTATTTGAAAAAAAACTATGAGTCGTATTAAGATAATATTTGTTCTTATCCTAATTTTGTTAGGAATTTGTGCAGACCTTATGTCGCAACCTCCCCAAAATGAAGATTATATACTCGTTATAAACTCTTACTCAGAAAATTCCCCATGGAGCTATAATTGTACCGTGCCTATTTACGAGACGTTGATAAAAGAGTATGAGGAACTAACGGCCTATACGGAGCACATGAATATGCTATTGATACAGAGTGAAGAGGAATTATCTCTGTTTGAGGAGGATTTTTTTAAAAAGTATAAATCTCCTCCTCGTATGGTCTTGTTGTTGGGAAATCCAGCGTTCGCTTTATTGCTTGATAAGTTAGAAAAGGCTTGGGGACAGCAGATCCCGGTCATATTATATACGAATAAGTTATATGTAGGTTTACGTGAGACTTATTTGCAAGAACGGATTATCACACAGGAGGAAAAGACCCCCATACAAGATTTTATTCGGTTGCATCCGCAGGTGACGGTTCTTTTCATTCCGGATTATATAAAAGAGACAGTTCGATTGATGCGTAGTTTGATACCGGATATGCAAAGGTTATTGTTTCTATCTGACAAGACTTTTCTAGGTTTGCAAAATCAAGAGATAGTAGAGAACCTTATGCGAACTGAACACCCAGATGTACAGCTTACGGTGTTAACAGCGGGAGATACTTCCGTAGGCGATTTGATCGATTCTTTAAGGAATGTAAACAAACAAACGGGGATACTTTTGTCTTCATGGACTTTTAAAAGCCGGCAAGGGAAGTACGTGGTCCAGAGTTCTGATATTTATCAGACGATAAGTTCATATACCTCTTCTCCTATATTCACTTTAAATGACATGGCGATTGATAAGAACGGACTGTTGGGAGGATATTTTTACGTATCGGCTAGCATACATGATATAGTTATAAAGACGGTCCGGTCCGTACTTAATGGTACGCTTGACGGATCTATAGTTTCTCCTGATCATCCAAGGCCGGTATTTGATTATCAAGTGCTGGAAAAAAAAGGATTCTCTCCCTCCGACTGCCCGCTTGATACCTTCTTTTATCTGAAGCCCTCTACTTTTTGGGAACAATATCGCTTGCATATTTCTATGAGTGTTCTATTATTGTTTTTTATTATCTTTTTCCTCCTTTGGCGAATAGAAACCTTAGGCCGTCAGCGAAATTTGCAACGACGTGAGTTAGAACTGATGAAAGATTACCGTGCGCTGAGCCGTAAGCTATCGCTGGCATTAGATGTCGCTAATATTATCCCATGGAGGTGGGATTTGCGGGCTCATCTCATATTCTGTGATATTCAGTGCTCTAATTCGGATTTGAGTAATTTGGAGCAACCTATGCCTAAGAGATCACTTGAGATATCGGAGGAGAAATATTTTAGTAAAATCCGTAAATCTGATAGAGAACGGCTGAGAAGTGTTTGTGAGGCATTGATTAGAGGGGATATCGATAAGGTAAAAGAGGAATTCCTTATCTATAGGTCTGGAAGGAGTAATCCTAATTTTGACTGGATTGAAGTGCAGGCGATCGTAGAGAAAAGAGATGAGCGGGGGTGTCCGATCGTATTGACCGGTTCTTCGCTTAGAATTACCGAGCGAAAAAGGATAGAGGAAGAATTATTACGAGCTAGGGATAAGGCGGAAGAATCAAATCGGTTGAAATCTACTTTTCTTGCGAATATGAGCCATGAAATCCGGACTCCATTAAATGCCATCGTTGGTTTCTCTCAAATATTGACGACTACGGACGATGAAGAGGAAAAGAAACAATTTGTTTCTATCATTGAGAGTAATAATGTGCTTTTGTTGCAATTGATCGGTGATATACTGGATTTGTCGAAAATAGAGGCTGGGACTTTAGAGTTTGTCCGTAATGAGGTGGACTTGAATGTTTTGATGAATGAGCTGGAGAGTTCTATGCGTTTGAAAATAGCAGATACCGTAGAATTACGTTTTACGGATCGTATGCCGAGTTGTCGTCTTTATGTGGATAAGAATAGGTTATCTCAGGTTTTGATCAACTTGTTGACAAATGCGATGAAGTTCACGAAAGAGGGCTATATCCATTTTGGGTATAGATTGGTAGATGAGGATACGCTAGAGTTTTACGTATCCGACACGGGATGTGGAATCCCGAAGGAACAATTGCGAAACATATTTGAGCGTTTCATCAAGTTGAACAATTTCGTGTCGGGAACGGGCTTGGGATTGTCTATTTGCCAAGTAATCGTGGAGCGTATGGGTGGACGAATATGGGTTGAGTCTGACGAGGGGAAGGGAGCTACTTTCTTTTTTACTATCAAATATTTCCCTATCGAAAAGGTATTATAAGGCGAAAATTTAAATGGGTGTCCAGCTTGTTCTTACTTTGCGTAAGTTTCGTTCTAAAAAAATATCTATATTTGCTGGATATGAAAACGAAAGCTCTACTTTTGATAACTATTCTGTCTTTCTGTTTGTCGGGGTCTTTATTCGCGATGGAGGAGATTCTTTTCAATCATCTGGGCGTGAAGGATGGATTATCCTCTAATGAGATTACCTGTATATTGAAGGATCAGAAAGGCTTTATGTGGTTTGGCACGACCTCGGGACTGAACCGCTTTGATGGTTATGAGTTTAGTCGCTATAAGCCGGAAGATATCGATTCCTTTTTTGTTGAGGAAGGTATCTCGGATTTGGCGGAGACCGCCGATGGTAAGATTTGGATTACTTATTATGATGGTAAGATCGGGGTCTATGAGCCTTCAATAGATTGTTTTGTTCCCCAAGAGGAAGTCCTTGATAGCCTACGGCTGGAAAGTCTTCCGGCCCGTATTTTTACGGATCGTGATAAACGATTGTATTATACGACCTACGATAATGGTTTTTATCGATATGACCCATCGCAGGGAAAAGTCAGTCTCTATCCGCTTGATAAGGCAGAGGGCGGTGTATGTGGCATAGGGGATGTAAATGACCGGTTGTACGTGATCCATACCTCCGGAAAGATACAAGGCATTGATAAAGCATCCGGTAAGAGTGTCTTTCAAGATGATTATTTGACCGCTTATGCAAAAGCGCAACCTTTCTATATGTTTGCCGATAGCGAGGGTGAGCTTTGGCTCTTTTTGAACCCCGGGCATAGTGACGGTGTGTTCCGCTTGAATCCAAAAACCAGCGTATGGAAGCATTATACGACTTCCACCCCGATCGCCCTTTCCTCCTCGATGGTCCGTGACGTGAGAGAGGATATGAACGGGAATATATGGATTGCGACGGATCATGGCGGTATCAATATATTGGATAAGACGAAAGAGAAATTGCGTTATCTAAAAAATAATCCTTTCGACTTGACGAGTTTGGGACAGAATAGCGTAGTATGTCTCTATCGGGATGATACGGATATAATGTGGGCCGGGACCTATAAGAATGGCGTTAGTTATTATCATGAGAGCATCTTTAAGTTCCAGACGGTTCGTTATCCGTTGTTGCAGACATTGGACGCCTCGAATAATGATTATAACTGCGTGGTAGAAGATCCTACCGGTGATTTATGGGTGGGGACGAGCGGAAATGGTTTATTGCGCTATAACCGGAAGACTGGTGAATATACCCGTTACCGGGCGGGAAAAGAGAGCGAGAACAAAATTTCCGGTGATGTGGTGATCAGTATGACAAAAGACTTGAACGGGAACCTGTGGATCGGCACCTATATGGAGGGATTGACTTGCTTCGACGGTAAACGGTTTAAACATTACCGGGATATTCCGGGAAGCAAGGATGGCTTGTCCAGTAACAGCGTGTACAGCCTATATGCCGATACCAAGAATCGCTTGTGGATCGGTACCTTGGATGGGGGATTGGATTGTCTGGACTTATCGACGGGTGAGTGGATGTACTATCGTGCCGGTGATAAGCATAATGCGATCCATACGGATATCGTTTACAGTCTTTCAGGAGACTCGAAAGGTGATATTTTTGTGGGAACTTCATCGGGTGTGAATTGGATTGAGCCAGAGACGGGGAAGGTTTCCAGCTTTGACGGGACAAAAGATGGGAGTTTCCGGTTTAAGGACAGAATCATTAACGTGGTATTTTCTGATAGCCGCCAGTTGCTGTGGATAGGGAGTAACCATGGTTTGCATATCTATGATCCGCTTAATGACCGGATTTATCAATTGAATCAATCTACCGGGTTGCCGGATAACAGTATCATGTCTATCCTTGAAGATGAGTATCATACCGTATGGGTCGGGACGAAAAACGGATTACTGAATATCGCCCCGAGCCGAAATGCCAATAATGAGTACCAATTTAACTGGAATAGCTATGATGAGAGTGAGGGTGTGCAAGGACGTGTATTTAATGTGAACAGCGCAGTCCGGTTGGCTTCGGGTGAATTGGCGTTTGGGGGTACCAACGGGCTTACCTTCGTCAATCCTTCCCATATCCATTATAACAGCTATTCCCCGCCGGCTGTGATAACCGGACTTACCGTGAATAATGTGCCGGTCGTACCGAGAGGGAACCGGCTGACTTTAGAGTATGGGGAACGTAATTTCACGTTTAATATATCTTCCTGCTGTTATTTCCTCCCCTTGAAGAATAAGTATGCGTTTAAGATGGAGGGATTCGACCCGGACTGGACGACCGTAGATGCCAAGGGACGGCGGGTCACTTATACGAACTTAAATCCCGGTACTTATACGTTTCAAGTAAAGGCACGAAATAATGACGGGGTCTGGAGCAAAGAGATTACCAGTCTAGAAATAACTATCTTGCCGCCTTTCTGGGCGACTGGATGGGCGATTGCCTTATACATTATAATAGGTTTATTGTTTGCGTATGGAATCGTGTGGTTTATCCTTCGTATCCAGCAGAAAAAAATGGAGCAGGAGAAGGAGAAGGCGATCGTGAGAAAGCAGCATGAGGTAGACGAGATGAAACTCCGTTTCTTCACGAACGTGAGCCATGAGTTTCGCACGCCGCTTACGCTGATCTTGACCCCATTAGAGAAATTGATGAAGACGGAGGAGAATGCCGAGACGAAGCAGATATTGAGACTGATCTACCGTAACGCCGATCGCTTACTTAAGCTCGTGAATCAGTTATTGGATTTCCGTAAGATCGATGTGCAAGGGGATACGTTAGTCCTATCTACGGGCGATATCGTGCCGTTTGTCCGTGATGTGGCTTATTCTTTTAAGGAGCTTTCAGAGCAGAAACATATTCGCTTCTCCTTCTCTTCGGTTTTCACTTCGTTACCAATGAGGTTTGATACGGATAAGGTGTTCAAGATCGTATCCAATCTGTTAAGCAACGCTTTTAAGTTTACGCCGGAAGGGGGAATGATTACTGTAACGTTGAGTTTATTGCCGGACAAGGAAGGGCGGAATAAATTACTTATAGAGGTTTCCGATAGCGGTATAGGTATCCCTGCGGATAAACAAGAGGCTATATTCGACCGTTTTTATCAGGTTTCGTCTTCCGATAAGGGAAATCCCGTGATGGGGACAGGTATAGGCTTACACTTGTGCCGTGAATTTGTCCGTATGCATCAAGGCTCGATTGCGATAAAAAGCCAGCCGGGTGTAGGTAGTACGTTTACGGTGACTTTGCCTGTCATCCCGCAGGATCATCAAGATATTATCTCCTCGCCAGATGAGGGAGAGGAAAATGAGAAACGAGTTTCTCTGGTCGAGACTACGCCGGAGACAGCCGATACAGGTGCCGTGAAAACCTCGGAATCTACCTTGCTGGTTGTGGATGATAATGCGGACTTCCTAGAGTTTATGAGACTCAGTTTAAGTAGCGCTTATTCCGTACTCACGGCGGCGGATGGAGAAGATGCGTGGAAACTCATTCCGGAGGAGCTGCCGGATATGGTGATCAGCGACGTGATGATGCCTATCACCGACGGTATCACCTTATGCCGCCGGATCAAGGGAGACATCCGGACTTCCCACATCCCGGTGATCCTACTGACGGCAAAGTCCGCTAAAGATAGCCAACTGGTCGGTCTGGAAGCCGGTGCGGATGATTATATCAGCAAGCCATTCAATATGGAGATGCTTCTCTTGAAGGTGCGGCATTTGATCGAGATGAAGAAGAAGATGCAAAAGGCCTTTATGCAGTCCTCTACCATGGGCATCGCCTTGACGGAGGTACAAGCTAGCTCCATGGATGAGGAGTTGATGCGTAAGGCCATCGGCTATATCGAGGAGCAGATCGCCAATCCGGAGTTGTCCGTAGAACGGTTGAGCCGGGAGATGGGCATGAGTCGTGTGAACTTCTACAAGAAATGCCTTTCCATCACGGGTAAGACTCCGGTGGAGTTGATCCGTACGGTGCGCTTGAAGCGTGCGGCGCAGTTATTGGAGAAGAGCCAGATGCGGGTCAACGAGGTCGCGCTGGAGTGCGGTTTCAATGATGTGAAGCTATTCCGGAAGTATTTTAAGGATGAGTTCGGAAGGCTTCCCTCTGACTATCATAAATAAACTTTTTCTAAATAAATGCCACGTAATTAGGGGATATAACAAAATATCCCCTTAAAATAAACATTCTTCCCCTACCTTTTTACGGTTCTCCCCGTAACCCAAAACATTTATGGCTTCCTGTCCGCCGCGAACCCTTTAATTTTGCCAACGAATGAAGAACCATTTTTCTTGTATGGAAAAACCTGTTCGGACTCATTGCTGATCGGAAATAATTAAAGAATCTATAGAATATGAAACAACACATCGCAGTATTCACGTTAGGGCTTTCCCTGCTGACTTCCTGCATGACTGATTCCGCTTACCGGAAGGTCGAGAATGGCTTGGTCGCCGATATCCGTTCCGGACAGGCGAAGGCTGTTAAATTGGAAGTAATCTCTGATGATATTATCCGGGTAATCGCCTCTCCGGATGGTAAGTTTTCCAACCAAGTGAACTTGATCAAGGACACGAAATCGTTGCCCGCCCCATCGTTTCAGATAACGACCTCGGGGGATACGATCATCGTAAGTACGCAAACCACACAGGCCCGTCTTTCACGGGAGACCGGAGAGGTTCGCTTTACCGACGCCAACGGACACACGATCCTTCGTGAGAAGACAAACGGAGGCAAGGAATTTACGCCGATCGAGGTGGAAGGAACCAAAGGTTATACCTTACGTCAGGTATTTGAGAGTGAGGACGAGGAAGGGCTTTACGGCCTAGGACAGCATCAGAGCGATGAGTTCAACTACAAAGGCAAGAACGAGGAGCTTTTCCAATATAACACGAAGGTGAGCGTGCCGTTTATCGTTTCCTCAAAAGGGTATGGTGTACTTTGGCATAACTATTCCTTGAGCCGTTTCGGCGACAAGCGTCCATACGCCGATTTGGGCGATGTCTTTGGCCTATACGGAAAAGACGGGAGGGCAGGGGCGTTGACCGCTACCTACTATACGGATAAGGCGAAGAATTCCGTTTTAATCCAGCGGGATGAAGATAAGGTAGATTATGAGAATCTGAAAACCATCAAGAACCTGCCGGCAGACTTCCCGAAGCCGAGCGCTTCCGCTACTTGGGAGGGCGAGATCGAGGCGAAAGAGACGGGTACTTATCATTTCAAACTACATTACGCCGGTTATACCAAGGTATTTGTGAATAACGAGGAGATCATCCCGGAACGTTGGCGTGCGGCATGGAACCCGAATGATTACAAGGCTACGGCCGATCTGGAAAAGGGCAAACGTTATCCGATCCGTATTGAATGGTTGCCGGATGGCGATGTCTCTTATATCGGCTTGAAGGTATTATCTCCGCTACCGGAGGAGGAGCGGGAGCGGTTGGCTTTCTGGTCGGAAATGGGGGATGATATCGATTACTACTTCATCAACGGAGAGTCTTCCATGGATAAGGTGATCAGCGGTTACCGCACGGTTACGGGCAAGAGCCAGATCATGCCGAAATGGGCGATGGGATTCTGGTTGAGCCGTGAGCGTTATAAGACGCAAGAGGAGCTATTGACCGCCTTGAACGAATACCGCCGGCGGCAGGTTCCCTTGGATGTGATCGTACAGGACTGGAGCTACTGGCCGGTAGACGCATGGGGTAGCCACGAGTTTGATAAGGAACGCTTCCCGGACCCGAAAGGTATGATTCAGGAGATCCACGATAAGGATGCCCGTATCATGATCTCCGTATGGCCGAAGTTCTATTATACGACAGAGCATTATAAAGAGTTGGACGCGCTGGGTGCTATGTATCAGCAGGCGATTAAGGATAGTATCTGCGACTGGATTTATCCGGGTTATATCGGTTCTTTCTATGACGCGTACAACCCGGAAGCCCGCAAGCTTTTCTGGGAACAGATGAACGAGCATCTGTATTCCTTGGGCATCGACGCTTGGTGGATGGACGCTTCCGAGCCGAACGTACAGGATAATACGGATATCGAGTATCGCAAGGCGCTTTGCGGACCGACTTATCTGGGCCCGTCCACGAAATACTTCAACGCTTACGCTTTGGCTAACGCCGAGGCGATCTACGACGGACAACGTAGCGTAAACCCGGATGACCGTGTATTCCTATTGACCCGTTCCGGTTTCGCCGGCCAGCAACGTTATTCTACCGCTACATGGAGTGGCGATATCGGTACTCGCTGGGAGGATATGAAAGCGCAGATCAGCGCCGGCTTGAACTTCGCCATGTCCGGTATCCCTTACTGGACGATGGATATCGGTGGCTTCAGCGTGGAGAACCGTTATATGGCCGCTAAGGAAGGTAGCGGGGATTTGAGGGAATGGAGGGAGTTGAACAACCGTTGGTATCAGTTCGGAGCTTTCTGTCCGTTGTTCCGTAGCCACGGGCAATATCCTTGCCGCGAGATCTATAATATCGCTCCGGAAGGATCGCCTACGTACCAATCGATGAAGTATTATACCGAGTTGCGCTATCAATTGATGCCGTATATCTATAGCTTGGCCTCCAAGACGCATTTTGAGGATTATACGATCATGCGTGCCTTGGTGATGGATTATTCGGACGATGAGAAGACTTACGATATAGACGACCAGTTTATGTTTGGCCCGGCCTTCATGGCATGCCCGGTGTATGAGTATAAGGCTCGCGACCGTGAGGTGTACTTCCCGGCCGGCATTTGGTACGATTTCTACAACGGCAAGCGTATACAAGGCGGAACGACAATGGACGTGGATGCTCCTTACGAGCGTATGCCTTTGTTCGTGAGAGCCGGCTCTATCGTACCGACCGGAAAGGTAATCCAGTCTACGAAAGAGGAGCAGAAAGACTTAATCGTCTCTGTTTACGCCGGTGCCGACGGTTCCTTCACCTTATATGAGGATAATGGCGTGACCTACGATTACGAGAAAGGAAATTACGCTACCATCCCGTTTGTTTATGATGATGCGAGGCGAACGCTCACGATCGGCGCACGGGAGGGCGACTATCCGGGCATGATCCGCGAGCGTCAGATCACGGTACGTTTCATCACGCCGGAGAACCCCGCTGGCAAGGACGTGACAATATCTTACCAAGGTAAACCTCTAGTTGTAGAGACGGGGCGTGCCCCGTCTCAACCCCTCTAAATGGTAACTTTAAATAATACCCATCAGTCTGTGCTAAGACGGGGCACGCCCCGTCTCTACAACTGGGTAGTATCAATTAAACTATATAATCACTAATGATACCACTGATGAATCGGCCACTTGCGTGGCTTCTGGGCCTATTGCTCACCGCCTGTTCCCCCACCGGGGAGCAGGTGCGTGAACGTAGCCCATGGAATGACGATTGGAAATTTGCCTTGTCGGATAGCGTTCAGGATTATTCATCCCCGGACAGCGATGATTCCACTTGGCGTATCTTATCTTTACCGCATGATTGGAGTATCGAGGGGGATTTCTCCCTCGATAACCCGTCTACCCCGGGCGGCGGCGCGCTACCGGGTGGGATTGGTTGGTATCGAAAGACATTTACCCTTCCGGAGACGGATCGGGGTAAGGTTGTTTATGTTGATTTCGACGGGGTTTACCGGAATAGCGAGGTCTGGATCAACGGTCATTCGCTGGGATTCCGTCCGAATGGTTATGTATCGTTTCGTTATGACTTGACGCCTTATTTGAGGTATGGAAGCCAACCGAACGTGATTGTCGTGAAGGCGGATAATATCGAGCAGCCGAATTCCCGCTGGTATTCAGGCTCGGGGATCTACCGGAACGTATGGTTGGTAAAGGTGAATCCGGTACATGTGGACAACTGGGGTACTTTCGTGCATGATATGAGGATCTCACCGGAGGAGGCTACCTTCTCCTTGGAGGTGAGAATAAGGAATAGCTCGGAGGCGGATAGGGATGCCGAAATCTCTACCTCTATTTACGATGACCGTAACAGAGTTGTTACGGCACCCGTAACAACTCTATTACGGGTACCGTATACGCCCTGTTACGACGCCCGTATGCGGGAGGCATCTGTCGATCATCAGTTCTCGATCCCAAATCCCAAGCTTTGGAGTCCCGATTCTCCCTCGCTCTACACGGCCGTCACGGAAGTGAAAGTGGCTGGTAAGGTGGTAGATCGTTACGAGACGGTATTCGGCCTTCGCTCGTTCCGTTGGGATTCCGCTACCGGCTTTTATTTGAATGATAAGCCTTTGAAGATAAAAGGGGTTTGCCTGCATCATGATTTAGGCTGTCTGGGTGCCGCCGTGAATACACGGGCTATCGAGCGCCAGCTACAGATCATGAAGGAGATGGGTGTGAACGCGATCCGTACCAGCCATAACGCCCCGGCACCCGAGTTGCTGGATCTTTGCGATCGTATGGGCCTTCTGGTACAGGATGAGTCTTTCGATATGTGGGAACGCCGTAAGTCCCCATACGATTACGCCCGGTATTTCGCGGAGTGGCACGAGCGGGATTTGACGGACGAGATCTTGCGTGACCGGAATCACGCCTCTGTTTTCATGTGGAGTATAGGCAATGAGGTACTTGAGCAATGGAGTCATGCCGACGCTACCGAGCTGGATCTGCAAGCGGCGAACCTGATCTTGAATGCCGGCCATGCCATCGATCCCGCTTTGCTGAAGGATACGACCCTTAGCCGTCAATCCTTGATCACCCGTCATCTGGCGGCTATCGTGAAACGGCTAGATACCTCCCGGGTCGTTACCGCCGGCTGTAACGAGGTAAACCCTGCGAATCATCTGTTCCGCTCGGATGCCTTGGATGTGCTGGGCTTCAACTACCATGAGCGATATTTCGAGCCGTTCCTCCGGAATTTCCCCGGAAAGAAACTGATCGTGAGCGAATCTACCTCGGCCTTGATGACCCGTGGCTATTATGAGATGCCGTCTGATCATATTTATATCCGTCCGGAATCGTGGGACAAGCCTTTCGAGGCTCCCGAGCATGTTTGCTCCTCTTATGATAATTGCCATGTACCTTGGGGCTCTACGCACGAGAAGACTTGGCATCTGGTGAAGACGCTTCCGCATGTATCCGGCCTGTTCGTCTGGACGGGTTTCGATTACTTGGGAGAGCCTACCCCCTATTGGTGGCCCAGCCGGAGCAGCTTCTTCGGTATCGTGGATCTGGCGGGTTTCCCGAAGGATATATATTATATGTATAAAAGCGAGTGGACGGATGAACCCGTATTGCACATTTTCCCGCATTGGAACTGGAAGGAAGGCGAACCGGTGGATATCTGGGCCTATTATAACAATGCCGATGAGGTGGAACTATACCTAAACGGAAAGAGCCTAGGCGTACGACAAAAAACGGACAGTACCTATCATGTCTCTTGGCGTGTGCCTTTTACGCCCGGAACTTTGAAAGCCGTCTCCCGCTTAGGGGGTAAGGAGGTCTTGGTGAAAGAGATCCATACGGCAGGAGAGCCGGCCCGTTTGGTCTTGACCCCGGATCGTAGCGTCATCCAAGCGGATGGCTCGGACCTATCGTTTGTAACCATAGATGTATGCGATATCGATGGTAACCGGGTTCCCGACGCTACCCCGTTGATCCGTTTCTCCGTGGAGGGCCCGGGTGAGATCGCCGGAACGGATAACGGAGATCCGAACGATCCGAACAGCCTCCGTAAACCGAAACGGCAAGCTTACTATGGAAAAGCCTTGGTCGTGATCCGGAACAAGGGCGGACAAGGCGACATCCACTTAAAAGCCATAGCCGAGGGCTTACCCGAGGCGATGGTAACGATTCAAGCGCAATAATAAACCTATAAATAAAGAGGAAATGAAAAAGATAATAGGCGTGATCGCTTGCGGGCTATTTTTGAACGCGGCTGCCGCGAGCTCGCAGGTCACGGATAAAGAGAAGGTACAAATGGAGAAACGTATCGAGAAACTGATTAAGAAGATGACCTTGGAGGAAAAGGTCGGGTTGTTGCATGGTAACTCAAAATTCTATGTTGCCGGAGTAGAGCGTCTGGGGATTCCCGAGTGGAGCTTGAGCGACGGGCCTCACGGGGTACGTGCGGAGATCAATCGCCACGACTGGGCATATGCGGGTTGGACAAATGATTCCGCCTCTTATTTCCCGACCGGCACGGCTTTCGCCGCCGCTTGGAATCCGGAGTTGGCTTACCGTCGGGGCGAGGTGCTGGGCGAGGAGGCTCGCTGGCGTAAGAAGGATGTGTTGCTGGGCCCGGGCGTGAATATCATTCGCTCCCCGCTTTGTGGCCGTAATTTCGAGTATATGAGCGAGGACCCTTATATGAACTCCGTATTGGCGGTCGCTTATATCAAAGGCTTGCAGAGCCGTGACGTGGCTTGCAGCGTAAAGCATTTCGCCGTGAATAACCAAGAGACAAACCGTACGACTGTCGATGTGGAATGTAGCGAGCGTGCCTTGCGTGAGATTTATTTACCCGCTTTCAAGGCGGCCGTACAGGAGGGAGGCGCCTTGACGGTAATGGCCGCTTATAATAAATTCCGAGGGGAGTTCTGCGCGGAGAATAACTACTTGGTTCGCAAGATCCTTCGGAATGAATGGGGATTCGATGGCGTATATGTAACCGACTGGGGAGCCGCCCATAGCACGGTTCCTTCTATGGAGGCCGGCTTGGATCTGGAGATGGGCACGCTGATCGATAAATATGAGGATTGGTATTATGCCAACCCCTTGATCGAGGCTGTTAAATCTGGTAAGATTCCTATGAGCTTGGTGGACGAGAAGGTGGGCGATGTCTTACGTGTGATGATCAAGACGAATGTCTTGGACCCGAAAAAGCGTTTCGGCCCCGGCTCCATGAATACGAAAGAGCATCAGCAAGCCACTTACGACGCGGCTGCCGAAGCCATTGTCTTATTGAAGAACCAGAATAATCTTCTCCCGTTGGATTTCTCCTCGATCAAGAGTCTGGCGGTAATTGGCGATAACGCTACCCGCAAACATTCCAATGGTGGCTTGAGTTCCGAGATCAAGGCGGTTTACGAGGTAACTCCATTAGAGGCGCTTCGTGCGAAATGGGGCGATAAGGTGGATATCCGTTTTGCCCAAGGTTATGAGAAGCTATCTACTTTCGTGGAGGGAAGCAATAATGGGCAAAGCTCTGGTACTTTCTCTTCCAAGACACAGGAAAGCGACGCATTATTGAAAGAGGCGGTAGAGGTTGCCCGCACGAGTGACGTGGCCCTTTTGGTTTGTGGTTTAAACCATGATTATGATACCGAGTCGTTCGACCGTCTGAATATGGATATCCCATACGGGCAGGTTGAGTTGATTCAAGAGGTGGTAAAGGCGAATCCTCGTACGATCGTGGTCATGATCGCCGGATCGCCGTTGAATATGGCCGCCGTAGATATTTGTTCCCCGGCTATCGTTTGGGCTTGGTTCAACGGCATGGAAGGAGGAAATGCCTTGGTAGACGTATTATCCGGCAAGGTGAATCCGAGCGGTAAGATGCCGTTCACCACTCCCGTGAGCTTGGATCAATCTCCGGCGCATGCGTTGGGCAACTTCCCCGGCAGGGATCTGAAAGTGAATTATGAGGAAGATATCTTGGTAGGTTACCGCTGGTTCGATACGAAGGGGCTTCCGGTCGTTTATCCGTTCGGTTACGGCTTATCCTATACGACATTCAACTATTCCAATCTGAATACGGATAAAAAGACGTATGATCAAGCGGACACGATCCAAGCGACTTTCACCCTAACCAATACCGGAGACCGTGAAGGAGCTGAGGTGTCCCAATTGTATGTAAGCGATCCGGTTTGCTCCGTGATGCGTCCGGTCAAGGAGTTAAAAGGCTTCAAGAAGGTATTCCTTAAACCCGGTGAGAGTCGGCGAATCACGTTGGACATCCCCGTATCCTCTTTAGCTTTCTATAGTGAGGCACAAAGCCAATTCGTCGTAGAACCCGGCGAGTTCATCCTCCAACTAGGAGCCTCCGCCTCAGATATCAAGCAGAAGATCAGCGTGGAGGTGAAATAACTACCCAGTTGTAGAGACGGGGCGTGCCCCGTCTCTACAACTAGATATTGAAAAATAACCGCTAGGACATTTTTCGTTACATTTCCTTGAACAAGAGCGCATCTATAGAGTTATATCCATATAATAACAATATAATTAAAGATGTGCTATGAACTCTCTACAAAATCCATTGAACGCTAACTATCCGCAAGATGTTACCCAAAAACCGGGCGAGAATGCGGTTTTCATTGTCTATGCTCTAAAAGATCTCCCCGACACGATTGATAAGGTAAAGGACGTGTGCGCTAATTTCTCCGCTTTGATACGTAGTATGCGCAATCGCTATCCTGATATGCAATTCAGTTGTACGATAGGATTCGGGGCGGATGCTTGGAAACGTTTCTTTCCGGAGCAAGGAAACCCCAAAGAATTGCAACCGTTTGAAGAGATCAAAGGAGTTAAGCTTACGGCTGTTTCTACCCCCGGGGATTTACTATTCCACATCCGCTGTAAGCAGATGGGACTGTGCTTTGAGTTCGCCTCCATTATAGACCAGAAACTGCGAGGTGTCGTGGAATCGATCGATGAGACCCACGGTTTTCGGTATAGAGACGGTAAGGCGATTATCGGTTTCGTGGACGGTACGGAGAATCCTGCCGTGGATGAAGACCCCTATCGTTTCGCGGTAATAGACGATGAGGACCCCGAGTTTATGGGCGGAAGTTATGTGTTTGTGCAAAAATACATTCATGATATGGTGGCATGGAATGCGCTTCCAGTGGAAGAGCAAGAGAAAGTCATCGGTCGCCGTAAATTCAACGATGTCGAGCTATCAGATGAGGAAAAACCGAAGAACGCCCATAACGCCGTGACGAACATCGGAGACGATCTGAAAATAGTCCGTGCTAACATGCCATTCGCCCATACCTCCAAAGGTGAATACGGTACCTATTTTATCGCCTATGCCAGCACGTTCAGCACCACCCGACGAATGCTGGAGAATATGTTCGTCGGTGATCCCGTAGGCAATACGGATCGTCTGCTGGACTTCAGCACGCCGATAACGGGAACTCTTTTCTTCGTTCCGTCGTATGAGTTGCTTGATAAGTTAGGGGAATAATTATTTATCCATCCTTAACTGTCTAGTTAACAGACTTCCGCAGTGCCAATCATTTTCCATATCGTGGCACGGCTGTGCCATCAGCGTGGCATAGCTGTGCCTTCCTTATGGCAATGGTGTGCCACTAGGATGGCACAGTCGTGCCATTATGATGTGCTTCTCCTGTAATAATAAATCAATAGATGAGTTATGTAAAAAAAATTTGTTAGATTTGTTTTCATCTTAGTTGAAGATGGGGGAGGATGTACAAATGAATATGCAAAAGATAGATCTAGTGGATGAATTGATGCGAAAAGTTATTTTTCGAGATGACGAAGAAGCTTTTTGCCAGTTATTTTACGATCTTTTTCCTCCATTATGTGCGTTTGCCCATCGTTATGTGGAAGAAAAAGAGACCTGTGAAGATATAGTACAAGAGGTTTTTTTTCGGATATGGAAAAATCGTCGACACATAGATATTCAAGTATCTGCCCGAAATTTCTTGATAACTAGTGTGCGTAATATTTGTCTGGATTCACTTAGAAAGAAAGAGACGGAACGGCATTGGGCTGAACAGCAGATGGGAAACGAGAGCGACGAATATGTATCGGAACTATATACGACAACTGAATTGGAAAATTTATTGAATGAGGCATTGGGCAAGCTTCCGGAAGTAGTGGCCTCTACGTTTCGTAGTAACCGTTTTGAGGGGAAGACTTATACAGAGATAGCGTTGGAGAAACAAATATCAGTGAAGACTGTCGAGGCATATATGACTAAAGCTTTGAAATTCTTACGTGTCGAATTGAAGGATTATTTACCCATGTTAATTGTGTTTATAGATTGAATGTATAGGGTATGATAGCGGGATATACGTCTATATAAAAATGAATGGCATGAAAAAAGAAATAGTTGATTATACGGAAGGGAATACAAGTTGGGACAAAGATGAACAAGTGGTCATCGATCTTTCCGAGCGGTTGGCTTGGCAAAAGAAGGTGAATGTGGATGAGAATTGGAAGCGTCTTCATCATCGTATCCGGCAAGAGAAATGGAAAGTCCGTATTTGGAGGTTCTCTAGGACGGCTGCCGCTATTTTATTGTTACCAGTATTGATTATTTCCGGATTTTTATTCTATCAGTTAAATCAACTACGTTCTATGCCGACGGAGCAAGTTGAGTTGGTTGCCGCTTATGGTGTCGTATCCAAGGTGACCTTGTCCGATGGATCGGAGGTATGGCTGAACTCAGGTTCGAAATTGGTCTATCCTAGGCGATTTCAAGAGGGAACACGCCAGGTCTACCTTTCAGGTGAGGCTTATTTCAAGGTAGAATCAGATAAATCACATCGGTTTGATGTCCGGACCGTTGATGGTGTAACGGTAAGTGCGTATGGCACTGAATTTAATGTTGAGGCCTATGAGGAGGATGAATCTATAAAAGCGACTTTGGTTCAAGGAGCGATTCAAGTGGAGCAAACCGGATTACGGCTGGAGCAAAATCTTAGACCAGGTGAACAGGCTGTATTTTCTAAAAGCAATAAAACCATGGATCTGCATAACGTGAACTTATTCGTGGAAACCGCGTGGAAAGAAGGTCAGATCGTATTCCGGCGCACTCGGATGGAAGAGGTGGCTAAACGGTTGTCTCGTCATTTTAACGTAGATATTCAGTTGCGGGATAAAGAGATTTTTGATTATTCTTATTCTGGTTCTTTCTCAACCGAGACCTTAGCGGAAATCCTTTCATTGTTGGAACAAACAGCCCCGATCCGTTGTGAGATAATAGAACCGGAACAACAAGAAAATCTTGGATTTAGCAAGAGAAAAGTCGTGATCCGTCCGGCTTGATTATTTTTTTCCTGAAAAAATACTTTTTATCATAGGGTGTTTGTTTCCCTATTTCGTCTATTAGATAAAGGAGAGATAATAACTTTAAATTTTAATAGCATGAAAAAACAAAGACATCCCGAATAATTACGAACGGGGAAATGAGATCACTTCCCCGTACTCAAAGCGTTAACAGTAATTCTTGAATATCCTACCTTTCAAGAACTACGACATAACAATTATAAATCTAATAAATTCATCGTAAATTTATGAATAATTTTTTTATACCACAAGGTTTTAAACCTACTTATGGTTTATGCCCAAAAATTCCCATGCGTATGCGAATAACCTCGATTTTGTTAGCCGGCTTTCTATTTCAAGCAAATGCGGAGGCTATTTATTCTCAGTCAACCCGTATATCGCTGAATATGAATAATGTGACAGTAGAAGATGTCCTTAATGAGATAGAAGCTAAGTCTGAGTATCATTTCTTGTATAACAATAAATTAATCAATGTAGATCGCCGTGTATCCGTTTCCGTGGATGGGAATAGCATTGAATCTGTCTTGCTTGATTTATTTGGTAATTCGGATGTGACTTATAAGGTAAGTGATAAGCATATTATCTTGAGCAGGAAAGGATTGGAGATAGGGCCCAGTACGAGCCAACAATCCAAAATTGTAACAGGTATGGTGGTGGATGCCGCAGGAATACCGGTTATCGGGGCGAACGTGAAGGTGAAAGGCACGGCCAGTGGAACTATTACGGATATGGATGGCAACTTCTCGCTGGAAGTAGGGGAAGGGGCAGTATTGGAGATTACCTATATCGGCTACAATAAGCAAGAGATAAAAGTAGGGAAGCAATCTGTATTGCATATCGCATTGAAAGAAGACACGCAAACCTTGGATGAAGTAGTGGTAGTGGGGTATGGAGTACAAAAGAAAAAATTAGTGACGGGAGCGACCGTACAAGTTAAAGGTGACGATATCCAGAAATTAAATACGGTCAGTCCGATGGGAGCCTTGCAAAGCCAATCCCCGGTTTGAATATCGTGAAGAGTTCAGGGCAACCGGGTTCAGAGTTCAAGGTAACGATTCGTGGTGTCGGGACTACGGGAGATTCGGCGCCTCTTTATATCGTGGATGGAGTAACCGTGGGAAATATAGATTATTTAAATCCTTCTGACATAGAATCCATAGATGTATTAAAAGATGCGGCATCGGCCGCTATTTATGGTTCACGCGCGGCGAATGGAGTAATTCTTGTCTCTACTAAAAAAGGTAAGGCGGGGAAAGCGTCTATCGATTATGAGGGATATGTCGGTTTCCAGAGTTTAGTTCAAAAGGTAACTCCCCTAAATGCGCAAGAGTTTGCGATGATTATGGACGAGGCCGCATCTAACTCAGGTATGAATCCGTTCGACTTCGCTTCTTTGGTCCCCAATTGGGAACAAATAGAGAATGGCTCTTGGAAAGGAACGAATTGGTTGGACGAGATGAGTAATAAAGGAGCCTTGACACAGAACCATGCGTTAAGTTTCCGGGGAGGCACCGACCAATCGGTTTATTCGCTTGGCCTATCCTATACCGGGCAAGAAGGCAGTTTCGGTAAACCTGCGGTTCCTGAATTTTCCCGTTATACGGCTTTAGTGAATAGTGAGCATCTGATTGTCAAAGGAAATAGTTTCGATATACTGAAGGTGGGAGAGAACTTGAACTATACGTATACGGAACGAAATACGTTAGGAACCGGTAATCTATATAATAATGATATCCGGTCCGCATTAAGCATGAATCCGTTTATGCCTGTCTATGATGAGAATGGTGATTATCATTATGCTTTAGATTGGGATGAGAAGCAAGCGAATCCGATGGGATTGCTAGAGAATATAAGAGGGCATAACTTGAATACGGGTCATCGGGTGAGTGGAAATATGTATCTGGAATTGCAGCCGGTTAAAGGATTGAAATATCGTTCATCCTTTGGTATTCATATGAATACGTCTTCTTATCGGAGTTATGTTCCCGTATATGACTTGGGACCCGAGAAATTTACGACGGAAGATAAGGTGATCCAATCTCAGACGACTTCCTTGAAATGGTTGTTCGAGAATACCTTGAGTTATGATTTCTCGATTCGGGAAAAGCATCGTTTTAATGTCTTGGTAGGAACATCCGCTGAGAAGTGGGGGATAGGCAATACGGTAAAAGGAGAGAATGTGAACTCTATTTTTGATGATTTCGATCATGCTTATTTAGACAATACACCGATAATATATGAAGGTCGTACAAAACTATCAGGTAATCCTGAATTGCCGGGGAGATTGCTCTCTTTCTTTGGGCGTGTCAATTACAATTATAATGAAACTTACATGGCGACTTTGGTCATGCGTGCGGATGGCTCCTCTAAGTTCGCTCCCGGTAATCGTTGGGGATATTTTCCTTCTGTCTCGGCTGGTTGGGTTATTTCCAATGAAGCCTTTATGGAAAGAACTTCTTCTTGGATGGATTTCTTGAAATTGCGTGCGAGCTGGGGACAAAATGGTAATCAGAATATCGCGGGATTCCAATATCTGGCGAATATCGCTTTTGATTCTAAATATTTCTTCGGAGATAATAAGACGAACTCTTTTACGGGGGCTTATCCTTCTATCTTGGCGAATCCGGATATCACTTGGGAAACGTCCGAGCAAATCAATGTCGGACTGGATACCCGCTTTTTGAACGGAAGGTTGAACGCTGTTTTTGATTGGTATAATAAATCAACGAAAGATTGGTTGGTACAGGCTCCTATCGTTGGTATTTATGGTACGGGTGCGCCTTTCGTGAATGGCGGTGATGTCCGTAACAGAGGTGTGGAGCTTGGATTGGGCTGGAATGATCAGGTAAATGATTTCCGCTATGGGGTAAATTTTAATATCTCATATAACAAGAATGAGGTTACTCGAATCGCTAATACGGAAGGAATTATCCATGGTCCGGCCAATGTGTTAAGTCATAATACCTCCGAGTTATACCGTGCCGAGGTAGGATATCCGATCGGTTATTTTTGGGGATATAAGACGGATGGATTATTCCAGACGGAAGCGGATGTGAAGGCTTATACGAATGCGGAAGGAACCGTGATTCAGCCGGATGCGCAGCCAGGAGACTTGAGGTTCGTGGATACGAATGGCGACGGAATGATCGACGATAACGATAAAGTGATGATCGGAGACCCAAATCCGGATATTAATTTTGGCTTTTCATTGAATTTCGGTTACAAAGGCTTTGATTTGAGCGTGGTGACAAATGGTGTCGCCGGCAATCAGATAGCCCGTGCCTATCGTTCCGCTAATTTACCGTTTGAGAACTATACCACGGAAATATTGGGAAGATGGCATGGCGAAGGTACGTCTAATAGCATCCCGAGAGTTACGGCCAGTGGGCATATCAATGATCTGTATGTATCGGACCGATATATTGAGAGTGGTAGTTATTGGCGAATTTCGAATATAACGGTAGGGTATGATTTTAAGAAATTATTTACGGGACTTCCTTTACAACAGGCTCGTCTGTATGTAACTGGCCAGAATTTAGCGACGATAACTAAATATAAAGGTCTTGATCCGGAGGTCGGATATGGATTTGATTCAAGTTGGGCCAGTGGGATCGATTTGGGATTCTATCCTTCTCCACGGGTATTTATGGTGGGTGTTTCTATTAAATATTAAAATTAATTGATATAGCGATGGTTATGAAGAATATATATTTATTGTTGGTAAGCGTTTTTTTATTGAGTGGTTGCTCTGGCTTTTTGGATACGGATAACCTGACTCAGAAGAATTCTTCTAATTTTCCCGCAAATGAGGAGGACATGCGGAGTAGCTTGACCGCGGCTTATGCGGCGAATACATATTGTGAGATAGGGGGTGACCGTTGGAAGAATGTGATGCTGATTTCAGAGTGCATGGCTGATTATACTTTGTCTGGCGGAGGATTGGGAGATCGCCATGTGAGGGCTTTGGCAGAGTATAAGCAAAGTGCGGTTAATTTCTTGTCATCCATGTGGCGTCGTTTGTATTCTGGCGTTACTCGTGCGAATTTTATTCTTGAGACAGCAGATCAAATAACATGGAGCGGCGAGGAATCTAAGAATAAGGTATTAGGCGAAGCTTATTTTTTACGGGCTAATTTCTATTTTGATTTGGTCCGTGCGTTTGAGAATGTTCCTTTGGTAACATCTACGGATGTCGATAAGGATACACCACAGGCAGAGCCCTCTCTCGTTTTTCAATTGATCCTGTCTGACTTCAAAAAGGCGGTGGAATTATTACCTTCAGTCCGTTATCAGGATATGCCGGTTTCTGAACTGGGGCATGCTACTAAATGGGCGGCCGAGGGAATGCTAGCTCGCGCTTATTTATACTATTCAGGAGTATATGGACAAACAGATGTGACATTAGAGGATGGGACTGCCCTAACGAAACAAGAGGTGATTAAATATGTGGATGATTGCATCGCTAATAGCGGGCACGGCTTGATTTCCGATTTCCGCAATTTGTGGCCTTATGCTTATTCAAATAAGGATTATGGGTATGCGAAAGAAAACGGATTGAGTTGGATTGGAGAAACCGGTGATAATATCGAGACGATGTTTGCCTATAAATATTCGACCTTAGGAACGGCTCAAGATGTATCTTATGGAAATGGAATATGTCTTTTCTATGGTATCCGAGGGCAAGAGACGATGCCTTTTGGCAAAGGTTGGGGCTGGGCTACCGCTAATCCCAAATTATATAAGGAATGGCCGGATGAAGATTTGAGGAAAAAAGGGACGCTTTGGAGCGTATATGATAAGGAAGAAGGGGTTTCCTATAAATGGAACGCCAACCGGAATTATAATGAAACCGGATATTTCAATAAAAAATATATGCCGATCAATGTACGGAACTCAAATGGGAAACTAGTGAATTATAGTTGTGAGCTTTATGGAGTAACCCCGAATTTCCAATATAATAATACACAAGATGTCGTGATCCTTCGTTTTGCGGATGTACTTTTGATGGGTGCGGAATTAGGCGGTCCGAAAGCGCAAGCGTATCTGGATCAAGTACGTAGCCGGGTGAATTTACCATCGGTCCCGGCTACTTTAGAGAATATCAAGAAAGAGCGTTTGTATGAGTTGGCATATGAGGGGGTTCGTTATTATGATTTGATGCGCTGGGGAGATCTGGAAAAGGAGGTGAACCGGATGAAGAAGGATGTCCCCGTGAAAACGATGGGTGTGGATGGGACGATTACCATTCAGTTCCGAAAAGAAACAAGAGGATTCCTGCCGATTCCGGAAGATGAGATCCAGCTATCGAACGGTTCTTTGGTACAAAATCCCGGATGGGATACGCCGGATGCTTTTTATCAAGATTAGCGAATGGCATTATGAGAATAAATCTTATTTTGGCTTGTGCTTTTCCGGTTATCCTATGGGCTACTGAGAAGAATCAACCGAATATCGTGGTAATGATTGCGGATGATTGCCGATTTATGGATCTGGGCTGTTATGGCAGCCCGGATGCCATAACTCCCAATATAGACCGGTTAGCTAGGGAGGGCATGCGATTCCAGTCTTTTTTTCAGGCTACGGCGATGAGTTCCCCGACACGGCAATGTTTGATGACTGGTTTATACCCGGTGAGAAGCGGTGCGTATCCTAATCATGCGGTGGCGAATGCGGGAACTAAAAGTGTGGTACATTACCTGAGTGCCTTGGGTTATCATGTCGCTTTACAGGGAAAGAGGCATATAGCGCCAAAGGAAACATTCCCCTTTGATTATTTGGGAGCATGGAAAGATGTCGATGTTAGTCTGATCGAGCCATTCTTGGCGAGAATGTCGGTGAGGGAGGAGCCTTTTTGTTTATTTGTTTGCTCAAATGATCCTCATATGCCTTGGACAAGAGGAGATCAGTCTTTATTTCAAGCGGATAAGTTGACGCTTCCTGAGTTCATAGTGGATACTCCGGAGACAAGGGCTGGTTATGTTAAATACTTGGCTGAGATCAATCAGTTGGATAGCGATGTAGGGAAAGTGGATTCTCTTTTACATAAATATGAACTGGATGAAAATACCTTATTTATTTTTACTTCGGAACAAGGTTTTACGTTGCCATACGCCAAATGGACGTGTTATGGCCAAGGTTTACAAACAGCCTTTATCGTTCGCTGGCCGGGTGTCGTGAAACCGGGTATACAAAGTGATGCATTATGTGAATATGTGGACGTGGTTCCGACCTTGATAGATATAGCTGGAGGTAAGAGGATCGAAAAACTGGATGGGGAGAGTTTCTTACCGTTGTTGTTGGGGGATAAGGTTACTCATAAAAAGTATGTCTATGGCATTCAGACCTCCAGAGGTATTGTGTATGGTTCCGAGCATTATGGGGTTAGGACTATTTATGACGGACGTTACCGTTACATAAGAAACTTGTCGCAGGGTGAACCTTTCAGGTGTATTCAGATGCAGGAAACGGATCATATATGGTTATCGTGGTGTAAGCTGGCTGAGCGTGATTCGTTTGCGAGGAAACAAGTGATACGTTATGTATACCGTCCTATTGAGGAGCTATATGATACGGAGCAAGATCCTTTTGAAATGCATAATATAGCGGATGCGGAAAAATATGCGGAAGTGAAGTTGCGTTTGTCGGAACGGTTGGATCGTTGGATGCATGAGCAAGGGGATCTTGGCTTACAAACGGAGATGGAAGCGTTAAATCACATGGTGCCCGCAAGCACCCAAAAGTTTGAATCGACAAAGAATAAAATAGTACTGCCATGCGTAGATTTGTGAAAGGAATCCTATTAGGCACGATGGCCTTTTCTTCAATCGCCTCAGCCAAACAAGACCCCAATGTGATTATTATATTATTGGATGATATGGGCTATGGGGATTTGTCCTTGACTGGTTCTCAAGGTCATTTGACTCCTGCGATTGATAAATTGGGGAAAGAGGGCTTGTTCTTTTCTCACTTTTATGCGGCTCAACCTGTCAGTAGTGCTTCACGGATTGGCTTACTGACCGGTTGTTATCCAAACCGATTAGGTTTTTCGGGAGCGATCATGCCACATGATACGGTCGGAATTTCCCCGGACTTGTTTATCTTACCTGAACTGTTCAAGGAAAAAGGCTACTATTGCGGCGCTATAGGGAAGTGGCATGTCGGACATAAGAAAGAGAGTTTACCCCTGCAAAATGGTTTTGATGAATATCTTGGGCTGCCTTATTCCAATGATATGTGGCCTGTCGGATTTGATGGTAAACCGGTTTCGAAGGATTCGGAATCGTCTCATAAAAGTAATTATCCGGTTCTTGCGTTATTGGATGGAAATGAGGTGGTCAGCGAAATCCGTACCTTGGAAGATCAGGCGCGGTTAACCACGATTTATACGGAAAGGGCTGTCCGTTTTATCCGATCGAATAAGGAACGGCCTTTTTTTCTTTATATGGCGCATTCAATGCCGCATGTCCCATTGGCGGTGTCTGATAAATTTAAAGGGAAAAGTAAAAGAGGACTATATGGGGATGTCATGATGGAGATCGATTGGAGCGTTGAGTCGATCATGAATGCATTAAAGGAATGCGGTATAGATGATAATACGCTTGTGATTTTCACTTCCGATAATGGCCCTTGGCTGACTTTCGGTGATCATGCGGGAAGCTCGGGTGGATTAAGGGAAGGTAAATTGACTTCTTTTGAGGGCGGTTTGCGTGTGCCTTGCTTGATGTGGTGGAGAAATGTTATTCCAGCGGGAAGGATTTGCAATCAGTTGGTTTCGTCATTAGATCTATTTCCTACTTTGGCGGCGTTACTTGATATCGATGTCTCATCTTGCCGGTTGGATGGAGTGGATATTACTTCCTTGATGTCGGGAAAGAGTCGTGTCTCTCCCCGGGAGAACTTTTTGTATTATTATAGAAAGAATGATTTGGAAGCTGTTCGTAACGAACGTTATAAACTAGTTTTTCCACATGATTATATGACTTGTGATATTCCCGGAAGGAATGGCTTTCGGGGAGATGTAAGGAAGTTAAGGGCTGAAATGGCTTTGTATGACTTGTTCGTGGATCCCGGAGAGCGTTGTAATATTATAGAAGAGTATCCGGAAGTTGTCTCTTCTTTGTTGAAGATAGCGGAGGATGCTAGGATGCGTTTCGGGGATAATTTGAAATAATAATAGAATGTCTTATATGAATTAAAAACAGGTAAGTATGAAATGGTATTATTATAGTTTGTTATTGTTGGCTTCCGAGACTTTTGGGAAACCGGTGGAACATCCTAACATATTATGTATTACCTGTGAGGATATTAGTCCTCGTCTAGGATGCTTTGGAGACCCAGTGGCGAAAACCCCGAATCTGGACAAATTCTCGGAGAGTGCGATACGTTTTACTCGGATGTTTACGACCGTAGGTGTGAGCGCTCCAAGTCGTGCGGCTTTGATTACAGGGATGTATCCTACCACGATCGGGGCAAACTATATGCGGAATTTCGCACGTCCGGAATCTATGCCCGAAGGAATTCCTCCTTATCAGGTAGTATTACCTACTGGGGTGAAATGCTATACGGAGTATTTGCGTGCGGCTGGCTATTATTGCACGAATAATGCGAAGACAGACTATCAATTTGCTCCTCCTTTGACAGCTTGGGATGAGCAAGGGAAGGACGCTCATTGGAAAAATGCCCCAAAAGGAATGCCTTTTTTCTCTATTTTCAACTTGAATGTGACGCATGAAAGTCAAGTGTGGGTACGCACGGATAAACCATTGGTCGTATCTCCGGATCAGATACAAATTCCTCCTTATTATCCGGACGACGAGGTGGTTCGTCATGATATGGCGGTGATGTATAGTAATATTTACGAGATGGACCGGCAGTTCCAAGTGTTGGTAGATGAATTGAAGGCTGCGGGTAAATGGGAGAATACGATTATAATCTGGTTTTCGGATAATGGAGGTCCGCTTCCTCGTGAGAAACGAGCGATTTATGAAAGTGGGATGTTGGTTCCATTTATGATTCGTTTTCCGGATGGCTATCATGCGGGTGATGAGGATAGCCGGATGTGCATGTTTCCCGATATTCCGGCAACGATTTTATCATTAGCGGGTGTTTGTCCCCCGGAGTCCATGCAAGGTGAGGCTTTTTTAGGTAAGTATGCGAATGCCACACCTCGTCAATATGTATATGGCGCACGCAATCGTATGGATGAGCAGGTCGATAAGCAAGGAGCTGTTCGTGACGGTCGTTATCGTTATGTGAGAAACTATAATCCGGAACGACCGAATTATAATCCGAACGCTTATCGGTTGCAGATGCCTATGATGCGTCGTATGGTGGAGTTATTGCAACGAGACAGTTTGGAGGCCGCTCAGATGCGTTGGTTCTCCGCTCCACGGGGTGAGGAGGAGTTCTATGATGTGGAGAATGATCCTTATGAGATGCATAACTTGATTGGAGACGCTCGTTATCAAGCGGATGTCGACAGGATGCGCAAGGAATTTGACCGATGGGTAGAGGAGGAATGTCCCCGGTGGAAACAAACGGAATTGGAGAACCAAGAAATGATGTGGCCTGGAGCGGAGCAACCCGAACTTCGTAAACCTATTTGTGTGGAGACCAAGAAGGGGATTACGTTGGAATCGGAAGATGAGGGGGTCTCGTTCGCTTATCAGATCAATGGAGAAGGATTTAGTAAAGAGCATTGGTTCTTATATACAGGGCCTATCCAGTTAAAGAGGAAAGAAAAACTAACAGTGATAGCTGTTCGTGCGGGAATGAAGGATAGCGAAAAGATCGAGTTTATCAAAGAATAATTAGTAAATGAATAAATCTATAAATCATGAAATCAATACATTTATTACCTATATTCGGATATGGGCTTATGGTTTTCTCCGCTTGTGGAGTGGAGGAAGAAGCGGAGAAGCGTCCGAATATATTGTTTATTTTATCAGATGACCATTCTCGTGAAGCTGTTAGCGCTTATGGCGGTATTAACGCAAGATTAGCGCCGACTCCTCATATCGATGGGATTGGGAAAGATGGGGTTATAATGCGCAATATGTTATGTACGAACTCAATCTCCGGGCCTAGCCGTGCTTGTTTATTGACCGGTAAATACAGTACGACGAATGGTTTCTACCAAAATGAGGGAGGGATCGTATTTGATAATACCCAACAGCAATATCAGAAGTTATTGCAGGCAAATGGATATACGACCTCTTTATTTGGTAAATGGCATTTGTTCTCTGAACCTAAAGGATTTGATTATTATATGATTCATGGGGACAAAAGTCAGCAGGGGACTTATTGGGACCCTGTGTTTGACACGAATGGAAAGAAAGAACAGAAAAAGGGGTACGCTACCCGGTTGACAACTGATGCCGCGTTGGAATGGTTAGATGAAGTGAAGGAGGGTGAGAAACCTTTCTGCATGATGCTACATTACAAAGCCCCCCATCGTCCTTGGCAACCGGATTCTTGTTACTTGAATTTGTTTGATGACGTAGAATTCCCTTATCCGGAGACTTTTGATGACGATTATGCCGGACGCGAGAAAACGCTAGGCGAATCGATGGCCACTATCGAGAATCACCTATCTCGGGGAGATTTAAAACAAACTCCTCCTGAAGGCTTGACTCAGCAGGAACGAAGTAAATGGCTTTGGTGGGGTGGCTCTGGCAAAGACCAGTATTGGACTCCAGACCCTGCGTTAGAGGGAGAAGCGTTGAAAAGATGGAAGTTTCAGACTTATATCAAGAATTACTTGCGTGTAGTCCGTTCTGTTGACGATCAGGTTGGGCGTGTCGTGAAGTATTTGAAAGATAACGGACTGTATGATAACACGATTATTATATATATGGGAGACCAAGGCTTTTTCTTGGGAGAACATGGATTATATGATAAACGTTGGATGTATGAAGAGGCCCTTCAAATGCCCTGTCTGATCAGTTATCCTAACGCAATTAAGAAAGGGCAGGATTTAGAGGAGTTGACCCTTAATATAGATATCGCCCCAACCTTGCTTGATTTTGCGGGGGTGCGAATACCGGATGATATCCAAGGTGAGAGTATGAAAGGCTTGTTGACTGGAAAGACCGGAGTGAAGGATAACTGGAGGAAATCCGCTATTATCAATACTTCGAATATCCCAAATGGCATAATGTACAACCTCATTATGGAGTACGTACGGATCAATTTAAACTGATCCATTTTTACTATAATATAGATACATGGGAATTATATGATTTAAAGAAAGATCCGAAAGAGGTGAAAAACATATATAATGATCCTGCGTATGCCGGTGTCGTGAAAGAGTTGAAAGCCGAGATCGTGAAACTACAAAAGCAATATGGTGATACTCAAAGCTTGGAAGATAGACGAAAGATGACAGATCGCTATATGTTGAGGTACGAAGAATGATGTCTGTTTAATTGGTTATTAAAAAATAGAACAATGGCGGTTATTCCAATGGAGTAGCCGCTATTTTTTATTTCCAAATATTAGAATAGTATTTTGTTTTTTAGAAGCAGGTTGGTCTTGTTTGGCTGATATAAAGCTTCGTATGTATGAAATGGGACTTACTCAGACTAAATTATCGGAGTTGCTAAATGTTAGCCCATCACGTGTTAGTGAATATCTTTCAGGTAAATGTGAACCAACATTGAAAGTGGCTCGTGAAATAAGCCGGAAACTAAATATTGATGCTAATATCGTGTTGGGAGTGTAGGCGCATGTTATATGTCGTTTGCGGATTTCAACCCGGATTTATGAAGTTAACTTACTTGGTCATTTAAGTTAGCTTACTTTGCCAATGAAGTTAACTTACTTTGCCGTTGAAGCTAACTTACTTTGAAATGTTAGTTAACTGGTAACTTTCTACCTAAAAAAGCCATTTGGCAATGTACCTAATCTTTTTTGCGCTATAAAAGTATTTTGTAAGGTCATTCCGTAGACTTTAGGGTAGTAGTCTTCGTACTGTTTGATGGATCGCCATCTTGATTTTTTCCTTAATAATCAATTATAATTAAAGAATATATCATATATTTGCCTAGCTAGTAATTAAGACAGAAAAGCAAAAGGTAAAAGCGTAGGTTTTTATCTACTTATTCTTTCTTTGTTGGTAGTAAAACAATGATAAAATAGAAAACGTATGGATTATTATAGGCTAAAATATTTTTAATACGTATATTTGCGACAATAAAAGGCTTTTAAGTTAGAAGCCTATATGTGTTGCGTGTGATATTTGTGCGATGTGATAAAAATCCGCTAAATTTTTAACAACTAGAGAAGCACAAAGAAGGCCCCGCAACCCTTTACCGGATATACGTGTTATCTATGCTGTTAAAGTATGGATAAGATTATTGTATATAGATAAAGGGGGCGTGCGGCTGACTTTACTCGGTTGTGGGTCTTAGCGGAACCTTTGTCACGTAATGTTCAGCCAATCGCCCTTTCTTTATTTTATAATGAAAGGCCAGCTCTTCAATATAACGCCAAATAACGCCCTTTTTAAAGATAAATAGTATAAGTTTTACTTTAATCAAATAGTTATGCCTGAGTTTATTACTATTGAAGAAGCCGCTCGTATCACCGGCTTTCCATCTCAAGAAATCCAGCAATGGGCGATATCTAAAAAAATAACATCTTACGTCGTGAAGCAAGGTGTTCGCCTAGTCGATCTGACCAATTTGCGTGAATTCATTTCCCATATCGAGCGTATGGGAATACAAAAGCTATACCTGCAACTTATCATCCAAGACAAGGAAGAAGAGATAAACGAGATCATCTCCCAATTCGATGATTACCTTTTCTGCCTGCGATCCCTTAAAAACATCTCTCCCCTACTTAAACTCATTATCGCCGAACTATCAACATTCATACACGACAAGAAAGACCGACTTATCTTTACGGAAATAACTTCCGGAGCCAAGATAGAAGACGTAGCCAAACGTTGTGGTATATCCTACGACGGAATCTGTCGCCGATATAAGGTCATATCGCTCCGCTTGCAAGAAAACATGGGCTTCCTGACCGAATACAAGAAAACAATCACGAACCAAGACCTTGAGATAGAACGTCTGTGGATAGAGAACAGGAACATGGAATACGAATTGAGAAGATTATATAAAAAGGCGCTCCAAAACGGTCTATGTATCGAATCTCCCCGATCACTTACCCCCGTTCCCTTAAATGCCGCGAAACGGATATGCCAACCCATTACCCGTCTCACCTTAGCGCCCTATATCCGTAAATGCCTTACAACCTTGAAAATAGAAACCATAGAAGATATTCTACGTTACGCCCTCAAAAACGGACTCGACTCTTTATTAGACCTTCCCGGCTTTGGCGCTCTTGGTTTGGCCCAACTGAAATTCCAACTCGAAAAGCATAAGATAATCGATAAAACCGGACATTCCGACCTTTATCAATATATCATTTGCGAAGCGGATAATTAGTGAGGACATTCTTTGTCCTCAAGTAGAATTTAACTAGATTTCAAGGATACTCATACTGTATTTACATTTTTTTGTATATTTGCGATATGTAATGATGCTTGTTTATATTTGGATATTTATTAGTAACCTTGTACTTGGTTCTGATGAGACCATGTCTTGTTTATAATATAAATATCTAAATAACAACCATCTAGTTCGTTTTTTCTTTAGTTCTCCACTACCATCGGTAATTTTACTATTTAGTTATCCGCTGATTATCTTTATCTTATCATTCATATCATCTACACTAACCGACATAGTTTCATCAGAACTCATGTATATGAAAACTGCAAATATGCAGAAAGGAGATAAGATTTGTATGGCGTGGATATGTAATATATATGTAATATGAAAGTGGATGGACATTTGCTTATAGATCTGAAGAATGGAGATGAAAAGGCTTTTGAGACTCTATTCTGGAAATATAATGAGCATGTATATCATTTTATTTACTCATTACTATATGAAAAATCTATGGCAGAGGACTTGACCCAAAACGTTTTTCTTAAGATTTGGGAGAAGCATGAGACGATAGATGTGGAGCAAAACTTTGACGCCTATCTATTCACCATCGCCCGTAACTTAGTTTATAAAGAGACAGAGAATCGGCTACTCTCCGAGAAACTGACGGAAAGCCTACAACGACAGCTATCAGATGTTGATTCGCTTATGGAAGAGCGAATTGATGCGGAGTCTTTACGGGAATATATTAATAGCTTGATAGAAGAATTGCCGTTGTCCCGTCGGGAGATATTTCGTTTGAGCCGTCATGAGCATTTATCCTATAAAGAAATAGCGGAACGCCTCTCTATCTCTGAAAAGACTGTGGAGACACAGTTGAGTAGGGCTTTGCGTTTTTTGCGAGATCGACTTTCTTCTGATGGCTTTCTTTGCCTTATAACACTCTTTTTATAGTTAATAAGCATTAAATATCTTGTGGTTTGTAGGGGTAGATAGTTTTATCGGATATACGTATGTATATGATTGGAGTGGAAAATGTATTTGTCGATTGATTACGGATATAAGACTATTCAATATTTGCGTGACAAACGATGATAAAGAACTAATAGCCTTGGGCTGGGATGATGATTATCATCTGTATTGTTTTGATCAGTCAAAGGTTATGTCGGTTTGGTAGTGAAAAACATTTACTCTATTGAAAATCCTTTTCGTAACCGTACATGCGGAAAGGAACATCGACCGTTTACTTATGAAGGCGGAAAATAAGTATGATATTAATTTGTGTTAAATCATGGATCTCTCGATTTTTTTGTGTAAGGGTAAAGCTCTTCTTCGGGATATACTTATTACACGATGAGAAAAACGTATACACATATCGAATTATTGGATCGCTTTATGAGTGGTAAGACTTCACCGGAAGAAGAGCGAACTCTTTTGGCGTGGTTTAGCGATTCCGATCATAAGGAAGAGATCATGGCTTTTTATATGTCTAGATGGGAAGAATCTTCCGGGAAAAAGCTTCCTCCTAAGCTACAAGGACAGATGTTCTGTGAGATTAAAAAGCGGATGAGACAAGAGAAGAAAACTTTGGAGATAAAGAAGAAACCGCATACCTTATGGAAGTGGCTTTCTTATGCGGCGGTGGCATTCGTATGTATAAGCCTTGGAATTGGTTCACATTGGTATTATATGAGACAGGTTCCATTATCCGATCCATTGGATTATGTGGTGTCAGCAGATAATGGGCAACGTGCTAGCGTGGTTCTGCCTGATGGGACGAAAGTATGGTTAAATTCGCATACTAAACTTAATTATAAGAGTGATTATGGCGTGAAAGAAAGATCAGTTTCTTTATCTGGTGAGGCTTATTTTGAAGTTTCGAAAGATACATTGCGCCGTTTCTTGGTAAATGCGGGGGATATGGAAGTCGAGGCGCTAGGCACAGCTTTTAATGTGAAGGCGTATGAGGAAGATGACGAGGTGGTTACGACCTTGTTTGAAGGCAGTGTACGAACAGTGGTTGGAAAAGAGTTTGTGATTCTGTCTCCGGATGAGAGTGCGGTTTTTAATAAGTCTAGTCATATATTATCTGTTAATCACCCGACAAATGCTTCTTATGCCCGTCTTTGGCGTACGAATGAACTGGCCTTCTCTGGCGAGTCGTTGGAGGAGATCGCGGTATTGTTGAATCGAATGTATAATGTTGAAGTTCGTTTTTTGTCCAATAAGATTAAAGGCTACAGTTTCTCGGGGGTGATCCGGAATAATAGTCTGGATAATGTATTTGAAATAATAAGCCTTACGGCTCCGATTACGTATGTGTCGGTAGGTGATACTATTTATTTAAATGAGAAATAGAAAGTTGAGTGTTAACCTAATAAAGAAGAAGCCTATGAGATGAGCTAGATGATTGTAGTAAAAAAAGAAGAAAGGCAAGGCCCTTCTTCCTCTTAAGCAAAATCACTTGTATATAATATCTTCAAGGAAATAACTAGCCGGTTATAAATAAGATAGAATATGTAAATGATTTGCTTGTAAAGTTACCTGTTTAAAATCTATGTATTATTAAAAAACTTTTAAAAATGAGTAATTTCAAGCACTCTTTTTTCCGGACACTTTTGTATGCCCAGTTATTGTCGGGCTTTTCCGGAGTTGCGATTGCCGCCCAGATATCGTTGTCGGTAAAGGATAGACCGATGCGGGAGGTTATTAAAGAATTAGAGGAAACGACTGAATATCGTTTTTTCTATAATGATGGGATCAAAGGTCTGAATTCTCCGATCTCTGTTGACGTGGAAGATGCGGATATTAATGCTGTAATGGATGCGATAGCAAAGCAAGCGAATGTGGCTTATGTATTGAAATCGGGTCATCAGATCGTTTTATCATCGGTAAAAACTGTTCAGCAACAAGGTAATAAGAAAGTTACCGGTACGATTACAGACCCGAAAGGGGAACCAATCATCGGGGCGAATGTGGTCGTGAAAGGATCTACCAATGGTACCATCACGGATATAGATGGCCATTTCTCTATTGAGGTAACTCCGAATGCGATACTTCAGGTTTCTTATATTGGTTATGTGGCTCAAGATGTTCCGGTAGGCAATAAAGATAATTTGGTTATATCTATTCATGAGGACACGCAGAAGCTGGATGAGGTAGTCGTGGTGGGTTATGGTTCCCAGAAAAAAGTGAATTTGACCGGTGCGGTAGAGCAAGTGACTAGTGATGTATTCGAGGGGCGTCCTACGGCTAACGCTACTCAGATGCTAGAAGGGGTTGTCCCGAACTTGAATATTTCCTTGTCTGATGGTAAACCGGGGCGTACGGCGGATTTTAACGTACGTGGCGCCGGTTCTATCAATGGGGGTAGTGCTTTGGTGTTGATTGATGGTGTGGAAGGAGACCCTTCTATGTTAAATCCGAATGATATTGAGAGTATTTCCGTATTGAAGGATGCTGCCGCTTCCGCTATTTATGGCGCACGTGCTCCATTTGGCGTGGTTTTGATCACGACGAAGAACGCTACGGAAGGTAAGCCGAAGGTGACATGGTCTTCTAGCTATTCATTACAATCACCACAGAATGTGCCGGATGTAGTTTCCGATGGTTATATTTGGGCAAAGCATTTTTATGACGCTTATTTTAATTACAATCAAGCGAATCCTTCCGGTATCAACAAGACACAGCAATTTTCCGTGGCTTGGCTGGATGAGTATAAGCGCCGTCATGAGACGGGCGATTTCGGGACGGTGATCTCTGATGGCTCTATCGGTACAAAAGGCCGTTATGTGTATTATCCGGAAGGAACCGACTATTATGATCTGATGTATAAGAAGAGTGTCTTCGCGCAGAATCAAAATCTTTCCATCTCGGGTTCCGACGGGAAGTTTGATTATTATTTGTCAGGACGTTTCTATAGTTACGATGGACTTTTCGATAGCGATGAGCAAACGGATAAGTTCAAGACCTATAACATGCGTTTCAAGGGAGGTTATCAGTTAACTCCTTGGTTGAAGATCAACAATAACTTTGAGTTTTCCCATAATAAATACTACAATCCGATTACCTATTCGGAAGGATCTGGTGTGGTATGGAGAAATATCGCAGACGAGGGACACCCGTCATCGCCACTGTTCAACCCTGATGGTACGATGACTTATTCTGCCGTCTATACCGTAGGCGATTTGCTTTATGGACGTAGCGGTATTACGACAAAGAACTCCAACTTAAAGAATACTACGACATTCAATGCTAAGTTCTTGGGTGACCGTTTGCGTGTGAATGGTGATTTCACGTATCAACAGAAGACGCAAGAGAAGACCAAGAAACAAGTACGTTCACCGTATGCACGGTCGGTTGATGCAGATGGGGAAAGCCAGATCGAACATATTACGGGTACCTATTCCAATTTGGCAGAGACAACTGATCATACGAACTATCTAGCAACGAACCTTTTCGCAGAGTTTGAGGAAACTTTTGCCGAGAAACATTATTTCAAGGCCATGGCTGGATGGAATTACGAAAAATCTACTTTCAAACGCATCTATGCTTATAATGATGACTTGTTGACGGACGACGTGGACAACATGAATTTGGTGATGGGTACTGATAACCGGAGTATTACCTCACAATGGAAGGCTTATCAGTTTGGCGGCGCTTTCTTCCGTTTGAATTATGCCTTTGATGATCGTTATCTGTTGGAGGTAAACGGACGTTACGATGGTTCCTCCCGCTTCCCGAGTGATGAGCGTTGGGCTTTCTTCCCCTCGGCTTCCGTGGGTTGGCGAATCTCGCAAGAACCTTGGTGGAATGTTAAGTCCGAACATATCTCTAACGCTAAGGTCCGGTTTTCTTGGGGCTCTTTGGGCAATGCGGCCGGATTGAGTAATTATCAGTATATCCAGACATTGGGTATCAGCAAGTCTGATTATATTCTTGACGGTTTGCGGCAGAATTATATGTCATCTCCGGCGGCTCTTCCCGGCAACTTGACGTGGGAAACCGCTACGACGTATGATATAGGAGCGGATTTAGGATTCTTTGATAATCGTTTGACCGTAAGTGGAGATTATTATATCCGTAAAACAACTGATATGATCGTGAATGGTCCGACCGTGCCGGATGTGTTCGGTGCTTCTTCTCCGAAAGGTAATTATGCGGATATGTCTACTTATGGCTATGAGTTGTCTTTGGAATGGAGAGATGGATTTGATTTAGCTGGTAAGCGATTTAATTATAGCATCAAGGGTACATTGGCAGATTACTATTCAGTGATCGATAGGTTTAATAATGCGAATAAGTCATTGAGCGAGTATGCGAATCAATCACTCGACAAGAATTATTATGAGGGGATGCGTATCGGTGAGATTTGGGGATTTGTATCCAATGGTTTGTGGCAGGACCAAGCCAGTATCGATGCGGCTGAGGCTGCCGCGAAAGCTGCGGGACAATCCTATTATAATCCGCTCATGCAAACATCGAAAACCTATAAGTTGTATCCGGGTGATATTAAGTTTGAAGACTTAAATGGCAACGGTTATATTGATCGTGGACAGAATACGGTAGATGATCCGGGCGACCGTAAGATCATCGGTAACGAGGAGCCTCGTTATATTTATAGCTTTACGCTTTCTGCCGATTGGAACAATATCTGGGTGAGTGCTTTCTTCCAAGGAGTGGGTAAGCAGGATTGGTATCCGTCTAATGAAGCCTCTACGTTCTGGGGGCAATACAATCGCCCGTATAACCAGATGCCTTCTTGGCATGTGGGAAACTATTGGACTCCTGAGAACCCGGATGCATTCTTGCCTCGTTACGCTGGTTACTATGCGCCTTTCTATGGAGGTCATAAGAACGCTAACACGCGCTATTTGATGAATGCGGCCTATCTACGCTTGAAGAACATACAGGTTGGCTATAATTTACCGTCGGAATGGATTAAAAAATTGCATTTGACAAATGTGGGAATTTACCTTTCCGGGGAAAATCTCTTTACATGGTCTCCGCTTTACAAGTATTCCAAGGATGTCAATGTATCGAATATCGGTGAATCGGATAAGGACTTGACCTCCAGCAATAGTGGTGATGGATATAATTACCCGATGATGAAGTCGTTCAGCATCGGCCTGAATGTTACATTTTAAAGAATAGGAGATTATACGAAATGAAAAAGAATATACTATTAAGCGGTCTGGTGGCACTTTTGGCTGTATTTTCGGGGTGCGAGATGAATGAGGAACCAAAGTCGGAGGCTTCTGTGGATATGGTGTTTAGCTCCGAGAATGGTTTGAAGACGTATACGTACTCATTTTACAATGTCTTGCCTTCCCGAGGAAGCGCTTTCCGGCGTGATGCTACGGCAGATTATGGGGTGAAAAATTCCTTGGGTGGTATGGAGGTTGGCGCTTATACTACGAATAGCGCGACGAGTTGGTCATGGTCCGCTCTTCGTAATATAAATTTCTTTTTGGAGAATAACGTGAATGAGTCACTAAGCACGACTATCCGTGACAATTATAATGGTATCGCACGCTTGTTCCGTGCTCGCTTCTATTTTGATAAATTGGTACAATATGGCGAGGTACCTTGGATTGATAAGGTATTTAACGAGGCTGAAGACCCGGATCTTTATAACCCGCGTGATACACGTGATGTGATTATCGGGCATATCTTGGAGGATTTGGATTATGCGTATACGAATATATTGGAAGAGGATGTCACGCATAATTCAACGATCGTAAATAAATGGACAGCTGCCGCTTTCAAATCTCGTGTTTGCTTGTTTGAGGCTGCTTGGCGTAAATACCATGCCGCTGACCAATTGGATATCGCTCGTACGGGATGTACGGAATATTCGGCCAAAGATTTATATAAACTAGCGGCTGAGGCGGCTAAGGAAGTTATGGATAACGGACCGTACAAACTTTATACTTCGGGTGCTTATAGCGATGGCCGTGGAGCGTATCGCGAACTTTTCATTGCCGATAAGGCCGTTACCACGGAGGTAATGATGGCTATCGAGACTGACAAGGTGTTAGGACTGGGTGAGCAGAATTGGTGGTATAATTCCTCTACTTACGGACCACACTTATGCATGAGCCGTAAATTTATGCTGTCATACTTGAATGCGGATGGTACGCCTTATGTCGAGAAAAAAGCGGATGGAAGCTATAAGAATTTCGTGGAGGAGACAACCGGACGTGATACTCGCTTGAACCAAACGATTCGGGGAGCGGATTATACCCGTAAGAATGCTTCTGGTGTTTATGAGCCGACGGCAGCTAATTTCACGGGACATACATTGACGGGATATCAGTTTACGAAGTTTGCCATGGATGACGTGGCTTACGATGATGCGGCTACGAATGATAATGACATTCCTATCATGCGCTATGCTGAGGTTTTGTTGAACTATGCTGAGGCTAAGGCTGAATTAGGCGAACTGACTGATGCGGATTGGGCGGCTACGATAGGTGCGCTTCGTTCTCGTGCGGGAATTACGGGAGGTACACCACAGACAGGTACATTGACAACCCGTCCGTCATCCGCAGAGCCTTATATCGCTTCTTATTACCCGACGATCTCTGATCCTTCCTTGTTGGAGATCCGTCGCGAACGTGGTATTGAACTTTGTCTGGAAGGCTTGCGCCTAAATGATTTGAAACGTTGGAATTGTTGCGATCTTTGGGTGAACGATCCTTGGGAAGGTATCTTTATCCCGTCACTTAACCAACCGCTGGATGTGAATGGCGATGGTAATTATGACGCCTATTTCTATGATACGGACAAAATCGCTGATGAGAAATATGCTGCGATTGGTGTCTATGTAGGTACAAATAAGAGTAATGTGCTAAACGTGAAGCCGGTTCAAGGTGGTTATTTGATGGAGTATAATTATGCTGGACGGAGCTGGCCGACTCGTCAGTACTTGTATCCGATACCGGAGGTTGTAATCCAGTTCAATACGAATCTAAGCCAGAATCCGGGTTGGTAATCAAGGGGGTATCATGAGAAACTTAATTATAGTGTTTATCTCTTTATTTACTTTCTGCATAGGGATATCCGGACAACAGAAGTGTAAACTGAACGTGGGTAGTTTTAATCTGCGGTATGATAATGAGGGGGATAAGGATGATTCATGGGCACACCGCAAAGACATGGCGGTATCTTTGGTTCATTTCCATGACTTTGATGTCTTTGGAATCCAGGAAGGACTGATTCACCAAGTGAAGGATTTGGTGAAAGATGGTACGTATACGTTTGTTGGTGTAGGTCGGGATGACGGAAAAGAGGCAGGGGAACATGCCGCGGTCTTATTTAAGAAAGATCGGTTTAAATTATTGGACTCGGGAAATTACTGGTTGTCGGAGACACAGGATAAGCCTTCTTTTGGCTGGGATGCGCAATGCCGGAGGGTTTGTTCTTGGGCGAAGTTGAAGGATAAGGTTTCGGGAAAGGAATTTTATTTCTTTAGTGTGCATTTCGATCATATCGGTAAAGTGGCCCGTCATGAGTCTGCTTTGATTATGTTGGCTAATATTAAAAAGATAGCGGGGGATTCCCCTGCTATCTGTGTAGGTGATTTCAATGGTACGCCGGATTCTGAGCCTATACAAATATTGAAATCCGATGGTTTACTGTTGGATTCACGGGAAATCTCAAAAACACCACCCTATGGAACGGTAGGAACGACAAATCAATTTAATTTGAATGCTCCGATGAAGAATCGAATTGACTACATTTTCGTTACCAAGAATATTCACGTGAATAAATATGGTACGTTGAATGAGTTCCAATACGGTCATTACCCTTCAGACCATTTCCCGATTATGATTGAGGCTGAATTTTGAGTTTAAGGATTAGGATGTTAAAAATAATTATAAAGGTATGAAGAAGCTAATTTATTCTTTCTTATTTCTCCTTTGCTCCGTGTTTGCGTTGCAGGCGGAGTCTATGGTAGTTGCCACTTATAATTTGCGTAACGCGAATGCGGGTGACTCGACGAATGGTAATGGCTGGGGGCAACGGTATCCGTATATCGCCCAGTTGATTCAGTTTCACGGTTTTGATATTTTCGGAACTCAAGAAGGCAAGTATCAGCAATTGCAAGACCTTAAAAACGCGATGCCCGGTTATGATTATATCGGGGTAGGGCGTGATGATGGTAAACAAGCCGGGGAACACTCTGCCATATTTTATCGTAAGGAGAAGTTTGAGGTACTGGATCATGGGGACTTTTGGTTGTCTACGATAACCGATCGCCCTAATAAGGGATGGGATGCCGTTCTTCCCCGTATTTGCACATGGGGTAAATTTCGGGATAAACAAACCGGCTTTACTTTCTTGTTCTTTAACTTACATATGGACCATGTCGGTGTACAGGCTCGTGCGGAGAGCGCGAAACTCATTCTTGAGAAAGTGAAGGAATTTCCTGAGAGATTGCCGGCAATCCTAACGGGAGATTTTAACGTGGATCAACATAATGAATCTTATTTACTACTGGATAATTCCGGTATTATGCGGGATTCTTATCAGATAGCGGATTTCCGGTATGTGCCGAATGGGACATTCAATGGTTTCCATACGGATCGCAAGACGGATAGCCGTATCGACCATTTGTTCCTAACGAAAGAGTTTGATGTGAAAAAGTACGGAGTCTTGACGGATACGTATCGTTCGGAAGCAAAAGAAAGCGCTCAAAAGGAACAGGATGCGAACTTCCCTAAAGAAGTTTCCATGCAGAAGTATGTCGCTCGTACGCCATCTGATCATTTTCCTGTAATGGTTGTGGTAGAAGTAGAATAGAAAAACTTTAAGAAAAATAGAGGCGATCGCTAGAGGTCGCCTCCTATTCTGTAGAAATATTATAGAGGTTCTATTTACTCATTCTTTTTATAATAATTACCCATAAAAGAATTAATTGTATCAGAATAATAATTACCTGTTTCTTTGGATGTATGGGGTCTTGTTGGATCGATTCCTCCCTTAAACTGATCGAAATAAGTATATCTTATTTTCGTATAATCCGTAAATGCTTGTTCGGGAGAGGGATTAAAATGTCCATGCATAAAAAATTCCCAAGTATCGTCTACACCCGCATAATTCTTTTTGGCAAACCCTTCTATCGTTATATAATCCGAATTGTCTTGGGAGATAATGGTAGCGTAATGATGAGCGGTACTATCTTTCACTGTAAAATTCAACATGCTAGATTTACTTTGACTTTCGTATCGGCCAAACAGAGAGGCAACCATATCGCACCCTCTGGGCATTTTAACCTCTTCAGAGTGGGTTTGTTCGTAAAGAAATGCCTCTCTGGTACATAGACCTAAGGTATCAATTGAGATACGACTCTTTATTTGTCGTAATTTCGATATAAGGGAATCTATATTATTTACAATCGGACCATACATCTCGTGGACATCATCCCTTTCACTATTATTATCAAAGACGGTAGGTATATAGGAAGAGGGCGACAAGGCTACTTCCAGATCAGACTTCAATGTGGTTAAATTTTCGATCAAGGTATCATAACTTCCAGTTACAGGCTTTTTACCTCTTTCTGGGTAGAGCCAAGAGGAAAGTTTGATGTGAATTTCTTTATACATTTCATAGACAGAAGTAAATTGACTCTGTTCGGCCGGCCATTTAAATTGCAACTGAACAAAGAACTTCCTTAAATTCTCACTGCTTTTTCTTATCTCGTTCACCTCTTGATAGAGCGAATTAAATTCTTCATTATATCCACCTGTAACATCATTAAGATTTGAAAAACTTGAAATTAACTTTTTACTCGAAAAATCATGTTCCTTTTTCCATTTCGGTTCTACCCGGATATACTCTTTTGTACGGTATGTTGAATTGAGTCTTGTAAATTGTCTTTTTTCCTTTGGCACAAACTCAATCATAGCACCTTCCTTTTGCATAATAGTATTAAAATCTAATACATACAATTCGTGATTTGGATATTCCAAGCCGCAAATAGCTTGGCCGGAATTGGAAATATTATAAATTTTCCCACCTTCCGTGAAGGTAGCATATCGTTGAATGGGTACAAAATTATTGACTGATGGTATTTTTAGCTCGTCTTTTATTTTAGTTCCTGGACTGTTATTATTTATTTGACATTGAATAGCCTTCCTCTCAAGCAACTTATCATGAGAAGACTGTAATATTTCACACAAAGATGCTTGCTTGGAATTACCAACATGACCAACAAGGGTATGCGGTGTTCTCTGTTTTCTTTCAGCATATGTTTTCATGACAACTTAGATTTTAAACTATTCGTAGATAAAATCGGAGATTGCGTTCTGTTTTTTTCCAAAAATAATAATTTTGCAGGAAAATAAATATTAAAATAACCAATCGAATAATAATTTTTCTACATTTGCGTTACAGGAGATTTGAGGAAAGACACGATTGATCCCTTGTAAAATATATTTCTGAGATCTATTACAACTGAGTCTCGGCAAGACTATGGTTTTGTTGATAAACCGTAAATCACTCAACCATATATATTTATAATCTATTCCTCCTTTTTATGAAATCTCAGATCTATCAACTAAGCATCTTTTTAAACCTCGGTTACAAACTGATTCTGTTCGCTTTATATCTTCGTTCTTCTTTTTGTTAGCCATAGTCTTGCCGAAACTCTTTTACCTGTAAAGACGATTGTGAATATTCATGATAATAAAGATTATATGCAGGAAGTTCATGCCGATAAGGTCTTAATGCTAGCGATCGGAAATAATGATTATATCAGTTATAATAAACTGTTTGATCGTTATTACGGGCGTCTTTGTCAGTATGTGTATAGTCTATTGATGGATAGAAATGATGCGGAGGATGTTGTTCAAGAGCTTTTCTTGAATTTATGGAAAAATAGGGGGAGAATAGAGATAAAGGAAAATGTATCAGGATATTTATATCGGATGGCTAAACATCTGGCCTTGAACTTTATCCGATCAAAAGTGCAGACGGGAAGTTTATCAGAGAATCAAGACTTATTACTTCTATCCTATGAGGATAATCAACTGGAAACAGAAGAGTTTAGGATCGCTCTTTATGATTGTATAGACCATTTGCCGGGTCGGAGCAGAGAAGTGTTACTTCTTCACAGGGTAAAAGGATTGAAGCAGAAAGAAATATCGGAGAAACTATCTATATCCGTGAAAACAATTAAAAATCAAATATGGATGTCTTTACAGAAGTTGAAGGAATGTCTGGAGATGAAGGAGGTATAAAATAATGAGAAAATTTTCAAGGTTCGTATAGGACCTTTTTTTATTTGTGGTGTCATTTAAATAAAGACTAGACTCATGGAGAAGAAAAAGCAAATAGGAGAACACATCGTTGACCATTTATCGGAGAGGATGAATGAAGAGATCGTGGATCCGGTTCTGGATGAATGGTTGGCTGAGGATGAGTCTAATCAAGAAGATTTTAAACGGTATAAAGAGATCTGGAAAGAAACAGGCTCTTATCTGGAGCAAGAAACTTTTAATGCTCAATACGCATGGGATAAGATCGATCGTATCAATAAGGAGAGAGATAATAAGCGGAAACGCTTGGTGAATATCGGATATATCATTTCAGGAGTGGCGGCTACTTTATTGCTTGTCCTCGGGTTTTCGAAAATGGGAGTATTTGATAAACAGCCGGAAATGCTGGTTCGAATGACCGCTGATTACGGAAGCCGATCGGAGGTGGTCTTGCCGGATGGTTCCGTTGTTAAGCTGAATTCTGGATCTGATATTACCTATTCCTATAATGCGAAGGAGAATATTAGGGAAGTGAATTTCCAAGGAGAGGGCTTCTTCGATGTCTCGAAGAACAAGATACCGTTCGTGATCAAAATGAACAATGGATTACGCTTAAAGGTACATGGTACTTCTTTTAATTTGCAAGCGTACACGGATGAAAAAACAGTTGAAGCCTCGTTGGTGGAAGGCTGTATCGAGTTGGATCATGGGAATGATAAATTGCTAATGAACGCCGGTGACATGGCGATTTTCGATAAGCAAACTAACAAGATGAGACCGACATCGGGTGTGTTATCTCATTCGTACAGTTGGCTGGAGGATAAACTCTATATGGATCATATGTCGCTAGCTTCCGTCTGTAAATATCTGGAGAGGAGGTACGATGTGACCATCCATCTTCAAAAGGATTTGGGGAATAGCATACATTACGATGGAGTCATACAGGAGGAAACCATAACGGATATATTGGGCGTATTGTCCCGATTGAGTGATATAAGTTATAGCGTGAAAGGAAAAAATATAAGTATAACCTCTAAATAAAGTCTGCCTATGAAGTAAAGAACAAGAATCGCATGAATACACATGAAAAACGGGAAATGCTGGAACATTCCCCGTTATCTTTTTGATCATTAAAATTAGTGCTCGTAACACTAGTGTTAACAAACAATCGAATTACAAATATATGAATTTTTGGAATATAGCAAGGCCGGAAGAGTCTCCGGTCCTTAAAAAAACTTTGTCTATTATGAGATTGACGACATTATTCTCTATCGCATGTTCACTTCAGATCTCGGCCTCTGTCTATTCGCAAGAGACAAAGTTGTCTTTGGACGTTAATAACCAGACAATAAAGGAGGTTCTTTTCAAGATAGAGAAACAGTCTGGCTTCCGTTTTATCTACGAGAGCGAGAAGGTTAACCTAAATAAGAAAGTATCTGTACATGTGAAAGAGCAGACGGTGGAAACCATTTTAAAGCGTCTTTTCGCAGGGGAAGGCGTAAAGTATGAGATTACGGAGAATAATTTCATCTTGATTAATCCCTCTACAAAAAACGAGAAAGCCGCCCCTTCCTCACAAGCTGTTTTGCAAAAGAAGAATTTAGTGCAAGGTGTAGTGACCGACGAGAATGGAGAACCTATTATCGGTGCGAACGTAGTTGAGAAAGGTACTACCAACGGAACGGTTACGGACCTTGATGGAAAGTTTACGATGGAGGTATCGGAAAACGGTGTCCTTCAAATCTCTTACATCGGATATGCCATGACGGAATTGCGTCCCGGCAAGGAAGCGAATTTGAACGTGAAGTTACGGGAAGATGCTTTGCAAATGGATGAGGTTGTAGTTGTCGGTTACGGTACGGTAAAAAGAGCGAACTTGGGTGGTGCCGTATCTACGGCCGATGCGAAAGCGTTTGAATCTCGTCCGGTTCAGAATGCGGCTCAGGCTTTGCAGGGAGAGGTACCCGGTTTGACGATTACACGTGCCGGAGGCGCTCCGGGCTCGGACATGACCATGAAGGTTCGTGATGTCTCTTCTATCAATGGTGGTACTCCCCTTGTTTTGATTGATGGAGCGGAGGGAAACATTAATATGATCAATCCTTCCGATATCGAGAATATTTCCGTATTGAAAGATGGTACGGCCGCTATTTACGGTGCTCGTGCCTCGGATGGTGTTATTCTGGTGACAACGAAAAGTGGTAAGCGCAATCAGAAGACATCTGTTGCTTTTGATGCATATTACTCTATTAAGACTCCTGCGTTGTTAAGGAAACCGGCGAATCTATTACAACATGCGGAGATGGCCTTGGAGATCACCGATGGATCATTCACTCCAGAATACACGAGAGATCAATTGGACCTGATCCGGCAGAATAGTGATCTGGTGTTGACTGATGCGGAATGGGGGCGTTGGACCGGTTATCCGCAATTCTTCAAGGATCAAGACTGGAATGATATGCTTATTGGCAATGGTAATATGCAGAATTACAATGTCAATATCTCCGGCGGTGGAGAGAGATACTCGTATATGTTGTCTTTAGGCCATCAGCGGGAGGAAGGTATCCCTAAATTTGGTGAGGATGTGAACAAGCGTTACTTCGTACGTGCTAAATCGAGCGTCGAGATCTTCAAGAACTTGACTTACGATCTTAATTTAGCTTATGAGGCAAGCAACAGGGACTATTCCTCGGGTTTGACGGAAGGACAAAATATATGGGAGCTGATTTATAAGACTCGCTCTTGGACTCCGATGTACAATCCGTCGGGAACTTTCTATACATTCGAGGGTTTCGATAATCCGGCTCAAGTATTGGAAGACGGGGGTATGGTGAATAAGACTACAGGTAATATAACGGTCAACAACCAATTACGCTGGAAAGTGATCGACGGATTACAATTGGTGGGGCAAGCCGTGATCCGTAAGTATGATCAGGATGAGAACGTGACGAACAAGAAAATCATCAATTACGATTGGGATAATAACGAGGTCCGGGAGAAACGTACGCCGAATAGCGCGGAGCGTCGTTACCAGAAAACTTTATCCAAGAACTTCACGCTCTATGCTGATTATAAAAAGAACTTCAATGACCGGCATGATTTAAGCGTGATGGTCGGTACTTCCCATGAGTCTGAGAACTATGATAGGTTCACGGCGAAGCGTATTAACTTCGACCAACAAGAAAATATGTCTTTGCAATTGGGTAGCGCTCAAGATCAAAACGCTTGGAGCGAGGGAAATCAGTGGACGATTAATTCTTTCTTCTCCAGAGTGAATTATACGTTTGCCAATAAATATGTCATCGAAGGAACGATCCGTGCGGATGGTAGTTCCCGTTTTGATCCGGATCACCGTTGGGGATGGTTCCCGGGTGTAAACGCGGCTTGGCGTGTCGGGGAAGAAGGCTTCATGAAAAGATTGGGTTGGTTCGAGGACTTGAAGGTAAGGGCTTCTTACGGAGAGATGGGTAATCAGTCCGGTATCGGATTGTATGATTATATTCAATTGATCTCTTTATCGAACGATTATTATCCTTTCGGGACTGGCGTGAAAGGACAAATGGCTACGTCTGGAAATATTATTTCTACCTCTCGTACATGGGAGACGATCCAGACAACCAATGTGGGATTTGATTTCTCGACGCTCAATAACCGTTTATATGGATCGTTCGACTACTTCTGGAAAGAGAATAAAAACATGCTTATCCCGAAGACATATCCTTCCATGTTAGGTGCGGACGCTCCGAGCACGAACAGCGGACATTTAAGTATTCATGGATGGGAAATCTCTCTAGGCTGGAGGGATCAGATCAAGGATTTCAGCTACTCGGTTCGCTTTAATATCAGTGACGCGAAAAACAAAGTCGTGGATCGGGTTGGAAGTAACCTGATCAAATTAGGTAATAACGAGACTCCGACCGGATATCCGTTGAATTCCTATTTCGGATATGAATTTGATGGAATCATCCAGAATGAGCAAGAATTGGAGGCGTATAAATCTCGTTTCTCGGAAGGGGGTATCCCGGGTGACTTGAGCGTAGGTGACGCTATGTACAAGGACTTGGATGGAGACGGGAAGCTATCCGTATTAGGTGATGGTAAAGAAGGCTCCGGTGACGTGAAATACTTGGGTGACAAGAACCCGCGTTATAATTTCGGCTTTAACTTGAGTATGGCTTGGAAGGGATTCGATTTGAGCGCTTTCATACAAGGAGTAGGCCGTAGGACGATGTTCTTGGAAGGGGAGAGCCGGTGCCCGATGCCAGAGGCATGGTATCAATCCGCCGAGTATTGGTATGGAAAAACTTGGACCCCGGAAAGAACGGATGCCCAGTATCCGGCGATCACGTTGAAGGATAAACGAAACTACAATTATTATGTATCTACGAACACGAAGTTTAACGTTGCGTATGCTCGTTTGAAAAACTTGCAGTTCGGTTATACGATCCCGCAGACTTTGACCTCGAAGGCCGGTTTGCAGAAGGTGCGGGTGTATTTTTCCGGCGAGGATTTATTTGAGGTACATAACACGCCAAATGGTTGGGACCCGGAGGAGAACAGCGGTAGCATTACTTCCTATCCGTTTACCCGTAATTATTCATTTGGTATAAATGTCGTATTTTAAAAATTAAAGCGAAAAGTCATGAAAAACTATCGGATAATATTGGGAAGCTTTATTGTTTCCGCTTTGTTCTTGTCAAGTTGCCAAGATATAGACCTGTTGCCAAAAGATAATATGCCGGACGAGCTATTCTGGAAAACCCCGGATGATTTCGAGAAAGAGGTCAATTGGCTCTACACACGTACCGAGACGTTCGGCACGAAGGATACGGATAGCGATATCGCCTATGAGTTGAACGAGAATACGACGAGTAACGGTACGTTGATCGCCCCGAATACGGATGCCCTATGGGACTCTACTTTCATAGACCTGCGTCAGAGCAATATGATTATCGAGAAGAGCCAGACGTACGAGGGCGATCCCTCGGAGATCGAGCGGTATGTGGCTGAGGCCCGTTTCTTCCGTGCTTACTCGCATTTTCGGTTGATGGCGAAATACAACGATATTCCTATCTTGACGAAGGTGCTTACCGTAGATTCCCCGGAGTTGTATGGTTCTAGGAATAAGCAACAGGAGGTGGAAGACTTCATCTTGTCGGAACTCAACGAGGTGTATGCTAAACTACCCTTGCAAAGTGAGTTAAGCTCGGATGAGGCGGGACGTGTAACCCAAGGCGCTGCCTTGGCGTTGAAAGCGAGGGTTGCCTTGTTTGCCGGGACGTGGGCGAAGTATCACCAGCACCGTTCGGACTATCAGCAGTTGTTGCAACAAGCGATCGATGCCGCTACAAAAGTGATCGATAGTGGTGAGTATGCTTTATATGAAGGCTCTGGTGAGGAGAGCTACCGCTACTTGTTTATCAATGCGGGCGATAATTCAAAAGAAGGTATCTTCGACAGTCGGTACGAGACGGATATCCGCCACCATAGCGACGCGTGCCCTGTATATTGGGGATGGCGAGGGACGCCTACCCGTAAGCTGGCAGATATGTATTTGTGTAAGAGTACGGGATTGCCAATTGAGAACGCTAATTCCGGATTTGAGGGATATGCCACGATCAAGAGCGAATACGAGAATCGTGATCCTCGTATGAAACAGACCTTCTTGATGCCCGGAACCGACTATATCAGTCCGCAAGACGGCGCCTTGACTTGCCCGCCGCAATTTACCATACGTCCCGAGACACGTACGGGTTATAAGTTGTGGAAATATATGGCGGAGACTTCCGTTCCTTCTGACAAGGATGTATATGATTATCACATCATCCGTTATCCGGAGGTATTGCTGATATTGGCCGAGGCCACTTACGAGAAAGACGGGGCGATCAGCGATGACATCTTGAACAAGACGATCAATGTGATCCGTTCCCGGAAAGGCGTGGAGATGCCTCCTCTGACCAACGCTTTCGTGAAGGGTAATGGGTTGGATATGCGGACGGAGATCCGTCGGGAACGTACGATCGAGTTAGCGTTCGAAGGCTTCCGCAGGGATGATTTGAGACGTTGGAAGACGGCTGAGACGGAATTGATAGGTGCCATAAAAGGTATTAAGCTGAAAGGTTCGGAATACGAGAACTTGGATGTCTTGAACGAGGGAAATCCCGGTTTGACAGACGAAAATGGTTTCTTGATTGTGGAACCGGCGGAGAATCGTAACTTTGTGACCCCGAAGCATTACTATTATTCCCTTCCGTTGGATGAGTTGTATCTGAACCCGAACTTGGCTCCGAACAACCCGGGGTGGTAGGGTAATGCCTTATATTCCGGTAAAAATGGCCTTGCACTGGTGTAAAATGCCTTTTTAGATCTAAGAAATGGCTTTTCACCCTCGCGAAGTACCTTTTAGATTTCTAAAAACGACTTTGCGCTTGTGAAATGCCATTTTTAGGTTTAAGAAATGGCTTTGCACCCTTGCGAAATGCTTTTTAGATCTCTAAAAATGATTTTACACCGGTGAAATGCCATTTCTAGAATATTTTATGAGAGTAAATGAATTTAAAATTGAATCGAATGTCATTCATAAAGAAGATAGGTCTTGTATGCTTTATCGTCTTCTGCTGTGCGGGATGCCGTAGCGCGGGAGAGAAACCGGTTGAGAGTGCGGCTGCTCCCCGTATTATCAACATCATCAATTTCATCCGCCAGACAGATTACCGGGTGGAGAACGCTGATAGTTTATTGTACGAGACGGTTTGTGAGCAAGTGAAATTGGTGAATAAATATGATTTACCGGCAACCTTCTTATTGCAGTACGATGCGTTGATCAACCCATTGTACCAAGATCTGTTGAAAAGTAAACTCAATGATCATTCTGAGATCGGCGCTTGGTGGGAACTTACGCAACCGCAGATCGAGGCCGCCGGGATCAAGTGGCGTGGCGAGCATTCTTGGGTCTCGCACGCGAATATCGCTTTCAGCACCGGATATACGAAAGAAGAACGGGAGCGACTGGTGGATGTCTATATGGCGAAGTTCAAGGAGATATTCGGCACGTACCCGAAATCGGTCGGCTCTTGGTTTATCGACGCGCATACCTTGGGGTATATGTACGATAAATATAAGATCGTGGCGTCGTGCAACTGCAAGGACCAAGTGGGGACGGATGGTTATACCCTATGGGGTGGTTACTGGAACCAAGCCTATTACCCGAGCCGGGTAAACGCCTATATGCCGGCGCAGACCGAGGAGGGGCAAATCCCCGTTCCTATTTTCCGTATGCTGGGCAGTGATCCTATTTATCAGTATGATGATGGTCTGGGACAAGAGCGTCAAGGGGTGATCTCCTTGGAACCCGTGTATGAGAAGGCGGGCATGGATCGCCGCTGGGTGGATTATTTCTTGGAATCGATCGTGGATCAGCCTTGTCTGGCCTTCAATTACGCGCAAGCGGGACAGGAGAACTCTTTCACGTGGAGTAATATGAGCAAGGGACTGGAGATGCAGATCCCTATCTTGGACTCCTTGAGGAAGGAAAATAAGATCCGGGTGGAGACGCTGGGCGAATCCGGTGCGTGGTTCAAGGAATGCTTCAAGGTTACGCCGGCGACGGCTGTCACTACGTTGACGGATGTCCGTGGAGAAGGCAATAAGACGGTCTGGTTTAACAGCCGTTATTATCGGGCGAACTTATTGTGGGAGAAGGGAACGTTCCGCTTTAGGGATATCCATCTTTTCGACGAGAGCTATAAGTCCGCTTATCTGGAAAAGCCTGGAGACGGGAACCAGTTCTTGTTCTATACCTTGCCCGTCGTGGACGGATTCATGTGGAGCGAGGGACTCGATCGTGCCGGGCTTCGGATCGTCCGATTAGACAAGGATGGAGATAAGGAGGAACTTACCTTGGACCATCCGGTAGTGACGGAGATAGGCAAGGATACCTTGGTAGTTTCCGCCGAAGACTCAAAAGGCCATGCTTTCAAGATCACGTTCTATGAGACCCGCTTCGAGGTAGTCGCTCTATCAAAGGAGGCGGACTTCTCATGGGCTTTAGAGCTAAAGGCTGCGGCAGGGAAGGAGCTACCTTTCACCGTTATAGAGGATAAGGCGGTCAACGCTAGCTTCGATGGTTTCAACTACGTGATCACTTGCGAAAAAGGCCATATAAGGAAACCTGAATCTGGTTCGGATTATGTCTTTAGGATGTTTCCGTCGGATCAGGAAATAGTAATAGATTGTACAAATGCGAGAAAGTAATATGAATATATCAGTTTGGAGAAAATGGGCGATCGTATGGATGGTCGCTGTGCTCAGTGGTTTTCAATTAAGGGCGGCGGATCCTGTGGTCGTCCCGGCGAATACGGAACCGCTGACGATAGAAGGAAATCGTTTTGTCACCTTATGTATCATGATACGTACGACGCCTTGGGAAGTCTCCCGGGATGTCAAGTTACATCCCCGCGAAGAGGTGGATTGGCATACGCTTGAAGGAGTACGTGCCTTGCGGGAGGCTTTCGCCACGAATAACCCGAACGGTCGTCTTACATGGGGATTCACGATGAATGCCTTGGAGGACGGACGGAAGAATTACCGGGAGATCCGTGATTATGTAGTGGAGTGCCAAAAGAAATATGGGGATGAGGTTACTTATTTCCCCGGTTATTTTCCTGCGATGTATCTACCCCGTGAGTGGGTAAACCGTGAGATGTCGGAGGCGATAGAGATCATTTCTAAAATGGTAGGAAATGGTTATCGTCCCCAATCGATTATGGGAGGTTTCTTATCGGCCGATAATCTAAGATATCTGGCGGAGAAAGAGAACATCCATGTGGCGCACGCCGTGATCTGGAGCCAGCATAATATAGACGGTGGTGGTGCTGACGGTTCTCCTTCTTATCCTTTCTATCCCTCGACGGAACACTTCTGCAAGCCGGCGCAGGGAAAAAGCGATTTCATCGATTGCGTGAATCTGGATGGCTGGACGATGGACTTTATCTGTGCCCGCCGTAGCGGACAGACCGGACATGGTATCGATGGATACAACAGCCGTAGAGGTGTCGGCCCGATCGAGACGTACAAAGGTTGGGGGCTTGACTTGGGGCATCGTGAGGTGATGCACACGGAAGCGATTCACTTTGATAAAGGTCTTGAGTTGAATGGCTTTGGCTGGGTCGCCAATATCTGGGAGGCGCAGATGGTACATGAGTTCGGGAAGGATCTCATCTGTGATGCCATGAAGATGTGGGTAACGGGTACCAAGGAACGCTGGCCGGATACTCATTTCGTTACGTTCGGAGAATTTGGCGAACTTTGGAGAAAACAATATAAATCGAACGACGACTGGAACTATCGCTTCGTAGAACGTGGCTCTGGTTTGGGAGACTCTTATAATAATTTGGAGATAAAATGGTTTATGAATAAGGAATTCCGCTTGGCCTTATTACGTGATTGGCATACGAAAAATTCCCCGGCTTACGTCATCGACTTTACCCGCTATGATTTGCCGGCTCATGAACCTGCCGATCCCAGCCCGGAGAAACCGGCTAAGGATTGGAGCTTGATCAACAAAATCAACCAAAAAGGTCTCCGGCCGCAAGATAAGCCGGTCTTGATCGATAAGTTGGAGAAAGAAGATCAAGATTTGATCCGGAAATATTATCCGGAATTACTTAAATAGTTGGTTTATGAAAAAGATTACCGTTGTTTGTTTAGCTCTTTGCTCCTTTCTTTTTGGGGGAGATCTCTTCTCCGTAAAGGCGCAAATCCTAGAGAAGTTCACATTGCCTACTCCATGGACAGAGGAGGCATTGAAGGCTGAGATTCCTTTACCGGAATATCCGCGTCCACAGATGGCACGTTCGGAATGGTTGAATCTGAATGGTATATGGGATTATATGGGAGGAAAAGACCTGCTTGATCCTGTTACGGCGACCACTCCTCCAGTCTTTCCCGCAAAAGTAGAAAAGATACGTGTGCCGTATCCTCCGGAATCGGAATTATCCGGTATAGCTCGTGGGGGTGATACTTGCCTGTGGTATAAGCGTAGCTTCTCTGTTCCTCAAGCATGGAAGGGCAGGAATGTATTGTTGAATTTTGGGGCTGTAGATCGGATCTCGTCTGTGTTTGTCAACGGTAAGAAGGTGGGTACCCATACGGGAGGGTACGATGCTTTTAGTTTAAATATTACTGATTATTTGAAATCCGGTGAAAATGTCCTTGTGGTAGGTGCTTATGATCCTAACGACGGCCGGGCCGCTTCGGGCAAGAACGGCTCACGTGGAGATTATATTTTTACCTCCGGTATCTGGCAAACCGTTTGGCTTGAACCGGTAGAGAAACAATATATTTCTCAGATTAAGCTTGTTCCCGATTTAAAAAATAATCGGTTGGAAGTAATTGCTTATACGGAGGATAAGGAGTTAAAGGTAACGGCTATCGCGGATAATGGTACTTCAGAGGTGGCAAGAACCGAAGGAAATTCCAATATGAGTTTTTACTTGCCTATCCGGGAACCCCGTCTATGGAGTCCGGATGATCCTTTCTTGTATGGTTTGAAATTACAGTTGAAAGATCGAAAGGGTGAGATAATAGATGAGGTATCTTCTTATTTTGGTATGCGTTCTGTTAGTATGGGAAAGGTAGATGGTGTGCTTCGGCCTTTATTGAACGGGGAGTTTGTTTTCCATATCGGTCTTTTGGATCAGGGTTATTGGCCCGATGGCGCATTTACCGCCCCTACCGACGAGGCCTTGTTGTATGATATCGAGCTGGCGAAACGTGCGGGCTTTAATGTAATACGCAAGCATATCAAAGTAGAGCCTCAACGTTGGTATTATCATTGCGACAGGCTTGGCTTGATGGTTTGGCAAGATATGCCGAACCTTTGGGAGCCGGATGATGCGGATTCCGTGGCGGTTCGTAAACAGTTCCGTGACGAATTGAAAGTGATGATCGACCAACACGTCAGCTCGCCTTCTATCGTGATGTGGGTTCCGTTTAATGAGAATTGGGGAGCCTTTGAAGCGACAGACATCACCGCTTGGGTGAAAAAGTACGATCCGAATCGTTGGGTAAACGGTATGTCGGGATATAATTACGCTCCGGGCTATCGTAAGGCTTATGGAGATCCCGGAAATGGAGATTTCGTGGATATGCATCATTATGGCAAGATCGAGCCTAAGGCGATCCCCCGTCCCGATGATAAACGTGCTGCGTCCCTTGGCGAATTCGGAGGAAAAGGTCTATTTGTGCGTGGGCATATGTGGCCTGTACGCAATGACGCTTATGAGATGATGTTGAATAGAGAAATTTTGACCGATACCTATGTATTAATGCTTACCGAGCTAGAGCAGATGATAAACTATTTCGGACTAAGCACGGCCATCTATACGCAGACTACAGATGTGGAACATGAGATAAACGGCTTGGTCACTTATGACCGAAAGGTGGAAAAGATAGATATGGAGAAGGTTAAATACATTAATCAAGAGGTAATCGAATGTACACGGGCAAAATAAAGAATACCTAGTTAAGTTTATGGGAGTGTCCTCGGAAAAGGACACTCCTTTTTTATATATTTGGGCATCTTATTTTTCATGTTATAAAAAGGTTGGTAGATGAAAAAAATCGTTGTTGCTTCCGATTCATTTAAAGGCTCAGTATCTTCTATTGAAGTGGCTGAATGTGCCGAGTTGGCGATCCATAAGGTCTTTCCGAATTGCGAGGTCGTGAAAATCCCGGTTGGGGATGGGGGAGAAGGTACCGTGGAGACTTTGATTACGGCGATGGGTGGAGAAGCCGTATCTTGTGTCGTACATGATCCGTTGATGAGATCGGTCGAGGCCACTTATGGGATACTGGGAGATAATCGTACGGCGGTTATCGAGATGGCGACGGCGAGTGGTCTTACGTTAGTGCCTGTGTCGGAGCGTAATCCCTTGAGAACAACGACGTATGGAACCGGAGAGTTGATAAAAGACGCTATGGATCGTGGTTGCCGGGATTTCTTGATAGGAATAGGAGGAAGCGCAACGAATGACGGAGGAACCGGTATGTTGCAGGCCTTGGGTTTTCGTTTTCTTGATAGAAACGGGAATGAGCTGGGATTGGGTGGGCAGATCCTTAATCAGATTTATGAGATAGATTGCTCAAGGGCATTATCGCAATTGCGGGAAACTTCATTTACCATAGCCTGCGATGTGAATAACCCTTTTTATGGTGAGAAAGGGGCGGCGTATGTCTTTGCCCGCCAAAAGGGAGCGGACGACGCTATGGTCCGTTTGCTGGATGAGGGCTTGCGAAATTTTGCGGAAGTCATAAAAAGAACGGGACGAATAGAGATAGACGACATTCCGGGTGCGGGAGCCGCAGGTGGTTTAGGTGGAGGATTTGTCGCTTTCCTAAAGGCTGAACTTAAACCCGGTATCCAGATGGTTCTGGATGCCTTGCGTTTTGATGAATGTATACGGGGGGCGGATCTAATTATTACGGGAGAAGGTAAACTGGATAAACAGACTTGTATGGGAAAGACCCCATGCGGAGTATTGCAGGCAGGCATGAGACAGGGTATCCCGGTTATCGTAATGGGTGGTTCCGTAGAGGAGGTAGAGGCGCTTAATAAATCCGGGTTTCTGGCGGTCTTGCCACTTCTTCCTTATCCGGTTTCCTTGGAGCAGGCGATGGATAAGGATTTCACTTGCTGGAATATTGGGCGTGCCTTGGAACAACAATTGCGTGTAATCAAATATTATATGAATCACTAACATAGGGATATTCGTGATAAGGCATATTGTTTTCGTTTTGGAGTTTGAAGGTATTGCGGCGTTTAGTGCCACCATTTACTTTTGCGTTATCAAACTTGAAAAAACGAATAAGAATAAAAATTATTACGGATATGGAAATGAATAAGACACTTGCTTCGTCCGGTGGACGTATTACGGTAATCGACGCTCTGCGTGGCTTCTCCTTGATTGGTATTTGCTTGATTCATGGGATGCAGCATTTTGGCGCTATGGGGACGATGGCTCCCCAAGCCATGTTCCCTTGGGAAGGGACGCTGGATGAGATTTTTCGGTGGTTTATTAATTACTTGGTGTTCGGCAAGTTCTTCATTATATTTTCTTGCCTGTTTGGTTTGAGCTTCTTTATCCAGATGGATCGGGCAGCTCAAAAAGGTGTTGATTTCCGTCCTCGTTTTTTATGGCGATTGGTATTGTTGCTTGTGATTGGTTTTGTTCATGGTTTATTGGTCCGTGTAGATATTTTGTTGGTGTATGCGTTGCTTGGTTTTGTATTGGTATTGATGTATAAATGGCCTACTAAATTATTGGTGGGAATCACCCTTTTCCTTTTCTTGGGCGGTGCCTCGCTAATTCCCGTAGCGTATAAGGCTGTAACGGCTCCTGCCGTCGAGCAAGTGGTGGAGAGACCGGCTGCCGCACCTATCGCTCGTGCTGAGGCTCCCCGGCGAGTCCCGACATTAGCCGAGACCATTGAGAACAACGCTTGGGACGGATTGGTAGGAAAAATGAATTTCCAGTTTGCCAGCGGTCGTATCTATCTGACCTTGGGATTGTTTATCCTCGGATTTATCGTAGGCCGAATCCGCTTGTTCCAACGCATGGATGAGTTCCGTAGCCGTTTGAATTACGGGGCGTTGGTCGCGTTGGTTTTAATCGGCTTGTTGTATCTGCTAAAACCTTATATACCTGCCGCATCTTGGCGTGAGGTCTCTATCAATGCGTGGATGAGTGCTACGACAACTAACTTGATTAATCTGATGACGGCTTATCTGTGGGTGGTGTTGGTCTTAGAGGCTTACCGCTCGGTAAAAGTTCAAAATGCCATGAAGCCATTGGTTAGTTATGGGCGTATGGGATTGACAAACTATATCGTACAGTCCGTGACCGGTGTCTTTATCTTCTCCGGTTTTGGCTTGGATTGGAGCCATTTGGGTGTTTTCTTGAGTGTATTGGTCTGCCTTGGATTTACGGCCATACAGATTGCCTTTAGCCAATATTGGCTGTCCGGCTTGCGCTACGGCCCGATGGAGTGGTTATGGCGGACAGGCACGTATATGAGATGGCAACCCATCCGTTTGGGTTAAGCCGGAAAGCTTTGTTCTCAATACAAATTCCGTACAATAAGACCACTGATGAGTCTAGTGTATAAAATGCTAAAAATCAGAGTCAAAAAAGCACGATGATCTTTCATCCAAAACACGTACGACTTTTTGAAAAAACATGTACGTGTTTTGGATGAAAGTCGTACGTGTTTGTCCCGAATCCTTCCACAGAAAACCAGAGCACATATAAAAATTTACAAGAAGCTTCATTTAAACGGAGCGGTAAATGAAAAAGCTGTGGATGGAAGATTGTATTATTAGAAATAACAGTTTTAATTTTCATTTTAAAACCTAATCTTTGCGATGAGATGGATGTTCGGGAGCGCTTAATAGTGCAAAAATTACGTAATGGCGATCAAGATATGATACGTATTTAGGAAGAGTTCTTGGCAAAGGCAGCTAAACATCATTTCCTTTTACCCGTTTATTGGCTGGAGCTGCCGATTATCATTTAGGCGGGTTTCGGGCTCTTCCGAAAGACAAGTTTAAGATACAACAAAGTAACCCTTATGTCACTAGTACTCGCTGCCATATGCTAGCCCTCGGTAAAGGAGATTATAAAGTAACTCTTTATAAAGATGTGAGAGACACAGATACCAATCCTAATCATCTTATCAAAGATACTTTAACTGTTACCGCAAAGGATAAAATAACAGTACCGCTCGCTTCAGATGGTGGTGCCGCTATGCATATTCAACCCGTATCCTTTTGATAAACTTTATTCTAGATAGAAAAGAGGTTCACTTCAAAAGGAAGGTAGCCTCTTTTCTAGTTATAATACGGGAACACGGCATGTAATTCTCTAGAGAGTTTTGCTTTGAATAGTTTACGATAGTTTTGCTTCATCAATTTTAATTTTCATCTTTGTAGGGAGACAGATGCTAGAGAATCGTTATTATTAATTACAATCTCATGAAGAAACTATTATTTCAGACAACCTTGTTTCTATTATTATGTAGTTGCATAAGTAAAATAGAAAAAACACCAGTAGATTATGTGAATAACCGGATTGGGAATATCAGTCATTTACTTGTGCCTACCTATCCCACTACCCACCTGCCTAACAGCATGTTGCGAATGATTCCGACTCATAATGAGTTTACGACGGATCGTATGGAGGGACTGGCCCTAAATAGTCCTTCCCATAGGCAAGGCCATTCATTGTTGCTGTTGCCTTATAGGGGGGACGTTAAGGATTTCGATGGGAATTTAAAATATCGATATGATCATGAGAAATCTACGCCTTATAATTATTCGGTGTATTTGGATGATTTCTCCGTAGGGGTGGATTTTGTGCCTGCTGCTAAATCGGCGATCTATCGTTTTCGGTTTGAGGATTCGGATCGACGGTTGATTTTGTTGAAAGCCAATGGAAAAGGAGAGATCGATATAAAGGATGGAGCTTTGTGTGGATATGATAATTTCGCCGGGATAAAACATTATTTTTATTTGGAGTTTGATGCCCAGCCCATTCAAGTTGATAGCCTCTCTCATTCTTTGGTATTTGCTGAATTTCCGGAATCGAAGGATGTGGTAAATGTTCGTTATGGAATTTCTTATATTGGAGTAGAGCAGGCCAAGCGGAATTTATATAATGAAATCAATGATTTCAATCTGGAGAAATTGGCCTCGCAAGCTCGTGATAAATGGAACGACGTGTTAGGCAAAATAAAGATTGAAGGAGGCACGGAGGATCAAAAGACCACATTTTATACCGCCTTGTATCGGGCGCACGAAAGAATGATCAATATTTCTGAAGATGGTAAATATTTTAGTGCGTATGACGGAAAGGTACATGAAGATAATGGGGTGGATTTTTGGGTGGATGATTGGGTATGGGATACCTATCTGGCCCTTCACCCGTTGCAAGTGTTATTGAATCCGGAGGCTCAAGAACAAAAACTGGCGTCTTATATCCGGATGTATGAGCAATCCGGGTGGATACCTACTTTCCCTTGTGTATTTGGGGATGCGCATTGCATGAACGGTAACCATGCGGCAGGTGTCTTTGCGGATGCCTTGAATAAAGGCTTGCGGTTTGACGTGGAAAAGGCTTTCGAGGGTATGAAGCATACGGTGATGACTGAGTCCATGATCCCTTGGTACCGGGGACCTAAAACGGCCTTGGATGATTTTTATCATGAGAATGGCTGGTTCCCCGCTTTGCATCCGGGAGAAAAAGAAGAGTTTACGGAGGTAGGACCATTTGAACAGCGACAAGCGGCAGCCGTAACTACAGCCGCATCCTATGACGATTGGTGTATCGCCCAATTAGCTAAACATTTGGGAAAAGATGAGGATTATCGATTCTTTCAGGATCGTTCTTATAATTACCGGAATGTCTTTAACAAAGAGACTCATTTCTTCCATCCGAAGGATAAAGATGGGAAGTTTATAGAACCGTTCGACTATATTTTTTCCGGAGGTATCGGGGCTAGGGCTTATTTTGATGAGAATAATGCTTGGACCTATAATTGGGATGTACGCCATCATATTCAGGATTTAATAGATCTTTTTGGAGGCAACACTCCTTTTATTGAGAGATTGGATCAGTTATTTGTTGAGGATATGAAAATGTCAAAATGGCAATATTACGCTCTTCATCCGGACGCTACGGGCAATGTCGGGCAATTCGTGATGGGAAATGAGCCTAGTTTCCATATTCCTTATCTGTATAACTACGCCGGTCAACCGTGGAAGACGCAAAAACGGATTCGTATGCTTATGGAAAGTTGGTTCAGGAATGATCTGATGGGTGTTTGTGGTGATGAGGATGGTGGTGGAATGTCGGCTTTCTATGTATTCTCCGCTTTAGGTTTCTATCCGGTTTCTCCGGGAGTGCCTGTTTATACGATAGGTAGTCCTTTATTTGATAAATCGGAGATTCAGTTGGCGAACGGGAAAGTGTTTACCATGATCGCTCATGGGGTTTCGTGGGAAAATAAATACATTCAATCCGCTAAGTTGAATGGCGCCGAGTATAATAAGACGTGGTTTACTCATGAGGATGTCATGAAGGGAGGAACATTAGAATTGTTTATGGGAGACCGCCCTAATAAGAAGTGGGGAGTGGGAGAAGGTGCGAATCCTCCTTCTGGTGAGTTTGTCGATTGATTTGGTTTGACGGCATGATTCTACGGTCAAAGATTCGTGAAATCATTTTGTAGATGTTATCTTTGCGTAAGTAAGTTACGAACAAGTGATTTATTCGTAAGTGACAAATAAACAGGAGGAGATATATTATGGCAACGAAGCAAATTCCATATGGCCTGACGGATTTCGAGCGAATCCGTACCGCCAATTATTATTATGTTGATAAGACTCGCTATATTGCGGAGGTGGAGCGGAACGCAAGTTTCTTTTTCCTTATCCGCCCGCGCCGTTTCGGGAAGTCGCTATTCTTGAATGTCCTCAGATGGTATTATGACGTGAACCGTAAGGATTCTTTTGAGGAACTCTTCGGCGACTTATATATCGGCTCCCATCCGACCCCGGAGCAGGGACAATATCTTGTACTGGATTTCAATTTCGCAGGCGTGAACCCAGATCCTGACGAGTTGATCCGCTCTTTTAATGATCACTGTGCCGCTCGTTTCCGGGAGTTTGCCTACTACTACGAACGTTTCTTCAATCCGGGCTTCCGGGAGAAAATGGAGAGTCTGCCAAATGCTGACGAGAAGTTGACCTACACGATCAGTGAGGCTAAACGCTTGAATCTCTCTATCTATCTCTTCATCGACGAGTATGATAACTTCACCAACGCTATCCTCGCCAATATGGGTGAGAAGCATTACAAGGCATTGACACACGGTACGGGCTTCTTCCGTTATTTCTTCAACAAACTGAAAGAAGGGGCTACGGGCGATGGCCCTATCAAGCGCATGTTTATCACTGGGGTATCTCCAGTGACGATGGACGACGTGACCAGCGGTTTCAATATCGGAGCCAACATGACGACAGATTACCGCTTTAATGGAATCATAGGTTTTAGCGAGGGAGAGGTACGGGAGATGCTGGCCTATTACAAGAGCGAGACAGGTTTCGAGGATAGTGTGGACGATCTGATCAACTTGATGAAGCCGTGGTACGATAACTACCGTTTCTCTACGAAGAGTCTGGACGAGCCTATGTACAACTCGGATATGGTACTGTATTTCATCAGCAATTACCTGCCCTTGAGATCGGCCCCAGATAAGATGATCGACAACAACATCCGCACGGACTACAACAAGCTCCGCCATTTGATCCGTCTCGACAAGCGCTTCGGTACGAACGCCTCGATCATACAGGAGATCGTGAACAATGGGGAGACCACTGCGGTAATCAAGGATGCTTTTCCTGCCGAGGATATCGCCAAGCCGGACAACTTCAAGAGCCTGCTTTACTATTTCGGGTTGCTCTCCATCAAGGGTACCAAGCGTGGAGATACCCTTCTGGGCGTTCCCAACCTAACGGTACGTGAGCAATTATATACCTATCTGATCGAGGCTTACCGGGAAGCGGATGTCTTCTCAATAGAGCTATACAAGCTTCATGATCTGGTAAAGGACATGGCTTACGACGGAGACTGGAAGCCTGTGTTCGAGTATTTCTCCTCCGAGCTGGAGCGGCAGAGCGCTATCCGTGAGTTCATTGAGGGGGAGGCGCACGTGAAAGGTTTCCTACTGGCTTATCTAGGCTTGACCCGTACCTATATAATTTATCCGGAGTATGAGGCCAACAAGGGGTACGCCGATTTCTACATGATGCCCGACTTGATCCACCAGCCCGAGATAGGCTTTAGCTATATCGTGGAGGTGAAATACGCCCGTCGGGACGCTTCCGAAACGGAAATCGAGGCGTTGAGAGCCGAGGCCGCCATCCAGTTACGCCGTTACGCCGCTGACCCGAAGGTTCACGCTACCAAGGGGGATACGGAGCTTCGCCTTGTCACCTTGGTCTTTAAGGGTTGGAAGCTTGCTGTTTGCGAGATGGACTTGGCTTGATCTTGTTTTTATGCTATTTTTGATGGTAGATAATAATACGTTTAATCATCAAAAAAGGAGATATGAGCAAAAGAAAGAATAACCGCTTGGGCAAGGCGGGCATCACATTTTATACCTATGCCACCGAACGCATCCGGGAGAAACGTTTAGCGGGGAAACATAACACCGCCGATTTATATAGGACGACCCGTAATTGGATCTGCGCCTTTCTGGGTAGGAGAAACCTTCTTTTCCCGGAGATAACCCCGGGCTTAATAAGCCGTTTTGTCGCTTATCTGCAATCCGCCGGCTTGCGAGTGAATACCGTGAATACATACCTCAGCAACTTTCGCTCGATTTATAACCAAGCTTGTCGGGATGGTCTGTTGCCGGCTTGCGTCGTATCGCCTTTCGCGTACTTGAACTTGAAGCGGGAAAGAGCCGGATCTAGGGCGTTGGGAAACGAGTCGCTCCGGGAGATCGTGACCTTGAAGTCTGAGGAGCCGGATTTGGCGTGCGTGATCGACTATTGTACGTTCGCCTATTTATCTTGCGGCATGCCTTTCGCGGATATGGCTCGCTTGACTACGGCGAACCTGTATGGCGAGGAGATCGTATATCGGCGTAAGAAGACGGGGACCTTAATCCGTGTCGGGATAACAGCGGGGATGCGGCGGTTGATTAATAAGTATGCGGACGCTTCTTCCCCGTACCTTTTCCCTATTTTATCTCCGGGTAGAGAGGTAGGGCATGAGGAATACAAGGCGATACTGCGTTCGTATAATAACTCGTTGAAGAAGATCGGTCGTGCGCTATCTCGTCCCATTCACCTGACCTCGTATGTTTTCCGCCATACATGGGCAACGAACGCCTTGCGGAAACAAGTCCCTTTATCGATCATTAGCCAAGCGCTGGGGCATACCTCGGAAAAAACAACACGTTTTTATCTGGCCTCTTTGGAACAGTCGGAATTGAATCGTGCGAACGCTAGGGTGACGGAAGAGGTGGATTTGCTTTTGGCGGCTGGGTGATGCCCTTATTCGCGAAATAAGGGGAGGAGCCTATTCAGCATAAAAATTACCTATAATAGGCTATTTTCAACGGAAGGCTTGGCAAATGTAAAAAATATTATTGATAAACAATCACTTTTATCTATTTATTAAGAAATAGGAATTGAAGGGGATACAGATATCGTATCCTCTAATTAATCCAAATTTATGCTTATTGCGCATATATCGTGGATATGCGGTTAAAAATAGTGGTTATGCGTGTTTTTTTTAGTTTATGTTGGACGTGCGATATCTCTTCCCCTTATTTCGCGAATAAGGGTGATAAACATTATTAAAAGGTAACGCCCCACTACCACGGGGCATTAAAGACAAAAAACATCATGGCAGAAGAAAAGACCATCTTGACCGTAGATCTGTACGATAACGTGTTAACCGAGAAAACCGGCGATTTCACCGGAAAGATCCGCATTACCGGAACCACGCGAACCTCAGACATCTCGAACCGCATCGTGAAGAAACGCACCGAGTACCGCCCGGAGACGATCACCAACATCCTCGACCTCTCCTACGACGAGATGATCGAGGCCCTCGCCCAAGGCCGTTGCGTGGTGAACAAGTTCGGGCAATGGCTGCTCACTATCAACGGCTCGTTCGACGGAAAGAAATCAGACTTCCGCTCTACGGAGAATAAGATCACCGTAATGTTCACCCCCAGCGCCACCCTCCTGAAGGCGCTAGAAAACATCTACGTGAACGCCGACGTAGCCACTGTGGGCCCGATGATCGAGAGCCTCACGGATTCTACCACGAAGGAGAAGAACCTCCATATCACTCCGAACGCCCCGGCCATCATCTTCGGCAGCACGCTGCTTATCAAGGGGGATGATCCATCTGTAGGCGTCTACTTCACCAAGGACGAGGAGGGCGCCACGCCAACGAAAGCCTCCCTTATCGTACGTAACACCAAGAGCGAGATAATTATCCAGATCCCGCAACTCGCCGAGGGGCAGTACTGGCTGAGCGTCACTACGCAAGCGGGAGCGAATTACGGCTTGGTGAAGGATCCCCGTACCTATAAGTTCCCCATCCTCCTGACGGTAGGTGCCGGAGGCGGAGGCGATAGCGAAAGCCCGGACGAGATCTGATAAGGCAGAGAGCCTCATCTATGAGGGCTGATAAAGCCTAGGCTCTCACCCCTCATAGACGAGGCTCTCTCATGGTTCATGGCCTAGGCTCTCTCACCGGTCATAGACGGGAAGCTATGAGCATACCCGTGAACGAATGTTAAGACTATTATTCACTTTAAATTATATCGCTTATGAAAACAAATTTACTACGAATCGGTTTACGGCTGTCGCTGGTGGTGATAGCCCTTTTGTGTGGTGTGTATCTTGCTTGGGGGCAGGAAAATACGAAAGTGATGCACAAGATATATACTAATACTTATGGTAATGTCACGATTGATTGTCCGTCAGAGGTTGAGGATGGAGGTAGTTTTACTTTTAAAATAGCAACATCAACAGGTGCTTATCGTCTTGCTATATCACAAGCAGGGAAGAATTTTAGGGATTTCTCATGGGATGATTCCCAAAATGCTAATGTGGCGAAGAATATTACTGGAACGATCTTAATTGAGGTTGTTGAGCATACGGAAATAATGATTGGAGAGGAGAGGTATATGCTTGAGGAATGCAGCGCTATGCTTCCTCCTTCACAAACTCAACCGACTTCATCAAGCATAGTATTAAAGAGCGTGGTAACCGCAAAAGGAAAGCACTATAGTTTGAATAGTTATTCCGGTGCCTATAATAGATATGCTAATATAACATCAATAACATTGCCGAACAACAAGTATTTTATCAATCCATATGCGTTTTCCATACAGGCTGGTTTGACTGAGATTCATGCGAAAGCTATAGACCCCAAAAATTACCATATAATGGAGGGCGCTTTCGGAGAGAAAGATTTGAGTGGAATCACGCTTTACGTACCGGCTGGCAGTAAGGCTGATTATGCCGCCAGTACCCCTTGGAATCAGTTTAAGGAAATTTTGGAGGAGCCGCTTCCCAAGAAATATCCGGTTTATGTTGTGGGTTATGGAGTAGCGTCTACTGATGCGCCGGATTCAATAGCTCGAGGGCAATCCTTGACCGTGAATATTACGCTGGAACCCGGATTTAAATCTTTTGAACCTAGCGTAATAACTATCCCGGGTGAGGAAGTGAATAAAGATGTCGTTATACAAGTCTCTACTCATACGGAAAATGTATTGTCTGGAATTTCTTATAGCATGAGTACTACTCAAGTAAACGCATTTTGTCATGGCTTCCTAGATACTCCCCAGAAAGAAGTGACCATACCGGAAGTGGTGACTGTCGGGTCTAATTCTTATAAGGTAGAATATATCGTGGCTGATGCGTTTAAAAATCAAACCTCACTCGAAAAGCTTACTCTAGAAGGAAACACTGGTATTGATCGGAGAGCATTCTCTGGGTGTACCGCCTTAAAAGAGATTCATTGTATAAGTCCTGAACCCAGAAATATTTCTGATGAGGACGCTTTTGAAGGAGTGGATAAAGACGCATGTGTCATCTTTGTACCTGCCGGGGCTTCCGCTGCCTACAAAGCCGCCTATGTCTGGAAGGACTTTAAGAACATAAGGGAGGAGGGCACATACTCCATCACCCGTACCGGATTTGAGGGAGTCGCTTATTATGGCCCCGACTTGGTGGTTGATGGCTCCCGACTGGAAGCGAGACTCACGCCCGAGAGTGGCTATGTATTAGGCATAGGAGACATCACCGTCACCATGGGAGGCAAGAAACTGGATTCTATGTCGAAGGAATTCTTCTATGGTACATTCGGTAAGGATACCTTGACTATAGAAACCGTTACCGGCGACGTGACGATCACCGCGAAGGCTAGGAAAATCGGAGGGGATCCTTTTGTCCTTGGTGACCTTACCTATCGGATTACTAGGGATGCGGCTGTCGAGGTTGCGGGTGTAAAAGAGGATGCCTATACGAAAGGTAGATCGTACGTAATCCCCTCTTCTTTGGAATATGAAGGGAATAATTATGCTGTTGCCGGTATAGGGCCTAAGGCGTTCAGCGGTCGTATCATGGAATCCATAACGATCCCGAGTAGTGTGGAGGAAGTAGGAACAGAGAGTTTCCTTGACGCACAAGCTGACGATATTCACATTCAACGTTCTACGCCACTTTCAACCGTTAATGGCTCATTCAATATCTTGGATAAAAACAAATGTAGAATCTACGTGCCCAAAGGGGCCCTTGCCGCTTATCATACCGCTACTTGGGATTGGCTAGGTTTTCCTTATATCTTGGAAGAAGGTGATAAATATTTCGATGTGGACTTTGAGTTGACAGGACTTACCGTAAAGCCCTTCCAACCGGAAATAGCTATATCCGGGAGGTCCGTGTCTTTCATTTTAGTTCCGGATAGCGGTAGTTTTTTGCCGGACTCGATCGAGGTATGGTATCCTACAGGTCTGGAGCCTTGCGAGTATGACGCAAAAACGGGCAAGGTTACTATCGCTACGGTAAAAGGGAACTTGACTATCAAAGCCAAAGCGATAGGAGCCTTATTGCCAGATAAGGACACTGATATTACAATCGGAAAAGATTCTACCTATACGGACGGCAGTACGACAGGCAGTAAGTTCAATGGAGTCATCGGAAACGACGAGGAATTAACAAGAGTTAAATCCTTGAAAATAGATACTGAGGATGGAAAGGTTACCGGCATCACGTTTAAAAGCTTGATTGTTGGTTCCGGAAGTTCTACGTCACAGAGTGTTACCGTTGCCGAGACATCCAATATCGAGATCACGTTGGATGGCAATAATAACTTAGGGAAAGTATTGAACCAAGGAAGCACACGGTTACTACCCGGCGAAAATACCCTGTTGGATGCGTTGGTGGAAAATGAGGGTATCTTCATTGATGAAACCGGTCTGTTAGATGCCGTAACGGGGCCTGCTGGCCTTACTATTGCCCAACGACCGGAGAAAGCGCCTAGGATAGAGATGGGTTCCTCCACGCTTCTAAAAGTCGAAGCGTCGGCTGAGGAAGAGGCGAATCTTTCCTATATATGGGAGAAATTTGACAGCGAGAATAATAACTGGAAGCAAGTGAAGCCGGAAGTACAGCGGACGAAGGCTCTCTCCTCTCTTCGTTCGGATGTCTTAAGTACGAATGAAGATGCGCAACTGGAGGTCTCCGAGGCCGGGAAGTATCGTTGTCTTGTCTCGAATACGGTAAATGCTGTAAATTCTACTCTGACCGCTTATTCAGAGGTAAGCATTGCCTCTTCCACACCGGATCCAACAGTGACCTTTAGTGTGACCCTTCCATCCGTTGAAGGCGCCGCCTTGAGTCCTCTCGCTGGAACTTATTCCGTGGAAGCGGGCGGTAGCTTCTCGTTCTCCCTTACGCTCGATACGGACTACGATCAATCTACCCCTATGGTAAAGGTAGGAGATAAGCTGATCGAGCCGACCTCTGATGGCAAGTATGAGATCAAGAATATCAACTCTGATATAACAATATCTATTACCGGGATCGTAAAAAACACCACCGTAGGCAATGCGGAGGTAGAATCCAATGCCTTGAAAATTTGGGGATCAAACGGGGTATTGCATATCCAGTCCGCTCATGTGAGTACGGCTTATATAATGACATTCGGCGGTCAATTGTATAAGGCGATAACCTTACCAATTGGTGAGACGATGATAACCATCCCGCAAGGTTCCTATATCATCCGTATCGAAAACCAATCCTACAAGATCCGCTTCTAGCCATTCTTGAGGAATCATAGGAAGGCGAGTCATTTGCGAGTGGCTCGCCTTTCTTGTTTAATAAATCTTAATATTTACCGGGGATATAAGTATCGTAAGCCATTAGAAAGTATATTCATGCGTAATCTCAATTTATTTATCATGAAATGTATATCTATCTACTTTGTGACCCTATTGTTACTGATGTCGGGCTGTGAATCCGGGCGGAGGATCATCTTAAAAGATCTTCGTTGTGAGAACTTGGAGAATCCGGTCGCGATCGACAACATCCATCCCCATTTTAGCTGGAAAATCGAGACAGACGGGCAAACTATGCGGCAAGCGTATTTTGAGATACAAGTAGCCACGGATAGTTCCTTGCTGGCTCAAGGCAAAGCCGATCTATGGAATTCAGGTAAGGTGGAATCGTCCGCTTCCGTGATGGTCCCTTATCGAGGGAAAGAGTTGCGATCTAGTGTGCTGGCCTATTGGAAAGTCCGGGTATGGGACGATAAGGGGGAATCCTCGGATTGGAGTCCAATCAATCGCTTTGGGATCGGGCTTTTGGATAAAGCGGAATGGCAAGGGAAATATATAGGGATGCCGGATGAGAGGAACCCGATGTTAAGGAAAAAGTTCGAGCTTCAAGATAGTGATGCCACATTACTCCTTCATGTAAACTCCTTAGGGTATCATGAGATCTATTTAAATGGGAGGAAGGTATCAGAAGATGTTCTCTCGCCTGCGGTATCTCAATTAAACAAAAGATCATTATCGGTGACGTACGATCTTACGCCGTACGCAAAGCAGGGAATAAACGACTTATGGGTCTGGTTGGGCCGTGGTTGGTACAGAAAAGCTACTTTTAATGCCGTTCATGATGGGCCGTTGGTTAAACTGCAATTGGACGAGATTCAAAGAAATGGCACTACAAGTACGTTACTTGTTACAGATAGCTCTTGGGAAGGCCGGGGAAGTATGTATGGTGAGACTGGTACCGGTACTTGGTATCCCCATCAATTCGGGGGTGAATGTGTGGATGGGCGGAAGGCGTTGCCGGATTTGACAACGGCTACGCTTGACAAACTGGATTGGACGCCGGTATTGGAGGTGGAGGTACCCGGGATAGAGGTAAGTCCCCAGATGTGTGAACCTAATCGAATACAAGAGATCATCCGTCCCAAGGAAATCAAGCAGATAGGGGACAGTATTTGGCTCGTAAATATGGGAAAGGCGTTAAATGGTTGGGTTGAGCTGAGTTTCCCAAAATTACCGGAAGGTCACCGGGTCCGTATGGAATATACGGATTGGTTAAATGAAAACGAAGATTTCAAGCCACAAGAGGAGAACGGACAGTATGAGGATTGGTATATCGGTTCCGGACAAGGCAAAGAGGTATTCCGGAATAAATTTAACCATCATGCGTTTCAATATATAAGGATATCCGGTTTGGCGAAAGCCCCCGAGGAGGTGACCGGCTATCTGATTCATACGGATTATAAGGATGCCTCGTCCTTCGAGTGCTCGGATCCGGACTTGAATGCTATCTATGCGATGATCAAATATACTTTCAAGAACCTAGCTTTCAGTGGTTATATCGTAGACTGCCCGCATTATGAGCGTATGGGATACGGTGGGGATGGAAATGCCTCTTGTAAGAGTTTCCAGACATTGTATGAGGGCTCTTCCGTGTATATGAACTGGATGCAGATGTGGCAGGATTGCATCCGTGAGGATGGGGGGATGCCGCATTGCGTACCGAATCCATACCCGGCGGGAGGTGGTCCGTATTGGTGTGGCTTTATTATCACGGGATCGTGGCAGACTTATTTGAATTATGGGGATAGCCGTCTGATCGAGCGATATTATCCGGTTATGCGACATTGGTTGCGTTATGTGGATGCGTATACGGTCGATGGGTTGCTGAAACGTTGGCCGGATACGGATTATCGGGCATGGTATTTAGGGGATTGGTTGGCTCCGGCGGGTGTCGATTATACGGCGCAGTCATCGGTAGATCTGGTTAGCAACTGCTTTATAAGCGATTGCCTCACTACGATGGAGAAGATCGCGAAGGTATTGGGGAAAGCGGAGGATGCCGCTAAGTATAAAGAGCGTCGCCAACGATTGAACGAGCTTATCCAGAAGACTTTCTATGATCCGGAGAAGAAACAGTACGCTACAGGCTCCCAGATCGATCGGATTTATCCGATGTTGGTCGGCGTGACAGATGAACAGCATATGCCCGAGGTAAAGGAAGGTTTATATCGAGAGACTTTGGAGAATTGTAAGGGCCATATCGGTTCCGGTTTGGTGGGTGTTACGATCTTGACCGATTGGGCGATAAAGAACGGAGAGGCTGATTTTCTCTATTCCATGCTGAAAAAGAGAGAGCTACCGGGATATCTATATATGATCGATCAAGGGGCTTCTACGACTTGGGAATACTGGTCGGGAGAACGTAGTAAGGTTCATAATTGTTTCAATGGCATTGGCGCTTGGTTCTGTCAGGCGATCGGAGGGATCTTGCCGGATGAAGATAGGCCGGGCTATAAACATTTCTTTATCAAACCGCAAGTGCCGGATGGCGTGACGTGGGCGAGGGTGGCGAGAGAGACCCCTTACGGTACGGCACGTGTGTCTTGGACTATGGAGAACCGATCGCTTTCCCTTGATCTGGAGATACCAGCGAATAGTACGGCGACCTTTATCGCTCCATTTAACGTATCGAATTGTGTGTTAGATGGGAATAATGTAGAAATATCGGCGGGTTCGATTCTGTTGGAAAGTGGAAAACACACGCTATCGCTGCCTGCGGAATAGGAATCATATGATTCCCTTCTTTTGGAAATAAATATAACTTAATACTACGAATATAACATGATTAAAGAAACATTATTAGCCTCTGCTTTCGGCTTATTGGGATTGGTTACCGTAGCTTGCGGCTCTCAAAAGAAAGACCAGACGGCGGAAGCTGTATCGGAAACTATATCGGAAACAGCTTGGTGCTTGGACGGGTTTGAGCGTCCGACAGGAGTGAATCCGGTAATTAAGCCGTTACCAACTAAGTTTTATTGCCCGATGCGGGAAGATTCTGTAGCATGGGAGGAGAGTGACACATTTAATCCGGCGGCTACGATTTACGATGGGAAGATCGTGGTGATGTACCGTGCGGAAGATAACTCCGCTCAAGGAATCGGTTCCCGGACTTCCCGTTTGGGATACGCGACCTCTACTGACGGTATCCATTTTGAGAGGGATACGGAGCCTGTTTTTTATCCGGCTAAAGATAATCAAGCGGAGAACGAATGTCCCGGAGGTACGGAAGATCCACGTATCGCTATGACCGAGGATGGTACGTATGTCTTGCTGTATACGCAATGGAACCGTAAGGTGCCTCGTCTGGCGGTGGCGACCTCAAAGGATTTGAAACACTGGACGAAGTTCGGTCCGGCTTTTGAGAAAGCCTATAATGGCAAATTCAAGGATGAGGCGACTAAATCCGCATCGCTAGTCACGACTTTAAAGGGAGATAAGCAGGTCATTGCGAAAGTGAATGGCAAGTATTTCATGTACTGGGGGGAGAAGAACGTATATGCGGCTACCTCCGATAATTTGACCGATTGGGACCCACTGTTGGATGAGAATGGTGAGTTGCTTAAATTGTTCTCTCCCCGTTCCGGCTATTTCGATAGCCAGTTGACCGAATGTGGACCTCCCGCTATCTTGACGAAGGATGGTATCGTTCTGTTGTATAATGGTAAAAACGAACCGGGAGAAAAAGGGGATACCGCTTATCCGGCGAACTCTTATTGTGCCGGACAAGCATTGTTCGATGTAAATAACCCGACGAAATTGATCGGCCGTCTGGATAAGCCTTTCTTGCAACCGACGGATGACTTTGAGAAAAGCGGCCAATACCCTGCGGGTACGGTATTCGTGGAAGGACTGGTCTATTACCAGAATAAATGGTATCTGTATTATGGCTGTGCAGATTCATTCGTGGCGGTAGCTGTATCGGATAAACAATTGAATTTTTAAAGTATAATGAGGATAGAAATAATGATACAACTTGCAAGAAACTTGAAATGGATAACGACTACGGCGTTATCGCTCGCGTTGGTGGGAACTGCCTGTTCCGGTCCGACCCGGACCATCGAGGAGGTTCATTTCTCTGATTATGTAAATCCCTTTATCGGGGCGAGTACAAATACGGAGGCGGCCGGTGCTTACCATGGCTTGGGGAAGACCTTCCCCGGTGCGACCACCCCTTTCGGTATGGTACAGGTAAGTCCGAATACGATTACAGGGGGCGACAATGGTTCCGGATATAGCTACGAGCATGAGACAATCGAGGGATTCGCCTTTACGCAGATGAGTGGTATCGGCTGGTACGGTGATCTGGGTAATTTATTGGTAATGCCTACCGTGGGCGATCTGCGTACGAACTCAGGAAAAGAGGGGGGCGTAGCCGGGTATCGTTCCCGGTATGATAAATCATCCGAGGAGGCCAAGGCTGGATATTATAAGGTATTGCTTAGCGATTACCAGATACAAGCGGAAGCGACAGCGGCTCCTCATAGCGGTATGCTGAGATTCGTTTTCCCCGAGAATAAGCAGTCTCGCATCCAGTTGGACTTAGCCCGTCGTGTAGGAGGTACTTCTACGTATCAGGCGGTTCAAGTGATAGATGACCATACGATCGCCGGACGAATGGAATGTACGCCGGAAGGCGGAGGCTGGGGGAATGGTGAGGGTTCTTCCCGGTATACCGTGTATTTTTATGCGCAGTTCTCCAAACCGTTGAAAGATTATGGTGTATGGAGCGTGGATATTCCGGAAGGACAGGATCGTCATCGGGAATTCGTGGAGAGCCCGGCTTTCCAGACATTGACAGCGAACGCGAAGATTTCGGAGAGACCAAAGGCATATGAGGGTGAGCACCTCGGGTTCTTTACGGAGTTTGAGACCGAGGCGAATGAGGAGGTTCTTTTCAAGGCCGGTATTTCCTTTGTAAGCTTGGAGGGTGCGGAAAAGAACTTGAAAGCGGAGATCAAGGATTGGGATTTTGACGCGGTACGTTCTCGTGCCCGCTCGTTGTGGGATACGGCTTTGGCTAAGATGGATGTCAGCGGTGGAACGGATGAGCAGAAGGTGATCTTCTATACCTCCTTGTATCATACAATGATCGATCCGAGGATTTACACGGATGTGGATGGCCAATATATGGGTGCGGATGGAAAAGCGCATAGGTCTGATACGTTTACGAAACGTACGATCTTTAGCGGTTGGGACGTGTTCCGTAGTCAGATGCCTTTGCAAACGATTATTAATCCGGTATTGGTGAACGATTTGTTGAAGTCATTGACAACGATGGCTGAGGAGAGTGGGCGTGAGTACTATGAGCGATGGGAGTTATTGAACGCCTATAGCGGTTGTATGTTAGGAAATCCGGCTATATCGGTCTTGGCGGATGCCTATGCGAAAGGTATTTGTAGCTTGGATATGGAAAAGGCTTATCGGTATGCGGATAAAACTTCGAGAATGTTCGGGAATGCGGAGTTGGGCTATACCCCGAATCCGCAGAGTATCTCCAAAACCTTGGAGTATGCGTATACGGAATGGTGTATGTCTCAGTTGGCGAAATCATTAGGAAAACAGGAGGATGCGGTTTATTATGCGAAGTTGGCTCAGTCTTACCGGAATTTATATGATGCGGAGAAACATAGCTTCCGCCCGAGAGAAGCGAATGGCCGATTTGAGGCTTGGCCGGAAGAGGGTAAGCTGAAGGAATGGTACGGCTGTATGGAATGCAATGAGTTGCAACAGGGGTGGTTCGTGCCTCATGATATTCCGGGTATGGTGGAACTGATGGGTGGAACGGAACGGGTGATTGCCGATCTGGATACGATGTTCGACAAGACACCAACGGATTTCCTGTGGAACGCTTATTACAATCATGCGAACGAGCCGGTTCATCATGTGCCTTTCTTGTACAATCATTTGGGACAGCCGTGGAAAACCCAGAAATGGTCTCGTTTCATTTGCGATAAGGCGTATAAGAATAAGGTAGAAGGCTTGGTTGGAAACGAGGATGTCGGTCAGATGTCCGCTTGGTATGTATTGGCGGCATGTGGTTTGTATCCGGTTTGTCCGGGAGATACTCGCTATGAGATATCCAGCCCGGTTTTTGAGAAGACCGAGATTCAGGTTGGCGAAGGGAATACATTTATCATACGAGCCAACCGAAATACCCCGGAAAACACCTATATCCAATCCGCTAAATTAAACGGGATGGATTATACGAGATGCTATCTTGATTATAGGGATATCATGAAAGGTGGCGTACTAGAATTGGAGATGGGCCCCGAGCCGAATACAAATTGGGGCGTGAATAATTAATCAGTAAATAAAATAACATGAAACTCAATACTTTTTATAAACAGGGGGCGGCTTTAGCCCTCTGTTTAACCCTCTCTTTCCCTGTTTTTGCGGAGAAAGACTTGGTACAATACGTAAATACTTTGCAAGGAACAAACTCGACTTACGAATTGAGTTGGGGAAATACCTACCCGACTACGGCGGTTCCCTATCCCATGAATAGCTGGTCTCCACAGACCGGGAAGAATGGTGATGGTTGGAAATACCAATACTCGGCCACTACGATCCGGGGTTTCCAACCGACGCATCAATGTAGCCCTTGGGTGGGAGATTACGGGGTATTCTCTTTGATGCCTGTGTCGAAATTGGTTGTTGATGAGTCCAAACGGGCGACTCCGTTCTCTCATGATAAGGAAATTGCCAAGCCTCATTATTATAAGGTTACGTTGGAGAATGGTATTACCACGGAGTTCTCGCCAACTACCCGTTCCGCTCATTTCCGTTTTTCCTTTCCCGCGAAGGGAGACGCTTTTCTCGTACTGGATGGCTATACGAAAACCAGTCAGGTACAAATCGATGTAGCGAACCACCGGATCACCGGCTATGTACACAATGGGGCTTTCTCTCCGAAGACACATAAGAATTATTTTATCATTCAATTTGATAAGCCTTTCGTTAGCTATGGTACATGGGAGAATCGTAAGAATACGATCCAGAAGAATAATTTGAGCCGGGAAGGGGAAGGAATCGGTGCCTATGTACAATTCGCGAAAGGCTCTAAGGTACAGGCCAAGGTATCTACCTCTTATATCAGTCCGGAACAAGCGGAGGTTACGATGACTCGTGAGCTAGGTAAGCACTCATCGGTAGAAGTGACGAAGCAAGCGGCTGCTGACGTATGGAACCAGCTATTGAATCGTGTGTTGGTGGAAGGTGGAACCGAGGAGGATATGAAAACCTTCTACTCCTGCATGTTCCGTGCCAATTTGTTTTCCCATAAGTTTTATGAGGAGAAAGAGGATGGTTCTCCTTACTACTATAGTCCGTACGATGAGAAGATTCATGATGGATATATGTTTACCGATAATGGTTTTTGGGACACTTTCCGTTCCCAGTTTCCGCTGACCAATATCTTGCACCCTACGATGCAGGGGCAATATATGCAAGCCTTGCTAGACGCTCAGGAGCAATGTGGCTGGTTGCCTTCTTGGTCGTTCCCGAGTGAGACCGGCGGGATGGTCGGGAATCATTCGATCTCTTTATTGACGGATGCTTGGGTGAAGGGTATCCGCACTTTCGATCCGGAGAAAGCCTTGAAAGCGTATGCGCATGAGGCGATGAATAAGGGACCTTGGGGCGGTGCCAACGGACGGGTTCGTTGGAAGGATTATTATCAGTTGGGATATATACCTTATCCGGAATCCATGGGATCTACGGCACAGACGTTGGAATATTGCTATGATGACTTTTGTGCGTATCAGTTGGCGAAAATGACTGGGAATAAGTTTTATGAGGAGGTCTTTGCCCGCCAGATCTATAATTACAAGAATGTGTACGATCCATCTGTCGGTTTTATGAGAGGCCGTAAATTGGATGGTAGTTGGGCGGATTTCGATGCTTTCGAATGGGGCGGTCCTTATTGCGAGGGGAATGCTTGGCATTACAATTGGTCGGTTTTCCATGATGTCCAAGGGTTGATCGATTTGACAGGAGGTGATGAGCGTTTCGTGGCGAAGATCGACTCTGTTTTCGCTTTACCCGGTATCGTGAAATATGGAACATACGGAACGAAAATTCATGAGATGCTGGAGATGGAATTGGCGAAGATGGGACAGTACGCCCAAGGTAATCAACCGATCCAGCATATGATTTACTTGTATAGTTACGCAGGCCAGCCTTGGAAGACGCAATATTGGATTCGTCAGGTGATGGATCGGTTATATAATAGCTCGGAAAATGGTTATCCGGGTGATGAGGATCAAGGCGGTATGTCTTCTTGGTACGTATTGAGTGCGTTGGGAATCTACAGTGTTTGCCCGGGGACGGATGAGTATGTATTGGGTAGCCCGAAATTCCGGAAAGCTACGATTACGATGGAGGATGGCAAGAAGTTCGTGATCGAGGCGAAAGGGAATAGTAAGGATAACGTATATATCCAAAACGCTACCTTGAACGGGAAGAGACATACACGTAATTATATCCATTACAGCGATATCGTGAATGGGGGCGTGCTGGAGCTTCAAATGGGCAATCAACCGGAGAAGACGAGAGGAACCGCGAAAGAGGATCGTCCTTTCTCGTTAAGTAAATAAGTTTTTGGCTGTAAAATCTGTATATTTGTCCCCGTAGTTCCTTGAAAACAAGGCTACGGGGAATTAATCATTAATGTTCACTGATATGAATTGGATGAAAAAGGTAGCGGTAGCGTTGGTTTGTTTGCTTCCGCTCGGTTTACAGGCAGCGAAGGTAGATACTTTGCAAGTGAAAAGTCCTTCGATGAATAAAAGTATAGAGGTAGTTGTGGTAAGTCCGGATGTGGCCGCGACGAAAGCGTGTCCGGTGATTTATTTGTTACATGGCTATGGCGGTAACGCTCGTACATGGGTCGGTATCAAGCCGGATCTACCTAAGATCGCTGATGAGAAGGGCATCTTTTTCGTATGCCCGGATGGTAAGAATACGTGGTATTGGGATAGCCCTTTGAACGCTGATGTACGGTATGAGACTTTCATCTCGAATGAGTTGGTGAAATACGTGGATTCCCATTATAAGACAGTGGCCGATCGTAAGGGACGTGCTATTACCGGCTTGAGCATGGGTGGACATGGCGCTATGTGGAATGGCCTTCGTCATAGCGATGTTTTCTCCGCTGCGGGAAGTACCAGCGGTGGCGTGGATATCCGCCCTTTCCCGAAAAACTGGGAGATGAGCGTGCAAATAGGCGAGAAGGCGAAATATCCGGAAAACTGGGAGAAGTACACGGTTATCAATTTGGTTCCAACCTTGAGGAAAGACCAGATCGCTTTGATCTTCGATTGCGGTGACAGCGATTTCTTTTTGGAGGTGAATAAGAACTACCACGAGGCGTTATTAAAACAAGGCATCGACCACGACTTTATCACTCGCCCGGGTAATCATGATTCACAATACTGGAATAATTCTATTGATTACCAGATCCTCTTTTTCTGGAAGCATTTCTTGAAGATGAAGGCCTTGTGATAAGACCGTTTGGCGATTTGACATTCTGACATTTTGTAAACTGAAGTCCCGGAGAACCGATTTTTCCGGGACTATGTACGACTCGTTGCCAAATACGCAAGAAAAAAACAATAATTCGTTCATTGATAATACAATACCGAAAAACCGCCTTTCATTCTAGCGAAAATAATTCATCCTAATTCATATCCATTGACTTCTTCGGGCTATCCGATAGGGTTACGACTGGGTTCTAACCGGGTTACGATGCCTATTCACGACTACTGACAACCCTATTCGTGACTGTTTATAATGCCCAACGGCAGTATTGGCGTCGCCCAACGCGACTATACGTGTAGGCTTTTGTCGCCTTTCGTGCTTAAAAACGGGAATACTCTCACTTAAAAGGGCGTTTTATTGCCCCTCACGTCTACTGGTTGGGGCGATTCAAACGAATGCCTTGTCACGATTCGCATTCGAAAAGAAGCATAAAGAAAGTTTCCCGCTGTTATACTCCATATGTACGCTAATTTTCGTACTTTTGCCTCTTGAATCTTGAATATACGAAAGCGATGAATTATCAGATAGATGCTCCGGGTTCCGCTATCCGGACTACCGTAAAGCTTCCCGCTTCTAAAAGTATCAGTAACAGGGCATTGATCTTGAATGCGCTAAGTTATAGCGCATACGATGTGGAGAACTTATCCGATTGCGATGATACAAATTTGATGGTAAAGGCATTAAACTCGAACGATCGGGATTTTAATGTGGGTGCGGCGGGTACGACGATGCGTTTCCTTACTGCTTTCCTCTCGAAGGTGGTGGGCGAATGGACGATTACGGGAACCGAACGCATGAAGAACCGTCCGATCAAGGTGTTGGTGGATGCGCTGAACGCTTTAGGCGCCCGGATCGAGTACATGGAGAAGGAGGGTTATCCCCCTTTGCGTATTTTCGGAAGCGCCTTGCAAGGCGGAGAGATCTCGCTACCGGGAAATGTTAGCTCTCAATATATATCCGCTATCTTGATGATCGCCCCGTTAACAGAAAATGGGGTTACGTTGCATCTGGAGGGCGCCATTATCTCTAGGCCCTATATCCATATCACCTTGCAATTGATGGAGCAATATGGAGTGAGAGCCTCTTGGACAGAGAATACGATCAAGGTGCTCCCCCAAGAGTATAAGCCGATTCGTTTTACGGTGGAATCCGATTGGAGTGCCGCTTCTTATTGGTATGAGATCATGGCGTTATCGAAAAATGCTGAGATCGAATTGTTAGGTTTATTCAAGAATAGCTTGCAGGGAGATGCCGCCGGAGCGAAGTTGTTCGCTCAATTGGGAGTGGGCACTACTTATACGAAACGTGGAGTCGTGTTAAAGCATACTGGAAATATCTGTGAGAAGTTGGTTTATAACTTCGTGAATGAACCGGATTTGGCTCAAACCTTTGTGGTGACTTGCGTGTTATTAAATATCCCTTTCCGCTTTACGGGACTTCAATCATTGAAGATCAAGGAGACGGATCGGATCGAGGCATTGAAGACAGAGCTTCGTAAATTAGGTTATGTGTTGACGGATCGCAATGATAGCATCTTGGAGTGGAACGGTGAACGCAGGGAACCGGAGTCGCATCCGGTAATCGCCACTTACGAGGATCATCGGATGGCTTTGTCATTCGCTCCCGCCGCTTTGGTACGTCCCGAGGGGATAGAGATCGCCCACCCGCAAGTGGTCAGCAAGAGTTATCCCCATTATTGGGAAGATCTTAAGGCCGCTGGTTTCTCTATTAGGGAATCAGCCCTTTAATTTTCAGTTTTCAATTCTCAACTTTCAATTGAATTATGTGGTACATTGTCATAAGTCTTATAGGTCTGGGTGTCGTAGCCGCTATCGCCGGGTATTTCCGGAATAAGAAACTTCAGAAGATGCTGGAACGGGGGGAGATCTCGGAGATCCCCGAGGCACAGGAGATTCCGGAGGTTTGCTGCGGACAACATGAGACTTGCGAGCGGGATAGTTTATTAGCCGCCGTCAGCAAGAAAATCGAATATTATAACGATGAGGAACTGGATCGGTTCCAAGGAGTGGAAGCGGACGCTTACGATGAGGAAGCCGTTGAGGAGTTTAGTGAAGTGCTTTATACCCTCCGGGAAGTGGAGGTGGCCGGTTGGCTCCGTAGCCTGCAATTGCGAGGGATCAATTTGCCGGATGCCTTGAAGGATGAGGCATTTTTGATCATTGGCGAACGCCGTACTCATTAATTTAGGAAACGAATCATATGGATTTATTGCAATATGCCTTTTTTCAGAACGCCTTGATCGGGAGCTTGCTAACCGCTATCGCTTGTGGGGTTGTCGGGACTTACATCGTATCCCGCCGGTTGGTATTTATCAGCGGAGGGATCACGCATGCTTCGTTCGGTGGTTTGGGCTTGGGTTTTTATCTGGGAACAAATCCGATCTTGATGGCGATGCTGTTCTCCATCCTCTCTGCTTTTGGCGTGGAGTGGGCGAGCAAGACGCAAAACGTAAGGGAGGATTCCGCCATAGCGGGCGTATGGTCGCTGGGTATGGCTTTGGGAGTGATCTTCATCTTTCTTACTCCGGGGTACGCCCCGAATCTATCCGCTTATCTATTTGGTAATATATTAACGATCTCTACGGCCGATATCTTATGGATTTTTGGGTTGGTGGTATTGTTGATACTCATATTCTCCCTTTTCCTCCGTGAGATTGTTTACGTGGCGTTCGATCGTGACTTCGCTGTCACGCAAGGCCTACCGGTAAAATGGATCGAGTATACGATGATGTGCTTTATCGCCATGACAATTGTTCTTTCGATCCGTTTGGTAGGGATTATGCTATTGATGAGTTTGCTGACCTTGCCTCAAATAACGGTAAACCTGTTTACTTCCGACTTCAAGAAGATCATATGGGGAAGTATCGTGATCGGCTTTCTGGGTTGCGTCTCCGGACTGGTTCTTTCTTATTTCCTGAACGTGCCTTCCGGTGCGTTTATCATCTTGTTTTTGGTGGTCCTCTTTTTGGCCTTGAAAGCAATAAAACCGTTGTTACGGCGTTAATTAAAGAATGAAAAAAGGGTTTTATTACATAGTGGCGTTATTAACGGTACTCTTGCTTTGGTCGTGCAGCACGAAGAAGAACACGAAAGCGAGCCGTTTTTATCATGCCTTTACGACCCGTTATAATATTTATTTCAATGGAAAACAAGCGTTTGACGAGGCACTGAAAAGCCAACAGGACGGATATAAAGAGAACTATTCCGACAGGATCTATATGTATCCGATTAGCGCCCAGCCTAAAGACAAAGCCGAGCCGGGCGGCCCTTTCGACCGGACGATCGAGAAAAGTAATAAAGCTATTAAATTACACTCCATAAAAGCGAAACCGGCCAAGAAACCGGGCTGGCGGAATAATCCCAAACTACGTGCTATCCAAGAACAAGAGGAGTATAACCCTTTCTTAAAGAATAGTTGGCTGATCATGGGACAGGCGCAATTCTACAATGCCGATTTCCTGCAAGCCTCCGCTACCTTTTCCTATATAGCCCGTCATTATGCGAAGGACGAGGAGGTCGTGGCCGAGGCCCGTTTGTGGCAAGCCCGTTGTTATTCCGAGATGGGTTGGTTCTATGAATCCGAGGATATCTTGGATAAGATGAACAAGAACGGTATTCCTGCTTCCGCCTTGAAGCAATATGCGGCGGTGTATGCCGATTATTTGATCAAGAACGGGCAGTTCGAGGATGCCATCCCTTATCTGAAGACCGCTATCAAGGCGGAGAAAAACCGGAAGCAACGTACCCGGATGAAGTATCTTTTGGGACAAATCTATGCGGATCAAGAATTAGATGGCTTGGCTTATAAGACCTTTGGTGAGGTAGCCCGTTCGAATCCTCCGTATGAGTTGGAATTTGCCTCACGTATCCGTCAGACTGAAGTATTCTCGGGTACGAATTACTTGAAAGTGGTGAAGATGCTCGAGAAAATGGCGAAAAGCCAGAAGAATAAGGATTATCTGGATCAAGTATACTATGCTTTAGGAAATGTATACCTCAGCCGGGAAGATACGGTGAATGCCATAAAGAACTATCAACTCGGTATCGATAAGAGTACATTGAATGGAATGGATAAGGCGATCTGCCAGATAAAGCTGGGAGATATCTATTTTACGATGCGGGATTACGTGAAAGCGCAACCTTGCTTTAGCGGAGCCTTAGCCGGAATTCAAAAGGAATACAGGGATTATGAACGGGTTTCTAAATTGTCGGCGATTCTGGATGAATTGGTCGTGCATGTAGAAGCGGTCCATCTTCAAGACAGTTTGCAAGCCTTGGCTAAATTACCGGAAGCGGAGCGGTTAGCGATTATCGATAAGAAGATTGAGGAGGTAAAGAAAGAGGAGGAAGAGGCGAAAGCCTTGGCTGAGAAGGAGGCTTATCTGGCCGAGCAGGAAGCGAAAGGCACCGGAATCGACCGTCCCGGTACGGAAACCAACGCTGTTGTCTTGCCGAACGCGTCCGGTGGAGCGTCTTTCTATTTCTATAACCCTCAGACCGTAGCGCAAGGAAAGACACAGTTCCAGCGTAAATGGGGACGTCGTCCGTTGGAAGATCACTGGCGCCGCCGTAAGAAGGAACTCTCTACCTTTAATGAGAATCTGGATGAGGAGATGCTGGCCGAGGGAGATTCCACCCAAATGGTAGGGCCGGACGGTGAGCCGTTGCCGACCGATTCGATAGGCGGTGATCTGCCGGCTGTTGCCGCCGATGATCCGCATACCCGTGAGTATTACCTACAGCAGTTACCTTTCACGCAAGAGGATATAGATGCTTCTAACATTATTATTATAGACGGTCTTTACAATATGGCGATGATCTATAAAGATAAGTTGGAAGATATCCCCTTATCTGTCGAGGCGTTCGAGAATTTGGAACGCCGTTTCCCGGATAATGAGCACCGTTTGGAGAGCTATTATCAAGTATATTTGATGGCCCTGAAAACCGGAAATACAGTGTTGGCTACCGAGTATAAGAATAAACTAATGAACGCCTTCCCAGAAAGCGATTATGCGGTAGCTGTGGCTGATCCGAATTACGAGTATAATATCCGCATGATGGATGTGGTACAAGACTCGATCTATCAAGCTACTTACGACCGCTATCTGGAGAGCGATACAGCGTATGTACGTAAGAGTTTCCGGTACGTAAGCGAGAAATATCCATTGGCTACATTGATGCCTAAATTCATGTTCTTGGATGCGTTATCATATGTGCAGGCCGGGGATGCGGAAGGCTTTAAGAATGCCTTGAAAGCGCTGGTCGAGAAGTATCCGAACGCGGATGTCACGGAACTGGCCGGGGAGATGTTGAAAGGTGTTCTTCGGGGACGTGCCTTGGTGCAGGGCGGTGTGAAAGGTATGAGTTGGAACTTACGATTCGGTTTGGGCGAGGATGGTATGTTATCAGCCGAGGATTCGGCCCGTGTATTTAATCCGGAACGGAACACGCCTTATCAGATGCTTTTGGTATATCCTACGGGTAGCGTAGATCAGAACCAGTTGCTATTTGCTGTCGCCGCTTATAACTTCGCGAACTTCATGGTGAAAGAGTTTGATTTGGCTTTGGAGCAGGCCGGCCCGATCAGTATGCTGGCGATTAAAGGATTTATTAGTTTTGACGAGATTATCCAATATTATAAGATGATATACGGTAAGGATGGCTATGCTACGGCCTTGAATAAAGCGGTTGCCGTGTTACCGATCTCTGATGATAATTATGAGACCTTGATGCGCGGCAAGACCTTGGATGAATATATCACCTTCTTCGATGAGAGCTTCGGTGAGGAATTACCGGATCTGGCAGGTCGTTGGAAAGCCCGTATGGAAGCCGCTAAGGAGGAGGAGGCGACTGAAGATGAAATGATCACGGAGGAAGAAGCCGAAGTGCCGGAAGAGGCAGATGAATTGAAACCAGAAGTTGAACCGGAAAAACAACCTGTTACAGAGCCGGAGGAGGAACAACGGCCTGTTCAAGAACCTGTTCGACAGCCCGCTATACCAGTCGTCCCGGATACGATTGAGGTCCCTGCGTTTGACAAGCCGGAAATCCAGCGTGTCGATACCCTTCGTAAGGATACGGTTCCTGTTGTTCAGCCGGCGGTTGAGGATCAAGGCATGACCTTGAAAGAAATCCAAGAGATCCGTAAACGGGAAGCTGCCGAAGAAGAAGCCCGCAAGGAAGAGGCTCGTAAGGCTTTCGAGGCCCAGCAAAAGGCGGATAAGGAATTACGTGAGCAGAAAGCGAAAGAACAGGAAGAACTTCTCAAGAAGCAAGCGGAGGAAGAACGTGCCTTATTGAAAGCGAAGGCTGATCGAGAGAAACAGCTGGAAGCCGACCGCAAAGCTAAGCTGAAACAAGCGGAAGCCGATCGTAAGGCGAAACTGAAAGCTCGTGAGGACCTCCGTAAGGAAAAGGAACGTGCTTATAAGGAACGCCTGAAACAGAAGGAAAAAGAACGTAAGGAGAAGGAACGCTTATACAAGCAAAAATTGAAAGAGAAAGAAAAAGCCCGCAAGGAAGCCTTGCGGGAAAAGGAAAAGGCCGCCCGGGAAAAGGCCCGGAAGCGTTAATTGCATTAGATATTAATAGGTAAGAATTTCCAATCCTGTCTCTGTCATCAAGAAGGTATGTTCCCATTGGGCGGAGGGTAGTTCATCCTCGGTGATGACTGTCCAACCGTCTTCCTCGTCGATAAATACTTTCCAAGTACCCATGTTAATCATAGGCTCGATCGTAAAGACCATACCCGGAACTAAAAGCATCCCAGTTCCTTTCCGTCCGAAATGACAAACTTCCGGTTCCTCATGGAATTCCAGACCGACGCCATGTCCGCATAAATCCCGTACGACAGAGAATCCGTTTTTCTCCGCATGCTTTTGAATAGCGTTGCCTATATCACCGACGAATCCGAACGGCTTCGCCGCTTTTATACCGATCTCCAGACATTCCTTGGCGACCTGTACCAATTTCTGCTTTTTCGGAGATACGTTCCCGATCATGAACATGCGGGACGCATCCGAATAATAACCATCTAAAATCGTTGAGACATCCACATTAATAATGTCACCGTCTCTTAGGATCTCCTTCTCACTGGGAATACCGTGACAAACGACCTCGTTGATAGAGGTACATACACTTTTAGGGAACCCCTCATAGTTTAAGGGGGCTGGAATCGCTCCATGCCCTACCGTATAATCATACACCAATTTATCGATAACAGCTGTAGACATACCTTCTTTAATCTCCTTCTGGATTAAATCCAGCACCCCTGTATTGATCACGCTACTTCTGCGGATGCCCTCAATCTGCTCTGGAGTCTTGATAAGCTTGCGGGTGGGTACTAAATGTCCTTTATTTTGGATATATAGGATTTTCTTGTCTAATTCGGTGAGAGGTTGCCCCTTGATAGGCTTCCAATTGTTTACTGTTCTACGTGACATATTAATTCGTTTTACTCAAAATGTAGTGTAAAGGTATGACTTTTTAAGATACCCTGTCTTGTAGATACTCTTTATTTATCCAAATAGCTCTTCTTGAAGATATCTATACAAAGAAGGAATAAGGATAGTAACAACGGCCCGAAGATGATCCCCATAAATCCGAATAAGGACAACCCGATTACGACTCCGAAGACGGTGATTAACGGATGTATATCCGCCAACTTCTTTTGTAGGATAAAACGAATCAGATTATCGACGTTCGTAATGACAAGCAAGGCATAAATAGCCAATCCCAAGGCATGTACCCAATCTCCGTTTAAAGCCATATAAGCCGCCAACGGAACCCAGACCAATGCGGTCCCTACAATGGGAATGATCGTAGCGATACAAGTGAGAAACCCAAATAACAGCGGATCGGGAGTCTGAAAGATAAAGTAACCGATCACCGCTACGATACCTTGTATAACCGCCAAAAGAGGGATACCTATGGCGTTTGATTTTACGATCATATTGATCTCGTTGAGTACCTCATCCTTGTTTTGATCACTGAAGGGGAATAAGGTGTATAGATAGTTTTCCATTTTTCTTCCGCCTATCAGCATGAAGTACAGAATGAAAATCAAGACGACGACATTTACGGCGAAACTGCTTATGCTACCCACTAAAAACTGTCCGATTTGTGGGAGTATAGAGGCCGCTTTTAATAAGTTTCCTCTATCCAGTACATCAAACCCGGTCTTTTCCTGAACTAGATCCGCTATATGTTGGCCTGTATTTAGCAGTACAGTCGGGTCTAAATTAATATTTTGAGTTTTGTTGATTACCAACCAGATCGCCAATGTGATTGGGATTAAGAAACATAAGATTGTTTCCCCCAGTAACAGTAAAGCTGCAAAAGCCGGTCTCATATTTAGCTTTTCTGTCAGGTGGAACATCTGTCCACGCAGCAATATATAGATGGTGAATGCTCCAAGTATACCTCCAAGAAACGGGGTAATCTTAAAAAATAGAATTACCCCTAGTCCTAATATAATGGTGATCAATGAGTATCTCCAGTAATGTTCTTTTACGTTTTCCATATACATTCATGCCCTTATTTATCTAAAAACAAGATAGGAGAAGTCATTGTTTATTGGATTTCTTATTCTTTGGAGAGCCGTTTACCTTCGATGAAGGTCTCTTGAATCTCTATATCGTTGTTGAAAATGATGATATCGGCATCCTTTCCTTTCTCCAATGTTCCTTTACGGTCTAAAATACCCATTAGGCGGGCTGGGCTTTCGGAAGCCATACGAACAGCGTCGTGCAATGGAATTTCCGCTTTCTCGACTAAGGTACGGATCAAGCGGATTCCGGTAGCTATACTTCCTGCGATAGCTGAGCGATCGGCTAATTTACATACGCCTTCCTCGATAATTACCCGGGAGTCCGGAAAATGTTCCGTACCGTTATCGCAAGCGGCGGCGGCCATTGCGTCCGTGATTAAGGACGTACGTTCTACCCCTTTGATTTGATATACCAACTTTAAGATTGCTGGTGGTACGTGGATACCATCGGCTACAACTTCAACGGTCATATCTTTCATGAGATAAATACCTTCTACTGTTCCTTCATGTTTATACTCACGGTCTTTATGGACGGAAGTCATGGCATTGTAGAAGTGGGTAGCATGGGTGAATCCGGCTTCGTATGCTTTTTTCACTTGGAGATAATCGGCTGTGGTGTGGGCTAGTGAAACCAACACACCATGAGCTGACGCATATTTACCGAATTCCAAAGCCCCGTCAAGCTCGGGGGCGGCGCTCCAGCGTTTAATACATTGGGTACTGTTTAGTAATTCCTTATATTCTTGGGGATCGGGCGGGTAAATATAATTAGGGTCTTGTCCGCCTTTCATAGCCATATTCAAATAGTTGCCTTCGAGATGTAATCCCATGATGCGGGCTCCCTGTTCCGGGTGGTTCATGATGTGCTCGCAGGTCTTGATCGCTTCCCGGAAGGTATCGATAGGGGCAGCTGCCAATGTAGAATATAAAGCCGTTGTTCCCTGTAAAGCATGTGCTCTTGTGATCGCATAGAACGCTTTCGGGGTAGCTTCCGTGAAATCATGTCCGTTGCCGCCGTGTACATGCGTGTCGATACAGCCGGGAGCCACATAATATCCTTTTGCGTCGATGATCTCCGCATGAGGAATCTCCCGGTTTTGCCCGGTGATCTCCACTATTTTCCCATCCGAGATGATGATTTGCCCGTTTGGTAGGAGGCCCGAAGGAGTTAATACTTTTGCGTTTATGATTTTAAGAAATGCGCTTTCCATATATCTTGTTTTTAGTCTTTTGGAATCAGTAATAAGTTATCCTTATAGGACAACGGGGGATTATATTGGATTTCCCGGTTGCCCCTCGGGGTAGCGGATCGTAAGAGTGGTGACTGGCCGATTATCTCGTAAATAGCTTGTCCTAATAAAGGATCCTTCAAATCTCCGAATTCAGCTAGATCACTCTTGAATTCATCAATAGCTATATCGGGATGAAATCCGTCTTCATAATCAGCTTCCCGATCCTTATTATAAATATGGAAAGTGACGGGAGAAAGTATCCAGCCATATTTTTTAGATTCATTGTAGATCGTCATACCGACGGTCTTGCCAAAAGTCTGCTTACCGATAACCCGAACGTCTAGATAAGATCGTAGCGAGTTAATGATAAGTTCGGAGGCAGAAGCCGTAGTTGAACCTGTCAAAACAAATAGCCGTTGTAGGTTTAAGTTTCCCGCCATGACCTCGGTCGTTTTGAGCAAAGGCAAGGTCTCATTTTTATTGGAGTTTTTATCGTTATACTCCATGATACATAAAGGTTCTCCTAAAACGTTTTCACGGACTAATAGCGAAGCCAGTAATTGGGCGCAATTGACAAGCCCACCCCCATTATAGCGTAAATCAAGTACGAACTCATTGACGTTGCGGCTTTTGAATTTTTCGAAGAGTTGTTGCAAATAAAGATTATAACTAGTGTCGCTATAATCGTATTCATCTGGTCCGGAGGCGAAATGGTTGTACATCAAATAGCCGATTCGCTTATTGCCATATGTGTATACGGAATCTTTTAGGAATGGGGTGTCTTCTACCGTTCGGGATGCGTTCAAGGTAACTCTTCGGGTGGAGACGAATCCCTTGGTGTTTCCTATTTCTTTTCCTAGTTGGAGGGATACGCTGCCTCCGCTTCTCAATACATCATAGTCTTGGATAGAACCCAAGGAGCCGTTTACGCCAAGTATCCAGTCTCCCCGTTTCAATCCGGCTTCTTCGGCGGGTGAATCCTTTAATACATAAAGGACAATGGCTATTTTATAGGTACTGCCTCCGTCTTTAAGGTTGGAAGTCGCGAAATCGAATCCATATGAGTTGTTTGCGTCGTAAATGCTCTTTGTTACGGTCGCTTTCTCTAATTGGGAAAAGTAATGATGACCTTCAGGAAGATCTTTCCCGTCTTTATCGGATAACAGGCCCTTGAAGAAGGTCTCCGGATCAAGACTAAAGTCCAAGGAACTTTTATCCGGGAACTCGGAATACCAAAGATAATTCTCTCGCATCGTTTGCTCGATCCATTGATTTACTTCATTGTCGGTTGCCGGAATATCGATATCATCTTTCTCGCAAGCGGAGAATGCTAAAAGGCCAAGGATAACGATCGTATAATACTTATAATTCATAGTGGATATATATTAAAAACAGCCCTTCTCTCAATAACGGAAAAGGGCTGTTGATATTGTTAAGGACAAATATACGCTATATTTTCTTCTCGATAACCGCTTGAACAACATTTAATACATAATCGCCCAGCTTTTCACTTTCACTAACCATGTCCATGTAATAAACGCCATCTTGATATTGGTACAGCTTATTGTTGATATCTTCGATATTCCGGCTCTTCAACTGGTTACGGTAGTTGTTGATCTCGTTCTCTATGTTATAAGAAGGATTGATATCATCATGCACGAGCTCCGGCTTATGCAGAATTACGTTCATGCGGCTTAACGCCCCGGATACCAATTCGAACATATGATCCAGATGCTTGTTTTGCTCCTCCGTGAATTCGGATTTGAACTCGTTTCTGCGTTTGATACTTCGGGCAAGGTTATTACAAGAATCCGCTATACTCTCGATTTCCGAGACGGCACGTAGCATGATACGGATTTCTTCCTTACTTTCAGAACTCAAACGGCCTTCCGATACTTCAGTCAAGTAATTCGCGATCTCGATCTCCATGCGGTCGCTGATATTCTCGTATTTCTCTACACGGCTATACGTCTTGAGGAAGGTCTCCTCATTCTTCTCGTAAAATAATTCTTTCACCATATTAAACATCCTAGCCGTACGCTCGGCGAATAATGAGATTTCTTTATGAGCTTGTAGGATGGAAAGCTCGGCGGTGGATAACATACCTCCCGTGATATAGCGAAGGCGGTATTCCTCGTCTTCCACCTTGGGCTTGATAAGCGTACATACGGTCTTTTCGATCAAGCTTACGAACCAGATCATAATGAAAGTATTACTGATATTGAATGCAGTGTGGAACGCTGCCAGTTTAAAGGATACCGCCACAGCCGGATCACTGACCTTCATTACATGGGTAACAAACCATGAGACGGCATTCGTGAAAGGGTAGAAGAGCACCAAAACCCACATGACACCGAAAACGTTGAAAACAAGGTGCGCTAACGCGGCTCGTCGTGCTTGTGTGTTTCCGGTTAATGCGGCTAAGTTGGCCGTAATCGTGGTTCCGATATTCTCGCCTAATACCAAAGCGACTCCCAAATGATAATCGATCCAGCCGTTGGCGCACATAATCAATGTAATAGCCATCGTGGCGGCGGAGGCTTGTACGATCATGGTTAAGATCGCTCCGATAAATAAGAACAAGATGATGGAGAAAAATCCCATATCCGTATAATTCTGCACGAAAGCCAGCATTTCCGGATTCGCTCCGAGGTCCGGGGCGTTTGCCTTTAAACTTTGAAGGCCCATGAACAGGAACGCGAAACCAAAAACAAATTCACCAATTGATTTACGAGAGCTTTTTCCTGAGAAGAAGAGTGGGAGAGCGAAAGCTAAAAGGGGAAGGGCGAATGCGGCGATATCGACCTTGAAACCGAGGGCGGAGATAAGCCATGCCGTTACCGTGGTTCCGATGTTGGCACCCATAATGACTCCGATGGATTGGGTCAATGTCAAGAGTCCGGCATTCACGAAACTCACGACCATAACCGTCGTAGCCGATGATGATTGGATAAGAGCCGTTATTAACACCCCGGTGAGCATACCGGTTACTCTGTTCGTGGTCATCGCGGTTAGTATTCGCCGTAAACTGTCACCCGCAAATTTTTGTAACCCTTCACTCATGATCTTCATTCCGTACAAGAACAGCGCCAAGGAGCCGATCAGCCGGAGAAAATCAAAAAAAGAATAGTCCATTTAAATTACGTTTAAGTGGATTGTATATCCGATTAATATTCCTAACTTTAGGGGGCGAATTTACAAATAATAACTGAGATAGTATGTCTGAGACAATAACAATTTACTGCAAAAATAATAATACCTACAAGGATGTACCCATTGGTTCTTCGTTGTTGGACATTTATACGGCGGTTGGCGCTCCGCTTCGGTACAGGCCGATGAACGCGCAAGTGAATAATAAGACGGAAAGCTTGAACTTCCGTTGCTGGCAACCGAAGGATATCGAATTTATCGACTATACTCAATTATCCGGATTGAGAACCTATGTCCGCTCGCTTTGCCATATATTTTCCAAGGCGGTGTATGATATTTGGCCGACGGCGACCTTAAATCTGGAACATCCGGTATCGAAAGGTTACTATTGCGTGATCCATAACGGCAAGAACATCGATCTGGAGACGATCGAGAAGATCAAGAAACGTATGTGGGAGTTGATTGACGCGGATCTTCCTTTCCTCCATAAGAGTGTCCGTACGGTGGATGCCGCCGTATTGTTCAGGGAGCGGGGTATGAATGATAAGGCTCGCTTAATAGAGACGGCGGGATTGCCTTATACCTCTTATTATGAGTTGGAAGGTTATATCAACTTCTTTTATGGCTGTTTAACCCCTTCGACCGGCTATATCCAATTGTTTGACTTGGAACCGTATATGGATGGCGTTTTGCTCCGTATCCCGAAGCAGACCGATCCGATGGAATTGCAGCCTGTCATCAAGCAGGATAAGATGTTCGAGGCTTATAAGGAACACCTTACATTGCAGCGGACTGTCGGCTTAGATAATGTGGGGGATTTGAATTTAGCGATAGAGAAAGGCCGCTCTCAGGATATAATCCTTGTCTCTGAGGCGATGCAGGAAAAACAGGTTGCCAAGATCGCCGAAAAGATCGCCGATGGATATAAAGAGGGCATCCGTATCGTCTTGATCTCCGGCCCTTCTTCTTCGGGAAAGACTACGTTTTGCAAGCGTTTGCAAGTACAATTGACGACTAACCTGCTTCATCCGGTAGGAATTTCTTTGGATGATTATTTCTTGAATCGGGAAGATACACCGAAAGATGAGCATGGCGAGTATGATTTTGAATCTTTGTATGCGCTGGATTTACCTTATTTTAATAAGGATTTGAAGAAGTTGTTATCCGGGGAAGAGATCGATTTGCCGACTTTTAATTTCGAGACCGGCCAACGGGTTTTCAAAGGGAAGAAGCTTAAGCTTCGTGAGAACTCGATCTTGGTGATAGAAGGTATCCATGCCTTGAATCCGGAGCTGACGGAGTTTATCGACGATAAATATAAGTATCGGGTGTATGTCTCGGTCTTGACCTCTATCTCCTTGGATAACCACAACTGGATACCCACGACGGACAATCGCCTGCTGCGCCGTATCATCCGGGATTATCGCTTTAGGGGATATTCGGCGGAAGATACGATCAACCGTTGGCCGAGTGTTCGCCGGGGTGAGGACAAATGGATCTTTCCCTATCAGGAGAATGCGGACGCTATGTTTAACAGCGCCATGTTGTATGAGCTGGCCGCCTTGCGCAAATTCGCGGAACCGATCCTCGCACAAGTGCCGGAGAGTAGTAAGGCGAATGCGGAGGCGTATCGTTTGCTCCGTTTCCTCCGCTACTTTAATTACATCCCGACGGAGGAACTTCCCGGAACTTCCTTGCTCCGTGAATTCTTGGGGGGAGGAAGCTTCAAGTACTAGGTAGAATCAGACTCTATAAAGCCTTTAAAAAAAGACGTACGTGTTTTTCCGAAAACATGTACGTCTTTTTTTGAAAACACGTACGTGTTTTTTTTGAGGTCATACTTACTTTGCCGATGCAGTATATATCCTATGTCCGGAGAAGATATACTTCAAGTGGCATCGAAGTATATCTTCGAAAAAAGACCACTTCGCCTTTTTGTATTATCTTTATCGCCAACAAATAATACGCAGATGAAGAAAAACATTGTTTTCCTGTTAATTCTAATACCTATTATATGGATCTCTTGCGATGGAATGGGGCACCCAACCATAGACTTCCGGAAAGTAGAAAACCTTATGCCCCAACATCCGGATAGCGCCTTAATGCTCCTTGAACAAATAGAGAACAAAGAAAACCTACCCCGAAAAGATAAGGCGCATTATTATTTGCTGCTGACGGAAGCGAAAGATAAAAATTATATACCACACACTAGCGACTCTTTAATCGCAATCGCCACGGATTATTATGAAAAGACAGAATATGTGAACCGAAAAGCGAAGGCATGGTATTATAAAGGAAGAATAAACCAAGACTTGGGGCATCCATTAAAAGCACAGGAATACTACCTTAAGGCACTTCGGGATGAGGAGCAGGTAACAGATTACGCCCTGCTTGGCAGGATCAATAATAGCATAGGGATGCTCTATACATACCAAACTGTTTATGAGAAAGCATTGCCCTTTCAGAAAAGGGCTGTCGAGAATTTCCGCATGCTAAAGGATTCCATGGGACAGATATTCGCCTTACGAGACTTGGGGCGTACTTTCTCGATGCTCGGATACAAGGATAGTGCGATCATGAGTAATCAAGTAGCCATTTCCTTAATGGGAAAAGAAATTCTCCCCTCGGTTTATACTGAATTAGCAGATCTCTACGTATCTAGACAACAGATAGGAGAAGCATATGAATTATTACACATCGCCCTACGAAATATGGCAAAGCCACAGGCTAAATATCCAACATATCTGGTACTAGGTGAACTTTTTCAACAATGTGGGCAAATAGACTCAGCCCGTGTTTACCTGCAAGCATGCGCAGATTCCGCACCTTTGCCTAAGACACGTGCCGGAGGACTTTTCCAGTTAAAAGAAATCGCTTTCACTCAAAAGCAGTGGGAACTAGCAGCTTCATTATCCCATAGATACGAGTCGCTACGGGATTCTATAGAAAAGGAAATGCAGGCCGAATCTATCCGGAATGTACAAGCGTTCTATTCATATAATGACATTGAGCGAGACTTGTGGGAAGCACGACTTTACGCCTCCCAACAGAAGTTCTTTTATACTTTATCCATAATAGGCTGCCTTGTTCTACTAGTAGGAAGCATTTTCACGTTCATCCGTTATAGGCAGGAGCGAAAAAAAGCATTGCGACGATTAAAAGACAATGAGAAACAAATCCTTAAAAAAGAGCGAGAGATAAAAGACTTATCCTATGTCAGGGATAGTTTGGCACATGATATACAGGAATATAAAATAAAAGAACAACAACTAGCTCAAGAAAATGAAAAACAACTAAAAGAAACGAGTGAGCAACTAGAGCTAAAGCGTAAACAACTGGAGAAATTATCCCGTATCAAAGAAAGCCGGGAGCGAGACATATCCATCCTCAAAACAGAGAATTCCAATTTAAGAAACCAAGAGGAAACAAGGAAGGAGAAGTTAGCGCAATTACAGGTAGGACGATTGTATGACAAGTTTCGCTCCCCCATATCTTGGACTCCAACAAACGACGATTGGAACAAGCTTTTCGTTACGGTAGAAGCGTGTTTCCCAAACTTTGCGATAGATTTACAAAAGTCTGTTCCCTTGAACGAATCCGAGAAAAAGATCTGCTATCTGATCAAAATAGGGGTAAAGCCGGGGGCGATCGCGATCCTACTCAATTTGGGAAACGCCTCCATTTATCGAAAAAGATTATATGAGAAGTTAACTGGCAAGAAGGGAAATGCCAAAGATCTAGATCGATATATATCTAATTTATAGCACTATATAGAATATCAGCCAAGAAACTAAACAAAAAATGCACAAATCTTTTTTTCATAATTATGCTCTTGTTCATTTTTTGTTCATTTTCCTGTTGCTTTTTTACTGATCTTCGTCAACATGAAATCGTAGTCACACTACTAATAAAAGCAATAATAGCGTTATGAAAACACATTTGTTAGCCTTATGTATTCTTTTAGGATCATTTCTCTCCATCACATTTGCTTATGGAGATGACATCCCGGCACACGGGAAATGGGATGATGAACGTTATCGCTCCATCCCCGCATTACCTCCTACATTATCTATAGAAGGAAATATCTTAAGCATTCATTTCACGGAAGCATTAGATGATCTAACGATCCGCATCATGGATCATGCAAATAATATAATGTATGAGAATATACTTGCCGGAGAAACAGGAGATATTATCAACATTCCATTGGACGGGATAGAAACAGACACATACCAAGCGGTCTTGATTCATAAGTTAGGATGGCTAGTTGGAGAATTCGAGAATCAATAAAGCGTATGGCAATCCCTAAAATCATACATCAAGTCTGGGAGGGGCGCACAGAACCATGTATGCCCACCCGCTTACAAATCTTGGCAAGAACTTGGCGAGAGCAGAATCCAGATTGGGAATATCATCTTTGGAACGGAGAGGAAATGGATGAGTTGGTAGAAAAACATTTTCCGGAGTATCTTTCCATGTATAGAAGTTTCCCATACAATGTACAACGTTGGGACACGATTCGCTATATGATATTATATGTATATGGGGGAGTCTATACGGATTTGGATACGGAATGCTTCAAGCCAATCGAACCATTATTAAAAGACGTGATGATAGGATTTGGCGAAGAGCCCCCGGAGCATAATTTCTACCCAAGTGTATCCACCCTAATAGGAAATGCATTTATGGTTTCTGAGCCAAGATGCGGAGGATGGATAAACATTTTAAAAGAAATTACTGATGCAATGTTACGGGACTATCCAGCACAAAAGGTGATGCATACAACAGGCCCATTGATGATATCACGGATATTTAATACCTTGAAGAAAAGATACAAGGTTACTCTTTTCCCTTATTCAAAAGTAACGCCTGTGACGAAAGATGACATGGGTTCATATATCTATCAGGGAGAGACCGCCTCATTCCATGAAAAAATAAAGGAAGCATATTGTTCTCATTATTTTTTTGGTAGCTGGGATACGACTTTTTCATTTTACAATTAATGAACGATATGAAAGAGTTATTCATTCAATACAAAGGCATACTAAAAGACCTACTCCGTTACGGGGTACTGAAAACAGAGGCTCTAGAGCATCCCGGATTGTATAACGGTAAGCTAGGCATGACTATCCTATTTTATGAATACAGTCGTTACAGTGGAGATGCTTTATATGAACAATTCGCGGACGAGATATTAGAATCTATAATGGAGCTTCCGGATAATTTATCTCTTGATTTGTCAGATGGATTATGTGGCATTGGATGGGGAATCACCTATCTATTAAGAGAACGTTTTATTACCGGTGAGATCAAAGATGTATTATCGGATATAGATATAAAGATACAAGAAACAGAAATTTTGAATGACGATACACTAAAGGATTATCATACATATTTAATGTTTAGAAAAGAGTACATAGGAGAAGATGCACAAAGAGGTTTGCCATATAGTCCTTATAGAGAGAGCTATATACAGAAAAAAATTTGGGAAACTTGTTTTTCTCAAAATCAATTAGAAATGAATCAATAATTTAATTACCATGAGCTCTAAGCAACAGGACTATACCGAATACACTGTCGATTTATCACAATTGACAAAAGAACGCCCTTTAGGGGTAACGGGTATATTGCGCTGCCAAAACAGCGCGGATTTCCTAGACGCTTGCATAGAGTCTTGTATTGAAGGATTAGATGAGCTGATTGCGGTATATCACAATTGTACAGATGAGACAGCTAATATACTTAAAAGAAAACAGAGCAAATACCCCAACAAGATCAAAATCTTTGAATACCAACCCTATATCTATCCTATAGATTTAACGGATGAACAATTCCAAGAGACCATGAATCTGCCGAAGGATTCGATTCATCTCCTTTCCGGATACACGAATTATGCGATTTCAAAAGTAACATATCGCTATGCGATCAAGATAGATTCAGACCAGCTATTTTTTTCCGAATCATTCAAAAAATATTGTGATGCCTACCGCACCGAGCAAAAAGTCCGGATCAACCCTTTGGAACAACTAGCTTATAAGCTATACATATCTTACCTGCATAATCCTAAAAAGGGCAAAAGTCCAAAAAGAAAATGGCAAGACTGGTTAGCGATAAAGATGGCTCCTTTCTATTTCTCCTATTTGAAAAAAAGAATCAAACAAGATAAAATATTGGTATCCCTCTCTGGTATCAATGTGTTACAAAAAAGCGGAGAATGGCTTACTTTTTTAGGAGACGAAAAGATAGACACAACCTACCGGGACATTCTATGCCCATTCAACGGAGTGCGAGATCTTTTCTTTTTCGAGGTCTCTGAAGAAATGACCTACCAAGCTTGTTATTTGCCAAAAGCTCCCGGCTACAATCAAGTTCTGGAAGTAATGTTTCATAATAAAAAGCTATTTGATGGTGGTCTGATATGGTTTCATTTACGTCCATGTCTTCAAAAGCACACTGAAACTTATCAATATTGGTATGAAAAAGCGGAGGATCGGTTCATTCCTGTAGAGAAATTCAAGAAATGTAATTATTCAAAGCTGAAAAGAAGAAAAAATTTATTCATATGTTCACACTTTGAGCGCATGTTTTCTTATTTTTATTCTGCGCAACGTCATTCAATTCCTTGGCGCACATTGGTAAATTGGAGGCAAGAGAAGTTTCAGGGAAAGGCGAGTTCACTAGATTTGGAAAAATACAAAATTGAATTTGATACAATCATACAAGAATATATAAGAAAAGCTATTCAAGAATATGAGGCTAGGGATACCCTAAGACTCATGCTTGGCAACCATTCCATAAAAAACGCATTGTTCGTATATATACTGTCTTTCATTTCGAAAGAACAAATGGATTATACACGTTCTCGTATCGCCGGAAAATCCATCGAGGAGTCTATTCGCAATATCTCTAATTTCTTGAATCATTTTGAGTGGATAGAAAAGAAAAGGGATACCACAAATAACTTTAATATAGACAGCCATCCTTGGACAAGGCTTTTATCTCCATATAAAAGATGTTGTTTGGTTTACCTAACAGATGAGAAAGAATTGGCTCATGTATCAACTTTTTTACAAGGAAAAGAGATCCCTATTCTATTATTATCTGAATATGAGATTCCGGATGACACAGAACTATCAGAGACAGTTACAGCTGTACAAGTTGAATTTTCCGAACAAAAGGTATTTGAGAATGATAGTGTCGAACAAAATTTCCCTAGACTCTTCTTATACGCAAATACGTTTGAGACGATTTTACGAATCTTAAGCCCAAGTAAGGTTGTTTGTTTGGCATTAAGCAAAACTTATCAAAAAGAATTATTGCTAGGCTTTGCAAAGGATTCAAACATAAAAATTGAATGTTGATAAGATGAAAACAGAAAAAGACATATTGTTACGAAGAATTGCGAATCATCTGATTTTGCACTCAATCGACATGGAGGATATTGGTTTATTCCATGGGAAGATGGGAGTTGTTTTGTTCTTTGCGCACTACGCAAGATATACAGGCTTAACTATATATGATGACTTTGCGGGGGAACTGCTCGAAGAAATCTGCGAGAATATTCCAGAAACATTACCAATAAACCTAGAGACTGGATTATGTGGAATTGGCTGGGGTATCGAATATCTGATTCAAAATGGGTTCATGGAAGGAGACTCCAATGAAATCCTTGCGGAAATCGACCAAAAAGTCATGGAGCGGGATTTACTAAGAATAAAAGATCTCAGCTTGGAGACAGGACTAATGGGAATATCATGTTATATTAGGTCTCGTCTAAGATCAAATAAGAATATGCATATTTTTGATAATAGATATTTATATGACTGGAAATCATCGGTAAGTATAGCAGATATAGTTGAGGATAATTGTATATTAAAATGCATCGTCAAAATAAATCAATTTAGATTAGTTGGTTTGAATAAAAATGTAATCTAAATAAATAGTAACATGAAAGCAATATACTTATTTAATAGAATAAACACAGCAAATTGCTATGGTATAGGTCAATATATAAAACAGATTGTAGAAACATTGATAAAAAATGATAATTATGAAGTAAATCAGATAAATTTATTTTCACAAGAAAGAGAGTATAAAGTTATAAAAAGTGGTAATTATATACTGCATGAAATTCCCATAGTAACTAAAGATATTAAAAAATATTACTTGTCAGTATATTATCTCTTAATATCCAATTTTGACAGCAAAATAAGTCAGCGTATTTTTCATTTTAATTATTCGAGTGATTACTTTTTGGCTAATTTGATAAAAAATCGAATAAATAATATAGCAATCATATTTACTGTTCATTATCAAAAATGGTGTTTAGCACTAGATGGAAACTTAATGTATTTTAAAGAGAATATAGTTAATAATAATTTAGATAATACAAATAGCAATGATTTGAAAATACATAATTCATATATTATTGAAAGAAATTTTTACAATATATCTAATCGAATAATATGTTTAAATACATTTATACAGAATGTGATTATAAGCTTGTATAAGATTCCAAAAAGTAAGTTACATTTTATGCGTAATTGTTTAGATGACCATTATGTAGAAATAACTGATACAGAAAAAAGGAAGTTAAGGGAAAAATACTCTTTTTCACCAGATGATTATATTATAATATTTGCAGGAAGATTGAATAGGGTAAAAGGTATTCAATACTTAATAGAGTCAATGAGCCTAATTCTCAAAGATAAGAAGAATGTTAGGCTGATAATTGCGGGAGACGGAGATTTTGGTAGTTGCATAAATTTAGCTAGATATAGTCTCAGTAGAATTTCTTTTTTTGGATATTTAGATAAAGACGATCTGTATAATTTATATCAAATATCAGATTTAGGAATACTTCCATCTTTTCATGAACAGTCATCTTATACAATGATTGAAATGATGATGTTTTGTTTACCTATCGTTATCACTGATTCCACAGCATTGAATGAGGTAGAAGTCCCTCATGAAATGAAAATAAATATAAAATATAAAAAAAGAGATGCAAGTATAGAGATTAATAAGATTAAAGATGCAATAATATATGCAATTAACAATAAAGAAATAAACAAAGTAAAATATATGATGAGAGAAACGTATATAAAGAAATACTCTAATGTTAATTTAAGTAAAATTAGAGATTTGTATAACTTTTAATATTTTTCATTATGAAAACAGTCAAAAAAATTAAGTTAGTAGAAGTATCGAGTAAATCTATCCAAAAAAAGGATTTAGGTAAATTAAAGGGTGGCATTTGTTCTAGTTACGATTGCCAGTGCGGAGGAACATTTTCAACAAGCATGACAGATGCTGTACTCGAAGATGATTCACACCGTTAATCAATCACTATTCATTAGGAGCCAAAGCTCCTAATGAATTAATTTATTGTATTATGGCAAGATTTAAGAGCGTTATATTTACTACGTCGAAATTGAACACATACATGTTTTCAAATTCGCTTGGATGTGTATTATATATACATCTAATAATGATACATTTGCTTAAAAACAAGAGTGAAAACAATAAATATGAATACACAAACACTGATTTATATTCTGAAAATGAAATTGATTATTATCAAAGAAAAATAGATTTCTATACTAGGTATCTTGTATTTGAAAGTGCTGTTAAAGATCATTTATTCATTGATAATATAAGTGAAAATGATATAATAAAATCCATATCAAATACGGAACAGCTAGCTATTGAGCTTATACAAGATTGTAATTTACAGTGCAAATATTGTATCTATGGAAGTCTATATAAAAACCCATTTAAATACAATAAAATAAAATCAAACGATGTACAAAAAATTATTGATAGATTATTATGCTATTGGGAATTTGGAGTAACTAAAAATATAAGAATTAACTATTATGGAGGAGAACCATTATTAAGATTTGAAGATATTCAACAAATAACAGAATATATTAAGTCTAAAAATACTAGTGTAAATTTTACTTTTGGATTAACCACAAATGGAACTCTATTGGATGCATATAAAATAGATTATTTTGTAAAAAATAATTTTGTGTTAGCAATCAGCCTTGATGGAAATGAGGAATCAAATAGGTATAGAGTATATAAAAATGGAAATGAAACATATAATACGATTATAAATAACATGATGTTTATAAAAGAAAAATATCCTAGATACTATTCTGATAATATTCATTACATATCGGTACTTCATGATAAAAACAAAAATCTAAATATAAAACATTTTTTCTTAAATTATTTGAATACAGATAAGGTAAATACTGGATCTCTTAATAAAATAGATGTGAATGAAGATAATATATCAGTATTTAACAAAATGTTTCGCACTAATTATTCCGTTAAAGATGGTTTTATAATAAATAAACATATATATAGATATCAGAAAGAAATATTTAGAATAAGAGATATATATTCATTTCCTGAATATTTGCATAAAAAATCTAACAAAAGAATGTATACAGGTACATGTATTCCTCTTAAAAAGAAGTTATTTATCACTGCTGAATATCAGTTAATGCCTTGTGAAAAAATCAGCTTCAATAATAATTATGGATTAATATGCAATAATGGAAATATTCAAAACATCAATCATAAATATATTGCTGAACAATACAATAAAAATATCAAAACGGTGATAAGTCAATGTAAAAAATGATATTATTCGATGTTATGTAGTTTTTGTATTTTTACACTGCAAAATAAGGGAGATGGATACTATTGTAATAGGCATATGACAATAAGAAGATTTTCAATTTATCTCTCAAATATATTTACGTATTTAGAAAATAATAAATCTATTAAATTATGAAATTGTTTTTTTTATGCTTTTTTATTTTTACTTCAAAAGCTTTCTTATTGACTGCGCAGATTAGAATTAATATTTATGATCAGCGAGATCATTATGAAAAAGTAAACCTTAGTGAAGTAGCTGATTCAATCGTTTATATTCCTCTAGAAACTACTGATAGTTGTTTGTTGAGTGATGAACTGCAGATTTTTTACGGTAAAGATGCGATATTCGTTGGAGATCAGAAGAATGAGAGGTTTTACCGTTTTGATAAACACGGATCCTTTTTAAATACTATAGGACAAAAGGGTGAAGGACCAGCTGATTATACTTCAGCATTGAATTTCTATGTTGATGAAATTGAAAAATACGTATATATTATTAGCCCACAATCAAAAACAATATTTATATACAATTATTTAGGGGAGTTTATAGATAGAATAATCTTAGACTTTACTCCATGGATGATTCAAAAAAGCAATAAAAAAATACTCTTTTATAATAATCGTTTTAATAGAATTGATAAAAATAAAAATGTCAAAGAATTATATCTTACCAATGATAAGGGTGATATTATAGATTCTTTACCGACCACAATTGATGATAAATCTATGGATATGTTACTTCTGGAAATGCCGTTTTTTTACCAGTATAAAGCAGGTATTTTTTATAAAAATCCATTATCTGACTTAGTATATGAAATTAGCATTCCTCTTTCTATTAAGCCTATATATGAAATTTACACTGGTCCTGTAAGACGTAGTGAAAATGATTTTAAGAATATGGATAAGTTGTCCCAAATAATATCTGTTAGAAACATAATAGAATCAGATAAATCCATAATTATTGTATTTGCTTATAAAGGCAATTTCTTCAATATTTGGTTCGATAAAAAAAGTAAGTCAGCACTTAATGTAAAAAACATTTATCCTGGCTTTATAGATAATATCACTAATGGACCTGATATATTACCATATTGGCAATCATCTTCTAGTGAGAGTGTTTTTATTTCTCTATTGACGATTGAATATTTGGAGAAATATCCTATTAAAATTGAAGGTAATTTTTTCAAAAAAGAAACGATTGACAGTAATCCAGTATTAGCTATTGTGAAATTGAAATAATTTATAGTAATTTTAAGTACAAAACTCAAATATTTATGGAAGTTGAATATTATTTATATTTAGAGCCCTTTACATATGTTGATATGCTAAATGATCAAGTTTTACTTTATAATACATTATCTGGTGCAAATCAGACTTTTTGTAGTCAAGAGATAGTTGACTTTTTTACAAAAATCAACATGCAGGATAATTATGGAAAATATATTGAAATCGATACAATAAAAAAAGATAAAGAATGGATGAGACTTATAAAATGGATAAGAGATAGTTTTAGCGGAGATTTATTGTGTTTAAAAAATAAATACAATCCATACATTTTAAAACCATATTTTAAAAACCTAGACACAGATGATTTAAAAGAAGACAAATCTTTAGATTTAATCTTTTATATCAACTCGCATTGCAGTTTTAATTGCCACTATTGTAAAAAATACTATCGCCAATTTCTATTTTGTAAATCTAACTTAGGAAATCATGAATTAGATAAAGAATCTATACTAATATTTATTCATAAAATCTCGATTCATCGAATATCTTCAATATCATTTTTAGGAGAATATCTAATTGATTTTATTTCTGATAAAAAAATTTCAGATTTTATAAATCGTGCAGATTGTGAAATTATTCTATACTTTAATATCATGAGTTTAATGAATATAGACTTGTCTATGCTAACTAATTTTAAATTCAAAATAGCTATTCTTGTTAATGAGTATTACGATATAAATCTCTTAATTTTATTTGATAAGAAAATATCAAAATTAAATTTAGACTATACTTATCATATGGCTATTGATAGAGAATTGAATATCCCTGATTCCATTGAAGATAAAATCATATTACATCCTTTCTACAACGGAGATAATATGCTATTTTTTAAAAATAATGTATTTACAGAGTTGAAAGACTTTGAAAATTACAAATTATCAATGAGAGAGCTATATAATAAATCAATCATTAATACGTTCTATTATGGAAGGTTAATGGTTGATTCAGATGGATTAATATACACTTCTTTTAATAACTTTGCTAGTATAGGAAATATTAGCGATTCTAATATCGAATATTTATTAAATAAATCATTCTCAAATAATCATTTATGGTATCTTCTCAGAAAAAATATCTCCATATGTTCATCCTGTATATATCAAAATATATGTCCTCCAATTTCCGATTATGAACTATTTATTAACCGTTTTAATTTATGTCATATTAATCCTTTGTAAATAGTGTTTAAATCTTTCCCCACATACCGCCAACTGGACTCTATGGACTGCGGTCCCACCTGCCTCCGTATGATCGCCAAGCATTACGGGTGGGCTTATTCCGTGCAAAGCTTACGGGAGAAAGCCTTCATCACACGGGAAGGAGTCTCCATGCTCGGTATCAGCGAGGCGGCGGAGGCGATCGGGTTCCGTACGCAAGGCGTGCGGATTACCATGGACGAGTTGGAGAAGGAATGTCCCCTACCCTGCATACTGCACTGGAACCAATGGCATTTCGTGGTTTGCTATAAGATAAGGAAAGGGAAGTTCTACATAGCGGACCCGGCGGCGGGACTTATCACCTATACGAGGGAGGAGTTCAAGCGGTGCTGGGTCAGTACCAAGGTGGACGGGCAGGATACCGGGACGGCGCTCTTGCTGGAACCGGGGCCGGAGTTCTACGGGATGGAGGACGAGGGGAGAGACAGGAAACGTAACCTCGGATTCTTTTTCCGATATATATCGCCCTACAGGCGGGAGATGGCACAGCTCGTGCTGGGCATGGTGACAGCCAGCGTACTGCAACTCATCCTGCCTTTCCTCACGCAGAGCTTGGTAGATACCGGTATACGGGACAACAACCTAAGTTTCATGACCTGCCTGTCTCGCCCGAGACGCAAGCCTCCGCGGAGATCGTAACGGAAGAATTACGCTTGATCGAACGATTCTTCCTCTCGATCAAATGGATCGTGAAGGAAGGATTTTAAAGTCGCTAGGGTCCATCATGCACCTTGTTTAGAACTATTATAGTTTAATAGCTGTACTGTTAAAACTAAAAACTTATATTTGCATGTTGATAAATAAGAGGGCGGGTGATTGTCCTGCCCTTACAGTGCAATGATTTAGATTATGTTAAAGCAACAGTTACAACAAAAGTTACAGCAAAAGCTATCCCCTCAGCAGATACAGTTGATACGGCTTCTGGAGCTTCCCGCGATCGAGTTGGAAGAACGTGTGAAGCATGAGCTGGAAGATAACCCAGCCTTGGAGGAAGGAAAAGAGCCTGTTGATGATTTTGAACGAACTGAAAGCGAGGAGGGGGGAGAAGAGATCCCTTCTGTTGATACTGAGACCGACCTTTCTTTGGGAGATTATTTAACGGAAGACGATATACCTGATTATAAGCTACGGGAAATGACCGAGCGTGCGGAACGGAAAGAGGATGTCCCCTTCTCCGTAAGCCAATCCTTGAATGAGTTTCTGTTACAGCAGCTCGGGTTAAGGGATTTACCGGATAAGCAAATGAAAATAGCGGAGTATATCATTGGAAATATCGATGATGACGGTTATTTGAGACGGGACCTTTCGGCGATAGCGGACGATTTGATCTTCCAAGCCGGACAAGAGGTAGATGAGAAGGAGATCGAGTCTATCTTGAATATCATCCAAGATTTTGAGCCTGCCGGGGTAGGTGCCCGTGACTTGAAAGAATGTCTGTTGATCCAGCTGGATAAGAAGGAGAATACTCCGGTTACAAATTTGGCGATTCGTGTTTTGACCGAATATTTCGAGGAGTTCACCCGCAAACATTACGATAAGATCTTACGAGGTCTCGATATCGATGAGGAAACGTTAAAGAAGGTCATTCACGAGATTACTATGTTAAATCCGAAACCCGGAAGTAGTTGGGGTGGTTCTATGGAAGTGGCGATGAGCCAGATCATCCCGGATTTCGTGGTGGAAGCGCATAATGGAGAGCTTATCTTGAGCATGAATAACCGGGGGGTACCGGATATGCGTATCAACCGGGAGTATGCCGAGATGTTTCAGGATTATACGGCGAATAAGGCGAACCAAACCGCTGAGAGGCGGGATGCCGTACAGTTCGTGAAACAAAAGTTGGATTCCGCCCAGTGGTTCATCGACGCTATCAAGCAACGTAATGAGACCTTGCAGCGTACCATGGAGGCGATTATCTATTTACAACGGGACTTTTTCCTGACAGGCGATGAGGCTACCCTCCATCCCATGATCTTGAAAGACGTAGCGGAGCGTGCGGGATATGATATCTCCACTATTTCCCGGGTAAGTAACAGTAAATATGTGCAAACGAATTTCGGTATTTATCCATTGAAATACTTTTTCTCCGAGTCTATGCAGACCGATACCGGTGAGGAGATCTCGACCCGTGAGGTGAAAAAGATCATGAAAGAACATGTAGATGCCGAAGATAAACGAAAACCGTTGACCGATGAGGAGTTGGCTACGATCCTGAAAGAAAAAGGGTATGTCATCGCCCGGCGTACGGTAGCGAAATACAGGGAGCAACTGGGGATTCCGGTAGCTCGTCTGAGAAAAGAAATATAAAAGCGTATGAAACTATTCTCGAATATAATATCCTTCGTGTTCCATCCGTTGCTTATGGTGACCTATGGGATCGTGTTGGCGTTGATGTTTACATTTCTCGCCATTTACCCGTTACCTGTGAAGCTGCTGATTGCCGGAGGTACCTTTATTTCGACAGCGATAGTTCCCGGGCTTTTCATCTTCTTATTGGTGAAAAATGGCGCGGCCGGCGATATAGAGCTTTCCGACCGGAAGGAGCGGGTGGTTCCTTATCTGATTTTTATCACTTCCATCTTGGTATGTATCTTTTTCCTGTATAAGATGCTGATGCCGTTTTGGTTGTTAGCGATGCTGATCGGGGCTTGCGTAGCCTTGGTAATCGCCTTATGCATCAATTTTGCTTGGAAGATTAGCGCGCATGCCATTGGTATCGGCGGGTTACTGGGCGGTGTTATGGGAGTGGCGCGTATCCATATGATAAATCCCTACTGGGCTTTTATAGTCGTGTTGATCGTGGCTGGTTTATTAGGTACCTCGCGTATCTTTTTAAAAAGGCATACACCAATGCAGGTATATGCGGGGTTTTGTCTGGGATTTATATGTACCTTTGTAGCCTCATTAATGAGTTATATCTATTTATTCATCTAATAAAAACACTAAAATTATGAATTTTCCTGCAGATTTAAAGTACACAAAAGACCATGAGTGGATTCGTGTAGAAGGTGACGTAGCTTATGTTGGTATTACTGATTACGCTCAAGGCGAGCTAGGTGAGATCGTTTATGTAGACATTACGACAGAGGGGGAGACCGTCGCTAAAGAAGAGGTGTTCGGTACGATTGAAGCTGTTAAGACTGTTTCCGATCTTTTCATGCCGGTTAGCGGAGAGGTTTTGGAAGTAAACGCTGAATTGGAAGACGCTCCTGAATTGGTTAATGAAGACGCTTATGGTAAAGGTTGGTTAATCAAGATTTCTCTTACGGACGCTTCTGAGTTGGAGGAACTATTATCCGCTGAAGACTATCAAAAATTAATCGCTAAATAAGAATGACACCTGTTGTAAGTATTATCATGGGTAGTACCTCGGATCTACCCGTTATGGAGAAGGCGGCTAAGTTCTTGGATGAGATGGAGATCCCGTTCGAGATGCATGCTCTATCCGCACACCGTACTCCCGCTGAGGTGGAGGCTTTCGCCAAAGGAGCTAAAGGACGTGGAATCAAGGTTATCATCGCCGCTGCCGGAATGGCCGCTCATCTTTGCGGTGTGATCGCTTCCATGACGACGGTTCCCGTGATCGGCGTGCCTATTAACTCTACGCTGGACGGTATGGATGCCTTGTTGGCTATCGTACAGATGCCTCCGGGAATCCCTGTGGCTACTGTCGGCATCAATGGCGCTTTGAACGCTGGTATCCTTGCGGTGCAGATGCTTGCCGTCGGCGACGAGCAACTTCAGGAGAAGCTATCCGCTTATAAGGAGGATTTGAAGAAGAAAATCGTGAAGGCTAACGAGGAGTTGGCTAAGGTTTCTTTTAAATACAAAACTAATTAATTGAAAGTTGAAAGTTGAGAATTGAAAATTAAGGAGAAAGTCTCTCTTTAGGTTTTCAGTTCTCAACACTCATTCTCAATTTTCAATTCTCAATTTTCAATTAACAATGGCTTACTTTAATTACAACCGCCGTAAATCATCCGTTGCCCAAATCGGTGACACACCCATGGGAGGTGAGAATCCTATCCGTATTCAATCCATGGCTAATGTATCAACGATGGATACGGAGGCGGCGGTAGCTCAAGCGATCCGTATGATCGAGGCGGGAGCTGAGTATGTGCGTTTTACGGCACAGGGGGAACGGGAAGCCCGAAACTTGGGCGAGATTCGTAAACAATTGAATGAACAAGGGTATACGACTCCTTTGGTCGCTGATATCCATTTTAATCCTAGAGCGGCTGATGCCGCCGCCGGTGAGGTGGAAAAGGTACGTATCAATCCGGGAAACTATGTAGATAAGGTAAAGACATTCAGCCATCTTGAATATACGGATGAGGAATATGCCGCCGAGATCGAGAAGATCCGTGAGCGGTTCGTCCCTTTCTTGAATATTTGTAAGGCACATGGCACCGCTATTCGTATCGGTGTGAATCATGGCTCGCTCTCCGATCGTATCATGAGCCGTTATGGTGATACGCCCGAGGGGATGGTAGCGAGTTGTATGGAGTTTCTTCGCATTTGCCGGGAGGAGAATTTCCCGGATGTGGTTATTTCGATTAAGGCTTCCAATACCGTTGTCATGGTAAGGACCGTGCGGTTGTTGGTTCGTACGATGGAGGCCGAGAATATGCATTACCCCTTGCACCTTGGGGTAACGGAGGCGGGTGACGGTGAGGACGGGCGTATCAAGAGCGCTGTCGGAATCGGTACGCTTCTATGTGACGGTATCGGTGATACGATCCGGGTTTCCTTGAGTGAGGACCCCGAGGCGGAAATGCCGGTAGCGCGTAAATTGGTGGATTATATTAGGGAACGGGAAAATCATCGTCCTATCGAGGCTTCGATGGCTCCCGGTTTCGATACGGTGGCGACATGCCGTCGTATAAGCCGTGTGGTGGAGGGTATCGGAGGTACTTTCCCGCCAGTCGTGATCTCCGATCGTAGTAACGGGGATTTTGAGTTTGATCATTTGTCCTTGCCGGACTATATATATATAGGAAAGGAAGATCCGGATAATTTGCCGGATAATTTCCGTTTATTGGTAGACGCTCATTTTTGGAAAGAGCGTCCGAATGCTTTTCCTTGCTTCATCGCCTCGGAAGCGGAGGAGTTAAAGGATTACGATTGTCCGCTTAAGTTTATCCGTCTGACGTATATGGATCTTACGGATCGTATGTTGGAGATCTTGAAAGCGGATAAGACCGTGGTGGTTTTATTAAGTACACATCATCGGAATGGGGTTGGCTCGCAACGTGCGGCTATGCATAAATTGCTGATGGCGGGTTGTGACGTGCCGGTTGTCTTGCATCGTGATTTCCGGGAGACGGATGTGGAGTTGTTGCAACTGAAATCCGCCGCCGATTTCGGTACGCTTTTGCTGGATGGTTTTGGGGATGGCTTGATGCTGCACAATGAGGGATGCGAGGCGGTTGTCTCGGATCGCTGTATGTTCGGGATCTTGCAGGCTACAAGAACCCGTATCAGTAAGACGGAATATATCTCTTGTCCGAGTTGCGGACGTACCTTGTACGACCTGCAAACAACGATCGCCCGTATCAAGGAGGCTACTTCCCATTTAAAAGGCTTGAAGATCGGTATCATGGGCTGTATCGTAAACGGCCCCGGCGAGATGGCCGATGCCGACTATGGTTATGTGGGTGCCGGACGTGGACAAATCAGCCTGTATAAAGGTAAGGAATGTGTCCTCAAGAATATCCCCGAGGAAGACGCTGTAGAACGTTTAGTTCAGTTAATAAAAGAGAACGGGGATTGGGTTAATTAGTTAATTCATTACCTTTGTGGAGATCAAGGATTAGAACCTATTAAGAAGTATGACAGTAAATGAATTGAAATATGTATATATAGAGGAAACCATGAGTGCCTTAGGTAATGAGGAGCTTATGGAAGCGATTCTTGATGCTGTAAGAAAAGTAAAAGTAAAGTTTCAAGAAAGACAAGAGGTTTCTGATAGTTTGTTTGGAGATGTACCGGCATTACCTCATTCGATCGCTCAATTGAAAGAAAGTCTAGGGAGGGCTGAAGAGGATCGTGTCGCTGGACGTTTTACCCCGAGCGAGAAAGTCTTTCAAGAGCTAAGAAATGAATATCCGTTCTTATGCAAGTAGTTTGGCTTGATGAGGCTAAGGTGTTGTTTAAGGAAGCGATATCGTTTGGTTTTCTTGCTTTTGGGGAAAAGGCCGTGATTCGTTTTGTGGACGAAGTGCAGAGAACAAATGAGCGGCTGTCTGTTTTCCCTCGTTTAGGTAAGATTGAACCTGCTTTGAGAGGGCTTGAACGAGAGTATCGCAGTTTGGTTGTTCATAAGAATTATAAGGTTATTTATTATATAGATGATGATATGGTCTTTATCGCTTCGTTTTGGAGCACTCGGTGTAATCCGAATAGTCTCCGTTCGGGAATAAAGAAAATAAGATAATATATGAAAGTAAGAATTATCAATAAATCGCATCACCCGCTGCCGGGTTATGCGACTCCTTTATCTGCCGGGATGGATATCCGGGCGAATTTGTCGGAATCGGTTGTGTTGAAACCGTTGGAACGTAAATTAATCCCGACCGGACTTTATATCTCGCTGCCGGAAGGCTATGAGGCCCAGATGCGTCCTCGTAGCGGGCTGGCTTTAAAGCATGGGATAACCCTGCTGAATACGCCGGGTACGATCGATGCCGATTACCGGGGGGAGATCGGTATCATTCTCGTGAATCTATCTTCCGAGCCTTTTACGGTGAATGATGGTGAGCGTATCTGCCAAATGGTTATAGCCGCTCATAGCCATGTGGATTGGGAACTCGTGGAGACGTTGGATGATACGGAGCGGGGAGCCGGGGGATTCGGTCATACCGGAAAAGAATAAGAATAATAAGGTTAACAAGAATAATAGGATGTTTAAGCAACTGATATATCTCATCTCTTTCCTCTCGTTGGTCGCTGTGCTCCCGGCTGGTGCTACAGAAACGGAGAAGGATCAACGTAAATTCGATTACTTCTTTTATGAGGGCTTGAACTTGAAGAACGCCGGGGAATTCGACGCCGCTTATGATGCCTTCAACCATTGTTTGGCGATTGACTCGACGGCGGCTCCAGTCTTGTATGAGCTTTCTTCTTTTTATGTGCAGCTGAACCGTCCGGAGAAAGCGGTCGAGATGTTGAAAAGAGCCGTAGCCAACAGCAAGGATAATTTCACGTATAAAATGGCATTGGCGTCTATCACCCGGAATCTGGGTATGTATGGCGAAGCCGCCGAGGAGTACGAGGAATTGGTTCGTGATTATCCGGAGAAGGAGGAGCTGAATTATTATCTGGCCGATGCCTTGACGCAAGCCGGCGAGATCGGGAAGGCGATCGAGGCTTATGACGCGTTGGAGTCGGTTATGGGTATGAACGAGGCGATCTCCATGCAGAAATACAAACTGTACGTCCAGTTGGAGAAACCGGAAGAGGCTTTCAAGGAGATCGAGAAGCTAGCGGCTAAATATCCTATGGAGGCCCGTTACCAGATCGTATTGGGCGATCTTCATTTGGAAAACGGGGAGATGGACAAGGCTTTGGCTTGCTATCAAAAAGCGAATGAGATTGATCCGACTGACCCTTATTATATCGTCTCTATGGCCAATTACTACGAGGCGAAAGGGGATAAGGAGGCCGCCGAGCAACAAATCCGTAGCGCTTTGGTAAACGAGAAGCTGGACGTGGAGACGAAAGTGAACATCCTTTCCCGGTATATCTTGAAACTGCAACAAACGAAGCAGGGAACCGAGAACGCAAACCATTTATTCCAAACTCTTTTGGAGCAACATCCGGAGGATATTGACTTAAAGCTGATGTATGGCGGTCTCTTGATGGCCCAAGGAAAGACAGAGGAGGCGAAATTCCAGTTCCAGTTGGTAACCGAGATGGAACCGAGTAACGCCGGGGCTTGGCAGCAATTGCTGAATCTGGCTTTGAAAGGGGAGGATATCCCGGAGGTCATCCGTATCTGTACGGCTTGTATGGAGCTTTTCCCCGAGTCGCCGGAATATTACTTCTATCTGGGTATCGCTTACTACCAACAACAGAAATATCAAGAAGCCTTGAATACCTATTATGCGGGCTTGAATATCATTCCGAAGGAGAACCTGCCGCTGAAATCGGATTTCTACGGTCAGATCGGTGATATTTATTACCAGATGGGGCAATTGGATCAAGCGTATAAAGCGTACGATGAGGCGTTGAAGTATAATGACAAGAACGTGGTCGTACTGAACAACTACAGTTACTTCCTTTCTTTGGAGAAGAAAGACTTGAAAAAGGCGGAACGTATGAGCGCCCAATGTATCAAGCTGGAACCGGACAACGCCACGTATCTGGATACCTACGCTTGGATCTTCTTCGTACAAGGAAACTATACCTTGGCGAAAATCTATATCGAGAGCGCTTTGGAGAAAGATAAGACAAAGAGCGCCGAACTCGTGGATCATTATGGGGACATCCTTTTCATGAACGGTGATAAGGAAAAAGCGGTGGAGCAATGGAAAAAGGCGAAAGAGATGGGGAAGGATTCCGAGATATTGAACCGTAAGATCGCCGAGCAACAATATATAGAAGACGAGAACGCGAAATGAAAAGAGACTATTTCTTGACCTTCCTGTTATGTGGAGGTCTTTTACTTTCGATGTTGACAGGCTGTAAATCGTCCAAGAAAGTCGGGACGGTGGAATCCGCTAGCGTGAAGGCTCATAATGAGTTCTTCCAGTCGGTGGAGGATCAATCCTTCCAGTTCCGTACCTTGACGGCCCGGTTGAACGTGGATCTGGATATCCCTGGTAAGCAAATGAGCTCTCGGGTGGATATGAAGATGGTCAAGGATAGTGCTTTCCAACTGTCGGTACAACCTTTTCTCGGGATCGAGATCTTCCGTATCGAGTTGAGCCGGGATACGATCAAGGTGGTAGACCGCATGAATAAACGCTATATGATCGAGAATTATTCCAATTTGCAAGGGCAGACTCCGATCGAGTTCAACTTCTACAATTTGCAGGCTCTTTTCACGAATCATCTGTTTATCCCGGGGGAGCAGGGCGTTTCCCGTAAGCATTATAATCGTTTTAAGCTGAATCAAGAAGGCCCGGTAGCCGAGATCAAGACCAAGGATGCCATGGGGCTTTTCTATACCTTTAAGGCGGATGGCGAGGAGAAACTTCTCTCTACCTATGTAGCGGATCCTTCCGATCGTTATGCCTTGCAATGGCTGTACGAGGATTTTCGCTTGGTGGATCGGCAGCCGTTCCCGATGTTGATGGATGTGCAGGTGTTGAAGAACGGGAATCCCGAGGGTGGGGTGAAGATCCATTACTCCCGTATCCAACTGGACGAGCCGCTCAAGTTGGATTTTTCGGTTCCTTCTAAATATAAGCGTATTACCTTTGCGCAAGTATTGAAAACGATTACGAATCTGAATCAATAATCTATCATGAGGCACGTCTGGATCGTTCTATTGGCATTGTCTTTATCTACCGTGGTTTACGGTCAGAAATCCGCCGCTGTCCGTCAGTTGGAGCAGCAGCGCAAGGAGGCGTTGGCCGATATCGAGGAGACGAATAAATTATTGCAAGAGACGGCCCAGACTGCTAAAACTTCCCTGAACCGTTTGAATCTACTCTCCAAACAAATTCTTTCCCGTAAGAAAGTCATCAGTTTATTGAATCAAGAGCTGGATGAGATCGAGAAAGATATCTTGAATATCCAAGGCCAGTTGCGCACCTTAAAACGGGAACTGGGCGATAAGCAGACGAATTACGGTAAATCGATGCGAGGGCTTTATAAACGCCATAGCTCGCAAGATAAATTGTTGTTTATCCTATCCGCCGAGAGTTTCTCTCAATCCATGCGGCGTATGCGGTATTTGCGGGAATATGCGGATTGGCAGAAGCGGCAAGCGAATGACATCGTTGAAAAGCAGGCCGAGATCAGCCGTAAGCAAGCTGAGATGGAGAAGACCCGTGCCGAGAAACGTGCCCTTTTAGGAACTCGTCAAGAAGAGAGTAAGAAGCTAGAAAGCGAGGAAGCTTCTCAGAAAGAGGAAGTCCAGCTATTGAATAAGAGACAAAAGGATTTGAAGGCGGATCTCCAAAAGAAGCGTCGTCAAGCCGAGGCTTTAAACCGACAGATAGAGAAGCAGATCGCCGAGGAGATCGCCCGTGCCGAGGCCGAGGCGAAAGCCGCCCGTGAACGTGCGGAACGTGAGCGTCGTGCCCGTGAACAAGCTGCCGCTAAGGGTAAACCCGTACCGGAGAGTAAAAACGAGCCGATCCGTGAGGAACGTGTGGCGGATACGAAAGGGGGCTATGCGATGACAAAGGCGGAGAAGCAATTGTCCGATAACTTCGCCAATAACCGGGGACGTTTGCCGTATCCGGTGGCCGGAAGACATACGATCGTCTCTACATTCGGCGAGCAACAGCATCAGGAGTTGAAATATGTTCGTACCAGTAATAGTGGTATCGATATCCAGACCTCACCCGGGGCGGATGCCCGTGCGGTATTCAATGGGGAGGTGACGCGTGTGTTCGTGGTGCCGGGGTATAATAATTCCGTAATCGTTCGTCATGGTAACTACTTGACGGTTTATAGCAATTTGAGTCAGGTATATGTAAAAGCGGGCGACCGGGTCTCTACCCGTCAAGCGATCGGAAGGATCTATTCGGATCCGGAGGACGGTAATTCCACGATCCTCCATTTCCAATTGTGGAAGGAAAAGACGAAGCTGAATCCGCAGCCTTGGTTGGAATAAAAGCGGTTGTGATATGTTAAAACTATGATGGGCATTATAAGGCTGTTACGATGCCTGTTGTAAAGATGCTAGAATGCCCATTGTAACAACCTTATAATGCCTATTGTAATTTTCTCGTTTAACGCTCGTTCAATACGTTGTATAACCCATTCAGGTCATCGGCACCTACCAAGTCTACGCCTTCTTTGATGAAGAAGCGTTTGAACTGCTCGGTATCCGGGGCGCCCCACCAACGGAATAGTTTTCCCTCATCGTGGACTTTCCGGATGATCTCACGCATCTTCTGTAGTTGGTCGGCGGGCATCTCACCTTCGCCTTTCCATGTGAAGAAATCGGAGTAATTATCGCTTATGACCGGAGCGAGGGAAGCAGGGATGCCCTGTCCCAGATCCTTTATTTGTCCGTCGAGGAAGGTGAAGCGGCTGTTCTCTTTCGGCAGGCTGTTCTTCGGACGGTCGCCGGAAAGGAAGAAGAGGACGGCACCTTCTTTATATTCGCCGTTATCGACGGAACAGAAATATTCCTTGTAAGGTTCCATCTGTTTCTTTAATAGCTTGTACATCTCTTCGCCTTGTGCCTTGCAATCCACCATCAGGTAGAAAGGACGATCGCTATCGGGATAGACCTTACCTCCATTCGCTTGTATGCGGGCCACGAGCGGCTTGAGGTATAGGTTCTCGAAGGTAATGGCCGGATTGGGTTCCGGGCGGTCATGGGAAACGTATAGCTCGTCATCGATCAGCCACAGATCGGCCTCCACGCAGTTGAAGCGGAAGGACAAGGCGTCCAGCAGAGGTCTCTCCCGCCAGTAATCATTGTGCGAGAAGGCGTTGTAATGAATTGCGGAGGAGGCTTTCTGAATCGTCTGCTCCGTGGTTGTCTCCGCCACTTGAACTGTGTCCGATCCCTTCGGGGAGGAGCAAGCCGTACAGAGGGCGAGGGAGGTGATAAATAAGGATAGAATCTGTTTCATATACTAATTGTTTTTTGAGTCTAGTTGTAGAGACGGGGCGTGCCCCGTCTCATCCCAGCAAAATGGTAACTTAAAGATACTATCAGTCGGCGCTGAGACGGGGCACGCCCCGTCTCTACAACTGGATGTTTATGGATTTGCTGTCTTATACGGTTCGCGTGCCGGGTTTTACGTTAGCCGTCTTCTGTTTGTCGCCCCAAAGGACGGTTAGTTCCAAGGGGACGTCGCTGGTAATTTCTACCTGCGGCTCTTGGGTAGCGGAAGAACGGGCCTTGACTTTGATCGCTACCAGACCGTCGAGGCCGAAAGGATAACGGTCGATACCATAAGCCTCCGTCAAGTTCACGTCTACGGTCAATTTCTTCTCGTACACATTGGAGCGGATGCCGAAGATTTGCTCGATCAAGCCGGAGATCGGTGCCAGTCCGCCCCAGCCCACGAAATTCGGGCGAGCCATGAAGCCCGGCTCCTCATGCTCCGGAGCGTAGTATTCCCAGAACGTACCGGTATTCTTATACACCTTTAGGACGTTATCGTAATGGTTGCGTGCGATCTCGTAAGCCAATTTACGGTAGCCTTGTTGCAATAGGCCGGTAATCACCATATAATTCGCTCCCGGCCATACGCCACCCTGCCAGTAGCGGCCGTTATCCTTGTATTTAGGATGGTTGGCGGCAAGGGAAGGGACGCGGTGCAGGCGGTTGAATGTCTCCTTGTTATCCAGCTCGGCCACGAAAGCGTCCATGCGTTCCTTGGATAGGACATCGGTCAATAAGGCCCAGTATGCGTAGATTCCCTTGGTGGAGGAAAGGCTTCCGTCGGCGTATTGATCGAAAAGGAAATGCTCCTTCTCGTCCCATAGGTTCTCGTTGATATACTTCTTTAGCATCTTCTGCTCGTCCTCGAACTCCTCGATCTCCTGCCAACGCTCCAGATAGAAACCCATCTCAAGCAGATGCCCGGCGGTGAAGTATTGTTGCAAGCAAACGTCCAGCCAGATCATATGGCCGTGGCTGTATATCGGATTGTATTTCGGTTCCACCCGGGGCATGTTGTCCATGCCGGTACCCCAACCGCTGGTCCAATACGTACCGTTGCGCCACGTATGGTTTAGCTTCAACCATTTATAATAAGCGCAAAGGGCGGGGAATATCTTGTGTAGGCGGTCCATATCGCCGAACTGCTTATAATAGACGATCTCGCTCCAAGGGAGGATATTCGGTCCGGTGCTGGTCGGATCGTAACGCTCGAAACAGTCCGCTCCGTCCGCCTTGATCTCCCGGCAGATGAAACCGTCCGGATGTTGTTTGGCGTAAAAATTATCTAACGTACGTTGGAAGGGGAAGAAGCGGGTACCGAAACGGGCGAACATCATCATGAAGGCGGAGTCCCACATGAAGATATTGCCGTTGTAGGCGACATCGAGGTAACTGCATACGAAACCGGAATCTGGTTCAGGGGCCTTGATGTTGCCGATGCCGATTTGCCAAGCCTTCCAGTACATCTCGATTTCCTTCTCGTGTCCGCTCCAAGTCGGGTCCGGGAGGATTTGCTTGGCCTCCTCGAAGGTTCCGGGCGTGATGGTCTCCGGTCTCGCTGTCCGGAACTCATTCTCGGTCACGAAGGGTTCCTTCAGGTAGGTGTTCTTGTAAGGAAGATTGTACTTGGGTCGTTTCTCTTCCATTTTCTCTTGCGCTAAAAGGTTCCCGGCGGGAACGGAGGCCGCACCTGCTGCGAGAAGGGATTGCTTTAAGAAGTTTCGTCTTGTTGTCATTCCTTATGATATTTTTATTGGGGGAGAGAGGGAGAAGGTGCGCCTCAGTCGGTGAACACGGTCCTCCCGGTCGGGTACCGTAGTACTGCTAGTCAAGTACTGCTGTCCTCTCAGCCAAAGTACTGCGGTACTTGGGCAGGGGTACTGCGGTACCCGACCGGGAGGATTGCGGTACTTGACTAGCGGGATAGCGGCCTGTTATACTCTCCATCGGATGAATACTGTTTGATTATAGATTCAGGAGCTTTTTGATCTTCCAGAAGATATCCGTATTCTCGAAGATACCCGTGAAGTTCTCGGCGCCCGGGCCGAAAGCGTAAACGGGAACCATGACACCGCTGTGGCTACCGGTGGAGAATTTACAGACGATACGGCCCTCGTTCAGATCCCCGTCCACCAAGGTAAGGCCACCGGTCTCGTGATCGGCAGTTACGACAACCAATGTCTCACCGTCTTGGGCGGCCCATTCGAAGATACGTCCGATCGTACGGTCGAAATCATGTGTCTCTTGCATCAACAGGTCGATATCGTTGAAATGTCCGTAATCATCCAATTGGGAGCCCTCTACCATCAGGAAGAAACCTTCCGGGTTTTGTCCCAGCAGATCGATCGCTTTCATCGAGGCACGAGCCAAGAGATCGCCTCGCTCGGCGGGAAGCGGGGTATCTACGGTATCGGTAACGCAGAATACCTTGCCTTTTTGAATTTTCGCCAGTTCCTCCCAGCTACGGGGAGTCTGGTAACCTTTCTCCCTTAATTCCTTGAACAAATCGCGACCGTCCGCACGGTTCTCGAATAGCTTGGAGCCGCCGCCGAATACGTAATCGACGCCACAGTTCACGTAATCCGCTACGATCTCGGCCTCGGCGTCGCGATCCGTATTGTGGCAGCAGAAGTCGGCGGGCGTAGCGTCCCATAGGCGACAGGTAACGGCGATGCCGCTTGACAGGCCTTTCTTGTTCGCCAAGGTAGCCAGAGATTCCAAGGGTTTGCCTGCCGGGTCTACGCCTACCATATGGTAGTTCGTTTTATGGCCGGTGGCCAGTGCGGTACCTCCGGCTCCGGAGTCGGTGATGAGGCGGTTGGCGCAATAGGTTTTCGAGAGGCCGGTGTATTGGGAGTTGTCCAGCCAGAGCTTGCCCCGGTTGGCGGTCCAAGCGGAATACATGTGCATAAGGCTCATGCCGTCGCCGATCATGAGGATCACGTTCTTTATTTTCTTTCCGGTAGGGGGGACTAGTTTCTTGACCTCGTAAGGTTTCTCTAGTACATACGTTTGTTCTTTGTCTCGGCGACTTTGTGCCGCGGCCTCCGGAACGATCATGCCGGATAGCAGGATGGCTAAGGAGGATAGCACGGATAGAGTTGTTCTTCTCATATGATTCAGTATTTAATATTATCAATTTATATAAAGGTTCTCTGTTGGGATCGCGTCTAGTTTGGACATGCTTGGCGTACGCCAGCTCCAGCCTAGGTACTCACCCTCGTAATCCTCGAAATAATGCAAGGCGAAGGGGTGGTAGCCTTTTTGTAAGGGGATGCGTCCCGTCGCTTCGATAGCGGCGTGGGAGGCATCATTGTCCACTACCTTTTCTTTGCCGATATAGAGGACGCTACCGTCATCCGAGCGGGTACTGAACTCATAGACTCCATCTTCCGGGGCGTATATATATCCGGTGAAGATATAGCCGAAATGATCCGGCAATTTAGCGTTCAGGATGGAAGGCTCAGGTATTGTCCCGGTCTCGACCACCTTCGCCTTTTGCAGATCGGCTACCCATTGGAACTCTCCTTCGTAATAAGTATAAGCTACCCCATGCTTCGTAGGCTGTATGGATAACGCGGGGCGTAATACGGCTTTTGTCGCTTGGATCGAGTACGTACGGCTGGGTACGAATCCCTTTTTATATCCTTTGGCCTTGATAATCGTGGTCTCTTTTAAGACGAATGGCTCGCTGTATACCGGAGCGTTCTCATCCGGTTCCGATCCGTCAAGCGTGTAATGGATAACCGCCTCGGGTGTCGTGGATTTTAGTTCCGCCGTAATCTCTCCTTCAAATAAATCCAGATCATTCGCTATGTAAGGGATAGAGACGGTAGGTTGCTCCGTATAGGAATAGGGAGCGTACTCGGGAGCGGTTCCCCAACGCTTGTCCGGTGTCGCCGAGAGCGTAAAGTCCAGTGTGCCTCCTTGCATCAACTGGTCGTACGTGATATAGCAGTGCTTAATCTCTTCTCCATTCAGCGATACGCTCGTGATGTATTTATTCTTTTCCGGTTGGTTTGCCGTGATCGTAAGTATCTTTCCGTTTCCGAGTTTCACGGTCGCTTTGTCAAAGAGCGGCGTAGTCAGGATAAACTGGTTGCTACCCGGACAAACGGAGTAGAAACCAAGGCTGCTCAACAGGTACCAAGCGGACATCTGCCCGCAATCCTCGTTGCCGATAATCCCCTCGGGAGTCGGTTGATACATCTCATCCAACAGGCGGCGGGTCCATTCTTGGGTTTTCCAGGGCTGGCCCACATAGCTATATAGGTAAGCCATGTGGTGGCTAGGCTCGTTGCCATGCGCATATTGACCGACCAATCCTGTAACGTCTACCAGATCGCCGACTACCTCGGAGGTAACCATAAATAAGCTATCCAGATCAGCGATGAACGCCTCCCGGCCTCCGGACAACTGGGTCAATCCATATACGTCATGCGGGGTAAAGAAACGATATTGCCAGGCCGTAGCCTCCGTATAGGAACGTCCGATGGCGAATGGATCGAAAGGAGTCTCCCAATTCCCATCCTGCCGTTTGCCCCGGAAGAACCGGGTACTACCGTCGAATACGTTGATAAAATTCTGGGAGCGCTTGATGAACGTCTCATAATCATCCATATGTCCTAAAGCTTTCGCCATTTGTGCGATACACCAATCATCGTAGGCAAATTCCAATAGGCAGGAAACCGATTCTTTCTTGATATTCGTCGGGATGAAGCCTTCCTTTATATAATAATCCGCTCCTTTCTTATTCTTCTCAGCGGAGATCTTCATCGCTTCGAGAGCGTGTTCTGCGTCATATCCGCGAATACCTTTTAAATAAGCGTCCGCTATAATCGATGTGGAGTGATAACCGATCATGGTCCCGGTCTCGCCTGCCGATAAGGGCCATAACGGAAGCTCGCCGCTGGCGTCGTACATATCCAAGAGAGACTGTACCATATCATTCACCAAGGTAGTATCCAACAGAGTCATCATCGGATGCCAGGCCCGGAAGGTGTCCCAAGTGGAAAAGGTGGAGAATTGGCGGCGACCTGCCGGGATCGTCGCTACGCTCATGTCGTGACGGCGGTATTGTCCGTTCACGTCGCTCGCTATATTCGGGATGATCTTGCTATGGTATAGCGCCGTATAGAAATTCGTGCGCTCGGCTTCGGTGCCTCCTTCTACCGTGATAACGTCCAGCTCTTTTTCCCAATCGGAGCGTGTCGCTTGATGGATGGCATCGAAATCAAAGCCATAGGAATCCGTCTCTTGCTCAAGGTTCAGACGGGCGTTCTCCTCATTTACGATCGATACCCCGACTTTGCAGACGATGGGTTTTCCGGTAGTCGTATCGAAGGTAAGTACGGCTTGCCGTTCGGAAGGCTGTTCCATGGAAGAGAACGGTTGCGAGAACTGCGCTACAAAGAAGACATATTGATTGTCTACCCAGCCCCGGGTACGCCGCATACCGGTAAGCTCGTTATCCCCGGTTCGCTTCACCCAGCCCTCGTACATATATTCGTTATCCAATAAATGGTCCATATCGACCACCAACGTAGCCTCTGTCTCTTTTTTATAGGTATATCGGTGTATCCCGACATGCGGGGTCGTGGTAAGTTCCGCTAATACACCTGCCTCCTTGAGATTCACCGAGTAGTAGCCCGGGGAAGCCTTCTCGTCCGAGTGCGAGAACGCTAAAGGTGTCTGGAGTGACGGACGGAATAGGATATCGCCTAGGTCGATACATCCCGTACCGCTTAAATGGGTATGGGAGAAACCCATTAAGGTAGAATCGCTGTAATGATAGCCAGAACAAGCGTCCCAATTACCTTTCCGGGTGTCCGGGCTTAGTTGGACCGCTCCGTAGGGAGCCGTGGCCCCGGGATACGTGTGTCCGTGAAATCCCGTGCCGATAAACGGATCCACGGAATCGATGGGGGATTGTGGAGCTTGGCTACAGGCCGTGAATAAGGCTATTATTCCTGTACACAAGCAAGAAGAAAGAGTTTGAATTAATCTCATGGTATATTTTTTGTTTAATATATAGTATACAATTGGCAAAGGTAAACTACCTATTTGAGATATGCGTTTTTACCCGGTAGAAAATAACACGGGCTGTTTCATTTTCTGAGACAGCCCGTAATGAATCTTATTCGTACCTTGATCGGTTTAAAGGAGCCGGTTAATATCCCTCGTTCTGCTTCAATTGACCATTCGATTTAGTAATCTCTTCACTAGGATACGGGAATACCATCATATGCGCTTGATAGGCGTTTTTGTTGGTGTAATCTTCGTAACCAATAATCGTGAACGCGGATTCCGGATTCGCCCGGTCTTCATATCTTCGGATACGTGGATGTGCGTTCAACTCTTTATCGGCCAATGTCTTTATGTCGGTATTGGAAGAACGGTTCCAACGCTTTAAGTCGAATAGATGGTCTGTAAACTCAAAAGCTAATTCACAACGGCGTTCGTGATATAGATCCTTCATCGTGGCGGTACCGGTAAGCGGTGTCAAGTTTGAGCGTAGGCGGATACGGTTGATATCTGCGGTTGCTTTATCGGCTTGACCTGTCATTAAATATGCCTCGGCACGGAACAATAACATTTCTGCGAAACGGATGATCGGGAAATTGACACGGACCGTAGGCCAGTCTCCGTTAGCACTCACGGCTCCTTCACCTACAGGGTCTGAGTATTTGAAAGCGTCCATGTATTTATTGATCATGAAACCAGCTTCAAGGTCGGAGGTAGACCAGAATTTGCGTGTCTCGCCGAAGAACGGGAACTCTTGGTTGTATTCCAAGATTGAGCGTACTAAACGGTCATTACCTTTACCATCTTTCGCCATTTCTTCGTAGATGTCGTAAGAGGGCTTCATCTGCCCCCAACCATTATATTTGCCCCATCCTTTGTTCTCAAGGATAATGCCCGGGAATTCGGTACCGCCCGGTAGTGCGCCGCCGATACTCGGAATAGTCCAGAGATATTCGGCATTCCAATAATCTTTCAAGTCAGACGAGAATAGTTCCGCGAATGTAGGAGCTAGATCTCGATTGTAGTTGTTCTCCAATTGATTGACCATCTCGATGACGTTGTTCCATTGGGTAGCATCCCAAGTAGCCCAGTAAGCATAAGTTTTCGCTTTGAACGCCACGGCAGCAGCCTGATGTGCCCGGCCCCGGTTGTCGGCGTCATAGGATTCGAAGTTTGGAAGGTAGGCGATTGCCTTGTCCATATCTTCGATGATCAGTTTATAATTGTCCATAACGGTAGCTTGCTGAGGCGGTATGGAGTTGTCGTAATCGTCGGGGAAGTCCTCGTAACGTACGAAAGGTACTCCTTGTTTATCCGTACCGTACCGATAAGCGATCAGATAATGTGCCCAGCCGCGACTGAAGTAAGCTTCGCCCAAGCTGCGTTTCTCGACGGCGGTCAGCGTCGTTCCCTTTTCTTTCTTCACTAATTCTTGGATGATCCAATTCGCACGGGACATAGTAGAATACATACGGCTGAATACATCTCTTAGAGGAGATTCATCACCAGTATAGGCTAAGGTCGCCAAAGAGTTATAACCGCGTGTACGTCCCCAAACAATGTCGCATGCGGCTCCCTGTTCCCAGAATAATTCACGGCCGTAACAACCCTCTTGATGGAATCTTTCATATAATCCGTCAATGGCATCAATGGCCTGTTGATCATTCAAGAAATAGGAGGTTGTAGTTGCGTTTCCTTCCGGCTGAACGTCGAGGAAGTCGCTACAAGAACTACAAACCAATGCGGATAATGCTAATACTGTAATATATCTTTTCATTTTGATCCTTTGTTAATATGAATATCTTTTAAAATACCCGATTAGTATGTCAATTTGACTCCGACAGAGAATACGCGTGAAACCGGATACTTCAAGGCATCCCAACCGCCGGTTTCCGGGTCCATTCCTGAGTAGTTCGTGATCGTGAAGAGGTTCTCACCGCTAAGGTAAACAGACATCATGCTGTTGCGTTCTTGCAGGTGAGCGCATTTCCTGATAACATCACTCAAGTCATAGGATACGGTGAAGTTCTTCAAACGTAAGTAAGAAGCATTCTCCAGATACCAATCAGACGGTGTGCTAAAGTTGCTATTTGGGTCGTTTTTCGATAAGCGTGGAATATTCGACCCTGTATTCGACGGACTCCAAGCGTTCATGATCTCTTTTGAGCGGTTGAAGTTTCCTTCTACATCGCTTAAGGCCATATATTTACCTACATATAAAGCTTGTGCTCCACCTACGCCTTGGAACATAGCGCTTACGGAAAGCTTCTTCCAAGTGAATCCTCCGGAGAATGAGAATGTAGTTTTAGGTGTAGCGCTACCGCAGTATTGACGGTCTTCATCATTGATAACTCCATCACCATTGGCATCGACGAATTTCAAATCGCCGGCTACAGCGTCCGGTTGGATTCGTTTTCCGTCTTTGTTTACATAAGCGGCTGCCTCTGCGTCGCTTTGAAAAATGCCGTCAGTCTTGATCAGATAGAAAGAGGCCAGCGGTTCTCCTTCGGCTGTTTGATACATATATGGAAGGTTACGATAACTTCCATCGAAATATGCATCATTTTTGGTGATACCTGTCCAAACGCCCGGGGTTCCGTCTGCGTTCTTTACCCCAATATCAGAAACCCAGTTCTTTAGATAAGAGAAGTTTCCGGAAACGAAGTACGACCAATCTTTATTTACTTGTTGGTTCCAATTGATTTGTGCCTCGAAACCTCGGTTGCGGACTTCACCTTGATTGACTAACATGGCATCGATACCGATCGTTCCCGGCCAGTTCATCGTTTGCGACTGGATCAAGTTGAACGTGCGTTTGTCGAAATAGTCGAATGCCATGCTCAAGCGATTGTCGAACATGTTCACATCTAGGCCTAAGTCCCATTGCTCGGAAGTTTCCCATGTTAAGTTGGGATTTAATGCGGTAGAGTTATAGACGAAGTTTCCCCAAATCTTGTTCGATTCTACGCCGTACTGTGCCTGCTCCGACCAATAATTCTTACCTAATAAAGCTGATTTGTAATTGTAACCGATAGATCCTAGATTACCGACACGTCCCCAAGAAGCACGGATCTTCAATAAATTCAGTGTCTCGCTTTTCGGGAAGAAAGATTCATTAGAGATTTTCCATCCGGCTGTTACGGCAGGGAAGTCGCCATAGTTATTATCTTTAGGTAGACGGCCTGCGTAATCACGACGCCAAGAGGCTGTAACGAAGTAACGATCGTTGAAGGAATAAGCCAGACGGGCGATCAAGGATACGTTTGCGTCAGGACCGGTCAAATAATCGGTAGCGGAAACAGAATTCGCATAGGATAGATATTGTAAATAATCGGATTCGTCAGATAAATCTTTTCCATTAACCTCTAGCCCTCGCTTGCTGTAATGATCGGCCGTAGTGGATAGTAAGACACCCAGGGTGTGCATGTCATTAAACGTATTGTCGTAAGTCAATGTGTTTTCCGTTTTCCATGCGTCTGCACGGTAAGTCGTTTCATCCAGATTATTTGTCAAGGAGGGTTTTCCCACCTCGTCACGGATCGGACTGAAGTTCTTATATAGATTATTCTTCAGGTTGTAAGTGAAACGGCTCGTGAACTTTAAGCCGGTAACGATATTCGCTAGTTCCAGACTGGTCGTACTCCAGATGTCACTGGTTCGGTCATAGCGGTTTTCCGCCTCCAGCAAGCGAACCGGATTGACAGCGTCTCCGTGGATATCCGCGAAGTTGGAGCCATATTTGGCGATGTAATCCGGGTCTTCGGTCGTTGTTCCACCGTAAGTACCATCCAGCGGATTGTAAACCGTAGCGCTGGCAGGCATATACATAGCCGCTGCGACAACTCCCGTATAACCACTGTCGGTATCTTTTGAACGGCTTTCGTTGTTCTTCCAAACCACGTCTTCGGTGATGGTCACCCATTTATTCAATTTGAATTTACCGTTGTAACGAAGTGAAAGGTTCTTGTTGAAAGTATTGATCAATACACCTTCATCGTTATCGTAAGCAAATGAAACACGGTTGGAGGCATTCTCGGAACCAACATTCAAGGCTACGTTATGGCGTTGGTAGAAAGCGGTGCGGAAGATCTCGTCCATCCAGTTGGTACGTGTGGTACCTACCCATGGGTTCTTGGTCAAGTCCCAACCGGTCGGCAATGTAAGCCCCGCGTTTGCGTAAGATAGTTTTCGCATCTCGAGTTGCTCTTCCGCATTTAACGGCTCGATTACGTTGCTAGCTTTACGAACACCGAAAGTCGCGTCATAGCTCAACGAGGTCTTGCCCTCTTTCGCCTTCTTGGTGGTTACCAAGATAACACCGCCGGCTCCGGATTGCGCTCCATAGATAGCGGCAGAGGCAGCATCTTTTAAGACGACAATCGTCTCGATATCATTCATAGAGGCGATGGGTGCGCCGGGAACACCGTCAACAACCCATAATACGTTATCGCCATTCTGTGAGCCCTGTCCACGGATCACGATTGAGGGTGTAGCCGTTGGGTCTCCACCGTTCGCTTGTACGGTAACACCCGCTAACTGCCCTTGCAACATACTTTCGGTAGAGGTAACCGGACGGGCCACCAAGTCTTCCGTGTTGTTCAGCACGCCCACGGAAGCGGAGAGATCTTGTTTGCGTTGCCCCGCTCCATAACCGAGTACGACTACCTCATCCAATTTCTGCGTATCTTCTTCTAGGATGATGTTGAAGGTCGTTTTCCCGTTTATCGGGATACTTTGCGTCATATAACCGATATAACTGATCTCTAAGATAGCGTTTTCCGGAACTTCCAGTAGGAAATCTCCATCGAGCCCGGTGATTACTCCGTTTGTCGTCCCTTTTACGATCACGTTCGCGCCAATTACAGGAATCCCCGCCTGGTCTTTGACGATACCGGAAATCTGTTTCGTACTTTGTTGGTAGATGCTGGGACTCGGAAGTTCTAAGCCCGATGATTGCCCAAAGACGGGAGAAGCTTGAGCGGTTTGGGTACCTGCCACTATGCCACATAAAGACATCCCTACGCATAGATGCTTGACAGGGATGAAATCATAAAGCCGTTGTTTCATGTTTGCGTATTTTAGTGTTTATCTAAATCTGCCGCAAAAGTAGGCGTAATATGTGCGAGTATAGTGGAAGGTCTTATGAAGTGTTTGTGAATAAAATGTTGCAAAGCTGTTGCAGCCTTACTGCAACGCACGTGCAGTGTTACTGCGACAGGCGTGCAGTAACATTGCAATGCGGGTTGCAGTAATCAGAAATCAAAGTATCGTTTAGCGTTGTTGTAACTGATGTCCTCCACCATCTGTCCAATGAAGGAAAACTCGGAGGCGGGCAATAAGCCTTTCTCTATCTCATTGCCTAGCATATTACAAAGGATCCGGCGGAAATACTCATGACGGGGATATGACAGGAAGCTACGGGAATCTGTCAGCATACCGACGAAACGGCTTAAAAGCCCGAGGCTGGAAAGCGCATTTAATTGATCTTCCATGCCTTTGATCTGATCGAGGAACCACCAAGCCGCTCCATATTGCATCTTCCCGGGTACACTGCCGTCGTTGAAATTGTAGGCATTGGCTACCATCAACTCAGTGTCGCGGGGATTCAGGTTGTAAACGATCGTTTTCGCTAACAGCCCTTCTTGATCTAAACGGCTGAAAAAGCGGTTCATGGAAACAGCTACCGGCTGATCATCGATAGCGTCGAAACCTGTGTCTGCTCCTAATAACTTGAACATCCGTTTGTTATTATTCCGATTTGCGCCGATATGGAATTGTTGTACCCATCCACTCCGGGCATCCATCACCGCCAATTCGTATAGCAATGCCGAACGGTATTTGCGAACTTCCTGCTCCGTGAGCGATTTACCCATACGAGCCTTGAGGAAGATCACCTCAATCTCCTGCTCGGTATAAGGTTCGGCATAGAAAGTATCCAACCCGTGGTCCGATAACCGGCACCCTTGGGCGGCGAAGAAATCATGTCGTTTTTGTAAAGCCTCCAATAAATGCTTGTAGGTGAGGATGGTCTTATCGGCGGCGGCCTCCAGCTTGGACAAATAGTCATTTAGCGCCTTGATATTATCGATAGCGAGTACCTTGTCCGGTCGCCATGCCGGATATACACGGGTGTGGCATCCGTTTGAACGTATTTTTTGATGGAATTCCAATGAGTCTATAGGATCGTCGGTCGTACAAACGATCTCTACGTTCATCCGTTTCATGATGTCTTGCGCACGATATTCGGGGGTACGTAGTTTATCCGTACAAGTCGCATAGATTTCCTCGGCGGAAGCCGGATTCAAGACTTTATGGATTCCGAATATACGGCTAAGCTCCAGATGTGTCCAATGATAAAGCGGGTTTCGCATCGTGTAAGGCATCGTCTCGGCCCATTTAAGGAATTTCTCGTAAGAGGGCTTATCTCCGGTGATATATTCCTCGGGAATACCATTCGCTCTCATCGCCCGCCATTTGTAATGGTCTCCGCCCAGCCATATCTCCGTAAGATCCTCGAATTGGTGATTCTCCGCTATTTGCCGGGGATCCAGATGGCAATGGTAATCAATGATGGGCATCTTCGCCGCATACTCGTGATATAACTCACGGGCCGTGTCGGTCTGGAGCAAGAAATCTTGATCTAAAAAGCTTTTCATACTTGACGATACTTTTGAATGATAGATAAGGCGTCGCGGCATAAATCGGTAATGGATTGCCAATCGTTTCCCGCTATCGCTTCTTTGGGAAAGAGTTTGGATCCCATTCCTACGCAGGTCACGCCGGCCTTGAACCAAGCGGATAGATTCTCCTCTGTCGGCTCCACGGCACCGGTAGCCATGATTAGGGTCCATGGCATGGGCGCCTTTATGTTCTTGACAAATGAGGGACCTCCTACATTTCCGGCGGGGAATATCTTGCAAAGGTCGCAACCTGTTTCTTGGGCAAAGCCGATCTCGGATACGGAACCGCAGCCGGGCGTATAAGGGATGAGGCGACGGTTACATATCTTCGCTATCTCCGGGTTAAACAGCGGACCGACTACGAAGTTTGCCCCTAGCTGTATGAATAAGGCGGCTGTGGCCGGGTCTACGATAGAACCTACGCCCAATACTAATTCCGGACATTCCTTGGCGGCGTATTTTACCAGCTCGCCAAATACCTCGTGGGCGAAATCTCCCCGGTTAGTAAACTCGAAGGCTCTGACGCCTCCCTCGTAACAGGCTTTTACAACTTGTTTTGCGATCTCTACCTCTTTATTATAATAGACGGGCACCATTCCGGTTTGGATGATAGCCTGTAATGTTTGTATTTTATTGAATCGAGCCATATTGGGAATTAAAAATTGAAAGTTGAGAATTGAAAATTAGCGGGAGACACGGCCGGAGGTGTCGCCGGACATGAGTTTTTCTACTTCCTCTACGGTTACTTGGTTGAAGTCTCCGTAGATCGTGTGTTTCAGGCAGGAAGCCGCTACCGCGAAGTCCAAGGCTTTCTGGTCGTCACCGGGGTAGGAGAGCAAACCGTAAATAAGACCTCCCATAAAAGAATCGCCTCCACCTACACGATCTACGATATGGGTGATGTCATACCGGCGGGATTCGTACAACCGGTTGTCGGCGTATAGCACTCCGCCCCATGTGTTATGATTGGCATTGATGGAGCCTCTTAGCGTGATGATAACTTTCCGGGCACGTGGGAAGCGAGCCATTAATTGGGTACATACCGACTGGAAAGAAGCGGCGTGTACCTCGCCTTCCGTGGCGGCGGCGTCGAAACCTTCGGGCTTGATACCGAAGACTTTCTCGGCATCTTCCTCGTTTCCTAGGATGATATCGCATCCGGCTACTAGTTCCGGCATGACCTCATGGGCTGTCTTACCGTATTTCCAGAGATTTTTCCGGTAGTTGAGGTCGCAGGATACCGTGATGCCCAATCGGTTTGCCGCCTGTATCGCTTCCAAGCATACGTTGGCGGCACCTTCGGATATGGCTGGCGTGATACCTGTCCAGTGAAACCAAGAGGCATCTTTGAATACCTCGTCCCAATCGATCATCCCCGGTTGGATCTCGGCGATGGAAGAATGAGCCCGGTCATATACCACCTTGCTGGCACGAGCGACCGCTCCGGTCTCCAGAAAATAAATGCCTAACCGTTCCCCTCCGTAAATGATCTTGGATGTTCCGATACCCTGTTTGCGTAATTCCATAACGCAGGCACGGGCGATGTCATTTTTGGGTAAACGGGTTACAAACTCAGTCTCTATGCCATAGTTGGCGAGTGAGGCGGCGACATTCGCTTCCCCTCCGCCAAAAGTAGCGTTGAACTGATTGGCTTGGCAAAAGCGTAAATAGTCCGGAGTAGCCAGCCTAAGCATGATCTCTCCGAAAGTTATGACTTTCTTACTCATGGTGGTATAGTATTATGTTTTTCGCAAATGTAAGGGTTTATTTCGAATAATGTATAGCGTGTGTGCGAAAACATAGGCTTTTTTATTCCACCTCCCGGACAAAATGCCCGATTTCGAAAGGAGTCTTTGGGGCGCTAACACTGGTGTAGAAAGGAAGCAGGTATTTGACAAAGCCTTCTTCTACCTCTAAATTGGGAAATCCTAGTTTATAGATACCAAAGCGAGAATCATAATCCTTGATCGAATCTTCTCGAAGTTCTGTATACCGATGGGATAAATAGTCTGGTTCATAGTGCCAAGTATTTAATGTGACCTATTGACAAAGATACGATAAGTTTCTTGATTTAGGATATAGAGTCCGGAAAAACAAAAAAGCCGCTAGTCCCAATATGGATGCGGCTTTTTTTGCTCCTCAATGAAACAATCTCACGATTCCCCCCTTGCAAAGACTTGTTAACCTTAGATCTAAAATACTATGAAAAAAACTCGATGCAAATATAAGGGGTTTTATAATATGCGTCAATAGTATTTGTAACATTTTATTGTAAAAATATCGCAAATAGGTTTCAATTTGATATATATCAAGCTTGTTATTCTAGAATTCCGTACTTTTTAGGAATATTATTCATAATTTCGAATAATTCGTTAATAGTCTCCGCACGTAGCATGGCGATCCGTGTTTGCTTGAAATCGGTAATACCTTTGAAGAGCGGAGTAGCTGCCAGATGACGACGAATATGTAAGATTCCCCTACGTTCGTCCAATCGTTCCACGCTTTGCTCCACTTGTTTTTTTAGGATATCTAGATACCAAGAGAAAGGCTTTTGCGGCAATAATTCCCCGGTCGTAAAATAGTGTTTTACCTCCCGGAAGATCCAAGGGCGGCCTATGCTAGCCCTACCGATCATTACGGCGTCTACGCCATAGTCCTCGAAACGCTGTTTGCATATCTCGGCGGAAGTCACGTCGCCATTCCCGATGATAGGGATTTGCATGCGAGGGTTATTTTTTACGGCACCGATCAAGGTCCAATCCGCCTCGCCCGTGTACATTTGCGCCCGTGTACGTCCGTGGATGGAGAGGGCGGCGATACCGCAATCCTGTAGTTGCTCGGCCAGATCCACGATAACGCGGTTGTCGGCATCCCATCCCAAACGGGTTTTCACGGTGACGGGGATGTTCACGGCTTTCACCACCTCTCTCGTGATTTCCAGCATCAACGGGATATTGCGTAGCATGCCGGCCCCGGCTCCCTTGCCCGCTACTTTCTTTACGGGGCAACCAAAGTTTATATCTAAAATATCCGGACGAGCTTCCTCGCAAATACGTGCGGCCTCTACCATCGAGGCTACGTCCTTACCGTAAATCTGGATAGCGACCGGACGCTCATCATCGGAGACATTTAGTTTTTGCTGTGTTTTGTTCACACTGCGGATCAACGCGTCGCTTGATACGAACTCCGTATATACCATGTCCGCCCCGAAGCGTTTGCACATCAAACGAAACGAGATATCCGTCACGTCCTCCATAGGCGCCAAGAATACCGGACGCTCCCCTAAATCTATTGAACCAATCTTCATACCTTCTGTTTGCTAACTAAATAGAGATTACAAAAGTACTTCTTTTTGGGGAATAATTTTTACATCTCGTAAGATGATCGGTGGATGGAACAGGTGTTTTTAATAATCCGGATCATTTATGATATATTGATAGAGCTCGGATTGCCCCGCTTTATTTAGGATCTTGTGCTTCTCCAACTGGAACTATTCTTTCATGATGGGATGGAGGGTTTGTGCTTATAAGAAATCTTCTCAAATATTATTCGTACCTTTGCTACCGTAATATTAAAATATATAACCTTGAAAGAGAAGGATTTTGAAATAATGGCGCCTGTCGGTTCCTATGAATCGTTGATGGCTGCTATACAAGGAGGGGCCGACTCCATTTATTTCGGTATCGAAGGATTGAATATGCGTTCTCGCTCGTCGAATAATTTCACGACGGAGGATTTGCGTAAGATCGTCGCTATTTGCGGGGAACATGGTATCAAGAGTTATCTCACGGTTAATACGGTTATTTATGGTGAGGATCTTCCGTTGATGAGGGAGATCATAGACGCCGCTAAGGATGCGGGTGTCTCCGCCATTATCGCCGCCGATGTGGCCGCTATGAGTTACGCGAATAGCATCGGGCAAGAGGTGCACTTATCCACGCAGTTGAATATCTCGAACGTGGAGGCGTTGAAGTTTTACGCCCGCTTCGCCGATGTGGTCGTATTGGCTCGCGAGTTGAACTTAAAGCAGGTGCATGAGATTTATCAGGAGATCGTGAAGCAGCAGATCAAAGGCCCGAAAGGGGAATTGATCCGCATAGAGATGTTCGCTCACGGGGCTTTGTGCATGGCCGTGTCCGGTAAATGCTATTTGAGTTTGCATGAGATGAACGCTTCCGCCAACCGGGGGGCTTGCATGCAAATTTGTCGTCGTGCCTATACGGTGCATGACAAGGATAGCCAGATCGAGCTGGATGTGGAGAATCAGTATATCATGTCGCCGAAAGACTTGAAGACGATTCATTTCATGAATAAGATGATGGATGCCGGCGTACGTGTGTTCAAGCTGGAGGGGCGTGCCCGCGGGCCGGAGTATGTGCATCTCGTGACCGAATGTTATAAAGAGGCGGTCAAGGCCTATTGCGAAGGTACCTTCGATGAGGAGAAGGTAGCGGTTTGGGACGAGCGTCTGCGCAGGGTCTTTAATCGCGGTTTCTGGGATGGCTACTATCTAGGACAACGATTGGGTGAATGGAGCAGTAAATATGGCTCCGGTGCTACCCGTAAGAAAGTGTACGTGGCACGGGGTATCAAATACTTCAGCGGAATCGGTGTCGCCGAGTTTGAGATGGAGTCCGGTTCCTTGAGAGTAGGCGATGAGATCTTGGTAACGGGTCCCACGACCGGAGCCGTTATGCAGACCGTCGATGAGATCCGGGTAGACCTGAAACCGGTGGAGGAGACCGTGAAAGGGGAACGCTTCTCGATAAAGATGTCCGAGAAGATCCGCCCGTCCGATCGTCTTTATAAAATGGAGAAAGTACAAATCGAAAAAGAACTACGATAATGAAGGAATATATTTTTAAACTGACAGACAAGGTTCGCGATTACGAGTGCGATTTGCAAGGCGTGGTGAATAACTCCAATTACCAGCATTATATGGAGCATACCCGGCATGAGTTTCTGGAGTTGTTGGGTGAGAACTTCGGCGCCATGCATGAGAAGGGCATCGATGCTTTTGTGGCCCGTGTGGATATCCAGTTCAAGAACTCCTTGCGGAGCGGCGATCGGTATACTTCTTGCCTGAATGTATATAAGAAAGGGGTGAAACTGGTGTTCGAGCAAGATATTTACCGGGAATCCGATGGGGCGCTGGCTACTAAAGGAGTCGTGGAATCCGTTGTCGTAGAGAATGGAAAATTAACCAGAGGAGAATATTTCGATGAGATGCTAAAGCGAATAGAATCAAAACAAGCATAAATGACAGACAAACAGATTTACCAAATTGGCCTTACTATGATTAATGGGGTGGGAGATATCCTAGCCCGCCATCTTCTGGAAGCGTTGGGAGATGCGGAGGCCGTGTTTACGGAAAAGCGCCAGTCGCTAGAGAAGATACCGGGTATCGGCGATTCGATTATCACCGAGATTAAGCGGGCGGATGTGCTCTTACGGGCAGAGAAAGAATTGGCTTTTGCCCAAAAGAACGGTATCTCTATCTATTTCTTGAAAGATATAAATTATCCGGAACGTCTGCGGGAATGCCCGGACGCTCCGGTTTTATTTTATTTCAAGGGGAACGCGGATTTAAACGCCGCCCATATCATCAGCGTTGTGGGTACTCGTAGGGCCTCCGCTTATGGGCAGGAAGTGACCGAGCGTTTATTGCGGGATTTGTCCGTGAGTTTCCCGGATCTATTGGTCGTTAGCGGACTCGCTTATGGCATCGATATTTGTGCCCATCGGAATGCGTTGAAGAACCAATTGCCCACGGTGGGCGTATTGGCGCATGGTTTGGATCGTATCTATCCTCCCGTGCATCGCTCTACGGCGATCGAAATGTTGGATCGGGGAGGTTTGTTGACCGACTTTCCTAGCGGGACGAATCCGGATCGGCAGAACTTTATCCGGCGAAACCGGATCGTAGCCGGTCTGGCGGATGCCACGATCGTTATTGAATCAGCGGAGAAAGGAGGCTCTTTGATCACGGCGGATATCGCTTTCTCGTATGGCCGGGATGTCTATGCCTTTCCGGGCCGGGTAACGGATATCAACTCTAAGGGATGTAATAGCTTAATCCGGCAGAATAAAGGAGGCTTGATCACTTGCGCTGACGATTTAATCATGGCGATGCGTTGGGATGTCGCTCAAAAGGCAGACGCGTTACCGGTCCAAACCCAATTATTGTTTCCGGAGAACGAGGAGAGTGAACGGATCTTGTCGTTCTTGGAGACGCAAAAGGAATCTCATATCAATGAATTGTCCGTAGCCTTGAATCTTCCGGTACATCAATTATCTTCTCTGCTCTTTGAGTTGGAATTGGATGGAAAGATAAAATCGATGCCGGGAAGCATCTATAAACGAATGAAACCCCTATAAATAATTAAAGCCTGTCTCACGACAAGCCCTAACCAAACTTTGTTAACCTTAAATCTAATACTATTATGAAAAAACCACAATGCAAAGATAAGCTTGTAAAGCCCCTTTGTCAAGGGTTTTGAGTATAACTTGTGTTAAACAACATGCCAGTCCGGTGTAAAAAATGTTTTTGAATTTGAAACTATACAGAATATGCGCAAAATCTTCTAAAATTAACAATTTGGATGTTGTTTGTAATCCTTGATCTGCACAGTGCTTGTATATATGGAGGAGGTTTATCCATACTAAAAAATCCTTGTAAGCGAACTTACAAGGATTTCTGGATTTGTGCGGCTGAAGGGACTCGAACCCCCACGCCGTGAAGCATCAGATCCTAAGTCTGACGTGGCTACCAATTACACCACAGCCGCATTGGAATCGTGTGCAAAGGTAATGCTTTTTTATAAACTTGCAAATATTTGCGTTGTTTTTTTAGCGAAACCTTATTTCTTCTCGGTCTCGGACAAGAGGTGGGTGATCGCCGCCTCGATAATCGTATCTTTACCTTTCTCGATATCTTCTTGGGTCATAGAAATCTTATATGTAGGATCGATACCGAATTCCGTATGCTGTTTGTTTACATCCAGCATGGGAGACGCGGAGAAACGGACACCCCAGCCGTTGGGCAACTCGGAGTTGAAGGGGAAACCACTACCGCCTCCGGTGCGATCTCCCATCGTCGTTACATAAGGCATCATGCGTACTTTCTGCACGAAATCGTTGGCGGCGCTGTAGCAATGACGATTCGTTAAGACCACGACAGGACGTAACCAGCGGATACGCTCGGAAGGTGAGAGATAAAGGGGATAAGGTTCGGAAAAGTCATCGTGCCCTTTACCCGTCTTATGTTGGATATAGCCGGTCAGTATCTTTTCCTCCAAGAAACGGGAAGCGATGCGATCGGCGTTTGATAACATGCCACCGCCATTATCCCGGATATCGAAGATCAAACCTTTGCAATCCTTGAATTGATAGAATATGTGATCCAAACCGCTTTCGCCGGCCGAACTGGAAAAGCTACCGTAGTAAATATACCCGATCTGCCCGTCACTCAATGTCGTGTATTTAAGTCCTCCGGCGATCGAGTAGTTCCTTCCGAGATAATTCTCTTGTATGTCCGAGTCGAAATTATCCGGATAATCGAGATACCAATCCCAATAGCGGGACATATTGAAGGTGGATATCAAATTGGTATGCCCGTCTTTCAGCTCGTTTAGCATATCGCCTAATACGTCAAATAGGACGTATTGGTTCATCGTATCGCTTATCTGCGTCTTATAACGGTCGTGAACCTCGTTCCAATCAATGTCCTTGTATTCGAAGAAGCAGTAATTCTCATCCAATATTTTCCAAAGCGCCTCAAAGTTCTCCTGTGGGGAGGCCACGTATTCGTCCGATTTCTCACATCCGGTAAACAGGAATCCGAGAGATATACATATATATATAAGGTATCGTTTCATTTGATTTCCTTTTAATAATAAGCGCTTCTGAACCGCTGGGTATTCTTTAGGCGTTTTCCTCCGAAAGAGATAAATTCTTTCACGAGGCCGATCATAAAAGAGTGAGAGATTATATGAGACTGTATCCCATTGACATCTGTACGGTAAGAGCTGTTTAGGTAACCTGCCCGTATCGTAAAATTACAAACCGGGAAATCTACCGTGAAAAAGTTCTTCATGGCGAATTTATTATGGAAAGAATTGAATTGCACCACTCCCGAAGCATTCCCTAGGTTGAAGATCTCGTAATACGATTGCCCGTAATGGGGGGAGAATAAAACACCGGCGAAGGGGATCGTGAACTGGTAGCGTAGCGTCATGGGATATTCCTTGACGCGTAACTTATAGATCGCCATGGCAGAGATGTTCAAATCGATATCCGCTTTCGCCGAGGCCGGGTTATTTCCGTTACGGGTATTGTATATAAAACCACCCATGCCATGCACGGCACCACCCGCCAGAAGCTTTAGATCCGGCAATAGCGTGGGCAAATGATAATGGTAACCCAACGTATAATCGATAAAGCCCGCGAAATCCGTAGCGGTAGAGGCGGCATTATCCGTGGTAGCCAGATCGACGCTTATGATTTGCTGTCTGGATACCCGATAGTTTGCCAGCCGGACCCTCTTCATCCGTTCATTCATTACCCGTAATCCGGGGCCTGTATATTTCTTATCTTCCATGCTGGGAGATAAATAGGTGTCCATTAGGTTGTAGCTTCCTATACCGACCATGGTCCCGCTGTTGATAGACCAAGGGATCTCGTCTCCATCGGACTGGGCCTTGGCCGGTGACGCGAGAAACAGCAGGAACAAACCAATCAAACAGGTGATAGCTTTCATAGGTTATTCGTCAAACAATTTCATCTGTCCCGTAATTTCATCGATAATATCCGTGGTACTCTGCCCGTCGTCAGTGTCGTTTCCCTCCTCATTGCCTTCGGTATCGTCTGATTCCGATGCGTTTTCGGAAGGGACGAAGCGATTCGGTTCCAGCTCATTGATTGTCTCGACCTCAAATGTAGAGATTCGTTTACCTTTGGCTTTGAAGCCTTTCACCGCGATAAATTCGTCGGCATCGAGGACGAGAGCCTCCCGGAAGGCGTCATGGCCTCCGAAGATCACCTCGATACGAGGATAGACCTCATCCGTAAGCAACATCAAGCGGTTCTTCGGATTCTCTCCTAGGAAATTCTGCTTCCGGGTGTTTACCTCCAGCAGGAATCGTTTGATATAATAATATTTCTGATCCGCATCGTATAATACGGCAGTCCATATCTTGCTCGGCTGGTATTTCTCGATGACCATGATATTGGACTCGTAGTGATTGCTAAGGTCAAAATTCGTGACGTAGAAATCGCCGTTCGGCAGGATCACCAATATCTGATCGTTGCTATGGAACTCGCCTAGCTCTTCTCCCCGCCCATCGTAATTTAACCGGAGTACGTCCCAGTCGAACCATACTTCCCGGCCTCCCAAGGTGGAAGAGCCTTTCTGCTTGAGGCTGATCTTGTGCACTTCCGCTTTCGTCAGGATATTACCTTGAGAACCCCGTCCCTTAATGGCTATCTCGCTGAAGTTCTTTTCGAAGACGAGTAGTTTCTGCCGGGGTTTGGGTTTCAGGATTACCTTGACGGTCTCCGCCTCTCCGTTCGGGTTTGCGCTGAAGTAAAGGACACGGGAGTTTTCCGTACCTTTGGTCAGGTCGTATTCCCGATCGCGTGTAGCGCCTGTGACGGCGAAGCGTTTGATGTAATTATATCCGAACTTACCGTCCCGGTATATGACGTTGTAAATCGTCCGGTTGTCGTTACGCTTAAATACGTTGACATATAGAATATCCTTACCGATAAAGATCTTATCCGCTACCTTGACGATCTTATAAGTACCGTTGCGATAGAAGATAATGACATCGTCTATATCCGAGCAGTTACATATGAACTCGTCCTTTTTCAGTCCCATGCCGATGAAACCTTCTTGACGGTTGATATACAATTTCTCGTTCGCCTCTACGACCTTGGTCGCCTCGATCGTGTCGAAATTGCGTATCACGGTATGGCGAGGGTAAGCCTTGCCGTATTTCTCTTTCAGCATGGTAAACCAATCGATGGTATAGTCGACGATATGTTCCAGCTTATCGTTGATCTTGGCGATTTGTTCCAAGGTCTGGGCAATGAACTCGTTACTCTTGTCGGAGTTGAACTTTAAGATACGTCCCATCTTGATCTCCATGAGTTTCAGTATATCGTCCCGGGTAACCTCACGGATAAATCGGGGCTTGAACGGCTCTAAACGAAGGTCGATATGGGATATCGCCTCGTCCATGTTCTTGGCGTTCTCGAATTCCGGATCTTTATAAATACGTTCCTCGATAAATATCTTTTCAAGGGAGGCGAAGAACAGGGCCTCCTCTTGCTCTTGTTTCTGGATCTTGAGCTCTTCCCGTAAAAGCTCCAGCGTACGATCCGTAGAGTGGCGAAGCACATCGCTGACCGTAAGGAAATGCGGCTTGTCCTCCTTGATCACGCAACAGTTCGGGGAGATACTGATCTCACAATCCGTAAAGGCGTATAAAGCATCGATGGTCTTGTCTGAAGAGACCCCCGGAGCGAGATGCACCAAGATCTCTACATCCTTGGCGGTATTATCGTCTACCTTCTTGATCTTGATCTTTCCTTTATCGTTCGCTTTTAGGATGGACTCGATCACGGTAGAGGTTGTTTTTCCATACGGGATCTCCGAGATCACCAATGTCTTATTATCGAGCTTGCCGATTTTTGCACGGACTTTCACCGATCCACCCCGTTCTCCATCATTATATTTGGCTATGTCGATAGAGCCTCCTGTCTGGAAATCCGGATATAACGCGAATTCCTCTCCCCGTAGATAGGCGATGGAAGCATCTAATAACTCATTGAAATTATGAGGGAGTATCTTGGAAGACAGGCCTACGGCGATACCTTCCACGCCCTGTGCCAGCAATAAAGGGAATTTTACCGGTAAGGTAACCGGTTCCTTATTACGCCCGTCGTAAGAAAGCTGCCAAAGGGTTGTCTTGGGATTGAATACGGTCTCCAAGGCAAACTTGGAAAGGCGAGCCTCTATATAACGAGGAGCGGCGGCTCCGTCTCCCGTCAGGATATTACCCCAGTTTCCTTGGCAATCGATCAATAGATCCTTTTGTCCCAATTGCACCAAGGCATCTCCGATAGAGGCGTCTCCGTGAGGGTGGAACTGCATCGTATGACCTACGATATTCGCAACCTTGTTATACCGCCCGTCATCCAACCTCCTCATGGAGTGCAGGATACGTCGTTGTACGGGTTTCAGTCCATCGTTGATATGCGGAACGGCCCGTTCCAAGATCACATAAGAAGCGTAGTCTAGGAACCAGTTTTGGTACATCCCAGACAAATGATAGGTCGTGACACGTGTATCCCCTTTCCCCGGGACTTTATAGTCGGAATGGGTATTCGCCTCTTCCTCCGTAGTCTCGTTATCTTGGGTATCACTATTTATATCCTCAATTTCCTCGTTTTCCTTATCCTCGATATAATCGTCTTCTTTATCTTCCGGTCTCATAAAATCCAGTTCTTTCTACACAACGCTATTACGCCAAATTGCTAACAGGGTGTAAATATAGCAAATTCTATTCTATTTCTTTGATAATTTGGCTGACTGTAACTAATAATGGGGGTAGTTTATCTTTAATGACATCAAAAACGATTTCGGCATCGACACCATCATAATGATGAGAGATATAATCGCGCATTCTAAAAATATTTCGCCAAGGTATTTGTGGGTATTTAGAAAATAGTGTTCCATGGGTCTTATTATCAATGGATTTTAGGTTTTCACCGATGGTCTGTATTAACATACAAGCGGCATCTAGCTTTTCCATGCCGGACTCACTCAGCAGATAGTCATTTACGGAAAAGATCGGTTTATTTCTGCGTAAGACCGTTTCAATTGTAGATTGAACTCTATGAAGGATTTGCAGTATTTCTTGGTTAAGCAAATATTCCATCGCGTCGTATATTATTCATTAACAATTCATTCAAGTTTTGTCTTAAACGTAGTAGATCGATTTTATATCCGGTCAATTTTTCCAAATCTTCTTGAATATCACATAGAATATAGAAATTAGGAGTTTCTATCTCGACACAGATATCCAAATCGCTTGATTCTGTTTGTTCTCCTCTGGCAACGGAACCAAATACTCCCAATCGCTTTATACCATATTGGGAAGACATAGTCTTTTTGTATTCTTTGAGAATACTTATGATTTCATTTAATGTTTTCATGACCATGTAATTTATTGAGTAACAAATATAGTAAAAAAATTGATATATGCTATTTTAGGTATAAGGTAACTATAAAATTAGGTGTTGGAGTAGGGGTTTTTCAGAATCTTTTGTCTTATCAATAACAATTGATATTTACATATAAAAGAATAATGATATGAAGAAGCTGATTTTATTTGTGTTATGCGCTTTGAGCGGCTTGGTGGTGAGCGCTCAATCACGCTGGGGGATTACTCCGGAGGGTGGATTTGCCGCGGTTAATCGTGTTGGAATGGGATCTAGCTGGCGTGCGGGGGTTAAGGTAGGCGTTGGTGTATCTTACCAGTTTGAACCGGGATGGATTGGATTGAAATCCGGTTTATATTATGCGAATAGAGGGTATTCGTTGGGAGATTATCCGAGAACGACGGAGTCTGCCACGTATGTCTTGAAAGAGATGATGACCGGTGGTATCACGCAACATTTTTTGCAATTGCCCGTGATGGCTGATTTCTCATGGAAAGTGTCGAAAGAGGTACGTATGCATTTAGCGGTCGGTATGTATGCCGGTGTATCTGTCAAGAATGATACGAATTGGGGATCTTCGTTTACGATGGGGTATTCGAAGGAGCCGCAGGCGCTTGGTAAGTATGTCAAATCTACTGGCCTAGGGTATAGTTATGGTTATGGCCATTCGGGATATGATGAGGCTGAAAACGCCGATCATCCATTTCGAGACGTGAATTCTTTTGATTGGGGATTGACAACTTCTTTTGGTATAGAGGTGAATAACTGGGTGATGAATCTGGGGTATGATCTCTCTCTAGGTGATGAGGGCGGTAACTATAAGATCGATGGCGATAATTTCTCTCTGTATGAGGTAAGAAGTGTCGGTGCCAATTACAATACGATGAGTCTGACGGTTGGGTATAAGTTCAAGCTTTAACAGCAAATCACTCATAGGATACGAATCTGACGAATATTCGGTGTCTTTTTTTAATAGATATGCAGCTTTTGAGATTGTTTGATCATCTATAACTTATAGAAACTTAAATAAATAAGATATTATGAGAATCATCAATCCGATAGGTGGGATCATCCTGCTTTTTGTCTTGCTGGGCACTCTGGGGTGTAGCGAGGACTCATTTCAAGATGAGGCTAAGCCGGTGATTTGTCCTAGTGTTGTTTATCCGGAGGGAGCTAAATTGGCACGAGTTTGGTACGGTGCGGGTATTTCCTCTCCTCAGAGTCTGGCGAAGGAATATGTGTACGATGAGTCGGGACGTATCTCCAAGGTATTATATCCATTGAATACGGAGGATGGAGAAGGATACTTGATTGGCTACGTTGAATATGTTTATGACGAGTGGGGTTTTTTGTCTAAAGAAGTTTACTTCAACAGAAACCTAGATCAGACGTATCATAATTTGTCTACGCTTCATTATAAGTATGATGAACAAGGCCGGAAAATAAAGGAGATTACTGAATATCCGGTTATTGGCAAGAGCAAGGTGACAGTCTTTTCTTATAAGAATAATCTTCTGGAACGGAAAGTTGAGTACGACGAACTCGGCCGGAAGCTTACTTATACGGACTATGAGTACGATGAGACAGGGTTGTTGACAAAAGAAACGATTCGTGATCCCGAAACGTCCGAGGTTCTCCGATATAGCGAGTACCGCAATGAGAACGGATTGAACATGGAGATCATGGTTTATGCCGACCTTCCGACAGAAAAAGAATCCATAGAGCTTCGTCGGATCACGAAGTCCTATGATCAGAATGGCAATCTGCTTCAATTAGTCTCTGAAGAATTGGCTTCTTCTAGCTCCCAGTCGAGTTTCTCGGAGTCCTATGAGTATATTTGAAGGCGTTCGTGATGACTTCATTCGATATGGAATGTCATCACGAATGTTTTTTCCTTCGTATAGGATGCCTATTCGTCCAATCCTTGTTCGTTCGGATTTCCGGTCTTCATGAAATACCCTTATACAATAAGACCCCTTCCGTAGTTGTTCTCACTCCTTGTACTTTTCCTCCGGTAATTTGAAAATTCTTTTAGTTCTTATGGTTTTCTATATTTGCCATAAATATAACAAAAAATGCAGAGCGTAGCGTCGGGATTAAAAGCAAAAGTGGGTTTCTCTTAGAGGTAACAAAAGTTTCATACTGAGGAAACTTTAGTTTCCCTATAGAGAAACAAAAGTTTTCCGCTTATTAAACTTTTGTTTTCATATGGACAAACTTTTGTTTTTTAGGCTGAAAAACTACAAATAACTAGATGCTAATATTTTATATATGTTGAAAGGAGATTGGATAATGCTATATGGTGAGTGTAGAGGATCGTTGTGTTAGGTGAAGGAAAAGTGGTAAATGGCAGTAAATAGTGGTAGATAGAGCCAGATAATTGTAGATATTTTTTATCTACCTCTATAGGCTAAATATCCTAAGGCCAGATGATTGTATGGATAGTTGTAGATGTTGTAGCAAATGGGCTTGTAAATTATATGGGAGAATTGAAAGTCAAAGCGATAAACAAATAACTTTCAATTCTCCATTTTACAATTAAATGGTATAATATTGTTCCCATCCTTTGCGAGGCGGCAAACCACACAGCATCTTATTCGCTTCCGGATCGTTCGTGATCTGTTTCGTGTCACGATCGAAGACGAGCTTGCGGTTCAAGCGCTGGCTTAATACGCCGAGACAGAATACCTGACTTAATGGGCCGGCGATCGAGAACGGTGAGCGGGTTTTCTCCTTACCCATACAACTTAGCAGGAAGTTCGCAAAATGGTTAGACGGGCTTTTCGGCACTTCCGGTAAGCGGGATTCCATCTCTTTCGCTTTCTCATCCGGGATGATAGATAAGGTACTTCCATGAGAACCACCCTTGAAGGTTAATTCTTTCGAGTAGATTTCCTTGCCCGGGTTCAATTTCGCCGGTTGTATCTTGCCGCCGGCTACGGTCGGGATATTCGGGTCGAGCTCGGAAACACCGTAACCTTCCGGGACGGAGGGGATATTGTCCAGTCCATCGTACCAAGTGATATCCACGGCCGGCATATTCCCTCTTTCCGGGAATTTAAACAGAAGGGTGGATGACATCGGGAAGAAGAACGGGTTATGGTCTTTCAAATAAAGCGGATTTATTTCTGTAGGCAATCCTAAATCTAGGAATTCATGTGCCGTATCCAAAATATGCGCTCCCCAGTCTCCTAAGACACCCATTCCGAAGTCGTACCAACAACGCCATTGTCCCAAATGGTAGTCATGGTTGTAATCATGATATTGAGCTACGCCGATCCATGTGTCCCAATCCATCGTCTCGGGAACCGGTTCTCCCATAGGCATATGCCTAATATTCGGGTTCCATCCGTGCCAGCGACGCGGATTATTCATATGGGCGGTAATGGCGGTAACATCCTTGATAATACCGGCCTCTTTCCATGCCTTGAATTGGAAATAGTTCGCCTCGGAATGTCCTTGGTTACCCATTTGGGTGACAACGCCGTATTTCTTCGCTCCACGCATCATGATCTCTATTTCTTGGAATGTGCGGGCCATCGGTTTCTCTACATATACATGTTTGCCGTGCGCCATCGCCTCGATCGTGATCGGGAAGTGGGAATGATCCGGCACGCCTACGCTTACGGCATCGATCTTGTCCGCCATCCGGTCGAACATCGTGCGGAAGTCTTGAAAACGGGCCGCTTTCGGGAACATGTTGATAATCTCTTGCGTGTGAGGGGCTCCCATGTCCACGTCGCAGAGAGCTACTACGTTACACAGACCTGTGTTATACAATTCCTTGGCGATCTCGCCCCCTCGTTGTCCGATGCCGATGAACGCGATGTTTACCCGGTCATTAGCGCTGATTAGCGGGGAAGTAGGTAGAACACGTCCGTGGGCGGGTGTCCAGAACGACGGGATGGCCGATACTGCCGATAAGGCTAGCGCTCGCTTAAGGAACGAGCGGCGTGAGATTTCTTCTGATTTCATGGTATTATCTTGTTTAAATTATACTGTTTGCGCAAACACTAATGATTTACGTCGTAAATATACAAAACTTTCTATAGTTACGGAAAAAATCATTTACTTTGTAACCTCATAAAGGAGACCATGTGCTAATGTGCCACTCAGGCGGGTCTCCGATGGACTTATCATTGGCACATTGGCATATTAACAAAATTGGCAAATTATTAGATTATGGCACAAGAAGATGTATTTAAGAAATTAGTTTCACACTGTAAGGAGTATGGTTTCGTATTTCCCTCCTCAGAGATTTATGACGGTTTGGGAGCGGTATACGATTATGGCCAGTATGGTGTTGAGTTAAAGAACAATATAAAGAAATATTGGTGGGATAGCATGACTTTGCTGCATGAGAATGTGGTGGGTATTGATTCCGCTATTTTTATGCACCCTACTATCTGGAAAGCTTCCGGCCATGTTGACGCTTTTAATGATCCGTTGATCGATAACAAGGACTCGAAGAAACGTTACCGTGCGGACGTTTTGATCGAAGACCATTTGGGCAAGATCGAGGAGAAAATGAATAAGGAAGTGGCGAAAGCCGCAAAGAAATTCGGTGACGCTTTCGATGAGGCTAAATTCCGTGAGACGAATCCTCGTGTATTGGAGCATCAAGCGAAATGGAATGAGATCCATGAGCGTTATAGCAAGGCGATGAACGAGTCTAACTTCGAGGATCTTCGCCAATTGATCTTGGATTGCGAGATCGTTTGCCCGATTTCCGGAACTCGTAACTGGACGGAGGTTCGCCAGTTTAACTTGATGTTCTCTACGGATATGGGTTCTACCGCTGATGGAGCGATGAAGGTTTATCTTCGTCCGGAGACGGCCCAAGGTATTTTCGTGAACTTCTTGAATGTGCAGAAGACTGGCCGTATGAAGATCCCGTTCGGTATCGCCCAGATCGGTAAGGCGTTCCGTAATGAGATCGTGGCTCGTCAGTTTATCTTCCGTATGCGTGAGTTCGAGCAAATGGAGATGCAATTCTTCGTTCGTCCGGGTGAGGAGATCGAGTGGTTTAAGAAATGGAAGTCTACTCGTTTGAAATGGCATCAAGCCCTAGGTTTGGGCGATGAGAAGTATCGCTATCACGATCATGAGAAATTGGCTCACTACGCTAATGCGGCTACGGATATCGAGTTCGAGATGCCGTTCGGATTTAAGGAAGTGGAGGGTATACATAGCCGTACGAACTTCGACTTGAGTCAGCATGAGAAGTTTTCCGGTAAAAAGATCCAATATTTCGATCCGGAGTTGAACCAGAGTTACACTCCGTATGTAATCGAGACCTCGATCGGTGTAGACCGTGTGTTCTTGAGCATCATGGCGGGTTCTTACTGCGAGGAGACGTTGGCGAATGGTGAGAGCCGTGTGGTATTGAAGTTGCCCGCAGCCTTGGCTCCGATCAAGTTGGCCGTATTGCCATTGGTGAAGAAAGATGGCCTGCCCGAGAAAGCTGAGGAGATTATAAATATGTTGCGTTTCGACTTCCGTTGCCAATACGACGAGAAGGATTCTATTGGTAAGCGTTATCGCCGTCAGGATGCGATCGGTACCCCGTATTGTATTACGGTAGACCATGACACCTTGAAGGATAATTGCGTAACGATCCGTTTCCGTGACACGATGGAGCAAGAGCGCGTAAGCATCGATAAGCTTCACGATATTATCACGGAGAAGGTGAGCATGAAGAATTTATTGAAAAAGGTAATAGAGTAAACGAATGAAGAAGTACTGGCATATTGCGTTGATGTTGTTTTGCGTGCTCATGATCACCTCTTGTGGGGATGATGATGAGGCACTAGAGGTGGATGAGGTTTGGAAGGTCCAGAATGAGGAGGCTTTTCAAGCCCAGATGCTGGTTCCGGGTTTCGAGCAATTGAGTTCTCAAAGTAATGCCGGATTTATCCTTTACAAGGTCTTGAAGACTGGGGAGAGTAAGGAGCCGATTTATTATACGAGCAAGGTGGAATGTTATTATAAAGGCTCTTTTATAAATGGTGAAGTTTTTGATGATCGTTCTTTCGAGGCTGGAGAGCCTGCCGAGCTTACTGTTTCTGATATGGTAGATGGTTTTGCTACAGCGTTACAGAATATGCACCCAGGAGATCGTTGGGAGATTTGGATTCCTCAACAGATGGGATACGGTTCGGCTGGAAGGAGTGCTTCGGGAAGTGTCATAATAAAGCCTTATACGACTTTGATCTTTGATTTGGAAGTTACAAGGATTGTCAAAGAGTAGGTTCTTTCATTAAGAATAATTACGGCCGCCTCTTTTTAGGGGTGGCCGTTTTTTTATAGTTATATGTAAATCTAGGGAGGCAAATCCCCTATAAACAATTAAAGCCTGTCTCACGACAAGCCCTAACCAAACTTTGTTAACCTTAAATCTAATACTATTATGAAAAAACCATGATGCAAAGATACGTTCGTCAAGACCATTTGTCAAGTCTTTTGCAACTAATATATGTTAAGTAACATATCGATGCTTGCCAAAAAGTGTTACACAACACAAAACTCTATATATTACAATCAAAATCTTCTAATTTTAACGATGATTAGGTCCCTTTTATAGGACTGCTAAAGGGAAAGACGTTCTTTGAGTAGCTTATAGCCAGCGCTACTGGCACGAAGATAGGTTCCATCCTTTAATCGTACTTGATAGGTTTCTTTTCCGAATAGTTCTACTCGCAATATCTGTTCCGTATTAACGATATAAGAGCGATGTATACGAACGAACTCCGGAGAAGGAAGGCTTCGCTCGAAATACTTCATGGTTTGCTCCTTTACGTGCTGACCGGAAGTGGTGAATAAGGTCACATAGTCGCCACATGCTTGCAAATAGAATATCTCTTTTATCGGGATGATATGAATACGTGTCCCGTCTTTTACGGATATACGATCTAGAATCTCCTCCGGAACGGTAGTCGGGGGAGGTGCCGTCTTTTCCTCCATTTGTCTCCCGATAGGTTCCGCCTCACTCTTTCTTTCCCGGCTGGCATACCATTGGGATAGAATGATCCATGCCATTAGGCCGAACAGGAATCGAAAAGGAATCGTGATCGAGAATTCCTCCCAATCTTCCAATCCGAATATTTGTAGCAAGATCGAGCATCCGGCTATGCAAGCGATTTGTACGAGTACGGCGAAAGCCACTCGTGCTTGCATGATATGTAACGTACATTGTACATACCAAAGATAATATCCCGCTACGGCGAACAATGCGATGGAAAGTAAGCTATCGACCAAAGTGATGCTCAACGGAAGATCGCCATAAAGAGTTAATAATGCGCATTGGATCGCTATGGCTAAAAGTAATAATAGGCTTCCCAGCCCTTTATGTAATATGGATGTTGTAATAGGATGTTCTTGCATGATGAGTTTAGTCTCTTAGTTCAAGGCCGCTGAACGACAAGTCTCCACATATATATAACGTGTGCGTCATGTCGGTTGTTTCTGTCAGGTCCCTCATGTCTTGGCATCCAGCCAAGAAGGAATCAACCTTTAGACGAACCAGCCATCCTTTAGGGACATATATTACTACGCCGCTGAAGGAGCTATCTATGTTTATGATGGTTTCATCAGCCTCTAATGTTGTTTTTTTAAGATCGAGGATCACGTTGCCGAAAGATACGTCTATGTCCGCTCCCTTGAATACGGGGTCCAGTACGATGTGCCTTACCGAGTTGAAAGTGGTGTCAACCGATACGAAACCGTTATCTGTCTCGTAGTTGATCTCATCGTTAGGCTTTCTGTGCCCGAAAGGGGGATGGTTAAAAGGACGTTTATGCTTTTTCGTGCGGATAGAATCTTTCCGCTTCAGCATGATGACCAATCCTAACAGGATTAATCCTAACGGCCAATATATACGTAAGAAATCGTTCGTGATCCAATTTAACTGCGGGAAAAGGAAATAGACTCCCACGCCCACGAGGAGCATACCTCCTACCGGATTACGGTGGAAAATCGTAAAGATGCCCGACACGACAAGCAGCATCGGCCAAGATACAAGCAAGTCAAATAAGGATGGATCTATCATTCCTAGATTTCGCAGTAAAAATAATATACCGACAATGATAAATAAGGTAGCGATCAGATACCCGTTTGTCCTCTTCTCTTTAAAATCGATGTCATAATCTTTCATATCCATAAGTTCCATTTTTTGTTTTTTATCAAATGTACGGGTTCGTCATTCTATACACAAGTAAATACCGCTGATTTCTATACGAGTATCGGTAAATAACCGAATAATCCCGATTAAAAAAGCCTTTAGTTTGTAAGAAACGTGAATTTGACACCAAAACTTGATAAAAAAACGAGTTTGATAAGATTAGTTGATAATTAAGGAATATCTTTGTCTTTACAACTGCAATAGAGGAATGTAGGGAATGATACGAAATATTATAAATTTAAAGGCAATAATACTTTATTTTGGATTGATTTTATGCTTGATAGCCGGTATGCCGACTCCGGCTTATGGGAGTTCTTCATATCCGGTCAAGGAGGAATCGTATGTATTGGTGATAAATTCATATGTGGATGGCGAACGTTGGTCTGGTAATTTATTAAACATGATCTCGAAGTTCGCTACCCCGGAGGAGTACACTCTCCGGATAGATCATATAAGCGTGATGTTGGTTGATACGCCAGAGAAATTAAAAGAGAAACAAGAGGTCTTCTTTGAAGCTAACAAGAAGAAGCCGGATGGAATTATCTACTTAGGCGTAAATGGATGGGCTTTTATGCGGGATAAGATCCGGGAGAAATGGGGGGATATTCCCACTCTGGTCTGTTCGGAAACGGGTGAAATGGCAGAAGATGAATGCTATTTTAATCAGCGGCATTCCTCTGATAGGGTGATCCCTTTACAAGAGGCGGTTAAGGGGTATAACGCTACGGGCTTGGTTATCCCTTATTATGTTAAAGGTTCGATCGACTTGGTGAAGGAATTAATCCCGGGTTTGAAACGTCTGATTTTCATATCCGACAGACGTTATGTCTCCACATGGCTTCGGGATGAGATGGAGAAACATATGGAAACTTCTTTCCCTGAGGGGAAAGTGGATTTTTATACGGAGGGTTCTTGCTCCATGGATAGTTTAATGGCGGTTCTGTCGGAGAAAGACCCACATCGAGCGACGGCCGTGATGTATTACTCGTGGATTACCGAGAAACCTTTCTTGAATCACTCGTTATTATATAGTACTTTGTATCAAGGTATAAACGGCATTTCTAGGCATCCTGTTTTTTCTTTATATGATATGGGCGTGGAAGAAGGATATACGATTGGTGGATATTATAATAGCTCTAAAACGATTGAGACAGCTCTAATTCCCTTGCTACAGCAAGTTTATAACGGTGAAGATATGGGCAAGATCCCGGTTTCAACGGTGGATGATCCTCATAAATACTTGAATTATGTTTCGCTGATGAGCGCGATGTCTAATGAAGATAATTTCCCACATGATGCGATCTATTTGAATGCGCCTCCCTCTTTTTTAGAAAAATATTGGATGCCGCTATTAGGCTTTCTGATTTTCTTTCTGGTAGTCGTGTTTTTAGCGTGGCATTACGTGTATCGTTCTAAGCAAAAGATGAAGGAAGTGGAGTTGAGGCTATTATCCCGTTACCGTGATTTATTTAATAATATGCCATTGCCTTATATACGGCAGCGGCTGATTCGGGAAGGTACGCAAATCGATGTGCAGGTTTTGGATGTAAACCATGCTTTCGAGGAAAAAATCGCTCCTAAAGATTTCGTGGTAAATAAGCATGGAAAAGAGATCGCTAATTTAATTGGGGGAAGTTATCCTTTGCTTCTATCGGCTGTGCCTACAGTTCTGGAGAGTGGGAAATCCTTTACTTGTGAGTATTATTTTGAGCCGACAGGGCTTTACTATACGATTATCATCATGCCTACCTCGGAAGAGAATGTAGTTGACGCGTTTTTTATTGATATTACGGATATCCATAATTTCCAGACGCATTTGAAAGCCATGAATCATAAGCTGGCTATGGCGTTAGAGGCGGCAGATCTTTTACCGTGGCGATATAATCTGGCTGAAGGGAAGATTATCTATGAGTCGAAAGTACATCCGGGAGATAATATAGAGACAGCAGAGGTGCATACCCATGAGGTTTCGTTGAAGGAATATTTCAGCAAGATACACCCGTCTTTCAGGGCTTGCGTGGAAAAGGCTTTCGATGATTTGTGTAATGGGAAAATAAAGAAAGTACGAAAAGAATATTGTCTGGAGCGGTTGATTCCGGGAGAAGATCGCCATGAGTGGGAGGAGATACAGGTAATGGCTGAATATGATGCTTCCGGTAAACCGAAAGCGTTGATCGGGTCTACGATATCTATTACCGAGCGTAAGCAATTGGAACATGACCTTCGAATGGCTAGGGATAAGGCGGAAGAGTCGAATAAATTGAAATCAGCGTTTTTAGCAAATATGAGCCATGAGATACGTACACCGTTAAATGCGATAGTAGGTTTCTCTAATATCCTTGCCTCGACCGATGACCTTGAGGATAAGAAGGAATTCGCTGATATTATCGAGAATAATAATTCCCTATTGTTGCAGTTGATAAACGATATCTTGGATTTGTCAAAGATTGAGGCGGGTACCTTGGAGTTTACTTATGACTATGTGGATATTAACGCTGTATTGAGGGATTTGGAGCAATCGGCTCATTTGAAGAATAAGAATCCGGATGTACAGATCTCATTTAAGGATTATCTGGAGCCTTGCGTGATTTATACGGATCGAAATCGTCTGTCTCAACTGATGATCAATCTGTTGAACAATGCCATGAAATTTACGCAGGCAGGATCGATCTTATTTGGCTATAAGTTGAAGGATGATAATACGTTGTGGTTCTATGTAGAGGATACCGGCTGCGGAATCCCGGAGAATAAGCGGAAAGATATTTTCGGACGTTTTGTAAAACTGAATACTTTCGCTCAAGGAACAGGACTGGGTTTAAGCATCTGTGAGATGATTGTTACCCAGATGAAAGGAACGATCGGGGTTGATTCTATGGAAGGGAAAGGCTCTAAGTTCTGGTTTACATTGCCTTTTCAGCCGAAGAAAGAATTATTTCCTAGTGAAGAGCAGAAGCCTGTTACTTTGGACAAGATCGCCCGTAATGAGCTTACGATCTTGATCGCTGAGGATAATTCCAGTAATTACCGCCTGTTTGAGTCTATATTGAAACCTGAATATAAATTAATTCATGCATGGAATGGAAAGGAGGCTGTGGAGCTATTTCACCGGCACAAACCGCAATTGATCTTGATGGATATAAAGATGCCGGTCATGGATGGATATGAGGCTACCGCAGAGATTCGTAAGGTTTCTTCCAACGTACCTATAATTGCGGTGACGGCTTACGCTTTCGCCCAAGATGAGCAGCGGATTATTAAAAGTGGATTTGATGCCTATACGGCGAAACCGATTAATGGGAAGGTCTTAAAGGACAAGATATCGACTTTATTGACGCATCGGATTATTCTGATGTAATCGAAGGGCTTTGCGGGAAGCAGACCTCATAAAACAATTAAAGCCTGTCTCACGACAAGCCCTAACCAAACTTTGTTAACCTTAAATCTAATACTATTATGAAAAAACCACGATGCAAATATACGGAGTTACCGCTATTTGTCAATGGTTTAAGTGCTAAATTGTGTTTTGTAACATGTAATAAAATCTAATAGGAACTTATGCCTCATTGAAATCTTTCGATAGAGTCGCATATATTCTTTATACCTCCCTCTTTTTGGATCATCTCGCCTATATGAGCGGCATTTTTCTTATAAAGCGGATTGGTGACCAGATCACAAACCTTGCGTTCGATCTCCTGCTCGCTCGCTTTCGCTATCTTAACCCCTTCCGGCCCTAACCCTAATTGGTGGATTCGATAGGACCAATAGGGTTGATCGATAATCAACGGAGTGATTAATTGGGGCTTTCCCGCCCTTCCTACGCTATGGGTCGTGCCGCAACCTCCATGATGGATAACGCCGTCGCAGTGCGGAAATATCAAATTATGCGGAACCGGCTGCTTCATTAAGAATAAATGTTTATCCGCTTGTAAGGTGATTCCTGTCTTTGCCCAACCGGAACCGATGATGAGCCGATAATCATGTTTCTTGCAAATATCGACCAAGGCTTTGCTGAAACGGTTACCATCCTTGGAACTACAACTCCCGAGGGTAAAAAAGATAATAGGGCTTTGAGCGCTGTCGACGAATGATATCATTTCCTCGTAAGCCTTCTCATCATATTGAAAAGTGTCATTGAAGCAATAGCCTCCGATCGACCATTCGAACGTCCAGTCCGGATCTACGTTTCCTAGGTGCTGGCTGAAAAGCAAGTAATTATATGAACGCTCTCCCGCGTGATAGCCAAAATTGCGGATCGGAGCGAGTCCGTATTTAGCCCGGTTCTTGTTGATCGTGTCTTTGACCATGAAATTGGTCATCCGGTTCATCAACTTCCATAGGATGGCAGGGGTGATGATCGGGTTGGGTTTGGGAAATGGCAATACGGCCGGGGGAATCTTCTTACCCGGCAAGAACGGGGCGTAGGCGGTACGTATCAAGGGCTTCTTGCAATACTCGGCGATACTTGCGACAGCAAATTCCGAGTTGGTCGATACTAAAATATCATGCTCTTTTAGTAGGGGAATCAATTGATCGAACTGTTTATCGATCACGTTCCTCATCCATTTAAGGAATGGCCGGAATTTATGTGAGTTTTGCGCTGCGCTATCGATCATGCCGCCGATATCGTCAAACTGTTGCAATACGTATTTAAATCCGTAGGGTTTAATGGTCTCCTCGAATATTTGAGGGAGATTGATGGTCACCTCATGACCGCGTCTTTCCAATTCGGCCGCTATGGCCAAATAAGGAAGGACGTCGCCTTGTGAGCCTCTGGTTACTAATAGTATTTTCATGCTACGTTTATTTATGGGCTATGAGGGTCTTGTTTACCGGATATTCAGTTGACGCAAACGCTCGATGTCCAGATGGTATTTGGCTTCCATCGTTTGTAGTTTCTGCTCATTGATGGCTAGGGGATGATTCAATCGTTTCGTTTCCCGGTATCCTTTATATACGGAGCGAATCATCTTACGTGGATTGAAAATGACGGATGAGGTGATCCAACAGCCGTGCGTACACCAACAGTTGGCTTTATACCCATGTCCGATAGCGGCTATTTCCTGTTTCATCGCTTCGCTATTCATCACTTTACTTATATCGCAACCATATTCTTTTATATTTCCGAGCGGTTCCCGTAGCTCGCAGGCACGAAAACGTCCGTCGTAGTCGATTACCAAGGTAGTCTCTCCGGCCGTACAATCCATCCCCCAAGGGGTCGGGTGATCTATGTTGCTGGCACGCACATTATATAAGGTACGTATAAGGCCGAGATAGAAGAAGCGTGTGATCGGTTTCCTTAAGCCGGTGGTATCCGCTTCCATCCGATCCGCATAAGCAGAATAGATAGGGGATATGTCATCTTGTATTTTGCGTAGCGTTGACTCGGTTAGGATTTTCACGCCATCGTCACGGGTCATGCCTCTGGCAGCCTCAATCGTATGCGTGGAGGTACGGAAACGTCCGTATACCCAAGTCATGAAGTCTTCTACCTGGTCTATATTGTATTTCGTGATAACGGTTGCTATATTTTTCAGGACCTTGCCGTCGTCTCCGAAATTCTCCTGTATCTTACGCAGGGTTTCCAGTGCCTTATAGAAGTTTCCCGGTACGCCTCTCTGTGTATCGTGGGTCGTACCGAAACCATCCAAGGAAAGGCTTACGTTAATATTACAATCCGGGCAGTTCTGGCGGAACCGTTTTACCCATTCGACGATCCGGTCTGGTTTTAAGCCGTTCGTAGGGATGTTCACATCTTTGATATGGTTGTTTTTGTAGAATAACTCCAATATTTCCGGTAGATCCTCACGCAGGGTAGGCTCACCTCCGGATATCCATAATCGGTTGAATTGCCCGGCGGTTTCTGATATCTTCTTGATTTCATCGAAAGTGAGGTCGGGTTGCTTCTTATCCATTTCTTGGGCATAGAAACACATCGCGCATTTGGCGTTGCATCGGCCTGTTACGAAAAGGAAGATCGACTCGAGTTTTCTTTCCGTGCTCATTGCCCTGAAAGAACTGGTGGTTCGTTTTTTGTCCATTTTATTTTTGTTTTACCATTTGTCTTATCTGGCGCATGATTTTTTCCTTGTGTTTGATCAACACCCGGAGAAAATAACATAAGAAGCCAAATAAAATACTTATTAGCATATACTATATGATCTTTAAAGGCAAAGATCGACGATAAAATGACGCTAAACAATCTCTATTTGCAGTATTTTGTGGTCCATGTTTAAAAGGTAGGTCTATAAACAATTAAAGCCTGTCTCACGACAAGCCCTAACCAAACTTTGTTAACCTTAAATCTAATACTATTATGAAAAAACCACGATGCAAATATACGGACTTTTCAATTCCTGTCAAGGGCTATAATGCTAAATTATGTTTTACGACATATAACAAAAACAAAAAGGCGCCTTTCTTTTAGAGAAAGACGCCTTTTCCATGATATACTAATCAAATATTAGTCTTGTAATTTAGCGCAAATGAACTCGCGGTTCAAACGAGCGATGTTGCTAACGGAGATATTCTTCGGACATTCCATCTCGCAAGCACGTGTGTTCGTACAGTTACCGAAGCCAAGCTCATCCATTTTAGCGACCATAGCTTTGGCACGGCGAGCAGCCTCGACTTTACCTTGAGGCAACAAAGCCAGCTGGCTAACCTTAGCGGATACGAATAACATAGCGGAACCATTCTTACAAGCGGCAGCACAAGCGCCACAACCGATACAAGCGGCAGCGTCCATGGCTAAGTCTGCGTCCTTCTTTGGGATAGGTATCGCATTAGCGTCGGGTACACCACCTGTGTTGACAGATGTGAAACCACCCGCTTGGATGATTTTGTCGTAAGCGTAGCGGTCTACCATCAAGTCGCGGATAACAGGGAAACCTGCGGAACGCCACGGTTCGATCGTGATCGTCTCTCCATCGTGGAAACGACGCATATATAACTGGCAAGTCGTAGCTCCAGTTGCCGGTCCGTGCGGGTGTCCGTTTACATACAATGAACACATGCCACAGATACCCTCGCGGCAGTCGTGATCGAATACGATCGGTTCCTTACCCTCGTTGACCAACTGCTCGTTCAAGATATCCAACATTTCCAAGAAAGAGACACTCTGATTGATCTTCTCAATTTTGTATGTCTCGAACTGTCCTTTCTCCTTCGGACCTCTCTGACGCCAAACCTTAAGTGTTACACTTATATCTTTATCCATGATTCTAATTTTTTCTGAGATTGATGATTATTACTTCTTGTAGTTACGTGTTTGAGGAACAACGAACTCATAGTTCAAATCCTCTTTCAACATGACAGGATCTTTGTCCTCGCCTTGGTACTCCCAGCAAGATACGTACATGAACTTATCGTCATGACGCAAGGCCTCACCTTCTTCTGTCTGGTGCTCCGTACGGAAGTGACCACCACAAGACTCAGCGCGGTCCAAAGCATCGTGTGCCATCAATGTACCGATCTCGATAAAGTCGGCTACACGTAATGCTTTCTCTAACTCGGTATTCAAGTTGTCTGCGTTGCCTGGGATGAATACGTTGCTCCAGAACTCTTTCTTCAAGTCTTTCAGCATCTGGATAGCTTCTTGCAAACCTTTTGCGTCGCGTGCCATACCGATATGTTCCCACATGATATGACCTAGTTTGCGGTGGATAGTGTCTACGGTTTCTTTACCCTTGACGTTCATCAATTTTTGGATACGATCCTTGATGGCCTTTTCTGCCTCGACGAACTCCGGCAGATCCGTGCTGAAGCGAGGAACTTGGATTTGGTCGGACAAATAGTTCTGGATCGTGTATGGTAATACGAAATAACCATCGGCCAATCCCTGCATCAAAGCGGAAGCACCTAAACGGTTCGCTCCGTGATCGGAGAAGTTTGCCTCACCGATAGCGAACAGACCCGGAATGGAGGTCATCAACTCATAGTCAACCCACAATCCACCCATTGAGTAGTGCAATGCCGGGTAGATCATCATCGGAGTCTCGTATGGATTATCGTTCGTGATCTCTTCGTACATATCGAACAAGTTACCGTATTTCTGCTTAACGACCTCTTTACCCAAGCGATTGATCGCGTCGGAGAAATCCAAGAATACGGCCAAGCCCGTGCTGTTCACGCCGAAACCTGCGTCGCAACGCTCTTTAGCGGCACGAGAAGCCACGTCGCGAGGAACCAAGTTTCCGAATGCCGGATAACGACGCTCCAAATAATAATCACGGTCTGCCTCGGGAATATCTTTACCTTTCTTCGTTCCGGCCTGTAGAGCTTTAGCGTCTTCCAGTTTCTTCGGAACCCAGATACGACCGTCGTTACGCAAGGATTCGGACATCAAAGTCAATTTAGATTGGAAGTCACCTTTCACCGGTACGCAAGTCGGGTGGATCTGAACCATACAAGGATTAGCGAAGTAAGCGCCTTTCTTGTAGCATTGCCATGCGGCGGAACCGTTAGATGCCATAGCGTTGGTTGACAAGAAGAACGTATTAACGTAACCACCCGTAGCTACAACTACAGCGTGAGCGGCGTAACGCTCGATCTTACCTGTAATCAAGTTGCGGGCGATGATACCACGAGCACGACCGTCTACCTTAACTACATCCAACATCTCATGACGAGTGTACATCTTAACCTTACCCAAACCGATCTGACGGCTCAACGCTGAATAAGCGCCTAACAAAAGCTGCTGACCCGTCTGGCCACGGGCGTAGAACGTACGTGATACCTGAGCGCCACCGAATGAACGGTTATCCAACAAACCACCATATTCGCGAGCGAAAGGAACGCCTTGAGCCACGCACTGGTCGATGATTGAGTTAGAAACCTCAGCCAAACGATAAACGTTAGCCTCACGAGCACGGTAGTCACCACCTTTGATCGTATCGTAGAACAAACGGTAAACAGAGTCACCATCATTCTGGTAGTTCTTAGCGGCGTTGATACCACCTTGAGCGGCGATAGAGTGCGCACGGCGGGGAGAATCTTGGATACAGAAGTTCAATACGTTGAATCCCATCTCTGCCAAAGATGCGGCAGCGGAAGCTCCGGCCAAACCTGTACCGACTACGATAACATCCAAACGACGCTTGTTAGCGGGGTTCACCAATTTCTGGTGATTTTTATAATTAGTCCACTTCTCAGCCAACGGGCCTTGAGGTATTTTAGAATTTATTTCAGACATAATGATTTAATTTCAAAAGTTCTTAATTATAAAACCTGTAGCTTGCAATTAAGCACCTACTCCGTTTAGGAAGAAGATGATAGTAATGATCGCGAAAAGTCCGCAAATAACCGTAGCTACGATCTTAGAGATACATTCCCAACGGTTCATCCAGATCGTATTATTCCAACCAATTGTTTGGATAGCGCTCCAGAAACCGTGAGTCAAGTGGAACCACAAAGCCACGTACCAGATCAAATAAAGAACGGTGATCACGGCATTACCTTGGAAGTAATAGTTGATAAAAGCGGCTCCGTCTTGTGGAGATACCATAGCTGACCCCAATGCTACTTCGTGATGACCGATCAATTCGGCGAACATCATCTTATACCAGAACTGGCTGAAGTGCAACAGCATGAACAGGATAACGATCAAGCCCAAAACGAACATGTTCTGAGATGCCCATTCCACGCCTTTCGGACGAGCGTTGATAGCGTAACGGTCGTTACCACGTGCCTTACGGTTTTGCAAGGTAAGAATGATAGCGTACACGAAGTGGATCACAACGCCTGCGGCCAATACGAGAGTAGCTGCCACAGCGTACCAATTAGAGCCCAACAGCGAACAAACCATGTTATAAGCCTCTCCGGAGAAAACGGCAGCCACGTTCATCGACAGGTGGAACAATAAGAACAAAACAAGGAAGAGACCTGATATGCTCATTATCAGCTTCTTCCCGATAGAAGAATTAAGTAACCACATAAGATAATAATTTAAGTTATTTAATTGTATTTAGAAATTTCTACTTAAACTATGTAATTATCACGCAAAGGTATGCTAAATCCATATATCGCGCAAACGATTAAAGAAATATTTCTGCATTAATGGGAGAGGTCAGGGCATGTGCCCCGACACATGAAATAATGCGGAAGGAAAAGGCTTTCCTTATGAATAATTTATATACATTTGCCTATATGCGTAAGGATTTGAATGGGGCACGGCATTTTTCTATAGGGATCAAGTTTACGATCTTATTGTTTACGATCGCGATCTTGGTTCTTGTGCTTTTTTCGTATAGGAGCGACAAGCATGGCAACCTGTTCTGGCAGGTAGAGAAATTGATTCCGCATCATCCGGACAGCGCTTTGGTGTTATTAGAGAAAGTGACGGATATCAATGGATTATCGCTTCGAGAGAAAGCCCGTTATTGTCTGTTATGGACCGAATCACGGGATGAGGCGGGATTGAGGCATACATCGGATTCCATAATCTCTATCGCTACGGATTATTATAGGACGACACGAGGCTGTTACTGGCCTCCCAAAGCGTGGTTTTACCGGGGGAAAGTCTATGAGGATATGGATCAACCGTCCCTAGCTTTGGAATGCTATTTACGTGCGTTGGAATATGAGGGAGGGAATTGGGATTACGAATTTTGGGGACGGTTATATAACCAGATAGGGAGGCTGTACGCCGAGCAGGAATTATATGGCAAGGCTATGTCTTTTTTGAGAAAAGCGAGTGCCCAATATCAGCTCTTGAATGATACGGCCGGACAAGGCCGGATACTGGAGGAAGTCAAGAAATACGAGACGTTACGGGATTCTATCGGATCGCTGTCAGCGAGAGAATCGATTTATCAGATCACTTCCCGGTATGATGTAAGGCCGGTTCGTGAGGACTTATATAGGAAAGAATTGATGTTATCGCAAAGGGGACAGGAGCGTTATCTGTACGCGTTTATTATCGGCATAATCCTATTTATTTGCTTCCTCCTTTATCGGCGATGGAGAAATACGCAGGAAAACGCTCTTCGAAGGGAAGAAGCCTTGCGACGTTCGATTGCTAGCCAGCAACAACGTATGCGAGAAGAAAAAGAAGAGAATGAACGGCAAATCACCCTTTTGGAAAAAAGAATTACGAAAATAAAGGAAGAAAAGGATCAAGAGTTGATGTTGGTTTCCTTACAATTGGAAAAACAACGGCTGGAGATTTGTAACGAGTCGATTCATAATAAGGAGAGTAAGCATTTATTATCTGTCGCGATCTTGCGGAAATCGGAGGTCTATGAGAAGTTCCACGATCGGGATGCCGGCAAGATTGTCTCTGAGGATTGGGAGCTTTTGGAGGTGCTGTTGAATAAGGCTTATGATGACTTTACCTTACGGCTGAAAAAACTATATCCTGCTATTTCCGATACGGAGTTGAAGGTCTGTATGCTTACGAAGATCGGCGTTCCCGCCAACCAGATCACACGGGTATTGAAATATAATAGTTCGGTACTTCGTCCTCGTCTATTCCGGAAGATTTTTAAGAAAGAAGGTTCTACGGAGACATTTGTGGAGTTTATCTCAAGTTTTTGATTATTATGTATTTATAGCGGTCTTGGCAGGTTTGTTCTCATTTTTGTTCTCATTTATCATGTGATTTGTGAGATATGCGGGATATTTTTGGAGGCAAAAAAGCATGGTTATGAAAAGTGTAAAGTTAGCCTCTATCTTGTTTTATTTAAATAGTGTTTTTGTCGTTTCTTGTTTCGTGTCATGCGGTTCTTCGCCAACGGAAGCGCCCTCTCTTTTAACCGCAGATATAAGAGGGGGGATGGATAAACCGGGGCTATTGGGATTAGGCGATGAGATCAAGGGGGTTACTTTTGTCCCTTTAGAGGTGACCACGGATGATGCCTCGTTGATAGACGGAGTTTATGATTATGCCGTGACAGATCGATATATCTATGTGCTTCCCGTAAAAGAGCCCCGTATCGTCCTGTTCGATCGGCAAGGGCGTTTTATCCGGACGTTGGTAAAAGAAGGGCAGGGGCCGGGTGAATTTAGCGGTATTCTGCCATGTATCCAAGTGGACGAACGTAATGACCGCCTTTTTTTATTTAGTAATAATCGAGTTTGGGAATATACGTTGGAAGGTGAATTTATCGGACAATCCACCCATGAGTATTCGGTAATCTATATGCGTCATATCGGAAAGGATCGTTTCGCCGCCATATCATTCCCTTTTCAGCCTTTCAACGGAGGGGGATTCGGATTGGGCCTATTTTCGAGGAAAGGGGATACGATAGCGATCAAGAATGATTTTTATTCCTTTTTATTACCCCATGAGAAGAGCGGGTTCACGACAAGCATCGCCCCCGCTTATTCTGATGCGCAAAACTCCGTGTTGTTTAAGACCGGTAGCAATGATACGGTCTTCTGTATCTCGGCGGATCGAATAAGTGCGGCTTGTGTCCTTGATCTGAAAAACTCGGATGCGGAAGTGATTCGTTCGTTGGATGTTACGGACATGAGTAATTTGCGAATTGAAAAAAAGGACCCCAAGGATATCTTTGTGCAAGATATGATTGAGTTTCCGGGACATTATTATTTCCGTTTATTGTATAACCAAGGCTATTATATAGCCTCTGTAGATAAAAAGACGGGAAAGACACTTGTGGAAAAATGTGTGATGCCGGGTTCTATCTATGAACTGGCGGATGCGAACCTTCAACATGGCATGCAGGGTACGAGAAGTTATCGGAATTTCCCGGTCTGGGGGAGGGTCATAAAAGATGAGCTGGTACAAGTAGTGACCCCGTATGAGCTAAACTTATATAAATCGCTTCGCTCGATCACGATTCCGCAGGAGTTGGACTTAAAAGGAGAGGAGGGCAATCCGGTTTTTGTGTTTTATTCGCTTATCTGACTTCGATATGTATCGCTCGGTTGTACTTCTTGTAATAATCTAGCGATAGAAGCTATAGTATTCATGGTTACTATCTATAGAAAATCTGATTTACTATTGATAGTAATCTGATTTATTATAGATAGTAATTGGATCGGTAATAGGCGTGTATGTATAACTGCTTAGATATCAGCCATATACTAATATTTACGTGCAAAGTGGGCATATTGTGTATTTTAACTGTTCGGTAAATAATCGTGTTCTTTTATCTTTTCTATGCCTTTGATGGCTATTAGTGTTAATTAACGTATTGTTTATATTTATATTACGAGTATTTCGTATATTTGCGAAACCAACGTAATATCCGGATATGCTTAGAGGTTGGTAAGTATGTGTAATAACGGTATAAATAACATTAAAACGGATTGAAAATGAAAAAGGCGATTATGAACACAATGATCATCCTGTTCGCTTTGGCGATGTGCGTAGGATGCGGACAGTCTTCGGAACAAAAAGAAGAAAGTGTTCCGACAGATGTAACAAAGGCAGAAAAACAAGAGCAAGTACAGGTGGAAGCGGAGGACGAAGATACGCTGGAAAATGGAGAGCAGGTATTTAGGGTAGTAGAGGTGATGCCGAAGTTTCCCGGCGGTGATGCGGAGCTTTTGAAATTTATAGCCAAGAATGTAAAGTATCCACAAGAGAGCCAAGACAAAGGAGAGCAAGGGCGTGTGATTTGTTCGTTTGTGGTAACGAAGGATGGAACGCTTACGAATTACAAGGTCCTTAGAGGAATCTCCCCGGCATTAGACCAAGAGGCGGTTCGAGTTTTGCAAATGATGCCTCGTTGGACACCGGGCACGCAAAGAGGCGAGCCGGTAGCCGTGAAATATACGGTGCCGATCACGTTTAAGTTGCAATAATTCACGATTGCAGGTCTTGTGATTCTTATTTAATGTTAATTAACGTGCCTTCCGCATGCCGTTTACGACTATTTCGTAGCTTTGTGGATATACATTAAATAAAAGGATAAGATTTATGGAGAAGCTAACGATGCAGGAAGAAGAGGCGATGCGCTGGATTTGGCGGATCGGTCCTTGTTTTGTGAAAGATGTGCTGGCCAAATACGAGGACCCGAAACCTCCTTATACGACGCTCGCTTCCGTGATCAAGAATCTGGAGCGAAAGAAGTACGTGAAGGCGAAACGTTATGGAAATACGTATGAATACCGTCCTTTGATAGAGGAAACGGAATATAAACGTACGTTCCTTGGCGGCGTGGTAACGAATTATTTCGCTAACTCGTATAAAGAAATGGTTTCTTTCTTTGCGAAAGATCAGAAAATCTCTACGGATGATTTAAAGGATATCATCGATTTGATTGAGAAAGGAAAAGAATAACCTAAATCCCACATACCATGACACCGGAATTTGCCTACTTATTGAAGGTAAATGTAGCCTTTGCACTCTTTTATGCCTTCTACCGGTTGTTCTTCTATAAGGACACGTTCTTCAAGCTACGTCGTGCGATCTTGCTGGCGTTCTTTGGCTTGGCTCTGTTTTATCCTTTGCTGAACATCCAAGATTGGGTAAGGCAACAAGAGCCTATAGCGGACGTGATTTATATGTATTCCGCTATGTTGCCTGAGGCGACGGCGAAAGCGGATGCTGCGGCGTCCGTGGATTGGTATGGATGGTTGCTGGGATCTTTGGGGTTTATTTATTGGGGGATCGTAGCGTTCTTATGCGGACGTTTTCTCGTGCAATTAAGCAGTATCTTATGGTTGGCTCATACCAGTGAGCGTGTTGTTATTCATGAAACTCCGGTTTATGCGTTGCGGAAGGCCGCCGGGCCATTCTCCTTTTTCCGTATGGTCTTCTTGCATCCGGAGAGTCATTCGGATAAGGAAACGGATGAGATATTGACACATGAATGTACGCACGTATCCCAATGGCACTCGATTGACGTGATCTTGAGCGAGATGATGTGTATGGCTTGCTGGTTCAATCCTTTTGTATGGTTATTGAAGCGTGAGGTTAGGCATAATCTGGAGTATCTGGCGGATAACACGGTGATCCAGTCCGGTTACGATAGTAAGAGCTATCAATACCATTTATTGGGATTGGCTCATCATCAGTCCGTTACTACTTTGTATAATAGTTTCAATGTACTGCATCTGAAGAACCGGATTATGATGATGAACAAGAAGCGGAGCCCGGGTATCGTACGTACGAAATATCTGATATTTATTCCATTGGTAGGGATCTTGATGCTGTTAAGTAATATCGAGGCGGTAGCCCGTTTGACTGTCCGTCTGGCGAATGAGGCTACGGTCTCGAACGCTATGGTGACGGCTACGGGCATTCTGGTTGATGAGACCGGGCAGCCTTTGATCGGGGCATCAGTTGTGGTGAAGGGCGGTAAAGAGGGGACTATCACGGATAGGAAAGGGGCTTTCTCTTTGGAGGTCCCTGCGAATGCGATTTTGCGATGCAGCTATCAAGGAAGGGAGTCCCAAGAGGTCTTGGCTGCTGATATGACAAATAATACCCATTTGTCCTTATCTTCCAAATCCCGTGAGATGAACGAGCAAGTATTTACCGTGGTAGAGAAGATGCCTAGTTTTCCGGGTGGGGATGCGGAGTTGTTGAAATACATAGCCACGAATATAAAGTATCCGAAAGAGAGCCAGGATAACGGGGAGCAAGGGCGTGTAATCTGCTCGTTTATCGTCGGGCGTGATGGTTCTGTCAATAATCCGGAGGTGCTTCGGGGAGTGACTCCTTTATTGAATGAGGAGGCCGTAAGGGTAATAAACACTATGCCTCGCTGGAATCCGGGAATGCAACGTGGAAAGGCGGTCGCCGTGAAATATACGGTCCCGATTACGTTCCGTTTGAAAAGTCCGGTAGTAGAAACGAAGGAGGAGACTTTGACGGTAGTGGACGTGATGCCGCAATATCCCGGAGGGGATCGTGAATTATTAAAGTTTATCGCTCAAAGCATAAAGTATCCGACGGATGCGCAGGAAGCGGGAGTGCAAGGTCGTGTGATCTGTTCGTTTGTGGTAGATAAGAAAGGAAATATCGTGGAACCTAAAATCATACGGGGGATAGATCCCTCCTTGGATGCGGAAGCTTTGCGAGTCATCGGAATGATGCCCCGGTGGACTCCCGGTCGTCAGGACGGAAAGGCGGTCCGCGTCTTATATACGGTGCCTATTACTTTCCGGTTACAGTGAAATAAGAATAGAGGCTATGTTGGTCGCTTAATCAGTAATCTTAAAAATATACAGATATGAATGCGAAATGTAATTTAGTTACAGTTCTGTTACTTTGTTGCCTTATTTTTCCCGGAAATGCTCAAGAGTTTAATTGGCAAGACTTGGTGAACCGTAAGCAATATGCGGCTGTGATCGCTCATGCTGATAGCCTTACACTAGCTGATTCTTCGAATTATGAGATTATGAACGCTATCGGGCAGGCTTATGAGGGTATGCTTCGGTATCAGAAGGCTTATGACTATTACCGTCTTTGCTTTTCTATGGATACGACGAACTTGGATATCTTAAACATCTTGGCTCGGACGGCGACGAACTTAGGCCGTGCGGAGGATGCCGAGCGATATTTTCATCAGGTATTATCCGCCGATAGCTCGAACTTCTACGCTAATTATCGGTTGGCACGTCTGTATTTCCAATTGGGGGAGTATGAGAAAGCAGTTGATGCCTATGAGAAATTGCAAGCTCAGAATGAGGATAATACTGTCTTATACCGTGCGATTGGCGATTGCTATACTCGAATGGAACAATATCCTTCTGCTACGACCGCTTATTTTCAGGCGTATAACTTGAATCGTGAGAATGCGGGGTTGGCGGTTGCGTTAGTGAATTCATTGTATCGGATGGGGACTAGTAGCCCGGATTATATATCGGAAGGAATAGCGATTTGCGATACCGCCTTGTTTTATAATCCCGGGAATCGTCAATTATTGCGTAGTAAAGGATTGGGGCTATATATCGTGAAACAATTTGTTCAGGCGGATTCTGTCTATTCCAGTTTGTTGGCTGATGGTGATTCCACCTACCTTACCTTGAAATATGGGGGAGCCTCGAAGTATTATGCCGGTCTGTATATGCCCTCGGTAGATATCTTGGATATGGCATATGAGCAGGATACGACCTCTGTCGAGGTATGCCTCTTATTGGGTTCCGCCTTGGGTAAGACGTATGACCGGAAGCGGGCTTACGACTTATTTGACCGGGCGGAAAAGGGATTGGAACCCAATCGTTTCTTGGTAAATCAATTATTGGCCTTCCGTGCGGAGACTTACCAAAAAGACGGGAGATACAAGGAAGCGTCCCGTCTCTACTATGAGGCATGGAAGAAGAATCCGGAACGACTGGATTTCCTAGCGGCGATCTCGCATATGTATAGTGAGATTGACGTGTCTAAATTCCAGAGTGAAGAGGATCGTCAGCGAGGTCTTTTTATCTTGGTACTTTATATGAATGAGAGCTTAAAGAAAAAAGCGGACGAGAGGACGATGGTGTTTAGCCGGGCGCTTCTGCAATCCTTCTATGAGGATATGTTTTTCCGTAATGTGGCGGAGGAGACTATGATAGACCCGGATGGGAAAAAGAGCAAGATCTCTATCGTGGATTTGCGTAACCTGATCAATCAATTGCCGGAGGAATCGGAGATGGTCATGGAGATTCGTGCCATGAGCGCCAGAAGCTCGGGTAAGATAGAGGAGGCGGCCCGTCTGCTTTATCGGGCGTGGAAGGTGAAGGGTACTCGTGTAGAATTGCTTCGTGAGATCGCGAACCTATATAGCCATCCGGATATCTCCGGATTCAAGAATGCGGAGGAGCTACAGAGAGGTGTATTCGCTCAAGTGACTTACGCAAAGGAACTGTTGAAAAACGAGTCGGATCTGAGTGACCTGACTTTTACCCGGCCTTTCTTGGAGTCATTAAATTCGGATATGTCCAAACGGGGTATCACGGAGCAAACCATGCTGGCTCCAGATAACCGGAAAAGCCAGCTTTCTATAGATGAACTCCAATCTCTGATCCAACAACTGCCAGAGACATCCGATGAGGTAAAAGAGATGATACGGATGATGAACAAAGAGAAAGCGCTAAAGAGCAAGAAATGACATCGAACGAAAGACTTTAAACATTATGAAAATGAGAAAATTAACTACGAACGCAGTGGCTATGCTGCTCGCTTTAGTCGGATGTATGGGATGTAGCAATCGGTCCGCTTCCTCTGTCGATAACCTTATAAGAGTTGATGTCATGGCCGATTATCCGGAAAAGGAACTGATACTTCAAGACCTTATGGACGTGGAATACATCGCGTTGGAAACCACGGATGATTTTATAACTAAAGGTGCCGTGAAAGCGATCGGAAAGGATATCATGCTGGTGACGAATCGGGGCAGTGATGGGGATATTCTTGTTTTCGATAGAAACGGAAAGGGACTAAGGAAGATAAACCGTTTAGGGCAAAGCGGTGAGGAATACACGCAGCTTACAGGGCTTGTCTTGGATGAGGATAACGATGAGATATTCGTCAAGGATAATCCAGCGAGAAAAATAGGTGTCTATGACTTATTAGGAAACTATAAAAGGAGTTTTAAGTTCACGGATACCAGTTATTATAATTATATATTTAATTATGATCGTGATCATTTGATTTGCTATAAGAGTTATCCATCGGAAAAAGGCAAGCGGGAGTGTCATTTGATTATTTCCAAACAAGATGGCCGTATCACTCATGAGATCCAAATTCCCTCTAAGGGGACTGAGACTCCGGTTGTAACAGAAGGGGAGTTTATCATTACGCCGGAATTTTATCTTACGTTTCCGGATCGGGATAAATGGATACTTGTCAATACATCGTCTGATACCATATTCCATTACTTGCCGGATGGTAATCTGAGTCCTTTTATCGTAAGAAGCCCTTCCATATCCTCCATGGATACTAAAGTATTTCTTTTTCCAACCGTCATCACCGATCGCTACTGTTTCATGAGAACCATGAGAAAAGAGGTTGACTTTACGACGTTTAAAGGTTTCCTTGGTGAAGATCTGGTGTATGATAAACAAGAAAATGCCTTATTCAGCTATATTCTATACAATGATGATTTCATCAATAAGGAAGAAGTCTCTCTAACATCAGAGCCAAGAAACCCCGAAATAGCTATCTGCCAAACTCTAGATGCCCCGGACTTAGTTGAGGCTTACGAGAAAGGCCAGCTAAAAGGAAAGTTGAAGGAGATCGCCGCAAACTTGGATGAAGAGTCGAATCCTGTGGTCATGTTGCTGAAAAAGAAGAAATAAATGACATTAAGGGAATTATGTTATCTTTGCAAATAACCTTAAAACGAATTGTAGATGAGAAGAGCAATTATAAATATAGGATTTCTCTTGCTAACTATGGTTGGATGCCTAGGATGTAGGCACTCCGCTTCCCAAGCTGAGGAAGTAATTACGGTGGATGTCACGGCAAGTTATCCGAAAAAGGAATTAATCCTTCAAGATATAGTGGATGTGGAATACATCCCCTTAGAGACGAATGATGAGTTCATTACCCGGGGGACTTTACGGGATGTTGGCCGGGAGCTTTTGGTTGTAACAAATCTTCCTAGCGATGGGGATATTTTCTTATTTGATAGGAAAGGGAAAGCCTTGAAGAAGATAAACCACTTGGGGCAAGGGGCTGAGGAATATGTAGGTGTTTTAGGTATTACCCTTGATGAGAATAACAATGAGTTATTTGTTAATGATCATTATACGGAAAGAATGTTAGTGTATGATTTAGACGGGAATTATAAACGGACTTTTAAGCATAAGAAAGGTACTATGTATGATGCGGTCTATAATTTTGATGAAGAGAATTTAATTTGTCATGATGGCTCTTTTACGGATGATGGGAAGGCAAATCGGTTATCCTATTTACTTGTCTCTAAGCGGGATGGTAGTGTTGTCAAGGAAATTCCCATATCTTTTAAAGAGAAAAAATTAATCCAGATGATAAAAAAGGGGGAGGGTGACAGCAATACGTATGTTGTAAGTCCATCCAGTTACTACCCTTTGATCCCTTATTCAGGTAATTGGGAGCTTGTAGAACCTTCGGCTGATACTGTATTTACGCTTTCCCCAGATTTAGATTTGAAGCCTTTTGTCGCTAGGATTCCATCTGTGCAATCCTTGAATCCGGAAATATTTCTTTTTATGAGTATCCTAACCGATCGTTATTATTTTATGGAAACGGTGGAAAAGAATTATGATTTTGCGGCAGACGATATTCCAAGTACAAATCTACTATATGATAAACAGGAAAATTCCATATTCAAATATACCGTATACAATGACGATTATTCTATTAAAAAGGAGATGTATATGAGTACAAGACCTATCAATCAAGAAATCATGACTTGGCAACGGCTCTATGCAGATCAATTAGTTGAGTCGTATAACAAAGGCGAATTGAAAGACCGATTAAAAGAGATCGCCGCAAACTTGGATGAAGAGTCGAATCCTGTGGTCATGCTGCTGAAAAAGAAAAAGTAATATTAAAAAAGTAAGTTGATAGATATTCAAGAAGATGATAATCCGGTTTTCACGGATAAAAATATGTCTTCTTTACTATTTTACTGAATAACTTAGAGGATCTTACCATATCAAGAACCTCGTTTAAGTGTTGTTCCTGTAATTCCCCTATTATTTTCGTTTCTTGTTTACTTATGCTTAATACCAATTCTTCCCGGCTTTTCGTTAGTATGTCTGTGGCGCAAAGGAACGAGTCGTATTTGAGAAAATCATAATCGGTACGCTTTAGAGGATATTGCATAGCGAGCTGATCGTTTTTTTTGAACAAGCTAGGATGAATATTGGAGTTTATAAAGAAGAAACCCGCCACATGGGTTTCTGATATTCCCATCACCACGAAATATTTGCAATGATCTATTTCCTCGAAAATAGAGGAAAGTAAAATGGTCCCTCTATCAATAGATCTTTCAATGCAAGATATAGGTAATTCCATTACATAAACATTTCCTCTATTTCTAATTTATGATCTATATAAGAGACATATTCCTCATCATCCCCAGCCTCTCTTAATATATCTTTAATGGGTATAGCCCTATCTCTTTTAGCGCTGTTCCATGCCAAATCATGTGACATATCCGTTAATTGAGAGAAAGTCTTATTTTTACACTTCTCTATGGCATTATTTAAGCATTCAAGGTCGCTCTCCGATAAGTAGTCAAGGTCTGCTTCCTTTTTGGCTACAAGAATATATTTATTAGTAAAATCAAAATATGATTTCAGATCATCTACGCAATCGGAGAAAAAGCTATCGCCCCTAAGCGCCTTGAAAATATCCTCTACATTCGATGGGACTGGTCCATATTGCATGGCTATATAGGTATCTCCCGTAATACTTCTTCCATATTTGGACAGATGTTCTTGGTCTGCGAAATATAATATCTTACAGATTTTGTGGATGTCTTTACGATCTACATTTTGTGCGGCATACAATATAGCTTGTATGGCAACGTCTTTTTTAAATGTACTTTTTGTTCCCATACCTAAATGTTTACAATTGCTATTTGAATAGTTTTCAGTTTATTACAACACATCTATTGTATTATTGGTACAAAGATGAGGTAAACAGAGCAACAAACAAAATTTTTTCCACTAAAAAAACTAATGAATCTCAAATAATGGTGTAAGTGGTTGATGTCTAGATGTTGTGTTGTTTTGTGTTATTCCCATTATACCGCTTCACCAGTTGAAAAAGAGGAATAGTTCTCCGATAACCTATACATTCCATAGCGAATAAGTATTTATTCTTAAATCAGCGCCGTGAACTGTATAAACCACGCCGTGGAATGTGCAGACCACGCCTTGGTTTATACAGTTCACGGCATGGTTTATAGAATAGATGAGATAGCGATAAACTTTATATATAGGTAAACATACGTTTTATTCTAGATGAATCCGTTTGCGTTTTCGAGTAAACCAGCTACATTTGCCGGAAAGAATATCTAGATGAGGAAGTTCCTTTTATTGTGGTTGGTTGGGTTGATGTTGGTGCCTTCTGTGATGGCTGAGCGGAAAAAGGTTGGCTTGGTGCTGGGAGGCGGTGGGGCGAAAGGTGTCGCTCATATCGGGGTGTTGAAGGTATTGGAGGAGGCCGGCATCCCGATTGATTATATTGCCGGAACCAGTATGGGAGCTATCGTTGGTGGCTTGTATTCCGTTGGCTATACTGCCGCTGAGATCGATAGCATGGTACGTTGGCAGGATTGGAGCATGTTGCTAAGTGACCGTGTGAAACGTAGTAACCTTACTTTTCCGGAGAAAGAGAATTCCGAGCGATATGTCTTTTCCCTTCCTTTTGGCCGGAGTAAAAAGGAGATAACGATCCAAGGGATGATAAAAGGTCAAAATCTCCAGAACCTTTTCTCTGATTTAACGATCGGTTATCATGATTCCGTAGATTTTAATCAATTGAATATACCTTTCGCTTGTGTGGCGTTGAATGTGGTGGACGGGCAAGAATATGTTTTCCATCGTGGAAGTCTTCCGTTGGCAATGCGTGCCAGTATGGCGATTCCTGCCGTGTTCGCGCCGGTACGTTTGGATAGCATGGTGTTGGTAGATGGTGGGATCAAGAATAACTATCCGGCGGATGTCGCACGGGATATGGGGGCGGATATCATTATTGGCGTAGATCTGGGTACTAGCGACTTGAAACAGTTGGAGCGGATAAATACCCCTTGGGATATCGTAGGGCAGATCATCGCCTTGCATGGTTATGAGAAATACGGACCGAATAAGGAACAGACCGATCTGTTGTTCCGCCCGAATACAGACCCTTATAATTCCGCTAGTTTTGGGGAGACGGCCCTGGATACCTTGATTGACCGGGGTGAGCAAGTCGCCCGCAAGCAATGGGATGAGATTCTTGCCTTAAAGAAGAAGATTGGTTTATCCGATAGTTCGGATATGCACCGAAAGAGATTAGTACATTCCTATCCGGTAGCCCCTACCGATACGTTTCATATCCGGCGTGTCTTGTTTGAAGGTATAGATCCTCGTGATGAGAAATGGTTGACGCAAATCAGCGGCTTGAAAGAGAATAGCTTGCTTACCGTGAAGAAATTGCAGGAAGCCATGTCTATCGTGATCGGTACAAATCTTTACTCGAATGTGAGCTATAAATTGGTCGGTGAGAGGCAGGAGGATTTGGTGCTTACGGTACAGGAAAAATCAAATAGCGCGATTAATGTGGGCTTGAATTTTAATAGTGAGGATATCGTCGCCCTGTTGCTGAACGCTACTTTTGACAATCGGGCTCGTTACCATTCGAAGTTCTCCGTAACGGGAAGGATAGGGAAACGTATGTATGGGCGAGTGGACTATGCGATAGAGCGTAATCCCTTGCGTAACATCAACCTGTCTTACATGTTCACGTACCATGATCTCGACGTCTATAACCGGGGGGATAAAATCGTAAATACGACGTATCGCCACCATTTCGTGGAACTTGGATATTCGGACATGAACTGGCTGAATTTCAAGTTGAAGCTAGGAGCCCGTTATGAGTATTTTGATTATAACTCATTCCTTTATACGGCGGAAAACCAAAAGTATCAAGTAAAACCGGAAGGCTTTATCAGTTACTTCGCTCAGGCCCATCTGGAAACCTTGGACCGCCGTTACTTCCCGAGTAAAGGCGTTTCTCTGCAAGCGGATTATTCCATTTATACGGATAACTTCGTGACTTATAAGGGACATACCTTCTTCTCCGCTTTGAAACTCAGTTTCCTTTCAGTATTGCCGCTGACTTCCCATTTGAGTCTGTTGCCGTCTATCGATGGTCGCGTGTTGATCGGGAAAGATCCGGCTTATCCCTTTTTGAATGTGGTGGGAGGCGATATGCCGGAAAGGTACCTTCCCCAGCAGTTACCGTTCGCGGGGATCAATCGGATGGAGATATTCGATAATTCCGTGGCGATCGTCCGTTTGAACTTACGTCAGCGTATCGGGCAGCGGCACTATATCTCATTGATAGCCAACTATGCGATCCATGAGGATAATTTCTTCGACCTGCTCAAGGGAGAAAGTGTATGGGGAGGCAGCATCGGTTATGCCTATAATAGTATGTTCGGTCCGATGAATACGAACTTCGGCTTGTCGAACCGGAATAATAACCTGCAATTTTATCTGAATCTGGGTTACAGTTTCTAATATTTCTTACATTTGTAAGGATTAAAAATAGAAAGTTATGAATGAACAGATCATAGAGTTCTTGACAGAGTTGAGGAGCCATAACAATCGGGAATGGTTCCAAGACAATAAAAATCGTTACGATGCGCTACGTAAGGGGTTTATCGATGAGGTACAAGATTTAATAGGTCGTATCTCCTTATTCGATCCCGAGGTAGCCGGGTTGGAGGCGAAAGATTGTTTGTTCCGGATATACAGGGATATCCGTTTCTCTCCGGATAAGACTCCTTATAAATGTCATTTCGCTGCTTACATCTCCCAAGGTGGTCGTGCCAGCGAACGGGGTGGTTATTATATCCATCTGGAGCCGGGAGGTTGCTTGCTTTCCGGAGGTGTATGGTGCCCGCCACCTGCGCTATTAAAGAAACTTCGTCAGGATATATACGATCATATCGAGGAATTTACGGCTATTATCGAGGAACCTACATTTAAGAAAACATTCCCGGTGTTAGAGGGGGAGATGCTGAAACGCATGCCCGCCGGCTATCCAATGGATTCCCCTTATGGTTATATCATGAAGCATAAGGATTTCAGCGTGGTGTCTTATAAGCCGGATAATTTCTTTTACGCTACGGATTGGATGGATAAGGCGGTGGATGACTTTAAATTGTTATTACCATTCAATCGTTTCTTAAACTATACGGTAGATGAATATCTAGGGAGAGTTTAAATCTCCCTAGCCTAAGGAAGTAGGGCTGTTAGTTTCTCCAGCTGCGTCTTTAACTCTTCTTGGGTCGCCTTATCGGTTTCTGTCCGGTAAGCCGCCTGTAAGTTGGGTAAGAAAGGTAAGTAATGGGTATCCGCTATATATCGGGCTGCCCGGATACGGACGGCGGGTGAAGCGTCATAAAGCAATCCTTGTACCCATCGTTTGGCGTCCCATGAATGATGTGCTTCCAGCCAATCCAAGGCGGCAACCTTTTGCTCGCTTTCTCCGCTTAAAAGGATTTGAAAGGCTTTTTCTTCCTGCTTTAAATCATCGGTAGCCATTAATGATTCATGATTGAACAGGTCTGGACGTACGGCGGAGGATTGATAAGGGATAAAAGGCTTATTCAAGGTCCAACGTACCATCCGGGGGATCATCCACATCATGCCGGGAGTACCTTCGGGGTGGGCGATGGAACTAAAAACACGCCCTTTCCCGTAGTTATTGGCTACGAAGAATGGCTTACCGTTTGTCATATTAGCCGGGGCGTTTCCTTCCTCATGCACATCGCTTTCCATGATGGCAAGCGTGTTGCTTTGGATCGTATCAGCCGGATTGTTTATAAATACCGGTCCCTCATAGTAAATGACGAAACTCGTATCGCGGTCGGCTAATTCGGGGAATATCTTCTTACCCTCCTCGCATAAGGTGAATTTCGCTAATCCATGCCCTCGGTTGTCATGCTCGATGTCGATCGCTTGCTGTCCATTTAGCTGTATACAGGTGTAATCAGGAGTATTCGAGAATAGATAGGCTCCGGCACAGATCCCGACAGCCCCTTTACCTTTAGCGATGAAGTCCTTGATACGTTGTTGATTTAAGGTCCCTAGGTTTAAGTACTGACTTTTGCCACTTCCTCCCGGGATAATAATAGCGTCGATCGAATCGAGCACATTATTAGCTATATCTGCTGTAGTAATGGTACATACCTCCATTTCCGGGTCTAGCCGGATAGCGGCGACAGTTTCCCAAATACAGGTCTGTGCTCCTCCATGCCCATCGAATACACCCACCTTTATCGGCTGAGTACTAATCTCTTTTTTCGTGCTCTTGTTTTCCGGCACTGAGCACTGAACGCATAAAGCCAGATAGGCAAGAAATAAGATGGCGGTCGTTTTCATTTTACGGAGGATTTTAGGTTGTTATTGTTCTCGGGTATAAATCCACTTATCAACCGTATTCTTACTTTTATACCATTGTACATGTTTGCTATCTCCACTTACCCATTTCAATAGATCCGGATAGGCATCACCAATAAAAGCATGTTCCACAGGGTATTTGAAATCATCCGGTATCATTAAGGCCCATATGCAATTATCATTTGAGTAATAACGGTATCTGACCCCTTTGGGGGTATAGCTATAATTACGTTGGTGGATTTCCGTGCGTAAGACCTCTCCTTCCCGCTTTAATACGGTCGTGAAAAGATCGATGTCATCAATGGTCAAATCTTTTAAGGCACCGGCTGCGAACGAAAAGGTGATCAAACGTTCTTGCTTTCCCCTATATGGAAGGTCATTATCTGTATTAATCATTTCATGAAAAGAGAATAATCCATGTATATCATCCGATAGGGCATAAACCGGAGTCTCGGTTTCCGATTCTGGAGTCGTGGTCCAGCCATTTAACTCGGCTTTTTGGATGTCTTTGGACTTTATGCCGGGGAGATGGATGAAAGCTCCGGCCCGCTTAGTTCCACCTAATGCACGGAAAGTCAGTTTTATATTGGCGAATTGTACATAATCGTCTTTCATGGAAGTTTTCATCTGGACTTTTATCACGGCATCATTAAAATCATAATCTCCATAATTAGGGAAAGAGTCTTCTATTATAAATGTATAGGTGGAAGACACGCTTCGGGTCGGGGTACGGCTAACCGGAGTAGCGGTTGTTTCCTGCGATACGGCTAACGAATCGAAAGCACAGACATTATCATTACCCGGTGTTAAGGTGACAGGGGCGGTAACTTGATATCCGGTAGGGGTCGTCAATTGTATGTAAACTTGATCCGACTCTCCCTTTGGATAGATAATTTTCTTATCGAAAAGCGTTTTCTTTGAGCAAACCCCGGTAGCGAGAAGATTCGCATCTTGATCTTCCGGACTTTTATCAAATACTTCTACCAGATAATTATAGGTGCCATCATAGGGGTCGAAAGATTGTACGGTAAGGTGGGATATTTGTATCATCGACCAATCGAAATTAGAGGAAATTGTTACCTTTGAGAATGGATTAGTACCTTCTCCCGGAATTTTATCGGAAGGATCATATACATCCTTTGTACATCCTGAGAATAGGATAAAAAGAAAGGATGTGATAAATAGTTTCATTATTTGTCGCATGTCAAGAAATCAATTTGCATTCTGCCTTTGCAAAGGTAAGAATATATTTATTAATCAATAGATTTTTAATTTATTAAAAAAGCGGTGTCTAAAGTTTTCTTTTGAAAGTTACATCCGGCTGGTGGTAAATAATAGATATTTAAAAATCGGGGGAACTTACGATTTGGTTTACAATATGTCAGTAAACATGGGGGAATCGAAGGGAATGAAGGTCTTGAATGTGTTAAATATTGTGATATTGCTAACGATTTATCACTTTGCTTTTGGTGATTGTCGGGAAACTTCCTTACTTCGCAGTACAAAATGATAGTAACCTTATAAATTAAAATAGTATGAAGACATCAGTTTGGGGTAAAAGTATTCTTGCGCTAGTTTTTACTTTCATGTGTAGTTTAGCGATAAGCGCAGCGTCTCCTAAAGATTATCTATATGATACAAAAGAGGAGAATGGTAAGATTATCTCTAAAGTGGTATTCTTACAGGAAAACGGACTGTTGAACAAACAGGTAAGATATGAGTTCCAGTACAACGAGAACGGCAAGGTTTCCGAGAAGAAAGCGTTTCGTTGGGATCGGACAAACGACGAATGGGTTCCATTTTATCAGATCACTTATCAATATGATGATCGAAGTGGAGAGATAAAGACAAATTACGGTATGTGGGATAAGAAGAAGAAAAACTTTAGCTTAAATGTCCAGAACATGATTATCCCGAGTACTAATTACGAAGAAATTTTCTCATAATACATACTTTAAATTAAGACTTTCATAGACAAATAAGGGAAAGGGGCGATTTGGTATCGCCCCTTTTCTTGTTTTTATCAGATGATTTTCTCCAAATCTTTCAAATTGTTAGCTACTTCCTCATCCGTTACCTCATAGTTTGTTAGATCACCGGATAGATATTGGTCGTAAGCGGCCATATCGATCAAGCCGTGGCCCGATAAGTTGAACAAGATCGTACGAGGTTTACCTTCGATCTTGGCTTGCTCTGCCTCATGGATAGCCGCGGCGATAGCGTGGGATGATTCCGGGGCCGGTATGATTCCTTCCGCTTGCGCGAATAAAGTAGCGGCCTTGAAGGTATCCAATTGCTTGATATCCACGGCGCTCATCAATTCGTCTTTCATCAACTGGCTGACGATGGAGCCGGCGCCATGATAACGCAAACCTCCCGCATGGATATTCGCTGGAGAGAAATTATGTCCCAACGTGAACATCGGGATTAATGGGGTATAGCCTGCCTCATCTCCGAAGTCATATTGGAATTGCCCTCTTGTAAGTTTCGGGCAAGATGCCGGTTCCGCCGCTATAACCCGGATATCCTTACCTTCCGTTAGTTTATGGCGCAGGAATGGGAATGTGATACCGGAGAAGTTGGAACCACCACCGAAACAACCGATAACGACATCGGGGTACTCGCCAGCCATTTCCATTTGTTTCTCGGCTTCCAGTCCGATAACGGTCTGATGCAGCATAACGTGGTTTAATACGCTACCTAATGTATATTTACAGTTCGGTGTTTGCATGGCCAACTCTACCGCCTCGGAAATAGCGGTACCTAGGCTACCTTGATAATTAGGATGGTCTGTCAATATCTTACGTCCGGCTTTCGTACTCATACTCGGGGAGGCAACAACTTGTGCTCCGAAAGTCTGCATGATCGAACGACGGTAGGGTTTCTGGTGGTAACTAACCTTTACCATATAAACGGCAAGTTCCAAGCCGAAAGCTTTTGCCGCGTAAGAAAGAGCGGCACCCCATTGTCCGGCGCCTGTCTCGGTCGTGATATTAGTCGTACCCTCTTGTTTACAATAATAAGCCTGAGCCAAGGCCGAATTCAATTTATGTGAACCGATCGGGCTTACACTCTCGTTCTTGAAATAGATATGAGCGGGCGTATCCAGTGCTTTTTCCAATCCGGTGGCACGAACCAACGGAGTCGGTCGCCATACCTTATAAAGCTCGCGTACTTCATCGGGAATCTCAATCCATGTGTCTGTCGTGTTCATTTCTTGATGAGAGACGCCTTTCGAGAATAGAGGATATAAATCTTCCTCCTTTAAGGGCTGTTTAGTTTGTGGATTTAAGATCGGCAGCGGTTTGTTCTTCATATCCGCTACGATATTATACCATGCCGTAGGTATATCTTTTTCTTCTAGCAAAAACTTTTTAGTACTCATTTTCTTTATCTGGTGTTTACAATATTAATCTAATTTGACCATTAAGGCTTACAACTTGGAAGCAAAGGAACAAATAATATTTCGTTTCCTCAAATTGAATCCATAAAAATATATACATTCGCGGCTTATAAGGTAAGAAAAATAACAAACTGAATTATAATGAGACGGATTACCCTGTTGCTCGTGGGGATGCTAGCCTTATTTTCTACGACAGCGCAAAGAAAAAACTTCACTTACAAATTCTACGGCTTCGTCCGTGGAGATCTTTTCTACAATTCCCGGGCTAATATGGCTCCGATCGATGGGAACTTTTATCTTTATCCTTTGGATAAGCGTTTTGATGCGGATGGCAAGGATTTGAACGCCACGCCGAATGGTAGTTTCTATACGTTCACTTCTCGCTTGGGCTTGGACGTGACGGGTCCCGATATCGGCAAGGCCCGTTCCTCCGCTAAGATAGAGACGGACTTTGGCGGTTTTTCCGGTAGTAATACGATGTTACGTATCCGGCAGGCATACGTAAACTTGGATTGGGGAAAATCGGCGGTATTAGTAGGGATCACGTGGCATCCCTTGTTTGGCGCCGTGATGCCGGATGTCTTGAATCTTTCCACCGGAGCGCCGTTCCAGCCTTTCAACCGTAGCCCTCAGATTCGTTACCAGTATAAGGCGAATAGCCGGGTACAATTGACGGCTTCCGTGTTGTGGCAATTACAATACCTTTCCAGCGGACCGAAAGGCATGAGCGAGGATTATATCAAGAATAGTTGCATTCCGGAGATGTTCGTGGGGGCGGATTTTACCCCTGCGGATGGTTGGTTGATGGGGCTCGGCGCTCATATGATCTCCTTGAAACCCCGTACTTCCACAGAATGGAAGGAGCAAACTTTTAAGGTGAACGAGCGAATGACCGCATTCTCTTACGAGGCACATTTGAAGTATAGCGGAAGAAACTATACCTTTGCGGCGAAAACCTTGATGGCCTCAGCCTTGGATCATACCGCTTTATTGGGCGGTTACGGGGTGAGCTCGGTGGACTCCCGTACGGGCGAACAGGGATATACGCCTTTTCGCCATTCTACGACATGGGTGAATTTCGCCTATGGAACGAAATGGAGACCGGGTGTTTTCGTCGGATATACGAAGAATTTGGGAACCGGGAAGTCCTTGGTCTCAGCGGATAAGGTGTATGGTATGGGATTGGATATCGATCAATTAATAACCGTCAGCTTAAACGTATCGTATAATTTACCGCATTGGAAGTTCGGTTTCGAGTATTGTCCGGCGACAGCTTATTATGGCACGACCGATTTAGAGAGCGGACGTATCGAGCAAACACATGCGATAACGAATCATCGTATATTAGGTTTGATGATGTATTATTTTTAAAGATAGATTGACCGGAATGGAAATGAAACGCAACTTGCTTCTTTTGATCGGCCTATGTATGGCGGTATGCGTACAGGCGCAAAAGAAAAACTTCTCTTACAAATTTTACGGACAGGTACGTGGAGACTTGTTCTATAATTCCCGTGCGAACGCCGAGATCGTGGATGGTTTGTTCCACCTATATCCGAAGGACGTGGCGTTGGATGCGGATGGCAAGGACTTGAACGCTAGTCCGAACGGTAGTTTTTACCTGCTTTACTCCCGTTTGGGAATCGATGTACAAGGACCGAAGGTTGGTTCGGCCAAGACTTCCTTGAAACTGGAGGCCGATTTCCGGGGTTCGGGTAGCAATTGGGCGGTGCTCCGTATCCGTCATGCCTATGTGAATCTGGATTGGGGCAAGTCCGCTGTCTTGATCGGACAGACATGGCATCCGCTATTTGGCGAGGTCTTTCCACAGATGTTGAATCTTTCTACCGGCGCTCCGTTCCAGCCCTTTAACCGCAGCCCGCAAATTCGTTATCGTTATACGGACAATGGGTGGCAATTGACCGGGTCGGTTCTATGGCAGTTGCAATATCTATCGGCCGGACCGAATGGAAAGAGTGAGGAATATATCAAGAATAGTTGCGTACCGGAAGTCTATCTCGGGGTGGATTATAAGAAACCCGGTTGGCAGGTAGGAGCCGGTATGGAAATCTTGTCGTTAGTGCCGAGAACGCAGAACGAGGTGGATGGCAAGATTTATAAAGTCAGCGAGCGGGTTACTTCCGTATCCGGCGAGGCGCACGTGAAATATCAAGACGCGAATTGGTTGGTGATGGCGAAAACATTGCTGGCTTCTAACTTGACGCAAACTTGTATGTTGGGTGGTTACGGCGTCACCTCTATCGACCCACGTACCGGCGAACAGGAATATTCACCGTATCTTTTCTCTACTTCTTGGTTGAATATCGTGTACGGAAAGAAATGGAAACCGGGTTTGTTCTTAGGCTATTTGAAGAACTTGGGAGCGAATGAGGCACTGGTAGGCAAAACCTATGGCGTAGGTCTGGACGTAGATCAGGTATTTACGACCAACCTGCAACTTTCGTATAATCTTCCGCACTGGAAATTAGGTGTTGAATATAGCCCTTCCATCGCATGGTATGGTAATGTGGATTTGCAGGATGGCGGACGGATTCATGACACACATTCGATAACCAACCATCGGGTATTGGGCGTATTGATTTATACGTTTTGAGAAGGCATGGAGGAATTACGCTAAGCATAAAAAAGCGGGATAAGAGTATTCTCTTGATCCCGCTTCCACGTATATAGAATTTACAAAGTTGTCTGTTACTTGATATTACCCACCTTTAGCAAGTATTCGGCGATCTGCACGGCGTTCAAAGCGGCGCCTTTCTTGATCTGGTCGCTCACGGTCCAGAATGTCAAACCATTCGGGTTGCTGATATCCTTACGGATACGGCCTACGTAAACCGGATCGTGATCCGCTACGAACAACGGCATCGGATAATCCTTGTTTGCCGGTTCATCCTGCAATACCACACCCTCAGCCTCGGCGAAAGCCTTGCGAGCCTCTTCCACGCTGATCGGACGCTCTGTCTCTACCCAAGTAGATTCGCTATGCGCGCGCATAACCGGTACGCGAACACAAGTAGCGCTCACCTCGATATCCGAGTGCATGATCTTACGGGTCTCGTTATACATCTTCATCTCCTCTTTCGTATAGCCATTTTCCGTGAATACGTCTACGTGAGGGATTACGTTATATGCCAATTGATAAGCGAATTTCTCCACTGTAGGCTCCTCGCCCTTTAATAATTGCTCATATTGTTTTACCAACTCAGCCATAGCGGTAGCGCCTGCTCCACTGGCAGCTTGATAAGTAGATACGTGAACACGCTTGATATGAGATAAGTTCTCGATCGCCTTCAACGCTACAACCATCTGGATCGTGGTACAATTCGGGTTAGCGATCACTCCACGAGGACGATTCAAGGCATCCTCCGGGTTTACTTCCGGTACGACCAATGGAACATCCTCGTCCATACGGAACGCGCTGGAGTTATCGATCATCACCGTACCATGTTTCGTGATCGTCTTCTCAAATTCCTTGGAAGTACCACCTCCGGCTGAAACAAAAGCAACATCGATTCCCTTAAAGTCGTCGTTATGCTTCAGTTCCTTAACGGTATACTGTTTACCACGGAAGGTATAAACACGTCCGGCACTACGAGATGAGCCAAAAAGTACCAGCTCATCCATCGGGAAGTTTCTCTGGTCGAGTACACGCAGGAACTCCTGTCCTACGGCTCCACTTACACCAACAATTGCTACTTTCATTTTGAGCACTGATTTAATTTGAATAATGTAAAATAGTTATAACTTTGCTGTCTGTAAAGGGCTTTCATATTTTTGCCTTTTGCGCCCTATTATTTACAGTTGTAACTTATTAGGGTGCAAAGATAGAGAAATTTATAACTAAAACGATATAGCTATGAAACAATTATTATTAATTCTTGCGTTTTTACTTCCGCTTTGTGCTTATCCCCAGTTAAAAGAACCGTTTAATGGACCGGAGATTACATCGGATAACCCTTGGACGGGTGATTTAGATTGCTTTGTGATTGAGAACGGATGGCTGGTCTCACGTGCGGATCCTACCCGGAAAAGTGTTTCCATAGAAACTCCTCTCGTTTATTCCGCTACAATGGAATGGGAATTTGAGATTCGGATGGATTTCAAACCAAGCGATCAAAACCATATCCGGCTACATGTTTATTTAGATGATCAGAGGATGCTTGGACTTGAAACTGATTACTATGTCCAAATCGGCAGTAATAAGAAAACGATAACTTTTCGGAAACATACCGCAACGGAGAAGAATCCAAAGATCTTAATAGAGAAAGCGCTCGATGTCTTGTTGGGAGCCGTGGATTTGAAAGTGAAACTTACTTTAGAAAATCATAAGATATGGAACTTATATGTGCTAGAGAAGGGTAGGTTTGTCTTGATAGGGAGTTGTGAGTCTGAAGTTTCTTCTTCATGTAAAGGGGGACAACTACGTTTTGAATGCCGCTATTCTAAAACTCGAGTAAATGATTTTGCGTGTAACTACATCATTATATCCGATAATATCTCGATCGAACCAGAGAAGCCGGATACTCCCGAAGAGCCAGAAGAACCCAATGAACCCGATGAGCCGTTGGTTCTTCCGCGGCTTCTTGCTATCCAACCGATCACCGAGTCTGTTTTCCAATTACAATATAATCTTCCGGTGGATATCCGTGAGGCGATATTCTCTATATCGGGTATCGGTAATGCCTCTCGTATGACCTATGCGGATGATATGCGGATCCATGTGAATGTCAGCTTTGATAAGGAGTTGAAGGTTGGTATGGGTTATGATTTGTTGTGCTCGGGGTTAATGGATCTTGAGGGAAATAAGATTCCGGAGAGTTCTACCGAGATTCGGTTAGAATATGAAGAAGAGCCCGACGCTCCGGAGGAACCAGAAGTGCCGGATACTCCTTCTTTCCCCGCCGGTAGTATCCGTATTAATGAGGTGATGGCTGATCCGAAAGGACAAAAGGCTTTTCCGGAAACGGAGTATGTGGAACTTTATAATACGACGGATAAGGCTATAGAGTTAAATGGTTGGTCATTCTTATATGGTAGTAAGCCAACGGTATTGACAGCTTTGCTTTTGGAAGCGGATGGATATATCGTGCTTTATCGGTCTGGTAGGGATATACATATTGACGATTCGGGACAAGATATGCCCTTGGATAAATTCCCGGCGTCTTTGGCGAACACGGGGAAGGAGCTTGCTTTATTCGATCCTTCCGGTAAGGAGATCGACCGGATTGCCTATGAGAAAGCGAAAGCCGGAATCGCTTGGGAACGTTCTGAAATCGGTTTTTATTTATCAACGGATGAGCGAGGAGGCACGCCGGGTTCCGCAAACTCTTCTCCTGACGATGAACCAGAAGATCCGGATCGTCCGGACACTCCCCATAAACCGGGTATCCCCACGGACATTATAGTCTTACCCAATGAGATCGTTTTTAATGAGTTGTTGCCGAATCCTTATCCGGAAGGGAGTGAGTATATCGAGCTTTATAATCGTTCGGACCGGACATTGTCTTTGGCTGGACTGTCTGTTGCTACCCGCAAATCCGATGGTACATTGAGTACGCATTATCCTTTATCTTCTATAGTCTCTCTGGTAGAACCACAAGATTATGTGTTGCTGACTAAAAGTATGGGAGGAGTGAGCGATTTTTATCTGATATCTTCGCCGGATGCTTTGCATGAATTAAAACTTCCGGTCTTGGCAAATACCTCCGCTACGCTAGTCCTGTTTCGTACAGAAGATGAGGTTATGATCGATGAGATTCGTTATTCCTCTAAATGGCATGCCCCATCCGTGAAAAATGAGAAGGGGATTGCCTTGGAGCGGATTAATCCTGATAGCGATACGCAGGATGAGATGAATTGGACTTCGGCTTCGGCCACGGCGGGATACGGTACGCCCGGCTATCGGAATTCCCAATATGGAAAGCAAGATGAAGGCGAGGTCACGGGCATAGAGTCTCCCGTTTATTCTGAGGCAACGAAGGAATATACGATCTCCTACCATCTTGATGAATCCGGCTATACCTGTCGAGCCTGGATATTTGATATCTCCGGAAGGCATATCAGTGAGGTGGTAAATCATGACTTATTAGGGATAGAAGGTGAATTGGCTTGGAACGGCCTTGCGGTGAATGGTTCCAAGGTGAGAACCGGCGTTTATATTTTCTATGCGGAACTTGTTCATCCTCAAGGACAGGTAAAACGATATAAGGAAGTGTTTTTAGTGAAATAAGTTCATTTGTGAAATAATATTAGTATTTTTGCTATGAGTAACTATAACGGTAACATTGAAAAAAGAAAAGCGGCTCAGGATTTAATGAAGAACAGAAGAGAAAATACTTCAAAGTATTTCTTCGATTTGTCAAAATTAACTTTTGCCGCTCTTGTATTGGGAGTAGGAAGCGCGTTATTAAACCGCTGGGAGGATACGAGAGATATCATGTTGTGGCCTCCTATATTCTGGTATTCTTTATTTACTGGAATGTTTATCGCTACAGTATTTGCTTTGATTGGGTATAAATTATTAAAATAGAGAAATATGTTATTAGCAGTATTCTTTACGGTTATTTCTATAATGGCGGCAGGTTTCTTGATATTCCTGTATACCCCTCGTGGTAAACGCTGGCTAAGAGATGAGTTTTAATCATTGATATACATCTTTATACCACTCAAGATCCTTGTACCACTCATTTAGTTTGGGCAAGGCTTCTTGGGGGACGTAAATGGATAAACCGCTGAATTTGTTGATTGGTAAAGGAGTTCCTGACGGATAAGGGTAGGAGTAAAAACTCTTTGGAGTGGCCGCTTTATACGTAATAACCTTATCTAGGGCTTGCTTGAATTTGGCATATTGTTCTGCCGTAGCCAGCCGACTTATATAATCGTCAAAATCATATAAGGCATGATAATTATGGGTTAAATATTCCATTATCTGCAAGTCTTTCACGGGCACGGCGAAAAGATCCGTTTCCGTCTTATCTTTGAATATCGCACGACTGATAGTGGCAAGTTCATCTAACGCTGAGCTTTTTATGACGGAGATTGTGGCGTATGGATATATGCCATTCTTATAATGTTCATAAAATTGGGTGGCTATCCCCACCACGTCCGCATCTTTCTTGAACATATCCCCCATGATCGTTTGATATGGAAAACCTTCGGCCAGTATCTCCGTTGGCGAGCCGATAATATAATCCGCACATTCCCGGAAAGCGTAAGCTACCTCGGCACACGACATATAACAAGCGTCGAACAAAATAAAATCAAAATGATACTTCGATAAAGCGGAGGCCAGATCATTGATCTCCATGAAATTATTCTTCCCATCCTGCCCGAAAGAACGCAGATAGCTATAGATATCCGAAGGTAGCCATCCCGTTCCGTGACTCCACAGCACCAACCCGTAACTATCCGCCGGATATTCCTTTTGTACCTTGTCGATTATTTGCGTCAGCGTCTCGGTAGAGGCCGAGTTCTGGTTCGAGTCGTAGGTCTCGAGCACGATCTGCCGGATGGTATCCGCTTCCAGCTTTAATTGGAAAAGCTGGGGAGCCTCGTTCTGCTTATCCGTATAGATCAATAAATTGCCGTTGTTCAATCCATCTCGCTCAATCCCTTCCTTTATCGCCCTCAGGTTTTGGCTCACGTATCCACTCAAGCTATTATCCCCCGCGAAATAGATAAGAACCGTACGAGGGGCAGTAGTAGGGATAACGACCTCCTCTTTATCGCAAGCGACAAACGAAAGGAGTGACAGGAAAAAAATCACGATATATTTAGCCTTCATGAGTCATATTCTGGATTTATTTTACAAAGATAACGTTTTTCATTTGAAATCATGGATATTATATAAGTTAACGTACAAATGAACTGATAAATAATATTTATATTTGTACGGTTTTGCCTCTTAAATAAACAAACCTAATGAACCGGGAGATATGAATAAACTATATTTACTGTTAGTATTTCTTTTGTCAACCTTTATGGATATTCAAGGACAGGTCGTGGCCGTGAAGACCAATGTGCTTTATGACGCGATCACTACGCCGAACGTAGGGGCGGAGGTCGCGTTCAACAAGCATTGGTCGGTTGAGGCATCGGGGTATTATAACGGTTGGACATTCTCGAGCGATAAGTCCTTTAAGCATTGGATGATACAACCAGAGGCGCGCTACTGGATACACGAGCGTTTCAACGGACATTTCTTCGGGGTTCATGCCCAGTATATGGATTACGATTTCGCCGGTTTGAAGCTCCTGTATGGGATGGAGAAAAAGAATAGTTATAACGGTAACGCTTATGGCGGCGGTATCTCTTATGGTTATCAGTTATACGTGTCGCCCCGTTGGAACGTGGAGTTCACGGCGGGTTTCGGATACTTGCATTTCGAATATGATAAGTACGCTTTTCCTAGAGGAGATGCGCCTATCGGCAAGTTCCGCAACGAGTATTGGGGATTAACAAAGGCGGGTATCAGTATCGTTTACATCATCAAATAAAGAGATAAATCTATGAAGACATTCATTTATATATGCTTGCTTGTGATCGGCCTTGTTTTTCCGGCAGGAGCGCAGGTTCCTATACAATCTTACCGGGGGCAAGTCTCCTTGAAGCAAAACCGCATCGAGCGGGAGGGCAACTCCTTGCGTCTAGACCTAACGATCAGTGTCTGCGGACTCTCCGTGGGACGATATCAAACCCTGTCCTTGATGCCGATGTTGCGTAGCGACAGAGATTCCGTAGTCATGGCCCCGGTAGTACTAAACGGGGCAAACAAGCAAAAAATGTACGACCGTACCTTAGTTTTCGAAGGCAAGAAAGCCGCCGATGGCGACACTTATACGGTAATCAAGAACACCCCGGAACTGATCCGGGAAATCCCCTATGAACTATCCATTCCATACCACCCATGGATGAAGAACGCCGCTCTGATCTTGGTTGGGGAGTTGGATAATTATGAAGGTGCGCCATTACGAACATTCGTAAACGTATTGACAGAACATTTGGACATTCCGTAAAATAGTTTTTAACGCATTCCGTTATCCTGTAAGTACTGTCGAATAAGCGTAGGCGGTAGACTTGGGTATGGGCTTGTGCCTGCAATGTGTTCTGTATCTTTCGCTATGTTTCAGTCCACAATATCCCAAGAAGCTTGCTACAGTTTTGATGTTTGCCCATCAATAAGAGCTTTCATTTCTGCGCTATTAGAACTATATTGCTTTCCTTTCAAATATTTAATGGCATTCCTTAGGATTGTTATTTCTTCTGCACTCTTAATTTCGTGAAATAACTTTTTGAAGTTCGTATCCTCTTTGCTCGATACTTGCTTTGTCTGCGCTGTAAAAGATCTCAATTCATCTGAAAGATCGAATTGTTTCATCTCAACTTTCTCTTCCTTAGCGCATTTTAGGATAAAGCGGTCTACGGCAGGATCGATCATTATTAAGAAATGAGCCTTGTCCGGGTGTTTGTAAAAATATAGGGAGTCCGTATGTCCTATTTCCTCAAATTCGTTGACGTAACTGACCTGTCGTTTGTCTTTATCCACTATTCCAACCGCGAATTTATCCGATAACTTTTCTTTCATCACTTTTACGACGTTGTTACAGCCTTTCTGATGATTATATCCTTTAGCGGTGGGAACCAACGTCTCGATTAGGTTTGTATCGACGTAGCATTCCGGAATTATGTAGAGTTCTGCCATTATCTTAAGAAGGTTTCGGTGTTGAAAAATAGGTCGATGCCATATTCGTACATTTCTTGTATTTCTGTGTCACTGGCTCTTTTCACGAAAGTTTCCCCATTCCTGAAGTCAACTAGGTAAATGGCAAGTTCGTCACTCGGTAATTCCAGAAAGTCGTTAACCACATAAGGACTGTGTGTCGTTATAAAAAACTGGTTTCTGTCCGATTGGATAATATCCTGCGTTACCTTTGATATGAAAGGAGGGTATGAGTGGGCTTCCGGTTCTTCAAAAACTAATGCGGACTCACTGTTACTTTCAATAGCCGCTTTATAGAAAATCATACGCTGCAGGGTATCGGCTATGGAATGAAATGGAATTAAAAATATCTCTCCCGGTTTCTTTTCTTTCATTACTTTAATCTCCTGGCTATTGGTATCGAAGACATATTTCAAGCCATAGTCGTTGAAAATAGTTCTTAATTCTTCTTTCAACTTGGGCATCATGGAAACGATATTCATCAAATTGCTTCCTCCCGGAGGTAATAGGAAAGGAATCGGTAATTTCTCTTTATCGAATGCTGGTGGATAGAGATAGCATTTGAAAGGGTTTGCCGTTGGAATATCTATATTCTTCTTGGCGGGTATCGTCAAGTTGGAAATAGTAAAAGCTACATCTTGTGCGGGATGAGCCGGATTGGTTTGCGAATAAAGAAGTCCCATGTTATCCATTTTTACTTCTACATTCACCTTGTTCGTTTTCACAGAAATTGGGCTATCTACATGGCCGTCGAAAAATAACTCTGCATCGTTCTCCGTACGGATAAACTGCTGGATGCTTCTTTTCCGGGTATATTTCAAATAGGGCAGACAAAACAAGGACATCGCTTCCAATAGATTACTTTTACCCACATTCGGCTTGCCAATAATCAAGTTGATCCTCCGGCATTGGTCTAAAGTCACATCTTTGAGTGACTTGAAGTTGCTTATATGAATATGATTTATGATAGTTTCCATTTTATGACTTTATGTGATTTAAACAGGATTCACAAAGATAATGATTTTTCTATGACTTTATGTGATTTGAGCTGGCTTACTTTGCCAACGAAGTTAACTTACTTTGCGAATTCTTGAAAAGGGTGGTTAGTCTTTCGCTGAAAGAAAGTTCTTGCTATTGTTTCTTTCCGAATTAAGGATTATCTTTGGTAGAGTGTCCGATAGTGGATAGCGGATCAAAATCAATTGACTATGAAAACAAAAAAGGAACAAGAGTTTATGAACGAGATGCAAGACAAGTATATCCGTTTCGATTGGGCCATCAAGCGTCTGCTTCGTCAGAAGGCCAATTTCGATGTGCTCGAGGGGTTTCTCACGGTATTCATCGGAGAGAGGATCACGATCGTGGAGCTGCTGGAGAGCGAGGGCAACCAACTGTCTGCGGAAGACAAGTTCAACCATGTCCCCCGCCGAGCGTCACGCCTACGATGAGCATTTGAGCGCTATCATGATCCAAAACGACGTACTTGATTCCGCTAAGCTAGAAGGTAAGATCGAGGGCCGTGAAGAAGGTCGAAAGGAAGGTCGTGAAGAAGGTCGAAAGGAAGGTCGTGAAGAAGGTCGGAAGGAAGGCCTAAAGGAGGGGCGTGAGGAAGGATTGGCCGAAGGCCTAGAGCGAACTGCTCAGAGAATGAGAGTCTTAGGCATCGACTCCGAGATGATCCGGCAAGTAACCGGCCTTGGCCCGGGTGAATATGATTGAGTCTTATAACGCTCCACCAGTTGAAGACCTCTAGCTGTAGAAATGGGTCATAAGGTGTTGAATAATTGATATTTATAGTTTTTATTGGCATAAAACAAAAGTTTTCTCCTAGGAAAACTCTTGTTTCCTCATAGGGAAACTTTTGTTTCGTGCTTACGAAACTTTAGTTTTCCCTAGAAGAAACTATTTATTCTCCTAAAGGAAACTCTTATTAGCCCTATCGCTTTGTCCATCGATAGCCACTCTGCCAAGCGTCAAATACCGGCTCCTCCCTCATTCCCATATGCCCGAAAAAATGACGGATCAATGTCTTTCGAAAATAACACGTTTTCTTATCCTAAGTAAAGAAAATGCGCGAATATCAAGTATAAGTGGTAGATAATGAATGATAATTGTAGATGTCTGGATATCTACAACCAATAGGTAATGTTCTTATTGATAAAGTGGTATATGATATAGTGGCAGATATGGTAGATGTTTTCATAAAATCAATATTAGTAAGTAGCTGATTCATCCATGGACTATTTCGCATGAGCCGCTAATTCCCTACCTCGCAAAAATAAGTGACCTGTATCCATTGGCAATTCTGAAAGTGGATAAGTTGAAGGACGGCTCGATGGCTGTTGATGGTGAGGTTGGCGGCGATCTGCCCCGTGGTGAATGAGTGATGATCGTATTTGGCGGTGTGGCTGATGATCTTGTTGGCATAAGTTACTTTTCCATCCTTTTCCCACGTGAAGGTATCGCATTCGAAATCTAGCGTGAAACGGTCATGGAAGGTGTTCCCTTTCCAAGTCTGGCCCAAGGGCTTGATGCCTTGTGGGGTATCGACGCATTCTGTTATCCGGCAAGTGTTGTCGGATAAACGTAGGTGATAGACTTGGGCATGGGCTTGCGTGGCAAGCAGGAGCCATAGCGATAAGACGGGTAACAGGAGGATCGTCTTCATTTAATGGATAAGGGCAACCTGTCTCCACCGGTTGCCGGGCTAAAAAAACAGAAGCGTGGAAACTATTGATATTACCGCATTGAGGCTCTCGACTGCCCACTCCCGAATAATAAACAATAGCCCACGCCATGCTGTTATATCGTCCAGAGCAATTACTGGTAAATATAGCACTGACGTGAGCGTTTCTTGTCTATTATCCTCAAGAGTTGAAATTGTCGAGATTTCAATGCGGGATAATATCTTTAAACGCTCTTCGTTAACTTATGTCCTCCTTCAGTGACCCAACGCTTTAGATATGAAGGATTGCCACAAATATAAATAGAATAAATGGTATATGTATGATGATTGGATGGAAGTTTATTTGAAACTTCACATTTTGTCAAAATGTAAACGGAAATCCGTGAGAATCGATTATTTCGGACGGATGTACGTCTCGCTTCCAAATACGTAAGAAAAAACAGGAAAGATTTGCCTTATAGATGCTTATAGAAAAACGGCCTTTTATTTTAGCGAGATTAATTCATCGTAATTCCTGTTTTGCCGGATGTTTGGGCTATTTCATGGGGTTACGATAGGAAAATCATAAGGTTATGACGCCGTTCTTAATGGGTTATAACCCTATTCTTAACTGCTTACGATGCCTAATGTGTCACTCTTTGCGACCTATTGTGTGTGAAAAGGGGTGCTTTTACAAAATAAGCCGGAAGTTTTTCTCCCGGCTTATTTAATATGTTAAAAGAATTGTATTTAGTTTTACTATTCTGTTGTTTCCCAATTTGCAACCGTTGAGTCTACACTTACATCAGTTAAGGATATCAGTATAGTATATACATATTGTTTATTCATCGCCCATGTTGCTGGTGAAGGTGAAGTAGCTATATCTTTCGTTACCGTATTTGTAATAGTGGTAGACCCTCCTGAAAGATTTGTGTCAGTTGTAACAACATCATAGGTGATAGTAATACTCGCTTTTTTGTCAGCTGCAGTTGATAATGTTTGGGGAACCATCAAAAAACTTGTTTCTCCGCTTGTGATATCAATAGCATTCATCCCATTGGTACTAGTCAAACTAGTGTTATTGAGAGTTATTGTATACGTTTTTTCACTGTCTGCACTACCCCATCCCCAGCTAGGAGTTGGTGTTCCTGTATATTTTAATGTGTTTGTATTGTATATATTATTTAAAGTGACGCTTTTTATATTTACAGTTGTTGTGCTATTTAGAGTTTCTTGCATTTGAGCCTTAATATTAACTTTCGATAAAGCGTGAGCAAAGCCGAAATCGATCTTTCCTGTACTTGCTGGCTTTTCTTTATTCAGCAAAGTTGAATACATAAAATCAATTTGATTTTTGGCATCATCTTGAACCACAAATTTGATATCGGGGAAGCCTGTTGATCCATTGGCATATGCCGTTTCAGCTTCTGCATTTTGGAATGTCATACCAGTCTTTGCGGCAGGGTAGTATGCAAAAAATGTGATTTTCTCTCCACTTGTATTAGGCCAATACTTTACAGGATTGTATGTCCATCCAGCTGTTTCTTTTTTTATGGATTGTTCGTACATGAAATTAGGTGTGCTGGTTGCATTATCGTAATTATTAGATTTTGTATAGAATGCGAATACCCCAATTTCATCGTTATCGATAAAGGCTGATCTCTCTGTAGCCTTCGTCTGTTTCCCCACATAAGTTCCGAAATTAATCGCATTGTCATTCTTTGCTACCAATGTGCCAACCTCGTCTTCGCTTGAGCAGCCCGCCAATACTACTAGGCTTAATGCTGCGATGAATAAATTTGTCTTCATAATGTTTAGTCTTTTAATGTTGTTTTATGTTGTTACTATTTATCATTCTATAGTTATGCGGGGATTACGATATTCGTCTCATCTCCCCAATTGTCTACTGTTGCGTCGAATCCCCCTTCGCCGCCATTCTTTTCCGGCTCCACGTTTGGCAGCTCCAAAGGAATATCCTCGGGAACTTCTTCCTTATCGGGATCAATTTTCGTACCCAGCACCACTTTCACCTCTTTCGTCTCATTATTGATTGCGGCACGTGGAGCTATATCATATTGCTTCGTAATGACCGTTTTGTTATCGACCAATAAGATGGAGAGCGTAAGCAAATTACTGATCTCGTCCGTGGCCTTCGATGTGACGTTCGGTCTGCCGAGTGTCAAGTAAGAGCCGGATAAGATACCGTCGGTCGTTGAGTTCTCGTGAAAGGTCTTTTCCGAGAAGTCCACGAGTTGCGTCGCTACGCTACTCCCGGTCTTTCTATCCGCTATCCAATATGTATCCGCCATCCCTTTAATCGATCCCCTCGCTGTCCGTACATTATGCAATCCTTTTATCTCTAAAGACAGATGAGCCGTAAAGATTACCTTCTCGGGCTGGCAAGCCAAGGAAAACTCCTTTCCCTCCTTAAGGTTCGCCCGTACCATCTCTTGCGTCACCTCGAAGCCCTCTAATGTAGCTATCGCTAAAGGTTCCGGATCGTAGATCAGCCGTTCTCCCTCGGTGGGCGTGTACCAATCGCTTTCCGTCGTCTTCATCACGATCCGCAGGGTGCTGTATTGATCTTGGCCCTCGATCGTGAGATAACTGTATTCTTCGGCCGCTTGGTTAAATACCACTACGTTATAGATCCCTTTCCTCAATCGCACCTCGTCACCCGTGACCGTGTTGGTAAGGAAACGGCTTGGCTCCCCTCCATCGACCGGGTAAAAGAGCGCGGTCATACCATCCGGGTCGATACCGCAAGGACCCCAATCTATGTCGAGGCGCACGGCGCAACGGTCTACATACTCGCCGATCATAGTCTCTTTCGAGCATCCCGCCAATCCCATGACAAGCGAGATCAAGATGATAAATAACCGGCTCTCTCTCATCGGATACTCGTTTTCTTTAGCCCGTTGATATTGTTCGCGATCCCTTTCCTTTCATTGCTTAGATTCAAGGAACTATCCTTCGATAGGAAAAACGGCGACAAGGTCAATTCCTTATGCTTCTCCGTGTCCCCCTCAACCTCTACCGAACGGATCGTGGCGACATATAACGGGATCACCTCGTCTTGACATGCCTCCAGATCCTCTAGAGAGGAGATATATGCTTCCGCTTCCTCGAACTTCGACATATTACGAAAACCTATGTTTTTCGCGTCGTAATTGAAAACCAATACATTATATTTATCCGGTGGTAAGAACAGGGTGATGCCATTGGCGTTCCCATCCGTCTGTATCATCGGCCCGCCCTCCGACGGGTAGATACAATAGCGAAGTTTCTCCGGTACCGGGGAAACTGCTACCACGCTATCCCAACGAAGGGTGCAAGTGATGTAGCCCGTGCCTCTTTTCTCCGGTTCCTCGGATCTCTCGCAACTACATTCCAGCACCATGCCGATAATGAATAAAACCGCGATAGAGATCTTTAAGATAATACTTGTCTTATTGTACCTATACATTTTATTTTTCTTTGAAAATCAATTATGATTGACCTTCTGGACGCAAATGTATAGGGAATGCTAAAGGGGAGAATTGTTATTTTTGTCCAAAGAGTTGCAAAAGTTGAGAGATTTTAAAAAAATCATTGAATATTATATATTTTCATCCTTTAGAGAACGGACAGAGCGGGGAGATTGGCCGAAATTAGCCCTGCAGAAGTGCGAGAAGTTAGAAAGCGATTCAAAACCATACTTGTAACAAATCTCGGATATGGAAAGCTCGGTCATGATAAGGTCGTTGTGGATGTCTTGGCATTTGCGTTTCAGCATCCATTGGTAGGCGGGCTCTCCGAACGTATCCTTGAAGATACGGCGGAAGGTGGGTACACTGTAGCCTCCCAATTGGGCGAAGGTCTCCACGTCTTTCGCCTTTTGGTAGTTCTGCATCACGAAATACTGGAAGCTGTGGCTATACCGGTAAATCGGGGCGTAAAAGGCGGCTAGCTCCTTGATGGGGTAGTAGCAGTTCAGCAAGTAGACCATCTCCGAGCGTTTGGCTTGCATCAGCCCGGAGCATCTTAAATCATCGTTGAGGTAGAGCTTCATGCCCTCGATGAAGAGTTGTATCGGCGGGACCATCGTCATGACGATGGGCTGCTGGCGTTCGTTCTCCACGATGGAGATGCCTTTGTTGAAACGGTTGTCGCATATGTTTTGCGGACGCTCGAAGAGATAGATGATACATTCGGTGTAGTCGAGTACCTTGCACTCCACTTTCGAGCCGATCGGTTGCAATACGAACTGTCCGCCCCGGAACGTAGTGTCCGGGTGCTCCTCGCTGTTCAGCCAGATCTCTCCCTTGATCAGGAAGAATACCATGTTCTGCATGCATCTTGTCTGAGGGATCACGTACCCTTTCGGATAAAGACGATACTTGAATATATCCCTCTGGTAGAAACCACAAGAGGAACAATCGGTATATTTGGTGCAGCGATGGTCGGTTAACATAATTGGTGTCTTTATAATTTTACTTTCTTTGTCTTGCCCTCGCTCTCGTTGTGAAAGCGATCTACGGCGGTCACTACATAGCGATATTTTACCTTACCTTTCTCGTAAGGCATCAAGTAGCCGGTTTCCCGGGTGATAGCCACGATCTTCGAGGGATCGCTCGTGTCTATTGGCTCTTTGTCGTTAAAGCGATAAACCACGAAATAAGAGGCTAGCTCCGGATTCGTGGGGCTTTGCTCCGCTTGCCAGTGCAAGAGGAAGCCCTTGGGCGTCCATTCGGTCTTTAGCTTGCTTACGTCTTTTGGCGGACGGTTATGCATATGGGTATAGGCCGGGATAAGGGCCGGGTAACGGTGGTAGTTCCGTTTCAGGCTGTCGGCTACGCCCTTGTTGTTCCATAGAATCTCATTGGCGGGCCAGAAACAATTGCCGCTCACGTGAGGCAAGGCACGCTCATAACGCATCTTGCGGGTTAATTGGTCCGCTTTCATGGTGCGGGCCACGTCTTGCCCGATATATAAATGACCTCCGTTGGCGTTTTTGTCCCACCATTTGATAAGCGTGATGTAATCCGCCGCCGGGTGTCCGATCTCCCAATAGATCTGGGGGATGTTATAATCGATCCAACCTTGCTGTACCCAATAGGTGATATCGGCGTAGAGGTCGTCGTAGTTTTGCAGACCGTTGGTATTGCTACCCGATCCGTCCGCGGTACTTTTCTTGTTGCGGTAGATGCCGAAGGGACTGATACCGAAGCGTACCCAAGGCTTGGTGAGCAAGATGGTACGTTTCAATTCCCGGATCAGGGTATTCACGTTTTCCCGGCGCCAATCGTTCCTTTGCGTCTCGCTGTATCCTTTTCGCAAGCCGTATTTGCGGAAGCTGTTATCATCCGGGAAAGGCATACCCGCCGCGGGATAGGGATAGAAATAATCGTCCATATGGATAGCGTCCACGTCGTAACGGCCGACGATATCACGCACTACCCGGCAGATAAACTGACGGCTTTCCGGCAATCCCGGGTCGAAAAGGATTTGTTTATTATAAGTGACAAACCATTCGGGATGCTTGTGATAGATGTGGGAATCGGCGAAACGGGTGTTTCCCGCCGTGCTCGCCCGGTAAGGATTCAACCAAGCGTGAAACTCCATGTTCCGTTTATGGCATTCTTGGATTAGGAAGGCCATCGGGTCGAACTCACCTGCCGGGGCTACGCCCTGCTCTCCGGTGAAGAAGCGACTCCACGGCTCGATATCGGATTTATAGAAAGCGTCCGCCTCGGGGCGCACCTGAAAGATGATGGCGTTGATGCCGCATGCTTGCAGGTAATTAAGCTTGCGGATGAAGTCTTTTTTCATCCGGGCGGGAGTCATATCCTTGTATTCGCCTTGAAAAGCGGTCTGTATCCATGCTCCCCTAAACTCTCGCTTGGCCTCCTTGCCCGTACTCGTAGCCGGACGAGGCTTCTCGCGAACCGTAGAACATGAGGTTATCGCACAAAAGAGAATCGCTACTAAGAAGCGAAAATATTTAATATACATGGGTGCCTTGCTGTGTTTGTCTATGAAATTTTCAACAAATGTAGAAGATTCCCTGTAAATATGAAATATTTCACCCTTGTTATTTTATTTACTTGGCAGTAGAGACGAGGCACACCCTGTCTAACTGTGTGAATTAGTTCGATGAAGATAGGGCAGAATCGGTTAGTTTTGGCTATCTTTGCGTTAAAGAAAAAGATAAAGGTAATATGTCTGAGAGCAATTCGATTTTCATCAAGGGGGCACGTGTCAACAACTTGAAAAATATAGATGTAGAGATTCCGAGGGACAAGCTGGTGGTGATAACCGGGCTGTCGGGGAGTGGAAAATCATCGTTGGCGTTCGATACCCTTTATGCGGAGGGACAGCGCCGGTATGTAGAGAGTTTATCCGCTTACGCCCGCCAGTTCTTGGGAAGGATGAGTAAGCCGGAATGCGACTATATTAAGGGAATACCGCCCGCTATCGCTATCGAGCAGAAGGTGAATACCCGTAATCCGCGTTCCACAGTCGGTACATCTACCGAGATTTATGAGTATTTACGCTTGTTATATGCTCGTGTCGGGAAGACGATATCGCCAGTTTCCGGCACCGAGGTGAAAAAACATCAGGTGAGCGATATTGTCAAGGAGGTCATGCGATACCCCGAGGGGACTCGTTTTGCCGTATTCGCCCCGGTTGTCTTGCCGGAAGGCCGGGATATGAAGGAACAGCTGGAGATCTTGCGGAAAGAAGGATATGCCCGTCTGTCGGTGAATGATACGGTATATCGTATCTCGGAGGTACTGGCCAGCGAGGAGTTACTGTCTTACCCGATCGAGTTGTTGGTGGACCGCCTGACGGTATCGGACGATAAGACCTTGAAAAGCCGTTTGGCGGATTCGGCCGAGACCGCTTTCTTTGAGGGCCATGGTACCTGTTTGATCCGTATTTATACGGAGGAAGGGGTAGTCGTGAAGGAATTCTCGAAGAAGTTTGAGGCGGATGGCATGATATTCGAGGAGCCTACCGATATGATGTTTAGCTTTAATAATCCGTTGGGCGCTTGTCCGACTTGTGAGGGGTTCGGTAAGGTGCTGGGCATCGATGAGAATCTGGTGGTGCCCGATAAAAGTTTGTCTGTCTACCAAGGAGCCGTGGTTTGCTGGAAAGGTGAGGTGATGGGGGAATGGCTGAAAGACTTTATCGTGAAGAGCGAGAAATATAACTTCCCGATCCACCGCCCGTATTACGACCTGACACAGAAAGAGAAGGATCTGTTGTGGCATGGGGCGAGAGGTTTACACGGCATCGACGATTTCTTTAAGTTCGTGGAAGAGAATCTTTATAAGATACAATACCGGGTGATGCAAGCCCGCTATCGGGGAAAGACGACTTGCCCGGTTTGTAAGGGGAGCCGCTTGAGGCCGGAAGCGCTGTATGTGCAAGTGGGCGGTAAGAATATCGCCGAGCTGGTAACGATGCCGGTTTCGGAGGCAAAGGCTTTCTTTGATCAACTGGAACTGGACGAGACGGATGCGGCGATCGCTAAACGTTTGCTCACGGAAATCAATAATCGCTTGCAATTCCTGTTGGATGTGGGGTTGGGTTATCTGGCTTTAGATCGCCTCTCGGCCTCTTTATCCGGAGGAGAGAGCCAACGTATCAATCTGGCTACCTCGTTGGGTAGTAGCTTGGTGGGTTCGTTGTATATTTTGGATGAGCCGAGTATCGGTCTGCATTCCCGGGATACGGATTTGCTGATCAAGGTATTGCGACAGTTGCAAGCCTTGGGGAATACCGTGGTCGTGGTGGAGCATGATGAGGAGATTATCCGTGCGGCGGATTATATCATCGATATCGGTCCGAAAGCGGGGCGTTTGGGGGGTGAGGTCGTTTATCAAGGCGATGTGAATAACCTCCGGAAATGTAGCGATAGCCATACGGTACGTTATTTGACGGGAGAGGATCAGATCGAGATCCCGCCTTATCGCCGTCCGTGGAATAATTATATAGAAGTGACAGGGGCTCGGAAGAATAACTTAAAGGGCGTGGACGTGAAGTTTCCTTTGAACGTGATGACGGTGGTTACCGGCGTGAGCGGTTCGGGTAAAAGTTCCTTGGTTCGTGATATTTTCTACGAGGGCGTGAAACGCCATTTGGATGACGCCGCCCGCCTGACCGTGGATTGCTCCGGTATCAGTGGAGATTTGAATATGATTCAGGCGATCGAGTTCGTAGATCAGAACTCGATTGGAAAGAGTTCTCGCTCGAACCCCGTGACGTATATCGGTGCTTACGACGAGATCCGTAAACTATTCGGCGAGCAGCCTTTAGCGAAGCAGATGGGATATAACGCCGCTTATTTTTCCTTTAATAAAGAAGGAGGTCGCTGCGAGGAATGTAAGGGCGAGGGTAAAATCACGGTAGAGATGCAGTTTATGGCGGATATCACCTTGGAATGCGAGGCTTGCCACGGCAAACGCTTCAAGCAGGATGTATTGGATGTAGAGTATCAAGGCGCTAACATATACGATGTGTTGGAAATGACCGTAAATCAAGCGATCGAGTTCTTCGAGAAAGGTTCCGGCTCCCAAGAAAAGAAGATCGTGAAACGCTTGAAACCGCTGCAAGACGTGGGCTTGGGCTATATCAAGCTGGGACAGACTTCCTCCACTTTATCCGGTGGTGAGAACCAACGTGTGAAACTGGCTTATTACTTAGGCCAAGAGAAGCAGCAACCTACCTTGTTCGTTTTCGACGAGCCTACGACCGGTTTACATTTTCATGATATCAAGACTTTATTGAAAGCTTTCAATGCCTTGATCGAGAAAGGCCACTCCGTGGTAATTATCGAGCATAATATGGATGTGATCAAATGTGCGGATTATGTGATCGATTTAGGACCGGAAGGCGGAAAGGCCGGCGGGCAGTTGGTTTGTGCCGGCACACCGGAGGAGATAGCGGCTTGCGAGGCATCCTATACCGGAAGGTTTTTAAGGGATAAGTTATAAAGAGACGATATAAAGACAAATGTAAATAGCTCCTGCCCGAATATTCGGATAGGAGCTATTTCTTTTAAGAAGAATGGGAGCATTCCCATTAATATCCTGGGTTTTGCTCGATGATTCCATTTTTCGCAAGGTCTATAACCGCTTGCGGTATCGGGCCGTATTCGTGGGTCCCTTTGATGAAACGGGCATTTTGGAGATGAGAGCGGAATGTCTTCTCATGCTCGAAATAAGTATTCATCACGTCTGAGGCGATTCCCCAACGGACTAGATCAAAGAAACGTTCACCTTCTAAGGCGAATTCCAGACGTCGTTCGGTACGTAAGGCTCGGATCGCCTCCTCTTTGTCGGAAAATGACGGATATAATCCGATCCGGTATTTGGCGGCATCCGCTGTCCCGTCAGCGGTTTTTACGGTCTGGCTGTTCATGGCACGCTCGCGAACTTGGTTGATGTATTTCAATCCGGTAGCCAAATCGCCTAGTTCGATAGCAGCTTCGGCACGCCACAATAACACGTCCGCATATCGAATAATATAAACATTCAATGCGTTTACGTATGGCCAGATAGCCAAATAGTAACTTGAGTTCTTGGAGACAATACGTTTTTTCGGGCTATACGGACCGTAAACCGTAGCCTCACGAGGAGTCCAGTCATAGAGTTGGACATCTAGGAACATGATTCCGGGGCGGGCTACTGTGTGGTCTAGGCGGGTGTCTACATAATCATTTTCCGAAACGTCTATGCCGTCTTCCAAAGGCAAGCCGTTGGAGTCGGTCTTATAAGCGTTTACTAGGTTTTGGGAAGGACGAAGGAAACCATAGTTGGGATAAGGGCCTCCCGGAGGTAACAAACGGTCGCCCGGATTTCCGTTGTAGTTGTTCGGGGAGCCATCGTTGATAGAGGCTTGGACTGAAAATAAAATTTCAGAGCAGTTGTCATTTTCCGGCAAGAAGATATTCCGGAAGTCGGGGAGTAGCTGGTATTTGCCGGAATTGATCACCTCATCCGTCGCTGTAGCGCATTCCTGCCATTTGCCTTGGAACAAGTAAACTTTAGCCATATAAGCCCGGGCCGTCATCTTACATGGACGTGCCACATCCGGCTGGGAATCCGGGAGACCTTCGTAGGCGGCCTTAAAATCATTCAGTATCTTCTCCCATAATTGATCGGATGTATACTCCTTATTCGAGATAGAGGCGAACGCGGAAGGATCGCTGACACTCTCGTCGAAATATGGGATCTGGTTATAGATGATCTTTAAGTTGAAATAGAAATGGGCACGCAGGAAACGCATCTCGGCGATACGGGTCTCCTTTTTATCATAATCGCTGCCTTTGAGGATACGGATCGCTTGGTTACAGCGGTTCACGCCCTCGTATAAGGCTAGCCATTTCCGATTGTAATCTTGAATAGTCGGGTCGATATGGAAGATTTCCATTAAGTGAACCGGGTTTTGGTCTCCCGTACCACCTCCGCCTTTGTAGGTATCGTCTGAGATCACATCGCCAAATTGCCAGTTGGAGCATCCTGAATTCAAGCCGGAGCTGGCATCGTCCATCTGCCCGTCTAGGATGGAATAGGCGGAGATAATCAATCCCTCGATGTTATTGGGATCTTGTGCTTGTTCGGGAGTCAGTTCGCCTACAGGTGTCTCTTCCAGAAAATCGCTGCATGATGTCAATGCGAATACGGCACAGGCCGCTATAATCATTTTCTTCATATTCTTGTTTGTTGTTGTTTGATGATTAAAAACTTACGTTTACTCCAAAGGTGAAGGTGCGGGATAACGGATAGATGCCGCGGTCCACACCCATATCTAGGTTACGGTAGTCACTGGAGTAACTTTGCAATCCCACTTCCGGATCGATACCGTCGTATCCGGTGATCGTGAATAAGTTGGTTGCTTGCGCATAGATATACAAGCTATTGAACTTAATCTTGGATAGGATGGACTGAGGTACGGAATAACCGATTTTCATGTTCTTTAAGCGAACGAAAGAGGCGTCTTGCACATAGTAGGACGAGGGCCGGATGTTATTGTTCGGATCGTCCATGGTGACACGGGGTATATCCGTATTCGTGTTGGTCGGTGTCCATGCGTTAACGACACGGCTGTTTTTGTTGTATTGCGATTGATTGTAGAAATCACCCACATAACGGGTCAAGTCGTATACATCGTTTCCGAACATTCCCTGAAAGAATAGACTGAGGTCAAAATTATGGAAGTTGACTCCTAATGTAAGGCCTGCTGTGACATCGGGGAGCGGGTTACCGATATAGTCACGGTCGTTACCGTCTATTACGCCATCTCCGTTTACGTCTACGAACTTGATATCACCCGGTTTTGCGTTGGGTTGGAGTAGTTCGCCTTTATTATTGGTATATGATTTGATCTCCGCCTCGCTCTGGAATAAACCGTCTTCTTTATAAGCGTAGAAAGAGCCGATTGGTTGTCCGATGGCGGAACGAGAAACCTCTTGGTCGAAGTTGAGGGAGTGAATCACGCTGGTAGGCAGTCCGATATAGGAGACATCACCGTCTAATTCCGTCATCTTGTTTTTGATAGCGGACATATTGAAGGCGACATTGAACCCGAAATCTTTATTGATGCTCTTATTGTAGCTGACCTCAGCTTCGAAACCCCGGTTACGCATTTTCCCGACATTGTCCCATACCGTTTGGTTCGTACCCCCCACGGTACCGATCAAGGGACGCTCCCATAATAAGTCCTTGGTATCTTTGTTAAACCAATCCAGCACAACGGTTAGGCTGTTATCTAGGAAGCCTAGATCCAGCCCGACATTAGTTTGCGTGGTGGTCTCCCATTTCAAGTTTGCGTTACCGTAACGGGTTTGGGTGTATCCGGTTGTCACGGAACTTTGGCTACCGTCGATCGGATAGTTGGAGTGGTTCGGATTACTCATGTAAGAATCGATCGTAGAATAAGCCGGGATATCAGAGTTGCCGTTTTGTCCCCAACCTATGCGGACTTTCATGTTGCTGATAGCCGGAATATCATAAAACTGTTCGCTACTGATACGCCAGCCTGCGGAGACAGCCGGGAAATTACCCCATTTATTGTTACCAAGTTTAGAAGATCCGTCACGTCGGAACGTGGCTGCGAATAAGTAGCGGTTGTCGAAATTATAATCAATTTTACCGAAATAAGACATCATCTTGGAAGTAAAGGCAGAACCTGCGTTCTTCTGGGAGCCACTATCGCCCGCATCGAGGAAATGGAAGTTATCGTCATCCGAGGCAAAGCCTTCACGGGAGGCGGAGAAGTATTCCTCTTGATAACGGTTTGTCTCGATACCTAATAAGGCTCCGATCGTATGTTTATCGAATGTCCGTAAATAGTTTAACGTGTTCGTGAATACCCAATTGAAGTTCCAACGGTTTTGCGTGCTCAACGTACTCAAGGGTTGCTGGGTGTTCAATTCGTTGTATTTGGCCTTGAAGCTTCGTTTATACAGGTTTTTATAATCCGCTCCGAAGTTGGTCTTGAAATAAAGTCCCTCTAGGATATTCAGTTCGGCGAATAGATTACCGAATAGACGGGTGGTACGATCTTTATTATCCTTATTACGGTATAATTCGCCTAACGGGTTGGAGATGTCGGCGATCGGGTTGCTGCCGAAATTCCCGTCCAGATCGTAAACAGGGGTAATGGATACGGTCTTATAGGCGTTGTATAACATACCTCCCAGTGCGGCGTTATTGGTGACCGAGGTTCCCCACGCATGTGATAATGTGGCGTTCTCACCGATTTTCAAACGATCGTTGAAGAGCTTGAACTCATTGTTGAAACGTCCGGATATACGTTTGAAACCAGTATATTTCATAAGACCGTCTTGGTTGAAATAGCCTAGGGAGAACAAGTGGCTGCTAACTTTATCTGCTTTCGCCAGAGAGAGGTTATAGGATTGGACCATGGCTTTTTGCATGATCTCGTCAACCCAATCCACGTCTCCCGAGGGAAGGCGGTGATCTGCGTCAAGGAATTCCGGAATTACGGCGGTCTCGCCGGAGCCATACACGTCGCTTACTGGTGATTTCCCGTCGTTACGCTGTGCCTGCCATAATAAGTCGCCATATTCTTGGGCGTTTAGCATACGCATCTGTTTTGCCGAGGTTTGTACACCCACGTAAGCGTCTAGGTTTACCCGGAAAGTACCTTCCTTCCCTTTTTTTGTACTGATGATAACCACGCCGTTTGCCGCACGTGCGCCATAGATGGAAGCAGAAGAAGCATCTTTCAATACCTGCATACTTTCGATATCATTCGGGTTGAGAAAATTGATGCCGCCCTCTACTGGCACGCCATCGATGATATAAAGCGGATCATTGTTACGGATCGTGCTGAAACCGCGTACACGTACCGCTACGCCTCCTCCGGGCATATTATCCGGGATTACGTTTACGCCGGACAATTTACCTTGCATCATTTGATCTACACTGGATACCGGGGTATCTTTCAGGTCGCCTACCTCCAGTACGGAAACAGCACCGGTAAGGTCTTTTTTCTTCTGTACACTATAACCTACCACGATAACCTCGTCTAGGTTCTGGGTGTCATCCTGCAATTGGATCGTGAGGGGAGAACCATTCCCGGCTGGAATCTCCTTGGTGTTATAACCGATATAAGTAACGACCAATATGCTTTGCTTGTTTTGCAGCGAGAGAGAAAATTTGCCGTCAAAATCGGTTACGGCTCCATTTGTAGTCCCTTTCTCAATCACGTTAGCCCCGATAATTGGTTCTCCGTTCGTATCGGTGACTACGCCACTTACCGTGAATGTCTGTTGAGTGATCGTCATTCGTCCAGTAACGTTTGGCAGATCCTCCGCCGGTGCCGCATTGATTGGCTGTAAGTATGCTACGCCTAGCAAAAGAGCGGGAATCGCCATCGTAAAGTAATTTCTGTTGTCCATCCTTTTGTCCTTAAAATATATTAGAATTAATCTATTTTTTCAGAACGCAAAGGACGTGTGATTATATTACGATGATATGTCTATGTTATTAAAAATATGTTCACGATTGTATTGCCTTTCAGGGATATGACGATTAGGCTACGATTACAAAAATGATATTGGCTGTCTTTTGCGTATTGGTTAATGACGTTTTAGTACTAGTGAATAAAATGTAAGAATTATGAAAGTAACTCATTTTAAGAAAGTAAGCGAAACAAGTGGTGTGTGTGTCCTGTTAAGATTGTACTTATTTATAATCGAATAATTTATACTGTGCGTAGTCTTTACGAGACATTCAAGTAGCCTGTGAAGGCGAAAAAGCAGTAATATTAATACTAGTGTAATAAAATAAAGTTCATTCAGCCTGTTCTTCTGTGAAGAAAAACAGGCTGTGTTTTTATTGCTTGGCAGGATCATCGTCTTTATTCCACTTATCTCGCATTCTCAGACGTTTGACTTGCAGATAGCGTAGAAGGATGATGATGACGAGCGTAGCTCCGATCATCAAGAAATATTCGGTATAATTGTTTCCGGGATTGTTTCCCGGCCAGCCGATGATACTCATTACGATTAAGTAGACAAGTAAGGCAATTGTTGTGATATTGATCTTCTTCATATTCGTTTTATTCTAAAAACAGGGCAAAGATATAAGATTGTTTCGGGCTTTAGGAGGTTAAAACGCATTTGTACTGTACCCGATAATGTTCTGTTTGAATAATTAAGATATATAAACCTAGTGGGAGGGGAATCGGGAGGATAGGGTTCCCGGCCTGTACCGCTTGCGTGAATACTAATATGCCTGCCGGAGTAAACAGTTCGACTTTACCGGGGGATGGAAGATTAGTAATGAATAAAGTCTTGTTCTCTAGCTGATAGCTTAATTCCGGAAATGAAAATACTTGATTGGAAACAGGGGGATCTTGTCGGGCTTGAGGTTCCGATGTCGGGAAAGATATGGGTGCGTTCGTTGATAATAATTTATAATTGGCTGGTTCGGATGTATTATATACAGATAGACTGGTACTTTTATTCGCTTTGACAAAGAAAGCGGAGAATGGAGGGATGGCGAAATCGCTACCGATCACGTAGGGTTGGTAGGTGGAACCATCATATATATAAATGTATCCGTCTAAGGCTGAGTTGGATTCTATTTGGCTGAGAGCTAAAGGGGCCGGCAGGGGATTACCGCATAGATACCAGCCGTTATGATTTTGGCTTTTACTTTGGGTGTTTATGGTTATTTGAATGGGTGCTTGTCCGTTTTTCCCGAAATCATTGGGGATATCTCCTGCTTTTGAGGTGAAACGGAGGGTTTGGCGATTGGCGGAAGCGTCGATTGCGATCAGATAACCTTTGTTTTTCTTGAATATGGGTTGGGGGGTATTGACTATTGTTTGTGGTATGACTTCCCAGTTGTTGGAGAGGCTTTGTGAGTTGGCTCGCTTTTCTCCGTTATAGGCTTGTATGTAAAAGTAATTACCATTTGTATTGCTTTTGTTATCACCTAGTTGGAAATCCGGGTCTATGCCGGAAGCGAATATATCGAAGGGGAAGGAGATAAAGTACCATTTGCCTTTTTGAGCGAAGGTCTTCTCGATCGTTATTTTCCCGGCGATGTTGATCGTTCCGGACGATCGTAGGGTGGAGGAAGACGCTAAGGTACCATCATTAGGATAGATGGTAAGGTTATTTGCGGATAGATTTCCGGTTGGTAAAATATGGATATTTCCATTGCCAATAAAGATATCTTTACAGCTGATATTTGTATTTATGGAGATATTACCGTTAATCAAGGCGTTGCGGTGACGGTAGGCGGGTAGGTGGCTCCAGCGATCCTCATGGTTCCAATCGCTGTTTCCGGTAAATAGGGAATAGGTAGGAATCACTCCATGAGCATAGACACTGTCTACATAATAATAGCCGTTTTTGGTGTTGGCGGCCGGGGCCGGAACAATAAGATCCAATCCCGGAGGATTATTTTTTATATCTGTGGTTTTGAATGGATTGATGCCACTCTCTCCTATGGTTAGAACTAAGGAGGGATAACTTGTTTCCCCTTTTCGGTAGGTTCTGGCTCTCATGCCTTCTCCTTCTACTAGAAGGATGCCCCCTTTCCGTATACTGATTTTTATATCTTGATGATCTGTTAACGTGAAATGCTCGAAAGCCACTTGCGTATTCATTGGCATTCGTAACCCATAGTTCCCGTGGCCGTTAGGAATATCTTTCACACTGGAGATATCTTCAATAAGGGCTTCACCTGTAATGGCATAATCCCAATTATCAGAAGCAAGTCCCTCAAATGTCTGCATCCGAAACGTATCCCGGATAGATATATTTGCGTTACTTTGCACAAAACCTTCCCATGTAGACGGATTTGAAACTTGTGACTGGATAAATTGTTGTACGAATAGGAATGCCGTACAAACGACAACGCATCTGGATAGATGCCAAATTCTCTTTTTCATAGCTAAGTTGATTTATATTTGTAAATATGTTCGCAAATATACGTAAATAATTGAAATAATATATCTTTGTGGCATGAAAGAATTTATCATATCTGAGGCACAGACCGAAAAGGCCGTTTTGGTGGGTTTGGTTACCCCTGAGCAAAATGAGCAAAAAGTTAAGGAATATCTGGACGAATTGGCTTTCTTGGCCGATACGGCAGGGGTGGATGCGGTAAAGCGTTTTACCCAGAAAATGGATTACCCGAATTCCGTCACTTTTGTCGGGACCGGTAAATTGCAGGAAATTAAGGAGTATGTGGTAGAGAATGAAATCGGCTTGGTGATCTTCGACGATGAGCTTACCCCGAAGCAACTCCGTAATATTGAGAAAGAACTGCAGGTGAAAATCTTGGATCGTACGAGCTTGATCTTGGATATCTTCGCTAGCCGTGCGCAGACCGCCCATGCGAAGACACAGGTGGAGCTTGCGCAATATAAATATATGTTACCTCGCCTGACTCGTCTGTGGACACACTTGGAGCGTCAGCGAGGCGGCGTAGGTATGCGTGGTCCGGGTGAGACACAGTTGGAGACTGATAAACGTATTATCTTGGATAAGATCGCACGATTGAAGAAAGAGCTGGTGGATATTGACAAGCAAAAAAGCGTACAACGGAAAAACCGGGGTAAGATGGTACGTGTAGCGTTGGTCGGATATACGAACGTAGGTAAATCTACCTTGATGAACTTATTGAGCAAGAGTGAGGTCTTTGCCGAAAATAAGTTGTTCGCTACGCTAGATACGACCGTACGCAAGGTCATTATCGAGAACTTGCCGTTCTTGCTGTCTGATACGGTCGGATTTATCCGTAAGTTACCGACCGAGCTGGTGGAATCTTTTAAATCGACCTTGGATGAGGTACGGGAGGCGGATTTGCTGGTACATATCGTGGATATCTCACATCCTACTTTTGAGGAGCAAATAGAGGTCGTGAACCGTACGTTGGCGGAGATCGATAAGACCGAGAAACCGATGATCATGGTTTTCAATAAGGTGGACGCGTTTACCTTTGTCCCGAAAGAGGAAGATGATTTGACCCCTCGTGGTCGTGAGAATATCGATCTGGATGAACTGAAACGTACGTGGATGGGAAAATTGCAAGATAATTGCATCTTTATCTCCGCCAAGGAACGTACGAATATAGAGGCGTTGAAAGAGATGTTGTATGAACGGGTCAAACAAATCCATATCACCCGTTTCCCCTACAATGACTTCCTCTTTCAGCAATATGATGAAGAGTAGAGTCTTACAAAATTAGTACCAATGAATCATTTGAGAAATTTGCGGCCGGATGAGATCGCCACCTTGCGATCTCAGGCTTGCCGGGCCGATGATTGGAATCAAGTTTGGGTTCCAGAAGTGTTTGATATTGAATATGTGAACCACGTACGTTTTTCAGGAGTGGTTAAGTTAGGAGCCTTTCGTAAGGTGTTTACCCTACCGGGAGGATTGGTAAAGCATAGCGGGCTTCGTCATGTTACCCTACATAATTGTACGTTGGGGGATAACGTGTTGATTGAGAACGTACAAAATTATATCGCTAATTACCGGCTTGGCGATGACTGCTTTATCCAGAATATAAATGTTATGTTGGTGGAAGGCAAGGCTACGTTCGGGAATAATGTCGAGGTATCGGTCTTGAATGAGACCGGTGGGCGTGAGGTTCCGATTTACGATGGCTTATCGGCCTCATTGGCTTATATTATCGCTTTATACCGACATCGTCCGGTCTTGATCGAACGCTTGCGGGATATGATTACCGCTTATACGGAGGGTATCGCCTCTACGGAGGGGACGGTTGGCGATAAGGTCAAGATTGTCAATACCGGCACGATCCGTAACGTGAAGATTGGTGATTACGCGACCATAGAGAATAGCGCACGTCTGGAAAATGGTTCCGTAAATAGTAAGAAGGAGGCTCCGGTATTTATCGGGGATAGCGTGATCGCGCAGGATTTCATTGTCTCCTCGGGAGCTAAGATTGCGGATGCCGCTAAGATTATCCGTTGCTTTATCGGACAGGCTTGCCAAGTGACACATAACTTCTCGGCGCATGATTCCTTATTGTTCAGCAACTGCGCTTTCGAGAACGGAGAGGCTTGCGCTATTTTCGCCGGCCCGTTTACGGTGTCTATGCATAAGAGCAGTTTGCTGATAGCGGGAATGTATTCGTTCTTGAACGCAGGCAGTGGCTCCAACCAGAGTAATCATATGTATAAGCTGGGACCGATCCATCAAGGGATCGTGGAGCGTGGTTCCAAGACTACCAGCGACTCGTATATTCTTTGGCCGGCCCGTATCGGCGCTTTCTCTTTGGTAATGGGCCGCCATCATCACCATAGCGATACTTCCGATATTCCCTTCTCCTATTTAATAGAGAAGGATGATGAGACTTACTTAGTCCCGGGAATTAATCTTCGCAGCGTAGGTACGATCCGTGATGCCCAGAAATGGCCGAAGCGTGATAAACGTACGGACCCGGATCGCTTGGATATGATTAACTATAATCTATTGAGTCCCTATACGATCCAGAAGATGCTGAAAGCGGTGGATATCTTGAAAAACCTGCAGGCATTGGTTGGAGAGACTTCCGAGATTTATTATTATCAGAATACTCGTATAAAAGGTTCCTCCCTCCGGAATGCGTTGAACTTTTATGGGATGGCAATTAATAAGTTCTTTGGTAACTCGTTAATCAAGCGTTTGGAAGGTACGACCTATTGTTCTATGGAAGAGGTCTGGGAGCAATTGCGTCCTACGGAATCCAAAGGCTCCGGAGAATGGCTGGACTTGGCGGGCTTGATCCTCCCGAGGGAACCGCTAGAAGCCTTGTTGCAAGATATCGAACAGGGGGAAATCGCTTCCTTAGAGGATGTGGAATGCTTTTTCCGTTTGGTTCACGGACGTTATTATTCCTTGGAATGGACATGGGCCTACGAGATGATCGAACGTTATTATGGGGTGGATCTCCGTTCGATTTCCGCTGCAGAGATTATTGATCTGGTTCGTCGTTGGCAAGAATGTGTGATCCGCTTGGATGAGATGCTTTATGAGGATGCCCGTAAGGAATTCTCCTTGACTTCTATGATCGGTTTCGGTGTGGATGGTTCCAGCAAGGAAAAACAACAGGATTTCGAGGGGGTTCGGGGAGATTTCGTGAATAATCCGTTTGTTACCGCCGTGCAGGAACATATCGTGAATAAACGGGCGCTTGGGGATGAACTGATCGAGAGGTTGAAACCTTTAGTATAAAGCCTATGAAACCATTATTTCAAGAACTGCCGTTCCCGATAGATAGTCACATTCATTTCTATGTGGAGGATCTACCGCATTTTATCGTGCCGTGGCACTACCATCCGGCTATTGAGATAATGTATATCATAAGTGGTACGGGTACTCGCTTTGTCGGGGATCATGTGGAAGGATATTTCGAGGGCGATGTTTGCATGATCGGCCCTCAACTACCGCATGAGTGGAGAAATGACCCTGTTTATTTCGATAAGAGTTCCGGCTTGCGGGCTACTTGTATTTGCTTGTTCTTCAAGCGCCAGATTTTTGAACCTAATTTAATCCGTCTTCCGGAGATGAATAATATCCGGGAATTGATAGAGCGTTCCCGTAGAGGGATTAAGTTTGTGGGTAAGTCCCGGAAGAAGATTGCCGAGCTGATCAGCCAATCCGCCAATGAGACGGGAGCGAGTAGGGTGATCAAATTGATTGCTTTACTGGAATTAATGGCGACTTCCGAAGAATATGAGATATTAGCCAGTACGGGGTTTACGGAAACGGTCAACTCGGACGATTTCGAGCGTTTTAATAAGGTCTATAAATATCTGGTGAAGAACTTCACGTCTCCAGTGAAGCTGGAGGAAGTCGCCGCTTTGGTAGGCTTGACTCCGACCGCTTTTTGTCGTTATTTCAAGAAACGGACCAAGAAGACTTTCGTGGAGTACTTGAATGACATGCGCATAGGACACGCAAAAAAACTATTGATAGAGGGAAACTTGAAGATATCCACGATTAGCTCCGAGGCCGGATTCAATAATCTATCCAACTTCATCGGCCAATTTAAGAAAACCACGAATATGCTTCCATCCGAGTACCAGAAAAAATATAAGGAGCGCCTGGATGGAGAATAAGGACAGGATTTCATAGTTGTTTGGAAAAATACTAAAATAAAGCCCAAGGTATTCGATCTATTTTTGCGATATAAGTTGTATCGTAAAATAGAATATCATGGAACATAAAAAGATTGTGATCCCATCCTTGTCATTTTTTCAAGATGAGCTAAAGGAGGAAGGTGTGGTAAAGAGCCGGAGAACTTTAGGCGAGCTTGCCGGAATTTTTGAGAATCAAGATGCTTATTCCCAATTACCGTTAGATCAATTAGCATACGAGGTATATAGTTATTTACCGGAGCGGGAAGGCACTCCGGGTGGTCTTTATTTTGGCATTACCCGATTATATCCGGGAAAAGTGGGAGATGAGTATTTCATGACGAAAGGCCATTTCCACCAACAAGAGGATCGTTCGGAGTATTATTGGGGATTGGAAGGCGAAGGCATGCTGATCTTGATGGATCGGGAACGGAATACGTGGGCGGAGAGGATGACGCCGGGTAGCCTGCATTATATACCGGGCGGTGTAGCGCACCGGGTAGCCAATACGGGAAATAGCGTCTTGTCATTTGCCGCGTGCTGGCCTTCGGATGCCGGGCATAATTATGGAGAGATCGCGAATAAGGGCTTCTCGGCCCGATTGGTAGAAGTGGACGGTACCCCTAAATTGCGATAGCTTATGTATACGATAGCGATAGATTTAGGGGGGACGGTCGTAAAGATCGGACTATTGTCTGATGGCGAGATCGTGGACTGTGTGAGATTACCTTCCCGTCTGGCTCTGGGATTAGCTCCGAACTTACCTAAGATAAAGGAGGCGATCGATCGGTTGTTGGCCGCTTGGCGTATTGATGTGGCGGCGCTTCGTTGTATCGGCCTGGCTTTTCCCGGGCTGGTAGATCCAATTCATAACCGGGTAATCTCTACGAATGAGAAGTATGATGATGCCTGTTCGATCTGTCTGGATAAATGGGCATGGGAGAATTGGGAAGTTCCTTTCTGCATGGATAATGACGCTCGTTTGGCCGTAGCCGGAGAATGGTGGCAGGGTGCGGCCCGGGGAAAGAATAATGTAGTCATGATGACGATCGGAACAGGTATCGGTACGGGAGTCGTGATCGATGGACGGCTTCTGTATGGACAGCATTTTCAAGCGGGTTCTTTGGGAGGACATTTTGTGTTGGATTATAAGGGCCGTCGATGTTCATGCGGGAATAAAGGCTGTGTAGAAGCTCTGTCTTCCTCTTTCTTCTTGCCGACCATTATCCGGGAGCATGCCCTTTTATCGGAATCATTTAAGCGAGATGCGGATATCTATGATTTCAAGCGCATTTTTAGGTTGGCGCAGGAGGGGAATACAGACGCTTTATTGATTAGAAACGAATGCATGGATATCTGGGCATCGGCGATAATAACCTATATACATGCTTATGATCCGGAAGTGGTGATTCTGGGAGGGGGGATTTTAAAAAGCCAAGAGGTAATCATTCCTTATATCAGTAAGCGAGTGGATGAATTAGCTTGGTGTCCTTCCGGGAAAGTCCCGATTGTCCCGGCAATCTTGGGCGATGACGCCGCTTTATTCGGCTTGGAGTATTTTATGGTAAAACAACGGCAAAATGAACGGATTTGTATTTGATAAAGGAATTGATATAACACCGGTTCAATCGCCTATGGGGTTTACCTATGGGGCGGGTGTATTTGGTCCGGAGGTCGAGATTCGCCGGTTGGAGGATATACGGGCTAGTTTGCGTGATCCCCAATGTAAGGGGCCGGAGCAGGTTTACTCGATCGCTATGGATGTCGGCAAGGAAGAACATCGTGCGTTGCTGAATAAATTGCATTTGTTATTCGGGGTAGTGACGTATAGCGCTGGTAAGTTGGGGCAGGAACCGGTCAGAAGTCAAGGGCATATTCATAAGATATCTCCTTATAGTGGTTGGTCTACGCCGGAGATCTATGAGATTTGGTCGGGAGAGGCGATTATTTATATGCAGGAGTATGCGGAGGATCAGCCTGGTAGATGTTATGCGGTGCATGCCTTTCCGGGGGATGTAGTGATCGTTCCTCCCTATTGGGTACATGCGACGATTAGCGCGAATCCGAGATTGCCTCTGACTTTCGGGGCGTGGTGCGATAGGGAATATGGCTTTGTGTATGAGGGGGTTCGTAAACACAGGGGAATCGCTTGGTTTCCTGTGTTTAATGGACGTGATGAATTAGAATGGATCGCGAATCCAATGTACGATTCCTCTCATTTGATTTGTAAATCTCCTTCGGATTATATTTCTTTAGATATTCGGAAAGGGGTATCTATTTACAGACAATTCGAGGAAAATCCGGAGACTTTCTTATATGTGCCTACTCCTGCGTTGAAGGCGGAAGTCTGGCGTGATTTTGAGCCTTGAGTTTATAAATGGATTAATACACAAGAAAAACATGAGAAACACGAGCTATAGATATTGGATGATTTATGTAATAGCGATTGTCGCCGCTATGGGAGGACTATTGTTTGGCTTTGATACCGGCGTGATTTCCGGGGCGATTCCTTTTTTCCAGAAAGATTTTGGTATAGACGATAGTATGGTGGAGGTGGTTACTTCCTCCGGTTTGCTAGGAGCTATTCTGGGAGCGCTGTGTTGTGGTAAATTGACGGATCGCATAGGACGTAGGAAAGTCATTTTGACTTCGGCTGTTATTTTCGCTTTCGGTGCGTTAGGATCGGGATGGGCTCCGGACATTTACCACTTGATTGCCGCCCGTTTATTCTTGGGAGTGGCTATCGGGATCTCTTCTTTTGCCGTACCTCTTTATATCGCAGAAGTTTCTCCGGCAAAGTCACGGGGGATGTTTGTCGCTATGTTCCAATTGATGATTACGATCGGGCTTCTGGTCTCTTATCTTTCGGATTTGTATTTTGCGGATGAGACGTCTGTTTCATGTTGGAGGCCGATGTTTTATGTGGGGGTGATTCCCGCTGTTATTTTGTTCGTGGGTATGTTGCTGGTTCCACCATCTCCAAGGTGGTTGATGTCTGTTGGCCGGGAGGAAGAGAGCCTATCCGTCTTAAAGATGGTCGAGCATCCGGATTTGGTAAATGCCTCGTTTGAGCAGATGCGGAATGAAACGCGAAAGAATGATGAGCGACAAGGATGTTTTAAGGATCTGGCCCAGCCTTGGTTACGGAATGCGTTAGTTATCGCTATCGGTATTATGTTTTTCCAGCAATTTGTAGGTATCAATACCGTGATTTATTATAGCCCTAAAATCTTTTTGATGGCCGGTTTCGATGGTGCGGTCTCTGCGATTGGGGCCTCTGTCGGGGTCGGTGTTGTCAATTTATTATTCACGTTGTTGTCTGTCTACTTCGTAGATCGGCTGGGAAGGCGTAAACTTTATTTTCTGGGGTTGAGCGGTATCGTGATTTCCTTGTTGCTACTCGCTACCTCTTTTATGTTCGCCGCTCAATTAGGGGATTCTGGAAAATGGCTTTCCATCGTCCTTATTTTCTTATATGTGGGATTTTTCGCTATCAGCATCGGGCCGTTGGGCTGGCTAATTGTATCGGAAGTGTTTCCGCAAAAGTTAAGAGGATTGGGATCTTCCCTCGGCTCATTGTCCGTCTGGTTTTTCAATGCGATCGTATCGTTTACTTTTTTCAAGATACTGAAGGTATTCTCAATACCGGGAACCGATTTAACGATCAATGGCGAAAGCCAAGGGAATCCGGCGGGAGCGTTCTTATTTTATGCGTTCATTGGAATTGTGGCGATTATTTGGGGATATTTCTATGTACCGGAAACGAAAGGAGTTTCATTGGAGAAGATCGAGGCTTTTTGGAGAAAAGGAGGACACCCGAAAGATAAAATAATATAATATGGATAGAAGAGTATTTATTAGACAAACAGCAGTTGCGGCATTAGGCAGCTTAGCGGCTTTTGATTTATCAAAGGCATCAGCTAAAAGTGAAATGGCTTTTGCCGGGAAAGGAGAAATCTCGCCCCGGGCAATCACCATGTGGGATTTTTCTTGGTTGGAGAGGCGTTGGCCCGGAGCCGGTTATGAGGACTGGGACCAAGTATTGGACGAGCTCTCGGAACGGGGGTATAATGCGATACGTATTGATGCTTATCCTCATTTAATAGCGGAGAATCCAATGAAGAAATGGTTACTTAAAGAAGTTTGGAATCAGCAAGATTGGGGAAGTCCGGATATGAATGAGGTACAAGTTCAACCGAATTTGAACTTGTTCTTGTCGAAATGTAAGGAGCGGGATATTAAGGTCGGGCTTTCTTCTTGGTATCGTCTCGATGTGGATGAGGTTTGCCTGAAATTGGATACACCGGAGAAATTGGCGGATTGCTGGCTGACAACCCTTCGTTCGATCGAGGAGGATGGGTTATTGGATACGATCCTTTATGTAGATCTTTGCAATGAGTGGCCCGGTGATTCGTGGGCGCCTTTTTTCGCTAAGACATATCCGAATGTCGGTTGGGGGAATTGGTATAAGGAGGAATCCTTACGATGGATGAAAACCTCGTTGGAGAAGATGCGACAAGCATATCCGGATATGCCATTCTTATATTCTTTTGATCATGGGGATGTCAAGAAATATGAAGAGGTGGATTCCTCTTTTCTTGATTTGTATGAGCATCATATTTGGATGGCCCAACAGAATGGTGGAGAATTTTATAAGCTGGTGGGATATGGCTACAATCGTTTTTCACCAGATGATTATAAGAATGTGGTGAAAAATGCGGAACGGGTTTATCGGGAAAGGCCTGAATATTGGCAGAAATTGTTGACTGATAAGATCGAGCTTATGGCTTCTGTAGCCCGGAAGAATCGCCGTCCTCTCGTTACGACGGAATGTTGGGGATTGGTGGATTATAAGGATTGGCCTTTATTGAAATGGGACTGGATAAAGGATCTTTGCGAGTTAGGAGCTATTACGGCTGCCCGTACGGGTATGTGGGTCGGTGTAGCGACTAGTAATTTTTGCGGACCTCAGTTTGTTGGAATGTGGCGGGATGTGGAATGGCATAAACGCTTGACTTCCATCATCCGTTCTTCTCCGATTGATGCGTCTCTCACGAAGAATAATGAGGTAGCGGCCAAATTGTTGAAACGACTTTAATCTTGGGATGGTATGTATTACGATCATTCTTATATTTTGGTAAGATTCTAAAAGCAGGAGGTAAATTTCTATAAAGTTTATGTCTTTAATAATTGTAACTTGCCTTCGTGAAAGAGTTAAATAAATCGGATGTCATGAAAAGAATAATTTTAATTATGTGTTGTTTCTTATCTGTATTCGCTTGGGCCGATGATGGGAGAACAACGATCTCATTAAACGGGGAATGGGATTTCGATCAAACGGAACTGGCTTTTCCTCCACGGAAATATACCCGTAAGATACCGGTTCCGGGATTGGTGCATTTAGCGAGGCCTAAAATCTCTCAATACGAGAAATTCTTTAAGAAACCTGACGGCGTGGAGCTGGTGGAACAGTTTAATTTCTTAGAGAGAGATTATACGCCGATGTATAATTGGTATAAGCGGAAAGTATTTATCGATGAGAAATTCAAGGATGAGCAATTATTCCTTACGATAAAGAAAAGCCAATATGTTACACGAGTCTTCGTGAATGGGCATGAAGTGGGGGCTTCTATGGAATGCTATACTCCAATGGATTTTAATATTACGAGTGCCGTAAAATATGGCTCGGACAATGAGATATTGATTCAGGTGGGCGACCGGGCGTGGTTGCCTAGCGAGGCCGCCGGCGGAACGGATAAGGAGAAAGTCCATTACCTACCCGGAATCTGGGATGACGTGTTCATTACGGCTACTGGTAAGATGCGGGTCGATAAAGTTTTGTTCCTGCCTTCTCTGGCTAAAGGATTGGTGACAGTTAAGACCTTGGTGAGAAGTTTGTATCCACCCCAAATGTTGTATGGGGATAAAATGAAGGATTCTTGTAAGATTGAGTTCTGTGTCAAGGAGAAGACTACAGGGAGGATAGTAGGAAAGAAAATGATTGAAGGTGAGGCTAAGCGGGATAATAGGACTTATTTCGAAACAAGTATCTCTTTGGATAATCCGAAGGCTTGGACTCCTGATTCCCCTTTCTTGTACGAAGGTGAGGTCTCTGTTTATGACCAAGATGAGCTTGTAGATCGTTATTCCGTGAACTTCGGTATGCGTGATTTTTCGAGAAAAGGCAAATTCTTTACGCTTAATGGGGATAAATTCTACTTACGAGGTTCCAATATCACGCTTCAACGTTTCTTTGAGGACCCGGATTGTCAAGCGTTGGCTTGGGACCGGGAATGGGTGAAGAAGTTGATGATAGACTTGCCGAAGTCAATCGATTGGAACGCTATGCGAATATGTGTAGGAATTGTACCTGACTTCTGGTATGACCTTTGCGACGAGTATGGTATCGTATTACAGAATGAGTGGCTATATTGGCAAAATCATGGATGGGATGAACAGGTACGTAAGGAGTATACGAATTGGGTATGGAGCGACGGGAATCATCCCAGTATCGTGATCTGGGATGCGATCAATGAGAACTGGGACAGTTATATAGGAAATACGCTGATTCCCGAACTTAAAGAATTAGATCCGACCCGGATCTGGGATGCCGGCTATATGACATCTGATCAGATGGGGACGAATGATGAGATGGATGAGCCACACCCCTATCGTGCGCTTACGCTGATGCATTCCAGTGAACTGAACGACTATTTCAAAAACAATCCCTATAACTTAGGTGCATTGCATGAGAATTGGGTAGGTTTCTCTTCTATACTAGATGCGGGCGTTCCTCAGTTGGTGAATGAGTACGGATGGATTTGGTTATGGCGTGATGGACGGCCCTCGAAATTGACACTTAACAATTACAATTACTATCTTGGCGAGAATGCCACTCCGGAACAATGTCGTGAATTGCAGGCATATTGGTTGGAACTTGAGACGGAATGGCTGCGTTCGGAACGTTCGGTAGGCGGAATCTTGGCTTTTTGTCATTTGACCAATAATTATGGTTTCACGGGAGATTGGTTCATCAATGATATCAAGGATTTGGAACCTTCACCGGCTTTCCGCTGGTTCAAGCATTGTTTCGCCCCCTCGGCAGTCTTTATCGATTTAGCGGATCGTCGTTATACCAAACATCTCGAGCCCTTGAAACCGGGTAGTGATTTAGTATTCAACTTGGTAGGGGTGAACGACTTGAATAAGGAGTCGTCTGGAAAAGTTCTCTTGAAACTACTAGACGAGAAAGGAACTATTATTTCGACACAAGAAGAGTCTATTGTGATTGAACCTTTTGGCAAGCGGCTTCAACCTTGCCTTCTGAAATTGCCCTCAAAATCAGGAGGCTATCTTCTGATAGCCGAGTATCATGAGAAGGGGAGGGCGAAACCAGTACTTAGTCGCCGTTATCTAAAAGTAGGCGATGCGGTAACCTCTTTCAAGGATTACTTTGAGTATACATTAAATTAGTTAGGTTAGCTTTTATATCCAATTTCCTACGGCGGCACTCCTCGTGAGTGCTGTCGAGGGGAATGCTACCCCTTTTTTGAAAATACTCAGAGTCCGACTAACCAAAAAGTAATGTTAGGAATATTGTTTAAACCTTTAAATTCGAATAGTTTATGAAAAAGAAAAGTAAGGATCAGCGATGGCGTTGGATATGTGTCGGGTCATTATTGCTCGCTTCCTTAAATGGCAATCTGGAGGCAAGCGGCCTTTCCCATCCTAATGTAAATCCGGTGGAAGTTTCTCAAGCGACAAGAAAATTGCGAGGAACGATCTTGGATACAAATGGAACTCCGGTTATCGGTGCGAGTATTTCCGTAAAAGGAACTACTACCGGTACGATCTCTGACATGAATGGCGTATTTACGCTAGATGTGAAAAATGGCGATGTATTAGAAATCTCGTTTATAGGCTATCTCTCCCATACGGTTAAGGTCGGTACGCAGACTGATTTACAGATTGTCTTGAAAGAGGACACGCAAGCCTTGGATGAGGTGGTAGTGGTTGGTTATGGCGTTCAGAAGAAGAGCGTGATGACAGCGGCCATCAGTCGTGTCACCTCCGATGATTTGGAGAAGCTGACGCCGACCCGGGTAGAGGATGTGTTACGAGGAAAAGTCTCGGGAGTAAGCATTATGCAGAATTCCGGACAACCGGGAGCCGAGTCGAGAGTCCGTATCCGTGGTACAGGAACTATCAATGATAGTAACCCTCTGTATATTGTGGACGGAATGCCACTTGAAGGAGGTGTCGATTATCTGAATCCGCAGGATATACAATCTATCGAGGTCTTAAAAGATGCCGCTTCTGCCGCTATCTACGGTTCGCGTGCGGCTAATGGTGTTATTCTGGTTACGACAAAGAGCGGGAAAAAAGGAAAAGCGGTTGTCAATTATGATTTCTCTATCGGTTGGCAAAATCCTTGGCGAAAAATGTCGGTCTTGAATGCCACCGAATATGAGACAATAATGAATGAGGCTTACGTGAATGCCGGGATGGACCCTATTTACGATGATCCTTCGAAAGCAGGTGTAGGGACGAACTGGCAGAATGAGATTTATAACGAGAATGCCCCGATCATGAATCATCAAGCGAGCATCAGTGGGGGTGGTGATAAGGGAAGCTATTTCCTCTCTTTTGGTTATTTAGATCAAGAAGGAATTGTTGGAGGAAAAGATAAGTCGGATTATAAACGATATAGCTTACGTTTCAACAATACCTATAATGTGTTTGAGAATAAGGCGAATAAATTTTTCCGTAGTTTCAAGGTCGGTACGAACCTAGGATATACACGGATCATATCCAAAGGTATTTCGGAGAATGACAACTTCTCCGGCCCGTTAGCAAGTGCGGTGATGACTCCACCGAACGAATCGGTCTATCTGGAGAATCCTTCGGCGGAAGATCTCGCTTATTACGAGAAAAATTATCCCGGCTATGTCAAGGATGATGAAGGCCGCATCTATAACGTGATCGAGAATCAAGAGATCGTGAATCCGGTCGCTATGATGCAGACCTTAAACAATAACAAGGACTGGGATAAATTTGTAGGTTCTGTTTGGGGTGAATTGGAAGTATTCGAGAATCTTACGTTTAAGACCTCTCTCTCCACGGATATGGCTTTTTGGGGCGAAAGGAATTGGTTCCCAGTTAGCTATTTGTGTTATATGGTCAAGACTGAGAAATCGAGGGTGGAGCAAACGATGAATCGTGGCATGAAGCTTCTTTGGGAGAATACGTTGAGTTATAAACGTTCGATCGATAAACATAATTTCGCCGTTTTACTGGGAACCTCTATGGAACGGTATGATAGTAAAAAGGTAAAGGGAACAGCATTGAATTTACGAGCGGAAGATGATCATAAAGCATGGATCGATTTTACCAATAGTGCCTCTCCCGGCGATCAGCATTCGGAAGGTGGTGCGACAGAGCATCGGATGGCGTCCGTTTTCGGACGATTAAACTATAATTATGACGAAAGGTATATGCTAGAGTTAACCCTTCGTCGGGACGGTTCCTCTAACTTCGGCCGGAATAATCAATATGCTTATTTCCCTTCCGTCTCCGCAGGCTGGACGTTGACTAACGAGCCTTTCATGGAAAATAAACCGGGATGGCTCGACTTTCTGAAAGTGCGCGGGAGCTGGGGCCAGAACGGAAATGAAAAAATCGGATCGTTTGGATATACTACGACAATGACCGGAGGAAATAACTATAGTTTCGGGGCTGGCTCGAACGGTGTCATCCATAGCGGAACAAAACCTACTTCTTTGGCCAATCCTGATTTGCGTTGGGAAACCTCGGAGCAATTGGACTTTGGATTTGATTCCCGCTTCTTTAATAACTCCCTTTCTTTTAGTTTTGATTGGTTCAAGAAAGATACAAAAGACATGTTGATGGAGCGTCCGATACCCCTATATGTGGGAAGTGGCTCGCCTTTGTCGAATGTCGGGACATTGACCAACCAAGGTATCGAGCTTGAAGTCGGTTATAAATTAAGTGTAGATAAAGTGAATCTATCTTTCTTGGCGAATGCTTCTTATGTGAAGAATGAGATCAAGAATCTGGGAAATCAAACAGGATATATCGATAAGGAGAGTTTACCGACTTTAGGTACGGTATCAAGGAACCAAAATGGTTATCCGATCGGTTATTTCTTCGGATATAAGGCGATTGGGGTTTTCCAGACACAAGAGGAGATCGATAACTATATCAGTCCTGCTACCGGTAAGCCTATACAACCGAATGCGGTACCCGGTGATACGAAATTTGAGGATTTGAATGGAGACGGCGTGATCAGCGATGATAACGAGGACCGTACGATGATAGGCAAACCTAATCCGGATTGGATGGTTGGACTTACTGTTGCGGCTGATTGGAATGGCTTTGATTTAAGTGCCTTTTTCCAAGGTTCTTTCGGGGCGGATGTTTTCGATGCGTTACGCCGTTATGAGTTGGCGGCGGTCAATTATACGTCGGATGCTTTGGAAAGATGGACAGGACCGGGCACCTCCAATTCGATGCCAAGGATTGTCTTGGGTGATACGCCTAAGAACTTCCGTCCGTCTACTTTGTTGGTTCACGATGCTTCTTTCTTGCGCTTACGTAATTTACAGGTAGGTTATACGCTGCCGGCCCAGTTGACCCGAAAAGCTTATATACAACGCTTGAGGTTTTATGCGTCGTTCGATAATTTGTTGACTATTACGGGATACAAGGGAATGGATCCGGAAATCGGTTCGACAATGGGTATAGATAAGGGTGTATATCCTCAAGCCCGGGTTTATACATTTGGATTGAATTTGACATTTTAATCATTAAAATTAGTGTTATGAATAAATATATTTATCTGCTAGCCGTTGTATTCGGACTAAGTGGCTGCAATGATTTTTTGGAGTTGTCTCCGACGAATAAGGTTATCGAAACGGATTATTACAAGACACAGGAGGATTTGACCGAGGCATTGGTCGCTGCCTATGACCCGTTGAAATGGAACGCTTATAATGCGTATAGCTCTTATGAACTGGTAAGTAATATCATGTCGGATGATGCGGAGACCGGTGGATCGACGGTATCGGATCAACCGCAGTTGCAGCGAGTGAATGATTTTACCAATTGGGTGACACCGACAAACTTACCCGAGGGTTTATGGGGGCGTTCGTATGAGGGTGTGAACCGTGCGAATATCGTGATAGAGAAATGCCCTCTTCTTCCGGAGGGGACGATGTCGGAGGAGCTTCGTGATCGTTATGTGGCTGAGGCTCATTTCTTGCGTGTATTTTATTATTTCCAGTTGTGGCGTTTCTTTGGATACATACCGTATTACGAGACGAATTTGGGATTGGATGATATAACAACTGTCCCTCAGTTACAGCCGGATGAGGTCTATGCGAAATTAATCGAGGATTTAGATAATAATGTTATTGGGAAGTTACCTAAGATAGTCCCGGCTAATGAGAAAGGACGAGCTACGAATGGTGCCGCTATCGCGATGAAAGCACGTATCGTTTTATATCAGAATGATGATACTAAAATGAAGGAGATCGCCAGCCAATTGAAAGAACTAATTACCGATCCTGCCTATCAATATGATTTGATCCCGGATTATAAAGTTCTTTTTGATGATGAGTATGAATGGTGCAAAGAATCTGTTTTTGAAGTCAATTATACGGAAATCGGGAACTCGAATGATTGGGCAGGCAAGGCTAATCAAGGTAACTCCGATATAATAATGCTAGGAGCCAGAGGTTTGAAAGATCCTAATAATGTATATGTGGAAGGTTGGGGTTTTGCGCCTGTAACAAAAGCATTGAATGATGCGTTTTTACCAAATGATCCTAGAAAGTGGACAACAATCATAGATCATGAGGAGTTTAGAGCGGAAGGCGGGACGGTTAGCTCGGATGTGAATCAATATACAGGATATAGCGTACGCAAATATCATCCTCGTGCGGGGTATTCTTCTACGGTTGGCACGGAAGCGCTGAATTATAAGAACAATTACCGTGTAATTCGTTTCTCCGACGTATTATTGATGGCATCGGAAGCTTTGTTGAGAAGTGGAGGTAGCGTAGGCGAGGCACAGGATTATTATGCGAGAGTCGTTAAACGTGCGATGGGGGATGATTATAAGGGTCCGGCGGTTTCATTGGATAATATCTATAAGGAACGCCGTTATGAGTTTGCGATGGAAGGTATTCGTTATTGGGATTTAGTACGTACGAACCAAGCAAAAGATTTTATCAAAGGTTGGGATGATACAAAGAAATACTTACCGATCCCTCAGTCGGAGATTGATAAGTCGGATGGCCATTTGGTACAGAACCCTCATTTCTAAGAATTGAGCTGTATTTACATTTGTTCATTTTAGGAGAACCTGATAGCTTTTAATTTGTTGATAATTAGATATGGATGTGTGATCATTTGTCCACATCCATGTTTTTTGTCTTTAAGTAAATAGTTTAAATCGATAAAATATGAGATTAAAATAGAGTAATAACGGTACACGAATACCCATTTGCGACCGCTTACGATCCCGTTCGTTGGCTATTCACTTACGGATCCAAAAAGAAGGACATTTCTTTTTAGATGGGATAAGCTTGTATTCCAGATCTTTTTATGTACATTTGAAGCCACCCAATAGTGGGGTAACTAAAACATGATATGACTATGGAAAAGAAAACAGAAAAAGAGGAGAAGTATATGAAGGAATTACAAGATCGATATATCCGTTTCGACTGGGCCATCAAACGCCTACTCCGGCAAAAAGCGAATTTCGGAGTGCTAGAAGGCTTTCTTACCGTGTTCTTGGGCGAGCAGATCAAGATTGAGGAGATATTGGAGAGTGAGGGATACCAGCAAATGGCCGATGATAAATTCAATCGGGTGGATATCAAGGCTAAGAACACAAAGGGAGATATCCTCCTTATCGAGATCCAGAATACCCGCGAGCTTTATTATTTGGAACGTGTGCTTTATGGCGTGGCGAAGGCCGTCACCGAACATCTTCATTTGGGACAGGACTATTCCGGGGTGAAAAAGGTCTATTCTATCAGTATCCTTTATTTTGATATAGGCGTAGGAACCGATTATCTGTATCACGGGCAGAACCAATTTGTCGGCGTGCATACCCATGATCATTTACAGGTAAATACCAAGGAGAGGGGTGCGATCGTCAAGCGTCTTCCCTCGGAGATCTTTCCGGAGTATATATTGGTCCGGGTGAATGAGTTTGATAAGGTGGCCGTGACCCCCTTGGAGGAATGGGTGCGATACTTGAAAGATGGGATCATAACTTCCGGAACGACAGCCCCTGGCTTGGAAGAGGCACGAGAGAAATTACGCTATTACTCAATGTCTCCCGAGGAACGTTATGCTTATGACGAACATCTGAATGCGATTATGATCCAGAATGACGTGTTGAGCACTGCTAAGTTTGAAGGACGGGAAGAAGGATTAGCAGAAGGATTAGCAGAAGGCAGAGAAGAAGGACTAATAGAAGGTCGAGAAGAAGGCCGTGTGGAAGAACGTCTAGAAACAGCTCGGCGTATGCGGTCTGATGGGCTTTCGATGGAAATGGTCGTGCGTTATACTGGTTTGTCAGAGGAGGAAATAAATAATTTATGACATCCTTGAGGCTTTGCTAGCGGAGTAGGATCGGTTCTTTTAAGTTCTTGGCCTGCTCCTCGGATGATGTTCCAGTATCTCTTTGCGAAGGAATTCCCGGTCGATATGTGTATATATCTCGGTGGTGGTGATTTTCTCATGCCCCAGCATCTCTTGGATAGCGCGTAAGTTGGCGCCTCCTTCCAGCAAGTGGGTGGCGAAAGAATGACGGAAGGTATGGGGACTTACGTTTTTATGGATACCGGCGGCCTCCGTCTGTTGCTTGATGATATGAAATACCATGATACGGGAGAGGGCCGTTCCTCGCCGGCTTAGAAATAAAATATCCTCGAAGCCTTTTTTAACCACGACCGAATTCCGGTCATACAGATAGTTTTTAATTTCCCGCAAAGCAACTTCGGAGATAGGAACAAGCCGTTGTTTGCTTCCTTTACCCTCTACCCGGATGAAACCTTCCTTGGGATATATATCCGAATAACGCAGGCCAGTAAGCTCCGATACGCGCAGTCCACAACTATATAAAACCTCCAGCATCGCACGGTTCCGCTGTCCCTCGGGAAGCGTGAGGTCTATTGTGTCGAGAATGCTATTTATCTCGTTGACGGTTAATACTTCCGGCAGCTTCAATCCGATCTTGGGAGACTCTAACAATTCGGTCGGATCATTTGTTATATAATTGTCAAGCAATAAGAAACGATAGAACGATTTGATACCCGAGATGATGCGTGCTTGCGATCGGGGATGGATACCGATGTCACGTAATTGGGCGATGAACTGTTGCAAGTCGTCGTAGCTGATCTCCTTAACGTCCTTTTTCTCATCCTCTGCGAAACGTAGCAATTTGTCAAGATCTGTCAAATAGGCGTCGATGGAGTTGGCTGAGAGCGATTTTTCTAACCGTAAATAGGTGTTATATCGGTTTATTATATCTTTTCCTTGTCGCATTGTAGATAGATAGTTAGAGATGAGAAAAATCCCTATATTCTATATCATAAAGTTTAATAATGTCCCTCATGTTCATAATATTCCTCCGCAGTAATAATCTCTATGTTATTCTCTAAAATTCTCAAATACGGTTTAAAGTATTCCGGAACAGGACTTCTTTCAAAAATTTCCACATGGGCATATACGCCCGACCTTCTTTGGCGTACATAACATGCATTATATGTACGATCTCTAAGACGGGCAGTTCCAGCACGTGCCATATCGTAAGGCTTAAAAAAGTAATATATACCATCTATTATAGTAGCCTGACTTGAGGGATTCTCTACTCTCCTTAACCATATTGCACAAAAATAGCAACAATTATACTTTTTTCCTATTTTACCTCCACTACGTTCCAACTCTTCTCGGGTCGTCTTACTTTTACAGAATGAACATCGGACTATTTCATTATCCCATTTGTTCTGCTGGATTCTTGCGGCATCATTTATATCAATATCAACTTTCATATGGCAAGACTTATTAGGACAATAAACGTACCTATGGCTTCTTTCAATTTCAATATCCCGATATTCTGGTATAAACTCACAATCACATTGCGGACATATAACTGCCCGACGATTACGATTTGCGAAAGAATTTAAATCTTTTCCACTTTTCTTGACTATCATATTCGTGTAATTTAATGATTAACTCTACAAAAATAAATAAAAATAATGGTTCTCGGCATATTTTGTATACTTTCTGCTGTATGTAAATGTATTTTGAAACAAGTCAATTGCATTTAAATCCCTACAGTGATAAAAACTGATTATTTCGGAATAAAATGAATCGCTACAAGGTCTATTCTGTAATCGGTGCCGTTGATTATAGAATGAAAGCTTATTTACCATGGAATATATAGGATGTCGGAGAAAAATTCTACAAGAGAGGAGCTTTTTTATTTCTTAGACATAAATGGCTGATGAATGATATTTGGTGCGGTTGCCCTGATTTTGAGATACTACTCCCGTAAGTCTCAAATAAAATCACTATATTTGCCGGATAATTCCGGCCTCAACGGGCGGTACAAAGGTAATAAACTTACAATTAAGAATGAAGAAGATTCAGATCATCAATGGCCCTAATTTGAATCTGTTGGGCAAGCGAGAACCGACAGTATACGGAAATGCCTCGTTCGAGGACTATTTGAGCGAGTTACGTGCCCGCTTTCCTCAGTGTGAGATATCTTATTATCAAAGTAATGTGGAAGGAGAGATAATTAACAAGATCCATGAGGTGGGTTTTGAATATGACGGTATCGTGTTGAACGCCGGCGCTTATACGCATACTTCCATTGCGTTGCACGATGCTATCAAGGCGGTTACTACGCCAGTCGTGGAGGTGCATATCTCGAATGTGCATGCCCGTGAATCGTTTCGTCATGTGTCGATGATATCGGCGGCATGCAGGGGAGTGATTCTTGGGTTTGGGCTGGATTCGTATCGGTTGGCGATCGAATCGTTTATGTGATAGAAGGTTTAGAAGGTTATCAAATAGAATTAATAATTAGGTTATAATAATTTAAGGTATATGTTAAAGCATACGAAGATTGTTGCTACAGTTTCCGACCAGCGCTGCGACGTTGCGTTCGTTGAGGCGTTATATAAAGCGGGAATGAATGTGGTGCGCCTGAATACGGCTCACATGATGGAAGATGGGTTGACCCGTGTGGTAAATAACGTCCGTACCGTATCCGACCGTATCGGTATCTTGATGGATACGAAGGGGCCGGAAGTACGTACCACGACGACGGTAAACAAGGAACCGATCCCTTTCAAGACTGGAGAGATCGTGAAGGTAATCGGTAATCCCGATCAGGAAACTTCGCATGATTGTATTTGTGTGTCATATAAGAATTTCGTGAACGACTTGGCGATTGGCAGCGACATCCTTATCGATGATGGTGATCTGGAAATGAAGGTTACCGGGAAATCCGGCGATTGTTTGCTTTGCGAGATCCAGAATGACGCTACGCTAGGTAGCCGCAAGAGCGTGAATGTGCCGGGCGTACGTATCAATTTGCCTTCGTTGACTGAGAAAGACCGTAATAATATCCTTTGGGCGATCGATCATGATCTCGATTTTATCGCTCACTCATTTGTTCGCAACAAACAGGACGTATTGGATATCCAACGTATCTTGGACGAGCGTAACAGCCCTATCAAGATTATCGCTAAGATCGAGAATCAAGAGGGTGTAGACAATATCGAGGAGATTTTGGAAGTGGCTTATGGCGTCATGATCGCTCGTGGTGACTTGGGTATCGAGGTTCCGGCCGAGAAGATCCCGGGTATCCAGCGTATGCTGATCCGTAAATGCGTGGAGGTGAAGAAGCCGGTTATCGTGGCTACGCAAATGCTTCATTCCATGATTAATAATCCTCGTCCTACTCGTGCCGAGGTTACGGATATCGCCAACGCTATTTATTATCGTACGGATGCTTTGATGTTAAGCGGTGAGACGGCTTATGGAAAATATCCGATCGAGGCGGTACAGACCATGACGAAAGTGGCTCGTGAAGCCGAGAAGACCAAGCTTTCCGCGAATGATATCCGTGTGCCGATCGAGGGGAATGATTTAGACGTGACTTCTTTCTTGGCGAAACAAGCCGTTAAGTCTTCTTCTAAATTACATGTAAAGGCGATTATCACGGATAGTTACACGGGTCGTACGGCACGTTATCTGGCCGCTTTCCGCGGAACCTCTACTGTGTTCGCTATATGCTATAATCCTCGTGTGATGCGTATGTTGGGTCTTTCTTATGGGGTATGGGCGGTTCATCAGCCATACAACGACAGTCGTAGGGGATATTTCTATGATGCGTTGAACCAGCTGATCCATAGCGGACGTATCACTCGCAACGATATGGTAGCGTATTTGAGCGGTAGCTTCGGCGAAGGTGGCGGTACCAGCTTTTTGGAGATTAACAACGTAGGAAAGGTGCTGGATGCCGGCACGCAATATCAGTTGCCTACTTTTAAAGAGTAAGAGGAATGTTTACGGGCGAGATTGATGCGTATATTCTTTCTCATATAGATGAAGAAGGGGATTTGCTGTCGGCGTTGAATCGCGACGCCAATGTGAACCTTCTCCGTCCGCGTATGCTATCCGGGCATTTGCAGGGTAGGATATTGAAGATGTTTTGCCGGATGATTCGTCCGAGAAGAGTCTTGGAGATCGGGACTTATACGTCTTATGCCACTTTGTGTATGGCGGAAGGCATGGAAGAGGGGGCGTTGATCCATACGATTGAGATCAATGACGAGATGGAGGATTTTATCATGAAATATCTTTCCCGCTCGCTACATAAGGACAAGATAAAAGTCCATTTTGGGGATGCGATGGAGATTATCCCCCGTTTGGATGAGACGTTCGATATGGTTTTTATCGATGCCGACAAACGCCTGTATTCCGAGTATTATGATTTGGTATTCCCGATGGTCCGTCCGGGCGGCTTGATTCTCGCGGATAATACGCTTTGGGACGGTAAAGTGGTAGAAGAAGTGCATCCTTCCGATAAACAAACGAAGGGAATACTGGTTTTTAATGAAAAGGTTAAGCAAGACGATCGGGTAGAGAAGGTGATCCTCCCTTTACGTGACGGCTTGACGATGATCTGGAAAAAGTAAATAATAAAGCGTATGGAAAGTACTAGATTACAAAAGATCGAACGCCTTCTTCAGAAGGAGTTGAGTGATATATTTCAGAAGCAGACGCAAGGAATGCATGGCGTATTGGTCTCTGTCAGCGTAGTTCGTGTAAGTCCGGATTTAAGTGTGGCGAGAGCTTATTTAAGCATTTTCCCGTCGGATAAATCGCAAGAGCTATTGGAGGCTATACGGAGCAATACGAAAGCGATCCGTTTTGATTTGGGGCAACGTATTCGTTTGCAGGTTCGTAAGATTCCAGAATTGAGCTTCTTTATAGACGATTCATTGGATTATATCGAGAATATCGACAATCTTTTGCATAAGTAATCAGAGGAGCCTTGAATCTTCCGTTCTATATAGCCCGGCGATATCTCTTTTCGAAGAAGTCGCACAATGCCATAAATATCATATCGATGGTATCGGTATGCGGGGTTGTTGTCGCCACGATCGCCTTAGTATGCGCCTTGTCGGTCTATAATGGTTTCAACGATTTGGTCTCTTCTCTCTTCAGCAATTTTGATCCGGAGTTGAAGATCATGCCTCGGAAAGGGAAGGTTTTCGACCCGACCTCGGAAGAGATACGTAAGGTGAGGGAATTGCCCGGCATTGTTTGTTTTAGTGAGGTATTGCAGGACAATGCCTTGGTCCGTTATCGAGATCGTCAGGGTGTAGCTACCTTGAAAGGTGTAGACGAGCAATATGAGAAACTGGCGCAGATCGATAGTATCTTGATCGATGGAAAATTCCTTCTGAATGACGAGGTGGCGAATTACGCGAATATGGGGATCGGATTGGCTTTCTCGCTAGGAATAAACGCAGGCTTTGTCTCTCCGCTGGAGATCTACGCTCCGAAGCGGGAGGAGAAGGTGAACATGGCGAATCCGGCTTCTTCTTTCAATTTGGAATATGCTTATATCGGTGCTGTCTTTCGTACGGACCAACAGGTTTACGATGATTCATATATGATCGTGCCTTTGTCATTGGCCCGTTCTTTATTTAATTATGATAAAGAAGTGACAGCGGTGGAATTGAAGGTGAAAGATAGCGGAGATATCGCTCCGGTAAAGAAAGAGATTCAACGTATCCTAGGTGATCAATATATCGTGCAAGACCGTTTTGAGCAACAAGAGGCTTCTTTCAAGATGATGCAAGTCGAGAAATGGATGACCTTCTTGATCCTTACTTTTATATTGGCGATCGCCTTATTCAACGTGGTGGGTTCTTTATCCATGTTGATGATCGAGAAACAGGAGGATGTGAGTACACTGCGTAATATGGGGGCTGATGACAGTCTGATCCGTCGGATTTTCTTGTTTGAAGGCTGGATGATCTCCGGTTTTGGAGCTTTGATCGGAGTCTTGATCGGGGTTGTACTTTGCTTGCTACAACAAGAGTTTGGCTTTATAAAACTAGGGGAAGCTGCCGGAGCGTTTATTATAGAGGCTTATCCAGTACGTGTAGTCACGGTGGATATAATAACAGTCTTTGTAACGGTATTAACGATAGGCTTTTTGGCTGCGTGGTATCCTGTACGATATCTTGCTAAGAAGTTGAAAATTGAGAATTGAGAATGAATACCGCTTGCCGATAATTCTCAATTCTCAATTCTTAATTAGTTGTATTCTTTTCCGTATTTGATTTTAGCGTCGGCTACGAATTGTTTGATACGTTGTTCGTCATCCTTCTTACAAATCAATAATACGTTTCCGGACTCAGCCACGATGCAATCTTTTAGCCCTTGGATAACGGCTAGACGTTTCGGGTTATTTAATGCGATCACATTGCCGGAGCATTCGTATAGCATTGCCTCGTTATTTTTCAATACTGCGTTCTCATTTTCGTCTTTATTCGCTAGGTCGAACAAAGATCCCCAGCTACCGAGGTCGGCCCAACCGAAATCTACACATAGCATATATACGTTGTGTGCTTTCTCCATGATACCGTAGTCGATGGATATATTTAGGCAATAAGGGAAATTCTCTTGGATGAACGCTTTTTCTTCCGGGGTATTAAATTTATCCTTACCTAGATCGAAACGGCTGCTGATATCCGGGAGATATTTAGAGAACGCTTCCAAGATCGTATTCACGTTCCAGACGAACAAGCCAGAATTCCAGAAGAATTCTCCACTTTCCATAAATACCTTTGCCAACTCGAGGTTCGGTTTTTCAGTAAAGGTCTTCACCTTGGTGAAATCATCTACTACCGTATCACTGCTTTGGATATATCCGTATCCTGTTTCCGGGCGGCTAGGCTTGATGCCCAAGGTGACCAACGCACGGTTTCTCTTCACGAAATCCAACGCCTTTTGAACGTCCCTCAAGAAAACATCCTCTTTTAAGATCAGATGGTCGGAAGGGGCTACGACAATATTGGCTTCCGGATTGCATGCCTTAATATGATAAGCCGCATAAGCGATACAAGGAGCTGTATTGCGACGAGCCGGTTCCAAAAGGATTTGTTCTTCCGCTAATTCCGGCAACTGCTCCTTGATTAAGTCCGCATAAGATTCGTTGGTAACGATGTATATATTTTCAGTAGGGATGATTTTTGCGAAGCGATCAAATGTCATTTGCAGTAAAGACCGTCCGCTCCCAAAAAAATCAAGGAATTGCTTTGGGTAACTTTCTCTACTGAAAGGCCAGAAACGGCTACCGATTCCGCCTCCCATGATGACGCAATAATTATCTTTCATGATATTGGCTGTTATTATGATTATACGTTTACAAATGTAACGAAATAATCTTTCTATGCGAAACAATCCCATACATATTCCCACTGTGAAAAAAATATTTGAAAATTTTTACCCAAACGCTTGCGGGTTTAAAAAAAAGCTGTACCTTTGCAACGCATTTGAGAAACAAACCTACTGCTAAAGCTAAAAGGTTAATCAAAAATGCCCAGATGGCGGAATTGGTAGACGCGCTGGTCTCAAACACCAGTGGATTCACTTCCATGCCGGTTCGATCCCGGCTCTGGGTACTAATAAACCCTGATAATCGACTGATTATCAGGGTTTTTCCTTTCTGTAAGGCGTACTAAATGTGTACTGAGCGACAAAAACAAGAATAGAGTGTACTTTTGTGGTTTTCATCCTTTCATCTTTATGATTTCTTAACTCTTATGCATTCTTTTCTGTCTTATTATTGCTGATGTTTTCTCGGAAAATGCGATTTCCACCTTATATTTGTATCTGAGAACAAAATTATATAAGGTACAGTTATGGAAAATCATATAGAAACCAATTTCAGAGAGATACAGAAGATATTAGATAGTTGCGTATCGCATGGCTATAAAACTAAAGTAGATGCACTATTTTTAAAGCGTGAATATCTGACACAGGCTCAGCTAAAGGATTATTTGCGGCAGGAAATTTTCCGTGTTACCGAAAATATAGTAGCCATTCAGCAAAAATACCGTGTCGTGCGTGATATTGTACAGGATATGGATGTTCCCGATTTTTTGTGGGAAAGCGGTTATTTTGAGGACTTAAACTCTAATGAGAGGAAAAAGTACATCGTTTTCCGCTGTTCTGATTTTGATATGGACGCATATTTGCATGAATCGTCTTGCTATGATGAACGACTTCCTTATTTTTCCATCATTGTTAGCCTTGTGGTACTTTCCAAGTATTTGTACTTTCTGCAAGAACAGGAAAGCAAATACTATACAGATTCTATTGCCTCCCAAGAACAAGTCTTGCCAAAAGAAAAAGATGAAAGTGTAGAAACCACTCCAGCCAAGATTGTGGGTAAAAGCAATCCCTTCAAATCCACTTTGAAAGCCAATGAAATCAAACTTCTGACTGAATGTGTGAACGAAGCGAATATGTTTACTACTACTGTCAGCACCAAAATACTTACCGATTTTTTCAACTGTAAGTTGGACGGTGTATTGAAAGTTAATAATACCCGTCTGTTGGCTTACCTAATGATGCAACTCAGCTGTTATAACTACATCGTTTATGAGTGGCAGTCAGTTATAGCAAACAACAAGTTGATATTGAAGAAGATAAAAGGAGAACCGCTTACACGTACTGACTTGTCGATTGCGACAGACCAGGCGAAGAACATCTATCCGAAAGGATATGAAATCATAGACAAATACATCAAACAACTGCAAAAAGGTTGAGCATAGATTGAACGCTCAAACAAAGGTCAATTAGACTTCATTTTCAACCTCTTAACTTTGCTCCCGTTAACACAAAAGACGAGGGTGCGCACCTTCATATTGTTTCACCTAAAATCCCAAACGATATGGAAAAAGACTTGGAGTTAAGAGTTTCCGAACTCGAAAAGATGTTGTTCCTTTCAAAGAACGTGCTTAGCTTCGATGAAGCGAGCAGGTTCTTGAACCTTTCTAAAAGTTACCTGTACAAGCTGACTTCGGGTAACTTGATACCCCATTACAAGCCGCAGGGCAAAATGCTTTATTTTGAAAAGGCTGAGCTGGAAGCATGGTTGCGTCAGAACCCGGTGAAGACGCAGGCGCAGATAGAGCAGGAAGCGCAGAAGTATATCCTTAACCGTCCTCTAAAGAAATAATGGCTATGGAAAACAAGACGAAAGAGGAAATCGGACAAGGTACAGCCATGACGAAAGAAGATTTTGCAGCCCTTTGGAAAACCATTCGTCTAAAGGTGACGGACACTTATGAAGTACCGCCCGAAATTCTTTGGGTGAACGGTTCTACTATCGGCACGTTGGGCAATTTCAGTGCATCCACAGGCAAAGCCAAGAGCAAAAAGACATTCAACATTTCCGCCATTGTTGCGGCAGCATTGAAGAATGACGAGGTTTTGAAGTATTCGGCATATCTGCCACCGAACAAGCGCAAAATTCTCTATGTTGATACCGAGCAGAGCAAGTACCATTGCCATAAGGTCATGGAACGTATTTTGCGCCTTGCCGGACTGCCGACCGATAAAGATGTGGACGATTTTGTTTTCATTGTGTTAAGGGAGCAGACCCCCGACAAACGTAAGCAGATAATTGGCTATATGTTAGAGAATATGCCCGATGTGGGGTTGCTCATCATTGACGGAATCCGTGATTTGATGTACGACATCAACAGTCCGAGCGAATCGACCGACCTAATCAACCTTTTGATGCGCTGGTCAAGTGGGTATAATCTGCATATCCATACCGTACTGCATTTGAACAAGGGGGATGATAACACAAGAGGACATATCGGTACAGAGCTGAACAACAAAGCTGAAACCGTCCTGCAAATCACGAAAAGCACGCAGGACGGCAATATAAGTGAAGTAAAGGCGATGCACATACGTGACCGGGAGTTTGACCCGTTCGCATTTCGCATCAATGACAACGCTTTGCCCGAAGTCATGGACGGTTATGTATTCCAGCAACCCAAACAAGACAGGAACTTTCCGCTTACAGAG